>Ga0182030_10000021_pt1 | contig 197376 bp, 175 predicted proteins | sample 812S3MmetaG_FD_121299 | JGI IMG/M metagenome (GOLD analysis project Ga0182030, IMG submission 121299) | Permafrost microbial communities from Stordalen Mire, Sweden - 812S3M metaG (Illumina Assembly) | ecosystem: Environmental > Terrestrial > Soil > Wetlands > Permafrost | place: Sweden...
ACAGCTTCCTTCAGATTCGTGGTCGCCCACGACACCCTTGCTCTTGGCTAAGGCTCCCTACTGTAAAGCGCCTTCGGGACTCGCACCCTAGAGCTGATACACATGCATGGCGCACCATAAAAAGCCGCCCCGAAAAGGGCGGCTCCGCTATATGATTTGATGACCTTCCGGCTTAACTGTTCAACACCGGCGAGTTCGCTAAGTATTTTTTGGAAGGATAATAGATGAAAAAACAGCTCCCGTGCTTGACCACCGGGATGATCTGCGAACTCATTTCATCAGGAATGGCCGGGCAACCGAAAGTAGTTCCCATTACACCGTATTTATGCAATATCCGCAGGCTGACGTATGAGGCGCCGTGAATAACGATACTTCTCCGGCTGGCATTGTCATTGAACCCTTTGTCAACCCCTTCGATCCGGAGCGACAGGCCGTTTATACCGGTATACGTTCCGGTCGTGACATAAAATCCAAGACTGCTCTTGCAGGATTCCATCTTGTTGGAAAAAGAGCTGGCAAACTCTTCACCGGAATTGATCCCATGCGCCACATACGTGCGGTAGAGCATCCTCCGGTTGCGGACGTCAATGACATATAAACGTTGATTGCTGGAAGACTGACTGAAATCACAGATAGACAGAATGCCGGTCCGGCGCAAAAGCCCTCTTTTCTTCAATTTAAAATAACCTGTCCAGGCGCACTCGAAAGCCTTCCGGCTGAGACCGGAATCTTCCAGGTCCATTTCGTTATATATGCTGCCGGCAGTCGCCAGGATCATTCTCATTTCTGCCCGCCGGGCTGCCCTGACTGCTACAGCCTTTTCCTCGGCCGCCATAGCCTCTTCTTCGGCCATACGCGAAACGGTCGCTACAGCTGAGACCGAATAACTGACAAATTTCTTGATGGCGTCTGCATCGTGATAGATGACCGGATTGGCGATGGCAGAAGATGCCGTATAAAGGCAGAGTGCTAGGGGAAGCCAAAACTTGGCGGGGGTAGGGATTAACTTCTTCATAAAAGCGGATTTGATTAGTTAACGCCAACCCGCGTACCAAAGTACAAACCATTGGTTTACACTTATCTATAAATGAGTGGAAATTTCGTACTGTCCCATTTTGGGACAACGATCCCGAAATCAGGAAAATGTCCGCAAAATAAAATGCCCACAATCTCCTGCGGGATAGGACAAAAAAATTCAGGGAGAAGAATCCCCCTGAGTTACCAAACAGGCCCCTCTTTTTTCCTGCGCCCCGTAACGCCCTTCTTTGTAGAAAATAGGCCCCACTTCCGTTGTGCGTTCCGGCCAATTTTTTTGGCATATAATTTTACCCCTTAAAGGAATGAAGGTCTTCTTCCTGCGTATCTACGACATCTACCAGTTTAGCCGCCGCTTCTGGAAAGAGGCCTTCCTCCCACCCTATGAGTATAAAGAAGTCCTTAACCAGTTCTTCGAAGTAGGGATCAAGTCCCTTTCGATCATTTCGTTGACCGGGTTCATCACGGGACTTGTTTTCACCAAACAATCCCGATCTTCACTGGCAGAGTTTGGGGCCACCTCCTGGTTGCCGTCCCTGATGGCCATTGCCGTGCTGCGCGCCCTTGCCCCACTGGTAACGGCGCTGATCATCGCCGGAAAAGTAGGGTCCAACATCGGGGCAGAAATCGGATCGATGCGTGTGACGGAACAAATCGAGGCCATGGAAGTTTCATCTACCAATCCCTTCAAATTCCTGGTCGTCAGCCGCGTTCTGGCGACAACCTGCATCGTGCCGGTGCTGGCGATCTACATGGGTTTTATCGGCCTGTTGGGGGCGTTCGTCAATGTATATAACAATGAACAGACCAGCTTCGTGTCCTTTTTCCAGGAGGCGTTCGTCAGGGTCACCTTCGTGGACTTGTTCGTTCTGGTGCTGAAATCGGCCGTTTACGGCTATACCATTGGCATGGCCGGTTGCTTCAACGGCTGGTATGCCGACCAGGGTACCGTAGGCGTTGGCCGCGCGGCCAATACCGCCGTGGTGGTCTCGATGTTCCTGATCTTTATCGAAGAAATGCTGATCGTCACTCTCATCAATAATTACAGATAAAATGTCAACCGGCACATCCGAAAAATATCACAAGCATTCTCCCGCGGCCATCGACTGCAACAATCCGGTGATCTCGCTGCGGAATATCCGGAAATCTTTTGGGTCGCTGGAAGTATTGAAGGGCATAGACCTCGACGTCTGTAAAAGAGAGAATGTGGTCGTGCTGGGGCGCTCCGGCAGCGGCAAATCCGTCCTGATCAAGATCATCGCCGGGCTGCTGCGGCCGGATGAAGGTACTGTCCGGGTCCTCGACAAGGAAATCGACCGGCTGGACGCCCGGCAACTGCAGGAACTGCGGTCGAAGATCGGCTTTTCCTTCCAGGGCAGCGCCTTATACGATGGCATGACGGTCCGGGCCAACCTCGAATTTCCTCTCGTCCGCAACAAACGGAACCTGAGTAGCCAGGAAGTCGATAAAGCCATCGCGCAGGTACTGGAAGATGTCGGCCTCTCCCGCACCATTGACCAAATGCCCGCCGAATTATCCGGCGGCCAGAAAAAGCGCATCGGCATCGCGAGAACGCTGATCCTACACCCGGAGATCATGCTGTATGATGAACCGACGGCCGGCCTCGACCCGGTAACGAGCGTAGAGATCAATGACCTGATCAACGATGTACAGCAACGGTACAATACCAGCGCCGTCATCATCACCCACGACCTTACCTGTGCGAAGTCCACCGGGGAAAGAGTGATCATGCTCTCCGAAGGGAAGTTCCTGCGACAAGGCAGCTTCGAAGAGGTATTCCATACCGACGAACCGACCATCAAAGATTTTTATAACTATAACTTCATATCGGACTCATGAGCGAAATCAACACGCGTAAAAAACTGGCGGTGGGCATCTTCATTTTCGCCGGGCTGACGATCCTCATCATCGGAGTCCTCACCATTGGCGGCCAGCACAAGGCATTCACCAAATCGATCCAACTGCAGGTCGTCTTCGATGATGTCCAAGGCCTGCAGTCGGGTAACAATGTCTGGCTGTCGGGCATGAAAGTAGGCACGGTCAAAAAAGTGTCCTTCTACGGCAACTCGCAGGTAGAAGTAGTACTGAATATCGAGCGGCAGGCCCAGCCGCATATCCGCAAGGATTCAAAAGCCCGGATCAGCACCGACGGTCTGGTGGGCAATAAGATCGTCGTCATTACCGGCGGCAGCGATTCGGCTGCAACGGTAGCCGATAAAGACCACCTGGAAAGCGAGCAGTTGCCGGGCCTCGCAGAAATGACCAGCACCTTACAGGCCAGTAATCGCAACCTGCTGGCCATTACCTCCAACCTGAAAGCGATAAGCGAGAAGTTGAAGACGGGGCAAGGGACGCTCGGAGAACTATTGAACGACCCATCCTTTGCCGACCAGATCCACGGTTCCCTCAACCATCTCCAGGCCGCTTCCGCCACCAGTGAAAAGATGATCGCCAACCTGCAGGACTTCTCCTCCCGCCTGCGCGATCCAAATGGTTTGGCTAATCAATTGATCACCGACACCACCGTCTTCAGCCATCTCCGGCATGCCGTTTCCCAGCTCGACGAGGCCGCTGCCTCAGCTTCCGACTTCAGCACGTCTCTGCGTACGGCCGGTCAGGGACTCAATGACACGCATTCGCCCATCGGTCTCATGCTCCACGATCAAGAGACAACCGACAACCTCCAGCGGACGATCAAAAACCTGCGGGTGAGCAGCGAGGAACTCAGCGATGACCTGCTGGCCCTTCAGCATAATTTTCTCCTGCGCGGCTTCTTTAAAAAGAAAAAAGACACTTTGTGAACACTTCCCTTCAAAAGATTGGCGCACGGTACGACCCCGCCGCCACTGAATTCATCGTCTGGGCCCCGGCCCGGCAAAAGGTTGAACTGATATTGGAATCCCCGCAGCCGGGCACTCATCCGATGCAAAAAAATGAATCCGGCTATTGGCGAATATGTTTCCCTTCCGGCCCCGGCGCTTCACCTCAACCGGACCGATCGGCTGCGCCGACATTGCAACCGTTGCCCGGCGCCCGCTATTTTTTTCGCCTCGATGATACCGTCACCTGTCCCGACCCCGCATCCTTCAGTCAACCAGATGGCGTACACGGCCCTTCCCAACTCATCGACCACATGGCGTTCTCCTGGCAGGACCAGGCATGGACCGGCATTCCACTCGACAATCAAATCATCTACGAACTGCATACCGGCGCCTTCTCTGACTCCCACGATTTCGATGGCGTCCGGAAAAGGCTGGACTACCTTTCGGACCTGGGCATCAACGCCATCGAACTGATGCCCCTCGCACAATTTCCCGGCAGCCGCAACTGGGGCTATGACGGTGTCTACCCCTTTGCCATCCAGGATTCTTACGGTGGCATCCCCGGTTTCCAGCGGCTCGTCAATGCCGCTCATGCCAGGGGCATTGCCGTCATCGTCGACGTGGTCTACAATCATTTCGGTCCCGAAGGGAATTACCTGCCCCAGTACGCGGCCTATTTCACCGACAAATACAAGACCCCCTGGGGCAATGCCGTCAATGTCGATGACGTGGGGTCCGATGATGTCCGCAACTATTTCCTGCAGAACGCCCGGATGTGGCTGGAAGATTATCACGTGGATGCCTTACGGCTGGACGCGGTACATGCCATCAAGGATTTCAGCGCCATCCCTTTCGTCCGGCAGTTGAAAGAGCTTACCGCAGACATTGAACGCCGGACCGGATGCCATAAACAGCTTATAGCTGAGCTGGACCTTAATGATCCCCGCTATATCAACCCGCCCGCCAAAGGCGGCTATGGTCTGGACGGGCAATGGATCGATGAATTTCATCATGCCCTTCGAACCCTCCTGACCGGCGATAAGACAGCCTACTACGAAGACTTCGGCAGCATCGGCCACCTCGAGCGGGCTTTCCGCAATACCTATGTCTACGACGGGATCTATTCCTCGTACCGGCAACGTACGTTCGGCACAAATGTCGACGGCAATCCCTACGATCAATTCGTCGTCTTCGCCCAAAACCATGACCAGGTCGGCAATCGCGCCCTGGGGGACCGGCTGACGGCCAACCTCTCGTTCGAACAGCTGAAACTGGCCGCCGCCACAGTTTTGCTGTCTCCCTATGTCCCTCTGTTATTCATGGGCGAAGAATATGGCGAATGTCATCCCTTCCCCTATTTCGTCAGCTTCGACGATCCGGCCCTGGTCAAGGCAGTCAGAGAGGGCAGAGCGGCGGAATTCAAAGGGTTCGCCGGAGACTGTGTGACCATTCCTGATCCCGCATCGGAAGACACCTTCCTGCAGGCAGTCCTCTCATGGACCTATGACGACCAACCCGGCACTACCCTGTTCAGCTTCTACCGGAACCTGATCTCCATGCGGAAGACACGGCCGGCGCTGCAAGGCAGGACGAGGGATTCCATGATCGTCTACCCGGCCATGGACGACACGCTCCTGCTGGAGAGGAAGATCCTCAATGACCAGGTCTTCATCTGGCTGCATTTCGGCGCCGATCCGGTTCGCCTGGAAAATCCCACCGGCCAGGTCCTGGGAAAAATTTTCGATTCTGCCGACCGGCAATGGCTGGGTCCGTGCCTGTCGGCTGATACGGATATCCTGCCTGGCCATCCCATCGATCTGGCGCCCTGGTCGGCCCTCGTCTTTGAAAAAAAACAGTAAATGGCTCATGATGAAACTTCCTGCTTCTACCTATCGCATTCAGCTGCATGATCACTTAACTTTTAAGGATCTCGCCGCTATCCTAGATTACCTGCATGACCTCGGCATCACTACCGTTTATGCATCACCGGTAACGACAGCATTCAAAGGCAGCCGGCACGGCTACGATGTCGCGGATCCGCTCCGGCTGAACCCTGAGATCGGCACGGAAGAGGACTGGACTGCCCTGGCTGCCCGGCTGAAAGCATACGGAATGACCTGGCTGCAGGACATCGTCCCCAATCACATGGTCTACGCCCTCGAAAACCTCTGGCTGTATGACGTTCTCGAAAGAGGTAAAGCCTCGGATTACTATTCCTTTTTCGACATCGACCCCAACCCGGTCGAATTACTCGGCGATAAGCTGATGGCGCCATTCCTGGGTAAAACGCTGACGGAATGTCTGCAGCAAGGCGAACTGACGCTTCAATACACCGACCGCGGATTCATGATCCGCTACTTTGATAACGAATATCCCGTGGCAGCCGGTCTCTACGACTGGATCTGCACTGTCGCGGAAGGCTGCCCCGCCGCTCTTGCCGATGCACTGGAGGAGATGAGGCCGGCCGCTACGACCACTGCGGAGGAATGGAACGCGGCGAAAGCCAAATGGATGCGACAGGTAGCTGCCGATCCGGTCAACTCTTCCTTCATCGACCGGCGTATCCATTTTATCAACGAACGTCTGCCGCTGATAGAATCCCTGCTGGAAGGTCAGCACTATTTGCTGACGCATTATAGCATGGCTTCCACTGTCATCAATTACCGCCGCTTTTTCACGGTCAACAGCCTGATCTGTCTGCGCATGGAAGACGAAGCCGTCTTCGCTGCTTATCATCAGCAGCTCCATCGCTGGTATACCATGGGCCTGATACAAGGTCTGCGCATAGACCATATCGATGGACTGGCTGCACCAAAACAATACGTCGACCGGCTCAGACGGCTTTTCGGCCCCGACTGTTATATGATCGCGGAAAAGATCCTCGGTGCCCATGAATCGATGCCCGATGACTGGGCCCTGGAAGGCATGACGGGCTATGAATTCCTCCGGCTGGCCGGACAGGTGCTGACCGACGCGTCGGGCAGTCGTCAATTACTGGACTTCTATACCCGTGAGATCATCCGGCTGCCGGCGTATGAAGAGCTGGTGACTGAAAAAAAACTCCGTTTCCTGCGCACGTATATGGGTGGCGAACTCAACAACCTGATGGCGCTGCTGACCGGATCACCCCTGCTGAACGCGGCCAGACAGCAGACCGGACCATCCTTACCGGGAACGGCCAGTCAGTTGACCGGTCGGTTGAAAGAGGCGTTGGCCGTTCTGATGGCTTCGTTTCCCGTGTACCGCATTTACCCGGACGAAAGCCCGTTGCCTCCCGCCGCCCGCAAGGTGGCCGCGCATGCTTTTGCGTCAGCCAAAAAACGACAGCCGGAGTACCTGCCGGAACTTCTCTTCCTGGAAGGGCTCTTCGATGAGGCTCCTGCAGCGCAAGGCAGAGCCAAAGAAAAGGACCGCCAAAGACTGGCCTTCATCGTGCGGCTCATGCAATTCACCGGTCCGCTCGCCGCTAAAGGCATCGAAGACACGACCTTCTATGTCTACAATCCCTATATCGCTCACAATGAAGTGGGTGACAGTCCGGCCACGGCAGGCATGTCGTCTGACGAATTCCACCGGCAGATGCAGGCACGACAAGACACCTTGCCGCATTCTCTGAATACCACCACTACGCATGATACCAAACGGGGCGAAGACAGCCGTATCCGCTTGCAATTGCTCAGCGCCATGCCACGGGAATGGATCAACGCCGTTACGGACTGGAGACAACTTAACCGGTCCGTGATCACCGCGGTCAAGGGCAGAGCGGCCCCTTCCGCCAATGATGAATACCTGGTCTATCAGGCGTTGCTGGGCGGCTTTCCGTCCGACCTCGTCGTGACGGACAATTTTCGCGATCGGTTTGCCGGCTATCTTACCAAGGCATTGCGGGAGGCAAAAACGGAGACTAATTATGATACGCCGGACGATGAATATGAGGGACACTGCCGGGCATTCGCAGCAGCATTGCTGACGCCCGGTTCCAGCTTCCTGGAGAGCTTTCTCCCCTTCGCGTCTACCATTATCAGGGCGTCCTGTACTTACTGCCTGTCCCAACTGTTGATCAAACTGACAGCGCCCGGTATTCCCGATATTTACCAGGGCGCTGAATTATGGGAGACTAGCTTCGTCGATCCCGATAACCGGCGGCCGGTGGACTTTGCCTTGCGGTCCGGTCTGCTGCAGCAAATAAAAGCGGAAGAGGCAAAAGGGGGCGCCGTCGTCCTCGGTTTCGTACTGGATCACCCGGAAAAAGGGACGATGAAAATCTATACGCTCTACAGGACCCTGGCCTTCCGTAACGCACACGCTGCCCTCTTTACCGAAGGAGAGTATATCCCTGTCGCCGCCAACGGCCCTCTGCTGGCCTATATCCGGCGGTGGCAGCAGGATTGGGCGCTCGTGCTGGTGCCCCTCATTACCAGCGATGACGATCCCCCGGCAACTTTTTTGCTGACCCTTCCCCCGGATGCACCCGATACCTGGATACACGCCTTCACCGGCGATACGCATCATAGCACCAGCCAGGTTCTCGAATGGCGTGGCTGGGACCGTTTTCCGGTCGCGTTGCTGACCGGGAAAAGCCGATGACCTGACAATAGTCATGTTGCCATCCCTTCCCCTTACGCTATCTTTGTGCGGAATTAAAGGACCGATATATAATCATAGCCTATGCCCCTATTGACCCTTGTCCGCCACGGACAATCCCTCTGGAACCTGGAGAACCGCTTTACCGGCGAGACGGACATCCCTCTCACCGAAAAAGGCCGTGAAGAGGCCGTTACTGCAGGAAAGAAACTGAAAAACATCCCGCTTTCACACGGCTTCACTTCGGTCCTGCAACGGGCCATTGATACCATGAGCCTGATCCTGCAGGAGATAGGCCATACTGATCTGCCGGTCATACGCGACAAGGCGCTGAACGAACGTAACTACGGTCAGCTACAGGGACTGAACAAGGCGGAAGTTGCCCGGCAGTATGGGGATGAACAGGTGGCCCTTTGGAGACGCAGTTTTTCCACTCGGCCGCCCGGCGGTGAAAGCCTCGCGGATACTTCGGCGCGGGTCATTCCCTATTATCATCGGATGATCGAACCCCTGCTTCTTGAAGGAAAGAATATCCTGGTGGTCGCTCATGGCAACAGCCTTCGGGCATTGATGATGAAGCTGGAAGACATTAGCGAAGAAGAAATCGCACTTGTCGATCTTCCTACCGGTATACCCCGCCTCTATACATTAGATAACAACGGGAAGATCTTAAAAATCGAATACTTATGATAGACGCCGGCGGACATGCGCGGAATCAGGATGGATCAGCCCGCGGTCAGCACGATAAATTCCTCTTCCAGCACCGGGGAATGCGTATAGAGATCCCGGATAAAGGCCGGACCAAGCGCGGCATACCAGGGCATAAAGTTCTCCACCCTCTCCTGCAAGCCATCCAATGGGAATAGAGCGGATTTCAGCGAATGGATCTGTCTCTGCAAATCCACATACTTCCGTTTCTCCGCCTTCAGCAGCTTCTTTTCGAGCGTCCGGATAGGGTCCAGCGCCCGGGCCTGTAAAGCCTCCACATGCTGCTCCAGCGTAGGGTCCACCGGCCGCGCCAGCGCCTTTAACGCCTCGTAATACCTGTTGGCTTCGGTGATCTCACGTTCCAGGCTAAGCGAATGCTGCGACTCCCGTCTGACCAGCTCGTTCACCAACTCTTCCGCCGGCCGGAACAGGTCGGCAACACTCAGCTCCGCCTTTTCTATTTTCTCCTCCCATTGCTGCGAGACGAGCAAAAAGGAATTCCGCAACAACAGCACCGGAAAAGGCACCCGGTAATGTTCGAACAATCCCTTCAACTCCAGCCAGTAAGCCGTTTCGCCGCCTCCGCCGATAAAGGCAATATTGGGCAGGATCGTCTCCTGGAACAGGCCGCGAAGGATCACATTGGGACTGAATCGCTCAGGATAGCGATGCAGCTCTTCCCGGATCTCCTGCTCCGTGAATTGCAGTGATGATGTATGCACATGGAAAACATCCCCGTTCCGCTCGATCCTGCCGCGCAGGTCGTCCTTCAGATAAAAAAGATTGATGGAACGCGGATTAGCCTGCACCTTGTAGTGGTCGGGCAGCCGTTCGATCGTCTCGCTGACGATCCTCGCCGGCTCCTGCCGGAAAAGGTCGTCCTCGAACACTGGGATCATGAGCTTTTTCAGAGAAGCCCGGTCGGGTATCAACACCACCAGCCCATATTCGGCAAAGAGGTCGTGAATCAGCCGGAAGGTAGCCGTCTGTATATCGGGGCTCCTGAGATAAGCATCCTTCAGCAGCCGGACCAACTCGGGACCGAAAGGTTCTATCGACAACTCGCCCTCGATCCTGTAGAGCAATTTCTCCAGCCCTTTGGTGGTCATCCTGCCTACGGCCCCGGTCTGCTTCGTATCCCACACCAATTTCTCTCCCGCTAGGTAAATATGGCCCAGCTCTTCGAGGTCGGCATCTTCACTGCCCATGTAAAATACCGGGACAAAGTGAAATTCAGGGTAATCCTTCGCCAGTTGATCCGCCAGCCGGATCGTGTGCAGGATCTTATAAATGAAATAAAGATGGCCTGTGAAGATGGCCGGCTGATGTGCCGTACACACCGTGTACGTCTTCTCTTCGCTTAACCGCCGGATGTTTTGCCGGACCAGCGGCGCGTCTCCGGATAAATCATCAGCGATCCCGGCATATTGCTCCTGCAGGGCGCCGACCAGCACAGCCCTGTCAACAGGCGCGTTCTGCCTGGCCTCGATCGACTGGTGCAAGCCCTCCGGGCTCACGGCATGCGTGTAAAAGGGTCTTAACGTATCGGTATGATCCAGGTAATCCGTAATAATGCGGGAAAAATAACCTGTCTGACGGTATGGTAAACGTGTGGTTGTCCAGTCCATAAGAAAACGTACCGACCGAACTCCGTCCGGTTTGGGTAGTGGACGAAATTAACGCAAAAACGAACAGATTGTTCGGGCGGAATGATGGGCGGTTTACAACACCTGGAATCCATAGGCATAGGGATCGTCTTCCGGATCTATGCTGATGGTATTGTACCCGTAAATTTTGGCCCAGCCTTCGATGCTGGGAATGATCGCCTGCCGGCCGGCTAAGGTGACCACTTTTTCCACCCTGCCGGTGAAAGTCGATCCGATGATACTTTCGTGGATAAAGACATCCCCCTCCTTCAGCTTGCCTTTGGCAAACCACTGCGCCATCCGGGCCGAAGTGCCGGTACCGCAAGGCGACCTGTCTATGGCTTTGTCGCCATAAAACACGGCATTCCGTGCCGTGGAGGTGGGGTTGATGGTCTTACCTGTCCATAGGATATGGTGACAGGTATTGATCGTGGGATCTTCGGGATGAACGAATGTATGGGCTTCATTGATCCGTTGGCGTATGACCCTGCTCCAGCTGATCAGCTGATCGGCAGCATAATGTTCCAGACCCTTGAAGTTCTCCTGCGGGTCGACGATCGCGTAGAAATTCCCGCCATAAGAAACATCGACGGTCAGCGGTCCCAGGTCGGGGCATTCCACGGAGATATTTTCCGCCGCCAGATAGGCCGGCAAATTGGTCAGCTTGACGGACTTCACCTTTTTGCCTTCCATTTTGTATTCGATCATCACCAGTCCGGCCGGCGCTTCCATGCGGACACGACCCGGCGTTTTAGGCTGTATCAGTCCCTCTTCCAGCGCAATGGTGATGGTGCCGATCGTACCATGGCCGCATAGCGGCAGACATCCGCTGGTCTCGATGAAAAGGACAGCGACATCATTCTGCGGATCATGCGGCGGATAAAGGATGCTGCCACTCATCATATCATGACCGCGCGGTTCGAACATCAGCCCCTTTCGGATCCAATCAAATTCTTTTAAGAAATGCTGCCGCTTCTCGCTCATATTCTTTCCTTCCAGCACGGGGCCGCCGCCGGCGACCAGTCTCACGGGGTTACCACAGGTATGCGCATCGATACAAAAAAAAGTCTTCTTCATATAGGGTTCTTATATAGCGTCGTTTGTCAATTTATCATTAATAATTCTCCAGAGATGCAACGGGTTGCCATTTTTCAACGCATCGGGCAGTAGCGCATCCGGCCAGCCCTGGTAGCTCAGGGGTCTTACCCACCGTTTGATCCCATCCGCGCCCACCGAAGTGAACCGGCTGTCCGTCGTGGCAGGGAAAGGTCCACCATGCTGCTGGGACAAAGCCACCCTCACGCCCGTAGGAACGCCGTTCAATATAAACCGGCCACAGATATCCTGCGTCGCCGCCACCAGTTCGGGATGATCGGCAATATCCTGATCGGTAGCCATCAGGGAAGTAGTCAACTGCCCCTCCAGGTGACGGACTACGCCCAGCATCTCTTCCTTATTCTTACATTGGATCACCAGGGAATAAGGTCCGAACACTTCCTGGTGTAAGAGCGGGTTCCGGAAAAAAGCTTCCGCTGTAGCCGATGCCACCGTAGGCCGGCCCTGGTTGACCTGGGGCTCAACGATGGCGACGGCGACCGTCTCCACATCCGCCTGGTCCAGCGCAGCCGCTCTCTTCTCCGTATACGCTTTGGCGATGCCGGGATGCAGCATGGTGCCCGGCACAGCCTTGCTGATGGCTGTACCCAACTCCTCGATGAACAGGTCCAGGGCCTTGCCTTCTATGCCCACGATCAGCCCCGGGTTGGTGCAGAACTGCCCCACGCCCAGGGTGATCGATCCAAAGCAAAGCGCCGCCACTTCCTTAGCCGATGAAGCCAGCTTGCCCGGCAACAGGAAGACAGGATTGATGCTACCCATTTCGGCAAACACCGGGATGGGCACCTCGCGCTGGTTGGCCCAGTCAAAAAGCGCCTTACCCCCACCATATGAGCCCGTAAAGCCGACTGCGCGCGTATGGGTATGCGTTACCAGGGCCTTCCCGGTGTCGAAACCGGCTCCATGTACATGCGCAAATACGCCCGCGGGAAGATTTTCCTTGGCGACGGCGCGCGCGATAGCCTTTGCTACGATCTCCGAAGTCTCCGCATGGGCCGGGTGTGCCTTGACGATCACCGGGCAGCCTGCCGCCAGGGCAGAAGCTGTATCGCCGCCCGCCGTTGAATAGGCAAAAGGAAAATTGCTGGCCCCGAAGACCACCACCGGCCCTATCGGCACCTGCCATTTACGCAGATCGGGATCTCCCTTATCCGGTACGGCGGTATCTATTCTTACTTCCAGCCAATGGCCTGTCTCGCAGGCATCCGCATAGCTGGTTAATTGAAACATAGTTCTGGCCCGTTCGTTGCGCAGGCGCGCCTCCGGCAGATTGGTCTCCCGCATCGCCGTTTGTATCAGCTCATCACCGGCGGCCTCCATTTCACCCGCTATCCGCCGCATCAGGTCGGCCCGCTGCCGCAGGGTTGTCTGCCGGTATACCAGGAAGGCCTGCCATGCTGCGTTCATAACGCCATCTATTTCCGCGAGAGTTACATCCTTAAATTTCATATTGTATGTTTAAGCCATCGTATAATCAAATGGTGGGCCGTGGACGGGTCGCCCGGTCAATCACGGGCGGTCCATCGGTTAGCCATCATACCGTCAGGGACGTGTACTCGGGAAGGACAGGACGGTTGGCCAGTCCCTGGCGGATAACAGCCAGTACCCGTTCGCGTTCGCTTCCGATCAGCGTCAGCCTCGGCGCCCTGACATATTCCGTGCCTAATCCTGCCTCGGCTTCGGCCAGTTTGATATATTGCACCAGCTTGGGATGAATATCCAGCTCCAGCAAGGGAAGGAACCACCGGTGAATCTCCAGCGCCTCTGCTATCCGGCCTGCTTTCACCAACCGGTAAATCGCTACCGTCTCAGCCGGGAAAGCGCATACCAGCCCGCCTACCCAGCCTACAGCCCCCATCAGCAATTCTTCGATGGCGATGGTATCTACCCCGCAAAGGATCTTGATCCGGTCGCCGAAGTGGTTGATGAGCCGCGTGACATTGGTCACGTCCCGGGTCGATTCTTTTACTGCCTCGATATTCGGCACCCCGATCAGCTCGTCGAACATATGCAGTGTCACATCGATCTTATAATCGACAGGGTTATTGTAGATCATGACGGGCAGCTCCGTCGAACCGGCCACTGTCTTGAAAAAAGTGACGGTTTCCCGGTGATCGCTCTTATAACGCATGGGAGGCAACAGCATCAACCCTGCGGCGCCCCACTCTTCGGCAAGGGCTGCCTGCCGGACCGCATCCCGCGTAGACCCTTCGGCAATATTTAATAAGATGGGGATTCGGCCACCCACCTTTTCTACGGCGAATTTTACCAGGGCTTCTTTTTCCTCCAGCGTCAGCGTGCTGGCTTCCCCGAGAGAGCCGCCGATAATGGCGCCATTGATGCCTGCCTCCAATTGGGCCTGCAGGTTGGCGCCGAACATAGGAAGGTCAATGGAATCCTGTGGAGTGAACTTGGTGGTAAGGGCCGGAAATACGCCATTCCAGTTAATACTCATTTGATCTGATTTTTGTGGGCAAATTTATTCGTTTGCCGGCTAAGAGAGGCCGCGCCGATTAATATTTTCTTCTCAGATTTTAACAAAGACATCAGCCATTCGACCGGAATGCCCTATTTTCCAGAAAGGGCATTCCGGGCACAACCTCACCTTCAACATCGTAATCATACGCTTTGGTGATGCGGACATGAACAAAATCCCCGATCGGTAACTTTTCGTCGCTGTGAACGATCACCTCATTGTCCACTTCGATAGAGTCGAATTCCGTTCTTCCCAGGTAACGCCCCGACTCTTTTTTGTCGATCAGCACCTTGAACACCCGGCCTATCTTTTCCTGGTTCTTTTCATAGGAAATCTCCTGCTGCACCTCCATGATCTCCTGTGCCCGCTGCTGCTTGACTTCTGCCGGGATATTGTCCGCCAGTTCATGCGCCAATGTACCCTCCTCATGCGAATAGGCAAAGATCCCCACCCGGTCGAACCGGTGCTCCTGCAGGAAGTCTTTCAGCTCCTGCACATCCTGTTCCGTCTCACCGGGAAACCCCGCTATCAGGGTCGTACGGAGACAAATACCCGGCACCTTGTCCCGGATCAGATGCACAAGGTCCGTCATCTCCTGCCGCGTGATCTGCCGGCGCATCGCCTTCAGCATATTATCGCTGGCATGCTGTAACGGCATGTCGAGGTATTTGCAGATATTGTCCCTCTCCTTCATCACATCCAGGATCTCGGTGGGAAATTTGGAAGGATAGGCATAATGCAGCCTTATCCATTCCAGACCTTTTATATCGGCCAGCCGGTGCAGCAGGTCCGGCAACATCCTGCGTTTGTAAAGATCCAGTCCATAATAGGTCAGTTCCTGCGCAATCAGCAGGATTTCCTTTACCCCTTTCCTGACCAATCCCTCCGCCTCTTTCACCAGCTCATCCATAGGCCGGCTGACATGGCCGCCCCGCATCAGGGGAATAGCGCAAAAGGCACAGGTGCGGTTACAACCTTCGGCAATCTTCAGGTAGGCATAATGTTTGGGCGTCGCCAGCAGCCGTTCGCCCAGCAATTCCGCTTTGTAGTCTACATCGAATTGCTTCAGGATCAAAGGCAGTTCCAATGTACCGAACCAGGCATCCACCTCGGGGATCTCTTTCTCCAGATCGTCGCGATAGCGCTGGCTGAGACAGCCGGTGACGTAGACCTTGTCCAGCCGCCCCTTTTTCTTCAGGGCTACCTGGTCCAGAATGGTATTGATGGATTCTTCCTTGGCCTTATCGATAAACCCACAGGTGTTGACGACAACGATATTGTGGTCCTTTTTCGCATTTTCATGAACGACATCGATGTCACCGGCGCGAAGCTGACCGCTCAGCACCTCACTGTCAACCATATTCTTGCTGCATCCCAGCGTAATGATGTTGACCTTGTCCTTCTTTAATGTTCTTGTCTTCATAAAGGATGCAAAGATACTTATTTTCCAGGCTGATTTTCGAGGCTGAAAAGACTGTCCACAAATTCGTGCTTGTCAAAGACCAGCAGGTCTTCCATTTTCTCCCCGACCCCGATAAATTTCACCGGGATCCTGAACTGGTTGGCAATCGCCAAAACCACCCCGCCTTTTGCCGTCCCGTCCAGCTTGGTAATCGCCAGGGCGGTGACATCCGTCGCGGCGGTGAACTGCCTGGCCTGCTCCAGCGCATTCTGGCCCGTTGATCCATCCAGTACCAGCAGCACTTCGTGAGGGGCATCCGGCATTATTTTTTTGATCACTCTGCTGATCTTGCTTAATTCTTCCATCAGGTGAGCCTTGTTATGCAAACGTCCTGCCGTATCAATAATGACAACATCCACGTCCCGGGCAAGGCCGCTTTGCACGGTGTCGAAGGCCACCGCTCCCGGATCGGAGCCCATACCCTGCTTGACGATCGGAACCCCTACCCGATCGCTCCAGATGGTCAGCTGCTCCACGGCCGCCGCCCTGAATGTATCAGCGGCCCCCAGCAACACCGATTTCCCCGCCTTCTTGAAGTTGTAGGCCAGCTTGCCGATCGTAGTCGTCTTGCCGACCCCGTTGACCCCTACTACGAGAATAACATAGGGTTTATTCCCCGAAGGGGTGCCGAAATCACGGTAGGATTGTTCAGGCGCTTCCACCAGCAGCTTCTCAATTTCTTGTTGCAATAAACCGTTTAAATCACTGGTATTGACATATTTATCTTTCGCTACCCTTTGCTCGATCTGCCGGATGATCTGCACGGTGGTGTCGATGCCCACATCTGCGCTGACAAGGGCATCTTCGAGGCTATCGAGCACTTCCTCATCGACGGTGCTCTTGCCGGCAATGGCCTTGGTGAGGCGGGACAGGAATCCTTCTTTCGTCTTTTGCAGACCCTGGTCCAGGCTTTCCTTTTCCTTTTTTCCGAAAAGTTTATCAAAAAGTCCCATAACCTGCCTTTTACTTGCGTGAATAATGCAAAGAGGCCGTCTCACCCTAAAAGTAGACGGCCTCTAAACTATGTCCCCCAAGGCATGCCTTGGGGGGATGCCGTCCGAAGAGACAGCTCAAGCGGACAGCTTTTATTATCTTACTTAACCCAGTGACTACTTTGCAGCCAAAAATTCTTTGATCTTGTCCTTGTGCACGATGTTCTCCTTGAAGGTGTAAGCGCCCGTCTTGGGGCTGCGTACGGCCTTGATCACTTTGGTATAGTTCTTTGCTTCCGCGGCAGCCTTGGCGTCCTTGGTTTTAATAGCGGTTTTTGCAGCCTTTGCCATAATTATTTAATTTCTTTATGAACAGTTACCTTCTTCAGAATGGAATTGTACTTCTTCAACTCCAGGCGCTCCGGAGTATTCTTCTTGTTTTTCGTCGTGATATAACGACTGGTTCCGGGTAACCCGCTGGTTTTATGCTCAGTGCATTCCATGATTACCTGAACCCTGCTGCCTTTCTTTGCCATGATAAAAATGATTAACGTCTACTTGTATAGATTGTTACCTTTATTGGTTGTTACCTGTATTGGTTATTAGATACGAAATCGTTAAATCTTAACGCCCTCTGATCTCAGCCTCTTTACAACACTGAGGAGACCATTTTTGTTGATCGTGCGGAGGCCTTCAGAAGAAACCTTTAAGGTAATCCACTTGTCTTCCTCAGCCAGGAAAAACCGCTTGGTCTGCAAATTTGGTAAGAACCTGCGCTTAGTCTTTATATTTGAATGCGATACGCTGTTTCCGGAAACCGGAACCTTACCCGTAATCTGACATACTCTAGCCATGACACAAAATTTAGGAGTGCAAAAGTCGTAAAATATTGGCAATCTGCAAAAAGAAATTGCCCTTTTTTCAACTTGTTGTTCACATTGGTGGAAAACTAGGGCAGAGCGAATGCCATCAGGTAGTCCCCCATTTTGGTCCTGAGCTTCCCATGGCCACCGGCGGCAATGACGACATACTGACGGCCGTCGAGGACATAGCTCATGGGCGTCGCCTGCCCACTGGCCGGGAGAGCGTATTCCCACAACACTTTTCCCGTCCGGCTGTCGAAAGCCCGGAAATGACCGTCCATGCTGGCCGCGACAAAGATAAGGTGACCACCGGTAACGATCGCTCCGCCAAAGTTCAGGGATCCCCATTGCCGGGACTCCGGGTATTTTGTGGGATCAAGCATATAGCCCAGCGGCACTTCCCATTTTTTTGCGCCCGAATGCAGGTCGATGGCCACCAGGGTACCCCAGGGCGGTTTTGTCTGTAGGGACACGACGACACCCTCGTCGTTTCTTTTGACCAGATAATCCCTCTTCATGATATAGGGTGTCCCGCGCTGCCAGCCGATCTCCCCCCGCAGGGTTTCAGGGTTGTTTTTCCGAAGGCTGTCCACCTGATCCCGCGGCATCATCCGGATGACCGCGGCGACCCGGTTGATGTTCGTATACAGCATGCCGGCGACCGGATCATAGCACATCCCGCCCCAGTGGATGCCCCCAACGTTACCCGGGGCCATGATCGTCCCTTGAAAGCCAGGCGGGGTGAACGGCCCTTCGTAGCGCAGCTTTGCGATCCGCTGTTTTGCATCGGCCAAATCTTCGGGGGTCGGTCCCCAGGCATCCGCGACGGTCACCGACTGAAGGCCCAGCGGCGCCGGCTTTATAGGGAAAAGTTGGGTAGGCCATGTCTGCTCGCCCGGAAGCGTCGACGCAGGCACGGGGCGCTCCTCTACGGGCAATAAAGGCACGCCCGTTTCCCTATTAAGGACATAGATATAACCCATCTTCGTTCCGATCACCACGGCAGGTACTTTCCGGCCATCTTTTTCCCAGTCGATCAGCACGGGCTGAGCGGCAATGTCAAAGTCCCAGAGATCATGGTGTACGACCTGGAAGCTCCATACCCGTTGGCCGGTCGAAGCCCGCAGCGCTACGATGGAGTTGGCATAGAGGTTGGACCCCAGCCGTTCGCCGCCGTAATAGTCCGGACTCGGGCAACTGGTGGGAATAAAGACCAGATCACTGGCGGGGTCGGTGCTGAGGATGGACCAGGCATTGGCGGCCCCGGTTCGGTGTGCCTTGGGTCCGTTCCAGGTGGCATAGCCGCTGTCGGCAGGATCCCGCGGGATGGGATCCCAGGCCCAGATCAGTTGTCCGGTATGCACGCTGTAGGCCCGGACGATACCCGGCGCCTCATCGAACCGCTGGTTGTCCCCAATGGCGGAACCTACGATCACGCGGTCGCCGATCACAGCAGGCGGCGACGTTTCCTGGATATCTTTTCCCAGCCCGGTTCGAAGGTTGATGGTACCGTTATCGCCAAAGGCTGAGACCGGATGGCCGGTATGCGCATCGAGAGCGATCAGCCGGCCGTCGATGGTACCGATAAAAAGGCGGAGGCTATCGCCACCGGCGGCGGCTGCTGCTGGCCATGCCGCTACGCCGCGGGAGCTAAATTCTGAATAATCCCCATTCAGGTCGACTTTTGGATCATAGACCCAATGTTGCTGCCCGGTCGCCGCGTCGACGGCGATCACCCGGTCGCTGGCGGTGCTGAAGTACAGACTACGGCCAATCAGTATCGGGGTGGTTTCAAAACAGGCCTTGTCGAGGGCGTTTGTCCCGGCATAGGTATCCAACTCCCCTGTCCGGTAGGTCCAGGCAACGGTCAGCCGTTCCACGTTCCGGTCGTTGATCTGCCGCACGGATGTGTAGCGCTTGCCACCGGCATCCTGGCCGTAGTAGGACCAGCTGCCTGCGGGTGATGGCACAGAATGGGGGGTGGGCGACTGCGCGGGTAGGCCGATGCAGGACATCAGTAATAGCCCGGCAAATAAACCTGTTAGCTTATATTTCATGTTGTTTATTTTGTTCAAACTTAGATCCTCTGCATGGCCTCGCATATTTTTGTTGACCAATGGCATGGTATTAGTGACTAATAGCGGCCTCGGGTCCGTCCGGCGAAATGGCTACTGCATTTTATTAATAATTACTTAATTTACCAATCCCTTTTGCCGCTCTACTTTGTGCAAAATGGGCAACAATGATAGAACCAATGAGAAGAAAAACGATAGCGCGCGATATCAGCTGGCTCTCTTTCAACGGCCGGGTTTTACAGGAAGCAGCCGATCCTACGGTTCCCCTTCGGGAAAGAATACGATTCCTGGGTATCTTTTCCAACAATATGGACGAATTCTTCCGGGTAAGGGTCGCTACCCTGAAAAGGATGAGCGAATTCAGCGGCAATAAGTCGAAGGCCAATATGCACCTCGAAGCATCACCCGGTAAGATACTCAACGATATCCAGGACATCGTGCTTGAACAGGGGGATACTTTCGACGCCATCTGGAGCGGTATCCGGAAAGAAATGGAAAAAGAAAAGATCTTCCTCGTCTCGGAAACAGAGCTGGATCCCATCCAGCAGCAATTCATCCAGACATACTTCGAAGAAGAAGTGCGCAGTAACACCATCCCGTTGATGATCGAGAGCATTCCTGCCTTCCCTTATCTCCGGGATAAATCCATTTACCTCGCTGTCGAACTGTCCCGTAAAGACAGCAGCATGAAAAGGAAATATGCCCTGATCGAAATCCCCAGCCGCGTCCTCGGCCGGTTTGTCCAGCTGCCGTCGCCGGCTCTGGACGAACATCATATTATCTTACTCGAAGACATTATCCGTTATAATCTCAGGAATATCTTCGCCTATTTCGGTTATGACACCTATGAATCATGGGTATTCAAGGTCACCCGCGACGCGGAGATCGATATCGATAACGATGTCAGCACCACCCTGATCCAAAAGATCGAAAAAGGATTGAAGAACCGGCGTAAAGGCAAGCCGGTACGTTTCGTCTATGACAAGGAAATGGACAAAGGCCTGTTGGAATATATCATCAAACGGCTGAACCTGTCGAAGAAGAGCGGCAACCTGCTACCCGGCGGCCGCATCCATAACTTCCGCCACTTCATGGATTTTCCCGATGTGTTCCCCCGGAAAGGGCAGCGAAAAAAACCCTTTACCCACCCCCTGCTGATCAAAACGCCGCGGGTCACCGATGTGGTGCTCGAACAGGACGTCATGCTGCATTTCCCCTACCATTCCTTCAATCCGGTCATCGATATGCTGAGGGAAGCGGCGATTGATCCCAACGTGACCACCATCAAGATCACCTGCTATCGGCTGGCCAGTAATTCCAAGATCATCAACGCCCTCATCAATGCCGTCCGCAACGGCAAACATGTCACGGTGATGCTGGAGCTAAGGGCCCGGTTCGACGAAGAAGCCAACCTGGAATGGAAGGAAAGGCTGGAGGACGAAGGCGTCAAAGTGCTGATCGGCATTCCCAACGTGAAAGTGCATGCCAAGATCTGCCTGATCAAAAAAAGGATCAATAATTTTACCATCCATTACGGATTCGTCAGCACCGGCAATCTCAACGAAAAGACAGCCCGGGTATATGGCGACCACTGCCTGCTGACCTCCGACAGGCATATCATGGCGGACGTCAACCGCATCTTCAATTACCTGGAGAAATGGAAGGAAGGCCCCGCCCCTCTCAAGGCTTGCAAGACCCTCATTCCCTGCCCTACCAGCCTGCGCCGCGAACTGATCAAAATGATCGTCCGGGAAACCCGCCTGGCCCGGGAAAAAAAGCCTGCCGCCATCACCCTCAAGATGAATTCCATCTCCGACGAAGACCTGATCGATAAACTATACGAAGCGGCCAAGGCCGGCGTCCGCATCCAGCTGATCGTGCGTGGTATCTACTGTCTTTTTTCGGAGAACAGTAAGTTCCTTATCCCGATCAAAGCCATCAGCATCATCGACGAATACCTCGAACATGCCAGGGTATTTATCTTCCACAATGGCGGGAAAGAAAAAACCTACATATCTTCGGCCGACTGGATGGTGCGCAACCTGGATCATCGCGTGGAGGCCACATGCCCTGTTCTGGATGAAACCATCACCCGGGAATTGAAAGATATCCTGGACATTCAGCTGGCCGACAATGTGAAGGCCCGCTGGCTGGACAACGAATTGCAGAATGAATACAAACGGGATCCGGAAGTGAAAATAAGGTCCCAGATCGAGATCTATAATTATCTGTACCAGAAAGCCATGCCTTTTGAACAGGGGGCCCAGGCCACGGTTACGGCAATTGTAGCGGAAATGTAAGAACGCAGCTGAAACCCATACAAGAAAATGCGACTGGCAGCAATCGATATCGGCAGTAATGCAGCAAGACTGCTGATTTCCGATGTCACCATCAATAATGGCAACGCGGAATTCAACAAGATCAACCTGGTGAGGGTACCTCTCCGGCTGGGGTTCGATGTATTTGAAAAAATGGAGATCTCCCCGGAAAAGACCACGATGATCATCCATACCGTCAAGGCCTACCAGCATCTCTGCCAGGCCTATGAAGTCGACTATATCAAGGCGGCCGCGACCTCGGCCATGCGGGACGCCTCCAATGCCGGCGCCATCATCGACCAGGTGAAAGAGGAGACCGGCATTCTCATCGAAGTCATCAACGGCGGCAGCGAAGCCAAATTGATCTACGAGAATCATATTGCGGAAAACCTCGATAAGGAACACGCCTATCTCTATATCGACGTGGGCGGGGGCAGCACCGAACTGACGTTCTTTGCGGGCAACAAACTGGTCTTTTCCTCCTCGTTCAATATCGGCACCATCCGCCTGATCAAAAACCAGGTGACGGTCGATCAATGGGACGGCATGAAAGAATACATCAAACGGGAGACCAGGAACTACCTCAACAATATCATCGCCATCGGCTCCGGTGGCAATATCAACAAGGTCTTCTCCATTTCCAAACGAAAGGAAGGCAAACCCCTTCCGATCGAACTGCTGAAAGATTATTATAAGGAATTCTCGAGCTTCTCCCTGCAGGACCGCATGCGTCTCTACAAATTGAGAGAAGACCGCGCCGACGTCATCGTCCCGGCCCTGCAGATCTATATCAATGCCATGCGCTGGGCCAATGCGGCGGAGATCTATGTCCCCAAGATCGGCCTGGCTGACGGTCTTATCCAGCACCTGTATGCGGACCTGAAAAATTTACCTACCTTTTCGCAAAATTTTTGACCATGTCTGTACACACGGAGTTGAAAAAAGTAACGACCCATACTTTACAAAGGATGAAGATCAACGGCGAAAAGATTTCGATGCTCACCGCCTATGATTATTCCTTCGCCCGGATTTTCGATGCCGCCGGCATCGATATCCTGCTGGTAGGCGATTCAGCCTCCAATGTCATGGCCGGCCATGAAACCACCCTGCCCATCACCCTCGACCAGATGATCTATCACGCGTCCTCCGTTTTGCGGGGTGTTAACCGGGCCTTCGTCGTCGTAGACCTCCCGTTCGGCTCGTACCAGTCCAACTCCAAAGAGGCCCTGGCCTCCGCGATCCGGATCATGAAGGAGACCGGCGCCCATGGCGTCAAGATGGAAGGCGGAGAGGAAATACTCGAATCCGTCAAACGGATCCTCGCTGCGGGGGTGCCCGTCATGGGCCACCTTGGACTGACCCCGCAATCCATCTATAAATTCGGCACCTATACCGTGCGGGCCAAAGAAGAAGCCGAAGCGGAGAAACTGAAAAAGGACGCCCTTCTGCTGCAGGAAGCCGGATGCTTTGGATTGGTACTGGAAAAGATCCCAGCCCAACTCGGCAAAGCCGTCTCGGAAAGCCTCTCTATTCCCACCATTGGCATCGGCGCCGGAATGTATTGCGACGGCCAGGTCCTCGTCATGCACGATCTGCTGGGCATCACCACCGAATTCCAGCCCCGCTTCCTCAGGCGTTACCTCCGGTTAGACGAAGAGATCACCGGCGCAGTCCAGCATTATATCCGCGATGTCAAGACCAAAGATTTCCCCAACGAACAAGAACAGTATTGATTGATTTATATTGATTTTGATTAATACGTGAAAATAAGTAGCCCTCTGCAGGGCTATTTTTTTATTTGTTTAATAATCCGGGATTTATAAATAAAAACAGAATTTTATTCTCCCTTTTGAACAAATTAAAAATAAATATTAATTATATTTTTTGGTCAAAATATGATTCGTTTTGGTTAAATTATACTAAATTCATTTCATACCAAAACAATCGCATATGAAAGGCCTTATTATTTTAGCAAGCCTTATTTTAGCGTCGCACCTTCTATTTGCCCAGAAAACCCTCACGGGAAAAATCACCGATAAATTCTCCGGCGCCCCTCTTGCCGGCTCTTCCATCAAGATCAAAGGATCCAAAAAAGGGGTCTCCACAAACAACGAAGGAATATTTACACTCCAGGTAAACCCAAAAGATATACTGATTATTACTAATATAGGTTATACTGAACAATCCGTCCCGGTCCCCTGGACGTCCTCCATCAACATTTTACTCGAACCGGTCTCCTCGGAGCTGACCCAGGTTATCTTCGTGGGTTCACGCGGGGCAGCCCGCACCAAGACGGAATCTCCCGTACCCGTCGATGTCATCAAAGTCAGCGACGTCGGACAATCCACCGCCCGGCCCGACCTGATGAGCCAGTTAAACATTGCCGTACCTTCCTTCAATTATAACAAGCAGAGCGGTGCCGACGGTTCCGACGCCAACGACTTCGCCAGCCTGCGCGGGCTGGGCTTCGACCAGACCCTCGTGCTAATTAACGGCAAGCGCCGTCACCTGTCCGCCTTCGTCGTTCAGGAAGGAACCCGCGGCCGCGGCAATTCGGGCACCGACCTCAACGCCATCCCCGAGGCATCTATCGACCGCGTGGAGATTCTGCGGGATGGCGCCTCCGCCCAATACGGTTCCGACGCTATCGCCGGCGTCATCAACATCATCCTGAAAAAAGATATCAATCACCTGAATATCACTACCGGCGGTAGTGTCTATGATGACCATAAATATAATGCCCAGAATTTCGTCGATCCCAGCCAGTATTATACGGGCCCCCGCCTGGATGGCGCTGCCTATAGCCTGGGAGCGGATTATGGCCTTGCCATCGGGAAGAACGGCGGGTTCATCAACTTCGCCGGAAATTTCTTAGACCAGGGTAAGACTTTCCGCGAAGAGCCGGACACGAATATGAGCACCAATCCCACCGCATTGCCGATCAATGGGGTCAGAAGAGCTTTTGGCGATGGCAGCGTCATTGGCGGCGGCGTCATGGTCAATGCGGAAATTCCCATCGCCCGCACCCGGACCAAATTCTATTTCTTCGGCGGCTACAATCGCAAATTGTCGGACGTCTATGCCTATACCCGCAACTTCTCGGGCAATCCGCAGAAATTCCCCACCAATCCTGACGGAACGCTGATCTTCGATGCGAACATCATGAAAGTCGCCGGCGCTTCCGATGGATCGATCAATTCCAACAATGTCTATTACGATCCCCAGGAACGGGTATACGTCACCGACAAGTCCTTCGCCGCTGGTCTGGAAGGCACGATCGGCAAAGGCTGGGACTGGGATATAAGCAATGTCATCGGCAACAATGATTTCCATTATCACGGCTATGAGACCTTCAACGCGTCCCTGGACAATGTTCCGGGTTCTTTGAAGACGAGTTTCGACGACGGGGGGTTCACCTTCACCCAGAACACTTCCAATCTCGACGTCAACCGGCACTTTGACAATGTCGCCCAGGGCCTGACCTTTTCCTTTGGCGGGGAATACCGCTATGAACGTTATCACTTATACGCCGGTGAACCGGATTCCTATGGCTATGCTTCCGCTGTCAAGTTCTTTCCAAACCTGAGCGGGAACGGTGAGGGCGATTCCGTCCAGGCGCCCGCCACTGGCTCTGAAGGCTATCCCGGCTACCAGCCCACCGATGCAACGGTAGCCCATCGCACGAATGTCGGCGGCTATGTCGATTTCGCACTCGATATCACCCATGAGTGGCTGATAGACGCCGCGGCCCGTTTCGAGAATTATTCCGATTTCGGCTTTGTCAATACCTACAAATTGGCCACTCGTTACAAACTGACCGATAATTTCAACCTCCGCGGCTCCCTCAGCACAGGCTTCCGTGCGCCTTCGCTTCAACAGATGAGCTTCAGTAACACCAACACCAATGTCGTCAACGGTCAGCTGGTCTACGTTAAGCTGGTGCCGAACTACAGCCCTATCGCCCGGGCAGCGGGCATTCCCAAACTGACCCAGGAGACATCTGTCAACGGCAGTTTTGGGTTTAGCTGGTTGCTCTCCCATGATCTGACCGCCACCGTAGACGGATACTGGGTACAAATGAAGCACCGTGTGGTGATCACGGGTAACTTTAACGGGTCTGTCCCCGCGATCGCGCCTTACCTGACGCAATACGACGTCAGCTCGGTCAACTTCTTCGCCAATGCCGTCAACACGACCAACACTGGCGTAGATATCGTCCTGGACTACAACAAGAGACTGGGACGCAACAGCCGGTTCAAGGCAACCCTTGCCGGCAATATCCAGAATTGCAACATCGATAAGATCAATATTCCCTCTGTTCTCAACACTTCCTACGCCAACCAGCAGGCCTTTTACAGCACCCGCGAACAGTACTTCCTGAAAGCTTCGGCGCCCCGGGCCAAAGGCACTTTAGCCCTCGAATACAGCCTGCAGAAATTCGCTGTCGGCACCCGATTCACTTACTTTGGCAAGGTTGTCACGCAGGGCTTCGGTTACGCCAGCCTTCCGGGCGCCCCTGCCGGCGGACCCGGCGGAGCAGGCATCTCGGACCAGGGCCTTGGCTGGGACCCCTATGTCGAGACGGATAACGGGGAATCGGTCGTACCTGAAAATTTTGTCCATCACGGAAAAATAACCTCGGACGCCTATGTCTCCTACAAGGTTTCCAAGAACATGGTCTGGTATGCCGGCGTGGATAATATCTTCAACGTCCACCCCAACCTCTCCATCATATCCAATGCCAGGATAGAATCCGCCTACGACAGCGAGTCCGGCGGCCCCTTCGATTCGATCCAGATGGGCTATGACGGGCTACGCATCTATTCCAAGTTCGTCTTTAATTTTTAACCCCTACCCTTCCCGTCAACCTGCGGTTGACTGACACCGGACAGGTCCGCAGTTGAATGACACCCGGCCCGGACGACACGAAGTCCCGGCCGGGTGCTTTTTTCCGGGCAGCCGCCCGGCAGAGCCCGCTCAAGGGTCCGTTCACCGGTGCCATAACCCCATTCATCTAATAATTCCCCGGGAAACAGGATTCCCTTATAATTTGCTGTGATCAATACAAACAGAGGAGTCCGTCTTGAAAAAAATTACCGTACAGATCGTCATTCATATCGCGGCATGGGCATGTTTCCTGCTGCTGCCCTTCGTATTCTATCCCCGGCCCAGGGAAAGGGAGTATTCTTTTTTTGCCGAAAGGTATTTTTCCACCTATTTTATCGTCAACAGCCTGTTCATCATCGCCTTTTACTATCTCAACACGCATCTCATCATCCCGAAGCTGTTGGATCAGAAGAAATTCCTTTCCTATACGCTGATCATCTTTGCGCTGCTCGTCTTCTATGGATTCCTTCCCCGGATCTATCACGCGTTGTTCGGTGACCTGCTGCCGCAGCCGCCTCAGTCGGGGCGCCCCCCGCGCACGAGAAACCCTCCCCTGGTGAATTCGGGCAATATTGCCATCTTTCTCATGGTGTTCGTCTTCAGCACCGGCATCAAAGTCATCAACCAATGGCTCCAATCTGAACAACGGACCAAAGAGATCGCCAATGAAAAGCTGCAGGCCGAATTGTCCTTTTTGAAGGCCCAGATCAATCCTCATTTCCTTTTCAATACGCTGAATAATATCTACGCCCTGGCTTCCAGCCAGTCCGAGCATACTGCTGCCGCCGTTATGAAGCTTTCCAGCATCATGCGCTATGTGCTGAGCGAAGCGCGCAACGACCTCGTCCCCCTCGAAAAAGAGATCCTCTTCACCTCTCATTATATCGAATTGCAGAAGATGAGGCTGACTGACAAGACCAGCATTGACTTCACGATCAAGGGCGATCCCGCCGGCAGACAGATCGCTCCCCTGCTACTGCTGCCCTTCGTGGAGAATGCATTCAAATACGGCATCAGCACCCGGGAATGGTCGCCCATCCGGATATTATTGGAAATTAATAAAGATTCGTTGTATTTTAGTATCAGTAACCATAAACACCTCAACACCTCCCTGAGGATGGCGGACAACACGGGGATCGGTATCAGCAATACAAAACGGAGACTGGACCTGTTGTACGACGGCCGTTACGAACTGATCATCGATGATAAGACCAATGAATTTTCTGTTCATTTAAATATTTCGGTTTAATGTTGACCTGTATAGCCATTGACGACGAACCGCTGGCGCTGGAAGTCCTGAAAAAATACATCGCCAAGATCTATTTCCTGGACCTGAAAGGGGTCTTCACCGATCCTTTCGAGGCACAAAAATTAATGGATGCTTCCCCAGTAGACATCCTCTTCCTCGACATCCAGATGCCCGACATCAATGGCATCGAATTCTCCCGCATCATCAATAAAAAGAATACGGCCGTCGTGTTCACTACCGCCTATAGTGAATATGCAGTGGAAGGGTTCAATGTAGATGCCATCGACTACCTGCTCAAGCCGATAGAATACGACCGTTTCCTCAAAGCCGTTTATAAGGCCAAAGAATACGTCGATTACCTGACCAACCAGGAATTGCAGGAAGGCTATATCTTCGTCAAATCTGATTACCAGATGGTCAAGGTCAACCTGAAGGAGATCCTCTATATCGAAGGATTGGACGATTATATCAAGATCTATCTTCCCGGTAAATCTATTCTGACCCTGATGACGCTAAAGACGATCGGACAAAAACTTCCCGCCCGGGAGTTCATCCGGGCCCACCGTTCCTATATTGTCCCGATCAGTAAGATCGAACATATCAGCAAGAGCAAGATCAAGATCGTCGATAAGGAGATACCCATCGGCGTTAGCTATAGCGAAAGCTTTTTCGCCGCCATGGAAAACAAGCTCAGTTAGGGCTGAAGATTCTTTGGAGCTGCCGCCTGCACAGCATCCGGTAATTTCTTTGGGCGGGCGGCGTATTCACCCCGATATTCTTTTATTTCACCGATCAAACCGCCAAAAGCAGCCCTTACTGGCCCGCTCATCGCATTCCACGCAACCTCCGCTCTCCCTTTTACGTACTTCCTATTGCCGGTATGGTAGATGCCGGCATAGGACCAGTTTTTTCATAGTAGATTTTAAGTTAAGGTTGAGGCTACTGGTTAGTGGTTAGTTTTTTCCTAAATTGCTTGCGATTGACAAAATCGCAAGCTTTTTTTATGGAATTTCTACAACAACTACAGATACAGACCGAGAATCCCGGCACTTCAACCGGAAGAGAATGGATAGCGGCAAAAGGTCCTGCACTGGAGTCCTGGTCGCCCGTCGACGGTCACCGCATTGCCATTGTAACTTCCACAGATAGAGAAGGTTATGAAAAAGTGGTGGAAACCGCCCGGTTAGCCTTTCCCGAATGGCGCTCATGGCCTGCCCCCCGCAGGGGCGAAGTAGTCCGCCAGATCGGCGAGGCTCTCCGGCGGGAAAAGTCCGCCCTGGGACGGCTGGTGTCTTATGAAATGGGCAAAAGCCTGCAGGAAGGTTATGGAGAAGTCCAGGAAATGATCGATATCTGCGATTTCGCCGTGGGCCTCTCCCGGCAGCTGCATGGCCTGACGATGCATAGCGAACGGCCTGCCCACAGGATGTACGAGCAATGGCATCCCCTCGGACCGGTCGGCATTATCTCCGCCTTCAACTTCCCGGTGGCTGTCTGGAGCTGGAACAGTATGCTGGCCTGGGTATGCGGCGACACCTGCATCTGGAAACCTTCCGAAAAGACCCCCCTCTGCGCGCTGGCCTGTCAGCACATCGTCGCCACCGTTTTCGCCGCCAACAACGTCCCTGAAGGAGTGGGCTGCCTCATCACCGGGGGACGGGAGGTAGGACAATGGCTGTCGGAAGATACCCGCATCCCGCTGATCTCAGCGACTGGGTCCACCCGCATGGGCAAGGCTATCGGAACAACGGTGGCTGCCCGGCTAGGACGGGCGCTGCTCGAACTCGGCGGCAACAATGCCATCATCATCTCGAAGGACGCAGACCTTGATGTAGCCATACCCGGGGCCGTCTTTGGGGCCGTAGGAACGGCCGGTCAGCGCTGCACCACGACCCGCCGCCTCATCATTCACGAAGATGTCTATGACAAGGTCAGGGACAAACTCGTCAGCGTCTACCGGCAGCTGCGCATCGGCGATCCTCTGCAGGAACACAACCATGTGGGTCCGCTCATCGATAAGGATGCCGTCAGCGCCTATCAGCGCGCCATCGACATCGGCAAACAACAGGGCTGCCGGTACCTGATCGACGCAGAAGTGCTGGCCGGTGCCGGCTTTGACAGCGGCTGTTATGTCCGGCCCTGTATTGCAGAGGCCACAGCGGATTTCGGCATCGTCAGCGAGGAAACGTTCGCTCCCATCCTCTACCTGTTGAAATACGCTTCACTTGACCAGGCCATCGCCATGCAGAACAATGTCCCCCAGGGCCTGTCCTCTTCGATCATGACACTCAACCTCCGTGAGGCAGAGCAGTTCCTGTCTGCCGCCGGCAGCGACTGCGGCATTGCCAATGTCAATATCGGTACGTCCGGGGCTGAGATCGGCGGCGCCTTTGGCGGGGAAAAAGAAACCGGTGGCGGCAGGGAAAGCGGCAGCGATGCCTGGAAATCCTACATGCGGCGCCAGACCAATACCATCAACTACTCTGCGCAGTTGCCGTTGGCCCAGGGAATAAAGTTTGAGCTCGGAGCCTAACGGCTGGATATGGCCAGGGGCAGTCTATTGCAAAATAATCGGTCGGATTGCGCGTTATAGCCGGGATATCCCCGATATAGATAAAATATACTATGATTGCCGGCATCCACGCACCTTCCACTGTTTTGAGAAAGATGGTCCTTCTGCTGCTGATGGCCCTTGCCGGCGGCGCCGGCGTCCGTGCCCAAGTAAGACTGGGGATATTGGGAGGGATAAATTCTGCTAATGTATTGGAAAAGAATAGCTTACCTGGCTGGGACACGGCAGTGAAAAAATATTATAATTCCCGTACCGGCTTTCAGCTGGGGATTATCCTCGAAATCCCTATCGGCCATACCGGCCTTTTCTTCCAGCCGGCCATGACCTATATCACCAAGGGCCGCAAATATGACAAGAACAATGACTCGCTGACCGCTCTGGCCACCGATACCATCTACAACAAAGAGGTTCTTAACCTCAGCTATATCGAGGTCCCGCTCAATCTCATCTATAAATTTCCATTGTCACGCAGTCATCCCCAAAACAGTTTTTTCGTCAGTGCAGGCCCCTATATCAGTTTTTTCTATAGCGGCAATATCACCTACCAAAGCCTGACCCAAAGCCCAGACCAATATTCTACCGTGTCCAATCCGATCACCGTAGGAAAAGGCGAGGATACCTATAAAACCCTTGACCTCGGCGTGAACGCAAAGGCTGGTTTTGAGCTAGGAAAAGTCATGCTGAATGGTTATTTCAGCCGCGGATTGTCCAGTTTCTACAATGCCCCCTATCCCGGCACTTTTCACCACCAGGTGTTTGGCATCAGCGCAGGCGTATGGTTGTCGTCCACGGAGACGCCGGCGCCCGAAAAGAAAAAGGATACCGACAAAGATGGTATCCCGGATGATGAAGATCAATGCCCGCTGCAGCCTGGTAGCGCCAAATGGCATGGCTGCCCCGTGCCCGATACTGACCACGACGGTATCGACGATGAACATGACTCCTGCCCCACTATCCCTGGCGTAGCCCGCTACAACGGCTGCCCGGTGCCTGATACAGATCATGATGGCATCGACGACGAACACGACTCCTGCCCTACCGTCCCCGGACTGGCCCGGTATAACGGCTGCCCCATCCCCGACAGGGATGGCGACGGTGTCAACGATGAAGAAGATCAATGCCCCGACAGCGCCGGCCCGGTGGAGAATCACGGCTGTCCGCTGCCAAAAGTGATCATGCCCTCTGCCAGGGATTCCGTCAACTATATTGCGCATAATATCCTGTTCAACCTGGGCAGCGACCAGCTGAAAGACAGCTCATTCCTCGCACTCGATCATTTGGCTGCCATTCTGCAGATCCACTCAGATTGGCTGCTCACGATCGAAGGCCATACGGACAACCTGGGTACCCCCGCGCACAATCTCTTGTTGTCGCAGAAGAGGGCGGACGCGGTCAAAGACTACCTGGTGAAAAGAGGAATTGCGGAAGCCAGGGTGACCGCCTCAGGCCTGGGCCAGGAACATCCCATTGCCAGTAACAAGACGTCCGGTGGCCGGGCGAGCAACCGCAGGGTTGAGCTGAAGTTGAGCCTGGATAAATAATTTAACAAGATTATAAAACCGTTCCTGTAATTTATGGCAGCCGGAGGGACAAGTTTTTCTTATTTTCGGGGTTTGAACTAACATAAAACAAAACAAATGAATTTCAGCTTGCGTAGCATGAAGGGTTGGTTAATGGTGATCCTGATTGGCTTTCTTCCCCTTACGATGTTCGCTCAAGGAACTTCCGCAAAAAAAGATTTGCCGAAAGGCTGGCACCTCCTCGATAAAGACCAGGATGGATACTACGGCATCAGCTTGAACAAGGCTTATGAATTTGCCAAACAGAAAAAATTAAAGAGCAAGACGGTTATCGTCGCCGTCATCGACTCCGGCATAGACACATTGCACGAAGACCTTAAAGACATCCTTTGGACCAATCCCAAAGAGATCCCCGGGAATGGCATCGACGATGATGGCAACGGCTATGTAGACGATGTGCATGGATGGAATTTCATCGGCGGAAAGGACGGCAGGAATGTCAAAGATGACGCATCAGAAGAAGCACGGGTTTACTATGCTTTCAAGGCGCAATTTGACGTTCAGAAGCTCGATACCGCCAGTCTCAGTCCCACCGACAAAGAAAATTACCACATGTGGGTTAAAGCCCGCAAGACCATCATGGGCGACGGATCGGATAACGGCGTAGACCTTGTCATGCTGCACCGGGCCCTCGAAGCGAGCGTCAAGAGCGACAGTATTCTTCAGCAGGCGATAGGCAGGTCCGAATATACCGGCAATGACCTCGATACCTTCCAGACGAAGACGACGGAGACGCGTAATGCCAAGTCCCTCTTCCTCTATCTTTTCAAGGCCAATAAGATCATGGACATGACGAACAAGGCCTTCCTGTCGGACTTTAACGAAGAGGTGGAATCGGAAGATAAGAAGCAGGCCAGCAAAGAAAATGCTCCCAGGGATTATCGCCATGAAATCGTCGGCGACAACGAAAAAGATTTCAATGACCGTTACTACGGCAACAGCGATATCATGGCCGGAGAGCCGCTGCACGGCACCCATGTGTCCGGTATCATCGCCGCCGAAAGGAACAACGGTAAGGGCATTGACGGCATCGACGATAACGTCCGGATCATGATGATCCGCGCGGTACCCAATGGCGACGAACACGATAAGGACATTGCGCTGGCGATTCGCTACGCAGTCGACAATGGCGCCCGTGTCATTAACATGAGTTTCGGCAAAAACCTCTCCCCGCAAAAACCCTGGGTGGATTCCGCCGTTCTATACGCCGAAAGCAAAGGAGTATTACTGGTCCACGCGGCCGGCAACGATAACTACGATGTCGACACCGCAGATAATTTTCCCAATCCGCATTTCCGGAATTCGAGCTACACCGCTTCCAACTGGATCACGGTAGGCGCCAGCAGCGACCCCCTGGCAGACCCGAGTTTCCCGAGTTATACCGCCTCTTTCTCCAACTACGGCAAGGCTGAGGTCGACGTTTTCGCCCCCGGCGTTAAGATTTATTCCACCCTGCCGGGCGGAAAGAACTATGGCAACGAATCGGGCACCAGCATGGCTTCACCCGTCGTCACCGGTGTGGCGGCACTCCTGCTGGAATACTATCCCAACCTGACGCCGCAGCAAGTAAAATACTGCATCGTCAAATCCGCCGTTCCCCTGACCGCCAAAGTGATAAAGCCCGGCACCCAGGACGAGCTGATCAATATGTCGGACCTCTCTGTCTCCGGCGGTATCGTCAATGCCTATGAAGCATTGAAACTGGCTTCGACCCTGAATACCAAAAAAGGAGAAAGATCGACATTAAGCAATAAGAAAGATTGATCAGCCACATGATCCCTACATCCGAAATCATATCAGCCGACTCTTACCAGTCTTATATCGACCTGGTCAAAGAGGACAATATCCGGGAGGCTATTGAAAAAAATACGGCCCGGTTCCGGAAATTGCTGGATACGATCCCCCGGAAAAAGTTTGACTTCGCCTATGCCGAAGGCAAATGGACTATCCGTGAAATGCTGCAACATATTATCGATTGTGAAAGGGTCTTTGCCTACCGCGCCCTGCGTTTTTCCCGGATGGACCCGACGCCGCTGCCCTCTTTTGACGAGCAGCACTGGGGCACCCATTCCGGCGGATCGGGCCGCCGGTGGAAAGACCTGCTGGAAGAATTCAAGGCGGTGAGAGCATCTACCGAATCCCTTTATGGCCAACTCTCCGACGAACAACTGCGGTTCGTCGGAACAGCCAACGGGCGCCTGCTGAATGCCTTTACAATTGGCTTTATTATCCCTGGGCATGTAGCCCATCATATTCATATCCTCCGGGAAAAGTATCTTTAACTGCTGAAGCCGACCCGCAGCAACAACCAGACTGTAGTTATGATCAAGCTGCGTTCCTTACCACCCCGACGGCTGCACCGGATAGCTGTCAGCTGTTTTTTCTTCCTGGCAGGATTATGCTTTTCCAGCTGGGCATCCCGTATTCCTGATATCCGCCTGAAATTACATCTCGACAATGCCGCCCTGGGCGCCGTGCTCCTGGGGCTGCCCGCCGGGTTGCTGACTTCCCTGCCGCTGGCCGGCTGGCTGGTCGCGCGCTTCGGCAGTCGGCCTGTTGCCCTGCTCGCCGCCCTCCTGTATGCCATTACCCTGCCTTTCCTGGGGATGGCTGCCGCCCCCTGGCAATTGGTGGCCTGCCTCTTTGTGTTCGGCATGGGCGGTAATCTCCTTAATATTTCGATGAATACCCAGGCCATCGGCACGGAAGCATTATATGGCCGCACCATTATGGCCTCCTATCACGGGATATGGAGCGTGGCCGGCTTTTCGGGCGCCGCCATCGGCACCCTGTTCATCCGAATGGGGTGGCTTCCCTACCAGCATTTTATTGTCATCACTTCCCTGGCCTTCCTCATTGTAGCGGTGACCTCCAGTCAGCTCCTGTCGCAGGACGCCCATGCAGGCGGAGACCAGCCGATTTTCGCGTGGCCGGACAGGTCGCTGATCAATCTCGGCCTTATCGCCTTTTGCTCCATGATCTGCGAAGGCGCCATGTTCGACTGGAGCGGCGTCTATTTTCAAAAGGTGATCCAGCCGCCTCACGGTCTGGTGGCCATCGGCTATACCGCCTTCATGTCTACCATGGCCTCCGGACGGTTCCTGGGTGACTGGCTCGCCACCAAATGGGGGATCAGACGAATCCTGCAGATCAGCGGCACGCTGACGACAACCGGCTTGCTAACCGCTATTCTTTTTCCCTGGCTTTACCCTGCGCTAGTCGGTTTTCTGCTGGTGGGCGCAGGTGTCTCCTCGGTCGTGCCCCTGGTCTATAGCGCCGCGGGCCGCTCGAAAGTCTTGTCCCCGGGCGTCGCCCTGGCCGCCGTATCTACCATCGGTTACCTGGGCTTCCTTATCGGGCCGCCTTTCATTGGGTTCATCGCCCAGGCCTTTAACCTGCGTGTTTCGCTGGGACTGATCGCCGTGCTGGGCTCAGTGATCGTCCTGATGGCAAGCAAAATAAATTTCGAATAACAGAATAACGAATCGAATAACGAATCTAATAATAAAAGGGCCGCCTCCATCAGGAAGCGGCCTTCGATATTTTTCTTATTTCTTACAGACCAGCTATTTGTTATAGACGAGATTCTTTTCCGCGATCATATCATCCAGTACATTCACGGTCTCGCCCAGCCACAGATCCGTCTTCTTTTCCTTAAGCCAGGTCTGAAAACGCTCTGCCTTATTCTGATCACCATCATATTTATGCGCATCTTCGGGCAGGGCTTGAACGGTCAGTTCACTGCCGGCCGGCAGCTTGCTCAGCGTCTCGATCTGCTTCACTGTAGACCTGATCTGCTTTTCCTCATCACGGTATTTCTGCAAATTGAGCGAGAATACCTTGTCTTCCGTCTTGCCTAACCATTCGGCATCCGTCTGGATCAGGTTCAGCGAGGAATTATTCTTCAGCCGCTGGTCGCTCAGCGTCTTGATGGTGCTGATATCATAGGCATATTTCCAGGGAGTATAGTCCGCCTTCTGGATTTCATCCCAGGGTAGTGCATCGGGGTTGTCTTTCTCCCGGAATTTCGCATATTCATAGAGGTCGGGATAAATATCCGGCAATACGATATCGGAAGAAACACCGCGCAGCTGCGTAGAGCCGCCGCTGATCCGGTAGAATTTCTGCAACGTCAGCTTGATATACCCCAACTCACTGTTCTGATCGGCGAATCCCAGGGTCTTATCCAGACCGATAGGCCGCTGCACGGTACCCTTACCATAGGTAGAAGTACTGCCGATAATGATGCCACGGTGATAATCCTGGATGGCCGCCGCAAAGATCTCGGATGCTGAAGCGCTTAATTCATTCACCATGACCGCAAACGGGCCATCATACAATACGCCCTTGTCATGATCGGGATAGATCTGTGGCTTGCCGTCGCGGTCCCGTACCTGTACGATAGGTCCCTGCTCAACAAACAGCCCGGCCATCTGAACCACATCGGCCAGAGAGCCGCCGCCGTTATTCCTCAGATCCAGGACGATACCGTCCACCTTTTCGGCTTTCAGTTTGATGATCTCCTTGGCTACGTCGATCGAACAGCGGCTGCCATTCGGGTTATCGAAATCCGCATAGAACTCAGGCAGATAAATATACCCGATCTTGCCTTTGGGGGAATTGACGATAGCACTGCGGGCAAAGGTCAGCTCATCCTGCACGATCTCATCCCGGATCAGCGATATGACTTTCGTCGTTCCATCCGTCTTTTTCAGGGTCAGTCTCACTTCGGCGCCTTTTTTACCCCGGATCAATTTGATGGCATCCTCCACACCGTAACCGGTCAGGTCTACCGGCTCCTGGTCACCCTGCGCTACCTTGACGATCACATCTCCTACACCTACCTTGCCGGATTTCCAGGCAGGGCTGCCGGTGACCAGCGTAGTGATCTTTATATTGCCGTCTTCATCTTTGAGTGAAGCGCCGATGCCGAAGAAATGGCCGCTCATCTGCTCATCGAAATACCTTTTCTCTATGGGCGGGAAATAATCGGTATGGGGGTCCATCGACTGAACGATGCTCTCGACGAACATGTTGAACCGGTCATCATCGGTGACCTTGAGGGTGAGACGGTCATAGATCCTGTCCATGACCTTCATCGTCCGCTCACGCGCCTCCTTCTCCAGCTCGGCATCGCTCTTCACCACATAGCCCGGCGTCTTTTTGGCGGCTTCCTGCTGGTCGAGCAGATCGGAATATCTTTCCAGGGCCAGGTACTTCAATTGTTTTCGCCAGGCTTCCCTTCTTTCAGCCTCATTTTTGGGATATTGCACCTGGTCATAATTCTGATTGAAGTCTTCATCCTTTGAAAAGTCGAATGGCTGCGCAAGGATCTCCTTGTAGAGGACTGCCGTCTCCGCCAGCCGCTTCTTATAAATTTCATTGGTGGCAGGTACGAACGTGATGGGCTTGCCCAGGATCTCATCGTCGATCTCATTTCCGTACTTGCCCCGCAGGTCGTCGACGTCCGACTGGAAAAGGACATTCTTGTCCGCATCAATATCTCCCAGGTACTTATCGAAAACTTCCTTGGAAAATTTATCATCGATAGGCTTTGGGCTATAATGCAATTCTTCCAGGTACTCTCCTACATTATGTAAGATCCTTTCATACTTCGTAGGCGGATTGCTTCCGATTCCCAAGGTCCGGAAAGCGACAAACACTCCACCACCCAGAATCAACAGGACAATCGGCAGGTTTCTTTTATTAATCATATACTTAAGCACTTTTAACATAGCTATTCAAAAATAACGATTATTGCAATGGTATGTTGTCGGCCTCAGCGAATATTAACATCCGGTTTGCCATAATTTGGATAAAAGGAAAAGGGCCAGTATGAAAAGTAGCCCTTTTCCTTTGAACGGCTAAGGTCTGACCTTCGCTCCGCTCGGTTGTGGTCGAGCCGCTTCCAGCGGCTCCTGGTCAGCGGAAAGCTTACCGGAGTGGCATTCTATGAAAAAAGCCCCGATCAGGCGCATTTTTGCCTTTATCGGAGCTTAAGCGGGGGTGGATGATGGGGTTCGAACCCACGACCCTCAGAACCACAATCTGATGCTCTAACCAACTGAGCTACAACCACCAGCTGAACCGCGAAATTAAGATAAATTAGGTTTTTGGCAAAAACATTACTGATTTTTTTGTTTGAGGACGAGCGGGCGATGCAGGGCGGCCAAATTAGCTTTTCTTTGCCATCGCAAAATAATGCTCCACAATCATGAAGACTATTCCATGGTGGTTTTATACCATTCCTTTTATCTCTGCCTTCATCCATTGGCTGACCATCTGGATGGCCCTCAAACTGCTGTTTCACCCTCGTCAGCCGAGGAAGATCCTGGGCTTTACCCTGCAGGGCGTCTTCCCCAAAAAACAACGGCAGATCGCCGTCAGCCTGGGCCGGATCGTAGGCCAGGATCTGCTATCTTTCGGGGATATCGAACAGAAGATCACCGATCCTGAAAATGTACGGCGTATCCTGCCGCTGGTCGAACAGCATATCGACAATTTTCTCCGCAACAAATTGAAGGAAACCATGCCGATGATCGCCATGTTCATCGGGGATAAGACCATCAACCAGCTGAAAGCTGTCTTCATGAAAGAACTGGAAGAGCTATTCCCTGTTATCATGAGCAACTATGTACATCACCTGCGGGAAGACCTGGACCTGGAAAAGATCGTCGTGGAGAAGATCGCAGGCTTTTCCAATGACCGCCTGGAGAGTATGCTCAATGAATTCCTCACCAAAGAATTCCGCTTCGTCGAAGTCATCGGGGCTATACTGGGCTTTCTCATCGGGCTGCTGCAGATCCTTTTCACGTTGCTCCTCAAATAACCGGATTTTGCGCCTGGATCACTGCTTTTTAATGTAGTTATGTTGTTACCCCTTCTACATCTAATTTATGCCGTCTGTATAGATTGACATCGATTGCTAAAACTTTAGACCGGAATTTTGCAGGCAAAATGAATAACTTAAACTCATGAGAAAATTTTGGCTCTTGGTTTTGGTCACGGTAGCGTCATTAGCCGGCTTTGCCCAGGTTCCGGGCATGGGCGGAGGAAGAAGGGGTGCGGGGGCGCAGGTCCCGTCTATAGGCCATTTCTATGGAAAAGTGGTGGACTCGAAGACGAATAAGGGAATGGACGGCGTTTCCATACAACTGGTTCAGACTAAATACGATCCGGTAACACATACTCCCAAGGATACCATCATTGCCGGACTGATCACCAGGCGTAGCGGCGAATTCAGCCTCGAGAACCTGCCTATCTTCGGTAATTTTCATCTTAGGATCAGCGCGATCGGCTATGACGGCTATGACCAAAAAGTAGCTTTCGATCTCAAAGCATTGCGGGGCGGGGCGGCTCCGGCTGCTCCCGGCTCGGACGACGCGGACGCTCAACAGCAGCAGATGTCCAAAGCCCTGGCTGCCATGAATGCCCTCGATAAGGATCTGGGTAATATCAAGCTTTCCCAGGGAGCCAGCCAGACGATGGAGGCGGCCACCGTAACGGCCTCCAAACCGCTGCTGACCATGGGTGTCGACCGGAAAGTATACAATGTAGAAAAAGACATCTCTGCTCCCGGCGGCACCGGTGTCGATGTGATGAGGAACGTACCTTCCCTGCAGGTCGATATCGACGGTAACGTCACCCTGCGTAACAGTACCCCTACCATTTTCGTGGACGGCCGGCCAACGACGCTCACGCTCGATCAGATACCCGCAGACGCCATCCAGAGCGTCGAGATCATCACCAACCCCGGCGCCAAATACGATGCCAGCGGCGGGCAAGCCGGTATCCTAAACATCGTGCTGAAGAAGAACAGGAAAGCCGGCTATAACGGGAACCTCCGCACAGGCGTGGACGACCGGGGGAAGGCCAACGTGGGCGGCGATATCAACGTCAAGCAGGGAAAGATCAATTTCTTCCTCAGCGGCAACTACAACCAGCGTAAATCCATTTCCCCCGGCGTGACCAACCGGTATACGTTCGACCAGCCCGGTACTCCCCCTCCGAACAATGACAGCCTTGTCGAATTCGATAACGCCGTCAACAAGGGATATTTCGCCTTTGCCCGCGGCGGACTGGATTACCTCATCGACAACCGGAATACCTTGTCCCTAACCGGTAATATCGTACACGGCACCTTCACTCCCTATACTAACAGCAACATATACATCGACACGTTGTATCCCGGGGCTCCTACAACCTATTCCTATACCCGCCGGGTGTCCACGAGTAATTCAATTTTCAACAACCATGGCGCCATGCTGAGCTTCAAACATACCTTTCCGAAAGCCGGCGAGGAATGGACGGCCGACATCAACTACAACCAGGGCACCAACAACAACGACAACCTCATCGCTTCGAATATTTATAATGTAAAGGGTGGTCCGCAGAGTTCCATCTACGATGAGCAGCAAACCGTCAACGGCACCAACAAGTTCTTTACCGCGCAGACCGATTACGTCCTGCCACTCACAGAGAAATCGAAATTCGAGGCCGGTGCCCGCATCGCCATCCGCAATATCTATAGCCTGACCGACCTGGATACCGTCGTCGCGGACGGAAAATACCAGATCGAGTCCCTACTGTCCTCCAGCTTTACCTACCAGGACCAGGTGACTGCAGGCTATGTCACCTATTCCAATCAGTTCGGCGGTTTCTCCTACCAATTGGGCCTGCGGGCAGAAGGCTATAAATACACCGGTGAAGAAAATTATACGACAGTGGACCCGAACGGCGCGCAGAAAGATACGATCGGCAACTATGGAGATCACTTGCCTGTCGACCTGTTTCCCAGCGCATTCCTGACCCAGAAGCTGACCGATAATCAAACCCTGTCGCTCAGCTATACGCGCAGGATCGACCGGCCGACCTTTAACCAGCTGTTCCCGTTCACGGATTACTCGGACTCCCTTAACCTCAGCCGGGGCAATCCCAACCTGAAACCGCAGTTCACCAATTCCTTCGAGCTGGCTTATGACCTGACCTACGGGGCTACCAATGCCTTCATTGCCTCTGTCTATTATAAGAATACGACGTCACTGATCACCCGGGATGCCGAATTGACGATCAACCCCGTCACGCAGGAAACAGTGATCGTCAACTCTTACATCAATGCCAAATCGGGCTTCGTAGGCGGTCTTGAGCTGATTGGGCGCAATACGGTCAACCATTGGTGGGATTTGACGACCAACCTCAATCTCTATACGTCGAAGATCAATACCATCGACACGGGCATCTTCGCCGTCGCGCCTATCGGTCAGATCTACAGCGTGTTCGCCAAAGTCCTCAATAGCTTCAAACTATCCAACCATTTCACCTTGCAGGTCAGTGGTGACTACACTTCCAAAACCGAACTCCCGCCCGGCGGCAGCGCCAGCACCAGCAGCAACAGCAACGGCGGCCGTGGCGGCACCACCAGCGGCAACGCACAGGGCTACAACCGGCCCACCGGAGGCATGGATGCGTCCATCCGGTACCAGTTCCTGAAAAACAACACGGCCTCGATCACCCTGAGCGGCAGCGATCTGCTGCGCACCAGGGTCAGCGACGTGTATACCATTGAGAGCACTTTTACACAGGAAGCGGACCGCAGAAGAGACCCCCAATATTTCCGGCTACAGTTCAACTGGCGTTTCGGTAAGTTCGACATGGCCTTGCTGAAACGCAAAAGCAACAAGGCCGAACAGGAGAACATGCAGGATGCCCTGCCGCAAGGCGGCGCACCCGGCGGCGCTCGCCCGGGTGGTGGTGGTCCGAGCGGTGGTGGTGGCGCACAGCCTTAATTTGTGGCGCACAACCCTAGTCTATGGCCTATTCTTTATTAGCACTGGGAGACTCCTATACGATCGGGGAAGGAATATCCCCGGAGGGTAGTTTCCCATACCAGGCAGTACACCTTCTGCAGAACGCCGGTCAGCTTTTCAAGCCGCCCGAGATCCTGGCGCGGACAGGCTGGACCACGGACGAACTGGCCGCCGCCATGTCCCAACGACAATGGCAGCCGCCTTATGACTTTGTGACCCTGCTGATCGGCGTGAACAATCAATACCGGGGACGCGACGTGCAGGAATACGCAGGGCAGTTCGAACACTTGCTGCAGGAAGCTATTCGGTTGTCAGCGCGCCCGGACCCCTCATCCCTGCCGCGCCCTCGCACGTTGCTACCGCTTAGAACTTTGTTGGGCCTGCTTCGCCACGGCCAGAGCTTCGGTAAGGCTTCGTCCCTCGCCTTTCCTCGCTCGTACCCTTCGGTTCCTCGGGTACATTCGTACCCTTCGCTTTGCTCGGGTATATCGGCCGCGCCCTCGCGCGTCCTCTCCTCCCGGGTTATCGTCTTGTCCATCCCGGACTGGAGCGTATCCCCTTTCGCACACACCCATCTGCCCGATGCAAAAGGCCGGACGATCGCCGATGTGGCCTCCGCCATCGATACCTTCAACGCAATGGCCGCCGGGATCGCCCGCCGGTACGACGTCACCTTTATCGATATCACCACCCGTGGACGTGCAGCAGGGTCTGCCCCTGCACTCTATACGGCGGATGGTCTCCATCCTGCCGCCGGCATGTATCGCTTCTGGGCAGAGACACTCGCCGGTTCCATTCTGCAGATGCTGGCGGCCGGCCCTCAGGTGGATCCTAAGGTCCATCCTCAGTAAATGCTGTTCAATCCGTCGGAATTCAGGAAAACAACGTCCGGTTGCCGGACATAGGTACTGTTATACCGGAACTGGAGACCGGTATTCAACATGATCTTGAAGGTATTGTTCTGCGGCGTCGGGACAGGAAAGTACACCATCCGCAGTTCGATCGTATTGAAGATGAGATTTTCATTGCGCGTCCTGATCCCGCAGCCGACACCATCATATAGCCCCGACTTCGAAAAGGGTTCGTTTTGCGGCGTCAGCAGCGACAGGTCACCGAACACAAAGGGAGCGAACTTAAAGCCCAGCAGTTTATAATTCGTATAAAAGGTCGTTTCCGAATGAAGGGTGATCCGCTGGTCACCATAGGTGGAGTCGCCGGAGAAATAACGAAGGCCGAAGACATTATTAATGGTCAACGGATCGACGCCTACGCGGTTGAACTGCCGGGTATAGCTGAAATTGATATACTGCCTGATCTTCAGCGTGGGGAAAAGGAATAGCGGGCTATAATAGCTGGTGCCGAACAAAATGCTGGCATCCTGCGCCTGTCCCTGGTAGAGGAAGACCCCGGAACGAAGGAAATATTGAAAAAATGCTCCCCGCTTCGTGGTGGTATAGTAGTTGGCATCGATGCCGGAATACAGCCTGTTGAGATACAATTGCCGGTACCAACCGCTCGTCAAGGCTACATTATAGCCTACCGGTAAATCCTCCGTCGTCCCGAAGCCATAAATATAGTTCGTCTTGTAAAAATCCTGACGGAAGAAGGTGAAGGACGTCAGGGCGGCCTCGCGGGTGTTGAAGTTCCAATTGAATGTCTTGCCTACCTGGTAAGGCACGGTGTCGAAATTATTCCGGAAATACCGGAAAGCGAGGAATCGCCGGTCCCGGACCGAGGTATTGCTGAGAAACCGGTTAGATCCCAGGTTCCAGCCGATCCATCCGTCACGCGTATGGTAGCGATATTTATAAAATACGCTGTCCACGAAGCTATATACATTATAGTCCTCAAAAGTTCCGATCCGGCCTCCCCCGGCCAGGTGCGCATAGGGTGCATACAAAGGTCTCTCCAGTTGTACATACCAGGCCGTCTCATCGGGTTGACCGGGATAGAGATCCGTATTGATCCGCGTGTAAGAAACGGTCCCGTTAATGAAAGTCCCGCCGATGTTGTTCTTGCTGTATAGCAGCTGAGGCCCGAAATGGGGGTCCCGGTTCTGTTCCAGGTTGACCCCGGCCTGGATGCGCTGGCCCATGCCGAGGAAATTCGCTTCACTTACATTGCTGCGGATGCCGAAAGGGCCCAGCCCCAGGCTGCCGATACCGCCAGTGATACTGAAGAGGTCCTTAACGACGACGACGAGGTCCACCGAATCCGGGTTGTCAGGCAGGGCCGTGACCAGGATACGGGCATCCTGGATATAGTTCAATGACCGGATCCAACGTTCATTATCGGCCAGTTTATAAGCATTGACAGGGGTATTTTCCTTAATGAACAGGTTATTGCGTATCACCCAGTCCCTGGTCTTACGATGGAGATGGTTCAGTACCTGGGTCCCGAAATACTGGAGGTGTTTTGCCGTGTCGGTGAAAGTCTGCTCGAACCCATACCCCCGGAGATAGATATGCCGGATGATCTTTCCTTCATATGGCTTAAAAGGACTTTCGCTCTTGGTATTAAGGGCGGTTGCCAGAGCTGCCGAATCGGGACGGCCTTTGCTGATCGAAGACCAGAAAAACTGGAAAATGTTGTTGTTCCTGAAACGTCCAAACCGATTGCCACTACCGCTGCTGTCTTTCAACTGACCGATAGAAGACAGAGACAGGCAACTGCAGGCAATCACTGCGACGAGCTGTATTACGTTTTCTTTCCTAAGCACTTATGGATCAAATCAATTGAATGTAATGATAAGTAAAGTTTCTAATTTCCGATATTTTTTAGTTAGCGTAATGTTATAACCGTACCGTTGCCTGGCCGCTACCCGAATCAATGGTGTTCCGGTGAGCCGGTGGTATTGTTTTTGAGTATGAATCCATATTCCACTGAAAACATATTCACATGACTACGAATTCATTATCCAAGTGGCCATCCATCGCCCCCGAACACACCGTGACGGCACTCAGCAGCACAAGGTCACGCCGGCAAAAGTCGGACACGGTCAAACTGATCACCTCTCCCGCCCCGCCGGATGAAAATACGATCCGCCATCTCAATGCACTGGCTTCCCGAAGGCCATTCAGTACCCCGCATAAGGTTAAAAAGCACGACATGCTCTGATACATACACAGTGTGGATACACTGTGGAAAAAATTCCCTTCCCGGACACTCGGAAAGGGAGCAAATTTCCACAACCGGTTGGAACCGATACGCTAAGAAAGGGTTTTTATCTTCTCGATGAATGTATTCAGGTGAGATAATTTGAAGATTTCCTTGTCTTTTTCGTCCGCAACATATTCCTCCATTCCATCATTTACCCGGATTTTTATCGACTCGGTCTTTAGATTTTCCATATATTCTTTTGTGATAATAATATAAAATCCGCGCCACGCCCCGGCGGAGCCCGTTGTCGGCCGTCGGCCATCCTGAAAGATCCCGCGCCGGCTCCCGCCCATCCCGAAAGATTCTGATACGGCCCCCGCCCCCGGCAACAAAGGCAGGCTTTTTGACCTTCTTCTCCAAATACAGCTATATGGAAAAAACAATTGACAAAAAGGAGCCCGGTTCTCAAGGCGAGCAGGATTCCAAACTTGCAGCGCTTTTTTTGAATGAATTAAGAGAGTTATACGGAGCCGAACAGCATCAGCTGCATGTGCTGCCGATGTTGAAAAAGGCAGTCTCTTCCCAAAAATTAAGCAATGTCCTGGCCAGTCACCTCGACGATACCCGGGTGCAGATCGGCCGGCTGGACATGATCTTTAAAATCCTGGGGTACAGCCCCGAAGCCCGGACCTCGGCGGCCATTCTGGGCATTGCCCGGGAGGCGGAAATGGTGATAGAGGGAACACAGCAGGAGACCGCTACCCGGGATGCCGGTATCATCGTAGCTGCCCAGAAACTGGAACACTACGAGATCACCAGCTATGGCAGCCTGGCGCAGCATGCCAGCACCTTGGACCATGACGACATCGTAGAGATCCTGGAATTATCCCTTCTCGAAGAAAAAGAGATGGACGAACTGCTGACTGCCGTGGCGGAGAATTATATCAACAAGGAAGCAAGCCGTGAATAAGCGTTCATAAGTCATTCGCTACCGCCGGATCGCGGTGGGCTCCGGCGTCCTACAGGATATCATCCTCCCGGAAATCATAACGCTTTTTGATCCGGCTAGTCACCTCTTCCAGCGGGATCCTGCCGGGGATCTTGTCTTCTCCCCGCTCCCATTGATCCAGTTCCTCCTGGATATGCCGCTTTTGCAGGGCAGCCAGCTTCTGCAAAAGCTCGGTGCTCATCTCCTTCTTTTGCCCATAGACCGCCGTCTTCTTTTCATAGACCAATTCCCGGTCCCGGCGCATGTCTTCTTCGGCGGCAGCCATCTGTTTTAATTCCATTTGGGCCAGGGCGAGGTCATAAGGTCCGGTGGTCATGATTAGTTTAGAGAGGACCGGCGCCGTCTCGATGAGGATGATCAGCAGCGAGATCAACAGGTTGGCCCACCAGACGCTGCTTTCCCGGGCCGAAAGGTCGGACAACGCCTTATTCCTTTCCAGGAAGCCCACATCCGCGGTCACCTGCGCTTCGTATTGCTTGTTCTTCACATCCCGGCCGGCGTTGGCTTGCCGGATCAGGCTGTCCTGGTAGCCGATCTGCTGCTGCAGTTGCTGTAGTTGCGGCGTCGCCTGCTGCAAAGCCGCATTGTAGGCCTCCTGCTTCAACCGGGTCAGTTTGTCGATCCCGCGCCGCTGTGAACCGCCGGTACCATCCGCCTCCTGCACGTAAGCATCCTGCAGCCGGTGCAAGGTGTCTTCCAGGACCAGCTGCAGGGCTGTCAGCCTGTCCCGTTCCTGCTGCGCCGCCCCCAGCACGCTGCGGTTCTCTGCCTGCAGGAGACTATCGTTCAGCAGCATCTTCTGGTGACGGTTGGCCGTCACTTGTACGTCGATCTCCTTTTCAAATATCTTCAGTTCCAGCGGCCGGGCAATGGTAAAGCCGATCAGCAGCGCCAGCACCAGCCTGGGTACGGCCATCCAGATCTGCTTGCGTCGGGATACGCCGTATTTCCGCATAGTCGTTACCAGGAACCGGTCGAAGTTGAAGATGATCAGTCCCCAGATGATGGCGAAGGCGACGGCCCACGCGGGATCATTGAAAACACTGTAGATGGCGTAGCCGGAGGATAGAGCCGCCAGCACGAAAGTCGCCAGCAGGACGCCGCCCAGCCCGGCATACTTGGTCTGCTCGGATGGACATTCCTTCAACGTTTCCTGGTAGGCTCCGGCACACCACCAGAGAAAATGGGATTCGGTCGGCTTTTTCACGCGTCCGCCAACCCCGGTAAAGGAATCATAGGTGTAGCCGCCCTGGATCCGGCCGCTGTCACTTGTCGTTGTTGCCATAGTCAGTTTCATTAAGAGTCAATAAAAGTCAGGGATCGCCGATACGGCTATTCAGCCGTAGGCAATCTTACCCTGCCGGGTTTTTCTTACCCCGTCGGGGCCTCTTCATTGTTGGAGTGGGAACAGGCAAATAACGGAAAAAATCTGGAGAAATTGCAAAGGAAATGTGAATGTTGGCCGCTCATTGCGGCTGTGAAATCCTGCAAGGCCGGCTACAACAATCCCCGGCAAGAGTGTTTTTAAATTGAGATACCCTGTGTCGGCCAACACAGGGTATCCACTTATTTTCAGCCGGCAGGATGGACCTACTGCCGGAAAGGCAATGGGGCCAAATTACCGGAGGTACGCATCTTCAGGATACCGTCCAAATCCGGATAGGTCATTGTCTTCAGCTGACCCGGGTTATAACTGGTCGGTCTCATGCCGGAAGTGCTGGTCGTTTCGATATTGCCGGGAATGATGACATAGCGATATTGATATCCGGTGTAATCGTCATTGGGGAACCAATACAGCACAATTTTCCCCACTTCGGGCAGCTGGGCGATCTCCACCAGGTTAGTATTGTCCACATTGATAATGGTGGAATCTCCCGCAGGGTCGTAGGTGGCCGCATACAGATAACCGATCACCGCTCCGCTGGAAAGAACGGATGAGGTAATCCCCGGCGCCGTAATCGTGTCGACCAGGACAGTGTCACTATAATAGGGGTCGAAAACTCTTGCTTCAGTGACCAGTGTTATCCACGGCGAATATTGAACACTGTCAGGGCCTGCTGCGCCGGTGGCCCCCGTAGCGCCGCTTGCGCCTGTAGCGCCGGCAGCACCGGCAGGACCGGTTTTCGTACAACTGACCATCGCGATCAGCCCAATGACTAAGAGTGCGTAAATGGAAACGTTTAGGTTTTTCAGGTTTTTCAAGTTATTAGATTTTAGGTGAAGGAATATTCCTTAAGGAATTCACCCTCAAACGCGTAGGACATATTTTTATTATTTCACCGCATTCCTCATCCTGATCAGGGAAAAAGAAAGACTGGATTCCTTCACCGCATTCGCCAGCGTCCATAGCTCCGGGAGGATCCGGAGTTCCACGTCCCCTTTCAGCAATTCTCCTAAAATATCGTCTATCCGGCGCCGGGACACCGCCATCTCCTGCTGGTAAGAAATATAATAGCCGGCCACTTCATCAAGACACCTGAAGTTGTCAGCCGCAAATTCATAACAATACAGCGCCGTCTCTTTCACCCGCCGGAACCAGCCCGCTTCGATGGCGACGACATGCGTTGCCCGGGAGTGGCCCAGGAATCGCTGCCGGTCTTCCGGGGATGTGGCCGGGCCCGCATAGTATGTGACCCTCGGACAATCCCTCGGCAAAAGATAATTGTGCAGCAGCCGGCCCGAAATGGCGAAAACGACATCGCCTTTGATGGAGGAAAAAAAGGAAGGAGAAGGCCGGGGATCGAATGGATCAATTCCGCCCTCTTCACTGACGTGGAATAAGCGTTTATCATTAGTGGCCGCCTCACCGGCACGCCAGGACTGGTCATCGTTGGCTGTCCTCATAACCGTGAATGTAGACGTTCGGCCCGGCAAATTCAACAGTCGGTCGTCATTTCTCTGTTAAATCCCGACAGCGATTCCATGTTGATCCAGCTCATGACGTATCCTGGCCGCAAATTCCACCGCATGGTCGCCATCGCCATGAAGACAAATGGTATCGGCCGCAATAGGGACATCGATCCCCCCGCCGGTCCGCACCTTGCCTTCTCTCACCATCATCAGCACCTGCCGTACCATAGTCTCGGGCCGATCGATCAGGGCATCCGGCGCCGTCCGGGGAGTCAGGCTGCCATCCGGCTGATAGGTCCGGTCGGCAAATACCTCGCTAACAAAGACGAGCCCAAAGGCCGTTGCCTGTCGTTGCATCTCGCTGCCGCTGAGCCCGTATAATAATAAGGAAGGATCGAAGCTTTTGATGACCCGGCAAATGATCCCGCTGACCGCAGCATCTTTTGCCGCCCGGTTGTATAACGCACCATGGGGTTTGACGTGATGAAGCCGGGCGCCCGTCTCCGCCGTGATCTTTTGCAACTGTTCCAGCTGACTGGTCAGGATATCCGCGAGGTCTTCCAGCCGGAGAAGACCGCTGCCCCTCCCCGGGTGACCGTCCCCGTTCCCGGAATGACTGCTCTCCTTCTCCGGATGACCTTCCCTCTTCCGCGGGTGACCATCCCGCTGCCCCGTCGAAATCTCCAATATATCCGTCCGGCCAAAGCCGGCCCGGTCGGGATACGAAGGGTGAGCGCCGATCGCCACGCCATGCTGCAAGGCCAGCGCCACCGTCTGCCGCATCGTACCGGCATCTCCGGCATGTCCGCCGCAGGCTATATTCGCTGAACTGATAAAGGGAAACATCGCCGCATCCGTATCCATGCCTTCGCCCATGTCGCAATTGAGATCAACTTTTAGCACACCATCTCATTTAAGTGATCCAGACAGGATCGCTGCAAAATATGCAATTCCTTTTGCCGGTTGATCAACCACTGCTCGGCAGTCTCCATGTCCGTCAGCTTGAACTGGATCACATCGGAAGGCCGGAGCTGCGCCAGCTTCGGCAGATGGGCCGTCGCGACGTGGGCAATGCGGGGATAACCGCCTGTTGTCTGGTGATCCGCCATCAGCACGATCAGTTGGCCGTTCGGCAACAACTGCACGGTACCAAAGCTGACCGCCGAAGAAACCAGTTCGAGAGGTCGCTGGAGCATCAGCGGGCTGCCATTCAGCTGGTATCCCATCCGGTCCGAAGAAGGATGGATCAAAAAATTGTTCTCCAGGAAAGCCTGCCGGGAAGATGCCGTCAATGTATCCCATTCATGCCCCGGTATAAAGCCTATCTCATGCGGATACTGATAGATCTTATCTGTATTGACCCGCCAGGGCAACACTTCGAAATTATGTTCCTCTTTCAATAGGCCGGCAAAATAAATGGTATTCTCATTAAATGGCAGTTCATCCCCCTTTTTCAACGGCATGCCTCCCCACCCACCTGCCCCCGCCTTGAGGTTGGTACTATAGCTGTTCAACCATTTTTTCATGCAATACCCGCCATGTACGCTGAGGTAACATCTGCCGCCCTGTACCAACGCCGGGAAATGCAGCACGGTGTTTTTTCGAACGACCACCGGCTGCCAGCGGGGGATGAACTCGTCGTTGATCATGGGGGAAAAATCCCCCCCCGTAATGGCAATCAGTGTATTCTGCTCAAAAAGGATCTGCGGACCTGGGAAATGGATCTCCAGTACAGCCTCATGCACGTCATTGCCCACCAGGAGGTTGCCGACCTGGGCAGCGTAACTGTCCATTGCGCCACCGGGATTGATCCCCCAGTTACCTACACCATTCCTTCCCATATCCTGTATCGTATCCAGCAAACCGGGTTTAATAATGGAGAAAGCCATAATCGATGTTTGATGTGCAAGAATGGTTTAAAAAAAGACCAGGGAGTACGTATCAGCCAACATTTGATAGGTTACGGTGAGGTAGATCATGGAAGAGGAACAATTTAAGCAAAGAAAGCCGAATACCCGTCCTACTTGCCTTGAAATTAAATACGGCAAACGACAAGGTAAAGTTGCTGTCAGGGATTTTTCCACTGCAAGAATTCCTCCCGGGAAATCGGGTAAAACTCCACTTCGTCCCCACATTGAAACCTGATAGGGGGATCTATATGCCAGTCGAATAACCTCACTGGGGTCCGGCCAATGATCTGCCAGCCTCCCGGACTGCTCAAGGGATAGATGCCTGTCTGTATCCCCGCAATGCCTACGCCACCCCCCATGACGGGTACAGGCCTGTCCTTTCTGGGAATCTCCAGCCGGCTGTCTACCTTTCCCAAATAGGGGAAGCCAGGCAGGAACCCAACCATATAGATCCGGTAGCTGCCGGAATGATGAATCCTGATCACGTCCTCCACGGACAATCCCTTTTGCCGGGCTATCCATTCCTGGTCCGGTCCGTAATCCCCGTCATAACAGACCGGGATTCGGAAGGAATGTCCTGGCACCCCATGCCCTGCATGCCCGACCACAGAGCTGTCGCTTCTAGTATCGGCCGCGCCCTCGCGCGTCCTCTCACCTATCACCTCCCCCCCGGCTTTTTCCAGCAAACCCTTCAGCCAATGGTACGCCCCGCCGGGCCCATTTCCCTTACCGGTCCGGACAACAGCCGGATCATATAAAACAGATACTGAGCTATAGGCAATAATAATATCTACCAGGCCGGGAAAACGATGCGCCTGCAACCAGTCATGAATGGCCAAGGCCTGCCTATTGAGCTGTTCATCAATGTTATTGCCCAGGTCAATGGTGATGGCAGAGTCGCCCAGGGGGTATATAGAGAAGGATGTCGACCGATTCACTGCACTCCAGGTGATTGGAGGTACAAAGTAAGGCTTTTTGGTCAGGGGCAGGCCTCCCTTGTTCATAAACTTATAACTCCCGTCAATTACTGGCATATAAATGGCTGGTATACAATACCAAATGAAAAGGGTAATTTCGGCCGAGCCCCTCTCCTGGCCCTACTAATTTTTTAATTTGATTGTTATACTGTAAACTTGCAGCCAAATTGACAGAGGCCAGTTACGCAATTTCGACCGATCATTAACCCGTTTATTCAACACATGGCTAAGAATTTATTGATAGTGGAGTCTCCGGCGAAGGCCAAGACGATAGAGAAGATCCTGGGAGCAGATTTTGAGGTCAAGTCTTGCTATGGGCATATCAGGGACCTGGAAAAGGGTGATATGGGCATTGACGTCAAGAACAATTACAAACCCCGTTATATAGTCCCCGAGGATAAAGAAAAAGTGGTCAAGGAGTTAAAAGCGATCGCCAAGAAGTCCGGCGAGGTATGGCTGGCGACGGATGAAGACCGCGAAGGGGAAGCCATATCCTGGCACCTATGTGAGGTACTGGGATTGGACCCGGTAACGACGAAACGGATTGTTTTTCATGAGATCACCAAGCCTGCTATCCAGTCAGCCGTCAGCCGGCCCCGGACGTTGGATATGAACCTGGTGAATGCGCAGCAGGCCCGCCGGATCCTCGACCGGATCGTGGGATTCGAGCTCAGCCCGGTCCTCTGGCGGAAGATGAGCATGAAAAACAACCTCAGCGCCGGGAGGGTCCAAAGCGTAGCAGTAAGGATCATTGCCGAACGCGAACGGGAGATCAATGCTTTTGTACCCGTCAGCTCCTTTAAGATAGAGGCCTTATTCACTGCCAAAGACGTGACAGGCAAACCCGTGACCTTTTCTGCCGAGGGGAAGCGGCAGGCTACTGCCGAAAATGCCGAAAAATTCCTGGATGGCTGCATAGGCGCCGACTATACGGTGACCGACATCCAGGTCAAACCGGCCAAAAAGACGCCGGCTGCTCCCTTTACCACTTCCACCCTGCAACAGGAAGCCAGCCGCAAACTGGGCTATTCCGTCGGCCGTACCATGCTGCTGGCCCAAAAGCTGTACGAGAGCGGTAAGATTACCTATATGCGTACCGACAGCCTCAGCCTCAGCGAACTGGCGGTAGACGCTATCAAGAACCAGATCAGCAGCCAGTACGGCGATAAATATGTCCAGCCCCGCAAATTCAAAAATAAGAATGAGTCCGCCCAGGAGGCCCACGAAGCCATCCGCCCTACCGAGATGAATAACATGACGGTGGAAGATGCCGACTGCCGCCGCCTGTACGACCTGATCTGGAAGAGGACCATGGCCAGCCAGATGGCAGATGCAGAATTGGAAAAGACCACCGCGAAGATCCGGATCTCCACCAATAACGAAGAATTGACCGCCAGCGGCGAAGTGCTGAAATTCGATGGTTTCCTGAAAGTATACCGCGAAGACCGGGACGAAGAGGAGATCACGGACGAAGAAGACCAGGAAGGCGTCCTCCCGCCCCTGGCCGTTCGCCAGCAGCTGCCTTTGAAGGAAATGCGGGCCATCGAACGCTTTACCCGTGCCCTTCCCCGCTATACCGAAGCTTCATTGGTCAAAAAACTGGAAGAGCTCGGTATCGGCCGGCCTTCCACCTATGCCCCCACCATCTCCACCATCCTGAAAAGAGGATATGTGGAAAAAAGGGACAAAGAGGGCATCAAAAGGGATTATCGGATTCTGGTGCTGAAAAATGACCGGATTGAAAAGCTGCAGGAACAGGAAAATACCGGTGCGGAGAAATCCAAGCTTTTTCCAACCGACCTCGGCCTGGTGGTGACCGACTTCCTCAAGCAGTACTTTGACGATATCATGGATTACAACTTTACCGCCCGGATCGAAGAAGAGTTCGATGAAGTAGCGCAAGGCAGGATGGTATGGAGCAAAATGATCGATGATTTCTACAATCCGTTCAAAAAGGATGTCGAAAATACTATCGAGAATGCTGAGCGGATCAAGGGCGAGCGGGAATTGGGCGTCGATGCCCAGAGCGGGAAAAAAGTGGTTGCCCGCATGGGCCGTTACGGACCCATGGTGCAGATCGGGGACGTCAACGATGAGGAAAAGCCCAAATTCGCCAAATTGAAGAATACGCAAAGCATCGAGACGATCAGTTTCGATGAAGCCATGGAGCTCTTCCGTCTTCCCCGTAACCTGGGTTCATTCGAAGGATCGGATATCACGGTCAACATCGGTCGCTTCGGCCCCTATATGGCTCACGACAGCAAATTTTACTCCCTGGGCAAAGAATTCGATCCTTATACCATTACCTTTGATCAGGCGGCGCCGATGGTCGTCGAAAAAAGAACGGCTAAGGAACAACGCACCATCAAAATCTTCGAAAAGGAAAAAATACAACTGCTAAGAGGCCCCTACGGTCCGTATATCAAACAAGGCCTGCGAAATTATAAACTGCCGAAGGAAAAACACGAAACGGCCGCCGACCTGACCCTGGAAGAAGTGAAAGGGATCATCGAAGACGTAAAAGCCAATCCGCCCAAACGCGTGCCCAGAAAAAAGAAAAGCAATTAATGAACAATCCTGCCGTTATTGTGGATAAGAATTTTATCAAAGTTTTATAAACTTCTGCGACCTTACCGTCGTACATAGAGATAGAATGACCCCTACATGCAGGAAAACAAAGAAATACTAGCGCTGTTCCACCTGATAGATGACCCTGATCAGGAAGTCTTCGATTCCGTCAGCACCCGCATCGTCAGCTATGGCCGCGGCATCATTCCCAACCTGGAAAACTTATGGGAAAATACGATCAGCAACGAAGTGCAGGAACGTATCGAACTGCTGATCCACAAATTGCACTATCATGATCTGACAGAAGATTTCCAGCATTGGAAGGGTAGCAGCTACCAGGACCTGCTGACAGCCTCTCTGCTGGTCGCTAAGTTTCAATACCCCGACCTGGTCGCCACCCCGGTATTGCAGGAGGTGGAAAAGCTTCGCCGCAATATCTGGCTCGAACTGAATAGCTATCTTACCCCGCTGGAGCAGGTCAATGTCCTGACCAGCATCCTGTATAATTACTACGGATTGAAGGGAACGGAAGTGGCTTACCAGCATCCTGAGGAATTCCTGATCAACAAGCTGATCGAGACCAAAAGGGGGAATGCCATCACCAACGGCATCCTGTATTTATTGTTGAGCGAATTGCTGGACATTCCTGTCAAAGCCATCAACATTCCCCGGCAATTCGTCCTCGCCTATATCAAACCCTATTACGACGAAAACCCCGAGAAACTAAGCCCCCAGCAGCGTATCGAATTCTTTATCGACCCCATGAGCGGGCAGGTCTTTTCGCACAAGGACGTGGAAAGCTATTTCAAACGAGTCTCCATGCCGCCTGTTGCCTCTTATTTCAAACCGCTCTCTCACAACCGGATCATCCAGACCGCCCTCGAAGAATTCAGCAAATGCTTTGACGACGAACGAAGCTCCTACAAGCAGAAAGAGCTGATCGAGCTGGCCAAATTATTAAACGAATAAAAAAAGCCGCCCCCCGCAGGAGACGCCTATAAGATTCAGCCGACCGGCTTATATACCGGCATCCGGCATTACACACCTAAGGTCCAGCCCTGGCGGTATTGCCGCTTTACAAACTGGTTGGCCTCGTCGAAATTCGTGATCTTCATATTGACCGCATCCCACAGCAGCTTCTTACGACCGGGCCAATTATCTTCATTGGCGCCCTTGATCATATAGCTCCTTAATGCCAGGTTACCCATCAGGATGGTCTCCGTAAGCGGTCCTGCATACTCGAAAGGTGAGCTGAGCGTATTCTTGCCATAGCCGGCGATACAGGCATTCACCCATTGGACATAGTGCCCCTCCGGTACGCGGGCAATCGTCTGCGGCACATTCAACCCTTGCATCCTGGACGTCGGCAGCAGCGTAGGATTCTCGCTATAGCAGTTGCACATCATCTTTCCCTTGGTACCGGTAATGATCGCACCGCCATCGGGCCCACCCATAGGCTCATCCGGTCCCAATTCTTCGGGCCGGTCCGGGCGCAGGCCGCCATCCATCCAATACAAGTCAATATCAGGCTTTCCGGGTTTGCCCGGGAATTTCATTTTGACAGAGGAGGCCACCGGGCAGCTTTCGGGATGATAGGCAGGCGTCCACATCTTTTCAACCGTAGCCGCGACGCTGCATTCTACTTCGGACGGATAACCAAGACCCAGGGTCTTAAAAGGCGGGTCGATGAGGTGACAACCCATATCGCCAAGGGCGCCGGTGCCATAGGCCCACCAGCCCCGCCAGTTGAAGGGCAGGTATTCCTTATGATAGTCGGTAGCCATCGCAGGGCCCTGCCACAGGTCCCAGTTGAGCTCTGCCGGAATTGGGTCGGTGCTTGTCGGTGTCCCGCCGCCCTGGGGCCATACGGGGCGGTTGGTCCAGATATGGACTGCCGTAGCATCCCCGATCAACCCCGCATTATACCATTCCTGCATAAGCCGGACACCATCCTCTGAAGACCCTTGGTTACCCATCTGGGCTACCACCTTATAGCGCTTCACCGCTTCCGTCAGCATGCGGGCCTCATAAATATCGTGGGTCATGGGTTTCTGCACATAGACATGCTTGCCCAGCTGGATGGCGGCCATGGCAGCAACGGCATGCACATTATCCGGCACAGAGACAGAGACCGCATCGAAATGCTTATGCTCCTTGTCGAGCATCTCCCGGAAATCCTTGTAATATTTTGCTTTATCGTACTTCTTGATCGATGCCGCAGCTTGGCGGTCATCGACATCACACAAATAGCCAACGTCTACCTTGCCGCTGCCGTAAAAATGTTTAAGGTCGTCGGCTCCTTTACCGCCGGCGCCAATGGCTGCAATCGTCAAACGGTCACTGGGTGCCAGAAACCCTCTCCCCAGGACGTGCCGGGGTACAATAAAAAATCCGGTGGCGGCCATCGTCGTTCCGCGCAGGAATTCACGGCGGGAAGACAGTGACCCTTTCTGTTTGGATGCGTTTTTTAGACTCATGATGTAGTTACTGGGTTAAAGGTCAAAAATGTTTGAGGGGGTAAGTTAGGCACTTAGCATAAAAAAAAAGCACCCGAAGGTGCTAAAAATTGCAAAAGCGTATCGCCGGACGTCTGCGCTTACCAGCGGTTAGATCTTCGCTTGCTGCGGTCGACGAGAGCCATCCGCTTAAACCAGCGAGGCATCCAGCGTGATCTCCGCCTTTAGCACCCGGCTGATGGGACAACCCTGCTCTGCGCCTTTGGCGAACTCCTGGAACTTTTCATTGGTAATACCGGGTATCTTCGCCTTCAGGTCCAGGTGCGAGCTCGTGATCGTCGGCGCCTGGCCACTTACATCCAGCGTAATGGTCGCCGTCACATCCAGCGATTCCGGGGTGATCCCCGCGGACTGTAAACCAAAGGCCAGCGCCATGGCAAAGCAGCCGGCATGCGCGGCAGCAATCAGCTCTTCAGGGTTGGTGCCCACTCCTTCTTCGAAACGGGACTTGAAAGAATACTGCGTTTTGTTCAGGGTCGTGCTTTGGGTCGTTAAATGGCCGTTACCGTCTTTTCCGGAGCCGTTCCATACGGCTGTTGCTGTACGTTTCATAAAAGTGTATATTTAATTACCAATAATGCGCTACAAGTATGCCAACCTCTATCGAATGGTCTGACTTTGAAAAAATCGATATCCGTGTCGGAACGATCCTTGAAATTAACGATTTTCCCAAAGCAAAACGGCCGGCTTGGCAGTTGACCATCGATTTCGGCGGACTGGGGATCAAAAAGTCCTCGGCCCAGATCACTGACCTCTATGAACAGCAGGAGCTTATCGGCCGGCAGGTACTGGCCGTCGTCAACTTTCCACCTAAACAAATCGCTAATTTTTTCAGTGAATGCCTCGTGCTGGGCGTGTATACTGACAAAAAAGAAGTAGTTTTAGTCAGCCCGGACAGGAGAGTGGAAAATGGCTGGAAGCTGGGATGAGGACCCTGAATTTAACCCCCTTCGAATATGGCAACCGCGCTGGAGATCGCTTCAACTTATTATCAATCGCCGCTGGGTCTCCTTCGCATTGGCGGTTCGGATACCTATATCAGTGAGATCAGCTTCATCGATCACCTCAGCGATGAGGAATACCAGTCAGCAAACCTGAGGGGGCCTGTCACCCCTATCGTCATCCAATGCATTGAACAGCTGATACAATATTTCCAGGGCCAGAGAAGGGTATTCGATTTCCCCATCTCCCAGGAAGGCACCGAATTCCAGCAGAGCGTATGGAACGAACTCATGTCTATTCCCTTCGGCAAGACCATCAGTTACCTCGACCTGTCGCGTCGCCTGGGCGACACCAAGGCCATCCGTGCGGCGGCGGCAGCCAATGGCAGGAATAATATCGTCATTGTGGTGCCCTGTCATCGCGTGATCGGGTCAAAGCGGGATCTGGTGGGATATGGCGGGGGGCTGTGGAGAAAGAAATGGCTGCTGGACCATGAGACGAAGGTGCAGTGGGGAGTGCAGACGCTATTCTGAATTTTTATCTTTCCACTATGGACACCTGGAAGCTGCGGGTAAGGGATATCCGGCCCGAGACGCCCGATACAAAGACCATCTTCCTCGAAAGGATCGATGACCAGCCCTTCTCTTACCAGGCTGGCCAGTTCCTGACCCTGTTCTTTTCTTTTCATGGCCGGGAACTCAGACGTTCTTATTCCTTCTCCACTACACCGGGTATCGACCCGATACCGGCGATCACCGTCAAGAGGGTACCCAACGGCGAAATATCCCGGTACCTGTTGGATCATCTGCGGGTGGGTGATATTCTGCACACCTTGCCGCCGGCCGGCCGATTCACCCTCGACGAAGTGGCTCATTCGTTAGTCTTCATCGCTGCCGGCAGCGGCATCGTCCCTGTTTTCTCTTTGGTGAAGGCCGCCCTGGCGCTGCGACCCATCTCCCGGACCATCCTTATCACCCAACAGCACGATCATCCCTCATCGTCATTTAATGCGCAGCTGCATGCGCTGGCCAATAAATACGGCGAGGACCGGCTGCGGTGGATCGAATGGCTGAGCATTCGTGACGGCCGCCTGAATAACTGGCTGCTGGAGGAATGGATTCTTACCCTGCTGCCGCCGGCGCAGCTGCCAAATTTCTTCCTCTGCGGCCCTCCAGCCTTCATGCGCATGGCGCAATTCACACTGCGACTCCTGGGGTTTTCCGACGCGCAAATAAAAAAAGAAAATTTCACGGTAGAATATGTTCCTCCCCCTCCCCTATTGACCGATACAACGCCCAAACAAGTGATCATCCATCAAAAAGATTCGACCCTCCATTTCGAAGCCGTCTGGCCCGATACGATCCTCAGGGCGGCAGAACGTCATCACATTATCCTTCCCTACAGTTGCAGAGGTGGCCGCTGTTCGACCTGCGCGGCCAAATGCCTCAGCGGTAAAGTCAAAATGAGTATCAATGAAGTGTTGACGGATGACGAACTGAAGGAAGGATGGGTGTTGACTTGCGTAGGCTATGCCGAGACGGATGTGGTGTTGTCATTTTAGTTCATCGCCGGTAAAAGCAAAAGGCAATAGCAGACTGGCGCGAGGTATCACGAAGATCTTCCCTTCCTGGCCTCCGAGGATAAGGCGCACCGATTTTCCCACCCGCTGTTCGAACTCCTGCAGGGACTGGCGGCAGATGCCGCAGGGAGAAATAGGGCGGTCGCTGGGGCCGTTCTCATTGTCATAGCTAATTGCCAGGGTATCGATCGCCATGCCTGGATAACGGGATGCCGCTACGGACAGCAGGGTTCGCTCGGCGCAAATGCCTGCCGGAAAGGAGGCGTTTTCCTGGTTGGTGCCAGTGATGATCTCACCATTCTGCAGTCTGGCAGCAGCGCCTACCCGAAAATGGGAATAGGGCGCATAGGCATCTTTGGTAGCGGCCCGGGCAGCGGCAAGGAGGGCCCCATCGGCAGCAGGCAATTCCCCATCCGACGCATATTCCTCGTAAGAAAGTCGAAATTCCTTTTGCTCCATACGACCAGTTTTAATGGCCACTCAATGATCACTTGATCTTCTGAAACAACCTCCGCCACCTGACGCCCTTATCCCAGCTCATCCAGATCATCCAGGCCTCGCCGACGACATGATCTTCCGGCACAAAACCCCAGTACCGCGAATCCTGGGAGCCATGGCGATTGTCGCCCATCATCCAGTAATAATTCATCTTAAAGGTATATTGCGTAACCGGCTGGCCATTCAGGTAGAACTTCCCATCCTTCATCCCGAAATCGTTGCCTTCATAGACGCGGATGGCCCTTTCATACAGGGGATAGTTCTGCGGCGTCAGTGTCAGCGTAGCGCCTTTGGCAGGGATCCAAAGCGGTCCGTAATTGTCCCGGGACCAGGTATAGGTATTGACATAAGGATAGACGCTCAGGTCGCTGTCGATATCGGGCACAATGCTTTTGGCGAGGCCGCTGCTGAGCATTTTCTGATGTGCATCCCAGGTCAGCAGCATGTCGAACTGATTGGGGATACCCGTCGGCCGGATCTCGTCCCCATTGTTGATATCCAGGTTGTAATCGTCTTTCATCACCTGCTCGTCCAGGGGCTGGCCCTTGGTATCTACGGTATAATTCGTCTCCGATTCCGGCGGAAAAGGCTGGGCGTTGCCGTCGATATACAGCACCTGGTTCTTTATCTGCAGGGTATCTCCGGCTATGGCTGTACAACGCTTGATATAGTTCTCTTCCTTGTCGACAGGCCTGAGCACGATCGGGTATTGATCAGGGTTGTCCAGGATGATCTGCCGGCCGGAATCCGCATTGCCTCTTCCCAGTTCGCGGCATACCTCATAATAAGGCCGCTGGGACTGGAATTCCGGCAGGTTGATGACGGTATCGCCATCGGGGAAATTGAAGACGACGACATCACCTCTTTTCACCGGGCTGGGGAACCAGCGTGTATAAGGTATCTTTACCCATTCTACATAGGAGTTGCCGTTGGTGACCGGCAGGGTATTATGGACAAAAGGAATGGACAGGGGAGTGTTCGGGATCCGGGGACCATAGCTGAACTTGCTTACGAAGAGAAAGTCGTTCACCAGCAGGGTCTTTTCCATCGATCCGGTGGGGATCGTATAGGCTTCGAATACAAAGGTGCGGATCAGGGTGGCCGCTACTATGGCAAAGACCCCGGCATCGATCCATTCCCTGGCCGTCCCCTTCTTATGCTTTCGCACCGGGCCGGCCCCCGTAAACTTCACCTTGGGGTCAAAACCGATCATCGGGAAATAGATGATCGGCAACAATGCCGCCAGGGCATGTTCCCATAACTTGAATTTGCCGAAGGCCTTCACGAATTCCACGTAGATGCCCAGGGAAATAAACCAGCCTACCACAGGAATGATCTGCCAGTACACCCAGTGTTTGGGCCGCTCGGCCAATTGCAGCATGATCCAGGTATTGTAGAAAGGGATATAGGCCTTCCAGCCGGGAACGCCGGCTTTTTCGAACAGTTTGGCTGCGCCGATGGAAGGAAGAAGAAGGATGACGACCTGGATAAGAACAAGAACCAGCAGCTGATGAGATGACATTCCTGATATTTTTTAGAATTCGGGCAAATTTAGTCTAATAATTGGCCCCCCAAAGCATTGACCTCGAAAGTTTTGCTAAAAACCGGACCCTTGCGGGACATCCCGGAAGGCCGGCCATAAATATAATACGTCGCCTTTATCGTCCAAATATTACAAAAATTGTCTTGGTTTTCAAGGTCGCTCATCCGGGCGCCATTCGACCGACCTTCAACGCGCTCTGGGCAGCACGTAATTCTCGACATCGACCTGGGAGATCGTCTTTCCCGATAAGATGATCAGGCGTTCGACCACATTGCGCAGTTCACGGATATTACCTGTCCAGTCATGCTGCTGCAGGGCCTGGATGGCGTTTTCTTCGATGGCCTTTTTGGCGATGCCATAATCACCGCAGATATCGATCAGGAATTTGTCGACGAGCAGGGGAATATCATCTTTGCGCTCGTTGAGCGAAGGGACGTGAATGATGATGACACTGAGCCGGTGGTAAAGATCGAGCCGGAAATTCTTTTCGTCCACCTCCTTTAGCAAGTCTTTATTGGTAGCGGCAATGACCCGCACGTCTACATTGATGTCTTTGTCGCCGCCGACCCGGGTGATCTTTCCTTCCTGCAGCGCCCGCAATACTTTGGCCTGGGCAGTGAGGCTCATATCGCCGATCTCGTCGAGGAACAGCGTACCGCTGTTGGCCTGTTCGAATTTGCCGATCCGTTGCTTGACAGCGGAGGTGAAAGAGCCTTTTTCGTGGCCGAACAGTTCGCTCTCGATCAATTCGCTGGGGATAGCGGCACAGTTGACCTCGACCAGCGGGCCGCCGGCCCGGTTGCTTTTCTCGTGCACCCAGCGGGCCACCAGCTCCTTGCCCACGCCATTCTCTCCCGTCACCAGGATACGGGCTTCTGTGGGAGCCACTTTTTCAATCGTCTCTTTGATCTTGAAAATGGGGGCGGAAGATCCGACCATTTCCTGCACCTTGCTGACCTTACGCTTTAATACCTTTGTCTCCGCCACCAGGGTCGTTTTATCCATGGCGTTGCGGATGGTGATGAGCAGGCGGTTGAGGTCCGGCGGTTTGGAAATATAATCGTAGGCCCCTTTCTTGACGGCTTCTACCGCCGTCTCGATCGTACCATGCCCGGAGATCATGATAATGGGAATATCGGGACCGATCTCTTTGGCTTTTTCCAGGAACTCGATGCCATCCATCTTGGGCATCTTGATATCGCAAAGGATCACATCGTATTCTTTTTCCTTCACCTTTTTGAGCCCTTCCTCGCCATCGCCTGCCTCATCGATCTTATACCCCTCATAGGAAAGGATCTCACTGAGTGTCTTACGGATCGCTTTTTCGTCGTCAATGATCAGAATGTTCGACATAGATTTCAAATTTACGGAAATAAATAAATTGATTAGGTTTGTTTTCCATGAGCCTGCACCTCTATTCAACGGTTTATCCGGAGCCGCTTTCTCCCACTGCTTTTCAGGAGTTGCTGAGCCGTCTGCCGCCGGAGCTGCAACAAAAAGTATCGGCCTACAGAAGATGGCAGGATGCTTATGGCAGCCTGTTCGGCAAATTGCTGCTGAAAAGGGCCTTACTGCAAGCCGGTCTCTCCCCGGATCTGACGGGTCTGAGGATGACCTCCTATGGCAGGCCTTTCCTGGAGGGCTATGGCAAATCCAACCCGGAAGGCTGTGACAGGCCCTACCCGGATGGCGATGACAGGTCCTACCCGGATGGCAGCGCAGATTTTAATATTTCTCATTCCGGCAACCGGGTCGTTTGCATTCTGAACACGCAGGGCCGGGTCGGCATCGACCTGGAAGAGAGCCATATTGCCTGCGAGCATCCCATTGGTCCGGTGACGATGGGAGAAGTCGGACCGGATTGGTTTTAACGCCAGAATACACATTCAAAATCAATTAGTTACGAACGTGGCCCCAAAGGATTGGCAGAGAATGATGTTAAATGGCTTGCAAAAAAGAAAACGGTTGAGTATCTTAGCAGTACCCAATCCTATGAGAAGTCAACCCATTTTTTAATCCAAAATATGTCCCTATGAAGCAGGAACTCGACATTCGTCCCATCCCCACCGGTAAAGTACTTTTCAGACTTACGCTCGTCGGTTGTTTATTATTAGCCTGTGTATACGGTTTCCTCATGCTGTTCAATACAGCACTGGAAGCAATGAAGTAACCTTCATGCAAACGCTGAATCCCGGGATCTTCACAGATGCCGGGATTTTTTTTGGCGGGGGCCGCCCATTATGACGAGGCTGCCTACTACGGCGGGGGCTGGCTCTTACTTATTCAGGTACATCACTTCCTTCACTAATTTCACCGTCCGGGCAACATCCGGCAGGGCCAGGGCAGCTAAGTTAGGGGCATAGTGCAAAGGCGCATCGGCGGAGGTTATCCGGCGTATAGGAGCATCCAGGTAATCGAAGCCTTCTTTTTGGATCCGATAAGAGATCTCGGAGGAGATGGAGGCAAAAGGCCATTGCTCTTCGACGATCACCAGACGATTGGTCTTTTTCACGCTCTCCAGGATGGTCATCCAATCTAACGGGCGAATGGTGCGCAGGTCGATCACTTCGGCGCTAACCCCCTCCTTCTCCAATTCGGCAGCAGCTCCCAGTGCCACTTTCATCATTTTGTTATAAGAGACGATGGTGACATCTTTTCCCTGTCTCTTCACATCGGCCTTGCCTAATTCAATATAGTATTCCTCATCGGGAACTTCTGACTTATCGCCATAGGTGGTCTCCCCTTCCATGAAGATCACGGGATCTTCTTCGTAGCGGATTGCCTGTTTGAGCAAACCCTTGGCATCATACCCATTGCTGGGGGACACCACTTTAATGCCGGGTATGTTGGCGTAATAGCTTTCGAATGCGGTTGAGTGCTGGGCGCCTAATTGCCCGGCAGAGCCATTGGGTCCGCGAAAAACGATGGGGCAGCTCAACTGCCCCCCGCTCATGGCCAGCATTTTGGAAGCCGTATTCAAGATCTGGTCAAGGGCCAGCACGGCAAAATTCCAGGTCATAAACTCCAGGATGGGACGCAGACCGTGCTGGGCGGCCCCCACTCCTACCGCCGTAAAACCCAGCTCGGAAATCGGCGTATCGATGACACGCTTGGGGCCGAATTCATCCAGCATTCCCTGGCTGACCTTATAGGCGCCATTGTACTCCGCGACCTCTTCTCCCATCAAAAAAACCCGGTCATCGCGCCGCATTTCTTCATTCATAGCTTCGCGCAGCGCCTCCCGAAAAGCAATTTGTCTCATGCCGCAAAAATATCCCATGTCGGGGAGATTATCAAAAAAATCACGCCTCTTCAAAGGTCAGCATAAAGCTGGTTCCTTCGCCCAGCTGGGAGTTGACGTCGATGCCTGCCCGATGGGACTGCAGGATATTCCAGGTCGCTGCCAGCCCCAGCCCAAAACCATTGGTTTTTGAAGTAAAATAGGGCTCGAATATCCGCGAAATGTTTTCGTCCGGGATACCGCCGCCATTGTCATTGATAAATACTTTATAGTGCCGGGCTTCCTGGCGGATGGAAATGGTAATGACCCCGGACTGGGAAGGAACGGCCTCCACGGCATTGATGACGATGTTGAGCAGGGCGATCTTCAGCTTTTCCCGGTCGGCCATTACAAACGCCGGCCGCTCGGGGTACGCCCTTTCGAGCCGGATATTTTTCAGGGAGATCCGGTCTGATGCCGCCGACAGCGTGGAGTCGATGATCTCCTGCAGACCGGACCGTTGCAGCGAGATCTCTGCCGGGCGGGAAAGGTCCAGCAGTTCCGAGATCAGGGTATCGATGCGGCCGCAATTGCGGGCGATGATGTCGAGGTAAATATTGGCATCCTCGCTGTTTAGCTCTGGTTTTAGCTGTTCCACTGACAAATTGATATTCGTCAGCGGATTCCGAACCTCATGTGCCAGCGTCCGCAGCAAGGTAGCAGTAGACCGCAACTTTTCAATCTGGAAGGTAGCCCGCTCGATCCGTTTGAGGTTGGTGATATCGTGGATGATACCCTGGATATAATTCTCACCGGAGGAATAAGCCTGCCGGGAAATGGACAGGATGCAATTCCTCCTTTCCTTGTTGCGGCTCAGCAGCTCTACTTCCAGGTCTTCCACTTCACCGACCATGGTCAGCTTTTCCTTCAGCTGTTCAGCAGCTTCCTTCCGCGCAAACAGGTTATAAAGGCTAAGCCGGAGGATCTCTTCCTTGCTATACTTAAAGAGTTCGCAGGTGGCACTGTTGACGTCTCTGAAGACCAAATCTTCACCGGTCAGGAAGACGCTGTCCTTTGACCGTTCGAACATACTCCGGAACTTGCGTTCGTTGATGCGCAGCGCCTTGATATATGAACTCCTATCCAGGGCATAGCGGATACAGCGCTCCAGCTTTTCGGTATTGATCTCGGACTTGACCAGATAGTCCACCGCCCCGATGGTCATGGCCTGGACGTCCACCTCACGGTTGCCGATACCGGTCAGCAGCACCAGGGGATCTTCGCAGCCCAGGGCTTTGGCAGCCTGCAATAACTCCAACCCCGTCCTTTCCCCCAGCAGATAATCCACAAAATAGATGTCATAACCGGCCTGGGATATCCGGTTCAACGCCTCATCATAATCATAACACCAATCGATCCGGAATGCTTTGTCAGGAATGTCCTTGATGCATGCCTCTATGATCAGAAAATCGTCCTGGTCATCTTCAATAATCAAAATCCGTGTTGGCAAGTTCGACCCCATACTGCTAATGTATGAATTTGATGATTATTTCTCATTTTTCTCCCGGAGCCCTGATGGCTCGGGCTCCGGTACTTCTTTTCTGGGAGCCTGCAGCGGCAGCGACACGATAAAGACGGCGCCTTCCCCCGGCTTGCCCAGCGCCGAGATGAAGCCCCGATGCATTTCGACGATCTTCTTACATAATGCAAGACCAATGCCCGTCCCTTCGTATTCCACATTGGAGTGCAACCGCCGGAACATATCGAAGATCTGCTCCGCATATTTCTGATCAAACCCGATGCCATTGTCCTCTATATAGATCCTGCCATAGCGGGTCTCGGGCTCCCGGCCATTCATCCCGGTAGTCACCGGCCCCTCTTCATACCTGATCCGCACCCGGGGGATCTCCTGCTTTTTGGTATATTTCAGGGAATTGCTGATCAGGTTGGAAAACAGCGGGCCCATCAGCACAGTACTGGCAGGCAGAATGGGCAGCTGATCGATTATGATCTCTGCATTTTTTTCCAGGATGATGCCTTCCATCTCAGACAGCACTTCTTTGATCACGCCGTTAAGGTCAACGTCTTCGAAAGACTGTTTTTCCGCCGAGATCTTGGAAAACCTGAGGATATCGTTGATCAGCTCCTGCATCCGGCGGGATACATCCTGTATCCGGGACAGGTAAAGCCGCGCGTCCTTGCCGATAGCACTGTCCCCGCCGGCCAGCAACCGGTCGCTGAACATCCGGATCTTCCGCAAGGGGGCCTGCAGATCATGACTGGCCATGAAAGCGAAGAGGTCCAGGTCCTTATTGGCCGTCTCGAGCCGGACGATATTTTCCAGCAGCTGCCGGTTGAGCTCGGTGACCTTTTGCTCGGACGCGATCCTCTCGGATATCTCCAACTCGAGGTTCTTATTGATCGCCACAAGTTTTTGTTCCTGCGCAATCAGGCGCTGATTCTTCCGGTAGAGCTCCACGAATACGCTCACCTTTGCCCGCAACAGCTCGGGGTTCACGGGTTTGTAGATATAATCTACTGCCCCTGCGCGGTAACCCTTGAAAAGGTTCTCCTCGCCATAATTGTTGGCCGTGATAAAGATGATGGGAATATGCCGCAGTCTCTCCCGCTCGTAGATGAGAGAGGCCGTCTCGAACCCATTCAGGTTCGGCATCTGGACATCCATCAGGATCAGCGCAAAGTCTAAGTCTCCGAGCAGCAGTTTCAACACCTGCCGCCCTGAGGTAGCTTTGACAATACGATAACCATCGGGCTCGAGTACAGACTCCATGGACAGGAGGTTGTCTTCCCGATCATCAACTAACATGATCTTTGGTTGCATTCATTGGATTATTTATAGAACCACACGCGCATAAGGGACAATAGCTGGTCTATTTTAAGGGGTTTTGTAATATAATCGGAAGCGCCCGCCTCGATACATTTCTGGCGATCACCTTTCATGGCCTTCGCGGTCACCGCAATGATCGGCAGCGTATTGTTCTTATGCTCCCGCCTGATCTTCAGTGTGGTCTCATAGCCGTCCATTTCCGGCATCATAATATCCATCAGCACCATATCCACCTTCTGCTTGTCATCATTGATGATCTGAATGGCCTCCTTTCCGCTCTCCGCCGTGACCACATTCATATTATACCGCTCGAACACGGTGGTCAGGGCAAACAGGTTCCGTACGTCGTCATCGACCACAAGCACATTTTTCCCGGTGAGGATGTCGTCCTTCATCCGGATATTCTCGATCACCCTTCTTTTTTCAGGCGTAAGTTCGCGATGATTGATGTGCAGGTGGAGGACGGTCTCTTCCAGCAAATGTTCGAGTGAGTTCACTCCTTTGAGCAGGATCGTATTGGAGCTGCGGTTCAGGTGGTTCAGCTCTTTCTTGTCGAAATCCTTGGCGGAGTATACGATCACCGGTGTCAGCTTGTTCTTGTTCTCGCTGACCTCTCTGACCAGGTCGACTCCGGAGATGTCGGGAAGGGTGTAGTCCAGGATGATACAGTCGAAGTCTTTGATATCATTCTCCTGCAGGGCTATTCTGCCGGTCGCCGCAATCGTGACTTCCATATTTTCGCTTTGAAGCATTTTGCTGATCTGCGATGACTCGAACTCGTTGTCCTCGACGACAAGGATCCTGCGGGTCTCTTTCCGGTGAAAGGAGACAATATCCTCGAAGAGCTCGCCCAGCGCCTCATTCTCGAGGGGCTTGAGCAGGAAGCTGCGGGCGCCCCGTTTGAGGGCCAGGGACCTGTTCTCTTCCCCGGAGATCAGATGGATGGGGATATGCCGGTAATTCAGGTCATTGCGCAGCAGGTCCAGCACTTTCCAGCCGCTGGTGTCCGGCAATTTGACGTCCAGGGTGATGGAGATGGGCGTGAACCGGGTGACAAAATCGAAGACTTCGATGTAGTTGGTTGCGACGACGGCTTTCAGGTCATATTGATGCGCTTTCTCAATAATGATCTTGCCAAAGCGGAGGTCATCTTCCACGATAAGCACGATCTTGTCGCCCTGCTGGATATTCGAACGGTCATCGCCGGCGTCATTGAGCATTTCGCTGACGATGTTCAATTTGGGTGAATCCATCAGTTCGCCGCCGGTGACCCGCAGGGAATTGAGCAGCGTATCAAGCTCCCCGCTGCTGGCGCCGAGCTGCAGCTGCTGGTAGGCGTTGAGGTTGTCCGATGCTTCCCTGGAGATCAGCCCGGTACTCTCCACCGGCACGAACAGGGTAAAAGTGCTCCCACGGGAAGGCACGCTCTCCAATTCGATCGTGCCGCCCAGCAGTTCTGCCAGCCCGCGGCTGATGGACAGACCGAGACCGGTGCCGCCGTATTTACGACTGGTAGATCCTTCGGCCTGCTGGAACGCTTCAAAGATAATATTTTGTTTTTCCTGCGGGATGCCAATGCCGGTGTCGCTGATGGCAAACCCTACCACCTGACGGGCAGTGTCCAGGCTGGGCGTACCCGCCTTCCAGTTGCGGTTAGCCTCGTAGATTTTCAGCTTTACTTCGCCCTTTTCCGTGAACTTGAAGGAATTCGACAGCAGGTTCTTGAGGATCTGGTTCAGTCGCTGGAGGTCGGTCTCCATATTCTGCGGCAGGCGCGGGTCGGTCTCGATCGTAAATCGCAGGTGACGCGCCTCAGAAATAGGCTTGAACGTGGTTTCCACGAAGGATGCGATCTCACTGAAACGGACCGGGGAGATATTTGCCGAGATAAAGCCGGACTCGATTTTGGAAAGGTCGAGGATGTCATTGATCAGCTGGATGAGGTCATCACCGCAGGAGTGGATGGTCTTGGCATAGCGGATCTGCTTGTCCGACAGGTTGCCTTCCGCATTCTCATATAGTTGCTGCGCCAGGATCAGCAGGCTGTTCAGCGGCGTCCGCAGCTCATGGGACATATTGGCCAGGAACTCGGATTTGTATTTGGAAGTCAACGTCAGCTGCTCGGCCTTTTCTTCCAGTGACCGGCGGGCCTCTTCCACTTCCTTATTTTTGGCTTCCACTTCATTCTTTTGTTTCACCAGCAGCAGGGCCTTATCCTGCAGCTCGTCATTGGTCCTGCGCAATTCTTCCTGCTGGATCTTCAGCTCGCCGGCAAGCGACTGGCTCTGGGTCAGCAGCTCTTCCGTACGGCTGTTGGCCTCGATGGTGTTGAGCACGATACCGACGCTCTCGATCAGCTGGCTGAGGAAGTCCAGGTGGGTCTCACTGAAGATATCCAGCGAAGCCAGCTCGATAACGGCCTTCACCTTGTTCTCGAACAGGACGGGCAAAATGATCAGATTCGCGGGTTTAGCCCTGCCGAGACCGCTGCTGATCTTGATATAATTTCCCGGGACATTCGACAAAATGATCCTTTCCTTTTCAAAGGCCACCTGCCCTACCAATCCTTCCCCAATCGAAAATTCCGTTGGTATATTCTTATCAGTCTTATACCCATAGGCCGAGAACAGGCGCAGCTTGTCTTCGCGGGTATCTTCATCCTGTTTGAGGATATAGAAGGCCCCATAGTGCGCGGTGACCACCTGAGCAAGCTCCGAAAGGATGCGCTGGGTCACCGTATTCAGGTCCTTCTGGCCCTGCAGCATCTGGGTGAACTTTGCCAGATTGGATTTCAGCCAGTCCTGTTCCTGGTTGCGCAGGGTGGTCTCCTTCAGGTTCGCAATCATCTGATTGATCGTATCCTTCAGGGCTTCCACTTCTCCCTTCGCCTCTACGCGGATCGTACGCGTGAGGTCACCTTTCGTCACCGCCGACGCCACTTCGGAGATCGACCGCACCTGCGTCGTCAGGTTCTGCGCGAGCTGGTTCACGTTCTCCGTCAGGTTCTTCCAGATACCGGATGCACCGGGCACACTGGCCTGACCGCCGAGTCTTCCTTCTACGCCCACTTCGCGGGCGACGGTAGTCACCTGGTCGGCGAAGAGCGCCAGGGTATCGATCATTTCATTAATGGTATCCGTCAGCTGGGCCACTTCCCCGCGGGACACGATGGACAGCTTTTGTTTCAAATTTCCGGTCGCTACCGCCGTGACCACCTTGGCGATACCACGCACCTGATTGGTCAGGTTGGAGGCCATCATGTTGACCGAGTCTGTCAGGTCCTTCCAGGTACCGGCCACACCTCTTACTTCGGCCTGGCCGCCCAGCTTACCTTCCGTACCTACTTCACGGGCCACACGCGTCACTTCATAGGCGAAGGAGTTGAGCTGTTCCACCATGGTGTTGATGGTATTCTTCAGATCGAGGATCTCTCCTTTCACGTCGATGGCCACCGTCTTGGACAGGTCACCGCTGGCCACAGCCTTGGTCACTTCGGCGATATTACGCACCTGTGCCGTCAGGTTACCCGTCATGGAGTTGACGGAGTCCGTCAGGTCCTTCCAGGTGCCGGCGACACCCGGCACAAAGGCCTGGCCGCCCAGCTTACCGTCGGTACCGACCTCACGCGCCACACGGGTCACCTCGGAGGCGAAGGCGCGGAGCTGGTCGACCATGGTATTCAGCGTCTCCTTCAGCTGCAGGATCTCACCGCGCACGTCGACGGTGATCTTTTTTGACATGTCGCCGTTGGCCACGGCGATAGCCACTTCGGCGATATTACGCACCTGGCCGGTCAGGTTGGAGGCCATGCCGTTGACCGAATCGGTTAAGTCCTTCCAGGTACCGGCGACACCAGGCACGAAGGCCTGGCCGCCTAGTTTACCTTCCGTACCCACCTCACGGGCCACACGGGTCACTTCCGAAGCGAAACCACGGAGCTGGTCCACCATCGTATTGATCGTATTCTTTAATTCCAGGATCTCACCCTGCACGTCCACGGTGATCTTACGGGAAAGGTCGCCATTGGCCACCGCCGTCGTCACCTCGGCAATATTACGCACCTGGGCCGTCAGGTTGCCGGCCATCTTGTTGACCGAGTCTGTCAGATCCTTCCAGGTCCCCCCTACCCCCGGCACATCCGCCTGGCCGCCCAGCTTACCTTCAGAACCGACCTCACGCGCCACGCGGGTCACTTCCGAACCGAAGGAGTTCAGCTGGTCCACCATCGTATTGATCGTATTCTTCAATTCCAGGATCTCACCCTTTACGTCCACAGTGATCTTACGGGAAAGGTCACCCTTGGCCACTGCCGTCGTCACCTCAGCAATGTTACGTACCTGCCCGGTGAGGTTACTGGCCATCCCGTTGACCGAGTCGGTTAGGTCCTTCCATACACCGCCGACACCTTCCACCGCCGCCTGGCCGCCTAATTTACCTTCGGAACCTACTTCACGTGCCACACGGGTCACCTCAGAAGAGAAGGAGTTCAGCTGGTCCACCATCGTATTGATCGTATTCTTCAACTCCAGGATCTCCCCCTTCACCGCCACGTCGATCTTACGGGAGAGGTCACCTGTCGCCACGGCTGTCGTTACTTCAGCGATATTACGCACCTGCGCCGTCAGGTTGCCGGCCATGATATTCACCGAATCGGTCAGGTCCTTCCAGGTACCGCCGACGCCCGGCACATCGGCCTGGCCTCCTAGTTTTCCTTCGGAGCCCACTTCACGTGCCACGCGTGTAACTTCAGAGGAAAAGGAGTTCAGCTGGTCCACCATCGTATTTATGGTATTCTTCAGTTCCAGGATCTCCCCTTTTACGTCCACGGTGATCTTACGGGAAAGGTCACCCTTGGCCACCGCCGTCGTTACTTCAGCAATATTACGCACTTGCCCGGTCAGGTTACTGGCCATCCCGTTGACGGAGTCGGTCAGATCTTTCCAGGTACCTCCTACCCCTCTTACATGCGCCTGGCCGCCCAGCTTTCCTTCCGTACCCACTTCCAGCGCCACCCGGGTCACTTCGGAAGAGAAGGAGTTCAGCTGGTCCACCATCGTATTGATCGTATTCTTCAGTTCGAGTATTTCCCCTTTTACATCCACGGTGATCTTCTTGGAGAGATCACCCTTGGCCACAGCCGTCGTCACATCGGCAATATTACGCACCTGGGCTGTGAGGTTGCCGGCCATCAGATTAACAGAGTCGGTCAGATCTTTCCAGACGCCGGCCACTCCCTTTACCTTGGCCTGACCACCCAGTTTACCTTCAGACCCGACCTCACGGGCCACACGGGTCACTTCCATAGAGAACAGGTTCAGCTGTTTCACCATGTCATTCACTTCACGCGCGATGCGGGAGAATTCCCCCTGCAAGGCATGACCGCCGATCTCCAACGGCATGTTCTGCGAAAGATTTCCCTTCGCCACCGAACTGATCACGTGAGCGATCTCGATGGTAGGATGCACCAGGTCGGATATCAGAGAGTTGAGCGATCCCACCCCGGTAGCCCATGACCCTTTGGCGTTGGGGACTTCGATGCGCTGGGTGAGCTTACCTTGTTTGCCGATCGTATTGCCGGCCTTGGTAAACTCCCGCATCATTTCTTCATTCAGGGAGATGATCTCATTTAAGGTATCGAAGATCCGCCCTTTGACCCCCACCTCGCCAATGGGCATCCGAACGGTAAAATTCCCGTTGCGGACCTGCAAAAGGATACTCAACAGTTCCTTATCGTCCAGCAGGGCGGGTTCTTCATCATGATGGCCGGTCGGGCCATTGGAGCCATTAGAGCCATTGGCACGACCGTTACCGGCTGATTTTTTGCGATGAGTTGGATTTTTCAGGGCATGACCATTGCCTCTGGCACTCCCGGGGGCAGTGGCCTTTCTTTTGATCTCTTTGGAAAGTCCCATAGTGAACTTTTTCTTAATTAATTAGGTAAATTTAGCAGAATTTTGTTCCAAATCCTTTACAAACAGTTAGCCACCGGCGGGATATAGCACAAGTCCCGAGCCACATATTTGGCAAGGTTCTAGTATAACAGTTTGGACAGAAGAAATGCCGTGTGAGACCCTGCCCGGTAGGTTAGATCAAATATACAACAGCCTGGCCTTATCGACCATCAGAACAATTATTTTATTAATTATGAAGAGTAATTCCCGGCTTATCTTTATTGTAGACGACGATCCGGACGACAGGCAGATTATTTTGGACGCCTTCCTGGAAACAAGCCCGCAGATTGACTATGTTTTTATTGAAAATGCGGAAACCCTCCTGCAAAACCTGTATTCGGAGGATGCAGAATGTCCTGCGCTGATCCTGCTGGACCTTAACATGCCCGGCATGCTGGGCCTGCAAGCCCTGAAGGAGATCCGGAACAACAAAAAATTCAGCCAGATCCCGGTCATCGTACTGACGACGTCCACCTTACACCAGGACCGGAGGTCTTCGTATGAATTGGGGGCCAGTTGTTTTGTGCGCAAACCCGATTCCTTCGGGGAACTGGTCGATATTACCGGTTCCATCGTTAAACTTTGGTTGCACGAGGACCCGGTCCCCTCGGAAAAAAATTAGATCTCGCAAAAAAGTGTGGATTTTTTTCCACACTTTTTTACTGTTGAAACGATCACCGTCTCCAGGTATCCGTTCATCTACACCAACTGTCCGGACGTCAACAAAATTTTCCGCCGCCGACCAATATCGTAACTTCCCCCTCTAACCGTGACGAATGAAATTTTTCTGGAAATATCTTTTCCCCCCTATTTATGGGTTAGTTTTTTATACCATCCTGCGGCTGGTATCGGACCTGACCAACCAGGACAAATTCTGGCGCCGGTCTCTGCGGCAGAATGCAGCCGAGATCGTCGGTGTCATCCTCTTTTCTTATTTGCTGACAGGGGTGCCCCACTATTTTTTGCGCAAGTGCAGCGCAAAGACCGGGCAGCAACCGGGCAGCGCCATTTTCGGGGAGTTCGGCCAGGTCCTGCTGGCGGCCATAGTATTGGCAACTGTCGCCAGCGTCGTGGTCCATGTCGCGGCTAACGACTATCCTATCGGTATCGATGACCTGGTGATTACGAATGTCCTGGTATCGCTCTTCATGCTGCTGCACTATGCCATCCTGCGCGGCAATAGCTTTATCAAGGCTTATATCGAGCAAAAGGTATTGGTGGAAAAGGTCAGAAATGATCAGCTGCTGACGGAACTGAAATTCCTGAAGGCCCAATACCATCCGCATTTCCTGTTCAATGCGCTGAATACGATCTATTTCCAGATGGACGAAGACGTTTCGGCCGCGAAGCTCAGCGTAGAGAAATTTTCCGAACTGTTGCGTTACCAGCTCTATGACCAGCAGCAGACGGTACCAGTGAGCCAGGAGATCCGCTACCTGGCCAATTTTATCCAGTTGCAGCAGACAAGGGCGTCGGAAAAATTAAGGCTGACCGTCCATTTCGATCAAAACCTCGACGGCCAGCAAGTGTATCCGCTATTATTCCTTCCGCTGGTGGAGAACGCCTTTAAGTATGTCGGCGGGAACTACCAGGTCAGCATCAATGCCGGCCTGCAGGATTCCACGATCCGGCTGGAAGTGGAAAATGGCGTTCCTGCAGACATCCCGCTGAAAAAAGTGAATAAAGAAAGTGGGATCGGTCTCGAAAACCTGAAAAGACGACTGGAACTGTTGTACCCGGACAAACATACTTTAACGGCACAGAAAAAAGAAAATACCTTTGTGGCTGTGCTGACCCTTGAATACAGATAAATATGCAGGGAAAAATCAAATGTATCATTACCGATGACGAACCCTTTGCACGAAAGGGATTGCAAGGATACGTCAGCCAGATCGACTTCCTCGACCTGAAGGGGGTCTGCGAAAATGCGGTCGAACTGAATTCCCTGCTGAAAAAAGAACCGGTGGACCTCCTGTTCCTCGACATCGAAATGCCCTATATGACAGGCATCGATTTTCTGCGGCATTTTCCCGGCGCGCCCAAGGTCATATTTACCACCGCCTATGAAAAGTATGCCTTACAAGGATTCGAGCTCGAGGTACTGGACTACCTGCTGAAGCCTATTCCTTTCGAACGCTTTCTCAGAGCCGCCAATAAGGCCTTTGACTATTTCCGCGGACAGCAGTCGCCCGGTACAGCGGAAGACCATATCTTCGTCAAAGCCGATTCCAAATTGGAGAAGATCCCTTTTGCGGATATCCTTTTCGCCGAGGCCCTGGAAAACTACGTGGCCATCTACCTGCCGGGAAAAAAGATCATTACGCACCTGACCTTAAAAATGCTGCAGGAAAAACTGCCGGCTGCCTCCTTCATCCAGCCGCATAAATCCTATCTCATCGCAATCGGCAAGATCGATTCCATCGAGGGTAATATCCTGCATATCGATCGGTTCCAGGTCCCCATCAGCAAATACCAGAAAGAGGAGATCATGGAGAAGATCGTCAACAGCAAGCTGCTCAAGCGATAAGCCCCACGCCGCGCCATGGCGGCTACCCGATCGGCAGAGTTTAATCCATTATTAATCAGCTATTCTTATGATCCCGGTCACCCGGGCATCCTATTTGCACCATTACCTTTGTAGCAAAATCAGGTAATGATGAAAAAGTTAATTTTTCCCGCCCTGATCTCCTGCAGCCTGTTGGTTGCAGCTCAGACCTTCGGCCAGTCTTTCGCAGACAATGGCAGCCCAGTGATGCTTACTCCGGCCGACCACTCCGCTTTCGTCGCTTATGCCGAAAACAATATTGTCATCATGCGATGGGGTACGGGCAATGAAAAACAAGTCGACCACTATGTTATAGAGCATTCCACCGACAGCGTCCACTTCGATCCCCTGCACCAGGTCGTCTCGAAAGGCGGGATCGACATAGATAGCCTGTACCAGGATGCAGACCCGTATCCGATATCGCCGGTCAACTATTACCGGTTGGTAACGGTTAACAGTGACGGCATTTCGGAATGTTCAGCCGCCGTCCGCGTAGATGTCAACACGGACAAAACGCCGGTGCTGGAACCTTCGGTGATCAGCCAGGGCAGTACCTTACGGCTGGTTCCTTATACCGATCAGCTTTTCCAGATCGATTTTTTCACGGCCAACGGACAGCTGATCAGGGCATATACCGTCAACAGCTCTTCCTTTACGATCAACACGACCGGATGGCCTGTGGGGATGTATTTTTACCGCATTTCGGGTGAGCATCAGCCGCTGGTGACTGCAGGCAAGATACTGGTTATGTAAAGCCACGTATATTTGCGGCACTAACATCATGTGTATGGCTGCTGCTGCAAATGTCACCTCTTTCGTTGAAGCCGGCGATCTTCGCCTGCTTAAAGGCAGGTACGTTTACCTGGAATACTTAACGGAACAACATCGGGAAGTTCTGAGACCCCTGGCCCGGGACGAAAGGATCTGGGAATTCACCAAGACCTTGCTCATTACGGAGACCTACGACCGGCAATTCGACGATTATTTCGACCAGGCTTTGTCCTTTGCGACGAAGGGCGATCAGACCTTTGCGATTGTCGCCACGGATGGCGCGGTGATCGGTATGACAAGGGTTTACGATATCGACCGCAAGGTGAGGAAGGCGACGATCGGCCATACCTGGTATGTCCCCGAAGTCTGGGGCAAGGCCCACAACAAGGAATGCAAGCTATTGCTGCTACAATATGTTTTCGACACGATGGGCTTTGCCAGGGTGGATTTCAAGGTCGCCAGCCAGAATCTGCGGTCGCAAAAGGCGGTGGAGAAGATCGGCGGGGTGAAGGAGGGCGTTCTTCGGCGTTTTGCGCTCCGGAATGACGGCACTTCGACCGATGCGGTTATCTTCAGCATCCTCGATGATGAATGGCCTGCCAACAAGCTGCGGCTGCAAGAGATGTGCGCGGTGCTTGGTTGACGTCCCGTTGCCGCAGGACGGTCAAAGTTTCTTTTTCATGCACCAGTCGTTCTGCAGGTCCTGTCCCAGCACAAAGACGTACTGCCCAAAGCGCTCAAAGCCTATTTTTTCATAGAACCTGATTGCCCTTTGATTGTGTTCCCAGACACAAAGCCAGATCCATTCTTTCCCTTTCCGGCGGCCGGCGTCCAGGCAGGCCTCCATCAGCGCCTTGCCTACCCCTTTACCAATCATCTCCTGCTCGCAATAAATACGGGAAATCTCGATGGCCGACGTCCCCGCCAGGTCGCGCGGCAGTTCCTGGCCATCATACAGCCGGACATAGCCGGCCGGTACTCCGTCCAGCCAGGCCAGCAGGAAGGTGTTGCGGGGAGCGCCTACCTCCGCCATGAGCTGCTGCCGCGTAAACTGCACCCCCAGGAACTGCTCCATGTTCTCCGCCGTATTGTACGGGGCAAAAGTATCGTAGAAGGTACGGCGGCTGATATCGGCAATGAGCGGGGCCTCTGCCGCCCCGGCTACGCTGATCCGGATACTAACATCTTGCATAGGAACACAAGTTATAAAAAACTATTTTCTTCCCCGGTAAAGCCATCGCAACAGGGATGGCAAGACGATCAGCAGCAGGGGCAACGCGATGACGAATCCGCCGATCACGGCAATCGCAAGGGGCTGATGCAGTTGCGCTCCCGTTCCTATCCCCAGGGCCAGGGGCAGCAAGGCAATGATGGCTCCCAGGGCCGTCATAAGCTTGGGCCGCAGGCGCGTCGAGATCGCGTAAATGATGGCTTCGTCGACAGACAGAGTGGCCAGGGAATCCCGGAACTGCAGGAAAGTGAAAATGGCATTTTCACCGATGATACCGACGATCATGATCAGCCCGGTATAGCTGCCCACGTTGAGCGCCGTATGGGTAAGATATAGCGCCAGGTAGCTGCCGGAGATCCCGCATACGGCGACCAGCAGGATCACCACGGCCACGGCAAAGCTTCGGTACAGGAACAGGATGACGCCGAAGACCAGCAGGCTGGCGGTGATGAGAATGATCAGTAGTTCGTGAAAGGATTGTTGCTGATCGGCATACGCTCCACCATATTCGATATGGTATCCCTGGGGCAGTACTACCTTCGACCCGACCTCTCCCTGTATATCTTTGATCACGCTGCCCAGATCCCGGCCTTCCAACCGGCCGGTAATCACGCACATAGATTGCAGGTTCTCCCGCTGGATCTCCGCGTCTCCGGCCTTGACCGTTACTGTCGCCAGATCCGTAATTGGTTTTAGCTGTCCACCGGGAAGAAAAATCTGCATGTTGGTGATTTCTTCCACACTACGCACTCGGCTACCGGGCTCAACCATACGGATATTGGTCATTTGTTCCTTTTCCGGCAGGGTACCGACGACCTTGCCTTCCAGGGAAGTCTGCAGCTGGTTTTGCAGGTTGGCGGGTGTCAGCCCGAATTGCGCCAGCCGGGCATAGTTGGGCTCTATGCTGACGGAGGGGCCCGCAATCACGATTCCGTCGAATACGTCGGCCGTACCGTCTATTTTACCCACTATACCGGCTACCTGCCGGGATAAGTTCTTCAAGGTTTCCTGATCGTTGCCGAACACTTTTATTTCAATAGGCTGTACTGAGGTCATGAGATCCCCCAGCATGTCCCCGATGACCTGGCCAAAGTCTATCCGCAACGCAGGCTGTGTACCTTCGATCTTCTTGCGTAGGTCTTCTATCACATCGTCGGTGCTCTTGCTGCGATCTTTTTTTAACTGAATGAGATAATCCCCCCTGTTAGGCTCGGTAATGAAGAAACCCATTTCTGTTCCGGTGCGTCGAGAATAAGCCTCTACTTCGGGCGTCTGAACGATAATCTTTTCCACCTCCTGCAACATCCGGTCAGTCTCTTGTAGGGACGTGCCCGGCGGAGAGTTGTAATCCAGCACGATGCTGCCTTCGTCCATCTCGGGAAGGAACCCGGTCTCCAGCTGCGGTACGATCCACCAGGTCAGCCAGGCCAGGCCGGCTACCATGATCACGCTCAACCATGGGCGACGGATAAAGAACGCGACCCAACGCTGGTTCCTGACATTATGCGGCTTGATTGTCCGGACTGTTTTCCGGCGCTGGCTCAATAGCAGGTAGACCACGGGGAGCCCGATCCAGGTGACGAAGAAGCTGCAGACAAGCGTAATGATCATGGTATTGGTCATCACTTTGAAATAGGCGCCCGCCACCCCGCCCATCAATATAAAAGGAACGAATATGACGATAGTGCTAATGGAAGATCCCAGCATGGCGGGAAAAAGATAATGGATCGCCTTCTGCACAAGTGTAGTGGAAGGTTCATCAGGATGCTCCTCATGCGTCCGGTGAATCTGTTCTACGACTACGATCGCATCGTCGATGATGAGTCCGATAGCCGCCGCGATCGCCCCCAGCGTCATGATATTGAAAGTATAGCCGATGGCGTATAACACGATAAGGGTAAGACATAGCGTGACCGGGATGGTGATCAGGATGGTAACGCTGGCTTTCAGCGACCGCAAGAAAAGGATTGCTACAAAAATAGCCAGAACCAAACCGATCCAAAGGCTGTCGGTGACACTCTTCACAGAGGTATTGACAAAATCGGCCTGGATATAATAGGGCTCCATCTTCACCCCTTTAGGCAGGATCTTCTTCAGCTCGTCGATCTTGCTGACCATAGCGGTCGACAGCGACACGAGATTGGCGTTGGGCTGCTTGATGACGGCGATCAGGATGGCCTCTTTCCCGTTGGCGTTGATCTTCGTATATTCTATGGCTTCCTTTACGTCTATGGCGGCAAGGTCTTTCAGCAGGATGATCCGTTTGCCGGTATTCCGGACGACTATATTGCCGATATCCTCTTTGGTATGCACGGTCGCATCGGTCACCGTCAGGTAGAGGAAATGAAAGTCGGACAGATAACCATTGGACTTGATAAAACCGGTCTGGCCAATGGCCAAGCTCAGCATATCCGGAGTGATGGACAGCGTGCTCATCTTTTGCATGTCAAGGGTGATCCAATATTCTTTCGTTTTGCCTCCAATGACGCGGACTTCGGAGACACCGCTGACCTGGGACAGAAATGGCTTGATAGTATAATTGGCCAGTTGTTTGAGCTCTATGGGCGACAACTGGTGACTTTCCAGGGTATACCCCATGACCGGGAGGATCGAGGGGTTCATCTTTTCGACGGTGATCTGGGTCTCGGGGGGAAGATCATTCTTTATCTCATTGATCCGCGACTCAATCCGTTGCTGGCTGAGATCGATGTCGGCATCCCAATTCATGAAGGCCGAGATCTCACAGCTGCCCCGGCTGGTGGTGCTGCGGACATACTGAAGACCGGGCACCTGCTTGATGGCGTTCTCCAACGGCTTGGTGACGGTGATCATCATTTTACTGACAGGCTGAAGCCCGGCATCGGCGATGACCTTGATCTTGGGGAACGTGATTTCCGGGAAAAGGGAGGTCTGCAGCCTGCTGTAGGCAAACATGCCTCCCATGAGGATGATCACCAGGGTGACTGTCAGCGGGTTCTTGTAGTTAACGAAAAAGTTTTTCAAGGCAAATGCTTTAATTGTTGGCCTCCACTTTCACTTTTGCCGTGTCGGGCAGTCCGTAATTCCCTGTCACCAGGATCTTATCGCCCGGGGCAAATACCGGCGACAACACTTCTATCCTATCGGGGGTCTCGAGACCGGTCTTGACAGGTACCTTGACGGCTGTGGTGCTGTCGATCATCTTCATAACCCAGAAATTAGCCTCTGTCTCATCGGTCAGCAGTGCGGCCCTGGGCAGAGACTGGGCGCTGGGTCGCGCTGTCCGGAGGATCCGCACTTTGGCGATGAGGTTTTCGGGAATTGCAGTCGTCCCGTTGACCCGAATCACAATATTCTGCGTCTGGGAGGCGGAATCTACGCTTGGCATGACCGCCCCGATGGTACCGGCCAAACGGGCGCCGTCGGGCAGGATCAGCGATACAGTCTTTTTACCCAACACGGCGGGACGCAATTCGTACGGAAGGTTCAGCAGGAAAACAAAGCTATTGCGGTCACTGATCACTGCCAGCTGTTCCCCGTCCTGCACATAGTCCCCGGACTGGTGGTCGAGCTGGGTGATATAGCCATGCTGGCCTGCCCTGATCGTATTGACCCCCGAGAACTGCAGGGTGGAATCCAGCTGCCGGATGGCATTGCCGATGCTTTGCGCCTCCTTGGTCTTCAGTGTGAACAGCGTTTGTCCGGCCTCTACGTATTTGCCGGGATACGCATTATTAGATTGAAGATACCCGTTGGCGTTAGCCTTGACATAGCTTTTCTGCAGGAAAGCGGATACGGCGTTGAGCTCGATGGAATCGTTGAGCGGCGAGTTGCTGACCGTGGTAACGGTCACCGGTGTGCCGGTGTCGGCGGAATCGGCGGCGGCAGCTGCGCCCGGCGCGGTTGCGGCATCTTTCTCGCCTGCTGCGGTTGCGGCGCCATCTTTGGCGTTATGAGAGCCGCAGGCGAAAAGGCAGGCGAAGAGGCAGGCGCCGCCGAGGAGCAGTATAAATTTCTTCATCGATTCCAATAGTTGATTTGATTGATGATCTGCAAACGGGTAATATTGTTTTGCGTCAGCAGGTTCTTCGCATTGAGATAATTGTTAAGGGCCAGGATGTAGTCTGCGATCCTGGCATCGCCGGTTTCCAGCAGTTTGCCGTTGACCTCGATCAACGTCTGCGAATACCGGACCTGCTCATTGATCTGGCCGATCAGGTCTTCGGTCGCCTTTAACTGCTGTGACAGCTGGGCGATCTGCTGGTTGTACTGCCGGGTGAAAAAATCTTTATACCCCGAGCGCGTGCGTTCGGCAATGTCCAGCTTACTGTATTGCATTTTCCGCTGGTGGCCGTCATAGATGGGGACGGACAGCATAATGCCAAAGCTGATGCCGAAATTTTTATAGGGTTCGTACATCAGGGAGGAGGAATACCCGCCGTCTGCATACAGGTTGGCCTTGGGCCGGTAGCTGAAGTCGATCAGTGACCGGTTGTTACGGATGTTCAGGCTGTCGAGATGGAACTGGTGGAAAAAGATGGAGTGGGTGATATCGGGCTGCGACTGCAGCTCGATGCCCGGGGCCCGGAGAGCGGTCGCTGCGGTATCGACGATCCCGCACAGGTAATTCAGCGTGCCGTGGTCATTCCGGTATTGGATCGTCAGCTCCTGCAGCAGCAGGGCTTCCTGTTTGAGCGTGACAAGAAAGGCCAGGTAATCGGTTTGGCGGTAGACATTTTTTTCGGTCAGGTCTTTCAACAACGTGGATTCTTTTTGCAGCAGGTCATAGATATCCCGGTTGAATGTCAATTGCTGCAGGTCTCCGTAGGTGATGATATACTGGGCGGTGATGCTCTTTTTCAAATCCTGCTCCGACAGTTTGGCGCTGTTGTCGCGTCCCTGGTTCTGCAACCTGATCGTCTCATACTGGGCGTCGAGGTGCTGCCGCCCGACCAGGGTCTGGGTGACGGCCGCGACGGTGGTAAAGTTGCCGCCGTTGCTGATGGCCTGGTCATAGCCCCAGCCATGGATCGCAGGGGCGTAAATATTGGTGCTGTTGCCGTTGACCTGAGGCCGGTAACTGGCCCTGACGAGCTGGCTGTCTACCTCACCCAGCAGCACCTGGTTGTGGTAATCCTTTAGCAGCGGACTATTCTGTAAAGCCTGGCCGAGATAAAAGTCAAGGTCGGTCGCGGCCGTGTCGGCGGGTGACTGGCCGGCTGGTGGCCGGTTGCCGGATACCCATTGGACGCCGGATGAAGGTCCGCCGCCCTGTGCGTGGACCTGCTGGGCTGCGGCGGTCAGCAATAGCACCAGCCCTATCCGGCCGGCCAGGCAGGATAACCGATGAAATCCCGATAACTTGCTTTGAAACATAGGCTTGAATTGGCACTGATAGTCAGTCGCGTACAAACATACCGCCACATTTTGTCGAAATTCTGTAGCAACAGAGTGAAGATCGGCTATCCCGGGAAACCGATATCGACCGTATGAAGTTGGTTGGCGTAAGTGTAAGACAGCGAAAAGTGGTAGTTATCGCAGATCTGGCGCACGATGGCCAGGCCCAGGCCGGTCCCGCCGGAGTGGGCACCTTTCACGAAGCGGTCGAAGATGGTGTTGGGATCGAAGGAAAGGGCCGGACCGGAATTACACACCTGCAGCCCGTTTTCCCGCAGGCGGATCGTCAGTTCTCCGCCCTCCTTATTGTGCCGGATAGCATTCAGCAAGAGGTTGTTGAGCAGAATGTCGGCCAGGTAGCCGTTGATGGGCAGGCGGAGCCGGTCAAGGTCCCGGTGCACGACCAACCGGCGGTTCCGGAGGGGGTCTTCCAGTTGGACCAGCTTTTCTTCAATGAGGGGAGCCAGGTCGACCGGTTCGGTATGATCGAATTGATGGTTCTCGATCTTGGTCAGCAGCAGAAGGGATTGGTTGAGCTGACGCAGCCGGCCGATCGCATCGTACATGGCCTGGATGTGCCGATGATGCTGCGCCCCCAATTCGGGGTCCTGTATGAGCAGGTCGAGCCTGGAGTTGATGATGGCCAGGGGGGTCTGCATTTCGTGGGAGGCGTTGTCGGTAAAATTTTTCAACATTTCATAATCCTTCAGGATCTGCCGGGTCATTTGCCGGGTAGCTTCATCGAGGTTCCTGAACTCATCGATATCGGTGTTACTTGCCGGCAGCGGGTTGCGGCTGGACAGGTTGAATTCCCGCATGGCGGCAACAGTTTGGTAGAAGGGCTGCCAGATGCGGCGCAGCAGCAGCCGGTTGGCCAGGAAAAGGGTGCCCAGCAATAGCAGGATCATCCCGGCGGTGATCATCATGATGAGCTCCAGCAGATCCTGCGTCTCTTCTTCCGACTTGCTGACCGAAACGGTATACCACTGACCTGCGACGTTGACCGGAAAGATCAGCTCCCGGTATGGGTCCCTGTCCCGGTGGCGCCTGTCATGTCGGGATGTTTCATCAGGCTCCTGCCGGGGAGGGCGGGATGTTTCATCACTTTCCTGATCCGGCGGACCCGACCGATTGATAAATGCCCGGGTAACGGGGGCCGCGACAGGCAGGAAGGAGATCTGCTGATCGCGGTAATTGGCAGGCCGCGGCAGCCGGTCCCTGGTCTGCACAAAATCCATGATCTCCGCCTCTTCGATCTTCAGGGTATCGTCGAGTTGATGGATAAGGACATACCGGACGGTAAAATAATAGCCGATGCTACCCAGCAGCAGGGCGAGGATGCTGGCGATAATATTGACACGGCTGTATCGGGTGAAAAGTTTCACCCCGTAAAGCTATGGTTAGTGGGCCTTTTTTCCACAAAAAGCGGCAGAATGTGCAAATTTTCCGGGGTCAAAACCTGATTTCTAATAAATTATCCCTACCTTTGCAAGCTCTTTAAAAAGCACTCATGAGCAGCCGCAGAGAATTTGAAATAGCGTTTGTGGGCCTTAAGGCTGGTATTCATGAGTTTAACTACCGGATTACGGATAGGTTCTTTGAGGCGTATCAACAGCAGGATTTTCGTCATTGCGATGCCACGGTCAGGCTGTCGCTTGATAAGAAGAACAGTTTCATGCTGTTGAAGTTCGAAATAACCGGCAAGATCGAGATTGATTGTGACCGGTGTGGCAACATGCTGCCGCTGGATCTTTGGGATGAGTTCAACACCCTGGTCAAGCTCGTCGAAGACCCGGATATCATGAACCAGCAGGAAGAAGATCCGGACGTATATTATATCTCCAAAGGTGAGAGCCATTTGCATCTCTCCGATTGGATCTATGAGTTCATCAACCTCAGCATCCCGATGCAAAGGATGTGCAAGCCGGAGGAGATGGGCGGCCCGCACTGCAACAAGGAAGTGCTGGATATGCTGAAGAAACTGGAGCAGGAGAAAGCGCCATCCGGAAATCCGCTGTGGAAAGGATTGGAGAAATTCAAAGACCTGCCGCCGGGAAACAACTAAACAACTAATGAAGGGCGATACCCTTTATATATACTAATTTTGGTTACTTAAAATAGACTGATATGCCAAATCCAAAAAGAAGACATTCCCAGCAGCGCAGCGCCAAGAGAAGGACGCATTATAAGGCTGAGAAAGTGACGTTGAGCAAGGACAGCACCACCGGTGAAATACACGTTCGCCATCGCGCTCATACCAGTGAAGGGAAATTGTTTTACAAGGGAAAAGTTGTCGCGGAGACATCTCCGATCAAGTAAACGTCCTGCCCACGATGGACCACTGGTCCATCCATCCGGCGAAAAACCCTGTGCCTTCTAATGAACATCGGTTTAGACATGATGGGAGGAGACTTCTCTCCGCTGGAAGCGGTCAGAGGTGTGCAACTATACCTGAAGGAATCTCCGTCTCCTGTACTGCTGTGGCTGGTAGGAGATGAACAACAGATCAGGCCGCTGCTGCAGGAATATGCTATTCCAGCCGAATCCGTCCGCGTCGTTCACGCCAGTCAGGTGATCGAAATGAACGAACATCCTACCAGGGCCTTAAAAGAAAAACAACAATCCTCGATTGCGATAGGCTTTCAATTGCTGGCCAGTGGTAAGACGGATGCCTTTATCAGCGCCGGAAATACGGGGGCCATGCTGGTAGGCGCTCTCTATAGCCTGAGGCCTATCGAGGGCATCCAGCGCCCGACCATTTCTACCGTCCTTCCCAAAGAGAACGGCAAAACCGGCGTCTTGCTGGACGTAGGTCTGAATGCCGACTGCAAGCCGGAGAATCTCCATCAATTCGCCATCCTGGGCTCTTTGTATGCCCAACACATTTTAGGCATTCCCCAACCCCGTGTCGGGCTGCTGAATATCGGTGAGGAAGAAGGCAAAGGCAATATCCTGACCCAAGCCGCTTATCCGCTGCTGAAAGCCGAGTCCCGCATCCATTTTATCGGCAATATCGAAGGCCGTGACCTGCTGCTCGACAAGGCCGACGTGATGGTCTGCGAAGGCTTCACCGGAAATGTGATCCTGAAACTGGCCGAGTCGTTGCATGGGATTGCCGGGCGTCAACATAGCACCAGCGAATACTTCGACCGGTTCGACTTTGAATATTACGGCGGCACGCCGATCCTGGGCATCACCAAGCCTGTGATCATCGGGCACGGCATCTCCCGGGCCAAATCTTTCCTGAACATGCTGCGGCTGACCGAGAAAATGATCGGGACCGACCTGCTAGGCAAAATGAAGGGCAGCTTTCTTTCCTGATGCGCGCCTTTCTACAGTACCTTCTTGCGTATCTGCGCCATACCTCCCGACCCGCCTTCCTGATCACCACGTTGTTTATCGCCGCACTCATCTTCACTAACTATACTTTCGGCATCGAGCGCCACATCCTGGCTTTGGGTCACTGGTACGTCGCCTTTGGCGGATTTTTTCTTTTCTATGGGATCGTCATTGCCGCCGCATGGGGACTGCAATATGAATGGGGTGCGCCCGTCAGCCGGGGCACGGAGGCGGCCGGCCCTGTCATGGATACTTCCCGGCGGTTTTTCCAGCCGCGTCTCGTGATCCTCTTGCTACTGGCCCCGCTGTTCTTCGCGGCGAAGATGGTCCACTGGGACCTGTCCCCGCTCCTGCCGGCGACCTATCCCTGGAATCATTACTGGCTGATCGTCCTGCAGCTGCCGGCCAAATTACTGTTGCTATTGGGCCTGCTATTCGCCTGCCGGACATCCGGGCTATTGGAAGAAGGCGGCCTTCGGTCAGTGGGACTTACGACCCGCGGCTTCGACGCCAGACCTTATTTCCTGCTATTACTGATGCTTGTCCCGGTGGTAGCACTGGCGGCTACGCGACCGGACTTCCTGCACGTATACCCCAAGGTCAAAAATGTCGCCTTTATCGACGGTTATGCCAGCCCGGTATGGCCCTGGAAACTGGGCTATGAACTCTCTTATGGACTGGACTTCCTGAGTATTGAACTGTTCTTCCGCGGACTGCTGGTCATCGGGCTCATCCGCTATGCCGGCGAGCAGGCCATCCTGCCCATGGCAGCCTTCTATTGCACCATCCATTTCGGCAAACCGCTGGGTGAATGCATCTCCTCCTATTTTGGGGGAATGGTGCTGGGCGTGCTGGCCTACCGCACCCGGTCGATCATCGGTGGACTGATCGTACACCTGGGCATGGCCTGGATGATGGAACTGGGCGGGTGGCTGGGACATTCCCTACTCTGAACGAAGTACCTTCACCGGATTGGCCATCGCCGCCCGGATCGAATGCCAGCTGACTGTCAACAGGGTAACCAATATAACAGCTATAGCGGCGACAGCAAATATCGCTATGTCCAGGTGAACCCGGTAGGCAAAACTTTCCAGCCAGCGGTGCATCATCCAGCCCGCCAGCGGAAAACCTATCAGCAGCGCCAGCGATACCAGCCCAAAGAATTCCTTCGACAGGAGCAAGGCGATTGCAGGCGTGCCAGCTCCCACCACTTTACGGATGCCCATTTCCTTCTTTCGCTTTTGAGCTGTAAATGCCGCCAGCCCAAAGAGGCCCAGGCAGGAGATGAGAATGGCAATACCGGCAAAATAGCGGGACAGGACAGATACCCTTTTCTCAGATGCATACAAGGCCTGGTAATCATCATCGAGAAAAGCATATTCGAAGGGCAACCCATGATTGAATTGCTTATACAGTTGAGACAGACCTGCCAGCGTTTCCCTTTCGGCGCCGCCTTTTATTTTGACGAATATGTTGCCGTTTCCCGGCTGACAGCGCAGGAAGAAGGGCGTCACTTTTTTGTACATGGAGTGAAACTGGAAATCCTTTACCACGCCGATGATTGTCTTTTTCTTACCCCAGGTAGTCACCGTTTGCCCGATAGGATGACGCAGCTTCATAGCTGCAATGGCCGTTTCATTAAAGATGATCGCATTGCTGTCGGAGGGAAACTGGGTTGAAAATGCCCGTCCTTCTTTCATTTGCAGACCCAGCATACCCATCATGCCATAATCCATATCCAGCCCTTCGAATTGAACCCCGGTCTCCGGCGTTTTTCCTTCCCAACCGATACCGCCTCCACCCTGGCTGTAACTACCCGTCATATTCCCATCCATCGTGCTGGCGCCGATCACGCCGGGTAAATTTTTCGCTTCTGCCAGGAACGCAGGGAGTTCTTGTGCCAGTTTTCCTTCACTGGCAAAATGAAGGATATTGTCTTTATTATATCCCAGGTTCCGGGTTTGGATAAGATCAAGCTGCTTATATACTACCAATACCGATACGATCAGCACCACGGAGATGGTAAATTGAAATACTACCAGCCCTTTGCGCACCCAGGATTCACCCGTCGTATTGCTGAGCTTTCCCTTCAGCACCAATATGGGCTTAAAGCCGGAGAGATACCAGGCCGGATAGCTGCCAGCCAATATTCCGGTTATTCCGGTAATACTGACGAGGGCAAGGATAAAGCCGGGGGTGAAATGCAGTCCGGTATCTTTCCCTGTCAGCTGGTTGAAAGCCGGCAACAGGAGCCTGACCAGCAGCAAGGCGACAGCCAACGATAAGGCAGCCATCAGCACGGATTCTCCCAGGTATTGGCCCGATAGCGACAGGCGGTTCGCGCCGATCACTTTGCGGATCCCTACTTCTTTCATCCGGGTCGTAGCCCTGGCTGTAGACAGGTTCATGAAATTGATCGAGGCGATCAACAATATAAAGAGACCAATAACGGTGAAGAGTTGTACATATTCTATCCGGCCGCCGTCCTGCTGCCCATTTGCAAAGCGATTGTATAAGTATCGGTCGGAATAACGCTGCAAAAAGATAGACCCCTCGTATTTCAACATCTCCCCATTACCAAACAAGGCCTGGATTTTCTTTCGGGTAAAATCTTTTATCTTCCCGTTGAATTGCCGGATATCCGTCCCTTTTTTCAACAGGAGATAGGTGTGGATGCTATTGCTGCCCCAATAGGAAATATCCCCCATCCCGCCACTTTCTTTTGCTGTAAACAACGCATAGGAAAACAACAAGTCGAATTGATCGGTGGCGTTCGCGGGCGGCGCTTCATAGACACCGCTGATGACATACGAACCGTTAAATTCATCATTATGGTCCCAAATGATCGTTTTACCGATAATATTGTCGGTGGTATTGAATAAGGTTTTGGCCAGTCTGTCGGATATCAGCACCCCCGATGGATTGGCGAGCGGTGCGGCTTTATTGCCTGCAAGCAGACGGTAAGAAAACAAATTGAAAAAATCCTTATCCGCAAATTGCGGCTTTGCCTTTATCATTTTATCGCCATAGGAGATGACGCCCAGGTCTTTTTCTATCCTGACGGAAACGGCGTCCTCTACCTCTGAGAATGCGCCTATCATAGATGACGCCAGCAGTCCTTGCGTGTGTTCAGACGTAAAAACCGTGCCGTCATCATTCGGAGAATTTTTTATCACCAGGTATAACCTGCTGTCTTTTTCGTTGAATTTGTCGACGCTCCGTTCGTCGCTTACCCACAGATAGATCATAAAGGCGCATGCAAGGCCGGAAGCCAGACCAATCAGGTTGAGGAGGGTCGACTGACGATCTCTCATCAGGCGCCGGCGTATGCTTTTAAAGAAGTTGTTGGTCATATGGCTATTCGGTTTTTAAGCTTTTTACGGGATTGGCCAGTGCGGCCTTTGTCGTCTGCAGCACGATTAGCAACGCCATCAACACCGCCAGCCCACCCAGCGCCAGCCCGAAAGGCCATCCCGTAATCGTGATCCGCGTTGCATAATCGTCCAGCCAGCGTTGCAGTATCCACCAGGCCACCGGACTGGCGATTAGCCCTGCCAACACCAATAAGGGCAGGTATTCCACCAGAAATAGCCTGAGAATTGCCGCCACTGAAGCGCCAACGACTTTGCGGATGGCAATTTCTTTGGTCCTTTTTTGTACGCTCGACGAGACAAGTCCTATTACACCCAGCAAGGCGATCGTCAGGGCCAGCACGGTGGCGGTAGTAGCCGCTTTTTTTAATTGTAGTTCACTCTGATAAAGATCGGCTAAGGTCTCATCCATGAAGCGGTATTCGAAGGGAACTCCCGGTAAAAGGGACGACCATTCCCGCTGTAACTCGCCAAGCTCCGTCCCAATATGACCAGGTTTAAGCTTGAAGGACATGTAACGATAGGACGTGAAAAGATCGACATATACGAAGGTATAGGAATCGATCGGCTGTCCCATAGCGCCAAAATGAAAGTCTTTTACAACGCCGCTGACGGTGTAGATCCTTGCCTGCGTACCCGTTAGTTTCACCTGCTGTCTCACTGCATCGGCGGGATGCTGCCAACCCAGGGCCCTGGCTTCGGTTTCATTGATCACCACACGGGAAGAATCCTGACCGTTGCTTTCTCCTCTCTTATTGAAGAAGGCGCCGGCGACCATAGGGATCTGGTAAGTATCCGCGTACTGTTCATCACAAATCAACAATTGCGATACGAGGGCCCTTGAGGAATCCCCCCCGCTACGGTAAATACCCATACTTCCCCCATTATTACCGTCCGGTATTTCGTAAGAGAGCGAAGCCTCTCTTACCGCAGGCAGGTTGGCAAATTCGCGCCGGACGGTCTCCATGCGTTGCACGCCCTGCGCGGACCAATCCCTCGGCAATTGTGCGGAGACAATATATTCCTTATTATATCCCAGTTGATCGCTAAAGAACAGGCTGATCTGCTGGGAGATGACTATCGCGCTCACGAAAACAACGGTCGCAGTCGCAAACTGAAATCCCACCAATCCCCGCCGCAGTAAGATATTCTCTTTAAAGGCGCCTCTCCTGCCCTTAAGGGAATCCACTGAAGGCATGGAGGACAATATAAAAGCGGGGTAAAGGCCTGACAAGCCGCCGACAAGGATGGCAAAGACCGGTAACAGTATCCAAGCGATGGCCGGCAGCGTGAAAAGTGCGGGAATTTCTTTACCTAATATCCCGGCGAAAATTGGAGCGAATAACCGGTAAAACACCAGGGCGAACGCAGTCGCTATAATGGACAGCAGCACCGACTCGACGAGGAATTGCCCGATCAGTTGCCTGCGCAGGCCACCCAATACTTTACGAATGCCGATCTCCTTCATGCGGGAAGCTGAGCGGCTCACAGACAGGTTCACAAAGTTGATGACCGCCATCAACAAGATGAAAATAGCGATCAGGGAAAGTGTATAGAACATTTTTCGCACCGCACCGCCGTTGCCGTCGAGGTAATAGGAAGACAAAGGAACCATCACCACCTGCAGGTTGGCGCCGATATTGGGGTTGGCGTTTGTCCTGATGAGTTGCGTAATAGGTCCTTTCAGGGCCTCCGGGCTTACACCTTTTTGCAACTCTACATAGCTGCAGATGGACACATTGGTCCAATCCATATTACGGCCAAAGAAGGACAGGTTGGCGGTGGGAATGAAAATCTTGCCCGGATAGTCTCCGATGAGCCAGGTGACAGAATTGCGGGCGGGATTTTTCATGACACCCGTAATGCGGAAATCCTGTTTGCCGCCGGAAAAATTCCCAATGGTCAGGCTCTGCCCGACCACATCGGTCCTGCCGAAGTATTTGATAGCCTGGTCGGCGGTGATCACGGTTGTAAAAGGGGCATCCAGGGCGGTACGGGCATCGCCGTAAAGCATAGGAAAACCATACATGGACAACAGGGTGCTGTCGCCCAGCTGGATATCCTCCCGGAAATGCTTGTCGCCGCTGGTGACGTTGGAAGTGATCCCATCGAATCGATAATAATTCGCAACCAGGGTAGGGTAATTCTCCTTCAGGGCTTTGGCCAGCGGACCGAGGGTGGCAACGGGATAGCCCATATTCGGATCCTTCCATTGGCTGGTCAGGATATATTGCCGGTCGGCATGATACAGGCCACGGTTGACCTGCCATTCGCCGTAGCCGAAAGCCGCTATCAATAACGTAAATGCGATACCGACGGAAAGGCCGACGACATTCAGCATGGCATGCAGACGGCTGCGGGCGATGTGTCTGACGGCCGTGCGATAATAATTCCGGATAAGCATGGGAGGAAGTTGGTTGGGAAAAAGCGGAGAAAAGGATGCCAGTTTTGCAAGCATTTAACGTACAATCACTTAGAACAAAACTCATCCTCCCGGGTGTCCGGTTCCGGGCAAAAACCGTTCGGAAACGAAAAAAAACTACCAACCTGTAAGCCGGATCCTGTTCCCGCGGTGGCGCGGGCGGTCATCATTTATCTCGCCCCTGCATTACTGCAGGGATCTAGCTGCCTACCCTCCGGCATCGGGCGGGCCGCCCTCAATCGCCGGTATACGTGGCATTTCAGCATGCAAGGTTTACCCGCCCCGGCAGTTACCTGCCGAAGCCGTGGGCTCTTACCCCACGTTTTCAACCTCACCCCTCGCGAGGCAGTTATTTTCTGTGGCACTATCTGTGGACGCGTTAACGCCCCCCGGCTCTTAACCGGTACATTGCCCTGCGCTGTCCGGACTTTCCTCCCCCTGTGTGAACAGAGAGCGATGACCCGGTTGGTAGCCGGGCAAATGTACGTATTTATAGGAAACTGTCTGCTTCCCGGTAGGCCCTGATCAACGCCTGTTCTCCTTCCATACCGGGCAGCGAATTGCTGTGCTCCATGCCCAGCATGCCCTTATAGCCTTTGCCGTAAATATGTTTGAAAATATTCTTGTAGTCCATCTCGCCGGTGCCGGGCTCGTTGCGGCCGGGATTATTGCCGATCTGGAAATACGCGATCTCGCTGTAGGCAAGATCGATATGATGGATGAGATCGCCCTCGTTCCGTTGCATGTGATACATGTCGAACAGGATCTTGCAGGATGGGCTGTTGACGGCACGGCAGATCTCGAAAGACTGATCGGAGTACCGCAGGAAGAGATCGGGCGTATCGCTCAATGCCTCGATCACCATGACGATCCCGTGGGGTTCCAGTATCTCCGCGCCTTTCCGCAAGGCATCTATGACGTTCGCCATTTGGATACCGATGGGCAGATGCCGTTCGAAATCACCGGGCACGACGGTGGTCAGCCTGCCATTGCATCGCTTAGACACCTCGACGGCCTGGCGGCAGCCCTTCAGGAAGATCTCAAGGTTTTCCGGCTTGCCGGTCGTGGTAGAGTTGGCGCCGTTGCCTCCTTTGTCCAGTACGAAAACCCCCATCGACATGCCTAGTTTGGCCAGGGCATCCCCTATCTGCTGCTGCTGTTCAACCGGTCGTTTAGCCATGCCGTTGTCCTCGATGGACCTGAATCCCTGGTCGTAGGCGAATTTGATCTGGTCGATGAAATTGTCGCCGGCGCTGTTGCGGAACATTCCGTCGTGGGTGGCATAGTTCAGGTTGAAGGGTTGACCGGGACCGGCGGTCGGATCGCGTCTGTTGTCCGTCGCAGCGGTCCTCCCCATTGATCCGGCGGACACAGCGGGTTCAGCTATCGTCCTCGCAGCGGTCAGTAATGAGGCTCCCGCCAGGAGCGAAGTTTGCAGGAAGAATTTACGTTGCATGGCCTCTGATTTAGATGACTTATTTCCCATAGTGAAAAAAGATCTCTGTCGCCCCATACCCATACCGCGGATCGTACCGGTTGACAAAAGATTTGACATGGCGTTTGGTACGGAGGATTTCATGGATATCGTCCCTCAGCTTACCGGTGCCTACCCCATGGATAACGACCATCGAAGGCAGATGGTGAGCGATGGCCAGGTCGAAATACTTCTCGAAGGTCTGCAGTTGCAGGGTAAGGATCTCGAAATTATCGAGGGAACCGGGCTTGTCCGTCAGCTTCTCGGCGTGAAGGTCGAGCTCCGAGCGGGCAGGTTCCATGTGCTGCCGGGCTTTTGAAGCCTCGTAAATGCGGAAACCCGATCCCGAAAGGGCTCCCAGGCCCAGGCTGTCACCCGTATCTTCGATCGTTCTGAACGGATAGCTGTCAAACAGCTTGAAGGAAAAAGTAGCTTCGCCTTTTTTCCGGATCTCTTCGATCCGGCCGAAGACCTGTTTGGCCCGCAGCTTAAGGGAAGTCTCGTAATGTTCTGCCCGGCTCTTGTCCGGCGTCAGCAAGGAGAATTCACATTCAAACACCGGGTTATCATTCAAATTGGCGAAAGGGATATCGTGAAGATAGAAATCCTGCCCGGAAGGCAGCTGATTGTCCAGATCGAAGTCACTCTTACCGAAATAGTTCAGGTGATAAGAAAAATGATACCCCAATGAAGTATTGTTGACCACGTAGATCTTCAGGCTGTCGACGACATCGTCACCGAATTCGTCATTGTCGAAGACGGGCAGGAAAGTCAGCCATACACCATCCGCCAGCTGCGCGATCCGTTCTTTCTTCCGGCCGGGAACGGCTTTCTCGGGCGGCACCTGGTCGACATATTTTTTAGGAGGCTTTTCGGCGGGGAACAGCTTTTTTTCGGTGAACCGTTTGAAATAAGGAAAATCCAGCTGGTCGGTGTAGGCAGGAAATTTTACGCCCCTGACATCTACCAGCACCATTTTATCATCGATGATCTCCACCACTTCCCCATCGTCATTGGAATGTTTGATAACGACCTTGTCGCCAACCTGGAACTTCATAGCTACAAAGGTAGGATTTTGCGGGATTATCCTGCCCAAATGCTTTCTGGCTGGTCCCATTTTTCGTTCAGCACAACAGACAGGATGTAATATATTTCAGTAGGATTGTCAGGCTTGCTTATAAAATGTACCGCTCCGTTCTGTTTAAGTTCTATTGCTTCCCGGGTATCTATCGAAGTAGTGTATATAAAGACCCGGATCCGGCTTAGTCTTTTGTCCTTTCTAATCTCTTCCAGGCACTGTTTACCGTTGATCCGGGGCATCCTTAGGTCCAAAAAAATATAATCCGGAAGCGGGTTGTTTTCGTCCTTCAGAAATCTCAATGCCTCCTGGCCGTCTGTTGCGGTAATACAGGTGATGTTCTCATCCACCTCTTTTGCAGATTCAATGAATAGTTTTTTGTCATCCTCGTCATCATCTACAATAAGTATTGTAAAATCCTTTTTCATCTTATCGGTTTTTTCAGTTATTACCCTGATTGCCTTCATGCGCCTTGCTTTAAAGGAAGCAGAACATAAAATGTAGCCCCGCTGGATTCTTCGGCTTCAGCATGGATCCGGCCCTGGTGCTGTTCCGCAATTTTTCGGCATAATGCCAGCCCTATACCCGTTCCTGAATATTGTCGTTGACTATTAAGTCGCTCGAATATTGAAAATATCTGTTCAGCAAATTGCTGTTCGAACCCGATGCCGTTGTCTTTAAAACTGATTTCAGTATAGGAAAGCTGCCGGTTCAGGCCGGCATGTTTTGCTGCTTCTTCAGGCAAAAGCGTCCTGGATGAGATAGTAATGACAGGAGGTCTCCCTTCTTTAGAAAATTTAAGCGCATTACCTACCAGGTTATAAAACAGCTGATTCATTTGCAATGGGATTGCCTCAATACATGGCAAATATTCCTTCCGGACGGTAGCGCCTCTCTCCAAGACAAGCATGTCAAAATCCTCCAAAATATTGTTTAAGATCTGATTCAGATCGGTTTCAATAAACATATTCGCCGAACCAACTATCCGTGAAAAATTGAGGACATCTTTGATGAGCAACGACATGCGTTCCGATGAGCCCCAGATTTTGTTCGCCAACTCTTTAGCCTTGTCCGGTAAGTCATCGTTAAAACGCTGGATAAGAAGCGATGTAAATGTCTTTATTTTCCTCAAAGGCTCCTGCAGATCGTGGGAGGCAATGGAAGCAAATTGTTCGAGGCTTTTATTCAGGCGTTCCAGTTCAAGATTTTTGTCGCGCAGGATTTGCTCATTTTGCTTCTTTTCCGAAAGATCGGTAACGATCATGCCCACGGTAGTCAGCTGAGGCTGCAGGCTGGTGAGTGAAATATAGACCGGAATGCTCCTGTTATTAACCAACAATGTAATTTCCGTTTTACTGCTGCCCTGCAGCGCTAAGGCGAAATGTTCCCGGAATTCCTCCCTCGAGTCCGGGGAGACAAAGTCAAGAATATGTGAACCGGTCACTTTTGCATGGGGGATATCTATTAATTCGGAAAAATAACTATTGCTATATACTATTAAGCCTTCACGCGTCAGGTTAAGGGCGCCTTCACCGAATTTCTCGATCAAAACGCGGTAGGTATAATCCAGGCTTTGCAAAGTATATACTTCAGCCTTACCATCCTTCCTGATGGCAAAGGCATCTACAGAACCATTTCTTATGGCATCTATCGCCTCCTCCGCCTCCAGGAGGTGGGTTTTCAGGACACCGATTTCCGATAACAGGTCTGCTGAGTTTTCATTGCTCATTTGTCATTCTTTGAAGGTCATACCCAGGCCAAGAGCCACTCTCTTCGTGTCGGACAAATCCCCGATCATCGTTCTTTTGGGTAAAGGAAACTGCCTGATGAGAGAAGGGCTGAAGACTATCTTCTGCTCTTCGGCAACAGAGGGGTCTTTATAAATATCTATAATTTGCAGATCGAAATGACCTTTTAAATATTGGTCACAGAATAGTGTAATATTTTCAATGGCACGCATGGAATTCTCAGACATACCGGTAATGTACAATTGAAGGATGAATTTTTCGCTTACGATATGTTCGCTTTTGGATTTATTTTTCATTGGCGGCTGTATTTGAGTGAATGTTTAACCCCATCAATACCTTTTCCTTATTAGACAAATCACCGATAATTTTTTTTAAAGGCTTGGGAGCTTTTCTGACTAATGTAGGAATGGCAAAAATCTGATCATCTTCGGCCAACTGAGGAGTTTTTAACAGGTCGATGACTTCGATGATGTATTTCGCTTTGAGGTGCGCCTTACTATATTTTGTGATATTTTCCAGTGCAAGAATGGATTTAGGTGTCTGTCCGGCTATATATAACCAAAACTCCCAGTTTTCGTCTTTTGTCATTCTATCCGTGTTTAAAGTTTATGTTTTGCACCATTCCCTGAAAAAGTTTCGGCTTTTTCAGGAGCGCGTTGGCGTTGCTTCTTCGAGGAATCAACATCCATTATTTTAATGCCGCGATCAGTGACAATAAAGTCTCTTATTTCACTGGAATGGCCCATACCACGAGATTTCACGATGTAAAGGCTTCGAATCCTATCGCCTCCGGTTTCTTCATTTCTCACCCTGATCCAGGTATCTACCAACGAGGATATGGCTTCTTCGGATATCCCATTATAGTTCAGGGACTGTTCATCGTTTAACGAAGTGAACAACGAGGTGATACGATGCATTTTCAGCATATCCATTAATCTTGCGAGCATTGCCCTCACTTCTCCCTTGCTTCCTATAGTAATAAGGTCGCTGATAGGATCTATGATAATTGTATGCGGTTTAAATTCCCGGATGTGTTTGTGCAACGATAAGAGATGCATTTCGAGACCATGCAGGGATGGGCGCGAAGAATGGATTAAAAGTAGTTTTGACTTTATATAAGGTTTGAGATTAATACCGACAGACAACATATTTCTTATTAACTGATTGGGAGATTCTTCGAAGGAAAAATATAGCACTCTCTCATTTCGCTTACAGCTGTTTAATGCGAAATAGGCCGCAAGGATAGTTTTTGCTGTGCCGGCGGAACCGGTGACGAGCGTGCTGTTTCCTCTAAAGTATCCGCCTGCGTTGAACAATTTATCAAGACCGGGAACTCCCGTAGAAATTATTTCAGTGGATGTTGTATGTTCAAGCTTTAACGAGGTGATAGGAAGAACGGAAACGCCGTTTTCGTCAATCAGGAATGGGTATTCATTCGTCCCGTGCGTAGAACCTCTGTATTTAACAATCCTCAACCGTCTCGTGGCGATTTGTTCGATTACGCGAAAGTCCAGCAAGATAACACAGTCGGACACGTATTCCTCCAGACCTTGCCGTGTCAGGGTGGTGTCGCCCCGTTCGCCGGTAATAACTGCAGTAACTCCCTTTTCCTTTAGCCATTGGAAAAGCCTTCGGATTTCCGAACGAAGGATTCCGGTATTAGTCAGGCCCGAAAAGAGAGATTCGATAGTATCGAGTACTACCCTTTTGGCGCCGATTGAATCGATGGCATGGTTCAGCCTGATAAATAATCCTTCAAGGTCGTATTCACCCGTCTCCTGAATTTCCGATCTTTCGACCCGTACATAATCAATCTTAAGTTTTTTTTGTGCCATTAATTTTTCCAGATCGAACCCGAGTGATCTTACATTTTGAGTTAAGTCTTTGGCGGATTCCTCAAAACTCATGAATACACCCGGCTCGTCGTATTCCGTTATGCCTTTTATGAGAAATTGAATGGCCAAAATTGTTTTGCCGGATCCGGCGCTTCCGCAGATCAGCGTAGGACGGCCTTTGGGAAATCCGCCACCGGTTATTTCATCAAGTCCGGCTATACCGGTCGGAGTTTTGGGGAAGACATTATTGCCCTGTTTCATGAATATGCTGGATCCAGCTGAGTGGGTTGATTGTAAATGGGCAAGGTAATATGATCCCCTTTCAGAACATTATACAATCCCTTGAGAACCTTACATAATTCACACCTCTTATCCGGACGGAGCCCGGTAGTAATGGAATCTCATGGAAAAGATGGTCTCAGGGCGCCGATTTGGTTGTCAGCCTGCTTTTCCGGTACCCATAAATAAAATAAATGACCAGCCCGATGCCCATCCAAACGAAAAACCAATCCCAGGCAATGGCCGGGATCTCGATCAACAGGTAGGCGCAGAACAGCACGCCAAGCACGGGGATCAGCGACAGTTTGCGCGCGACGGTCGCAATGGACAGAATGGTCACCAGCAGCGCAAAGATGAGGAACAGCACTTCCTGCAGGCTTTCGCTGGTAAGATGCTGCAAAGCGGTCACGATGCGGCCCCAGAAAAGGAAAAGGAAACCGATATAAAGGAAGGGGATGATCAGGCGACCGTTCCAGTAAGGTAATTTGAACCCTTTCTTGCCGACATTGCTGATACGGGGCAGGATCAGCACGCCGCCGGAAACCAGCACGAAGGCGAACAGGGTGCCGATGCTGGTCAGCTGGGTCATCAGGTTGCTGCCCATGAACAGCGTGGGGACGGCGACGATGATAGCGGTGACGATAGTGGAGAACCAGGGCGTATGAAATTTGGGATGGATCTTTCCAAAGGCTTTTGGCAGGAGTCCGTCGCGGCTCATGCTCATCCAGATGCGGGGCTGCCCTAACTGGAAGACCAGCAGCACGCTGGTCGTGGCAACGACCGCACTGACCGAAATAAAATATCCGATCCATTTCTGATGCACTTCGTTGAAAACAAAGGCCAGCGGATCGGCCAGGTTCAATTTGGAAAATGGCACCATCCCGGTCAGTACGAGGGCTATCAAAATATACAATACCGTACAGATCAGGAGCGAGTAGATCATCCCCTTGGGCAGATCCCGCTGTGCGTTGGTACATTCCTCCGCCGTGGTCGAAATAGCGTCAAAGCCGATATAGGCATAGAACACCGCCGACACGCCTTTCAGCACGCCGCCAAAACCATTGGGCAGGAAGGGGGTCCAGTTGGCTGTGTTGACGAAGAAGAAACCCAGGATGATGACCAGTATCACAACGGCCAGTTTAAAGATGACCATGGCATTGGTTGCCTTTTTACTTTCCCGGATGCCGATATAAGTGATATAGGAGATGATGCAAACAATGAAAAAGGCTGGCAGGTTCAGAACAACGTGCATCCCCCCGATCAGCGGCGCCGAAGTCCAGGTATGGATCGCCTCCAGCAGTGACCCCTTGGTCTCGGCAGGGAGGTTGGGTGTATGGGCCAAGGTCTGCTGCGCCGCCAGGAAGGCATCCCTGGCCGAGCCCGGGTCGGTGATCAGCCAGCCCGGTAGATGGATATGGAAGCCCACCAGCAGGTTGTTGAAATAACTGCTCCAGGAAATGGCCACCACGATATTGCCGATCGCATATTCCAGGATCAGCGCCCAGCCGATGATCCAGGCAACGATCTCCCCGAAGGAAACGTAGGCGTAGGTATAGGCGCTGCCGGCAATCGGAACGCGGCTCGCGAATTCGGCGTAACAGAGCGCGGAAAAGCCGCACGTCACGGCCGTCAGGACAAACAGGAGGGAAATACCCGGGCCGCCGTCAAACGAGGCTGTCCCGATAGTGGAGAAGATGCCCGCCCCGACAATGGCCGCGATGCCCATGAACGTCAGGTCTTTGACGTTCAGCACCTTATTGAGTCCCCCACCCCCGTGGCCGTCGGAAATCCCTTCCTTGGCGTCCTGCACGATCTTGTCTAACGATTTCTTACGGAATAGTGAGTTGGACATCAACGATATGATTTTAGCAATGATTCGGTTGTCGACGCTGGTTATTGAATGAGTAAATTAGGGAAAAATGATTAAAAAAAGACAAAGTGCTTAAAGACAAATGCTTTCAATACTCCCTTTGCAACAGCAGGTCGATCAGTTCCCGTAACGGCTCTTTCCGCACCGATAGCACCGCAATATCCTCCAGGCTCTGCGCCGCCGCCGCCCGGTACTTGTCCTTCAACTCCCGCACCCAGGCATCCACCCCACAATCATGGAAGAGCCGGAGCATGCCGGCTATCTTCTCTTCGGAGGCTGCGGTCTCCAACGCCTTGATCTGCCGCCGCTGGGCATCCGTAGCCACTTCCATCGCTTTGATGAGCAGAAAGGTCTTTTTGTTGGCAACGATATCGCCGCCGACCTTCTTCCCGAATTTACCGGCATCGCCATAGCAGTCCAGGTAATCATCCTGGATCTGGAAAGCCAGCCCGAGGTTCTTTCCGAACTGATAGATCTTGTCCTGGTTGCCCAGACCGGCGCCACCCAGGATGGAGCCGAGCTGCAGACTGGCAGCCAGCAGCACGGAGGTCTTGAGCCCGATCATGTGCAGGTAGTCGCCCATCGTCACCTGTTCCCGGGACTCGAAGTCCATGTCGAGCTGCTGTCCTTCGCAGACATACGCAGCCGTCTGGTTAAAGACCTGAAGGATACGGCGGATATGTGGGGACACGACTTTACTGATATATTCATATGCAACGACCATCATGACATCTCCGGTAAGGATGGCGGTGGAAGATCCGTATTTGTCGTGCACTGTCGGCCGGCCCCGCCGGAGGGGCGCCCTGTCCATAATGTCGTCGTGAATAAGGGTGAAGTTGTGAAAGAGCTCGATCGCCGTGGCCAGTTCCCAGGCATCCTCTTCAATCGGTCCGAACAGCTCGTTGCCCATGAGGCAGAGCACGGGACGGATCCGCTTGCCGCCCAGGCTGAGGAAATAGTGGGCCGGCTCGTACAGGGTGGACGGATGATCAGGAAAATGCCGGTGGTCGAACCGGGCAGCGAATGCAGCGGATAATTTGTCGAAGCTTTGCATATGCTATCGGCTGTTGTCTTTTTTTCGGGCGAAGGTACGGCCTACCTCTTTTTTTTGCGGGATGATTTGTTGTGGCCGGAATAGGACCGGTCGCCGCCGGAGCGGGACCGGTCGCCGCCGGAACCCTGGCGGCTGCCCGAACGATTACTGCCCCCGGAACGTGAACGGTCGCCGGAACCCGAACGATTACCGCCGGAATGCGATGCATCTGGCTTCCTTGCGCCATCGTCAGCTGCTCCCGGTTCCGGCCGGAGCTCTGCAGGAAAAGCGGCCGTTTCGGCAGCCGTGATCACCCACTCATAATCCAACTGGCGTTTGGTCAGGTTGGCCGCCACTACCTTGATCGTCAATTTATCGCCCATCCGAAACGCCCGCCCGCTGCGACGGCCTACCAGGCAATAATCGGTCTCTATGTGGCGGAAATCATCATATTCCAGCAGGCTGTTGATACTGACGAGCCCCTCGCATTTGTGCTCGATGGTCTCCACCCAAAAGCCGAAGGCCGCGACGCCGCTGATGACCCCTTCGAACTCCTCACCAAGATAGCCTTGCATGTATTCCACCTGCTTGTATTTGTTGGAAGCCCGTTCGCTATCCATGGCAGCCCGCTCGCGCTCGCTACTGTGCCGGCACTTGGCCTCCAATTTCTTATCTATCTCTATTTTTTTATCAAGACATTCTTGCAATATTCTGTGTACCAGCACATCAGGATATCTGCGGATAGGAGAAGTAAAGTGACAATAATGCTCGAAGCCTAGTCCGTAATGACCAATATTTTCTGTCGTGTAGACAGCCTTGGCCATAGTGCGGATACCGAGCTGTTCCAATACGTGCTGTTCCGGCTTGCCCCTTACATCGACCAGCATCTGGTTAAAGGACTGGGCAATGGACTGGGGTGTCTTGAGATCGAAGGTATGACCGTATTTTTTGGCGAAGTCGATGAACGGGAGCAGTTTCTCCTTGTCCGGCGTATCATGCACCCGGTAGGGAAACGGAACGGGTTTTTTGTTGATCTCGATCTTTCCGACCGTCTCGGCGACGGTGCGGTTAGCCAGCAGCATGAATTCCTCGACCAGTTGGTGGGACTCCTTGCTTTCCTTGACCATGATGCCAATGGGCTTGCCTTTCGGGTCCAACTTGAATCGTACTTCTGTCGACGAGAAATTGATAGCCCCTTTCTTAAAGCGTTGTTTGCGGAAACGCTGGGCCAGTTCATTCAGCGTGGCTATTTCGGGCTGGTAAAGACCGGTCTGCTGTTCGATGATCTCCTGCACTTCCTCGTAGGTGAAGCGATGGTTCGAATGGATCACCGTCCGGCCCAGCCACGCATCCTTGATCTCGCCTTTGGCAGTCATCCTGAAGATGGCGGAGAAGGTGAGCTTGTCTTCATGCGGCCGCAACGAGCAAAGCTCGTTGGATATCCTTTCCGGCAGCATGGGGTTGACCCTGTCCGGCAGGTAGACGGAAGTAGCGCGGCTATAGGCCTCTTTATCAAGGGGAGTCTCCGGCTCGACATAATAGCTGACGTCGGCGATATGAATGCCGATCTCCAGCTGACCATGGTCCAGCGTGCGGATAGAGATCGCATCGTCGAAATCTTTGGCGTCGACGGGGTCGATGGTGAACGTTAAAATATCGCGGATATCTTTCCGCGCGGCGATCTCCGCGGCGGGAATGAGGTCAGGCAGCCGCTCGGAATCTTCCAGGACATTTTCCGGGAAAAAGATCGGGAAGCCATTCTCGAGCAGGATCTCTTTCATGGCCTGGTCGTTCTCGTCGGACTTGTCCATGACCTGCACCACGGTACCCTGGGGTTTCTTATTCTTCTCCCACTCCAAGATCCTGACAATGACCTTATCGCTGTTGACTGCCCCGTGCAACAGGGTCAGCGGAACATAGATGTCAGGCATAGGCTTGTCCGAGTCGGCGATAAAAAAGGCAAACGACTGGCTGATCTCGATATGGCCGAGAAATTCCAGCTGTTTCCGTTCGACTACTTCTACCACTTCACCCTGCCGGCGTCCGCTGCGGGCGGAATTATTGACCACCCTCACCTGTACGGTGTCGCCGTGCAGTGCCGTATTGAAATCCGAGGGGCGGACGAGGATATCCTCGTCACGGCCTTCAACGATCACGAAGCCCATGCCGGAACGGGTGACGTCCAGCCGGCCTTTATATAAGTTGGATGTGTCGGTGTTGCTTTTGTCTTTTTTCTTTTTCTTACTTTTCATTAACTAAATGTGAGATTGATTATCTGCCAGAAGCGGCGCCCGGTTGGACGCCGGGATCAGCAGGAGCTTTGAATTCAGTGATAAATTTAACGATTAAATCCGTAAAGCGGGCTTCTTCGCCGAATAAAAAGGAGGGGGCGATGGGCAAAACATAAAAAGGCCATTCTTCCATCTCCTCCCGGAATTTGATCAGCCGCACCGCGTCCTTTTCGGTTGTCAGGATGATCTTATTGGTGTTTGTCAGGCCCATAAAGCGGCGGTAGATCGCCTGCAGGTCATCGATCGAGAAGATGTGGTGATCGCTGTAGGCCATTTCATCATAGGTGCCGGCGCGATCGCCGAGCCATCGTTTGAGCGGGGCGGGATTGGCAATGCCGGTGACCAGCAGGACTTCTGTCTGGTCATCGATCACAATCGTCTCGTGCCGGGTAATATGATAGGGGTCCCCGTACCGGATGGAGGTAAAGAAGAGCTGCTGCCCGGATAACACGGCGATTTCCAGCGCAATCGACCGCCGTTCATCTTCGGTAAGGTCCTCCCTGCATTTGGTAACGATAATGACGTCTGCCCGCCGGCTGCCGGACCGCGCGTCGCGAAGGTCGCCGCTAGGCAGCCACCAGTCACGGGTAAAGAGATTGGAAGAGTCGGTCAGCAGGATGTTGAGCCCGGCCCTGACGGCACGATGTTGAAAGGCATCATCCAGTATAATGGCCCGGGTGTCGGGCCGGTCGTGCAGGAGCTGCGGGATGGCAACAATGCGCTCTTCCCCCACTGCTATGGCCACATCGGGGAACTTGAGATGAAATTGCATGGGTTCGTCCCCAATATCCAGCGCAGTAGTGACTGCCCCGGCCAGCGCATAGCCCCGGGTCTTGCGTTTATAACCACGGCTCAGCACCGCGATGGCAAACCGGTCCTGCAATACCCGGATCATCCATTCTACCATCGGGGATTTACCGGTGCCGCCGACGGCCAGGTTGCCTACACAGATAATGGGCAGGTTGAAAGAGGTCGTGTGCAGGAGGCGCTTATCGTAGCACCAGTTACGTACCCTGACGACAACGGCATAGATCAGCGAGAAAGGAAACAGTAGTATTCTTATAGGCCTGAGAAATGGAAAATTAAAGTTCATGATGATTCTATATAAAGGTACGATTATCCGGGCAGACCGAGCGCATAGTGGAGAGCCGGGCGGACGATACCGGCCTGTGCCTGTACAAAGGCCTTGTCTGGAAGATCGGTGAAGGGAATGGAGGCGATGGACGGCAATCCGCTCCATTCCACTATCTCGTGCTCATATTGTCCGTATTGATCGTTGAAGATCCAGCCGGCGACCTTCAGGCTGTGGGCTCGACAAGCCTCAGCGGTCAGCAGAGAGTGATTAATGCTGCCGAGGTAGTTGCGGCTGACCAGGATCACGGCAGCGTCCAGCCGCCGGACCAGATCAAGGACGAACTCGCGGTCGTTCAGCGGGACGAACAGGCCGCCGGCGCCCTCGATGATGAGAGGAGGCACGCCCCCGCTGCGGCCCTCGCAGCCGGTTGAGCGATAGCGATGGCTGGCCTCACGGCGGATCTCCTCGAATTGATACATGATCTTGTCCAGGCTGATGACAATGCCCTCATCGCGGGCGGCAATATGCGGCGACGCAGGCATGGCCAGCTTGTAAGTCTCGGGCAACAACCGCCCCTGCGGCATGCTGATCCGCTCGCCTACCCAGCCGGTATCCGTACCCTCATCGAAGCCGGCCTGGACGGGCTTCCAGTAGGCGGCGCCCAGCGCTTCCGTTACGATCGCTGCGATAAGGGTCTTGCCGATGCCCGTGCCGATGCCGGTGATGAAAATGGGCTGCATGAGGTCACTTTTTATTGACAAAGATCGAGAAGATCGTAGTACCGTAATGACGCTCGGTCACATACAGCGGATAGTCTTTATAATTATTGCGGGGGGTGTGTTCCAGTACGAACCATCCTTTTTCATTCAACAGTTGTTTGGTGACGATCAGCCGGGGCAGGTCGTCGATGTTGGCAAGGGCGTAGGGCGGTCCGGCAAAGATGAAGTCGAATGTGGAAGTGCATTGATCGATATAGCGGAACACATCCATCCGGACCACTTTATAATTCTCCAGCTTCAGTTCAGCGGCGCTCTTTTGGATGAAAGCAAACATGGCAGGATCTTTTTCCACCACGGTGAGATCCCGTACGCCGCGGGATGCCAGTTCATAGCTGATGCTGCCCGTTCCCCCGAAAAGGTCCAGGGTTTTCAGCGAAGACAGGTCCAGGTTATTTCCCAGGATGTTGAACAATCCCTCTTTGGCAATGTCGGTGGTTGGCCGGGTATGGGGCATTTTGGCCGGGGGATTCACCCGTCTTCCGCCGAGCTCGCCGCCGATTATACGCATACCTCCCGGTTAACAATGAAGTAAATCATGCGCAGACTGCCATTTTCAGGATGGAGGAAAAATAATGGAGGGGCAGCTCCTTCAGTTCGTCGGTGACCTTGATGCTCTCATCGATCTCTTCGAACCGGATACGGAGGAAGTATTTATGCAACTCGGTGCTGAGGGTCGATTGACGGTCGATGAGACCGCCCACGAGCAGTTTGACTTCCTCCCGGTTAAGTCCCAACTGATGGCAGCAATTCAGCAGATGATAGGCCACATCCTTGGTATCATGGTAAAGAAAGGTCTGCACCAGCTGCACTTTGCCATTTTGGACCACCAGGGCCACCATCTTATCGGCATAAAAGGTCACCTTGATACAATCCTCCGCATCGGTGGAGTCGAACATCTTATAGCTTTTGAGCATCAGGCTGTAGTAATGCCAGTACTTCCCGGCGGAAAATGTCTGCTGCAGCAGGCGGTGAAGATCAGGCGAAATACGGTAAACATTGAAAATCTCCCACCAGGGGATCTTTTCGGTCAGGATCAGGCCCTTTTGCAGGTTGCCATGCAACGTATCGATGATCTCCCGGTTGGAGTCTGTGGTGAACAGCGGTTCGGGCACCAGGCTGCTTTCAGGAAAATTGTAGACGAGGAGGGTCTCTTTCACCGATCGCTTCAGCAACGGGTCCGATTCGAGGACCTCCCGAAGGATATCGGTCAATGGATGCTCCTTGCTATGTTCCAACTGGAAATATTTAACGACCAGCGGGCTCATATTCCGCTGGTTGAGCAACACGTAGGTGAACGCGTTCGGGTTGACCTCCACGAGCAGACGGGACTGGAGCAAATCCTCATCCGAGATGTCCGATACTTCTATCTGAAAGGCTGGCTTGTGCATAGTTGTCACATCTGCAATAATACTACAAAACTAGCTTATCTTGCCGCCGATTTTTAAAAGATGGAAACGACCCTTCAGCCCAATCAATATAAGGTGGCAGTCAGCAACAGCGCCATTCTGAAAATGGCGTTGCCGATCAGCCTGGCGATCCTGGTACCACAGATCAATTTCATCACGAACAATATCTTCTTAGGCCATTTGGACCAGAGCGGCAAGGCTTTGTCTGCAGCGGGTATTACAGGTGTCTACTACCTTTTGTTCGCCGTCGCAGGGCAGGGACTGAATAACGGCCTGCAATCTCTGATCGCCCGGCGGGCGGGCGAAGATCGCATTGGGGAGATCGGTCAGCTCTTTTTCCAGGGCGTGCTGATTGCCCTTGCCCTGGCTGCCCTCGGCATCGTACTGACAGTATGGCTGGCGCCGGCTGTCCTTTCTTATTCGCTGCATTCTGCCGCCCTGAGAGATCAGGCCATCGCCTTTCTCCGCATCAGGATCTGGGGTCTGCCCTTTCTGTATATCTACCAGATGCGCAATGCCCTGCTGGTGGGCACCAATCAAAGCCGGTACCTGGTGTATGGCACCCTGGCAGAAACCATCGTGAATATCGTACTGGACTATGGGCTGATCTTCGGTCACCTGGGCCTGCCGGCCCTGGGATTCAACGGCGCAGCCATCTCCTCCATTTTCGCCGAGGCCTCGGGCATGGTGGTGGTCTTCATCGTCATCCGGGCAGGCGGCATCGGTCAGGCGCTGCAGTTGTACCGGCATTGGCGGCCGGACAGGAAGATCATCCGGCTCATCCTGGCGCAGTCTTCCCCGCTGGTCTTTCAATATGTCATCAGTATTGTGGCCTGGGTATTCTTTTATATCCTGATCGAGCACCACGGTCCCCGGGAATTGGCAATCAGCAATACGATGCGTAATATTTTCGGCCTGTTCGGTATTTTTACCTGGGCCTTTGCCTCGACCACCAATGCCATGGTCAGCAATATCATCGGCCAGGGCATGCAGGACAAGGTTCAGGCACTGATCGGGAAGATCCTGAAGCTGAGCATCGGGTTTGCACTGCTGGAGGCGCTGGTACTAAACTTGTTTCCCGGGCTCTTCCTGTCGGTGTATGGTCAGGAGCCTGCCTTCATTGACGCGGCCATCCCCGTAGTACGCATCGTGTCATCGGCGCTCGTCATGATGTCCTTCTCCACGATCTGGCTGAATGCGGTAACAGGAACAGGCAATACCCGGATCAACCTGCTGATCGAATGCATCACGATCCTCCTATATTGCATCTATGTATATCTGGTGGTGGAACGGTGGCGGCTGTCGCTTGTAGCCGCATGGATGTCCGAATGGCTTTACTGGCTGTCCATCTTCAGCATGTCCTACGCCTACATCCGCAGCGGCCGGTGGAAGGGAAAAGTGGTGTGAGCGGACGACCGCCGCCGCGCCTATCATGCGGATCGTCGCTTGCGGATCATTGCGCAGCCGCTTCCCGGGTATCCTTACTGCCACTCCGCCAGCAACTGCCGGCCTTCCCGGCGGACCTGCCGGTCGTCGTACATCCCGTCCTTCAGCGAGTCGAGCCGGCGCAGTAGTTGGATCGCCCTGGCGTTCTGGCCGTCCCGATGGCAGGCCTTGGCCAGCTCGAGGTAATTCAGCATAAAGCCGGGGCGCAGCGACATGCTTTTTTCATAATCGCGGATGGACTCCTGCAGCGATGCATCAGGCAAAGCGCCATAGAACCATTTGGCCAGAGTTCTTTCGATGAAGTTCAATCCGCTGACTTCATACTGCCACCGGCCCAGGATATGCCAGGCCTTGTAATTTTCCGGGTCGTGCCTGATGGCATTTTCGGCATATCTCTTTATAGCGCCCGCCCCTGCCACTTTTTCTTTTCCGCTTTCCAGCAGGATCATGCGCCCGATAGAGAATGCCATGACGACATTGGCTTCGCTGTTGGTGGAGTCGAGTCGCCAGGCCGCATCGGCGTAACCACGTCCGGCCTTGAAATAAGCGATCTTTTGATCCCTGGAGTCCTGCCAGTTGCCGATCCTGCAGCTGAGATCGCTGCAACGGCACAAGGCAAAAACCTTATGGGGCTGAAGTTTGACGATCTGTTGGTATTGGACCAGCGCATCTTCTTCTTTGAAATCGGATTCCAGGCGGGTAGCCTGTTGCAACAGCGCCGGCACATCCTGGGTGAAGGCACGGAAAGAACACATGAGGAGCAGCGGGAGAAGCAAATGAGTCATAATAAGATAATAAACGGCCTTCGCGGAGGCATGGTTGGCCGGACACCAGGAGCCGTACGTGCAGCCGGTCACTAGTTCATAAACCTTTTGTGGAGGGTCATCCCGGCCTTGCCCTGGAAATTACCGATCGGCGCCTGCAGCTTATAGATAGACAGGATCACTTCCAGTATAAAGGGATATTGTTCACGTATCTTGCCGATGATCTCCTCCGCAATCTTTTCCAGTAAGGGAGAGGGTTGGTGCATCCTTTCCTTGACGATCCCGAAGAGGTTGACATAGTTGACGATACTGTCCAGCCCCTCGAAGGGCCGGTCGGTCTCGTCGTAAAGCACGTCCAGGTTGACTTCGAAGGTGTTGCCGGTCGCCAGTTCTTCCTTGAAGACGCCGTGACGGCCGGAGAAAATAAGATTGTGAAGCTGTACTGTAACCATAGAATAATACAATTGTTCGGTGCCTTCGGCACCCAAGTATGGGCTAATGATGGCAGACCTTCGGTTGTGGGCATTGGCCCGTGGCCCGCTTAGCCTTTGGCCGAAAGATATCTTTCTGCGTCGAGCGCAGCCATACAACCGCTGCCGGCGGCCGTCACGGCCTGGCGGTAAATTTTATCCTGTACGTCCCCTGCGGCGAAGACCCCTTCGATGTTAGTGCGGGAAGTTCCCGGGACGGTCTTGATATAACCGGCTTCATCCATATCCAGGAAGGGAGCGAAAATGCCCGAATTCGGCTGGTGGCCGATGGCCACGAAAAAGCCGCTGATCGGGATCACCTGCTTGTCACCGGTGCTGGTGTTTAGGATTCTGAGCCCTTCTACCCTGCTCTCGCCCAGCACTTCGTCGGCCTCGCTGTTCCAGTATATTTTGATATTCGGGGTCTGCTGTACCCTTACCTGCATGACGCGGGAGGCCCGCATCTTATCTCTGCGGATCAGCATGTTCACGGTCGTACAGAGCTTGGAGAGATAAAGCGCTTCTTCAGCGGCGGTATCGCCGGCCCCGATAATGGCCACCTCCTTATTGCGGAAGAAAAAGCCGTCGCATACTGCACAGGCACTGACGCCATATCCGTTCAGCCGTTGTTCGCTCTCCAGTCCCAGCCATTTGGCACTGGCGCCGGTGGCGATAATGACGGCATCGGCCTCAACCAGTTTATCCTCATCGATCCATACCTTGTGCGGGGTAACTGAAAAATCGACCTTGGTAGCCAGGCCATAGCGGATATCGGCGCCCATCCTGGCCGCCTGCTTTTCAAAATGGACCATCATCTCAGGGCCCTGAACGCCATCGGGATACCCGGGATAATTCTCGACCTCCGTGGTGATCGTCAGCTGTCCGCCCGGTTGTATCCCCTGGTAAAGCACGGGTTTGAGGTTGGCCCTCGCTGCGTAGACCGCAGCGGTATAGCCGGCTGGTCCCGATCCTATAATAAGGCAATGTACTTTTTCAGTAACTTTTTGCTCCATGAAATAAATTTAAAGCGGATAAAGATAGGGGGAAAAGATGAAAGAGAATGTCATTTGAACGACCCCTGCCCGGGAGTGTGCATAATATGTTAAAGCGTAAAAAAAAGAGGCCCATCTCATTTGAGACGGCCTCTTTCGGTTGAGTGATATCTTGCCGGGACTAGCCCAAGTATGCTTTCAATGCATTGCTGTAACGTGCCTTCTGCAGGCGTTTGATCGCCCTTTCCTTGATCTGGCGGATACGCTCTTTCGTCAGGTCGTATTTCTGGCCGATCTGCTCGATCGTTACTCCATTCTCCCCATCCAGGCCAAAGTAGGCGTTGACGATCTCAGCTTCGCGGGGGCTCAATGATTTGAGCACGCGGCGGATCTCTGCGCGCAGGGAATCTTTCATGACGTCATCGTCAGTCTCATCACCACCTTGCAGTAAATCACCCATCGCTACGTCTTCGGCCTCGTGTACCGGGGCATCCAGCGAACTGTGACGGGTGTTGCTCTGGAAAATGTTGTTGATTTCCGTCTCACTCATCTCCAGTAATTCAGCCAACTCTTCCGTACTGGGCTCTCTCTCGTGTTCCTGTTCGAAAGCCATATACGCCTTGTTAGCCTTGTTGTACGTGCCAATTTTGTTTTGAGGCAGGCGGACTAATCTGCCCTGCTCTGCCAACGCCTGCAGGATGGACTGGCGGATCCACCAAACGGCGTATGAAATAAACTTGAAACCTTTGGTTTCATCAAAACGTTGTGCCGCTTTAATCAAGCCGAGGTTGCCCTCGTTGATCAGGTCACTCAGGGATAAACCCTGGTGCTGATACTGTTTGGCGACGGAGACAACAAAGCGCAAGTTGGCCTGAACCAGCTTGTCCAATGCTTTCTGGTCGCCCATTTTGATCCGTTGAGCGAGCACCGTTTCTTCCTCAGGTGTGATCATCGGTATTTTGGAGATCTCCTGCAAATACTTCTCGACCGCCTGGGAATCACGGTTGGTAATCTGTGTAGCAATCTTTAGTTGCCTCATATCAAAAAATAAATAAAAAAAATGATGAAATCACTTATGTCCTTTGAATAAGCCACCCAAGGTGGCTTTTGAACTGCTGGGTACTAAATCAATAACAATATGATCACAGGAGTGTTCACGGAAGGGGCAAAAGATATTTAAAATAATTAAAATTTAATGTCAATCCGTCCAGAACCGTCTGCAAAAGTAGTCACGAAAAGTGGAAATTCATAGCGTTGTGGATTAAAAAGCCGGAATTTGGCACAATTTTTTGATTTTACCGGCAACAATGTAACAGGAATGCGCCTTTGCAATCAGCCGAAAAACTTTTGCAGCTAGGGCGAGCCGGTAGAAAACGAGGATCAAACGGCTGTTCAAAAGGACGACCGGATCAATACGCGAGTATAGCCGGATCAATACGTGATCTCCTCGCCGCCCCGTTTCAGCACCAGTCTTTTTTCCGGCGCAGCTTCTACTCGGCCCACTACCCGGGCGTCGATGCGGAACTGGCCGGCCGCCCGGATGATCTCTTCGGCGGCAGCCGGGTCGGCAAAGATCTCCAGCCGGTGCCCCATATTGAAGACCTGGTACATTTCCCGGTCATCAGACCCCGAGGCGTCCCGGATCAGGCGGAAAATGGGCGGCGGATCGAACAAATTGTCTTTGATGATCAGAAAATTGCCCGGCAGGTACTTCATGCACTTGGTCTGACCACCGCCGCTGCAATGGATGAGCCCGTGGATGAGGTCGAACTGTTCGGTCAGCAATTGTCTCAGCAAGGGGGCATAGGTGCGGGTGGGGCTCAGCAGGAGATGGCCGATATCGGTGGACCATCCGGACGATTTCGCCGATAACCTGTCGATATCCGAGACAGCGGGAACCTCTACCTGATCGGTCATCCGATGGGGCCCGATATAAACGACGCTGTCGTCCAGGCCGGTGTCGTAGGATTCCGGAAAACGGGCTCCGTATGTCTTGTGCAGCGTATCGTGCCGCGCGCTTGTAAGGCCGTTACTGCCGATGCCGCTGTTATAGTCCGTCTCATAGGTAGCCTGACCCGAACTGGAGCAGCCGATGATGACATCACCGGCCTTTATCTTGTCATTGGTGATAAGCCTGTCCTTGGGCCAGCGCGCAGTCATCGTACCGTTGACGGCAATCGTCCTGACCACATCGCCCACATCGGCGGTCTCTCCGCCCAGGTATCGGATGCCGACCTTATACCCTGCCAGTTCATCGAAGAATTCCTGCGAGCCATTGATGATCATGGAAAGCACTTCACCAGGGATATTTCTTTTGTTGCGATCGATCGTAGAGGAAAAGAGCAGGTTGTCGAAGATCCCCACGCACAAGAGATCATCCAGGTTCATCGCTATCGCGTCGCGGGCGATCCCCTTCCACACTTCCGCGTCGCCGGTCTCCTTCCAGTACAGGTAGGCCAGGATGCTCTTGGTGCCGGCGCCGTCGGCATGCATCAGGTTGACCCAACCGGCATCCCCGCCCAGGTAATCGGGATAGATCTTGCAAAAGGCATTTGGGTAAAGCCCTTTATCCAACCGTTCTGTAGCCTGGTGAACTTCTTCTTTCTGGGCGGAAACTCCGCGTTGGGCGTAGAGTGACATAGTGTGCGCAAAGGTAATACTAAATCCGTTAGATTTGCAGCGGCAGGCAAGCCTGCGGGCGCCGGCCAACCTCTATGACACCTTACCCGTTTAATTCAACATGCAAATATATTATCATACCGATCAGCTGCCGGCTTTCAGACGGGCGGTCATTACGATAGGCACTTTCGATGGAGTTCATATCGGTCACGCGCAGATCCTGCAACAGTTGAGGCAGGAAGCTGCCCGGATCGACGGCGAGACGGTGATCGTCACCTTTTATCCACATCCCCGCAAGATCGTGAGGGGCGGAACGGCCGAAGTCCGGCTGATCAATACCCTGGAAGAAAAGATACAGTTGCTGTCCTGGCAACAGGTGGGACACCTGGTGGTCGTGCCATTTACCGCGGACTTCGCGGAAATGACGGCCGGGCAGTATGTCAAAGAATTCCTGCTGGAAAGATTCCATCCGCATACGGTCATCATCGGTTACGATCACCGCTTTGGTAAAGGGCGGCAGGGCGATTATCATCTGCTGGAAGAATTCAGCCGTAGCGAAGGATTCGAATTGCAGGAGATACCAGTCCATCTGCTGGATGCCGTATCGGTCAGCTCTACGCGGATCAGAGAGGCGATCGCGGGGGCGGATATCGAATCGGCCAACCAGTTGCTGGGCTATCCCTTTTTCTTTTCAGGGCAGGTGATGGAAGGAAGGCGACTGGGTAGAACGATCGGTTTTCCCACAGCCAACCTGCAGGTAGGCAGCCCCGACAAACTGATCCCCGGCGATGGAGTATACGCGGTGGAAGTGGAGGTCGTTGACGACAGCATGATCACGCTGACCGCGCCGAATACAGTGCCGGCGCCCGGGAACGGCGATCCGGGCGCGGAACCTTTGCGCACTCCTGCCCGGATACCATGGAGCGCAACGCCGTTCAGCCCTCGCTCGGAGCTGCCGCTTCCAGGTTCGGCCGTTCCATCGAACGGCCTCTTCCGGTGGAAAGGAATGATGAATATCGGGATGCGCCCTACAGTGGACGGCCGCGAGCGGACGATCGAAGTGAACATCTTTGACTTCAACGAAGACCTGTATGGCCGGGAATTACGGGTATTCGTCAACAAATACCTGCGGGGGGAAGAAAAATTCAGCGGATTGGATGCGCTGAAGGCGCAACTGGCGCGAGATAAGCAGAATTCACTGGCAGCGCTGAGTGGCAATGGCCGCTGACGCGGCCGCCGGGGCTAATGATGGCGCGCCTTCGGCACGCGAAAGGCCGTCCCGGCCTTTCAGCCCATCATTTTAATCACCAGTTCCTTCAGCAACGAGCCGTCTTCGGCATTGACACTGCCGATGCCGATGCTTTTCAGATTGTACGTATGCAGTAGCAGCAGTCCGCTCTCGATCCCTTCATAGCCATAGTTCCTCACCGCCGCAAGATAGTCCTTGACAAAATAGGGGTTCACGCCGATGGCGGCAGCGATACCCTTTTCATCCCCGCCGGGCTGGGCGAAGATCATGTAGGCCTTGCTGAAAAAATTGTAGATGGACGGCAGGATCAGTTGGATGGGGCCGGCCTTGGGATTGCTCTCGAAATACTGGATGATCCGAATGGCTTTGACCCTGTCTTTCTTGGCAAAGGCGTCCTGCAGCTCAAAGACATTATATTCCTTGCTGATGCCCACGTAGCGCTCGATATCGTCTTCGGTAATGTTCTTCCGGCCGGCCAGATTGACGAGCAGCTTTTCAATTTCATTGTTGATCCGGTTCAGGTCGTTGCCGATATGATCGACCAGCAACAGCAAGGCTTTTTGCGTGATCTCGTATCCTTTTGAGCTGATCAGCCCGCCCGTCCATTCGGGCAGCTGGTTGTCATACATCTTTTTGGTGGTGAACATCTCGGCCTTTTCCTTCAGTATTTTGGCCAGCTTGCTGCGCCCGTCTACTTTCTTCTCCTTGTAGGCCACGACGAAGACAGTGGAGGGTTGCGGCTTGTCGATATAAGCCTCCAGCTTGTCGATATCCCGCATTTGTTGTGCTTCCTTCAGCAATACGACCTGCCGTTCGGCAAACATCGGATAACGCCGGCAGGCATTGATAACGGCTGTCCAATCTGCGTCCTTCCCGTAAAATACAGTGAGATTGAATCCTGCCTCGGCCTCGGACAATATTTTATGCTCTGCGTAATTGACGATCTGGTCGATATAGAATTCCTCCTCCCCTTCCAGCCAGTATACGGGCTTGAATTTTGCTTTCTTCCAGTCATTGAGGATCTTTTCAACTGACATAACCTGCAGGTTTATTTAATACCCGTCCACGTTCGTGGGCGACCGGGCTTCGTCCGGTTTAGGCGCAATATTACATAAATCTTTAGAAATCAGTCTTTGAACACAATAAAATTGATTTTGGCACGGTTTTAGACTTGCTCCCAATATAACCGAAAAACATCGGAAGATTTGGAAGAACACGGAATCTTTTATTTTGAATAAAAAACATACAAGCTATGAGCACGACAACCAATTATCCCTCAGCTACCCCTCAAAGTCAACCTCCTAAAAAGGACTACAAAAACCTGGTTATCGGATTGCTAGCCGCAGGTTTTTTGGGTACCTGGGGCTATTTGCTCTGGAACAACAACAAGCAAGAGCAAGTTCAGACCCAACAGCAGGCTCAAATCTCTAAGGTCACCGACGAGAAGGGCCAATTGCAGAAGAATTTTGATGACGCCCTGGTAAGGCTGGATTCACTGACCGGCACCAACAACAAGTTGACCAGCCAGGTTACCGAAAGCAATGGACAGATCTCCAAACTGAAAGCCAATATCCGCGGTCTGTTGAACAAGCAGCACCTGACAGACGCCGAAAAGAAGAAGGCCGAAGATCTGATCAAGGAATTGAATGACAAGATCGGCAACCTCGAACAGCAGGTCGCCCAGTTGACGCAGGACAACCAGCAGCTGACGGCCGATAAAACTCAGTTGACTGCCGACAAACAACAGCTGACCACGGACCTTTCTTCCACTACTGCCGCCAAGCAGGACCTGGAAAAGAAGGTAGACGTCGCTTCTACGCTGAATGCCTCCAATATCATGATCACTCCGATGCATGAAAGAAAAGACGGAAAGGATAAGGAGACAACCACTGCCCGCAAGGTCAACAAGCTGGTCATTGGTTTCGATGTCTCCAACCGTATCGCCCAGACCGGCCAGACTGATGTATATGTATGCATCACCGGCCCCGATGGCAAGCCGGTATCCGTCCCCGCCCTCGGATCAGGCACTTTCACTACCCGTGATGATGGCGACAAGATCTATACCGCCAAAGTACCGGTAGACTTTGAATCCGGCAAGACCAAGTCGGTACAGTTCGCCTGGAAACAGAACAGTGAATTTGCAAGGGGTAATTACAAGATCGAGATCTATCACAATGGGTTCAAGATCGGTGAAGGCACCCAGGAGTTGAAGAAAGGTGGAATTTTTGGCTAGGCCGACCACAGGTCGTCGCCCGCAACCGAGCAAAGCGATGGTTGCGAACGAGGTCTCAACGGTGTTGAGACCGAAGTTCTCTATCATAAGATATGCAAAAGCCAGGAAGTAATTCCTGGCTTTTGCCATTAGAGACCCACCGGTACCCCCGGGTTCTCGGCCAGGGGTTCCTCGCCCGCCGACCGTTACGCCATCGCCAGAAAAGCCGGGCGCGGCGCCGGGAACCCGCCCCTCTTACAGCAACGCCCGCAGGGCCGCACGGCCTGTATTGATAATCCCCTGTCCGGCCGGCTTACGGCCATCGTACTGAAGGCTTAGCTCGAGGTTATTGCCTAACTTTTTGGTGAAATCGATGGTCCATAGGTAGTTCTTCCCCGGGGCCAGCCCTTCCAGGATGGTATACGAGGCAGGAGAAGTCGTACTGGGCGCACCCTCCGAGGCTGTATAGGCAATCGAGCTGAAGGTGAACTTACCCTGGATAGAGGTACTTTGCAGGACGTTGTACTTAAAGGCCGTATTGAAACCGGTAGAGGTATAGTTCTGACCACCCCATGCCGGGGCATTTTCCTTCGTGCTGAGCAGGTAGCCGATTTCGAAGCGCATGTTGGACTTACGCGTATAGATGATATCGGGCTCGACCGAAAATTGTCTGAGGTTATAATTGCTGCTGTCGAAATTTGAGCTGGAGTTGATCGCTGCGGTAGTACCCTGCTTCAGAGTGGTGGTGAGAGAAATTGTTTTATTCACATTGATGCGGCTACGGACGGACCATTCATTGGTAGCCATAGTGGCATATCCATAGGTCAGCAGGCTCTTCGAGCTATTATGGGTATTGCTGAGATCGAATCCCCAGTGAGGATCAGTCCGGTTGAAAGAGAAGGTATTGGCCATGATCATGGTCCTGGTGATCAGCGTTGTATCCTGCAACGGGGCATTGAAAGGATTCCATTGGATACCGCCCGAAGCCTGTTCCCGCTGTGTCAGCTGCAGGGAAGATTGGAGCGTCATGCGGGTAAGGAAGAGGTCAAAGTCGGAGCTTTTTGTCCCGATAAGGGCCTTAGGTGTGATGGATACACTATAATTGAAGGTATTGTAGGTGCATTTAATGTATACGCCCGTAGGGGTATACACGCGGATATACTGGGCCTGATCGGGGAATTGGGCCAGCACGAATTCGTTCAGTTCCTGGATGCCGTCATGGTTATAATCGATCCATTGATACTGCCCCGTACCGGCCGGCACCTGCAGGTAGGTATAGCTCAGCGTCTGCTGCTGTCCCGATCCGATCTCATACAGCACATTGCCTCGCAGCAGACCTTTCCATTCGTTGACCGTGTATTGCATTCTGCCCAGCAGGTCGTTGGACGAGCCGGTGGAGGCCGCAGAACTGTCGGCAGAACTGGCGGTGACGGTGCTGTCCACGATCTGCAGGGTACGATAAGTGGCCGTAATATGAAACTGCTCATGGGGGTTCCTGGTAAAATCCGCGAACAGGCTGATGGTTTTGCTACGATCGGCCAGCGTCATTTCACCTCCGTTCGCGTAAGAGTTATCCCTGACGCTATAGGTCATTCCCCAGTGGTTGGGATTCTTTTCGGGTGATTTGAGGTAGGCTGTCCAGGTATGGAACAAAAAGCTCGTGGAGGACAGCGTATCGGCCTTTGTATCCCGGTCCACGTTATCTTCCAGTGAATAGCTGCTGCCGAGGGTGTAATTTTTCAAAAAGTCAAGCTTTCGGTTGATATCTATCGAAGGCCGCAGGTAGCGCCCCGAAAAACTGTTACTGTCGCTGGTGACGAGGGAGACCTGGTCATTGATATTGAAGCCGGCAACCGATTCTTTGTTGGTGATCGCATTGCGTATCCCCGCAAAGCCATCACTACGCTCGTAAGTGTCGAACTCGTATTTGAGGGAATTAAGCCGCTTATCGGTCAGCTGAAAGCTGGTGGATGTCAACTTCTCGGTAGCGGGATTGACGGAAAGCGAAAGCCCCCAGTCCCGCGTAAATTCTACCGGCCGCAGCGGCTCGACCGGGGCGAAATTAGCCTGTACGTATTCAAACCCGAGACTAGTGGTCAGCTGGAGGCCCTGTGAAGCCGCGCCCAGCGCCTTCACATTCTTGAACTGGAATTTCCCCGCATATCCTGCATCATTGTTCTTTTCGATGGTGGAAAGGGTATTGATGTTATAATTACTCGCAGCCACGTCGGCACTCATGGTCGTATGCTTATCCAGGGCATAGTCCACCCCTATGGTAGCGACCTGCTGGGTCTTGGGCGTGACAAGGAACTCTGCCGCCTCGTAGGAACCCTGGGAAACGCCGTTCACTGGGGCTACCCACATATAGACGTTGCCGTTGACGCCGTTGAGATTGGGAACATAATCCCCATATCCCTGACCGACACTCGCGAAAGAAAGATTGTATAGAGTGACTGCCGTATTAGCGGAAAATTCATAGATGGAGTCGTTAACGATCTGCCCGGCGGCATTTTTATATGTGGTATCCACCTTCATATAGAGGATCTTCCCGGGCGCCATGGTATCGACATTGGCCACAGGATAGTAGGCATGGGAAATACTGTCCCCGAGACGGTTGAGGAAGACGTCTTCATCGGTGGTCAGGGATTGATCAATCGGCTGGTTCTTGGCGTCGCTGTTGCTGAACAGGCCCATGCGGACCTTTAGTTTGTCGCCGAGATGCAGCTCATCATAGAGATAAAGATTGACGTTAAGATAGTTTCGGTCGGCGTATTCGAATTCGACCTGTATCCTGGCATCCTGGGTGATCGGGCGGTTGGGGGTGAAGGTTATTTCAGCCGTATTGTAGTTGATGGTATAGTCTGCGTTCTCGCCCCTTTGCATCTGCTGGCCGTCGATGAATACTTTTTCCGTTCCGGCCAGGACGATCAGGAATGTTTCTCCGTTGGCCCCTGTCAGCTGATATGGTCCCTGGTTGCCTTCCTGTCCGTCAATGATATTCTTGGCGAACGATCCTTTGGCGATGGCGGCGCTGAAGAGCACCTTGTTGGTCGTGTTGGAATCTATCCGCTGCGTCGTTTCGAAAGAGGCGCCCTGCAATCTTTTGTAAAAGCTCAGGAAGTAGTTCTGGTTCTGCCTCAGATCGATGTCGCCCATGGTCAGCGACCAGTTCTTCTTCGAGAACTGCAAATAGATCTTATCGAATTCGTTGAGGTCGGCGGTAGTACCATCCGGCTGGATCGGAATGTTGTTATCGGTGATAGCCGCTTCGATCCTGATGCTGTCGGCCAGGTAGCCGCTGATCTGCAGGTTGAGATTGGAGGTGACGACGGCATCCTGGCTATTGCCGAACGAGATCGAGCGGCCGAAGCTGCCGTTATAGGTGATATTCCCGAAATCGAAGAAATTGTCGTCGGCGACGGCCCCTCCTCTTGTTCCATCGTAGGGCCGGACGAGGAAATAACTTTCTATGCTGTCGTAATTGAACCGTTTGGCCACCGCATTCAACCGGTAGGGAAAGGTACGGTAATACACCAGTACGCTGTCGGTCCCGGTGGGCGGATGCCGCCAGATGAGCTTGGAGTTGACCCAGTCCAGGTGGTAGGCACTGTCCGGCACGTCTTTCACCAGGAAGGTGCCCGGCACGAGACTCATAGAGTCGATCGGAATTTTACCGCTTTGAACGGGGATGTATTTCCGGTGGAAATTGGACAACTGCGGCGGCGAATTACGCGCACCGCGTTGCGGGATCGGCGGCGGGTTGCGGGCGCCCCTGGCGGTCCCGGGAGGTCTGACGGCAGCGGTAGCGGAATGACTGGAATCGGGGACGCCGGCGGTCGTTACGTGGCTGGTATCTGCGACCCCGGTAGCAGGGCCAGGTGGGGCGCCGGTACCGGGAGGCCCCGCGGTCGATCCGGTGGAGGGGCTGAAGGCGTTGCCCATGGACTGGCGCTGGACGGCGCCGGCCATTCCCGGCGGCCCGTTGGACCCGCGGCTGCTGTTCGCGGCGGCGGTCATGGCATCCATCCGTAGCCGGAGTGAGTCGACTGCAGGGTCCGAGACGATGGAAGTCGCGGCATTGGCGGAGTCGATCTGGTGCTGCAACGCGGTGGCGGATAAAAAGGTATTGGCGTTCCGGATAGAGTCCCTGCGACGGAGGGAATCGCGGGCGAGCCAGGCGGAGTCGCGGGGGAGTGAAGTAGTATCACGCGGCAGCGTATCGGCCACCTTTTTCGACGAATCCACAGCATGGGCTACGGAATCGGGAGAAGGGGGCTTAATTGGAGACTGGCCTATTGCCGCCAGGCAGACTGCGCAGCACATCACCACAAGTATAAGCAGCCTTTTGATCAACAACCGGGGGATTTCTCTTAAAATGCTTAAAACCCGGATTTATTGTATCAAATGAGACAAAATCAGGCGGTTATAGGGTGTTTCCCTACTCCTATGCCTTAGCCATTGCTTCTTTCGGATACATATCTTCCCTTAGCAGTTTGACGCGGGCATCCTCAAGGTATTCGTCAAAGGACATCAACCGGTCGATGACACCGGCAGGCGTTAGTTCGATCACCCGGTTGGCCACGGTCTGCAGGAAGGTATGGTCATGGGAAGTCAGCAACACGATGCCCTTGAAATTGCTCATACTTTCGTTGAAAGCCTGGATAGATTCCAGGTCGAGATGATTGGTCGGTTCGTCGAGGATGACGACATTGGGGTCCTGGAGCATCATCCGGCTCAGCATACAACGTACTTTTTCCCCTCCGGACAGCACATTGGTGTTTTTCAGCACTTCGTCGCCGCTGAAAAGCATCTTGCCCAGGAACCCGCGCAGGAATGGCTCATCCACATCGGTGACGTGCGGCGGGACGAACTGGCGAAGCCAGTCCATGAGGTTGATATGCTGTCCTTCAAAGTATTGCGTATTGTCATTGGGGAGATAGGCCTTGGTGACGGTGGTGCCCCACTCGAACTTGCCGCCGTCGGCTGTGGCCTCACCGTTGATGATGTTGAAAAAACTGGTCAACGCCAGGTGGTCCTTGCTGACAAAAGCGATCTTATCGCCTTTGTTGACGCTGAAAGAGACATTGGAAAAGAGGTATCGGCCGTCCTCCGCCTTTTTAGCCAGCTTTTCCAAATTGAGGATCTGGTTGCCCACTTCGCGCAATTGCTTGAAGATAATGCCCGGATAACGGCGGTTGGAAGGCTCGATATCTTCGATGGTCAGCTTTTCCAGGGCTTTCTTCCGGGAAGTGGCCTGTTTGGACTTACTGGCATTGGCCGAGAACCGGGCGATGAATTCCAGCAGCGCGGCGCGCTTGTCTTCCGTCTTTTTGTTCTTATCCGACTGCTGCCGGGCTACCAACTGGGAAGATTCATACCAGAAAGTATAGTTGCCGGTAAAGATCTTGATCTTCTGCCGGTCTACGTCGGCCACATGAGTGCAGACGGCATCGAGGAAGTGACGATCATGCGATACGACGATGACGATATTCTCATACTCTGCCAGGACGTTTTCCAGCCAGTTGATCGTCTCGACGTCGAGGTCATTGGTCGGTTCGTCCAGGATAAGAATATCCGGGTTGCCGAACAGGGCCTGGGCCAGAAGCACCCGTACCTTAAGGGCGCCGGGCAATTCCTTCATCAGGGTGCTATGCAGGGATTCTTTTACCCCAAGGTCGCTGAGAAGGGCAGCAGCGTCACTCTCGGCAGTGTACCCGCCCATTTCACCGAATTCGCCTTCCAGCTCACCGGCGCGGATGCCATCCGCCTCGGTAAAATCGGTCTTGGAATAGATCACATCCCTTTCCTGCATGACCTTCCACATGTTCTGATGGCCCATCAGCACGGTATTCAGCGTAGTGCATTCGTCAAAAGCAAAGTGGTTCTGGTTGAGCACGGCCATGCGTTCGCCGGGGGTTATTTCTATGGATCCCTTGCTGGGCTCGATGTCGCCGGCCAGGATCTTCAGAAAGGTCGATTTCCCGGCCCCGTTGGCGCCGATGACCCCATAGCAATTTCCCTTGTTGAAAGTAAGATTGACTTCATCGAATAATACCCTTTTCCCGAAGGAAAGGGTCACATTGTTCACTCTGATCATGCAGTAAATTATAAATTGGCCGCAAAGGTACGAAAAATGCCGCTTATTTGTCGCTGGTAAGGCCGGCATGCCCATATTCGGCATTCAGCCGGGCGATATTGGTGATGGGAATCTCTTTGGGGCAGACGGCCTCGCAGGCGCCGGTAGAAGTGCAGCTGCCGAAGCCTTCCTTATCCATCTGGGCGATCATATCGACAACGCGGGTCTTACGTTCGGGACCACCCTGGGGCAGGAGCGCCAGGTGGGAGACTTTCGCGGACAGGAATAGCAGGGCGCTGCTATTTTTGCAGGCAGCCACACAAGCGCCGCAACCAATGCAGGCAGCGGCGGCGAAGGCGGTGTCGGCCTTGTCCTTTTCGACGGGGATGGAATTGGCATCCACCGCATTACCGGTATTGACGGAAATGTACCCGCCGGCCTGGATGATACGGTCGAAGGCGCTGCGGTCCACGATCAGGTCCTTGAGCACGGGAAAGGCATTCGCCCGCCAGGGCTCGACGACGATGGTATCGCCATCCTTAAAAGCGCGCATGTGCAGCTGGCAGGTGGTCGTCCCTTCCCAGGGGCCATGCGGACGGCCATTGATGTACATAGAACACATTCCGCAGATCCCTTCCCGGCAGTCATGGTCGAAGGCAATAGGCTCTTTTCCATCATGCACGAGGCGCTCGTTCAGCACATCGAACATCTCCAGGAAAGACATCTCCGAGGAAATATCGCTGACGGAATAAGTCTCGAAGCTGCCTTTGTCTTTCTGGTTCTTTTGCCTCCAGACCTTGAGGGTGAGGTTCATCGTATAGTGTTCCATAAAATGCTCTTAATGACTTAACTTAATGACTGCGTTTATTTTCAAATTATTTATAGCTCCGCTGACTGGGATGGGCAACCTCGAATTCCAGCTGCTCTTTATGAAGCTCCCAGTTGCTGTCACTCTTGTATTCCCAGGCGGCAACGAAACTGAAGTTGGCGTCATCGCGTTTGGCCTCTCCGTCCTCGGTCTGCATTTCTTCGCGGAAGTGGCCCCCGCAGCTCTCCCGGCGCATCAGGGCATCCTGGCATATGAGTTCGCCCAATTCGATAAAATCGGCTACCCTTCCGGCCTTGTCCAGTTCCGGGTTGAATTCGCCGATATCACCGGTGATGCGCAGGTCACGCCAGAATTCGGCCTTGAGTGCCCTGATCTCGTCAATGGCTTCTTTCAGCCCGGCTTCATTGCGCGCCATCCCGCATTTTTCCCACATGATCTTCCCAAGCCGCTTGTGAAAGCTTTCGGGGCTTTGCGTACCGTTGATATTTTTCAGCTGATGAAGCCGGTCCGATACGATCTTTTCAGCCGCTTCAAAAGCCGCGTGTGACGTCGGAATAGGCGCAGTACGGATCTCGTCGGCCAGATAGTTGCCGATGGTGTACGGGATGACGAAATAGCCGTCAGCCAGCCCCTGCATCAATGCCGAGGCGCCGAGCCGGTTGGCGCCATGATCGCTGAAATTGGCCTCACCCAGCGCATAGAGGCCGGGCACGGTGGTCATCAGCTCGTAGTCGACCCAAAGGCCGCCCATCGTATAGTGGACGGCGGGATAGATGCGCATGGGCGTCGTATAAGGGTCCTCTCCGGTGATCTTATTGTACATGTCGAAGAGGTTGCCGTATTTTTCCTTGACCACGTCTACTCCATGGCGACGGATGTCTTCGGCGGAGGGGTTATCGATGCCGTGTTTGCGGCATTCGGTCCTGCCATAACGGTCGATAGCCGAAGCGAAATCCAGGTAGACGGCCTGTTTGGACGAGCCTACGCCATAGCCGTCATCACAACGCTCTTTTGCAGCCCTCGATGCCACGTCACGGGGCACCAGGTTGCCGAAGGCCGGATATCTTCTTTCCAGGTAGTAGTCCCTTTCTTCTTCAGGTATCTCGCCCGGTTTGCGGGGATCGTTCTTTTGTTTGGGCACCCAGATACGCCCGTCATTGCGGAGCGATTCCGACATCAGGGTCAACTTGGACTGGTGGTCGCCGGTGACGGGGATGCAGGTCGGATGGATCTGGGTGAAACAGGGATTGCCGAAATAGGCTCCCTGTTTATGGGCCTTCCAGGCGGCGGTGACATTGCTGCCCATGGCGTTGGTAGAAAGATAGAACACGTTGCCATAGCCCCCGCTGGCCAGCAGGACGGCATGACCGAAATGCCGTTCGAGCTCGCCGGTGATCAGGTTGCGGGCGATAATGCCGCGGGCCTTTCCATCGATGATCACGACCTCCAGCATTTCGTGGCGGGTGAACATCTCGACATTGCCCAGCGCCACCTGTCTTTCCAGGGCCTGGTATGCGCCGATCAGCAATTGTTGACCCGTCTGTCCCGCGGCATAGAACGTACGCTGAACCTGTACCCCTCCGAACGACCGATTGCTCAGCAGGCCGCCGTATTCCCGGGCAAAAGGAACGCCCTGGGCCACGCACTGGTCGATGATACTGGCGCTGACGGCTGCCAGGCGATATACATTGGATTCCCGGGAACGGTAGTCACCGCCCTTGATGGTATCATAGAACAGACGGAAGGTACTGTCCCCGTCATTCTGATAGTTCTTTGCCGCGTTGATCCCCCCCTGTGCGGAGATGCTGTGCGCCCGGCGGGGAGAATCCTGGAAACAGAAGGCTTTTACTTTATATCCGAGCTCACCGAGAGAAGCCGCCGCCGAAGCGCCGGCCAGCCCCGTGCCGATAATGATCACTTCCAGGCTGCGTTTGTTGGCCGGGTTGACCAATTTTACATGGTCTTTATAGTCTTCCCATTTCTTATCTAAGGCGCCGTCGGGGATGTTTGACTTGAACATGACTGGAAATTATTGTTGGTTCTGACGTTTAAAGATAGATGCTATTGCACCCAGTTCAAATACATGGATATCGGCATCATGGCGAATGCCAGCGGCACGATGATGGAAAATCCGATGCCGGCGCCGTTGATGAGATGGATGTAACGGTTATTATACACCCCCAGCGAACGGAAGGCGCTCTGGAAACCATGCATCAGGTGAAAAGCAAGCGAGATACATCCCACCAGGTACAGCAACACCAGCCAGATGTTGGTGAAGGTATCCTTCATGAGGCTGAAAAGGTCATGTACGGTAACCCCGGGCGGGTAGGTGACTTCAGGCATTTCCAACCACCGGGAAGGGACCCAGAAATTCTTTAAATGAATGACCAGGAAGAAGAGGACGAAGGTGCCCAGCCAGCCCATATAACGGGAATACCATTTGCTGCCCTTGTTGCCCATGGGAACCTGGTAGCCGATGCTGCGTTTGCGTCGATTCTGTAGTTCGAGTACATAGGCCTGGACGATATGAAGGATAAAGACCGCAAACAACCCGATCTCCAGTATCCTCATCACGACGGTCGATCCCATAAAATTGGCGGCTAAATTGAACATCTGGCCCCCGTCCATCGCCCAGATGCAAGCATTGAGACCGACATGCACGATCAGGAAGAGGATCAGGAAAACGCCGGTAAGGCCCATGACGAATTTCTTGCCTACGGAAGAAGTAAAGAGTTCAGACCATTTCATATTAGTGCCTTCTGATGATTGAAGATGAACGATGTTCGCGGCCCTTGCAAGCCAACCGCGCAAATTTAGTACATGAATGGTTGCAAAATTGTTTTCGTTTACTTTTTTTGTAGGCAACAGGACAGTAGACCCATAAATCCCCGTTGTTTAGTATCTTAGCCGCCTAATTCCCGGGGTAACCGAGCGCAGCGAAGGTTAGGAACGAGACGAAGCGAGGAACGACGCTTCGACGAAGTTCGGAGCGCAGAAGGCTAGGAACGAAGTTCGGCTGGCGGATCCGGGTCCAAACAAGAAAACACAATGAAGCAAGAAGACGATTTTGAAGCGAACCTGGCAGGAGATGAAGGACAAAGTGAGGAAAGCAAGAGCGGTTGGTTCAGACGCATCAAAAAAGGTATTCTGACCAGCACGGCGGAAAAAAAGGAGACGCCCGAAGGTCTCTGGACCAAATGCCCGAACTGCAATTACATTTGTACGGTAACGGAGCTGCGGGAAAACCTATTCGTGTGCCCGAAATGTACCCATCATCATCGGATCGGCAGCGCCGAATATTTCGAGATCCTGTACAACGACAATCAATACGACGTCCTGTACGAAAATATCCGGTCTAAGGACTTTCTGCACTTCACGGACCTGAAATCTTATCAGAAAAGACTGGACGAGACCTGGGCCAAAACCGACATCACTGACTCGATCAGGATAGCGGCAGGCGACATCAAAGAGCACCGGATGGTCGTCGGCTGTATGGACTTCGAGTTCATCGGCGGTTCCCTGGGCAGTGTGATGGGCGAACGGATTTCCCGGGCCGTGGATTATTGCCTTCAACACCGGGCCCCGTTCATGATCATCTGCAAATCGGGGGGCGCCAGGATGATGGAGAGCGCCTTTTCGCTGATGCAGATGGCCAAAGTGTCCGGCAAATTGTCCCAGCTGACGGATGCCAGATTGCCCTTTATTTCCCTGCTTACAGACCCTTCCTTCGGCGGCGTATCCGCCTCCTTCGGCATGCTGGGCGATCTCAATATAGCGGAGCCCGGCGCCCTGATCGGCTTTGCCGGGCCGCGCGTGATCAAGGAAACGATCAAGAAGGACCTGCCGGAAGGGTTTCAGCGCAGCGAGTTTTTGCTGGAGCACGGCTTTCTCGACTTTATTGTGAGCCGGAAAGAGCTTAAAGACAAGATCGCTACTTTATTAACGTTATTCAAGGGGTAGCACCGATGAGTGAAGAACGAGAGATACGCAACCGGTCAGCCTATCACGACTATTTCATCGAAGACAAATACGATGCGGGGATGGTATTGGCCGGCACCGAGGTAAAGTCTATCCGGGACGGGAAGGTGAATTTTGTGGACAGTTTCTGCGTCTTCTTTCAGGGAGAGCTATGGGTCAGGAATATGCATATCGCCGAATATCGTTTCGGCACTACCAATAATCATCTGGCCGTCCATGATCGAAAGCTGCTGCTGACCAAAAAGGAACTGCGCAAACTGGAAAGCAAATTGAAGGACAAGGGGTATACGATCGTGCCCCTGCGGATCTTCTTCAGCGAAAAAGGACTCGCCAAAATGGAGATCGGCCTGGGGAAAGGCAAAAAAGTATACGACAAACGCGAGACGATCAAAGAGCGGGACACCCAGAAAGAAATCAAACGCGCCTTAAACCGGCATTGAAATTGCCAGATGAAAGTGCAAATGCTGAGAACATTATATATATGCATTTTATTCGCTGTACCTCTGTTCCCCCGGGCGCAGACCGTCTCCGGCTCGTGGTTCGGTCGCGCAGACGTGGAAATGGCCGGCATACACAATAACTACCTGACGGAATTGGTGATCAAACAAAAGGGCACCCGCGTAGAAGGCATCTTCGGCTATTACTTCCGGGACAAATATGAGAGCTTTTTCATCCACGGCCGTTACGATCCCAAGACCCGTGAGATCACGATACTGAATATCCCGGTCATCTATTACAATTCCAATTCTACCGTCAACAGCGTGGACTGCATGACCAATTTCCGCGGTACCCTGATCCATTCCAGGGTCTCTACCTCGCTGACAGGCTATTTTTTCCACGATGAGAAGTACAAATACATGTGCCCTGACCTGAAGGTCAGCTATACGCTGGACCGCAGCGATCACGAACAGGACAGCGCCCTGACGGTAGTCGCGTCCGCCACAAAAATCTGGAAGCCCCAGGCAGATGATGTCGTGGTCGGGGAGGTGAAGGCGCCGGCCCCCCGGCCCCGACCGTCAGACAGTGCAAGCGTGGCGGTCACCCCCGCAGCCCTCCTTCCCGATAGCGCGAAAGTTCCGGCCTCTCTGCTACCCGATTCAGCGGCCGTAGCAGCCATGGCGGCGGAGCGGAAAAGAACGGCAGACAGCCTGAAAATCGTCGGATCTTTCACCCGGCGGAAGGCTGTCCTGAACAGAGAGCTTCTGGTGGAATCCGACTCGGTTCGGCTCAGCTTTTACGATAACGGGGAGATCGATGGGGACAGCATTTCTGTTTTTGTCAATAATCAACTCGTGTTGAGCCACCAGGGCCTCGAGGCCAAGGCTTTTAATATATACTTGCACCTCGATAGCACCCGCGAGTTGAATGAAGTCAGCATGTTTGCGGAAAATCTCGGCAAACTACCGCCCAATACAGCCCTCATGGTGGTGACGGACGGAAAGAACCGGTACGAGGTATTTCTCAGCAGCAGCCTCACGGAAAATGCGACCGTCGAACTGAGACGCAAACCCAAGACGCCCTGATCGGCTACAGCCCCGGCGACTAAACTACCGCTTTCGACAGCCAGCACCGCGTACCCGCCGCCCGCTTTATCAGAATAATTCCGTCTGCGGCGGCTGTTCCTTGGCCTCTTCCTTGTGCCCCCATTCTACTTCGACGCTCTTCGCATAATCGAATAATTTGCTGCCGACGGCTTTCCATCCCATGATCTCTACAAGACCGGCGATCTTGAACTTTTGCGTGCGGGCCTGCGCACCGCGGCCGGACTTGATGACGACGACAGGTTCCGGATGCAGGGTGACCGCTTCGAGCCGGTTACCGTCGCCTTCTTTGATGAAGAGGAATTTATTATTGAGGGTGGTGGTCTCTATTTTGAACCGTTTGACGTTGAACTGCTGCTTCTCACTGTCCAGATAGATAGCGGTGATGATCCTTTCGGGATCAAATTTGCGGATCTCCAGGAGCTTGCCCGCATCGAACCGATGTGTCAGTTCGGTGTCGGTGATCTCGTAGCTGCCATCGGAATAAATGGCAAGAATACGTTCGTCCCCATCAAAGCTGCCCAGGTATTCGCCCTTTCCTTCGGTATTCAGACGGCCGAAGGTTTCGTCGAACCACAACCTGCGACCACTGAGGGTAGACTTGCCAGCCTCCTTGAACTTGACTGACCGGATAGGATATTTCGTCACCTGGTTGCCGAGACTGCTGCGATTCTTGATCTCCTGTTCCTCGAAATAAAAGTCGAATTCCTTGTGCCGTGCGGTGCTGCTGGGGCTGAGGACGACCCTGACCACTTCGGCCTCGCCATTGGGGTTGGCGGACAGATAGTGAACCCTGCTCTTAGCATCCTCTCCTTTGGTGAGGTCGTATTCCTTATCGCGCGTGACGCCGGTGACGTTAAAGCGTTTGGCATAGCTGATACCGCCCTTCCCGTCGACATAAATCATGTTGTAGGTAGTACGGTCGTCATTCTTCCGGAAGATGGCCACATGGAGGATGTCTTTGCCGATAAAGGCCTTGTCTGATACCTTGACGATCTTCATTTTGCCCCCCTTCGTAAAGGCGATGATGTCGTCCAGGTCGGAGCAGTCGGTGACAAATTCGTCCTTTTTCAGTCCTGTCCCGATGAAGCCTTCTGCCCGGTTGACGTATAGCTTGACATTGGCGATAGCGACCTGCTGGGCCTGGATGGCTTCGAACAGCCGCATTTCCGTTTTGCGTTCGCGGCCCTTGCAGTATTTCTTCAGGAGGTTGTCGTAATAGGCCACGGCAAAGTCCACCAGGTTGTTAAGGTCGTGCCTGACCTGTTTGATATCAGACTCCAACCCTTTGATCTGCGCATTGAGCTCGTCGATGTCGAGCCGATAAATACGCCGGACGGGTTTCTCGGTCAGTTTGACGATATCTTCCCTGGTGATATCCCGCCGGAGCTGTTTGCGGAAGGGCTCGAAAGCCTTGGCGATGGCCGTCAACACCTTCTCCCAGGTCTCGTGCTTTTTTTCCAGCTCTTTATAGATCTTTTCTTCGAAGAAGATCTTTTCCAGCGAAGTATAGTGCCATTTTTCCTGTAATTCGGCCAACCGGATCTCGAGTTCCTTTTTCAGCAGGTCCTTGGTATGGTCTACCGACAGGGTCAGCAATTCTTTGGCGCTCAGGAACTGCGGCTTCTGGTCGATGATCACGCAGGCATTGGGCGAAATGCTGACCTCGCAGTCGGTAAAGGCGTACAGCGCATCAATAGTGATATCCGTGGAAATACCGGGCGCCAGGTCGATCTGGACCTCGACGTTGGCGGCTGTATTGTCCGTCACTTTCTTTATTTTGATCTTTCCCTGGTCATTGGCCTTGAGGATGGAATCGATCAGCTGGGTGGTCGTGACCCCGTATGGGACATCCTTTACGAGCAGCGTCTTTTTATCCATCTCCTCGATATGAGTGCGGACGCGGACTTTCCCGCCACGCTTGCCGTCATTGTAATTGGTCGTATCGATCATGCCGCCGGTGAGAAAGTCGGGATACAATTCGAATTTCCGGCCCTTGAGGTATTTGATGGCGGCCTCGCAGAGCTCACAGAAATTATGCGGAAGGATCTTGGTGGCGAGGCCTACGGCGATCCCTTCGGCGCCCTGCGCCAGCAGCAGGGGGAATTTCATGGGCAGCGTGATGGGCTCATTCTTCCTCCCGTCATAGCTGAGCTGCCATTCCGTGGTCTTGGCGTTGAAAGCCACTTCCAGCGCGAATTTGCTGAGCCGGGCCTCGATATAACGCGAGGCGGCAGCATCGTCACCAGTCCGGACATCACCCCAGTTGCCCTGGGTTTCGATCAGCAAATCCTTCTGGCCCATATTCACCAGGGCTTCGCCAATACTGGCATCCCCATGCGGATGGTATTGCATGCTCTGGCCGATGATATTGGCCACCTTGTTGAACCGGCCATCGTCCATTTCCTTCATGGCGTGCAGGATACGGCGCTGGACGGGCTTGAGCCCATCCCCCACGGCGGGCACGGCCCTTTCCAGGATGACATAGCTGGCATAGTCCAGGAACCAGTTCTTGTACTGACCCGTGACACCGGATTCGTTCTCGTGAAAATCGTCGGCTATTTTTATTTTGGCCATGGTCAAATTTACAGGTTTCGTTCGATTTTATTTTTGCCGATCCTCCCCAGATGAGTGTCCTGGAACCCACTGACATATTTCAGCCCGTAGCCCATGCCCCTGTCCATGCTGGAATGACCGAAAAGGATCATGCCGGCATACTCCAGTGCAGGATGGCTCATGAACAGCCCAGCCAGGTAAAGCCCGATAGCCACGCCCTTATGATGCACGATATTATAGCCGATGGCCCCTACCCTGTTGCCGCCCAGGTAGGCTAGCATACTAAGATCGGGGGCCAGGATCCAGACCAACCACCAGTACCAGGCGTAGGGCAGCCTGCTGATCAGGACGATGCTCAGCAGGAACATGGCGGCTTCTTCCAGTTTGATCAGGTTCTTCATGATGGTTCTTGCCGGGCCGGGAGTTAACGGGAACCGGAAATTGCTTTTATATGGCTGTCTCCCCGACAGGCGCCCCGGCCTTCGCCTTAATCTCAAAATCCCTCATCCCCTTCAACTCGCCCTGCGCGTCGAGCTGCCCCGCCGCCACCAGCTGCTTGATGCGCCATAGCAGGTAGGCATCGCCGGTGGTCTGTTTGGCTTTGCCGAGGAACTGGCCGATCAGCTTGCTCACTTTTATCCAGTCGCCGGTAATGAATCTCCTCAGTTCTTCGTCATAGTATTCATAAGGGTGCTGAGACAGTTTCTTCCCGCCTTCCAGGATACGGACACCGTTGTCTTCCTGGCAAAGCCGTTGCCATTCATCCGGGTCTATTTCGAATTCGCTCAGCGTGATCGGGCGGGCTAGTTTGCGGGCCTTCAGGAACTCGCGGGGCGGGATCTCGAAAAGGTTCGTCGGATAGAAGAGCTGGCCTTTCTCGCTGATGAACGGCAGGTTGTTAAGGTAGAGGATGAAAACCCGGCCCTGGAAGTCTTTCATCTGGCTCATCAGCCAGTAGTAGCCGCTGACGTCATGCTTATTCTGCGCGGCCCAGATCCAGACGATCTCCTTTTCATTTTCCTGCAGCCGCTGCCGGAGGGCTGTCACCTTGCCGCTGTCATCGCCGGCTTCCGCCTTATCCACGATACCGTCGTAATCGCCGCCGGCCAGTATATCCCGCCACCACTGCCTGCGGGCTTGGATGCCTTCGGGTGTGTAAATGTCAGCGAGGGGGCCTACTGCCAGCTCGTCCCTGATCTCGATGATCTCACCCTGCATAGAAGGGTCCAGATCGAAAGCCTTTTGCAGCACACTGACGTCATTGTATTGAAAAACAATATGGATCATGCGATCGTGATTTAATTCTTTTTTGGACCATTTTACTGCTTTCGGCAAAATGGTCAAAAATCCGATATTCACTGGCGATCCCACTAGTCACTGCACCCAGACCGCGGCGGTTAATCAGCCTTGGCGGGCGTCTCCTCCGCCAGGTCGAGTTCGATCTTCAGGTTGTTGATGATGAATTCCTGTCTTTCCTGGGTATTCTTGCCCATGTAGTATTCCAGGATCTGCTGGATGTGGGTCTCCGGCATGACCATCACGGGCTGGACGCGCATATCGGCGCCGATAAAACGGGCGAACTCATCGGGCGAGATCTCGCCGAGACCTTTGAAGCGGGTGATCTCCGGCTTGTTGCCTAATTTCCTGACGGCGGCCTGCTTTTCCGTTTCATCATAACAATAGTGTGTCTCCTGCTTATTGCGGACCCTGAACAGCGGCGTTTCCAGGATATAAACATGCCCGTTCTTCACCAGGTCGGGGAAGAACTGCAGGAAAAAGGTCATCAGCAGCAGGCGGATATGCATCCCGTCGACGTCGGCATCGGTTGCGATAACGATCTTGTTATACCGGAGACTTTCAATGCCCTCCTCGATATTAAGGGCATGCTGCAGCAAATTGAACTCCTCGTTCTCGTAGACCACTTTTTTTGTCAGCCCGAAGCAGTTCAACGGCTTGCCGCGCAGGCTGAATACGGCCTGGCGTTCGACATCCCGGGCCTTGGTGATGCTGCCACTGGCAGAATCCCCTTCGGTGATGAAGATGGTGCTTTCCTTCTGCTTTTCGAGTATCTGTTCCTTGTCCTTGCCGGCGGGTTCTTCATTATAGTGAAACCGGCAGTCCCTTAATTTCTTATTGTGAAGATTGGCCTTTTTAGCCCTTTCATTCGCCAGTTTGCGGACGCCGGCCAGTTCCTTGCGCTCACGCTCGCTCTGTTCAATACGCCGTTTAAGGGCATCGGCAGTCGATGGATTTTTATGCAGGTAGTTGTCCAGTTCTTTCGTCAGAAAGTCATTCACAAAGTTCTTCATGGAGGTGCCGCCCTCGGCCATAGACTGACTGCCCAGTTTGGTCTTGGTCTGGGATTCGAAGATGGGTTCCACTACGCGGACGGAAACCGCAGCAGTGATGCTCTGCCGTATGTCGGCAGCCTCATAGTCCTTCTTATAGAATTCACGGATCACTTTGACGAAGGCCTCACGGAAGGCCTGCTGGTGTGTGCCGCCCTGGGTGGTATACTGACCGTTGACGAAGCTGAAGATCTCTTCGCCGTAGTCATTATTATGCGTGATCGCGACTTCGATGTCCTCCCCTTTGAGATGGATGATCGGGTAGCGCAACTCGTCTTCATTGGTCCGGCGCTGCAACAGGTCCAGCAATCCATTCTTCGACACATACTTCTTCCCGTTGAACTGGATGATCAGCCCTGCGTTGAGATAGCAATAATTCCACAGCTGGTTATCCATATATTCATGGATATAGTGGAAGTTCTTGAAAACGGACTCGTCGGGGATAAAAGTGACCAGGGTGCCGTTGGGCTCGCCGGTCTTGCCCTCCTTATGTTCTTTGGTCAGGATGCCCTTGGCGAACTCGGCGGTTTTTTCGCGGCCGTCCCGGATGGCGGTGACCTTGAAATAGCTGCTCAGCGCATTGACGGCCTTCGTCCCTACCCCATTCAGCCCTACCGATTTTTGAAAAGCTTTGCTGTCGTATTTTGCGCCGGTATTGATCTTGCTGACGACATCCACGACCTTTCCCAGAGGAATGCCGCGGCCATAATCCCGGATAGTGACGGTCTTTTGGTCGATGGTGATTTCCACATGTTTGCCATAGCCCATCGTATGTTCGTCAATACAGTTGTCGATCACTTCTTTGAGGAGGACATAGATCCCGTCGTCCGGGCTGCTGCCGTCCCCCAGTTTGCCGATATACATCCCGGGACGCAGCCGGATATGCTCCCTCCAGTCCAGGGTTTTGACACTATCATCATTGTACTCGAATAAATTAGCTTTTTCTGCCATAAAAGGGTTCCGATGTTATGTATCGCTTTCTGCGGGCCGATTTATCGGCCGCTTCGCCTCGATAAAAGTTGCAATATAGGCAAACGTAATCAGAGACAGATTATTGGATTTCTACACTTGTGGATATTTCGGCCAGCCTCCTTACATTCGCGGAATGGCTAATATCTTTATGACCCTCAAGGGTCTTACGGTGCAAATCGGCGGAGCCAGGTTGTTGGATGGTCTCGACTGGACGATCCGGCGGGGGGAGCAATGGGCGGTGACCGGCGAGTCCGGCAGCGGCAAGACCGTATTGGCGCACACCCTGATGGGCAGGCATTTCTACGCCGGGCAGATGGAATATCATTTTGACGCCGTGGCCGGAGGCGCCTCAGGAGGGTCTCGGATCGCCATGGTGGAGCAACAACACAAGTTTCGGAGCCAGGCGGGGGCAACGGAATTGTATTACCAGCAGCGGTTCAACGCCTCCGATGCCGACAAGACGATCACCGTCGCGCAGGAACTGGCGGAATACGCCGGCAGGGAAGGCGATGGGCCGGACGCTATAGGCTTGGCCGACGGCACGCGGCCGAAGGGCACGGACTCCTGGCTGGATAGCCTGCATATCCGGCCCCTGCTGAACAAACCGTTGATCCAGCTGTCCAATGGCGAGAATAAAAGAGTGCAACTGGCCATAGCGCTGCTGGAAGACCCGGAGTGCCTCATCCTTGACAATCCCTTCCTGGGGCTGGATACCGAGGGAAGGGCCACGCTGCATGGCATCATCAACCGACTGGCGGCGGAAGGGATGCAGATCCTGCTGATCTCCTCGTCACGGGAGATCCCAGATTGCATCACTCATATGGGGCAGCTGGAAAAAGGGCGCTGGTCCTTCTGCGGTCCCCGGGCCGGTTTTCATCACAGCACCCATTCCAACCCGACGGCGCAGCTGAATACCGCCATTTTGACCCGGCTGAGACAGGTGGCCCAGGATGATGCGACAGCCGGAGATGATTTCTCGGTCGCTGTGAAAATGGTGGACACGACAATCAAATATGGCGAGGCTACCATCCTGAACCATATCCATTGGGAGGTCAGGAAAGGCGAGAGATGGAATGTCAGCGGTCCGAACGGGGCCGGTAAATCCACCCTGCTGAGCCTCATCACCGCAGACAATCCCCAGGCTTATGCCAACGAGATCTGGCTGTTCGACCGCCGGCGCGGGACAGGTGAGACGATATGGGACATCAAGCGTAAAATAGGTTTCGTGTCGCCGGAACTGCACCTCTATTTTGATACTGGCGCCAATTGTTTTGACGTCATCGCCTCGGGGTTGTTCGACACGATAGGCCTCTTCCGGCCACTGACTGCCCAACAGGAGGAGACAACGCTCCTCTGGATGCAGCTATTGTCCTTGCAGGAGCTGCGCACCCGGCGACTGGCGCAATTATCCACAGGACAACAGCGGATGGTATTGCTGGCGCGGGCGTTGATCAAAAATCCGCCCATGCTGATCCTCGATGAGCCTTCTCAGGGACTGGATGAAGAACAAACGGCCTATTTCAGGTCGCTGGTGACCGCGCTTTGCGAAGCCTTCGATAAGACGCTGATCTACGTGAGTCACTACCGCCAGGAACTGCCTGCCTGTATCGACAAGTTCCTGCAGCTGGAAAAAGGAGGACTGGTAACGTAGACCTAAAATTCGCCCGCAGGCCGGAAGTGGCATAGTCCTTGTGAAATTAAAGGCATGCAGCATCGGGTCGGGCAAGGGGCAACCCTGCCGTAGCGATGTGAAATACATTGTTCAATTTAAATGACTACGATATGGACATCACTCTATTCCGGTTGGCAGCTATTGCCGTTATCATAGCAGGGTCATTGGCCTTCACGCATTTCCAGGGCGGAACGATCAGGGGATCGGTGATCCCTGCCGACGGAGGGGTACGTGCCTGGGCAGAGTCTGCTGTAGACACGCTGAAAGCTCCCATCATCAATGGATCATACGAAATAGCCGATGCTAGACCAGGCACTTACAAAGTCATCATTGAAGCAAAGCCTCCGTATAAAAATGTTGCCAAAGACGGCGTCATGGTCAGTGATGGCCAGACAGCGGATGCCGGTGAAATAACGCTGGAAAAATAATGGAACAAGAGGCTGTAGGATAAGTGGTCATGCTGCCCCAGGTGATTTCCAGCAAAAATACCCTGGGGTAAAGAGAAGCCATACTGGTGATCCGGGATGGCTTCCTTATTTATTTTATAAAACACTGATTATCAATGCATAAAGATTAATTATTTGTGAAGGGCGTGAAAGGGGCCAGAAGATATCCCGGCGCATCCGGCAAAAATTGTAAATTTGTGTAGCCGCGGACGGAAGGCCTTACTAACTCCAGCTTTTACGTACAGCCGGCCAAAACCTACTTACTACCCATTTCTTCTGTCAGGATTTGCTGAATTTGTATTGTTTTATCTTAAAAAAGGTGATGTATGTATTCGTATGCGTTGTTGGAAAAGGGTTGTTATTACCTGATACAGGAAAAAGAGGAAGGACCTGTTGGGTTGATCAGGGTGAACATGGAGACTGATTACTGTATGTATGTATCCAGTTATGCCGACACGGAATTGACGGTGTGGAAGAAAAAGAGCGATCCTATCTTTGACATTCTCGAATTGCTGGGAGACGACAAGGTAAAAGCATGGGAGTCTATTTATAATGATAGCCAGGACACCTACAATTACGAGGAAGATGAGGAATAGTTACGGGGAGTCCGATGATCGGGCTGTGGCTCATCAATGATGGGCCTTCGGCCAGCGGAAGAACTTCGTCGGAGCTCGGTTAGGTCCTCTTTCGTATTGGTGGGATTTCCTTATTCCATAACTCCAAAGGCCTGCGGAAGTAACGGCTGAAGATAGCAACAGGCTTATATAATATAACAGGAAGCTGTCCGTATCATTCTCCGTGGAACCGCCGTCTCCATGGACATGGGCGAAAATGCAGATGATCAGGAAACTTCCGTAGGCAAACAGCAGCGAGCCGTAAACAAATGCCATAGAGTTTTCGAACGGGGTAGGTTCCATCTTTTTTATGTACCAGACAAGACCTGTCAGGCTATAGGCGATGATCAGCAGCAAGCCCGACGCCAGGATTACGGCAGTAGCGGGAAAATGATGTCCATGCAGCGCGCTGAGGACGGACTCTCCTGCAATAAGCAATAGCAGGACCAGCAGCAGTTGCCGCCGCCCGCGGCCGGATTGGGCACACGCAAAGGCCAGCAGCACCAGCGGGGCTTCGGCCAGGCTGTAATACATATTCAGTTGCCTGGTGAAGAGGTGGCTGTCGCTGAAATGGGCGAAATCAAGAGCCAGAAGATTAACCAGCCCATTCAGGAACCAATAGATGCCCAATACGCAATATGTATTCACCTGTCGCATTTTTTTCCAACCCAGTAACAAAAAGGAATAAAGCACAGCACGATGGCCACGTTGGAGATGACGGCATAGCATAGCGAGTAGGGCCCGGTTCTCAAAGGATAGATATTTAGTCTATAAAGCGCCAAAAACGACAATTTATTATTGTTAAAACTACGCTGTTTTACAGAAAAATTACGGTGCTGCCTTAGACCTGTTCAACTTATTAATAGTCAATTCGTAAATTGAGCCCGAATGATCGCACAACAGACCATACAGCAGATACTGAGCAGGATCGATATTATCGAGATCATAGGAAGTTTTGTCAAGTTGAAGAAGAGAGGTGTGAATTACCTTGGGCTCTGCCCTTTTCATAATGAAAAAAGCCCTTCGTTCACGGTTTCACCGGTCAAGGAAATCTACAAGTGTTTTGGCTGCGGGCGAAGCGGCAATACGATCAGCTTTCTCATGGAGCATGAGAAGTATTCCTATGCAGAGGCGCTGCGGTGGCTGGCGGCCCGGTATAACGTCGAGATAGAAGAAAAGGAGGTCAGCCCGGAAGTAAGACAGCAGCAGCAGGTGGCGGACAGCCTGTATATCATCAATGGCTTTGCGCAGAAATTCTTTTCTGATACCCTATTCGGATCCGAAGAAGGGCAGGATATCGGTCTCAGCTACCTGAAAGAGCGCGGGTTCAACGAAGAGATCATGCGCAAATTCCAGCTGGGCTATAGCCCCGACCAGCGGGATGTCTTTGCCCGGGCGGCGCTGGCGGCACAATACAACCTCGAATATCTCCAGAAAAGCGGCCTGGTAGTGGTGCGGGACGAAAAACCGATGGATAATTACCGGGGGCGAATCATTTTTCCGATCCATAATCAAACGGGCAAGGTTATCGGGTTCGGGGCCAGGATCATCAAAAGCAATGACCGGGCGCCGAAGTATATCAACACGCCCGAGAACGAGATCTATGTCAAAAGCAAGATTCTGTACGGGTCATATCTGGCCAGGCAGGCAATCGACAAACAAAATGAATGCCTGCTGGTCGAAGGTTATACGGACGTGATCTCGCTACACCAGGCTGGGATCGAAAATGTAGTGGCCAGCGGCGGAACATCCCTTACGGTGGATCAACTCCGGCTGATCAAAAAATATACTAAGCATCTGACCATCATCTATGACGGGGACAGTGCCGGCATCAAAGCGGCCTTGAGAGGATTGGATATGGCCCTGGAAGAAAGCCTCGACGTCAAACTGGTGCTAATACCGGACAAGGAAGACCCTGACAGTTATGTCCGCAAGTTGGGAGCGGCAGCGTTTAGGGATTTTGTTGCGGCCAATAAGAAGGACTTCATCCTGTTCCAATTAGAAGTGGCCCTGAAGGATGCTGCGGGAGATTCGAACAAAAAAGCGGAGTTGGTGAACCAGATGGCGGAGACGATCGCCAAAATCAACAAGGCCGAGGATTTTACCCGGCAGCAGGACTATATCCGCCAATGCGCGGAGATCCTGCGCATCGAGGAGGCAGGTCTTCATTCGCTGGTCAATAAGTTCATCCGGGGAAGGATTGAAAAACAGGAAAGCCGTGCAGCCGCACAGGATGACGCACGGGCCCGGGAGGCGCGTGAAGCCGGAGCGGAAAGCGGTATGCCCGTTGAAGGAATGCGGGCCGATGGCGGGGTACAAAACCAGGCAGGGGATGCAGGAATGCCACCCGACGATGAGTCGATCAGCCTGCTGTTCCGGCACGAACAAAATGAAAGAGGGATGATCAGGGGCCTGCTCGATTTTGGATTGAAAGCCTGGGATGACCAGACCTCCGTGGCTGACTATATACTCGCCGAATGCATCGATCTCTACGAGCTGATCGATAACAAGCGGCTGCTGAAAATACTGGACCTCTATAAAAGCTGGTATGAGAAAGGCCTGGAGCCGACCACGAAGAGCTTCCTCTATCACGAAGACCAGGAATTGAGCACGCTGGCGGTGTCGATCATGGACCTTCACCTGGATATCAGCCCTAACTGGAAAGACCATTTCGAAGGCAAGATCGCCACGCCTGAAGAACTGTACCGGGAGGATGTGCTGTCCACTATGTGCTATCTGAAATTGCGCAAGATCAAACGCCTGATGGAAGAAAATCAGCAGGATCTTTCCAAACCCCATGATGATGATGAACTGAGGGTGCTGTTGCAGACGCATAAGCATCTGAAAGATTTGGAGATCGGGCTGACGCGGAATATGGGAACAGTGATCGTGAAATAAGGGCGGTTAGCCCACGGCCAATGCGGCCCGTTGCGCCTGCAGCAGATGCCTTTCGTTGTGGGCAATGACGAAACGCAGGGTATCTCCCAGACCAAAATAAAAGAAGGGAATGAAATGAAAGGGGATCCTGATCCGTCTAAGATCCTTGGTATACGCATGACGAAGGATATCATCCAGTGCATCGCATTGGCGCTGGAACCCTTCAATCACCAATCTCCCTTCCTCCAGTTGATTTCCCGGGCTGACAGCCTTCACCGTTTTCATCTTCAGGACACTGCCATCGGGCCGGGGCACTATCTTTTCATAGGCCCAGTTGCCCAGCCAACTGCTGCGGTGCTGGTCGGACGGGCTGTCAGGCGCCAGGGTAATGCGGGGAAGGATGTTGCGGATATAGATGTTGTTGGCAAGACGGAGATGCGCAAATATCTGAACGATACTCCATTGCCCGGGGGCAGGCGGGCAGGTCAGCTGCTCTTCCGTCAAACGAAGAAAGGTATTCGTGCCTGCTTTGATCAGCTCGGTACGGTCCAATAGCTCAGTGATCAGACCTTGCCTGCTACAAACTGCCATAAAGGTTCACTTAAAAGTATACATCAGTATGAATCTTCGTTCCGTGAATCTCATGCTATTTGGCTGCGGGATTCTTCTTGCCGGCGATCAGTTTGTCAATGGCCTGGCCCAGGCGGCGGGAGCGCGTTTCTTCCTTTTTGGCGCTGGAGATCCAGACTACATATTCTTTTTGATCAGTAACGGACAACTCTTCAAAAAAGTGGGAGGCGACTTTGCTGCGGCGCAATTCTTTGGCAAAATCGTCAGGCGGATACACAGTCTTGCTGATGGGATCGATCCCGGCCGATTCCAATACTTCATCCCGCTGTGCCGCCCTGGCCAATGCGGCGACGGTATCGACCTTCTTAAAGCGTATGGCTGTCCATACGTGGTCGAGGGGCACTTGTCTCACTGACTCATAACCGCGCCCGGTGATACACACCCAGCTGCAATCCCTGTTCAGGGTCGTGGCGATCTTCGAGCCGATCTTGGGATAGGCGACCCAGAATTTGCCATCCGGCTGAAGAGCAGGCAGTACTTCCCGGACAATATTCCCCAATTGCTGCTCATTCACGGCGAAAACGAGCGCAAAATCTATCTTTCTGTTTTTTAAAAGGGGGCTTAGATTTTTGGCAAAAGCAAGCTTTACAAATTGCTTTTCAATGGCGGATGGCAGACCCTGGATCAGCAGGTTCTTTTCGTCCTTCAACTGCAGCTTTTCCAGCAAAGTTTGAGACATTTCTGGATCGTTTAATTTTCAGTGATGTATATGTAGAGTGCATTCCCCATGTGGGATAGCAAAAATAAGCAAAAATCTTTATACTTTTTGGACTTCCTATTTGTCGGTGCCGGTTTGCCTGCGCTGGCGGCGGCGGTCACGATAGCGGAGAATGGGTACTTTGTTCTCATTCCCCCTGATCAGCCTGGAAATATTCTTTTGGTGTGTCAACACCACCAGCAGGGCTACGGCGATGGCGAATCCCCGGTAAAGGGTCTCGTGGGCATCGAAAATATAGAGAATGAGTACGGCAAAAGCAAGACTGGCGAGGATAGAGCTCAGCGAAACGAACCGGGTCAGGTACAGGACCAGCAGAAATACCGCCACACAACAAATGGCAGCCAGCGGCTGGATAGCAATGATCATCCCAAAGAGGGTAGCAACGCCTTTACCCCCTCTGAACTCAGCCCAGATGGGGAAAATGTGGCCTGCAACGGCGGCCAGCCCCAGCCCGACCATAAAATTAGTGCGTTCTGTCTCATCGTGGAGATAGTAAGGAACCAGGATGTAAAGGCTGGTGGCAACGACACCCTTCAGTACGTCCGCGCACATGACAAAGGTCCCCCAGCGGGAGCCCAGGACCCTGAAGGTATTGGTAGCGCCGGCATTACCACTGCCATAATCGCGGATATCGATCCCGAAGAACGATCTGCTGACCCAAATAGCGGTTGGAATAGAGCCTATCAGGTATGCCAGAATTATGAGCAAAACCTCCTTCATCAAACGGTTGGTTGAGTTAAAGTTGGATAACAAATATAACGAAAAATTCACTCAAACCCTGAGGGATTCAATGACTTATTTTGGCCATTTTTTCGCTATGCAGGCAAATCCAACTGCCTTTTGTCTTCCTTAGGGATATGGATAAATTGTTTCTAAGCGCCTCACTTTCAATGTCTTTAATATCATCGACCAGTAAGCCGCTCAGCAGTATAACGCCCCCCGGCGCCAATTGTTGTCCCATGACAGCGAGTTGGGACTCAATTACGTGTTTATTGATATTGGCCAAAATGATATCGAATGGTTCGCCGGCCGGAATGCTGTCGGACTTCCGGACCGTGATGCGGGTACAATGATTGGCGGCGACATTCTCCGATGCATTGTCGATACTCCAGTCATCATTGTCGATGGCCAGGACCTCGGCGGCGCCCAGCTTTTCGGCCAGGATGGCCAGCACCCCGGTGCCGGTGCCGAAATCCAGCACACGCCGCTCCCGGAAATCCAGGTCTTTCATGGCTCGCAGCATCATATAGGTAGTGGCATGATGGCCGGTGCCAAAGCTCATTTTGGGTGTAATGACCAATTCGTGTATCACCCCAGGGATGGGGGCATGGAAATGCGCGCGAATGGCGCAAAATCCTTCCACCTGCACCGGTTGAAAATTCTTCTCCCATTCTTCGTTCCAGTTCCTCTCTTCCAGGCGCACCGTCGAATACCGTAACGCTGCGGAAGGCTGTCCCGCCCCCGGTTGCTGAGTGCCCGCCCGTGGACTCCCCGGCTGTAGAAAAAGACCGGGCGTTTCCCGCAAAAGCTGGTCGAGCGCCCCGGCGTCGAACTGTTCTTCCGGCACGAACGCCTGCAGCGCGTCATCCTGTTGTTCGAAGCCCTCATAGCCGAGGGCCGGCAGCAGGGCGATGAGGATCTCCTGCAAAGCAGGATCGGCGGTGGAAATGGTCACTTGAAGATGATGCATATGCCTCTATATAAAAAGGTCTGCGGCGGAGCCACAGACCTCTATCATGATCAAAAATGTTCATTACTGGCGTTGGTCATCGCGGTCATCGCCGCCCTGCGACCTGCCGGCGCCTGCACCTTCCGGTTTGGGCATCAGCACCTTGCGGCTGAGCTTGAATTTGCCGGTCTTCTGGTCCAGGCCGATGAGCTTAACCTTGACGGTATCGCCTTCCTTGAGTACGCCTTCCATGGTCTCCAGCCGCTTGTGCGAGACTTCGCTGATGTGCAGCAGGCCTTGCTTGCCGGGCAGGAATTCCACAAAGGCGCCGTAAGGCATGACCGATTTGACCTTGGCTTCATAGACCGAGCCGACTTCCGGCTGGGCAACGATGCTCTTGATCCAGTTAACGGCCTTGTCCAGCCCTTCCTTGGCCGGGCTGAAGATACTGACTTCGCCAAAGTTGCCGACTTCCTCCAGGTTGATGGTAGCGCCGGTCTCGCGCTGGATCTCCTGGATGATCTTTCCCTGAGGTCCGATAACGGCGCCGATAAATTCCTTGTCGATAAAGATCTTGACCATTCTCGGTGCATGAGGCTTGACTTCCGGACGGGCTGCCGGGATGACCCCGTACATCGCATCCAGGATGTGGAGACGACCTTTGCGGGCCTGCTCCAGCGCTTCGCGCATGGTATTCATGCTGAGACCGTCGACCTTGATATCCATCTGAACGCCGCAGATCCCCTCACGGGTGCCGGTCACCTTGAAATCCATATCGCCAAGATGATCTTCATCGCCGAGGATGTCGGTCAGGATCGCGTACTTGGCATCAGCCGGACGTGTGATCAGCCCCATGGCTACGCCGCTGACATGTTTCGGGAACGGTACTCCTGCATCCATCAACGCCAGGCTGCCGGCGCAAACGGTGGCCATCGAAGAGCTACCATTTGATTCCAGGATATCGCTGACAACGCGTACCGTATACGGGTAATCGCTGCCGGGCATCATTTGTTTCAGGGAACGCATGGCCAGGTTACCGTGACCTACTTCGCGACGGCTCTGTCCCCGCATCATTTTCACTTCGCCGGTGCTGAAAGGCGGGAAGTTATAGTGCAAAAAGAATTTCGAATCGACGGATTTGGCGGCGCTTTCCACCAGTATTTCATCGAGGGGAGTACCCAGGGTGACGGTGGTGAGGGATTGAGTTTCGCCACGGGTGAACAGGGCGGAGCCGTGCGGCGTAGGCAGGGGATCTATTTCCATCGCCAGCGGACGGACCTGTTCGAGCGAACGGCCATCCAGGCGGATCCTGTCGTCGAGGATCATGTTACGAACGATATCCCATTGCAGGTCGGCGTAATATTTCTTGGCGAATTTCTTGTCGACATCTGCGGCTTCTTCACCGAGGCTTTCTATTAATTCTTTCTTCAGCTTGTCGAAGGCATCGCTGCGCTCGTGCTTGCTGCTGCCGGCCTTCGCGATCTGGTAGATCCGATCTTTCGTGAAGGCGGTCACTTTCTGCATCAGCTCTTCTTTATGTTCGGGCTTGGCATAGTCCCTTTTGCCGGCGATCCCGACCTTCGCCTTCAGCTCTTCCTGGGCCTTGATATGGACCCGGATGGCATCGTGCGCCAGTTCGAGGGCCTTGACGAGATCCTCTTCGCTGCACTCGTGCGCCTCTCCTTCGACCATCATCAGGTTTTTATCGGTGGCGGCGATCATGAATTCCATGTCGGACTTTTCGAGCTCGGTGCGCGAAGGGTTGACGATGAACTTCCCGTCTACGCGACCGATCCGTACCTCAGAGATGATCTCCTTAATGGGAATATCGGATACGGCAAGGGCGGCAGAGGCGGCGAGACAAGCCAGGGAATCCGGCATGACTTCGTAATCGCTGGACACGAGGCTGAGCAGCACCTGCACCTCGCAGAAATAATCCTCGGGAAAAAGAGGACGCAGCGCCCGGTCGATCAGTCGGCTGGTCAGTATTTCATAATCGTTAAGGCGGGCCTCCCTTTTAAAGAACGAGCCGGGAATACGGCCGGCCGAAGCGAACTTTTCCTGGTAGTCGACGGATAAGGGAAAGAAATCCTGTCCTTCTTTAGCCTCTTTGTTGGCAACAACGGTGGCAAGGATAATACAATTGCCCTGGCGTACGGTAACGGCTCCATCTGCCTGGCGGGCGAGCTTACCGGTCTCAATGGAGACCATTCGGCCTCCGCCGATATCAAACGTTACACTAATGGGTTGTGAAAGCATGACTGTTCGTCTTTGTCGAATAACGGCTTAACTGAGGCAGGAACGGAGGGAAAAGCCGTAATTCTTTGGTTAAGAAATCTATGTTTTATGTCTGTTGAACTTCGGCCCCAACACTGTTGGGCGAACATCGTCGGGGCGTCGTCCCTCGCCCCTTCCTTGTTCCTACCTTTCGCTGTGCTCGGGTACGTTCGCGGGTTTCACCCGTGGACCAAACGCGTCCCGCGTTTTTGGCGACAAAACCTTCCAGTATAAAAAAACGATTCCCAACCGTGTTGTCAGTTGGGAATGTTTGTCCTATACATAAATGAATTATTTTCTGAGTCCGAGTTTTTCGATCAGCTGGCGATAACCCAGGAGGTTGTTCTTACTCAGGTAGGTGAGCAGTCGCTTTCTTTTACCCACTAATTGCATCAGGCCGCGGCTAGTGGAGAAATCTTTTTTATTGGCTTTCAAGTGCTCGGAGATACGGTTGATCCGTTCTGTCGACAAAGCAATCTGGCCCTCGATAGAGCCTGTGTTGGCGGTCTTACCACCAAAATCTGTAAAGAAACTCGCTTTTTTCTCTTTTGTCAAATAAGGCATCTCAAATTAAATTTAATACATATCTGCCGAATTAGCAGGCCGCAAAATTAAGGTAAAATTCTATAATATTAAAAATTAAGGGCAAAAATACCGTAAAATTTACGTTTATATTAGCTTATTTGGTAATTTTCGCCCGTTTATGAATTACTTTGCCCATTCTACGGCAGTGATCGACCCAGGCGCGACCATCGGCGACGGCACAAAGATCTGGCATTTTTCCCATATCATGTCCGGCGCGGTGATCGGCCCTGACTGTACCATCGGGCAGAACGTCATGATTGGCGACGGAGTGATCCTGGGCCGGGGAGTGAAAGTGCAGAACAATGTCAGCCTTTACAACGGATTGATCTGTGAGGACGAAGTCTTTCTCGGGCCTTCCGCCGTATTCACCAATGTAATCAACCCCCGTAGCGCCATCCCCAGAAAAGACCAGTTCCGGCCGACCCTTATCCGCAAAGGAGCGACCATCGGCGCCAACGCCACGATCATCTGCGGCAACGAGATCGGTCAATTCGCCTTTATCGGCGCAGGTGCGGTGCTGACACACCCTGCCCCACCCTATAGCCTATTACAGGGCAACCCGGCCCGGCAATCCGGCTGGATCAGTGAGTACGGCCATCCGCTGCATCCCGATACCACCGGGCTGGCAGTCTGCCCCGAGAGCGGCCAGGTCTACCTGCTACGGGACCATCAATTAACCAAGATCACCGGGAATGAGTAATCCCCTCCCCCCTATACGATTTGGCCTGGTCGGCGCCGGGCACATCGGCTGGCGGCATGCCGCCCAGATGCAGCGGTGCGGCCAGCTCACCGCCGTAGCCGACATCGTGCCGGAAAAGGCGGCCGGCCTGGCGAAAGCCTTCGGCGCCATGGCCTATCCCTCTCTCGACGCGCTGCTGTCGGCGGACCAACCGCACCTTGTCGCCATCTGTACCCCCAATTACCTGCATGCCGGCCACAGCATCCTGGCGCTGGAGAGCGGCTGTCATGTCCTTTGTGAAAAACCGATGTGCCTCTCCGGTATAGAAGCCCGGGCCATGATCGCTGCCGCCCGGCAGGCTGAGCGGCATTTGTTCGTGGTGAAGCAAAACCGGTTCAATCCGCCCGTTCAGTTATTGCACCGCCTGCTGCACCAGCGGCGGCTGGGCAGGATACTGTCCTTCCAGGTCAACGGCCTGTGGAATCGCCCGCCTCTGTATTACTGTAACAGCGACTGGCATGGGAAAAAAGACCGGGACGGCGGCATCCTCTTCACCCAGTTCAGCCATTTCATCGATCTGTTATGCTGGCTGCTGGGCGATCTGCAGGTGCTCGGCGCCGTAAAGGACAATTTCATGCTGAAAGATATTGCCGAAGGGGAAGACACGGGTATCGTCCTGCTGAAAACGGTGGAAGGTGCCATCGGCGCCCTGCACTATACCGTAGCCGCCTATGCGAAGAATATGGAGGGGTCTCTCACAGTGCTGGGGGAAAAGGGAACGGTGAAGATCGGCGGGGAATACCTCAACGAACTGGACTATTTCCGGGTAGAAGGGATGGAACCGCCTGCCCTGGCGGCTTCCCGACCTGCCAATGAATACGGAGCCTATTCCGGCAGCATGAGCAACCACGACAAAGTCTATGACGAGCTGGTCAAAGCCCTGCGGCAGGAATCCTATGATCTCGCCTCCGCGGTGGAAGCAGAACAGACGGTCCTGCTGATCGAAAAAATCAAACAATGGCAAAGCACATCATCCATATAGTAGGCAACCGGCCGCAGTTCATCAAGTTATCGCTGTTGCATCAATCCCTGTCGGGGTCTGCCAGGCAACAAATCGTCCACACCGGCCAGCACTTCAGCGACAATATGTCCGCCATTTTTTTCCGCGAGTGCGACATCCCTGCGCCGGACCATCATCTGCAGGTCCATTCGTTGCCGCATGGTGAAATGATCGGCCACATGCTGATCGGGCTAGACCAAATACTGGCGATGGAACGCCCGGACGCCGTCGTTGTCTACGGGGATACCAATACGACTCTGGCGGGATCCCTGGCCGCTAAAAAGCGGAATATCCCCCTCATGCACGTTGAGGCAGGCATCCGCACCGGCGAAGAGGACATGCCGGAAGAGTCCAACCGGTATGTCAGTGACCGGCTGGCCGACGTGAGATTCGCCTGTACCTATCTCGGCGTGAATAACCTGCTGAAGGAAGGCATACCCGCAGATACAGTATACAATGCAGGCGATCTGATGCTGGATGCGGCCCTGAAGTTCGGTCAACGCGCAAAAGACACCTCGACCCTCGTCCCACAATGGTTCCCGGCCGGACAGCCGTTTGTACTGGCGACGATCCACCGGGCGGAGAACACCGACGACCCACACATGCTGGCTGCTATTCTGCAAGCCTTACATCGCATTCATGCCGACATACCCGTTGTCTTCCCGGTGCATCCCAGGACGCGCCAGGTGATCGATGCCCATGGAATGGAACTGCGGCTGATCACTACCCCACCGCTCGGCTATCTCGATATGCTGGCGTTGGTGCAAGCTGCCGGGTATGTGGTCACCGATAGCGGCGGATTGTCAAGGGAAGCTTTTTTCTTCCAAAAACCCTCGGTCACAGTGATGAAGCAAATGTTCTGGCCGGAAATATCTCTGCATGGCCCCAGCCTCGCGGCAGCAGCCGACACCGATTCGATCCTTACAACATTCTGTGCGCTGCAGGGCCCCCTCCGGTCTTTCGATACCCGCGTATTCGGGGATGGACATGCCGCGGAGAAGATCGGCCGGCTCATCTTAAATCATTTACATGGCTAAGCGGGTGGTCATTTCCGTGATTTCCGACCTGGTCACGGACCAGCGGGTCCACAAGGTCAGTCTCACCTTGCAGGAGGCCGGGCATGACGTGCTGCTGATCGGCGCGAAACGCAGGAGCAGCCTATCCCTGTCGGCGCGCAGCTATCCGGCCACGAGGATCCGTACGCTGTTCCAGAAGAAGGTATTCTTTTACGGTGAATTCAACCTTCGCCTTTTTTTCCGGTTGCTGCGGGTAAAGGGCGACATCTTTCTGGGCAATGACCTGGATGTCATGCCTGCGGTCTGGCTGGCAGGACGTATCCGCCGTAAGCCCGTCGTCTATGATACCCACGAATACTACCTGGGCATGCCGGAACTGGACGGCCGCCCCCTGGTGAAGAAAATATGGCAGCGCATCGAACAATTTATTTTTCCGCGGCTCCGGTATATTTATACGATCTGCGATTCTTTCTGCGAGCTATACCGCAAGGATTACGGCAAAACGCTCAGGGCCGTCCGCAATGTGCCCTACCGGAGATCGGCAGGCATCGATCAACCCTTACCTCCTGACATAGAAAAAAAATTACCCCGGAATAAATTTTTCCTGCTGTTCCAGGGGGCAGGCATCAACCCGCAAAGAGGAGTGGAAGAGTTGGTCATGGCCATGTCCCATTTGGATCCGGCCAGCTTTCATCTGGTCATCATCGGCGGCGGGGATATCTTCGACCGGATCATCGATCTGGTAAAGGAAAAAGGATTGTCGGACAGGATAACCCTTATTCCAAAAATACCCTTTGAAGTGCTTCGATCGGTCACGAGGCGCGCAGACCTGGGCCTTTCATTGGATAAACCGACCAATATCAACCATATTTACGGGCTCCCCAACAAGATCTTCGATTATCTGCACAGCGGTGTCCCTGTACTGGTCAGCCGGCTGGCAGAGCTCGAAAAGATCGTCGATCAATACGAGGTGGGCGATTACATTGATAATCATGATCCTGCGCATATAGCGGCCCGAATAGAGGCCATCAGCCATGATCCGGTCAAATTGAAAAAGTGGAAAAACAATACCCTAAGGGTCATCGAAGAGCTGAATTGGGAAAAAGAAGGCCGCATCGTGGTAGAAATTTTCGAACAAGTTGAGCAGGAAATCAGTTAATTATTACGTGGAAGACAAACACCTTCATATTGTATGTCTGGATGTACCCTACCCGGTGGACTACGGGGGTGTCTTTGATCTGTTTTATAAGATCAGGTCGCTCCATGCAGTCGGGATCCGCATCCATCTGCATTGTTTCGAGTATGGACGGGGCCAACAACCGATATTGAACGACTATTGCGTCGAGGTCAACTATTATTCCCGCCATGAAGGGCATAAAGGGTTCTCCCACAAGCTGCCTTACATCGTCTGTTCAAGATCGAATGGTCAGCTGCTTGACAGATTGCTGCAAGATAATTATCCTATCCTGCTGGAAGGGGTTCATTGTACGTATCTGCTGAACGACGTACGCTTTGACGACCGCAAGGTCGTTCTCCGGCTGCACAATGTGGAATATCAGTACTACCGGCAATTATACCATACCGAAAAATCGATCTGGAAGAAGATGTATTATCTGCACGAAAGCAATCTGCTGCGCTCTTATGAACAACGGATCGCCGGCAAGGTGAAGATCCTGGCGGTATCGGTCAAAGACAGCCGGCAGTACCGGGATGAGTTCGGCGCGGCCGATATCGGTATGCTGCCGGTGTTCCTGCCTTATGAAGACGTGCGTACCAGGGAGGGAACGGGCTGTTTTTGTCTGTATCATGGGAATCTTTCCGTAGCGGAAAACGAACAGGCCGTTATATGGCTGTTGAAGAAAGTGTTTCAATCGCTGGAACTGCCCCTGATCATTTCCGGCAAGCAACCGTCGGCGCGGCTGACCAAACTCATCGAGCAATATCCGCAAGCCTGCCTGATTGCAGACCCCTCTGAAGAAGAGTTGCAGGACCTCATCTTCAAAGCGCAGGTAAATATCCTGCCTTCCCTCAACTGCACGGGCGTCAAACTGAAATTACTGAATGCGCTGTTTAATGGCCGGCACTGCATCGTCAACAGTGAGGCGGTAGAAGGCACCGGGCTGGAGCCCATCTGTCACCTGGCCGATGGGTCGGAGACAATGCGATCGCTGATATCGGAACTGTATACACGGCCTATGCAGGGCGAGGAGATCCGGGAAAGACAGGTTGTACTGACCCGTTTGTATAATCGGCAGGAGAATGTGAACAAGCTGGTGGAAGCTATATGGTAACCGCTCAATCCCAGGCCAGGGTGGCGTTGTCGATGACCTTCCCTCTTTCGGTCTTGACCATGCGGGCGGGGAATTTATTGATGACGCGATAATCGTGAGTAGCCATAACGACTGAAGTACCATAATCGCCCGAGATCCTGAACAGGAGTTGCATGATCTCGTCGGATGTCTCAGGATCCAGGTTGCCTGTAGGCTCGTCGGCCAATACCAGTTTGGGTGAATTCAGCAGGGCACGGGCGATGTCTACACGTTGCTGTTCACCGCCGCTCATCTCAAAAGGCATCTTGAACCCTTTTGATTTCAGCCCTACTTTATCCAGTACATCCGAGATCTTTTCGTCCATGAGGCGAACATCTTTCCAGCCGGTAGCGCGCAGCACGAATTTGAGGTTATCATTGACATTGCGGTCCGTCAACAGCTGAAAGTCCTGGAATACAACCCCCAGGGTCCGGCGGAGGTAGGGAACACTTTTCCAATCCATCTCTCTCAGACTAAAGCCGGCTACCTGTCCTTCTCCTTCCCGTAGGGTCAGGTCTCCGTACAGCGTTTTCAGCAGACTGGACTTGCCGGTGCCCGTCTTTCCCACCAGGTAGACGAATTGTCCTTTCTCAACAATGAGATTGACGTCCTGTAAGATCAGGTTCTCCCCCTGGTAGATGTTGGCATGCTTTAATTCTACAATAATTTCGGCCATAGAAATAGTTGATCCTGACAAAAATAAGGAAAAATGGGATCAATCCGGCCGCAGAATTGATGGCCGGGAGCGGGCGGCGTCGGTGGCAACCGAATCTACGATTCGGTATCGGGCTTCAGCATGAGGCGCAGGGTGGAGTCGTTGGCAAAATAGCTCATCATCCAATTGAGAAAAATGAACAGTTTGTTTTTCACGCTGAGGATCAGCATGAGGTGAACGAACATCCAGGTGAGCCACGCAAAGAAGCCCTGGAAATGAAAGCGGGGCAGATCGACGACAGCCTTTCTTTTCCCTACCGTGGCCATGGTACCTTTATTGCTGTATTCGAATTCGATACGGGGCCTGCCTTTTAATTCCCTTTTAAAATTGCGGGAAAGACTGCCGGCCTGTGTCAGCGCCACGTTGGCCAGTTGCGGATGCCCGCTAGGATATTTAGGAGTGACCATCCAGGAGATATCACCGATAGCATATACGCCGCCAACCCCTTCGACCTCGTGATAACGGTTGGTCTTGAACCGGTTGCCTCTGACTATACTGCCGGCAGGCATTCCCGCCAGGGCATTGCCGATGACGCCGGCGGCCCAGATGAGGTTCCTCGCAACGATGGTCTCTCCGCCTTTCAGCGTCACCGTATTGCCGTCGTAGTCTTCCACGACCGTGCCGGTCCTGATAATGACGCCCAGTTCTTCCAGGTACTGGCGGGATTTGATCCTGCTCGGTTCGCTCATCGCGTTGAGGGTATTGGGAGAACTTTCAACCAGGTAGATATTCAGCCGGGAGAAATCGATGCCGGGATAATCCTTGGGGAGGATTTTTCTCTTCATTTCCGCCATGGCGCCGGCCAGTTCGACACCGGTCGGGCCCCCGCCGACGATCACAAAATTCAGCAGAGACTGGAGTTCGGCGGGCCCCGCTTCGATGGTATCTTCGAAAGTCTGAAGGATCCGGTTGCGCAGGGCCATCGCGTTGGGTACCGATTTCATCGGAAAAGAATGGGACTGAATCCTGGCATTGCCGAAATAATTGGTCGTGCAGCCCAGGGCGATGATCAGCCGGTCATAAGGAATATCGCCGACGGAGGTATGAACGACCTTGCCCACTGTGTCGACGCGCTGCACCTCGGCAATGCGGATATTCACATTTTTCGTATGCTGAAAAACCTTGCGCAGGGGGAAGGAGATGCTGGAAGGTTCCAGCCTGGCCGTCGCCACCTGGTACATCAGCGGCTGGAATTCGTGATAATTATGCTTGTCGACAAGAAAGATCTCGTATGCGGTGTTATTGAGGTCCCGTGCAATGCGCAGTCCGGCGAAGCCCGCGCCAATGATTACGATCCGTTGTCTGTTGTTGTTGGTGATTGCCATAAGACTCGTGTTTATACTGCCGATGCGATGATAAAGTTACGTCTAAGCGGCAATACGATGGGTTATCCTTTCATAAAATATCGTGCCGCCGGTATGGGCGACGTCCTGCCGGATTTGGGGGATGCCTTGCTCTGGTGTGGACGATGTCCTGTTTGGGCGTGGGCGGGCGGTCAGACTTCCTGTTCGATGACAAGCCGGAGGAGCACGCCGAAATGACCGCAGACGGGCTCCTCCCCTGCCCCGCCAGGCCGGATGGGTGCTCATGTCAAGTTTGTACAGCCAATCGCCGGTCTGATCATCTTCATTAGGTAGGTGAACCAATGAAATAGGTAATGTTGAAAAAAAAATGGCTTCTAACTGCAAGGAGATTGCAGGAAACAAAAAAACATTTTTTTACTCCCGAAATAGTACTTAATTTTTTGAGCAGGTGCACTAAAGCGTTATAAAAAATATAATAAAAAAATTATGAAAGAAGAAATACTCGATTATCTGGCTCTATTTTGTAACATGAATAAGGGCACAAGAGACTGGCTGCACGCCCATGCAAAGAGGATCGAATGCAAGAAAAAGACTCAACTGGTGAAGTTGGATGGTTTTTGTGATCATGTGTGGTTCATCGAGAAAGGATTGATCCGCGCCTACGAAACAGATCCCACTGCAAAGGAAACCTGTAACTGGTTTATGACGGAAAATGATATTGCAACCTCTGTCAACAGCTTTTTCTGTGGTACCCGTTCAAATATGGTGGTAGAGACTGATGAGGATTGCGTCTTATGGACCGTTTCCCGACGGGAGCTGTTTGACGGATTTGCGGATCACCCGCCCCTGGCGATCCTGACGATGATGACGGTCGTCAAATACTATTGCCAGTCCGAACTATGGGGATCGGGTCTGCGCCGAAAGAAGCAAGACGATATGTATGCTCATTTACTGCAACATCATCCAAAATTGATTGCACGCGTTTCCGAAAAAGACATGGCATCTTTTCTGGGCATTAGCGAGCCCACCTACCTGGACATTAGGCTTGGCCGAAAAGGCAAAAAAAAATAAAAGGCCGCTAAGGAAATCCACGCAAACAAAAAAACGAAATTCTTAATCTCTTCTTTTGAAAATGTTTAAAAATTTTGGTTTTCACTGCTTCAGAAACCCAAGACTTTAAAGCCCTTTTTTCATGTTGCGTCAAGGAATCGCTCTACATTTATTTCGTTAAAGAGTATAACGATTCTATCCGGCCGGAAGGGTCATTTTCTTAACCAATTAAAAGACAAAACATGAAAATGCTATTTGCTTTTCTGACAGGGTATGCCCTGCTCAGTCCGCCGGACTATGTTGTCTCCCAGTCGCCGGCAGTGCATCGATCGGCCATCAATGATCTGTTCGTCACTGCCGATGCGGGTCCTCCTGCCGCGGACAGGGCTGCCCCGGGGGGAGACAAGGGAGACAAGCCGACCGCGTTCAATAAGGTGGTGCTGAAAGCCTGCTGCGAGAAAATCGTCAAGGACATCCAGCGGGTCTATTTCCTCAACAACAGGAACGGGAAGATGAAGCTGCAGGTCAGGGGCCTTTATACCCGTGGGGCAGCGCTCTTCTTTGCGCTGAGGCTGACGAACCGGTCACCGCTGGACTATGACGTAGACAGTATCGGTTTCTTCATTATGCAAAAGGGGCGGCATAAACAGCCGCCGGTGCGGTTGAATGAGCTATCCCCTGTCTATGTCTACGACAGTGTCGCCCGGGTAAAACGGTTTGGACGGGTGACGAGCGTCATGGTGCTGCCCAGGCTGAAACTGGCGAGAGGGCAGCGGCTTCTGATCGCAGTATCGGAGAAGAACGGAAGACGGCAACTGCAGGTGCTGGCTTCCCATTTTATCCTCGAGAACGCGCGGCTGATCTGAGTCGCGGGAATCTTTAATTTATCATTTTAAAAATTAGAAAAATGGAAACCAAGTATCTTAACTATCTCCGGGATGACATGAAATACCTGGGCTTTGGAGATAATGCCCTGCTGAACCAGCAGCTCGAAGAACAAACGGAAAGAGCTGTCGAAGGATTCGAATTATACACCGATGCGTATTTTGACGAAGATACCAAATTGGAAGCCAAGCTGTATTTCCGGCATTCGGATAAGGAGAACAGGTATTTCTTCAACAAGTTCGACGCTTTATTAATTTATCCGGAAGAACCGGCCAGGAACCGGGCGCAAACCTTCTATGTTTTCCTGGGTAAAGGTGTCACGTTCAAGGAATCATTTAACCTGCTGCAGGGGAGGTCGGCGTATAAAAACATGATCAGCCTGGAAGGAGAAAAATACAAGGCCTGGATCAGGTTAGACTTCGGGGAAAAGGACCAGCACGACAATTATAAGGTCAAGCAATACGGGTTGCGCTATGGCTATGATCTGGAAAAGGTGCTGGAGAAATATCCGATCAGGGAATTACAGGAGGAAAAGACGAAGGCGGAGCTATACCGGTCCCTGCAGCGCGGAAATCGCCAATCGGTGACTTTCGATAAGCCGGCGAAATCGGAGAAAATGTATATCGAGGCCAACCCGATGTTCAAGACGATCAATATCTATCCGCATGTCGTGAAGGTGGCGAAAAAGACCGGCAGTGAACCGCCGGTACCTTCGGCAGAAGATCCCCGGGAGCATCCGGCCGATCCACTGCCGGAAGAGTTTCCCGAAGAAGAAACGGTTCCCGCAGAAGAAACGGTTCCGGAATATACCCTGGTAAAAAAACCACCGACCCGGAAGAGAGTTCGTAAATAGTTAATTAATTAATATCACATATACTCTTATTTTATGCTTCACGCTCCATATATGCATATACAGGCGCTCCGCGATTTCAGCGCTTTTCAATTCACCAGTGCAGGAATAGCCGGCTCCGTCACCCGGCAGGTCCGTTTCAACGGTCAGGGAGATGCCGGCATCTACAATCTTGACCTGCGGGACCTGCCTGTCACCAAAAAAGACGATCCCGGCCGGGTCACCGATCAGGGCGATATGAAGACTGTGCTGGCCACACTGATACAGATCATCGAGATCTACACGGAACGGTATCCGCGAAGAAGCGTCCGGCTCAAAGGAGATACACAGGAAAAAGCCCATCTTTACCGGGCTGCATTGGACCGTCACCTGGACATCCTGTGCCCTTTGTTCATCATCAATCTGGAAGAACACGTATCTGCTTCCGGCGACCAGAGTATCGACAACATCGCATTCGTGCTAAAGCGAAAGCCGATCCCTTTCTTATCCATTCATGCCATTCAAACGACCTGGCGCGGCCATAGCCGGCTGTTCGGCAGCAAGGTAACGATCGAACTGGACAAAGGGTTAAGATTGGGTGTGGCACTGCCGGTGTTGTGATCATCAGGACAGGACGCTGATCAATCAGGACAGAACACTGATCAATCAGGACAGAACGACGATCAATCCTTTGAGGACGGCGCCCAGCTTGACCCCTTCCATCACTCTCGACTCCGTACTGTTGTGCTGTAACACAGACCGCTCATGCGAAGTGACGCACAACTCACAGCCGTTGATGGAGGAGATGACCAGGCTGACCAGCTCGAAGAATTCCTTGCCCAGGACGGGGTTGGCCATAATGCTCATCTTAATACCGGCAGGCTGGTTGTCGTAAAAATCCTTTTTGATGAAATGCCGGAAACGATAGTAGATGTTGTTGGTGTTCATCAGGGAAGTGCAGGCGATGATCTCGGCTATTTCGGCATCGGATGCGCCGGCCTCTTTTGCCAGGCTGGTCAATGGTTCCTGCAGCAGCGTGGATTTTTCATTCACGGCTACAGCAATCGCCAGGAGCAGCGCCTCCTTCCTGGTCAGGTGTTGATTGTTGTTCAGTACATTGCTTGTATTGATCTTCAAATCCTTAATGAAACGGGATTCGACAGCTACCAGCGCCAGTACATTGGCGGAAGGCTCATAACCCGGGATATTCAGTTCGCTGAGCAGGTTTTGAAAGGTCTCGTTCTGTAAAGTGGCCATTGCACTCATATGATGGGTTTTTTAGTGAGAGACCGCCCCCCAACCCTGGTGGTAAAGGGACGGTCTCTTCTTATTCTCTGATGGGATGATCATCACCGGGTGACCGGCGATCGGTGATCGGCGGCAGGTGACCGGGAATGGGTTAGTTCATGCTGAGCTGTGTGGTCAGCGTCTCTTCGCCCTTTTTCCAGTTGCAGGGACAGAGCTCATCCGTCTGCAGCGCATCCAGCACCCGGATCACCTCCTGCACACTGCGGCCAACGTTGAGATCATAAACGCTCACCCAACGAACGATACCCTGAGGGTCGATGATGAATGTAGCGCGGTAGGCGATCTTTTCTTCCTGGTCCAGGATACCGAGCTCTTCGGCCAATGATTTGGACGTATCAGCCAGCATGGGGAATTTAAGGTCACGCAGATCACTATGGTCCCTTCTCCAGGCGGCGTGCACGAATTCCGAATCCGTGGAAGCGCCGATCACGACGGTATCCCGGTCAGCAAACTCACTGTTCTTCTTGTTGAATTCAGCGATCTCGGTGGGACATACAAAGGTGAAATCCTTAGGCCACCAGAACATCACCATCCACTTGCCTTCTGCACTGGCATATTCGTGGGTAATTTCTGTAAACTCTTTCCCTTTCTCGATGGATACAACTGCTTTCTTCCTGAAGGCAGGAAACTTTTCGCCAATGGACAAAATTCTGTTGGGCATATTTCGAATTGTTTTTTACGGTAAAATGAGGTGATACATCTCGTAAGGCGGCCAATCATTGATCCTGTCGGATAGGCTGCACTGGTAGCGCAGCAAAGTGATGCAAAAGTAAGGCAACGGATGCTCAAACATGATCTCCATTCTCTATTAACTGATAGATAAAATCTATCAGCCGGCTGCCTGCCGTCTTTCGAGCGTAAAGGGAACGAGGCAGGTGATCAGGATACCGAAGCCAGCCATCATGCCGAAGGCGCCCTGCAGTCCGGCCAGTTGTGCCACACTACCCACCAGCGGGGGGACGATCAGGAATCCCAGGTAACCGACGGTAGAAACAGCAGCTATAGCCGATCCGCTGCTCATCCCCGCCGAACGGCCTGCCATGCTGAAGACCATCGGTATCACACAGGATACGCCGAAGCCTGTGAGGATAAAACCGAAGCCTGCGATCAGCGGATAGGGAAATGCAACGGCGACCAGCAGCCCCAGCCCGATCAATCCGCCGCTGTAAGTCAGCACCGTCCGGATCCCAAAGCGATTGGCCAGCCGATCACCAGTGAGCCGGCCCAGCGTCATGGCGATCATATAGGCAACGAATCCCAGTGTAGCCGTATCGGGGTCGGCATGGACGGCCTTTCGAAAATAGATACCGCTCCAATCGAACATGGTGCCTTCACAGGCCATGGAGGCAAAAGAGATCAACCCGTATTTGGCCAATGTCTTGTCGGGCAGGGCAAACCAGGGCCTGCGCTCACGCGAGGCAGGCTGTTGCGGCATACTGCCGGGATAGGCATAAAGGCAAAAAGCCGTCAGCAGTACTCCTACGATCAAAAAATGCCACGCGGGAGACACCGAGAACCGGACCATGAGGGAACCCAGGGCTGCGCCCCCGAAACCGGCAAGGCTCCAGACGCCGTGAAAGCGAGCGATGATCGACCGGTCGAAGAGGGATTGTACGCCAATAGACTGTGCGTTGACAGAAATATTGAGCAGATTGCGGGAAGATCCGAAAAAAACCAGGGCAATGACCAGTTCCCAGGTCCGCGTAGCAAAGCCGATGCCACACAACATGAGATTGAAAAAAATGGCGCCGATCATCATGATCCGGCGGCTATCGAACCGGCTTAACAGGACGCCGGTGACAGGCAGCGTAGCCATCAGCCCGATGGGCAGCGCAAAGAGGACGGCGCCGAGTTGTGCCTCGTTGAGATGAAGTTGCTGCTGAATGGTCGGAATGCGCGACGCCCAGGTAGAAAACCCGAAACCGCTGACGAAGAAAAAAATGGCCACCATGACCCGCGTTCTGCCAGGGGTTGACTGATTGTCGGCTTTTACTGTCATCGATGTTAAGTCTGTTTAATAAAAGCGCAAAAATAGGACTCTGGCGGGAGTGATCAGGGGAAATGATTCTGCCGCCGCGGTCGCGGCGGCAGAATTTTGCATGCGGAGCGGATATCCGACCCGGAATGTCCGGGGCGGCCTGTTTAGTTGAAGTCCTGTTTGAGCCGCATGTATTTGCGGAGGTCCTGTGAATCGAATCCTTTTTCCTTCATCCGGGCAACGTATGCTGCGTCGACGCCCATAGACTTCAGTGAAACCAGCCGGTTGGTTTCGATGTCGGTATAACCAAGGTCGTGAAACGATCTGGCGTATTCAGGGGTAATGCCGTTGGCTTTGAAAGAAAGCAGGGTACGCAAGGGGAGGTTGGTCAAGCCGGCATCCTGGAATCCCTTGATGAAATCGGGGGTGATGTGCTGGGCTTTCATGGAGACGAGGCCACGCAGATCTTCCACGCCCATTTGCTTCAATACCTGGAAATAGGCCGGGTGAGGCTGGAACTCGAAATGTCCGAACCCCTGCTGCCCGTCGAACTGGCCTTTGAAATTCATGGTGCCTGCTTCGCGGACCAGTTTGAAGGTGACGGTTCCCTGGCCGGGAAAGGGATCGAACTCATCCTTCCTGACGGTAAAGGAGGATTCCCAGTTGTGTTCGTCGTTGCCGGCACGCAGCTCGAATTCCAATTCATCGCCCCTGCTCGTGACAAACCAGGAACCTTCCCGGTAGGCGGAGTCGCCCGTCATATGCATGTCGATGTCAAGATGGACAACCGGGGCGAGATCGATATTCATAACCTCTTGTAGCTGCGGTTGAAGGCTGATCACGGGCCGGAGGCTGATCTGCGGTTGAAGGCTGATCTCTGGCTGTGTAGCGGATGACGGCCAGGATTCAGGCTGGGCGGACTGAGCAGGTATCGCTTCGCTTGCCGAAACCGGGGTGACTGGCTGAGCATTGGTGGACCGGCTTGCAGGGCGAACCGTCGTGTCCCGCCAGGCGGAGGATTTGGAGGACCCAGAGGAGGCGGAGACGGCAGTGCCGGACTGCCGGGGCGAGCGTTGGCTGTTCATCATAACGATACGACGTTTTAAGAGTGATTGACTATAATTATTGGTGATGCTAAAGGGTAGATGTGGAGCGGAGACCCGGAGCAGGCTAAGTTGGTACGCGAATCGTTCGACCCCGCGGTGGAGCAGCACGGACTGATCGGTCAGGAATTCAAGGTTGTTCTCTACTTCGCGGCGATAGAGCCAAATGAAGGGATTGAACCATTGCAGGACCAACGCCATTTCCGCCGCCAGGATATCCAGGGTGTGGCGCCCGCTGACATGGATCTTCTCATGGATCAGTATCTGCTGGTAGGTTTCCGGGTCGTACAGACCAGGGTTGATGAAAATGTTCTTGCCGAACGAGCAGGGCGCACGATTGCCGCCGGTCTCTACGATGCGGTACCGGCCGTCACGGATGACCGGCTGCGTGCAAGACTGGCGGCAGAGTACTGCAATCTGCAAAATAAAATGAGCTCCGAAGAGGCAAACGCCGATGAGATAGCAGTAAAAGAGCGCATGTACTACCATCAGGAGGATGGATAGCGGCCCGGGGGATGAGGATGGAGGCGCGGATGGGGACACGGCCGGAGTCGGGGTTTGCGTCGAGGTCGGGGTCCGGGTCGAAGTCACAGTTGCATTCGCATTTGTCTTCGAAGCAGCAACAGTTGGTGGGGCTTCATTTCCGCCCGGAACGATTTCATTTCCGGTGGAACGGATGTCAATCACGCCCGGACCGGGTTCGCTCATACCCGATCCGGTTTCACCTGGTTCCGAGGCGATTTTGTCCACCGCCGAAGCAGGTGACCATTCCATTCTTTCGCGCCAGCTGAATCCATGAGGGGCAGGTAAAAGAGGAAGAATGAAGGAGACGGCCAGGCAGGCCAGTAGGGTCCATCTGTTGAGTTGATAGAAGGTTTCTTTCTGTAGAAAAAGCTTATAGAACAAAAAACAGACGGTGACAATGACCGAAACGTGCAGGATATAGGCATCATTTCTTCTGGGATTTAATGATCTCTAATATTTCGTTCAGTTCCTCCTGGGACATTTTCTGTTCTTTGGCGAAATAAGCCAGCATACTGGGATAGGAATTATTAAAGTATTGCCGGACGATATCCCCGAAGGCGTGTTTCTGATACTGTTCCTTAGTAACAACAGGGTAATAGCAAAAAGTGTTGCCAAAGGTTTCATGGTTAAGAAAGCCCTTGTCTTCCAGGATGCGGACCATGGTGGCGACGGAATTATAATGGGGCTTGGGGTCAGGCAGTTCAGCGATGATCTCTTTAATGAATGCTTTGCCGAGATGCCAGCAAGCCTGCATGATCTGCTCTTCCCTTTTGGCTAATTTCTGCATGGAATTCAATTTTGAATCAAGTTAATACTAATTGATTAGTTTAGAAACTAATTCGTTAGTAATTTAAAATTTTTCCCTCTTTCCTTATGAAATGATACTTTTATACTGTTTCAATAATCGACAGCGGTGCATATGGATATATTTCATGTTTTCTACGATGAACTTATCGACTTTTCGGGGTTAGGCCCCCTGTTCGACATGTACCACAAAGGGGACTATTCGCCGCTGTTGACGGTGAGTGGGTTTATGTCGGCCATTTCACCGGTCATTCCATTTTTGTTGCTGATAGAGATAGTCCGGGCCTTGGTGTACAAGCGGTTTCGGATCGAAGACTACCGGATGCCGTTTTTCGTATTTGTGGCGAATCGGTTTTTATCACGTTTTATCAGCATTGCAGCGGTAGGATTTTGTATCGGGCTGCTCGGCCGTTTTGCGCTTCCGAAGACAACCTTCAACTGGTATTGGTTTTTGTATGGTTATGTGATCTGGGAATTTGCACACTTCATCTACCACTACCTGGGTCATAAGGTGAGGCTGTTCTGGTGTTTGCATTCGACACATCATGCTCCACAAACCATGAACCTCTCCGTCACTTACATGCATTTCTTTCTGGAAGGGCCATATGCCGATGTGATCCGCACGTCGATCTGCATCCTGGCGGGGGTAAATCCCCCATTGTTGTTCCTGATCATGGCCATAGACGGGACCTGGGGAGCTTTTATCCATGTGGGCGAGCATACTTTGCGGAATGGCCGGCTGGGGATGCTGGGACGGTTGATCCTCACGCCTTCCCACCATCGGGTGCATCATGCACGTAATCCGGTGTATATCGACACCAATTTCTGCAACCTGCTCAACATCTGGGACCGGGTGTTTCGTACTTATCAGCCTGAAGACCGCTCCATCCGGATCGAGTATGGCATTACGCGGGCCGTCAATACGAAGAGTTTTGCGGATATGTATTTTGGTGAGTTTGCTTTGCTTTTCAAGGATATGGCCCGCGCGCCCGGCTTTCGGAACAAATTCCTTTACCTTTTCATGCCGCCCGGCTGGAGCCATACCGGTGAACACAAGACTGCCCGCATCATGAAGCAGCAAGCAGCCGGAGAGGAAGTTGTGCCCACATCGTGATATTGCAGCGCGGCAGGTGGGATCATGGGGGAAAAATATTCCATAAAAAATTTGCTATCAATGCTTTTTGCCTTATTTTTGCACTCCCAAAAAAGCCACTGCTTTTTGGTTGATTTTTGTCGATTCCGTAGCTCAGTTGGTAGAGCAATACACTTTTAATGTATGGGTCCTGGGTTCGAGTCCCAGCGGGATCACGAATAGCGCACTTAGGTGCGCTTTTTGTTTTTAAGTGATGCTCATATTCAACGCGTTGTGTTAAGTCTTCTATCAATCGGATACCAAATAATACAATCTGCGCCGGTACCTATTCCGGTACCATCGGACATTCCGACCTTTATAGGTACCGGAATCGTCTGAAAGCCTCGTCTGTAAAGGGTTTGCAAAGATGATTTTTCATCTTTAAACTCAATGAAATGAGCAAAGTATTATCGGTTCGGATGTACCTAAAACATCAAAAAAAAGACACCGAAGGCAAAGTGCCTATTTACGTTCAGGTGACCATTGACGGCGACGAAGACAGTTTCTCCCTCTCCCGTAAGTTGTTTCCGCACGAGTGGAGCCAAGGCAAACAAAAATGTATCGGTAAATCGCAGGAAGCGTTACTGATCAACACCAAAATCACCAAGACAAAAGGCGACCTGACGGCCGTCTTCGATCGAATTGCTGTGCAGGAAATCGTTAAAGCCAAACAGTTAATCAAATTGTATCATGGGCAAGATCCGGATAAGGAGCAGGTCATTAAAAAAGATATCTGCTATCATCAAAAAAACCTTTCAATCATTGATCAATACTTCATTCTGAAGACCAGGGAGAAAAAGGTACTCAAACTACTCCATTCGAATTCCCGGCCCGAATCGATTCAGGAAGAAAAGCAGATCATGACCAAAAACATCGAAGATTTTCTTCAACAATCCCACTCCTGGATGGACGATCCAACCGTAGACAAAACCCTGATGGATGCCCAGTATACCTTTCTCTTGAAATTTCTCTACAAAGTGTTGAAAGGAACGGCGTCGCATGAAACCTTCCGAAAATGGATCAGTACAAAAAATACCTTTGTTTCCTTCCTTAAGTATAGGTATAAGGTCAGCGACCAATCCCTAAAAAGCATTCCGCTTAAATTCGCCGTCGATCTGCATGAATACCTGACCCTCACCCACTCCATCGGGAACAATGCCGCCATGAAGTATATCAAGAATCTCAAGCAGGTCATCGACGACGCAGTAGTACAGGGCTGGTTGACCCAAAATCCGTTCGAATCGTTCAAATGCACCTATGTCGATCCTGAGCGGCAGGCATTGACGCTGGAAGAGGTTGCTCGTGTCATCGATCATGATTTCGCCAATGGCCGCCTGGCCGAGGTCAGAGACGTGTTTGTTTTCTGCTGCTTCACCGGTTTTGCGTACCAGGAAGTCTATAACCTCCGGCCGAGGGATTTGATCATCGGGATCGATGGAAAAAACTGGATGAACACCAATCGCAACAAAACAAAAAACCCGGAATTTCTGCCGCTCCTGCCCATTGCGGAAGATATCATCCTCAAATATCGCTCTCATCCCTATTGCATCAAATACAAAAAGCTGCTGCCCGTCAACAGCAACCAGCGCTTTAATGAATATCTTAAGGAGATAGGTGCGCTCTGCGGGATTGAGGTCGAACTGACCACCCATACCGCACGCCATACCTTTGCAACGACCATCGCTATTGAGCACGACATCCCGCTAAAAATAGTCAGTGTCATGCTTGGCCACCGGACGCAAAGGACAACAGAGATCTATGCCCGTGCCAGCAAACTGGCCATCAGCAGGCATATGAGCACCTTACAGGAAAAATTGTTTGGCAAAGGAAGAGCACTTCAGGTTAATAAACGGAGCCATCCCATCGAAACCATTCTTCCGGATAAAAACAAAACCAAGAAGGTTCATTCGGCAAACGTCAACTTTAAATGTGAAAACGGGTCGTAAGGTGGCCCGTTTTTATCTCTTTTCGACGCTGTTCTCAAGCAATTTTTGAACATCGGAATATTTGTACAAGATCGTTCCGCCGATCCGGGAATAAGGCAAAGTGCCTTTTACCCTCAGCCGTTGTAACGTTCCGGCGGAAATCTTCAGCAATTTGCGCACTTCGTAACTTTTTATCCAGGGCTGCATGGGATCCGGCCGCTTCATGACCCGCACCAAATCCGTCAGTAATACTAACCTGAAATTATCCAAGTCTTCCTTCGTCACCAGTTCTACTTTCATTTCGCACATTTTATGATAACAAAAATAAATACAAAAAAAATGGATTGATTGACCCAAAAAGGGTCAGGTTGTAATTATCATGAGGTAGGGTCGAAGAAAAACACTCCCTCGGACGGGGGTGACGAAGGCGCCATAGGGACTTTCCAACACAGCGGGTATTGCGCCTTCATCACGTCCGGCCGGGGGCGCCAAAGCCGTTACAACGGCCCGGCCAGATGTTACTGCCGATCGGCTACGGCAGCATAGGCGAAGCCTGACGCCAGTATGGGAAAAGCAATACGGCGGGTATCGATCGAAACATTTATAGAAGATAACCTAAAAAGGATCAGGCAGTGGAGACGTGAGTTTGGGGCAGGATTTATTTGTAACTTTCGGATTCCCCAAAATAGGCCATGGACATATGGAAAATAACGACCTGGATGCTTCCCAATCAATTTTTGACTTAAATCCTGAGCAAAGGGCTGCCAGACTACAGCCTGCGACGGACCAGGTGAAGAAAGACATTTTCGCCGCGGGTCTCCCCCTTGTCTATCAGGATGATCATTGCCCGACGGAGAGCTATTTCATTCACGAGTATGAAGATGGCCGCACCTATCTGATGCTGATGGATATGGATACCAGGACGTTTACGTTGATAAAAGATCTCACGCATGCCTGATCTTTTCGTCATCGCAGGCCCAAATGGAGCCGGGAAAAGCACCTATTCCTCCTTGCTTGTTCCCCTGTACCTGAATGTCTTCGACGCTGATAAGCGATTGGCAGAAAAGGAGAAGTTATTTCCGGACATTAATCCCTGGCAACTGATGGAAGGAATAATGGATCACGACTTTGAGAGGGAGATAGCCAGGGCGATCGGGACCAAAAGCGATTTCGCCTACGAAACAAACTTTTCGGTGGATGGTCCTTTACAAACCCCGGATCGCTTCCGCCAGGCCGGCTACCGGATCAACCTGATCTATATCGGGCTTGAATCGGTAAAAGCGGCTATCGCAAGGGTTGAGTACCGGAAATCACTAGGGGGCCATGATGTATCGAATGAAGAGATCATATCGCGCTATCACAAAGGATTGGAAAACCTCGAAAAACACCTCCCTTACTTTGACCGGGCGATGGTCTACGCCGGCCAAAAAGGTATAAAGATTGCCACACCGCGAATAGTTTATCAGTTGCAAAAAGGGCTCATTATTGAAAGAAATCTCCCTATTCCCAGGTGGGCCCGGAATTTACCGGTTGAGGAGCGTTCCCCCGCCGAACAAATTCAACGGCATCCCAAAAAGGGCCGCAGGCGGTAAGACCGTTTCATTCAATCAGCAAATGCCGCAATTCTGGGGTGTTTTTGATCCGCTGCATTTCTGCGTCGATCAGGGCGGCGATCTCGCTTCTGACGCGTTGGAAATTGTCGAGAAGCATCTGCTGGGTGACTTCGCGGATAACGGGCAGTTCCTTATAGGCTGCCTCTTCCTCTGACAGGGCCTGGGGATCGTTGACGATCCGGCAGCAAAAGGTCTTCAACTCGATGGGCTGGTCGGGACGGTCGGCGACCATGCCGACGAACTCGCCGGAGGAGAGGGAGGAAATCCGGGATACGGGGATGGAATATTCGAGGTGGCCCGACTGGGTGACGGTGGTATCGGTGGACGTGAACGTCATGCTTTCTCTCTCCTGCATGGTCTTGCCGAACCGGTCGGACAGGAGCCTGGCGGTCTCGCCGCTGACCTGGCCGGCAATGATATTGCCGCAGGTTTGCAGGACGACCTCGGCGAATTCCTTCCCGTAGGCGAGGCGGAGCTGGCTGGCATCCTGAAGGCAGAGGGTGATGGCCATCTTGTTGGACCGCCCGGTGGCGATGGACTTATCGATGGTATGGACGATGATGGTGCTGAATTCCTCGAGCATGACGGACAGGGGATGCATATTTTTCCTATTGGCGAGCCGATTGATGGTGTTGATATAGGCGGCTATGATGGGGCCATAGGTGCCGGTCTTTTGGGGGTTGCCGCCGATGCTGAGTATCTTGGGTGACTCGGGGTTATTGAGGTCGAGGGTAAAATCGTCGCCGGTGAGCACGTAGTAAATGGCGGGCGAAGATAGTTTGGCGAGGCTGATGGTGGCGGAGGCTATCTGTCCTTCGAGCTGGTCGGCTGCGCCGTGCAAATAGGCATTGATGAAGGCGCTGATCTGAGCCCGGACCTGGGGTTCTGCGCTAAGCACGGTGAAGAGTTTCTTGTAGGGTGTCTGGGCCAGTTCGATGACATGGGGCCAGGAGCAGTATTTTCCACCTTGGTACTGGCGAAGGAACCAGATAAGGGCCTTGACAAAATTGATGGCGGATTCGGAGAAAAACTCGCCTTGTTTGTTGACCCATTCTGGGTTGAGCCCGAGCAGGATGGTCCTGGCTGCTTCCCCGGCGTCGGTGATATCTGTCATGGTAGCAGGAGCGAGACAGTTGCAACGATGGGTGCGGCTGAGGTCGTCAAAGGAAATATTATAAAACCCTGGCTTTCCGGGATAACGGGAGCGGTATCGCTCGAAATAGTTGTAGGCAATTTTTGACAGGTCATCGTATTTGAAATCGTATAGCAGCATGGCAAAACCACTGGCGATTTGCTGCTTGATAAAATTCTGGATGATATACCAGGTCTTGCCTGAGCCGGGCGAACCGAGCACGAGGGTGCCGCGAAAAACGTCGATGAAGTTCACCCAGCTATCACGGGTCTCTCCCTGGTATTGGTAGCGGGCGGGCAGGTTGACGGAATGGTCGTTGGTGAGGAGTCGTTGTTCTTGTGGAAAGGACTCATGGAGGCGGTTGAAAATATCGGGCTGCGTCTTGCGCCAGATAACGCGGCTGAAATAGGCTCCCCCTCTCAGCAGGAGCAGGTATCCGCCGGTACAGAAAAGGATATACAGCAGGGCCAGGTGCTCGGGGGGGAAATCGGGCAACAGGATGGCGGCGCTGCCGAAATAGAGCGCCAGGCCGGCCACGGTGATCACTAATCCTTCCTTGGGAGTATAGTCGGGATCCTTCTTTCCCCGTGATCCCAACAGGGATATGCCTAATAGCAGGAAGGCCCCTGTTTTGGATACAAGGAAATGAGAAAACAATCCTGTCCGGCCGAGATTTCCGAGGAAGACATCGACCAAATGGGTGGTCAATCCCCAATCGCGGAAGGCGGAATAGGTGTAGTAATAAAAATGGAGCATGAGCAGGACGATGCTGGTCATGCGAATTAGGTTGAGGATCTCGTGCAGCGACGATTCATTCTCTCCGGTGGATCGGCTCATACATTGATTGTTTTAAAGTTTTTGAGATTTGTTTTTTTTCTTTTGATTAGCTTTCTGGCTGAGTTCGTAGGGTAGTCTTTCGGCCTGTTCCTCGGAGCGGAACAGGATGTCAAGCGCTTCGTTATGCTCTCGTGACGATTCCAGGTCCTTGCCGGGAACATTTAACGGGTAAAGGGGCGGTTCCTTGGCCTTCTGTTCCGCCGCTTTTTGTGGGATGGGAAGGGCAGGCTGTAGATATTGGTCGAGGCCTAATCGCTCCAAAATAGCTCGGGTGGAATAGGCCTTGCCGAGGTCGCTGGCCTTGATGACGATTTTCCCATCGAGGTCGACGAAGCTGATGCCATACAGGAATTTTTTCCTGTTGATGTAGGAGACGGCAGCAATCTGATCCCGGCCCAGGGCGTCAGTAAACGCCGTCCAGCCTCGAGGTCGTTGCTGAAGGACGGTGTCGAGCGCTGACCGGACACGGTTGATGCGGGCGGGGTCGATCAGGCGGTTCTCTTCGAACTTGACTTTGAGCCATTTCAGCCCCGGCTTGAAATAGATGGAGCTGGCTTTGATGGGGACGCCTATCCCCTGCCCTTTCTCATCGAGCATTTGGTAAAGGAGGCCTCCGTGGGCGCGGATCCGGCCCCCGGGTTGGCCGGCGTCTGCCTTGAGGTTGTACAACCTTAGAATGGCATTCAATTCGGGCAAGGAACGATAGCGATAATTGTCGAGAATGTATTCAAGCGCATTGGTGATGGCCTGCTTGGTGGGCCGCTTGCCGTATTGCAGTTTTTCCACGGGGATGGGTTTCAACTGGTAGGCCTGAGTCTTCTTTTGCTGCTGGGCTTTGACGAGTCCATACTTTTCCTCGATGTCCTTTCGGGCGGGTTCGGACTTGTCTCTGCCGATGAAATTGAGATCGATGGAACTACCGTCGGCGCGGATACTGGTGGTCACAATATGGAGATGGGGATTCGCGGTGTCAAAGTGCTGGTAGACAAGGAAAGGTTGTCCGCCGAAACCCATCCTGTCCATGTATTCGCAAGCGACCTCAATCATTGTTTCCCTGGAAATAATTTCTCCGGGAGCGAAGCTGACGGGTATATGAAGCGCGTTGTATTTCACCCGCCGGTTGAGGGCGATGAGCTGGGCAAAGCGCTGCTTTTTTTCGAGGATGCTCAGATCGGAGGCGTTCTTCAGGAAGTTGCCGGCGTAAATGCATTCTGCCAGGCCTTCGGCCACTTTATGCTCGTTGTAATGGATGGGTCGATTGATATCCACGGGGAGCTTTATTTTTGTGACCATAGTTCATACATTTTGATGAGCATTTTTTGGATCTCGTCGATCTTCTGGCGCACGGAAAATTCCTCAGCAGCAAAATAATTGATGGTTTCTTCGAGTTCATGTGAGGGAGAGAGACTGTTTAGTTTTTTCACGGCCTGGTTGAAGTTTTTTCCTATGGACAGCAGTTCGTTCTTCAGTGCCAGGGCAGTAATCAAAAATTCATCCAGAGACTTATTCCGCTGCCAGACGGTCACCGGTTTTTGGTGCAGGAGATCCCGGATATAGTCGGAGAAAACGCGGTGGGTGGTGGCCTTGAATTTCTCCTGCAGGCGGGCGTATTCTTCCGGGGATACGCGGATGATCAGGTTCCTGGTCCTTAATGCTTTTCGCTTCATATTCGTTCTTCACTTTTAAGGTCTGCCATACAATGTCCAATCGTTGTCTTTTGGCTTTTCCCGACTCCGGAGGGAAATCCATGGAATGCATGCGGGTTTCCCGCATTGCATTCCTACATCTTGCCATTCGCGGGGGCCAGGGGCCCCAGGTGAATCGCCCGTCAACATGGGCGACGTGGACTGAGGGCTGTTCGCCTCCCGCGGGAACGTAGGGCTACGGACTGATGGCTTGACAACGGGATAAAATTAGCATAACGCGGTCGAATAAGGGCTGATGGCCGTATTTGGGTCAGGATGGCGAAGTCGGAAGATTTTATTTTTGGGGCTAAATCAATTTTTATGGCGAATAGGGAAATGGTGAAGATCTATGAGCTGGCGCTCAATGGGCCGGGCATGGGTGAGGAATTTAAATTGAGCTTCCCGGTGAGCAAAAGGCACTTGTTGCTCTTCTGCTTATTGGTGGAAAACGGCATCAACCCGGTGAAGGAAAAGGCGGAGGAACTGGCGGGCTTATTGTCGGCGGAAACGCGGCAGGAACTGGCGGCGTTGATCCCGGAAATTTTGAAGAAGGGCGGCCCGGGGCTGCTGGAATTCTACGAGCGGTTGAAGGCGTTTTGAGCACTCCGATTTTACTTTCTTGCCCGAAGCTGCCTGGTGTGGTTTCGGGCAATTAATTTCATGGCTATCTTGATGAGAAGGATGACGAGAAGGACGAGAAATTTCAGCAGGGAAATAACCGCGCTAACAATGGTGGTCGCTGAGGTTTTGGGCTGTCGGTGACTGCCTCGGCGAGTGGCGGCCACCTTGCCCGCGGGTTCATCGGCGCAGGGAAAATCCCGGTACGGATAGTCGTGATACGGGAAATCATGGCGGGGGAATTGGCGGCTGTTCATGCGGGTAAAATTACTAATTTATTTAGTAAATATAAAAAACTATTTTTCCATTACGTAACGCTTCCTTACTTTACTACCGGTAATCATTAAACCATTTTTTAAACTTTATCGCTATGGAAGAGTTACTGCAGTTATTGCGCAGTGTGGGTCCGATGTCTTCCGCGTTGGAGCGGCACTTGCGGGGCAAGATCAAACCGGTTTTTTTAAAGAAGGGAGAACTACTCTTACGAGCGGGGGAGGTCGCGGGACTGATCCTGTATCTGAAGAAGGGACTGGTGCGGAGCTACTCGCTGCTGGAGGGTAAGGATGTCTCGAACTGGTTCATGAAGGAGGGGCACATTATCATCTCGGTGGAAAGCTTCCTGCAGCAGATCCCGGCGGAGGAATGGATCCAGGCTCTGGAGGATTGCGAATGCTGGGGGATCACCTACACGGAGCTGGAAAAGACGTACCGGAGGTTCCCGCGGTTCGAGCGGGTGGGCCGGCTGATCACGGGGAAATATTATTGTATGAGCGAGGTGCGTCACAAGTCGCAGCGGCGGCGAACGAAGGAGGAAAAATACGACTATATGATGGCGACGGACCCGGACCTTGTGGCGCGGGTGCTGAACAAGTACATGGCCTCCTACCTGGACATCAGTACGAGCAGCTACGCACACCTGCGGAGTGATTACTCGAAGCGGAAACGATCTGGCAAGCGTTAGCAAGGACGTGCAATTTTGCACTTTCGTGGTGGGCCTCATAGCTTTGGGAAAAATATCTACCTTCGGAGTGGGCGAAATAAGCGGCTCCTCGTATTCCCATGACTTTTATTCGATCTTTTTCCATACAGGCTGATAAGCATCATCCTTTCCCCTTTAACATCCCGGCGGTGCGGTTTGCGAAGGGGATTGCGCTGGGAGACCAGGTAACGATTTTTGTGGGCGACAACGGTTGCGGGAAGTCCACGCTGCTGGAGAGCCTTGCTTACTCGATTGACATTCCGCTGATCGGCGGACGGATCGGCGGGGCTTCGCCGAGTTTTGAGGCTGCCAAGACGATCAAATCGTACCTGGAGATCGACTGGCAAAAGCAAACGCAAAAGGGCTTCTTCTTTCGCGCGGAGGACTTCAGCCATTTCATCGACAACGTTGACCGGGAACGGGAGAAAATCGCGATGGAGCTACTGGATCTGAAGGGGAAGGTGGACGACTCGGTGATCCAACAGATGCGGGAAAATATGAACTATGCCGGGGCGGCGATGCGCAAAAATTATGGCGTGGACGTCAATACCCTGAGCCATGGCGAAGCCTTCCTGACGATCCTGCAAACGCGTGTCCACGACAAGGGTATTTTTATCCTGGATGAGCCGGAGGCGGCCTTGTCACCGCTGAAGCAGCTATCGCTGCTGGCGTTTATTCTCGAGGTCCTGAAGGGTGGGAAGGCCCAGTTCATTATTGCGACACACTCCCCCATCCTGATGGGGGTACCGGATGCCATATTGTACGAGATCAGGGAGGAGGGCATGGAGCGGGTGCAGTACACGGAGACGGATCATTACCGGATCACCAAGCGTTTTCTTGTCGATCCGGAGAGTTATCTGCGGCATCTGCGGTGAAGTGATTGAAGATCGTCTGCGCGTAGATCTCAATTACTGGGATATCAGTTTTTTGTCGATTTTTTGATATAATCGTACCCCATCGCTCGGGGCAGGAACATCATCATCCAATAACCTGTTCATTTTATCAAAAAGCAAATAACGTGGTATGGAATAGGCATCTTTTGCACCCCAGATTAAAGTAGTCAGCTCATCCTGTAAAGCCTTATTTGCCCTGATATGATGGCCGGAAAGATGATATTCGGCTATAGCGTTTCTCCATGTGGAATCTTCCTCCTCTTTATCGAACGAGATATAAATGAGTTCGATGCCCTTTTTATCCAGATACTGATTCAGCGTATCACTGTAACTGAATTCTTCTTTACAAGGGCCGCACCACGTAGCCCAAAGATCGATAAGTACAGGTTTCGCTTTGAAGTGACTTAGTAGCTGTGAGATGGAGTTAATATGGGAATAGTTTGCAATGATTGTCATGTGACTTTTATCGGGAATACTATCGTTGACGCTTGAGCCAGGGTTAACACATTTCGCCTCCGCATGATGCAGAGTAAAAACCCATAAAAGACAAATGGTGATCGGTTTTTTCATGCACGAGTGGCTTTTTTGCGTCAGTAAGATACATATAATCTTAAGTTTTGGTAAGCCGCCTGGAATTACCCATTACGGGCGGTCAGCGCGTGCAATTTTGCACTTTCGTGGTTGACCTATTGTCTCGTGTCGAAAGCCTTGTTACATTCGATCCAGTAAACGAACTGTGCTATGACCGGGTTTTTCGACAGGGTGCTGGGCCAACTGGGGGCCGGACTCACCGATATGGCGGGTGAAACCAATCTTATCCAACGCTTCGCGGGCTCTCTCACGCTCGTCAAGGAAGCGATTGCGGAGCTGAAGGGGGAGCTGCGCAACTACAGCTTCAACGGAAAGGAGGACGAGATCATTTACTTCAGGGACCTGGCGCCGAAGGTCTACAGCCAGCTGTTTTACTACATGAAAGTTTACGCGGTGGAAAACTACCGGCGGTTTATCAGCCCGGAGCGGTTCCGAAGGGTCCTGCAGGAGGAGATGACGCGGATCGACGAGTTCTACGCGCGTCACCGGGAGTTGATGCAGCACGTGCCGGGCGGTGAATCGTTTTGGGACGACTGTCTCTATACGCGGCAGGGTTACGGGAACTGGTGGGTGGAGCAGGATGTGCTGTACATCGACGAGGACTTTACGATTGGCACCTACTGGGCGGCGATGAGCCTGGCGAATGCGGAGTTGATGCAGTGGCTAAAGGGGCAGCTGGCGGAATTGGACCGGCCGGTGGCGGAGGAGGTCCCTGGTAAGGAACGGAAGGGGAAGCTGGTATGGACGGCTAACCTGGTGGACCTGGTGGAGCTGGCGTATGCGCTGCATCTGAAAGGGTGTCTGAACAACGGGCAGGCGACGTTGAAGGATACGATGGAGGGCGTGGCGGCGTTCCTGGGGGTGGACCCCGGGAAGTACCACATCACGATCCAGGAGATTGCAAGGCGGAAGATCAGTCCGACGAAATTTTTGAAGAGTTTGATGGAGGAATTGCAGCGGAAGTTGGATGAGATGCAGTAGCATTTCTTTTGTCTGAACTCGGATTCGTCGGATAACCGAGCGCAGCGAAGGTTACGAACGAGGAGGAGCGTGGCGAAGCAGCTCCGACGAAGTTCTGGATTACCCGGATTCTTTGGAACGGCAAAAAGATGTGATTGCCAACCTTTACGCGATATAAGGGGGTGTGGGGCGGAGCCCCACACAACTCGCGGGAAAAAGGGCCGCTTGCGGCGCTTTTTCCGCGCCATAGGTGATGAATTTATTTCGGGGATTCGAATCTCAACCTAAAATATATACGATCATGCTACACAAAACCTTATTCCATGAACTGACGGGGGTAGACCCCCGGATCAAGGGCGACCGCCCTACCCTGCTGACACCGGACACGGTCAGCTATTTCTTCCTGGCCAAGGGCCACGTGATGGAATTTTACCGGATCGGTCCGCAGGCCAAAAAGGTGGTGGCGCTATTCTTCGGTCCTGAGGAGTTTGTCCTTCCGAGCCATACCGATTTTTCCGGCTTTGCGGCGTTGGACAAGGTGGAGACGGAGGAATTGAGCCATCGCGCCATCATCCGGGCTCTGCGGAATTTTGAGGGAGCGAACATTCAATACCGGGTGATCCAGGAACGTTACCGGGAGAAGGTCCGGGCGCGGGTCCATGCGATGCAGTCGCTGGCGGCGCCGGAGCGGTATGCGCAGCTGAAGGCGGCGCAGCCGTGGGTACTGGATCTGGCGAAGGAGGAAGATGTGGCGAATTATTTGGGGGTGACGGTGAAGATGTTGAGGGGGTTTGTTTCCGCCGGCTGCCCCACCCCACCTCTCCGCCGAGATAGGAGTTTTCCTGGTTTCCTTTATTAATTCCCAATCACTATACCATGGCACAAAAAAAATACCTTAAACTAAGCCACTTTAAGCCCGATGGGCATCCTGAAGTACATCCTGGCAAATCTGCCGAGGTGAAAGAGATGATGCCCGATTTGATCAAAGGGGTTTCAAAGGGGTGGACCAAAATCCCCCATCGTGACCTGGAGGCATTTGCCACTCGTAATATGGGCGTGCCATTACTTGGATTCAGAAAAAAGGGGAAGGAAGTTTATGTCCATGTTTTCTGCAACGAGTTCGTGAGCCCCGTCTATGCGGTCCAAATGGTGGCCAACCTCTACCAAAAATTCAACCTCGGAAAACCGGCGTTTGCCGCTGGGTAACCGAACTGGATTCATACGATCCCAATTCCCGGCGCGGAATTACCGCCGGAAGAGACGCTTCTTATCCACCAGCTTACCAATCCCTGTTTTGGACCATTTATATGGATTATAAGCGAAGTTACGGAAGGTAGGTTATCGTGGATCTGTCTGAACTAGGCTGTCCCTCAACTTTTCCATTAAAGGGCACTATATACATGTTGGGACAGAACCTTAAAGACACATAAAATTCTTAGGCGACTATAACCCAGTTGGGACAAAGGTCTTTTTAATGTAAGATTCTGGGCATTTTTTTAAAATTCAATTGAAATAGCGCTCAAACATTTGCTTTAAAAATTCCATATCATCTATTGGGAATTCTGATTTGCCTGCGATTATTGCATCTATACCACAATGAGGACACATTGCGGTGTCGGCATTTTTATCATCTATCCACTCTACGATTTCAGATGGGCTAAAGGTTTTTAGACAATAAAAGCATCCGCAGAGGGTACTTTGACTTAGCACGGCGCGATTTTCAAATGAAAAATCGTGTGCCCGGCTTAAAAAGTCGCTCGAATATTTCATTTCTTGTTTTTAGTCGCTTTCTTGGCCTTTTTCTTCTTGGGCCACTACGGCAGGTCGACCAGCAGGCGCTCAACGTACTTTCGGGTGTCATCGCTATCATTTAACTTTTTCAAATTGTCCGATGCCTCCTGGAAAGCAAACGGGTAATTTGCTTGATTCCGCATAGCAGGGGCTGTTTCCCTATCAATTCTATCGAGCGCAATCAAGGATTCTGTAAATCGGTGGTAGATTTTGCTGAATGCATATTTGAATGCCGTATCAGTTATCAGTTGGTCATAAAAAGTCTTCCGATGACTATCGGCATATTTTAAGTACGCCGCGAAAAAGATGTTGAAGTAGTAAAAATCATTCCAGCTATTGCCCTTGCTGTTGTAATAGCCGGCCCAAAACTTAGTGGTATTTGTATAACCGCAAGTATCAAAAAAAGAGTGAAAATCAAGCAAACAACTTGGCTCCAAAGAATACGCATCGAACTCTTCCAGCAGGCCATAAATACCGTAAATTCTGGAAAGACAACTGTTTTGACATAAAAGATAGGTTTGCGCCATCGAGGCCATCGATGAGTCCCTGACATAAGCCGGTAATAGTGGAAAGATATTATCCGAAGTGAAAAAGCCATCACGAATATCTACCGTCATAAATTCGCTGGCATCGAAGCGGTAATATCTTTTAGGGTCCGTGGACAGATTCCTTGTATTGTCGTCGACATGCATGGTTTCATGTATATAGGTAAGAACTCCCTGAGGCCCATATTCCAAATTACCAAGCGCCGTAGTCAGAAAAAAGCCGATGTTGACATTATAGGGATACAAGTCCCTGACCTCTGAAGTGGAAATCAGTAGTTTCGCGATATGCTCCTCCTGGACTGACTTGACGCTGGCTTGTGCAAAGCATACCTGAACCGCATAGGTCAAAAAAATGCCAAGAGCTGTCTTTTTGATCATTTAGCAAACAAATTACAGAATGTACCGTTTTTAGTTATCCATGATGCAGGGTGGCGCTATTTGTGATTAGCTGGAACAATATTTAGCCTTCTCAAACTTAAAGACAAAATAGGAAGATTTTCGGATAAATTGGCTGGATTCGTCGGATACCCGAGCGGAGTAAAGGTTGCGAGCAAGGAGTAGCGGAGTATGCGAACGCCACGAACGAGGAGGAGCGAGGAACGAAGATCCGACGAAGGTCTAGAAACGAAGTTTCGACGAAGCTCTGGATTACCCGGAGGGTTAATGTCGAGATCGGTGAGATGACCTTCCTCACCAACGGAATATGGCCCCGATTTTGAAAATACAATGTAGAATGTCTAAATTCAGAGATAGAAATCATTCTGGTCCCGCTAAACGACCATCTTGAGGAAAACAGCGAGTTTTTGGGAAATTATAACTATTAATTTATTTAGATGAATGCCATTTTTTTCAACCAGTCTGGCGACCCGCAGGAGGTGCTGGCAATAGGTGAATTCGATCGTCCTTCTCCCGGACCCGGCGAGATCCTGGTAAAAGTTCATAGTGCTTCGATCAATCCTGCCGATATCTTATTCATACAAGGCAAATATCGAATAAAACCCGAGTTTCCGCAGATTGCGGGCCTGGAAGCGGCCGGTGTCATCGAAAGTGTAGGTGCCGGCGTCACACTAAAACCCGGTAGCCGCGTTGCCTTCCTTTGGCTCAAGACCTGGGCTGAATATGTGATCCTGCCTGCAAGCGAGGCCGTCCCGTTACCTCTTAATTTTCCGGCAGATAAGGCCGCACAGGCTGTCCTCAACCCTTTTACCGCATGGGGGCTGCTCGAACGCGTCAATCTCCGGTCGGGAGAATGGTTATTGCTAACGGCTGGTAACTCCGGTGTTGCCCGGTTGCTGATACAATTGGCCCGGACAAATAATATCAAAGTAATCGCCACCGTCCGGAGTGAGAGCTACACCAGCGATCTTGTGTCTCTTGGCGCCGAAGTGATTAACATCGAAAAGGAAGATGTGGAAAAGAAAGTCATGAGTATCACGTCCGGACAAGGCCTTCACGGCGCCCTCGATCCGGTGGGCGGTCATGCGACGACCGCCGTGTTACGCAGCCTGAGCATTAATGGAAAATTCATCGGCTATGGGGCATTAAGTTCAGAACCCTTCCAGATGCAAAATGCACAGATCGTTTATAAGAACATTTCCCTGACTGGCTTCGGTATCAGGGGATATCTCGCATCCAAGTCAAAGGAAGAACGGTCGGCCATTGCTGCCCAGCTCGTTCCCATTATCGCCGAGCCCGATTTTCAACTGGAGGCAGGAGCTCACTATCCAATGACTGACATAAAAAAGGCCTTAGCAGACGATCAACAGCGTGACCACAGGAAAATATTTCTAGCTTTTTAATTTAGCTGGTAATACCTCACTTACATATGGATTCCTTGCACCCCGGGGCTCATCCTCACCCGGGGCCGTTGGTCCTCGGCCATTCATACCAGAAACAGATCCAGTCGAAATTAACTGGGCCGCCATAGTAGTTCAAGGATTCCATGTCGAAATGGAAATCATGATGGAAGGGTATGGCATCTAATGCGCGCAGGCGGGAGTCGACAGTCGTCCCGCCCCTGTCGAAGAGGTTGGCATCACCAAGCGGCTGGGCATTGAAGATATGGGTAAAAGTCTCGGGATGCCCCCAGGAATAGCCGTAATAATCCTCCGTGCCGGTCCCGAAGTCATCGGGAAATTTGGTGCCGTCAATGTAGATTTTCTCATCACCCTCCCCCCACCATCCGCCGAACGGCTTGTAGACCTGCAAGCGGTCGCCGACATAGGTGCCGGCCTTCTCATGCAGTTCCAGGTACGTGAAGTCCTGTCCCCTCTCCTTCTCCGTCATGAAATGGTCCATACGTCTGAAGCCGGCATGAAAATACTGTGAGAGGTGGTCCCAGGTCCAATTGCCGGTGGAGACACTAAGCAAGCCGGCGATCTTATCTGTTCCCCGGTTGACGAGCCGGACTACCGCCCCTTGCCGGTAGGGCATCACCCAATAAGCCGCCATATTCCCCAGCGTATCGCATTTGCTGTACCAATCTTCCGCTGTTAAGAGTTGGTCGCCCGAACCGAAAAAGAAGCCCACGGGAACATCCACACATTGCCGGCCGTCGAATTCGATTTGCAGCCATAGATTTTTTACGGCATCGTCCAAATCGCCTCTCAGGTTGGACCCCTTAAGGGACAGCAGAATCTTCCGGATGGAGCTTACCCCTTCCCCTTCCAGTTCCAGCGTCCGGGCTGATCCGGGATCCAGGGAAAAAGAAAGGCCTTTCACCTTTTTCTCTCCCGGAACCTTAGCCTTCTGCGGAGATTCATCCATGAACGCCTGCAGTTCCCTGTTGGCTTTTTGGAACGCAGCCGCATAGCGGGAGGTCGACTGACCGGAAAAACTTTCCATGGCAGTACCCGGACGATAAATCCGGTAATCGATATTATACCAGAAGCCGCCAACAGTGTCACCCGGCGTTTTCTCGTAGGTGATCTTTAGATGACGGGCAAAGGGAATGGGCGCATATAAATTATGACCCGGTTGCGAGCCTTCATTAATGTGCAGAGTGTCCTGCTCTATGGTTCGCTGAGATAATGGCGATCCAACTGCCGTGTTTTGCCCGATCAGGGCGCCGGTATGGTCTGCCTCCCAGAAGGGTCGTGTTTGTCCATCGATGTAAAAGCGCAAATGAGCTTTTTTATTGGGGGAACCGCCTACCCAGAAACGGGTAATGACACCCGGGCCAGCCGCATCCAGCATCACATATTCATCCCTTCCCTGATTGTTTTCTTTACGGAGGTAGTTATCAAAGTCAGTGTTGGCATACCAGCCCTCCTGGTCCTTGGCGACAGAACGTCTGTCATAGCTGCTGACGTGTTTGAGGGACCATGCTCCCCCCGGATATTCCGCCAGGCGGGACCGGTCAGTCAATTCCTCAAGCAGGCTCTTACACGTCAGTTCCGTCTTCAATGCCACCGACTTGTTGTCCGGTTGTCTTTGCGCCTCCGCTTTGGTCATCGCTGCGAGTGAAAAAAGCCACAGCATCCCCACAAACAGGTTGTTTTCTCTATTCATTGCCCTTGCTTTTATTCACACCCTATTTTTTCACCAAACGTTTTGGCAATTTTGTTCATATTAAAAGCATATTGAGATTGCCTCCAGCGTAGCGAAATATACGAAAACTCTACGTCATAGATGATTATAGTGTTTCTTGGGAATTGATATCCAGAATAGCTTCAATGGCCGTCCGAAAAAATTGACCGACATCGTGTTGTATCCACTATGTGCCCTACCGTATGCTGGAACTTTGAAAATATGTATTTTGCCAGCCGAAATCATCACATGAAGCCAGACATCAAAGAGCGCATCATCAGGGACTTTGGGCCAGACCAGGCGGCAGCGACGGCTCTCGTCGAATCTTTTGAAGCGGAGCAGAAGCTAAGTCCGCGGATCAGTCGATGCGTGGTCGATTTGGCGAAGGGCGACCTTTCGAAGTTGGAAAATTATATCCAGCGTGCGAAATACGACTGGCGGGATGTTATTATGTGGGCTGAGACTATACCTCTGGAATATAATCACCCCTTTAAAGATGTTTCATGGGGAGCACGGACCCGCGCGGCCATTCCAAATATGCGGCAAACGGCGTCGTTCTGGAAAAGGTGGTTTAGTAGGATACGTATCACCCCTCTTTTGATCCTGTCCATCCTAGCTCTTGCGGGTTCGCTTATCGGCTTCATTTTTCGGCAGCATGATGATGAAGGATGGGGTATGATGATGGCCATTATCCTTCTTTTTGGTGGACTATTTGGCCTTTTGGTCTATTCCATTATTCGGTTCTTATTTCGCCTCAACTTTTTCAGTCAGGTTCTGGTTGAGTTGTTCATTCTCGGACTTCTCCTTCTTCTGCTTAAGAGATAAAACAACTTGAAGGTTGACCCAAGAAACGTTAAAAATCGTTTAAAAAAATGCGACGGGAATTCAGTTAATGCCCAAATGTAGTAATATCAAGGTCATAACAGATACCTATGGGCTACGCTTATTTCGGGGTCTTCCTCCTAATTTTATTCCTGATTGGTCTGGCCGCACGTTTTTTATCTACTCAGTTGCATCGGCACCTGGTTCTGGCGGGCAACCGAAACGCCCGTGGGTACCGGATCGCAGCGTTTATCGTCAGCTTCCTGTTGATCTTTGTCGGGCTGGCCATTGTCTTTCTTTTGAACGTCCGGATCGAACGCTGACAGACGGAAGCAGCCGCCGGGCCCGCGACCGAATCCACCATTCCGCTACGAGCAAATTCGGCACGAAGCCCATCCAGGCGTCAATCATATAAAGATGAACCGGATCGATGTGCGTCGTCCGGACCAAAATGAATTTCCAGGTCCGGAGTGTAATGGCGGAAAAAGTCAGCGCATAACTCCGGATCATCATGGCACGGTGCCTGGGCCATTGACCCCCCCAGGCAGCCAGCACCCCGAGCAGCGTAAACGTGAACCACAGGCTGTCCAATAGCACAAAGGCGATCCGGCCCGGCAGTAAGCCGTTGGCACAACAGGCCAGTACCATTCCCGCCGGGAAATTCACCACCAGGATATCGTAAGCGTAAACCCGGCCTACCAGCCGGTGGAGCCGACGGTTATCCTGCAGGACCTGGCTGGAAAATTGGGTGAAGGCTGCCAGCAAGGCGAAGATGGCGGAGAACACATGCACGTAAAAGGCCACTTTCCACCAGGAATACCCCACGTAGGCCTGTTTGAATCGCAGGAAGCCGACGTCATCCCGGAAGGCGGTATAGTCCAGCAGGATCCGTAGCATCAAATAGGTGGCGATGCATAGGACCAGGTAGACGAACAAACTTCTGACGAAGCTCAGGATGAATTTCACGACAGGTAAATTACGGCAGAAACAGGAATTGGCCTAGCCAATGTTGCTTTATAGTTAATACCGGTTAATGTCATCGAAAGCAGGTTAAAATGCTGACCCTTCAGAAACTATCAAACAATTGTGGTGCGTGTCGAATACAACCGTCTTCATGAAATCGTCAAAGATAAATAACTCAAAATAGGGTAATTCGTTCAAAAGGTTGACACATTCGTCCTTTTTACACTGTAGGACCTTCCACGGATAAAATTCGTCATCGCTGACAACCAGGAAGATTTGGTCAGCGAATCTCGACAATAACTCGCGGAATATCGTCTCCCATTGACCAGGGTTGTTGTTGTAATCATAAGTTTCCGACTGTCTAGTGCTATCCCAAAGCCAGCGTTGACCGAGATCAAAGGAGAATTTCTCAGCAAGTTTTACAATCAACTTTCTGCCTTCTTCGTCCGGAAGAAAATTACAATCTTTCATCTTATCGATTACAGCCTGCATATTGTCACTTAAACTGTACCCCATACTAAAAGCGTGTTTTTTTCCTAAGTTATGATCTAAGTATGGAAAAGCAGACTTCCCAGCGCCACAAATTTGTCGGGTTAATACAAACCCGTCAATGGCATTGAGGACGATAGGCGGAAGGCGCGGCTGGTACTGAAGCTCCGAGCCTTTTACCTAATGGATCACTCCATTGAACGGGCTTGTGCTTATTTCAAGCTAAAGCCTGAGGAGTTGAAATGTTACATGAGGAAACGGTCGAGGAAGGGACACTGGCTTTAATCAGGAGACTGACAGCCGACAAATTGTTGAAAGATTTCGTTCTGGTAGGTGGCACTGCCCTTTCCCTGCAGCTGGGGCACAGAAAATCCATAGATATTGATTTATTTATTGCGCATCCTTTCGACGTACATGCGATAGCGAGGCATATAGAATCCACCTATAGACCGACGGAAATGCACGTCCTGGGGAATACGATTTTTTCGCGGGTGGCGGGAATTAAACTGGACATGATGGCTCATGGCTATCCATGGCTAAAGCCTATACAGGAAACGGATGGGGTCAGGATGGCATCGATCGAGGACATTGCGGCCATGAAGCTAAATGCGATCGTGGGAAACGGGTCGCGATTAAAAGACTACGTGGATATCCATTATTTACTGGAGATTAAAAGCCTGAATGAATTGACCGAGGCTTATGTAGCGAAATACCCGGATACAAATAAATCCATTGCCAGGAACGCGTTGTTATATCATTCGGAGATAAAATTCGGCGTCGACCCGAAATTATTGCGCCGGGACTTTAACTGGAAGGATATGGTTCAAAGGTTCAAAGCTGCGGTGGTGGAACCTAAAAGGATTTTCGCGTTTAAGCAAGGCCCTGCCATGGATATTCCAAAGACAGACGAAAAAGATGTTTTGCCACACATCAAAAAAGGCAGACGAAGGTGAGGAACATTTTGGGGCAAACAAATATTCACCGGATTAGGGAATCGTCGTAATTTTAACCTATGTCTACGGCTTCTAACATAGAAGTAAATATCCCGGACACCGGAAAAAACGCCGGCGTCAATAAGCCAGACCTGCCGGCCTGTCTTTTTTGGGAATACGACTATGAAACGATTAACTGGCAAAAGGGGGCTATCATCGTTATCGAACGGGTGCTGGACCGTGGGAACGTGCGGGAATTGGAAGAGGTGATCTGCTTCTATGGCCGAAAAAAAGTATTGCGGGTGCTGAAACACAAGCCGATCTTCCTGATGGATCATTCTATCGAGCGGGCTTGTGCATATTTCAAACTGAAGCCGGAGGACCTGGTGTGTTATCACCGAAAAAAGTCGCGGCCTGGGCATTGGTTGTGAGGCCTTTAAGAGTGGAAAACCCGCCACGAACAGAACCCAGGAGGAGTTTACTACAATTAACAGCCATAATTGCAGCAACTAATCTTTATGGAAAATATTACAATATCGAAATTAAAAGAGTATCAAAAATTTCAAGGTGATGATGACTTTTGGTCCAGAGGTCAAAAAAAATTGAATAGCGCTGAAGAATGGTATTTGATTCGAAGCTTAATGCAAGACATTAGACTGGCCGAAAAGGAGCTTGCCTCGCCCGAATATTCAGAAAGGCTTAAAGGTGATTTGACTAAATATTGCGACAGTGAGGCAACAGTCCAAGAAATCAAGAGACTGGCCCTGTCAGCACCCAGCAATACATACTGACATTGATTCCAATTCCCGTAAGTCCACGGTAAACCGCCTCTTGCCATACAACAGGTCCCGCAATAACTTTCGGAAAAACCGCAATGGCAAAAAAAATCAACCCGCTACAAATGTTCGCGAGCATAGGTTCCAAGCAAACAACACATCTTTCTCAAAAAAAATGGTTCAGGACTTGGCGGTGTTTTCAGAAAGGAATACCCTGATTAAAGTTGCTTGACTGATACTCATGAACTAAATCAGCAAATTTTCCGCCCGGAAAGGTTATCTTAACGCCTGAGCCTTGTAAAATTCGACAGCCGATGCCAGTTTGCGATCAGAAATACCAAAAAGAAAAAGGTCTGATTTCCCGACCGACCCGTCGCGCTTAAAGATCACCAGAAAACGATCTACGCCTCTCGGCTGTGACTGACGCATAATCGCTGTCTCAGCTATCTCGCCCCAGGCTGTGAAAATCCCTTGAATCGTAAGGCCCGACGCGTCAATTCGAATCGTATAGTTGTACCTTTTTACAAAGACAACCCATAGGAAGGAGATAGACACAAAAAGCAAAAACGGCACAAATACCAGGTACACCCACAAAGGGTCCCGTCGGCCTCCCAATGTAGACAGCATGAACAACCATGAAGATGAGCTCACCAAGAACGCGAAGCAATAGATTAACCGTCTAAAGATAGACGGCCGTATAGTTTTAACAGATTTAATTTCGGGCGTATCGTATCCCTGGGCCAGGAGCCTTGTCTCGGTTACATCAGGGTAGTTGGCGGAGAGTTTCTGCAGCCAGTTCAGTCTTTGCTTTTCCGATTCAGTAAATTCTTCGATTAAGCTCACACGAAAGTTTACCACATAAGTAAGAAAAAAAACGGCACTTTAGGGGATTACAGCATAAAAAATTATTACAACAAGTCGAATAAAGGTCTGAAGGATCGGTAAGGATTTAAAGGATAGCCATGGTGGAAGGTTAGCGGCCGAATAAGTATTTACACTTACACATTCAAGGTATTTGCAATAATTGAAAACCAGCTTTCGTTCTATTTAGTGTAATCTGCATTAACCTCAAACCCCGATCTCATGAAATTTCTCATCACCTTAGCCCTGGCTGCGGCTGCCGTCTTAGTGACCTCTTGTGGGCTTAACGAAGAAGAAAAGCTCTCCATCATGCAAATGCAACAGGCCAAGGATGATTCCATCCGCGTGGCTGAAATCAATTATGTGAAGAAAACGGATGCCCTTAAAACAGTTCTTCGGGACTCTCTGACCTTTTATACAGCTTTGCTAGGTCGTGAACAAAATAGCCTGATCCTGAATAAGACGGCTCTCTATACCGCTAACGACGAAATGACGCAGATCCAGGGCTTCCATTTGGGTAGACTGCCGCAGGTGCGAGATCAGCAGGTTCGGGGCCAGGAATTGAAGATCCAGTCGCTTGTTTCACAGCAGGCAAACCTCCAGTCGGCCATTCAATATGAATCGGACAAAATTTCGCTTGTCAAATCTAAATTGACCGAGTTAAAATAATAAAATCGAGGGATCCCATGATGAAGGGTATTTTAGCTATTAATGATTATAATGGCATGCGAATTCCACAAATTCTATCCCATAGTTAAATATGACTGAAATAAAGCTGTTCAAATCCCCATTAAAATCCCTAAAGCTTCTTTTTATTTCTTTAATATTTGTTGTTGCAGGAATATGGCTTTTGCTCAAAACAGACGACTCGAAAATAATTTCAATAAGCGCAATTTTGTTTTTTGGTCTGGGATTACTATTTGGATTATTTAACGTCCTTGACAGGCGACCTCAAATCATTATTAATAAAACAGGTATTTGGGATAGGACATCAAATCAAGATATGATTAATTGGAAATTCATTCATGAAGTCATAAGCCCGACTAATATTTATGGGCAAATATTCATTCCTTTGGTTGTAGACGAGAAGTTCGTTAGAAGAAAAAGTATATACAAGTGGGCATTGTTGCTTGGTAAAGCAGTCAGAGCCAAGGATATAAATCTAAACGTTAGTCTAATCAATCTTGACATCGAAAAATTTATGACCATGCTCGACATATTGCGTCTTGAAGTAATCAATGATCGGGACGTCGTTATAGAAATGTACAAAGACAGAATAATTTAAATTCTATCGCCAAGTTCTGCCCTGTCTTAATCGCTGCAGAAAATCAATAGCCATGTACAAAAAAATTGCTCCCTTATACTATTTGACATTTTTTGGATTTATTGCCGGTGCGTTACTATTCAGTTCCCGGCCAGAAAAGCGATCCGTCGATTTGTTCCATATGCGCCAGTCGTTTGGACTGTACGCAACAAGTTTCGGATGTTACCTGGTTTTTAAATTGGCAGGGTTGGAGTTGTTTTATGCGAACATCCCTTCAATCATCGTCACCATTCCCCTATTTATCTTGTGGTTCCTCGGATTCAAAGCGGCCATAGAAGACAAGGAAACGCCACTACCTTTAGTCGGACGATTGTATCAGAAATGGTTTGCCTTTGTTGGGCGGTGACGCGAGGAAGCTGGCCCGGCAAATGTTAAAAATCGTTTAAAAGACTGCGACGTAATGCAGTTAATGTCCAAATGTAGTAATATCAAGGTTATAAGTGATACCTATGGTATTCGTTTGGCTTGTCTTCCTGATGATTTTGTTCGTGATCGGCGTGGCCTCGCATTTTTTGTCGACGCGGCTGCACCGGCGCCTGGTTCGGGCGGGCAACCGACACGCCCGTGGCTACCGGATCGCAGCCTTTATCGTCAGTTTCCTGGTGATTTTTGTTGGGCTGGCAGCTGTCTTTCTGATGAACGTCCGGATTGAACGCTGACGGATGGGAGGAACCGCCGGGCCCGCGACCGAATCCACCATTCCGCTACGAGCCAATTCGGCACGAAGCCAATCCAGGCGTCAATCATGTATAGATGAACGGGATCGATGTGGGTCGTCCTGACTAAAATGAATTTCCAGGTCCGGAGGGTAATGGCGGAAAACGTCAGTGCATAGCTCCGGATCATCATGGCCCGGTGCCTCGACCATTGTCCCCGCCGGGCAGCCAGCACCCCGAGCAGCGTAAACGTGAACCACAGGCTATCCAGCAGTACAAATGCGATCCGGCCCGGCAGCAGGCCATTCGCACAACAGGCCAGTACCATTCCCGCCGGGAAATTCACCACCAGGATATCGTAAGCGTAAACCCGGCCTACCCACCGATGGAGCCGGCTATGATCCTGGAGCACCTGACTGGAAAACTGACTGAAGGCCGCCAGCAAGGCTAAGATGGCGGAGAACACATGCACGTAGAAGGCTAGTTTCCACCACGAATACCCCACATAGGCCTGTTTGAATCGCAGGAAGCCAACGTCGTCCCGGAAGGCGGTATAGTCGAGCAGGATCCGTAGCATCAGATAAGTGGCGACGCATAGGACCAGGTAGACGGCCAAACTTCTGACGAAGCTCAGGATGAATTTCACAACAAATAAATTACGGCAGAAACGGGAAACGGCCAAGCTCTGATTAGCTTCTGAGTATTAATTAAGTGCCAAAAGTGATGGCTATTTTTACTTACTCGTGAATAGGAACAATACAGCTCGATGCCAGCTTACCGCCTGGATTGGATTATATTGACGCCGGAGATGCGCAATCTATAATTAACCATCGTGAGACTCGCGTTGAACTGTTCCGCGATCTCCTCAGCGGATTTTTTCCGAACGAGCGTATGATATATCAATGCCTCCTTCGGCAATTGCAAACAAGCGCCTAGGCATTCGGCTTCGGCTTCATGGACCTCATTATACTTCCGCAAAGGGAGAAGCAAACCGTTGATGGCGAGTTGGAGGGAACCCAAGGGATGCTGTAGATGTGCGTGGGCCAGTTCGTGCATCAGATTGCTTTCTTGCCGGCCGGGCGAATGGGTGGGATTGTGAACGACGTATCGTTTGGTTTCCCGTTCATAGATTGCGGCGGACCAACTGGAAGTACCGTCTCCGAGCAATTTGGCAAGAAGGTCGGGCGGAATTCCCGGGATGTCTTTGGGGCTCAGAATGCGGACTTTTAGGTGATCGGCCAGTAAAGCCGCTGGCAGTGGATCGTGGGGCTGAAGATCAAGGATTTTCCGATAGTCCGCAGCGGTGCGCTCCGCCTCAGCTTTAAAGCCGCGGCGGAGCAGGGAAGGAGGTTTGGATTTAGTCTTTGACGTTGGCATACGCCAGATCGATCATTTTTATTAAGGCTTCGGCCATATCCGGTGATAGCGTTTTATCTGCTCGGAGGTTGGCTACCACCACATTTTTTTTTGAATCGGAAGATAGGGTTTCGGAGGCGAAAAAATCAAAAGGAACATCAAGCCATTTGCAAAGTTTCATATAGGTATCCATATCCGGCAGGTTGCCATTTTCGACCCTGGAGAGCGTGGAAACGCTGATTTCACCGATCTCCTTTGCTGTCTCTCGTAACCCCCGGTCGCTTCTCTTAGACTTAATCATTTGCGCAAGTAATTGGATGCTAATTGATTGCATATGAATGAAGGTGTTGATATCTCAGTCGTTGCAGCGAAGATAAATATTTTTTATTTATGAAACAATGACGTATCTTTAGTAGGAAAGTTATTTCACAAATAGGAAACAGCCGCCGAAATCCGATTTTGTAACAATAAATGATGCAACAAATGTACGACAATCTACCGCACAATCAGGAGAGGACGGACGAAGAGCCGAGAGAGCTCGCGGAGGAAGTCCGTATCGAAGGCAAAGAGATCCACGAACTCGAAGAAGTTCTGGACCACGAAAAGGAAAAGCTTCACTATCTGGAGGAAAAACTCGAACATGAACTGGAACACGAACCGGTGATGGTGAAGGTCAACAACCTCCCCGTTACCTTCCTCAAAAGAACCGTTAGCGGTTTAACGATCAAGGAGACGGCCATTGATCAAAAGGTCGCTATCCAATCCGATTTCAACTTGTTTGAGAAAAAGGGTGAAGACATGAAGCCGATAAAGGATACCCAACTCGTACACCTGAAAGAAGGGGATGAATTCAGGGCCGTGGCTCCAGACGACAATTCTAACGCTTAAATCTGTCCCATGAACGAAGCAGTCGTGGCTGCGGTAGAGCAGCTGAGGAAATATTACGGCCGGGACAACGTGGAGGCCGTTGCTGACAACGAGGGCGGCGCCTATGTCCTGGTCAACAATCTGGATATAGGGGAGACCTACAACCATCCCACGATCTGGTGCCGGTTTCGGATTACATATATGTATCCAGAGGCGCAAATTTACCCCCACTACATCAATCCTGACATCAAAAGAAAGGACGGCAAACCTCTGGGTGGAGGGTTCTCCAACCCGATGATGTGGAATAATCATTCTGTGGTTCAGGTGTCTCGGAAATCCAACAATTGGAACCCCGCTCTCGACACAGCTCAAATTAAACTGGAAAAAGTCATACAATGGGTAATAGAAAAATAGTTCGTAAGATTTCACTCCGGATCGATGAACGGCTTTTCAAAGTGTTAAAGACGCATCTATTCCATGGTGACAACGACGAGCATGCTGCAGTGATTGCGGCAGGAATGGTTGAGACCAAAAAGGAGATCCGGTTGCTCGCCCGAAAGATATTCCTGGCCAAAGACGGCGTGGACTATGTTCCAGGAACAAGAAGCTATCGCACACTGACCGCGCAGTTCGTTGCCAATAAGTCCGATTATTGCTGCCGGAAAAAGCTCTGTTACATTGCCGTTCACTGTCATCCGGGCTCAGGATCAGCGGGGTTTTCTGCCGATGACGTCGCGTCCCAACGGCGCGGTTACCCAGCACTGGTTCAAATGACCGGCAGACCGGTCATGGCGCTGGTCCTGACACAAACGGCCGCGGCTGGTAATATATGGACAGCCGACGGAGTCAGCAGCCTGAGTCACCTGATAGTTGTCGGTTCCCGGGTCACCACGCTAACGCCGGACACACAGAAGGGCAAAACAGTCAGCTCAAACATATACGACCGCCACGCCCGTCTGTTCGGTGACGCCGGGCAGGAGATCCTGGGCAACCTGAAAGTGGTCATCATCGGCCTTGGCGGTGGAGGATCGCTGCTCAATGAATGGCTGTCTCGTCTCGGTGTAGGCCATATCGTAGGGATTGACCATGACAAGGCGGAGCCATCCAATCTTCCAAGGATTGTAGGGGCTTCTTACAGGGATGCCATGACGTGGCTGACGTTATCCCCGATCCCACTGCTGCAAAGGCTCGGTATAATCTTGTCTTCCTACAAGGTCAACATTGCAAAGCGAGTAGCCAGGCGCGCTAACCCGAAAATGAAGTATGAAGCGATTCCAGGGGATGTTTCCGACGAACAAATCGCTTTGAGGGCGAGAGATGCCGACTTCGTCTTTCTGGCCACTGACACGATCAAGAGCCGGAACGTCTTCAATGCTCTCGTCCATCAATACCTGATTCCCGGCGCGCAGATTGGCGCCAAGGTGACGGCGGATAAACGCACAAAGGAGGTAGTGGAGATCTTTACCGCTGGCCGCATGGTCATGCCGCACGCAGGCGGTGGTTGTCTGCAGTGTAACGGTCTGATCCCTTCCGTGCGGCTGCAAAAGGAATTGCTGTCCGAGGAAGAACGAAAGGCGGGAAATTATATCGAAAATGAATTTATACAGGAGCCAAGCGTCATCACGCTCAATGTCCTATCGGCTTCGCAGGTTGTCAATGACTTTCTGCTGATGTTCACCGGACTTTATCAGCAGGACATGCCGTTAAAACATGTAATGAGCTATGTGTTGTCACGGGAACGGGCACTGGCAGATTTCTTGACCAATTCGGATTGTACACATTGCAGTGATTCCCCACATAGTCGTTTTGCAAAGGGAGACGGCATGAGGCTGCCGTGCCGCAGGAAGTGACCGTGTTGATATCAGGTCGGCACCGTGAGTGCCGTCGAAGATCAGACGGGTGTGAATATCGGCCTGGTTTCGTAACCGAGGCCATCTTGAGAGGGCATCCGAATATTTCAAGTTGAAGCCGGAGGATCTGGTTTGCCATTGCAGGAAAAAGTCGAGGCCTGCCCATTGGTTGTAAAACTTAATGATCTTCTGCATTATTAGTTCAGCCGTCCCGTCTCACCGACTAAGGGTTTTCCTTGTTGGCATTATCAACTTTCCGCGTTATTTTCACCACTAAACACACCTTCTATGAAAAAAAACTCTATCCTCGAGATCTCCTCCCGGCGCACCTTTCTTTCAGGCATTACTCGAAATTTAAAATATGATGAAGTCGCTCACCAGTGCCAATCGTTCTCACAGGCACAAATTTATTATTCGCAATATCCATAGTTATGAGCAATGGAAAATATTTGAGGCTAAGCCACTTTGTGCCCGATGGTTATCCACAGGTATATCCCGGCAGTTCTGCGGAGGTAAAGGAAATGATGCCCTTTTTGATCGAAAAGGCTCCAAGGGGATGGACAAGCATACCCAATCATGAGCTAGAGGTATTCGCGACCCGCTCAATGGACGTTCCATATCTTGGATTCCGAAAAAATGGAAAGGAGGTTTACGTACATGTGTTCTGCAATGAGTTTATAAAGTCCATGTATGCATTACAAATCGTGATCAATCTCTACAACAAATTCAACCTTGGGAAACCGACGTTCTTGCCGGAGGACAAAAACTGGATTCATACGATTCCAATTCCCGGCGCAGACCTAATCGAAGCCGAGACGCTTTTGATCCACCAAGTCACCCAATCGTTGTTTTGGACCATTTATATGAATTATAAAAAACGAAGCAAGGAAATTAATTAGGCAGGGTCTTTCAGTTACACCTGGGGTATAGAAGCGCCTGAAAGCGGCGCTGATGGAGCACTGCCAATCCCTTTCCGTCAGCGTTTCCTTCCGTTGCTGCTCGAGCTCGTTCTCTTCCGATTTTTTAAAGAGGTAAGTAGTATTCTCGTCGCCAGAAAAGTAAGGTAGGGTATTTAACGCCTGACTAATTCAATCCGACGTTAATGTTTTCGGCTTTATAGGATAGCCCTATAAAAAAAAATGGATCGCCTCCCGTCTTTCCAAATCTCGGTCAACGAAAAAACCTCCAATATTATTCGGAGGTTTTTCAGAGAATTTGAATTTCATAGCTTTCTCAGGGCGGCATTGGATGGTTTGCAGGACATTGGACGTGTCACCTGGAAACGGTTTTCAATTGGATTGGATGGTTCAAAAGTATGCAGGTTTTTAGTCGGCGCAATGACTCATTGCGGAAAAATGGAAAAATTAGTGTTTAGCACTTAGCAACAGATAAATTGAATCGAAGCTCTCACGATGGCAAGCAAGAAAAATGCCGGCTTGTCCCGGATGTCAAAAGGGGAAGACGTGGCTGGACAAATGCTTACTCCACAATAGTACTGCAACCCTTAACCGCCCATCGCCCCCTTTGACGTCGCAAAAAAACTTTAATCAGGCATTATATTGATAATCAATATATTACAAGGGCAACGGATCCGACTAATTACTTTTGTTGTAAATACCGTTATTTCACCGTTCGCAAGTATTGAAATCTCAACTACTATTGTGATACAAAAACTGATGAGTTATGAAACTTAAGGAAGTCAATCCTTCAGATATATTCGAATTGGCGACAAGGCAAGAGGGGCACTTCTTTGATCGAAAAGCGAAGGAAATAGACGGAAAAAAAATACAAAAAATCGCAGTAGCTTTTGCAAATGCTGATGGGGGAGATTTTATTTTGGGGATTATGGACGATAAAGAAGAACTCGACCCCGGCAAAAGGTGGGATGGAGCCGACACTATGGAATACTATAACAAAGTTTTCCAAAATATATTAGAAATAAAGCCGAGCATACCATATACACCGTGCTTTCTATTTGACCCAATTACTAAAAAATATTCACTTCTGATAACAATCGAAAAAAGTGAAAAAGTTCATTATTCATCTGATAATACTGTCTATGTAAGAATCTCTGCACAATCGATTCCTCTTAAGGATCCACAAAAGATTCAAGAATTATCTTTCGCCAAAGGTGAATCGTCTTTCGAAGATGTTGTGTATAAGGAAGCAAAGGCAGAGGATATTTTTGACTCGTTAGAAATTAGAAAATTCCTCGCTGACTATTCGCCCCAATCTGACCCTATTGATTTCACTGTAAATCAAAATTTAGTCGATAGAAATACGTATGATCCAAGAATATCAGGCTTCTTATTGTTCAATGATAATCCCGTAGCATTATTGCCGAGGAAATGTGGAATTAAAATCACACGGTATGATACATCCGAACTTGTGCCAGAGCGAGGTCACTTAAAAGAACAATATACCATTGAAGGCAGCCTTTACGAGCAAATTCATAAATCCTCTAATGCAGTATCCAACATTATGTCCAATGTTAAAATATGGACCCCCAGAGGGCTTGAAAGCGTGAGCTACCCGCCCGAAACTTTGTGGGAAATCATTGTCAATGCCGTAATCCATAGGGACTACTCGATTTCCGATGACATACATATACTAATTTATAATAACCGGATAGAAGTTGTAAGTCCTGGTCGCTTACCTGGATACGTCACACTAAATAATATTTTAGAGGCGCGGTATTCAAGAAATACAAAAATTGTCCGCACCTTGAATAGGTACAAAGATCCTCCAAATAAAGATATGGGCGAAGGATTAAACACAGCTTTTCAAAGAATGACTGACTGGAGACTTAAAGAACCCAAAATAGCGCTTGACGGCAATTACGTAAAAGTAACAATTGCACACATACCTCTAGCAAGTCCTGAAGACACAATAATTGAATTCTTAAATCACAACGCTCTAATCAAGAATCAACAAGCCCGCGAATTAACAGGCATCAAATCCGAAAATAAGATGAAAAGTATCTTTTTAAAGCTACTCAAAGAAGGTTTTATAGAGCCCGTAATGAGTAAGAATGGCACGACAAAAATTGCCTGGAAGAAAAAAGGAAGCTGAAGATTCAAAATAAATTAAATTAATAGCATTATAAATGATTCAAATAGACAAAGAATTAATCTCTCCCGATCTCCTTCAAAAGATCAAGAACTTGGACGAGGATATTAGAGAATTCAGAGAGAGTGGCCCCTTAGATAGGCTTGCACTTGAAAAACTGCAAGAGCACTTTAAGACACATCACATATACAATAGCGCAGGCATTGAAGGAAATCGATTAACGCTTCAGGAGACCGCCCTAGTTCTCAAGGAAGGACTCGACATTTCAGACAAGCCAGCAAAGGATACCATCGAAGTCAAAAATCTAAGCGTCGCATTCGACTTCCTGTACGATCTTTCTAGCGACAAAAAATCTATAATCGAAGCCGACATTAGGCAAATTCACCAACTTATTGTTGGCAATGATGAACCATTAACACCAGGAGAATACAGAAATATAGGAGTTGTAATAACAGGCTCTGAACATAAACCTCCAGAGCCATTCGAAGTGCCCATTAAAATGAAAGAATTAATCGACTGGCTCATCTTAAATGAAGATACCACTCCGATTATTAAAGCTGCCATAGCTCACCATGAATTTGTAAATATTCATCCTTTCGTGGACGGTAATGGAAGAACGGCTCGCCTAATTTTAAATCTCATATTAATTAATAGCGGCTATCCGATCTGTAACATAAAGCGACAGGAACGACCAGAATACTACAGCGCACTTTCTAATGCTGATAATGGAAATTATGAGCCAATTATAGATATCGTAGCGTCAAATTGCATTGAACTTTTTGCAGAATACATCAGAGTTAGAGATGAGTCCCAAAGATTAACCGAGTGGGCCAAAAAAATTGGCCAGAAAGACTTTCAATCTCGTTTGTTGAAAGCGAAAGGTGAATTTGAGCTTTGGTACAACAGGATTAACCAAATAAAGCTCGAATTCAAGCAATATGTTTCCATCTTGAATGAAAATCTTGAAAGCTACAATTTAACTTATTATGAATATTCAACGATTTCATTTGAAAAATATCAACAACTCAAGGAAAATGGAATCGCTGCAGGTACAAATGTATTTTCGATTCGCTTTCACAACATGGACAATGATAAGATAATCGCAACATTTATGTTCCGCTTTTTCCGAAACGACGGCAAATACTGGAAGACTCCGCACGTTATTCCTTTAGAGTTGAATTATTATGATCCAAACAAGAAAGATTTTGCATTTATTAATAGTTTCAGTTGGTCAGATAAAATCAAATTGAGAGCATTTTATATTAACGACAATGAAGATTTAGTCGTTCGTTACCAACAAACATCAAATTACGAAGGAGAACATGTTAATCCAAAGCTTAGTGATATAGTTCGTCAATTCTATGAACAGGTCTTCGAGCATATGCTAGGGCTTAAATAATTAATACTCGTGAGTGCTAGATCATTAAGCAATCGGCATGGCCCTATGGAACACGCCCGTACTTTGGTCCGGCAACGTAGTCGACTGGTCAGGGATCAGACAAGATGCAAGAACAGGATATGGCACCTGCTTATGTTCAGCGGTCTCAAGGTAGATGCAGATAAGCCAAAGCAATACTTGACCCGCAGATTTATAGAATCATTAAGACGACTACCTTGTGAGAATGAGTCATTGCGGCATGCCCTGGATTTAGCGATAGAAGAATATATGTCGGTAAGGAAGTTATTGATGGATGCTACAAAACGAGTCCGGAAATTATCGGTACAATCCTCTTTTTTATCAGTGCAAAAATTATTACAAAGTATCCCCGGGATAGGAGGAGTAAATGCAATGATCATCATGACTGAACTACAGGATATAAGGCGTTTTAAAACGTTGGATAAACTTTGTTCTTATGTGGGCATTGTGCCGGATACAGGCAGTTCCGGAAATAATGAAATAGTGAGAGGCATTACTCATCGCAGTAACCATTATCTGCGCCCAGCTATTGTCGAAAGCAGTTGGGTCATCATACGCAAGGATCCTGCCATGTTGATGTTATATAAAAAATACTGTTCCATGATGATACCCAATAAAGCAATCATCAAAATAGCCAGGCACCTGATTAGTAGAATAAGATATGTGTGGATGACACAAATGGAATATGAAATAGGCATTGTCGGCTGAGGCGTATGCGTTTTTGAGGCATGGAGCTTCTGGAATAAATTGTAAAGGCAACCTGTGAAGGAAGCCTTTACCAATCATCGGAATTATTCCGTCAGCATCAGGCTTATCCCTTACCAGGTTGCTCGCCAGCATTGCCTGGTTCTGTTTGACCTGACCTGACAAAATTAATTATTAGCTAACACACTGTTCAAAGTTCTTTAAGGCCCCACCGTTGAGTCGTTAATGCAGCATTCCGCAATCCATCCGTAAGCCTCTAACCTGCCCCGTGACTGATTAATCGTGGACATCCAATAAGTTTGCTTTTTAATCAAATCAAAAGCAATGCAACCATTTAATCAGAAAAGGCCCGGAGGTAAGCGCCGGGAAG
>Ga0182030_10000022_pt1 | contig 197290 bp, 182 predicted proteins | sample 812S3MmetaG_FD_121299 | JGI IMG/M metagenome (GOLD analysis project Ga0182030, IMG submission 121299) | Permafrost microbial communities from Stordalen Mire, Sweden - 812S3M metaG (Illumina Assembly) | ecosystem: Environmental > Terrestrial > Soil > Wetlands > Permafrost | place: Sweden...
GGAAAACCGTTTTCTGGTTTTCCAAGGCGCGCATTCTGCGCCGTCTTTTGCACCGGCCAGTCTGGATGCGAGAGCGCCCAATCAGTTCTGCGGACTAGCTTGCGCCGTCCAGGGGCACCCGCGCGTGCCCTCGCCCAATTCCCATGTACTCAAATCCCATCCCGCGCAACCGTTCGCAATCGAGTAGGTTCTTCGTATCCACAATCAGCGGACGCCGCAGCAGTGCTTTCATTCTCGCGAAATCCAGACTGCGGAACTCCGGCCACCCGGTTGCCAGAATCAGCGCGTCCACTCCCTCGGCCGCAATGTAAGCCGAATCGCAAAATGACACCACATCCTCCAGCTCGCGACCCGCGTGCAACATCGCGAATGGGTCATAGGCGCGCACCACCGCACCGTTTCCCGCCAGTTGCCGCGCCAGCGCCACGGAAGCCGATCCGGCTACCGAACTCGTATGCGGCTTAACCGCTAGACCCAGTAGCCCCACCCTTTTATCGCGCAGCGATGGCATAACCTCGGCAATTTTGCGCATGGTTCGCTCGGCATGTTGATGGCTCACTGCCTGTGCCGCAGCCAGCATCTGCATCTGTATTCCCTTGCGTTGTGCCAGCGCGCTTAGGCTGGCAATATCGCCTTCCACAAAGTTTCCACCCATGCCTACACCGGCTTGCAGGCAGCGGGGACCGATTCGCTTGTCCAGTCCCAGCGCCAGTGAGAGGTTGATAGCGTCGGCGTTCACGTGCTCGCACAGCGCGGCCATTTCGTTGATGAATGAGATCTTGGTCGCAATGAATGCAGTTGCTGCCTCGCGCACCAACTCCGCCGTCTCGCGGTTGGTCACAATCACCGGAGTCCCTCTCATCACCAGCGACCGGTAGATGATCTTCAACGTTGCAATCGCATCTGGATTGCTGGTTCCGAACAATAGCCGGTCAGGCCAGTTGAAATCCTCCACCGCGCAGCCTTCGGTGAGCGAGATCGGATGGGACACAACCGAAAGGTCGCTTCCTGCTGCACAAAGCCTTTGCGCAACCAGCGTCGCCGTTCCAACCGGAACCGGAGTGCAGATCAGCATCATGCTTTCTGCTCGCGCCGATTTCGCCAGTTGAACCGCCAGCTCCTCGGTCTCGTCGGGATCGTCCTGCGCCAGGTAGATGACCTGTGAGCGCGCAACCTGGCTCTCGATTTCGGTCGAGTACGACAGCCGCCCCGCCCGAACGTTGCGGCGGATGATCTCCTCGAGGTTTTTTTCGTAGAACGGAATGTGTCCCTGCGCTAGCCCCAGCACCTTTTCCTGCGCCGTATCGCAGCAGACAACGGGTGTTCCAAAATCGGCAAGGCAGGCGGAGAGGACCGTGCCCAGATATCCAGCACCATAGACGGCAACCTGCATAATGGCCTCATCGCGCTTCCTCCCGGAGCACCGCGCGGGGCTGAAAGTTGGGAGGTTTAGGCGCGTTCGTTTCGGCGGATTGGAAAATCGCCGTGCTCACACATTAAGCTTTGGATTCTTCCGCTTGGCAACATGACCAACGCCCCATCCGGGGCGAAGACGGTCATTGTCCGCTCGTGCGGAGCCGGTCAGAAATCAGTATGCGTAGATTGTCTAGCGGGGAACGGCACACAGCGAGATGTCGGCCAGATCGACCCACATATCCTTGCCGCCGCGCACAAACGTCAGCCGCTCAACGGTAATTCGGTGCGAACCCGGAAAGTTCGACCAGCGACTCTTGCTCATGGCCAGAACTTCCGCCGCGCGCTCGTTGTCGTCCAGCTTCGCCACCGTGACGTGTGGCATATAAGGAAGGGGCTCGGTGAAGGCCAGCGGACCCCGGTTCAACAGATCGTGCAGCTCCCGCATTCTGTATCCCGCATGGCTTACCCGGATGAAGACCGTCGGAGTGATTGGCAGAAAGCTTTCCACCTCGCCCAGTTCAACCCCGAACGGAGCGATCGGAGCGCTTGCCTCGCGCAGCATTGCCACTGCCTCGTCTTCCGTGCCGTGCAGCGGACGCGGGGGCAGCACCGTGAGATGTGTCGGCAGGTGAGCGTGAACCGGGTGCAGTTCGCGGCGCAAATCCTCCACAAACTCTCCCAGCTCGCTCTTTACGTAGGCGACCAGCGCGTATTGGAGGGGACTACCGTTGCTCGACATGGCAAACCAATCCATTATATGCGCCGCAAGTCGGTGTGCAAACAAGCATCCGCAATCGTCGCATCAGCCGCTCCCCGCCCTCTTGCCTGTCAGAATCTTCCGGCGCTCAATTCGCCGCCTTTGCGTTACCAATCGCAGCCGCAGCCGTTTCGGTGTAGCTCTTCACCTCGTCGCCGCGGAAGTACTTCGCCTTGTCCTGTCGCATCTCCGGCATCGCCGAATACGGCTTGCTGTAGTCGTTATTCGCGTTCCAGAACAAGAAGCCGTTGCCGCCCTTGCTGCGTGACACCGCAACCTGGATGCGTATGTACTCTGGCGAATAGCTCTTCGTCCTCCACCCGAAGGCTTGCAGCCACGGACGCAGCACCACTCCGCTCTCGGCCGTAACCTTCTGGAAGCGCGCCATCGACTCGCCAATGAAATGCTCCGGTGCATCTCCCGGAGAGGTGTAGCCGTCCATCCCATAGAAATGCGAGGGATAGATCATCGGTGACATTACGTCGCAATACTTCGCCATCTGCGGAATGTCCTGGCCCGTGTGCGAAAGGTCAATCGACCGCTGCCACGCCATCACGCCAAACACGTCGAGCGAAAACAGAACGCCCATGGGCTTGATCTCGGCCTGCGCCTGTTGCAGGAAGTGCGTGATCGCGTCGCCCCGCTTCCAGTTCGGATGTTGCGCCTCAAACACAAACTTCGCGTCTTTCTGATCGCCTTCCGCCGGGAAGCGAACATAGTCAAACTGAATCTCGTCCGCCCCGTTGGCGGCTGCAAACTTCGCCAGTCCAATGTTGTACTCCCACACCTTTGGGTTTGAGGAGTCAGTCCACACCAGCTTTCCGTTCTCGCGCCACGCCCCGCCGCTTGTGCGCGATTGCACCGCCAGTTCGGGATGCTTCGTCACCAGTGCATCGTCGCGGAAGATCGCAATTCGCGCAATTCCATGCAGACCCAGCGAATGCAGGTACGCCGTGAACTTCGGCAGGTTGCGGATCGGATAACTCTTCTGTTCCGGCGCCAGCGGCAATCCGGTCGGCACGCTCACCGAACCGTCGGAATCCTTGATGTCAAACACAACGCTGTTGCCGCCCGCCTCGCGCCATTTGCGAATAATCTCAAGTCCCTTGGCGCTGCCCGCCATGGTCCCCGTCAGGTAGACCGCGCGCACCTCAAAGTTCTTTGAGATCAACACCGGCTTCTCGCTCCAGTGTTCCTTATACGCGGGAATCAGAACCTCCGATCCCGGTTTCGGCCAAAGTCCTTTGATATCAGGGTTAGCCGCGCGAATCGCCGTCTCTAGCTCGCTGCCCGTGAGAAAGGTCGTCAGCGGCAAATAGTGATGCACAATGCCTGGCACGCTTTCTCCTTTCCCAACCGTATGCACCTGCGTGTCAGGAGGCAATGTTCGCGCCGGAACACGAACTGCGGGCGCGCTTTTCACGTCTGGCGATGGCGTGGCCAGAACGGGCGCGCTTGCCGACGCATTCACCGCGCGCGCTCGCAGCGGAAGTTTTTCAAAAACAGCGAACACCGCCGCCAGAACAACAGCGGAGGTAAGAACTGACAGCGAAACTGACTTACGGGACATGATGGGCAATCCAGAGTTGAATCTGAGCCGGATACTAGCACGCATCGCCGCTCCCCGACCGTAGTAGATCACCTGAGTTCCTCATTTAGTTGTCCCAAGTAGTGATCAGGGAGGTTCTAGTTCCGGCAAGGTCTTGCAGGCACACTCATCGCGTCGCGATTCTTTTTCCCCAGCGTCTGCATCTAACTTCCTCAATGGGGTTGGGATTGGCGAGTATCGTGCCTATCTTCAGGATCTCGTCTCCGCGTTTTCGGATACAACGTGTTGGATACAACGCGGAACTCTCGTACCTCCATCCAAGGTGCATTCCTCTCACGTAAGAGGAGACCGAAGGTTATAAGGTCAGATTATGAAAACCGGATTGAATGCGGCTCTTGACCCCACACGGCGCTCCAGCGACGCGCAGGATTTCGACAATGCCATTCGGCGCAAGATTGTGGGCCAGGATGATGCAATCGAGAAGGTTACTGAGATCTATCAAATGTTTCTGGCGGGATTGAACCCGCCTGGCCGCCCCGTTGGCAATCTCCTCTTTCTCGGACCAACCGGTTCGGGCAAGACCCGCGTCGTCGAGGCCATCGCCGAGGCCCTGTTCGGAGATCCGCGCGCCATCGTAAAAATCGATTGTGCCGAGTTCCAGCACTCGCATGAAATCGCCAAGCTCATCGGCTCGCCCCCAGGCTACCTCGGCCACCGGGAGACACATCCCCTGCTCACTCAGGAAGCGCTCAATCAGTGGCATACCGATCGGGTAAAGCTCTCCTTATTGCTTTTTGACGAAATTGAAAAAGCCAGCGACGCCCTCTGGCAGCTTCTCCTTGGAATTCTCGATAAAGCCACGCTGACCCTTGGTGACAATCGCCGCGTCGATCTCTCTCAGTGCCTCATCGTTCTCACCTCGAACCTTGGCGCCGGAGAGATGAACGAATTACTCAACGGCAGCATGGGCTTCGCTCAACCTTCAGCAGGCATTGACGGCAAGATGGACGGCAAGATGAACCGCGCCGCCGTCGATGCCGCGCGCCGCAAGTTCTCTCCTGAGTTCATGAACCGCATCGATAAAGTTGTGGTCTTCAAGACCTTGCGCCCCGAGCACCTGGAGAAAATTCTGGAGATCGAGCTCGGCCTCGTGCAGCAGCGCATCCTGCAGGCCACCGGAAACAATCAGTTCGTCTTCACCTGCACCCCGCGCGTCAAGGAGCTTTTGCTGAGAGAGGGGACCGACCCAAAGTACGGTGCCCGCCACCTCAAGCGCGCCATTGAAAAAAACCTCGTCTTTCCATTGGCCAACCTTGTCGCCACCGCGCAGGCCAAACTCGGTGATTTCATTCGGATTGATCTCAATGAAGAGGGCACCATGACCTTCGTCAAAGAAGCCGAAGGCGCTTTGGTTCCGGTGCTGCTGGAGAAGTACGGTACGGAATTCACGTCGCAGCACGTTGCCAAAGTAGGTCGCCCCGCCCGTCGAGACGTCGCCGCCTCTGGTGGCCCGCTGCTCGACCACAAGTAAGCCGCAAGTGCGCAAGAAAAGAGGAATGGCGGTTCGCCACTCCTCTTTTTTTTAACGAAACTACGAGCCTGGAGCTGGTTGCATAATCCAGCTTTGAAAGGACGCGCCTTCAGCCGCGTCGTAATAAGTGTGCATAAACATCGGGCTTCAGCCCTGAGGAAAGCTTCCTCAATAACCTCAAGCCATTTATGCAACCGGCCCTAAACCGTAATCGCAATGTGTTGGCGCACGCGTGCCACGGCTGCCTCTGCGGTCAGTCCGTATTTCTTGCGCAAGTCTTCCGGCTTGCCGTGCTCAATGAACTGGTCTGGCCACCCAATGCGGATCACCGGAGTACCCAGTCCCGCCCGGTTCAACTCCTCCAGCACTGCGCTGCCAAAGCCTCCCGCCAGTGCATGATCTTCCAACGTCACCAGGACCTCAGCCGAGCGCGCATACTGCGTAATCATCTCAGCGTCAATCGGCTTGGCAAAGCGCGCGTTGATCACCGCCGCCGCAACGCCTTCCGTCGCCAGCATTCCCGCCACTTCTCTCGCCATCGGTAGCATCGCGCCCAGTGAGAAGATGGCTACGCGATCATTCCCCGTATGCTCCAGCAGCTCCGCCTTGCCGATCTCCAACTCCACCGGCTGTGACTTCACCTCCGCGCCCGGTCCAACTCCGCGCGGATACCGCACCGCAATCGGTCCGTTGTGCAGCATCGCCGTGTAGAGCATGTCCGCGAGTTCGTCCTCGTCCTTGGGATCCATATGCACAATGTTCGGAATGCCGCGCAGGTAGCTGATGTCAAACAATCCGTGATGCGTCGGACCGTCGTCTCCGCTCAGCCCGCCGCGATCCATGCAGAACACCACCGGAAGATTCTGCAGACAAACGTCATGCACAATCTGATCGAAGCCGCGCTGCAGAAAGGTCGAATAGATCGCGAGAAACGGCTTGAGTCCTTTGGTCGCCATTCCCGCCGCAAACAACACCGCATGTTCCTCGGCAATCCCAACGTCGAAATACTTGTCCGGATGTACTGCGCGGAAGCGGTCCAGCGCCGTGCCGTTCGGCATCGCCGCGGTGATTGCGATCACCTTGCTGTTGCCGGTTGCAAGCTTCGTCAGTGTGTCGGCAAATACCTCGGAGTAGGTGCGCTGCGCCAGCGGCTTGGTCTCGCCGGTCTCGGGATTGTATGGCCCCAGTCCGTGAAATTTCTTCTGCTTTTCTTCCGCCGGCTCAAAGCCGCGGCCCTTCTGCGTGATCACGTGCAGCAGAACCGGCCGGTCCAGCGTCTTGAGAAACTGGAATATGCGAATCAACTCGCCGATGTTATGCCCGTCCACTGGACCGTAGTATTTCAGCCCAAACTCTTCAAAGATGACCGAAGGCCACAGCATGCTCTTCGCCGCTTCTTCGGCCTTTCTCGCAACCTGCGCCGCAGATTTTCCGGCAACTTTTTCTACCAGCTTCGCCGCGCGCTCATACAGCCGGTGATACTGCGGGCTCGTAACAATCTTGTTGAAGTAGCTGGCCATCGCGCCCACGTTCTTGTCGATTGACCATTTGTTATCGTTCAGCACAATGATCAGTCGCCGGGTTTGCGACGCAATGTTGTTCAACGCTTCGTGGGTGATTCCGCAGGTGAACGCCGCGTCTCCCGCCAGCGCCACTACGTGCTCCTTGCCGCCCAGCTTATCGCGTGCCACGGCCATTCCCAGCGCCGCTGACAGCGCCGTTCCGGCGTGCCCTGCTCCAAAGCAGTCGTGTGGACTCTCCGTGCGCAGCATAAAGCCGTTCAGCCCGCCCGGCGTGCGGATCGTAGCGAAGCGGTCGCGCCGTCCGGTCAGCAGCTTGTGAACGTATGCCTGGTGGCTCACGTCGAACAGAAAGTGATCAGTCGGCGTCTCAAAGACGTAATGCATCGCAATCGTCAGTTCCACCACGCCCAGGTTCGGGCCAAGGTGTCCGCCGGTGCGCGCCAGCACCGTGATCAATTCGCCGCGAATCTCCTCTGCGGGCTGATTCAGCTCGGCAAGCGACGGCCGTTTCACGTCCGCGGGAGAATGTATTCCATCAAGAATGGGCGTCATGCTGATCGACTATGTTACTGCCTTTGCCGTTTGCGCGGCTGCTTTTCTGCGCTGAAATCGAAGGACGCGCCCGTTTGCGCGGCTGCTTTTCTGCGCTGAAATCGAAGGACGCGCCCGCTTGCCGCGCCCGTCGATTTCAGCATGAAACTACCTTCAGCTGCGCTTTCTGGGCTTGGATGCAGAGCCGGCTGTCTTCGTGGCAGCTTTCACCTTCGGAAACACCCGCCTGAAGATCTTATCCACGTTTCGCAATTGCCGTTTCAGGTCGAAAGCGCGATCCAGAGTCTTCTTTGCCACCCGCGACGTAATCTCTGGATCGGCTGAGACCAGCTCGCGAAAATTCTTCTCCTCGCGCCACGCCTGCATCGCATTGCGCTGCACAATCCTGTAGGCGTCCTCGCGAAGCACTCCTGCTTCCACCAGGTCCAGCAGCAACTGTCCGCTGAACACCAACCCCCCGGTCGAGTGCAGGTTGCGCAGCATTCGCTCTGGATAAACCAGCATCGTGTCCACCAGGTTCGTGGTTTTCGCCAGCAGGTAGTCCAGCAGAATCGTCGAATCCGGCAGAATCACGCGCTCCACGGATGAGTGCGAAATGTCGCGCTCATGCCACAGCGCAACGTCTTCAAACGCCGGACCTACATTGCCGCGAATCACCCGCGACAATCCTGAAATCTGTTCGCACGTAATCGGATTCCGTTTGTGCGGCATCGCCGACGAACCCTTCTGCTTTTCGCTGAAGAACTCTTCCGCCTCTCGCACTTCGGTCTTCTGCAGGTGCCGAATTTCCGTGGCAATCTTGTCCAGCGTGCATCCCACCACCGCCAGCGTCGCAACGTAAAAGGCGTGCCGGTCGCGCTGAATTACCTGTGATGAAACCGCTGCCGGAGCCAGTCCCAGACGCTCGCAAATCAGCTCCTCGTACTTCGGATCGAGGTGCGCTCCATTGCCCACCGCGCCGCTCAGCTTGCCCACCCGCATCTGCTCGGTTGCAAAGTCAAAGCGTTCCAGGTTGCGCTGCATCTCGCTGAACCAGTTGGCGATTTTCAGCCCAAAGGTAATCGGCTCCGCGTGTACACCATGGGTGCGGCCAATCTGCGGAGTCTGCTGGAACTCCAGCGCCCGCCGCTTCAGCACCACCAGAAATTTCTCAATATCGGCGCGCAGCAACACCGAGGCCTGCTGCACAAGCAGCGCCTGCGCTGTGTCTACCACATCATTCGAGGTCAATCCATAGTGTAGCCAGCGTGACTCTGGACCAACCTTTTCCGCCACCGCCGTGGTAAACGCGATCACATCGTGCTTCACCTCGGCCTCCACCTCGTGAATGCGCGCCACTTCAAACGCCGCACCCTTCACCCGGATCGCGCGTGCGGCAGACTTCGGCACAATGCCGGCTTCGGCGAGAGTTTCGCTCGCTGCAACTTCCACCTGCAACCATGTGCGGAACTTATTTTCGTCACTCCAGATCCGGCCCATCTCAGGGCGGGTATAACGAGGAATCAAGGCGTGCTCCTTATGTCCAAGGCTGAATTGCTATTGTAACAACCCCCCGCGCGGGCTTCCGAATTTTCACCGCGCAAAAAAAATAAGGCCGGGAATCCCGGCCTCAAATCAGGAGGTCCTTTTCTCTGAAGTCTTCCGCCGGAGGAAAAGGTATGCCGGCCATGTAAACGTTATCGACTCTTAAAGTGGGAAACTTTAGCTCTTTGTTACTCCAAGCAGCTCGCTCATCTCTTCGTAAAGAAATCCTTCGCCGGGCCGGTAAGGCTGCACCCATTTCCCATCGAGCACAAATTGCGGAATCGCGCGTTTGCCGGTATTGCGGATCACCTCATCGGCAGCACCCGGTGTGGTCTCAATGTTGATTTCCTCGTAGGAAATCTTGTTCTTGTCCAGAAAGCGTTTTGCCTCGCGGCAGTCTCCGCACCACGGCGCGGAATAAACAAGTAAGCTCATAACGAATAGATGTGTTACGCGAGTAGAAGTTTCAGAAACATGCGATCCATCCACCAGAAATCTCTCCCTTAAACGATTTCCAGCGCAAGAAAAACGCCCCCGAAATTTCCGGAGGCGTTTCACTCTAGTCTTCCAACTGGTTAGTTCAGCAGTAACGCGCCGTCGGTCTTCTCTTCTCCCACCTCGCGGTAGAAAAGCTGGTTGTTGTCCAGATAAACCTCGACAAACGCCGGACGCATCTTGATGCTGCCTTGGATCAGCGCCTCTGACAACGGGTCTTCCACGTACTTCTGCAGAGCCCTGCGCAGTGGACGTGCACCGTAACTGCGGTCCGTGATCGTCTTCTCCAGAATCCACTTCCGCGCATCCTCGGTCACCGTGATCGTGATCGCTCTCTGCGCCAGATTGTGGTTCAGTTGCGTCACCATCAGCTCCACAATCTGGATCAGGTCATGTTCGCTCAGGGCGTTGAAGATCACGACTTCATCCACGCGATTGAGGAACTCCGGATTGAAGGTCTTCTTGACCTCGCTCCGCACCATCTCCTCTACCTTCTCGCTGATGTTGTCTTCCTTGTTCGAAGAGAACCCAAGTCCCTCGCGTTTGATCATGTGCCGTGCGCCGATATTCGAAGTCATGATCAGGATGACGTTCTTGAAGTCCACGGTATTCCCGAGTCCATCCGTCAACTGTCCGTCTTCAAACACCTGCAACAGGATGTTGAATACATCCGGGTGCGCCTTCTCGATTTCATCCAGCAGGACCACGGAGTACGGCGCGCGCTTGACCCGCTCGGTCAACTGCCCACCTTCCTCGTAGCCCACATATCCTGGAGGCGAACCGATCAGCTTGCTGACCGAATGTTTCTCCATGTACTCCGACATATCGAAGCGGATCAGGCTCTTCTCGCTCCCGAACATGAACTGCGCCAGCGTTCTCGCCGCTTCCGTCTTGCCCACGCCCGTCGGTCCAAGGAACAGGAACGAACCAATCGGACGCGCCGGATTCTTCAGCCCAGCGCGCGAACGGCGAATCGCTCTCGCCAGCGCGCTGATCGCTTTCTCCTGCGAGATCACGCGCTTGTGCAGCTCTTCTTCAATCCGCAGCAGTTTTTGCGACTCTTCTTCCTTGATCGCCGCCACCGGAACTCCCGTCCAGCGCGACACCACTTCTTCAATATCTTCGCGCTGCACAATGCCGGTCGCACTCTCGTCCAGGTGATACTTCTCGCGCATGATGCGCAGGTTCTCGCGCTCCTTGCGCTCTTCGTCGGAGTAGAAACGAGCCTTCTCGAATTCATGGTTCGCAATCGCGTTCTCCATGCGATGAACAATGAACTTGATGCGCTTCTGCACTTCCGTAATCTCTTCCGGCAGCGCAGACTGACGCAGTTTCACGCGCGCCCCCGCCTCGTCGATCAAATCGATCGCCTTATCCGGCAGGAAACGATCCGGAATATAACGGTTCGAATGCGAGACCGCGAAGTTGATCGATTCGTCCGTGTAGCTCACCGCGTGGAACTTCTCGTACCGCTCCTTGATCCCCATCAGAATTCTGATCGAGTCCACTTCGTTCGGTGGCGGCACTTTTACCGATTGGAAGCGGCGCTCCAGTGAGCGGTCCTTCTCAATCGATTTCCTGTACTCGCCCGGAGTCGTCGCGCCAATGCACTGAATCTCTCCGCGTGACAGCGCAGGTTTCAGAATGTTGGCCGCATCCAGTGATCCCTCGGCCGAACCCGCTCCCACCAGCGTGTGCAGCTCATCAATGAAGATGATCGAATTCTGATTCTCGATCAGCTCTTTCATGATGGTCTTCAGACGCTCTTCAAACTGTCCGCGATACTTCGTTCCCGCCACAATCAGCGAAAGATCAAGCGCCAGCACCCGCTTGTCGGCCAGAAAGGATGGAACCTCGCCGTCCGCAATGCGCTGTGCCAGTCCTTCAACGATGGCAGTCTTGCCTACGCCGGGCTCGCCGATCAGCACCGGATTATTCTTGGTGCGGCGGCACAGAATCTGAATCGTACGGTCCACTTCGCCGTCGCGGCCCACCAGCGGATCGAGCTGGTTCTCCATCGCCGCCTGCGTCAGGTCGCGTGAAAATTCAGCCAGCAGCGAACTCTCGCGGTTCGCCGCACGCTGCGGCTGCTGCTGCACCTTCTCCTGAGTGGTGCGCTGCAATTCCTCGCGGATCGCGGCCAGTTTCAGCCCGCGCTCGGCAAGAATCTCCGATGCAAAGCACTTCTCTTCGCGCAGCAGTCCCAGCAGCAGATGCTCGGTGCCAATATGCTTGTGGCTAAGCCGCTCGGCTTCCTCGGAAGCATAGGCCAGCACCCTTTTGCACTCATTGCTGAGTGGCAGGTCCACGCTGGTCGAAACCTTCTCTCGAACCGTCGTGTGGGCTTCAATCTGCTTGCGTATGGAGTCCACCGACGAATGCTGGCGAAGGAAGCGATTGGTCAGCGCTTTATCCTCCCGCAACAGTCCTAACAGAAGGTGCTCCGTCTCAATATAAGGAGAGCCAAATTGACTGGCTTCATATCGTGCAAAGAAGATCACGCGCCGTGCTTTTTCGGTGTACCTTTCAAACATTTTGTATCTCCCAGCTCCTCCGCCCCGGCTATTACCGCTCGCGGGAAACCTTCTCCCTGCTTGACCCCTGGTTCATCCTGGAAGAATCCACCGGAGAATCTCCTCCTGGGTGAACCGTGAAAGAATCCGAATCCGGATTCCAACCGGACAGCTTCACTGCCAACCGGCAAAACCTTAACCTTCACTACCGCGAAAAATGGCGGCCAGTCATGTGAAACATCTTTGCATTCGCTGAGTGTTACGCCCACTATGCCACTAAACCCCACCGGAAGCTAAGAAATTTAACCCGCCGATGGCGACAAAGACTCGGGAGCAACCTCGCTCATCTTTCCGCCCTGAAGTAACAAGACCCGGTCACATCGCCCTGCAAATCCCAGATTGTGAGTCACCAGGACCGAAGTCAGCCGGTAATCTCTGTGAAGCCTTGCAATTAACTCAAAAACTGCGTCCGCCGTGCCGCTGTCCAAATCCCCGGTCGGCTCATCCGCCAGCAACATCTTCGGAGCCGTCACCAGCGCTCGCGCCAATGAAACCCTTTGCTGCTCGCCCCCGGAAAGCTCTCCTGAGCGATGATGCCCGCGGTCGCCAAGTCCCACTTCGTTCAACCACTTCGCCGCTTCTGCCTCGGCCTTGCGGCGGCTCTCTCCGCGCAGATACAGCGGCATCGCCACATTCTCCAGGGCCGTAAATTCGGGCAGCAGATAATGGAACTGCCACACATACCCGATCTGCCGGTTGCGAAACTCTGCCGCCTCCTCTTCGCCCAGCGATCCCAACCGCATTCCGTCGAAGTAAACCTCGCCCGAACTGGAGGAATCCAAAGCTCCTAATATGTGCAGCAAAGACGATTTCCCCGCCCCGCTCTGGCCAACAATCGCCAGCATCTCACCTTTTTGGACTCGGAAAGATAAATTATCAAAGAGCACAAGGTCCCTGCTGCCGGATTGATAGACCTTGCGGAGATCCTCAACTCGAAGGATCTCTTCTTGTTCCATTGGATGCACAGCACACTCTCTCTGGTGCAAATTCACGTGCCTCCGGGCTAAGGTTTTTTCACTGGCTCGCGCCGTCCTTGCTCCAACTGGAACTTCACAATGAATTAGATCACGATGTTGCCACCGTCGCGCCGCCGCCGTCCTGCTGAAATTTCCTTAGCAGCCCCAATAATCTTCTTAATTCGCGCTTTTCATGAGTTCCGCCCCCTACGCCTCCCGGAGCTTGAAACTCCTACTCGTAACGCAACGCCTCCGCCGGAAGCACCTTTGCCGCCGACTGTGACGGATAGACCGTTGCGATGAAGCTGATCGCCAGTGAGACTCCGGCCACCAGTAGCGCGTCAATTGCGCGTGGCACAAACGGAACGTAGTCAATTGCGTAGACTTCCGCCGAAAGCGTAATCCAGTGGTAGCGCCCCGCCAGAATCGCCACCGTATATCCCACAACCAGTCCCAGCACCGTGCCGATCAATCCAATCAGCAATCCCTGCCAGATGAAGATGCGCCGCACCTGCTGCTGCCGCGCTCCCATGGAAACCAGCACCGCAATGTCTCGCGTCTTTTCCATCACCATCATGATCAGCGAGATCAGAATGTTCAACGCCGCCACAAACACAATCAGCCCGATGGTAATGAACGTGACCACCCGCTCCAGTCGCAGCGCGCGGAACAGTGCGCGGTTTTGCTCCATCCAATTCGTCGTCTGGAATCCCTTGCCCGCCGCCGCCTCGATCTGGTTGCCAATCGCCGCCGCGTTGTAAATGTCGTCAACCTTGAACTCCAGCACGCTGGCAATATCTCCCAGGCTGAACAGCCGCTGAGAATCGCCCAGCGAACACAGCGCCCAGGTCGAGTCATAATCGTAGAATCCGGACTGGAAAACTCCCACCACCTTGAACCGCATGTAGCGCGGCACCATCCCAAACGGCGTCAGCTCGCCCTGCGGACTTGTTACCAGCACCACCGATCCAACCGCTGCGCCCAGGGTCTGCGCTAAATCTTTGCCCAGCACAATCGGAGGCATTGCCGCCACCCGGTCGGCTGCCCCTTGCAGCGATGACGGGTTTTCATCCTGAGAGTTCGTTTTGCGTGCCGATGGGTCTTCGGAGGCCGTCGCCGCAGGCCGTTCCGCTCGTTCCTGCGCCTCTGCCAGAGGCTGTGCGCTGCCTTCGCGCACCGTGTCCAGCAGTGATGTCACCCGCCGCTCGCGCTCGGCAACGATCCCCTTCAGCACCGCGCCGCCGGCTCGCGCACCCCTGGAAATCAATACCTGTTCGTAGATCGCCGGTGCTGCGGCCTGCACGTGCGGAAGTTTCTCTAGCCGTTCTTGCAGTGCCGCCCAGTCGCGGATGCCGTCATTCTCAACCCTCATCAGGTTTACGTGTGACGTCGAACCCAGCAGCCGCTCCTGCAGGTCCTGCCGGAATCCGTTGTTGATCGCCAGGGCGATGATGAGCGAGGCAACTCCGGCCGCAACTCCCAGAATCGAAATCCCGGTAATCACACCGATCACCGCCTGGCGGCGTTTGGCGCGGAGGTAACGGGCGGCAATGAACAGCTCAAAGCGCATGGAGCAATTATAGAAGCAGGGCAGGCGAGAAACGCGAACCACCTTTATTCTTGAAATGTCTCCATAAATCCTGCTCACAACCTATAATAATGACGTGGGATCCCGGTAGCACCCCTATCAAGAGCTCCAAGGAATGTGAATGGAACCATCCGCGCCCTGCGCCTTCGCGCCTTCTTCTGCCGCAACACACTTCGCCTTTGCGGTAGCAACCAGCCTCGATCAATCGCTTGATCTCCGCCATGCCCGGTAGCCTCATCCGCTCTCCCCTGCTGCGAACCGTGCGCGGTGCTCTACTCTGCCTCTTTGCGCTTGCTCTCAGCAGCGGGCTTTTTGCCCAGTCTTCCATCATTGAGTCTGACGCTGCCGCCGTTGACGCCGCCGCAGCAGACAGCCTTGCAACGTCATTTCCCGGAACGATTCAGCCCGGGGAAGCTGGCTTCGTCCCCCTGACGGCCTCTCAGCGCACCAGCCTCTTCTTCAAGGGCTACCTCGGTTCGCCACTCCCTTACTACGAATCTCTCGCCACCTCCGGCGGCCAATTCATCGTTGGCGAACCTGAAGGATGGCCGCGTACATCTGCGGGCTACGCTCAACGCGCAGGCACGGCGGTCACTTTGCTCGTCGTCGAAGAAGGTGTCCATGAAGCCGGGGATGCCGCTCTCGGTTTGGATCCCCGTTACTACCGCTGTCGCTGCAGTGGCCTCTGGCGCCGCACCGGTCACGCTTTCAAGATGACGTTTCTCGCCTATGACAGCCTCGGCCACCTGCATCTCGACACTCCGCGACTTGTCGGCGACTATGGCGGCTCCATGCTGGTCACTTCCTGGTACCCATCCGGCTATGCATCGTTGGTACAAGGTGTGCAGATGGGGCACGCACAAGTTGGATACGATGCGGGCATCAATCTCTTGCGTGAATTCACTCCTGAATTGAAGCGCTTCCTCCACCGGATCAAACGCCAGTAGCTCATTTTCCTTTTCGCCAGGGAAACACGGCAGGCGTATCTGCGCGGTATTGTTCCCATGCTTCTCCAAAGCGGGCATGCAGTTCGCGCTCCTCAAAGTGGATCATCACTGCTCCGGTCGCCACCGCGAACCCGAACAGCCCAAAGCAGGCAACCGATCCCGATGCCGCCGCAAAACCCAGCATGGTGCAGAAGTGCCCCAGATACAGCGGGTGCCGCACCACCCTGTGAACTCCCCAGGTGATCAACAGATTCTGATGCTTCTCCGGTTCCAGCTCATCCTGTCCAATCAGGCGCATGAAAGACAGCTCGCGCCCTCCATTCACATACATGAATATGGACTCTGCCCATAGTAGCGGGGCCGCTACCAACGTTCCGGCATTGTGATACAGCGCCACATTACGCCACGGGTAAGACGCTGCCCAGGCCACGCACCACATCAGCACCCAAAGTGGCGCCAGCAATTTCAGCTTGTGGCGCATCGCCCTCCATCGCTCTGCGAACGGATGCACCATCATCCAGTACGCAGGAATCGTCGAATAAACGCCGCAAACAAGCCATGCGATGATGCGCAGCGTGTTCACACTCGCCCTCCCGCCATAGGCCTTTGATCGCGAGCTCGTCGTGAGCTCCCAAGTGAAAAAAGAGTAGCAGAGCCGCAACACTGGGAGAAGCACAATGACCTCACTTTCATCGCGCTCTGGGCCGTAACTCGCGATTGCCCGTGGAACTCGCGAATCCAAAGTCACAATGACAGCCCGCTGATTCCGGCGCGCATCTTGTTTATGCAGCGAGACCCCAATAAATAACTGAGGTGGTGACATGAGATTTCACGCTCATGCAGTATTCAATCGCGCGTGCATTTTCTACTGCGGCGGCGCATTTCTGGTGCTGATGTTTTTTTGTCTCTGCTTTCTGAGCTGTGGTGCCGCTACGTCGACTTCGACCAACCCGCAGCCCACCCCCGCTCCAACTCCCACACCCGGCACCCCGGCCATCACTTCTCCCAGCAGTGGAGCCAGCGTGTTGTCGCCGCTGATGTTCACCGGAAGCGTGGCAGGAGTCCCCAACGTAGATCATTCCCAACTATTCCTTGATAACACCAGCAGCATTTATTACGGCGGCGCTCTGCCAATGAAGAACAAGTGGATGTTTGTTCCCGATGGACAACACACGCTGACCTTGACCGCCTACGATAAGAACAACAACGCTCTCGCTTCCACCAGCGCCAACGTCGACGTCAGCGGCCAGACATCGCCTGCCGCACTGCCGGAGTTGCAGAGCATTCCCGCCTGGCAATTCTGCTCGCAAGATCTCGCCGGCTCGGAGTGCGCCTCCGGATTAGGGGTGGCTACTTCAACTCAGACACAAAATGTTGCGACTCCCTCGCTCAGCGGCGCGTCAACGCAGTTCTCCCTCGGAGGAGCGCAGGCCTACTCTAATGCTCTGTGGTGGATCTCGCTGGGCGGCGGAACTCTGCTCTCAAACTTCACTTACGCCTTGGACTTCTACATTGATAACGCTGATGCCCCGGAAGCGCTTGAATTCGACGTCAACCAGAGCTTCGGTGGAAACCGCTACACCTACGGAACCGAGTGCAGCTACAAGAACACTCACCACTGGGATGTGTGGAATCCTCTCGCCGAGGCATGGGTGCCATCCTCGGTCCCATGCCCGCCTGTCGCCTCCAACCAGTGGCACCATCTTCAGTGGCAGTTTCAGCGGGTGAATAATCAGGTGCATTACATCAGCATCACCCTTGACGGAACCGCCACGCCGGTCAATATGTATTTCAACTTGGAGCCAAACTGGAAACCGGAAGACATCGACATCGCTTTTCAAATGGACGGCGACTACAAACAAACTCCATACAACGTATGGCTTGATAACGTGACTCTCACCGCTTCATATTAGCGCCGCCATTGTCTCTGTACGCTCACCGCAACGCTTATTGCGGCTTGCCGGAACAGGGCAGGAAGGAAACTCAACCGGAATGGCAAAATATGGAAATGGAATATGTGCATCTATACTGGCAAAAGACTCTGCCGGAGTCTGACAGGGAAGCACAAGCCATGTTAAAGCAAAGAAGTTCGCTTTCAGTTGGGCTGCCATTCTGCTATTGCGCGCTCGCGCTGGTTATGTTCAGCGTTGCATTCGCGCCTGTATCGCTGCTGGCGCAGAACGGAAGTTCGTCATCGCAGGATTCCGCCGGCCAGCAGAACGCAAATCCGCAGAAGCAGGCGCCCCCTCCGGAGGCGGGTGGGCCGCAGAGCGACACCGGCCCCTACGCTCTTCCCAAAGTTGATCCCGATAAACCCGCCAACCGTCCGGCTCCGCCCCCTGCGCCCAAGCCCACCGAGGGAATGCCCAGTTATTCCATCAATGTGGATGTGCCGCTGGTCACCGTTGACGCCCTGGTCCTTACCAAGGACGGCCAGTTTATTCCGGGGTTGCATAAGGACCACTTCCGCGTGCTGGAAGACAACGTCTTGCAGCCGATCCAGACATTCGGAATGACCAAGGCCGGCTACACCGCCGTGTTGCTGATCGAGTTCGCCGCAACACCTGCCTTTCAGACTTCCCGCACCCAGTTTTTATTGGACGCTCTGCGCGCCTCCTACGCCTTTACCGACCAGATGCAACCGAACGATTATGTCTCGGTGATCAGCTATGACCTGAAGCCCACCATCCTGGTCGATTTCACCTCGGATAAAAAGGCGGTCACCAGTGCGCTGAACACCCTGCGCATTCCCGGCTTCAGTGAAATGAATTTGTTTGACGCCCTTTATGACACGCTGGACCGCTTGGATCGCATTCCCGGCCGCAAAGAGATCATCCTGATCAGCAGCGGCCTGGATACGTTCAGCAAGATTAACCTCGACAAGATTCTCAAGAAGATCAAGGCCACGCCCAACGTGACGATCTATGCCATCAGTACAGGCTTCCTGTGGCGAACCTATATGGAAGGGCGCACAGGCATGAGGGCGCAGGTGCAGCAGATGGATTTCCTTCAGGGTGACAACCAGATGAACACCTTCGCCAAGATCACGGGCGGACGCTGGTTCAGTCCCCGCTTTCAAGCTGAGTTGCCCGAAGACTTCCGCATGATCAGCGAATCCGTGCGCAACCAGTACACCCTCACCTACCGCCCCACCAATGCCAAGCTTGACGGAACGTACCGCAAACTGAAGGTCCAGGTCGTGCAGCCGGGAACCGAAAAGCCGCTTGAGGTGAAGGACCAGAAGGGCAAGGGATTGAAGTACCAGGTGCTCACCCGCGACGGCTACACCGCCCGCCACCAGGTTGACTGATATCTTCGTCAGGAGCGCCGTCGAAGACGCTGGCAGCAAACTGGATTGCAAGAACTACCCTTATAGGGTAATATGCGCCAGTGGATCAACGTACGCCGCATTACGATCTGGCGCCCATCCAAGCTGATGTTGCGCGGTTGGGAGCAGCGGCATTCACGAAGACCGCTTTGGATGGCGGCCGTCAGATGGGGCTGATCCTACGCAGATCACCGTGTTTGGCAGGATGTATATCACGCGTGACGCCTGTGAAGAAGCTAGCGTATATCAAGATTACGTTGCGCGATGCAGCCCCGGTGATCCAGTTTAAGGAGAAGTAACAATGGCACGGAAATGCATGAACTGTGAATCTCGCAAGGGCATGACTCGTTTCGAGGGCGAGACCTTTGTTATCGATCATGCAGGCCTGAGCGCCAGGGTCGAAGGGCTGGCAGGCTGGCGTTGCGATTCCTGTGGCGAAGTGGAGTTTGATGCCGGGAGCGCACGGCGTTATGCCGCATCGGGGGATGAACTGGTGCTCCGCGAACGAGTACTGCAAAGCAAAGATATTCGGCGCATCCGTCGCAAACTTGGATTGAGCCAGCTCGCGGCTGCCCGCCTAACCGGCGGCGGCCACAACGCCTTCTCGCGGTACGAGCGCGGAGAAGCAATGCCGATGCCTGCGGTGATCAACCTGTTCCGACTCCTGGACAAGCACCCGGAGCTACTGAAGGATCTGACCAAAGCGCGTAATGCGAGCTGATCTGATGCGCGGTATCTTCAAAACTTCGAATATCAACCGCATTCTCAGCCCAGGACAGAAGCACAACTCTTCATCAGGAGCGGCTCAACAGGCTGCTCCACCAGCTTTCTGCACACAAGAAATTCATAACCTTCGAGGGGTGTAATTTGCGTAAGCTTCCACGGAATACGCTGCCTGTTCTTCTTCTCATTTTATGCGCTGTATGTTCCTTCGCCGCTGAAAATGAAAAGCCCGTCTTTGACGTCCACGAGCACTACTCCAAGTTCGAATACCGCATTCCCATGCGTGATGGAGTAAAGCTTTTCACCGCCGTCTACGTGCCCAAGGATCAGTCACAGCCGTGGCCTTTTCTGTTGAACCGCACTCCATACAGCGTGGCGCCCTACGGAGAAGACAATTATCCGGCGCGGCTGGCGCCGCTGGAACTGATGAGCGCAGGTTACATCTTTGTGGCACAGGACGTGCGCGGCCGCAACATGAGTGAAGGCGTCTTCATCGAGGAGACACCCTATAAGGAGAACAAGGGCCCCAGGGACGTGGACGAGACCACGGACATGCATGACACCATCGAGTGGCTGCTGAAGAACGTCCCCAACAACAATGGCAACGTCGGAATCTGGGGAATCTCCTATCCCGGCTTCTACACCGCCGCCAGCATCATCGACTCCCATCCTGCAATCAAGGCAGCTTCGCCCGAAGCGCCCATGGTCGATCTCTATCACGATGATGATGCTTACCATGGCGGAGCCTTCATGCTGGCGGGGAACTTTGGCTTCTACACGTTCTTCAAGCCGCAGAAAAATCCCACGCAAGAGCAGGGTGGCACTGGAATAAAGTACGGCACCAGCAATGGCTATGAGTTTTTTCTGAACGCTGGCAATCTCGATGACCTCGACCGCAAGTATCTGAAGGGCTCAAACCCCTTGTGGAACGATCAGCTCACGCACTCCACCTTTGACGGCTATTGGAAGCAGCGCGACCTGGCTCCGCGCATGAAGAACGTGCATTGTGCGGTGCTCACCGTGGGAGGATGGTTTGACGCCGAAGACCTGCAAGGCCCGCTCTCGCTCTACAAAGCCATCGGCAACTTAAATCCAAACACCGTGAATCTGCTGGTCGAAGGTCCGTGGGTCCATGGCGGATGGTCGCGTCTTGACGGACACAAACTGGGCAACGCGGATTTCGCGCAGAATACCGGCGAGTTTTTTCGTGTACACATCCTGCTGCCGTTCTTTGAGAAATATCTGAAAGGCAAACAGACCGAAGATCTCCCGAAGGCATACGTCTTTGAAACCGGAACCGATGTCTGGCGCAAGTATGACGCTTGGCCCCCGGCAAAGAGCGTCAAACGCACGCTCTATCTGCAGGCGAAAAGCGGATTGAGCTTTCAGCCTCCCGCCGCCGCGCCCGCCTTTGACGAGTATGTCAGCGACCCCGCGCGGCCCGTGCCCTACGTAGGCTATGAAACGTTGGATGTCCCGCAGGAATACATGGTCAGCGATCAGCGCTTTGCCGGGAACCGTCCCGACGTGCTCGTATACCAGAGCGAGCCGCTCGAAGACGACGTGACCATAGTCGGTCCGCTCGTGCCAAAACTCTTCGTCTCCACAACCGGCACAGACTCCGATTTCGTCGTCAAATTGATCGACGTTTATCCGCAAAAGGAATTAGAGGAGAAACATCGGCGCGGCGTATCCGACGTTGGCGTTCCTGAGACTGACCTCGCCGGATGGGAGCAGTTGATTCGCGGTGAGCCCCTGCGCGGCAAGTTCCGTCATAGCTTTGAAAAGCCGGAACCGTTTACTCCTGGCAAGGTGGAGGAGATTGATTTCACCATGCCTGACATCAACCACACCTTCCGTCGCGGCCATCGCATCATGGTGCAGGTACAGAGCTCGTGGTTTCCCCTCATCGACCGCAATCCGCAGACATTTGTGGATATTCCCAAGGCAAAACCCGAGGACTTCAGGAAGGCAACCGAACGCGTCTATCACGAGCCCGGTCACGCCTCGGGATTGGATGTGCAGGTACTCGAATAGCAGAAGCTTCGGCGCCGGAGAAGCAGCTCGCTTCGCGCCGAAGCCGATATGCGATCAGCAGTGGTGGATAGCCGAGTAGCTGGTACCGGCCACGCGTCCGCCCTGCGTAAGGCCGCTGGTCAGATCCTTCACTTCGTTGCGGGCCTCGTTTTCGGCGAGTTCCTGGGTAGGAGCATGTCCCCAGGAGATCATCACGTCGGGATTGTTCTCCCAGCAAATCATCCAGTGATAACGCGTTTTCTTGCGGAAGGACTGAGCCTGGATTGAAACCACATACTGGCCAGAATCTTTGTTCATGAAATGCGCCTTTCTCGGGGGGAGCCTTGACCTGCCGAACCATTACGCCGACGGCAATGGCTGCCCGATGGGTCCGCTTTAACTCAATCATACTCAAACGCAAGACGTTGCGCAGTGAGTTCGGTCACCGGTGTTCAGGTAGATGTTCAGGTAGATGTTCGGGTAGGCGCTCAGGTAGATGTCCCGGTAGACCTTCAGGCAGAGCTGCCAATAGGCCTGCGGGGAGGTAGATTCCATGGGTGAACATGTGACCTTCTCCGTGTAAGGAACTCTCGCCAACGTAGCTTTTACCTTGTTTCTTCGGGGCCATTTCGCCATTTGGCCCTGCGTCAATGGGTCACAACCTTAATCCTTCCTAGCAGATCGCGAGTTCATCATTCGCCGCCCGTGATTGGCCGCAGAAATGCACTGTGAGGTACGCATCCCCCGGAATCGGAAGGAATTTTTACTTATGGTGACTCAGCACAGCTATCGGCCAGTCGTCTTGTGCGTGGATGACGACAAGGCGGTTCTTGACCTTATGCGGATAGCCCTGGAACTCAAAGGATTTCGCGTGCTGGCAGCAAGAGACGGTCGCGCCGCTCTCGAGGCGTTTACCGTCTACCCCGTTGACGCTGTCGTTCTCGATTACGAGATGCCCGGCATGAACGGCTGCGACGTTGCAAGGGAGATGACGCGCCTTAAACCCTCCGTTCCCAAGCTGCTGTTCTCCGGCGGCCTCGACCTCTCCGATGAGGAGTCGCGCTTTTTCCAGGGCTTTTGTTCCAAGCCATGCGGCGTTTTCACTTTGGCGGCGCGGCTCAATAACATGACCGACTGCGCCATGAGCGCCTAGCGGTGGTTTCAGAGATCGAGGGCTGGCACAACTTCAGGTCTTGAAAGTCGTGCCGCAAGAAAGGCTCATTTCACGCGGCTTTAGCCGCTGAGGGATAAGCCCTTCACACGCCTCAATCCATTAATGAGACCGCGCCTGGACCGGAATCGCGGATCCTGAAAGTGTCCCACTCCCGCAAATCTCCTGCCGCCGGTTATTAAAGTAATCTTTTGGTACGGCGAAGTTCAGAGTACCTTTGGCAAGATCCTCAATCGCAAAGGTACTCACGAACGCCGTGAAACGCTCCTGCTCGATTGTCTTCGCATTGCCATTCTTCGCCGCTCTCTTGCTGGCGCAATCGTCGATGGAGCCGGATCGCCCCGCCATTCGTGAGCTGGAATCCAACATTCAATCCGAGCTCCAAATTCATGGCGAACGCGTGATGGGGCATGAGATGGTTCACTGGAGTACCCGGCTGGAGAAAATCTCCAATTGCCGCGCTCAGTTCACCGTTCGGGTGAGCAGCAATTATGGCGAGCCCAGCGTTCGTACCAATAACGTCAGCTTTTCCCTCGGCGCAATTGAACCCGTTGAGATCGCCCTGGTGCAGAACTGGCTGCAACTGCGCTGCGCCGGACAGAAATTGTGCATCAACTCATTTTCCACCTGCGCCAAGACGACCAGGGAAGGCATCGTCGTCGACTGCGGCGCTAGCAGCCAGAAAAGCGAGGAAATCTTTCCCCTCCAGCTTGACGGCGACCCAAAGGCGGCCGCGCGCCTGGAACAATACTTCAGTCTGGCCGTTGACGCCTGCCACCAGGCGACCCCCGTCAGCTTCTAATTCTTACCGGCCTTCGTCAGTAGAATTCCGCGCAGCAGCATCACCGGAAGCGGTCCCTCGTTCAGCGCTCGGTCGTGAAACTCGGCGTTCGTGAACCCTGCTCCCATCTGTGCCTTGTAATCCTTGCGCAGTGCCAGCCAGTCATGCAGACCCACGTAGTAGGTCACCAGTTGAACCGAACTCAGCTTGGCGCGTTGTAGCTTTCCTTCAGCCTCGGCCTCGGTCTGGAAGGCGTGCTTGGTCATCAGCTCCATCGCCTGCTCGTCGGTCATGTTCAAGGTGTGCAGGCGAATGTCGAGAATGCTGTTGGAGAGAACCCTCAGCCGGATCTTTCTCATCACCAGGCGGAACTTCGGATCGTAGTTGAGGTAGCCCTCATCCATCATGATCTGCGCAATATACTCGGCCCACCCTTCCACGTAGGCTCCGTTGCCCAGTAATGAGCGCAGCAGTCGTCGCGACTCCGGTTGTACGTCATTGGCGTGCTCAAACTGTACGTAGTGACCCGGCAGCGCCTCATGAATCGTCAGCCATTTCAGCGTGTAATTGTTGTACTCGCGTAGCTTTGACTCTGCCTTCTGCGGTGGCGTGTCCGCATCGATCGGCGTGACCCAGTACTGCGCTTCAGCCCCCGGTTCAAGCGGCGGAGGCGCGTGGAAGCCCGCAACCGAATAAGTTCCGCGCATGAACCCCGGAGTCGGAATCACCATCAGGTTATTGCGCGGACCAAGGTCCACAATCTTCTTCTCGCGAATAAACTCGATAATCCCTGCAAGGTCGCCTTCGATATGGCTCTGCAACTCCGCCGGCTTCACGTGCTCGTCGGAAATCCGTGACAGCACCTCGCCGATGATCCGGTTCTCTCTCGCTTCACCTTTCAGATCGGCGTGATCGCCGTGCTCGGGATACATTTCCTTATGCATGGGCTCGGCCAGCCGAAGCATATCCAAGCGAACCTCGCGCATCTCGCTTTCCGCCGATGCCAGCGTCTGCTCCGGAGAAACCGGTGTCTCCATCACCAGCCGGAACTTCTCCGCATACAAAGTTTTTCCCAGCCGCCAGGTCAGCTTGCTCTTGCGAGGGCCGTAAATGTCGTGCAGCCACCGTGAGAAATCCTGAAGCGCGGTGACCGCCTTCGGCGCCGCCCCTTCATCAACGCGCCTGTAGCGGCGAGCCTGCTGGAATCGCGGCCTTCACCGTGTTCTGGATGAGATCGATGTTCCCGGCGTTCTCCTCAATCGCCGTGGATGTCTTGATCGGATCGCCGTCGCTAAGCATCTGCCGGGCTTCATCGAGCGCGCGCGGAATCTGCTCCATCCGTGACAGCACGTGACCCATGCGCACCTCCGCCGGAGCGTAGCTCTGCGTCATCGGCAGAAACAGCGCGTTGCCAATGAATTCAACGTAGGTCGTCGGATCATGCCGATAGCTTTGAATCTTTTCCAGTTCAAGAAGTTGGAAGCCAATCTGGTCAGAGATCAGTTGCAGGTCGGCAAACCGCTCCTTGCTCAGTGTGTCGCGGTTAACGCCGCGAAACGTCTGTTGCCACTTCCCATAGAATCTGCGCTGCGCCTGTAGTCCGTCCGGCCCAAGGTCGTCGAGCGCCGCATCAAGCTCAATCACCTTTCCCGTAGCGGGATCGGTATGCTTGTGGTATCCCGCCTGCGATGCGTTCACCGGCGAGAGCGCCAGCGAGTCATACATGAACTGCGCCTCAAGTTGATCGAAGTTCGAATTTGCCGAAGAAGATTTCATCTTGCCCGTCTGTGAGATCAGCGGAACAGCGGCCAGAAGGCAAAACAGCACAGCAACCAGGCGCGTATGCATGACATTCCTCCAAACCGAACACTATACAAGAGGTTGGACCAACCTGCGTTCTATCTCCCATGGCTTCAATAAGAATTATCAATGAACGTCCAGCGGGTATAGGGCTGCAAATGTCCCCCGAGGATATGATCCGCAGAAAACACGCGCTATAGTAGTAGTCAAGGTGGGTGAGTGATGTACCTGCACTGCCTCAATCAAGATCAGGAGAATCGTGTACACGAATGGCTAAGGATAAGAAGTCTTCGGAAAAGTCCACTCCCAGGAAAACTGCGGCGAAAAAAAGTGCTGTAAAGAAGGTTGTAGCTCCCAGCAGGACGGCTGCTGAAGAACTGGCAGTGACTCCTCCCGTTGTGGAGCCACGTCTTACTTCCAAGCCGATTCGTACCCCGCAACCTGCGGCTGCCGAACTGTATGATGAGATTCGACGTCGTGCCTATGAGTTCTACCGTGAGCGCGGGGGCCAGCATGGTTCCCATGAAGCGGATTGGCATCGCGCTGAAGCAGAAGTTAGGGCAAAATATAAGTCGTAGGTATTCATGCGTCAGGTATTGATGGTTGACGACGACCCCGGGCAGTTGCGCATTCGAGAGATGATTCTCCGCAATGCGGGATTCGTCGTCCACGTGGCAACCAGCGCGGAGAGCGCGATGGCCTTGCTGCGTGCAATTCCAGAAAAAATTGGGGTGATGGTCACCGACCATTTTCTGCCTGGAAGCACCGGCGCAGATCTGGTTCGCGAGGCGCGTCTCTCCCTGCCCGCAATGCCGGTGCTCGTGTTAAGTGGCATGCCGGATATCGAGTGCGAGTACCAGGGCCTCGACGTCAGCTTCCAGGCAAAGCCATTCCCTCCACCTGAACTAATCCGCGTTGTGCAGGAACTATTGGACTCCGGCCCGAAATAAAGAGCTTGCGCGTAAACGCAAGCTCTAAATATCAGGAGGTTTCTAAGCCCTGAGAGTCCGGTGTAATCAATAAAATGACTGTTTAGTCTAGGCTCCCGGGAGCCTTAGTTCTACCAGATCAAGGTGGTCAGCGCTAGAACCTTCTACTCTGGATTACGAAAGTCTTCCCAATCTGGTGGCGAGGTTGCGTCCGCAACGCGAAATCATGCACAATGACTCCAGATTTGTAACGCCTTACACACATGCCACAAATTGGAAGCTTCACTCTGCTGCTCGGGCTCGCTTTGAGCGTATACGCGTTCGCTGCCGGATTGTTTGCCATTGTCCGTAACGATGATCGCTTGAGCGAGACGGCGCGACGCGCCGGAATCGCGGTTTTCCTCGCCGTAACAGCCGCCTCTGCCGTGCTCGTCTACGCCGCATTCACCAATGATTTCTCGCTGGCGTACATCCGCCAGCACTCCAACCGCGCCTTGCCCGGAGCCTACAAGTTTGCCGCGCTATGGTCGGGGCAGGAAGGTTCTCTGCTCTTCTGGTGCTGGCTGCTCGCCGCCTATGGCCTCGTCCTGCGAATGCGCCACAAGGTGGATACCCGTCTGGTCGCTCATGCCGCAGTCGTGATGAGCGCCGTCCAAATCTTCTTCCTCGTGCTGGTGGATTTCGCCGCCCCTCCCTTTGTAATCGCCGCCGGCGCAATTCCCGCTGACGGCAATGGCCTCAATCCCCTTCTGCAATATCCCGAGATGGTCATTCACCCGCCCATGCTTTACCTCGGCTACGTGGGCATGACCGTGCCGTTCTGCTTTGCCCTGGCCGCGCTCATCATGAAGTATCCCGGCGAAAAGTGGATTCACATCACCCGTCGCTGGACGATGGTGGGCTGGCTGTTCCTCACCTGCGGTATCTTCCTCGGCTCCTTCTGGGCTTACAAGGTTCTGGGATGGGGCGGATGGTGGGGTTGGGATCCCGTTGAGAATGCCTCGCTGCTGCCGTTCCTGACCGGAACCGCTTTTCTGCACTCCGTGATGATGCAGGAAAAACGCGGCATGATGAAGGTCTGGAACATGTGGCTGATCTTCTCCACTTTCCTGCTGGCGATCTTCGGCACCTTCCTCACACGCTCCGGAGTGGTCAGTTCGGTGCATGCGTTTGCCGAATCCAACATCGGCCCGTACTTCGTCACCTTCATGGCGCTCACCTTCGCCGTCTGCATGTTCTTCTTTGTGCGCAACCGCTCGCACCTTGAAAGCGAGCACAAGCTGGAGTCCCTGGTCTCGCGCGAATCAAGCTTCCTGTTCAACAATGTGCTGCTGCTGGTCGCCACCTTCGCCGTCTTGTGGGGCACGCTCTTCCCGGTGCTAAGTGAGTGGGTCACCGGACACAAGGTCACCGTCGGACCGCCGTTCTTCAACAAGGTCAACATTCCAATTGCGCTCTGCCTTCTGCTGCTCACCGCCGTGGGACCGCTGCTGGCGTGGCGCAAGACCTCGGCCGAGAGTATTCGAAAGAACTTTCTTGTTCCCGCTCTTATTGCCCTTGCGACGGGCGTGGCCCTGGTAGCTTACGGCATCAGGCCCTGGGTTGAGATCGCCTACTTCTACTCGCTGATGACTGTCATGCTCTCCGTGCTCGTGGCCGCCACCATCGGCAGTGAGTTTATTCGCGGCGGATTGGTGATTGCGCGCCACAATAACAGCAACGTCTTCCACGGCATGTGGCTGCTGACGCGCCGCAACACGCGCCGATACGGCGGCTACATCGTTCACCTTGGCGTCATCGTCACCATGATCGGCTTTGCCGGCGTTGCCTTCTACCAGAACACCGAGCAGGAGTTGGGCTTTGGAGACAAGATGTCGATTGGCCCCTACACCCTCGTCTGCCGCTCCTACACTCAGGACGACAAGCCGAATTATTCCAGCGAATGGGCCATTCTCGACATCTACAAGAACGGCAAGCAGATCACGACCATGTATCCGGAGCAGCGCTTTTACAAGGCGAGCCAGCAACCGGCCACCATCGTCGCTAACCGCTCCACCATCATGGAAGATCTCTACCTCGTGTACACCGGCAAGAATCCGGACAACGGCCGCCCCATCATCAAGGCGCACCTGAACCCCTTGGTCTGGTGGATATGGGCGGGCGCGCACTTCATCCTCATAGGGACGATTGTCGCGCTCATGCCCAACATGCAGGCCAAGAGTAAGAAAGTTTCTCCGCGTGACCAGGCGCGTGCCCTCGTGGATTCCACCGCCGAGAGTCGCGCTCCGGTGGAGGCCGGAACCGATCGATGAGCATCGCCCGCAATGTGGTTTGCCGCAATAGGGTCAAACGCTGGGCCGCCGGATTGCTGCTCGCCAGTGCCCTTCTACTGATGGGTGCCGCCGGTGATCCCACAGGCCAGCGATTTGACCGCCTCGGACACAACCTGATGTGTACGTGCGGCTGCGGCCAGGTATTGCTGGAGTGCAATCACGTCGGCTGCACAACCTCCGAACAGATGCGCCAGGAAATGAAGCTGGCAATGGCGCGAGGCGACTCAGACGACGTCATTCTTGCCGGGTTTGTTGGCAAGTACGGACCAACCGTCCTTTCCGCGCCCACCACCACGGGCTTCAACCGGGTGGCGTGGATTATGCCCGTCGTGATTTTCATCGCCGCCTTGGTGGCCGTGATCCTGGTGGTACGCGCATGGAAAAATCGCACGCCCAGGAACCCATTAAACCCCGGCAGTTCGGCTCCTGAAGAGCTGGATGAATTCCGCCGCCGCGCCCGCGAGGAGACCGCACTTTGATCGCGCTTTTGCAAATGCAAGCATCCACGCCTGATTCCACCGGCAGCAGCTTTCTGCTCTTTGCGACCGTGATCTTCACCTTCGCCATCTTCTTCTACATCTTCAAGCCTGCGCGGGCTGAGCACGCGGTTGAAAAAACGCGCCTCGCTTTTCTCTATGAGCGCAAAGACCAAACCTTTGAAAATCTGCGCGACCTCAATTTCGAATACAAAGCAGGCAAGCTGAGCGATGCCGATTTCACCACCATGCGCGACTCCATGGAGCAGGAGGCAGCGAACATCCTGGCCGAAATCGAGCAGATCGAGCACGCCACCGGCGACCGCCGTGAGGTATCAGCCTGATGAGAAGATTTACGATGTTACGGATCTCGCCGCGAATTCGCCCGACTCCTGTTTTTCTCCTCGCTTTTCTCTTCGCCATCACCGCCGCCACAGCCTTTGCCGATACCCTCACCGGCAACGTGACCAACGGAAGCACCAGCAAACCCGCCCCCGGAGTCACTGTCACCCTCGTCGATCCCATGGGCGGCATGGCCGAGATTGCAACTGCTAAGACCGATGCCCAGGGACACTTCAAGATTGACGCTCCCGCCCCCGCAGGGCCAAGGCTCGTCCGCGCGGAAAAAGGTGGAGTCAATTACTTCAAAATGGTCACTCCCGGAACCACAACGGTCGATCTCCAGGTCTATGACGCCACGCCTACTGTCGAAGGCATCAGCGGCTCGGCAGATGTGGTGAAGTTGCAGGCCGATGCTTCCGCCTTGCAGGTAGTCGAACTGTTTGCCATCAAGAACGCCAGCAACCCGCCCAAAACGCTGGCCTCCAAGTCAACCTTTGAGTTCGTCCTGCCCGAGGGCGCGCAGATTGACGGTGCTGACGCCCAGGGCCCGAACGGTCAGCCCATTTCCTCCACGCCCGCTCCCACCAAGGAGAAGAATCATTACGCCTTCTCCTATGCCCTCAAGCCCGGCGAGACGCGCTTCGATGTTTCCTATCATCTGCCCTACAGCGGCACGGCCTCATTCACCCCGCGCCTCACCCGAGACTTCGATCATTACGTGCTCGTCATGCCTTCATCCATTAGCTTCACTCCCAAGGACGCAAGCCAGTTCAAGCCCATGAACAACCAGCCCGGCAGCACCGTTGAGATCAGCCTGAAGGCCAAAACCGGCCAGGATCTGAGTTTCTCGCTCTCCGGCACCGGCGCATTCCCCGAAGAGCAGCCTACGGAGTCTGCCGGCGGCGGTGCTCCACCGGCAATGGGCGGCCCGGGAGCAACCGAGAGCCGTCCCGGCGGCGGACTTGGCAAGCCCATTGACGCCCCTGACGGCCTCGCGAAATATCGCTGGTACATCCTCGGAGTGCTGCTCACCGTTCTGATCGGCGGCGGCATCTGGACCCACGAACGCACCAAACAGGAAGAAGATGCGGACAGCGCCGCCGCACCGTTCGCCGCAGTTCCCGTGAGTCCCACGCAAAGCTCGCCTGTCGCAAACACCGCCCTGCCTTACGCAAACGTCGCGCCGCAACCCGCGCCGAACCGCAACCTCTTACTCGAGGCGCTCAAGGAAGAACTATTCCAGTTAGAGGTCGAACGCCAGCAGGGAAAGCTCTCGCCCGAGGAGTATGAAAAAGCCCGTGCCGCGCTCGAACAGACCTTGCAGCGAGCTCTGAACCGCGTGTCAAGTTAGTCCAGAGCTTCTGCTTAAGATGTGAGGAGTACCAACGCCGCGCGTCCGCCGCGCATCCTTTTCAAAGAGGATAATCGGATATGGCCCTGTTGCAGAAAAGCGCTTCCATCTTCTCCAATCGTCTGCCGAGGGTTCTCGGCCCGCGCACGCACTCCATCGTCGATTATTCCGTAGCCGCGCTCTTCTTCAGCGCCGGCGTTCTCTTCTGGCGCAAGCATAAGAGCGCCTCGCTCAGCGCACTTCTCTGTGGCAGCGGAGTCCTGCTCAACACGCTCTGCACCGACTATCCCGGCGGCGTCGTCTCCGGCCTGAGCTTTGAGACCCACGGCAAAATCGATGTTGGACTCGCCGGACTCACCGCTGCAATCCCCGGACTGATGGGTTTCTCCGGCGACGCCCAAGCGCGCTTCTTTGAAGCCACCGCCGTAGCCGAGACCCTCGCTTCCGGATTCACCGACTACCAATCCACCACCGATTCCGAAGCCCAAGGCTGGATTCCCGAGCGAACGGCCTGAATTAGCGCCCTATTCCAAATTGCGGCTGCCGTCACCCATTGGCGCGTCCAACCCGTGTGCGTTAGCATCTACATAGATAGCCATGGGAAATAACCTTAAGACCGCGTTCTTGTTGACGGCAATGACCGTCTTCGTCGTCCTCGTTGGCCAGGCTCTCGGAGGCCGCAACGGAGCTGTGCTGGCCCTCTGTCTGGCTGCAGCCATGAACTTCTTCTCCTACTTTTACAGTGACAAAATGGCCATCTTCTCCAGCGGAGCCCAGCCTGTCTCGCGTGAGCAACTTCCCCGCGTCTACCAGATTGTCGAGCGCCTCTGCGCCAAAACCGGCCTTCCCATGCCGAAGATCTTCGTCATTCCTACCGGCTCGCCCAACGCCTTTGCTACCGGAAGGAATCCGGAGCACGCATCCCTGGCCGTCACCGCCGGAATCCTCGACCTCCTCAACGACGATGAGATGGAAGGCGTGCTCGCCCACGAGCTAGGACACGTCCGCAACCGCGACATTCTCATCAGCTCCATCGCCGCAACCTTTGCTGGAGCCGTAACCATCCTCGCCCGCATGGCCGGATACGCCGCAATGTTTGGCGGCGGCGGACGCGACCGTGATCGTGATGGCGGAGGCGGCATCATCTCGGCCATTGCCATGATGATTCTTGCTCCCATCGCGGCCATGCTGATCCAGATGGCGGTTTCGCGCTCGCGTGAGTATCAGGCTGACGCCACCGGAGCCCACTTCACCGGCAATCCCGGAGCACTCGCCAGCGCGCTGAAGAAGATTGAATTGAATTCCCAGCGCGTGCCCATGCAGGTCTCCCCGGCCACGGCCCACATGTACATCATTCAGCCGTTGATTGGCGGAATCAGTTTTGGCAGCCTCTTCTCCACCCATCCGCCCACTGCTGAGCGCATTGCGCGCCTCAACGGAATGCAGCCGGGAACCTACTGATTTCGATTCGGTACAGGTCACCATCGGGCCCATCCGCCTGCTGAAACGTTACCTTTGTGTTTTGCCTTGCGGGGCGCAACGGATACAATCAACTTCATGGCGGCATCGGATACCACTCTTCAACGCGCTGCTGAACTGGAGCGCGCGCTGCGTTCCATCATCCGGGGCACTGACGACGTAGTGCGGCTCGCCCTCGTCGCCATCCTCGCCCGCGGACACCTTTTGATTGAAGGCGTTCCCGGCGTAGGAAAAACCACTCTCGCCCATGCCCTTGCCCGCGCCATCGATTGCGACTTCCGCCGCGTGCAGTTCACCAGCGATATGCTGCCCAGTGACGTCCTCGGCATCAGCATTTACTCCACTTCTGAGGAGCGCTTCGAGTTCAAGCGCGGCCCCATCTTCACCAACGTCCTGCTTGCCGACGAAATTAACCGCACCACCCCAAAGACGCAATCCGCGCTGCTTGAAGCGATGAACGAGCGCCAGGTCACCGTCGATGGCCATCCTCATCTGCTGCCCAATCCCTTTCTGGTGATTGCCACCCAGAATCCGGTGGAGCATCACGGCACCTACCCTTTGCCGGAGTCGCAGCTTGACCGCTTCCTCATCCGCGCCCGCATGACCTATCCCGAGGCGGCCAGCGAGCGTGAGATTCTTCGCGGTCGCGCCGGAGCCGCATGCATGGATGAACTGCGCCCCGTGCTCACCGGTGAAGATATTGTCGCCCTTCAGAATGAAGTTTCAACCGTGCGCGTGGAAGACTCGCTGATTGACTACTCGCTCGCCATCGTGGAGCGCACCCGCCACCATGAGCAGCTCTCGCTTGGCGTCTCGCCCCGCGGCTCGCTCATGCTCTATCATGCTGCGCAGGCCATGGCCTTGCTTGAGGGACGCAACTACTGCATTCCTGACGATTTCAAAAAGCTGATCGTGCCCACCTTCGCCCATCGCCTGGTAATCAGCGCGCGCTACACCTCCACCATGAAGCGCGCTGAACAGTCTGAGCAGATTCTGCGCGAGGTTGTGGACAGCGTGCCCGTTCCCGTGTAACTTTCTTCCTTTCGCATTCCCGGAGGCGTTCTTGACCTTTCTACGTTTTCTTAAAGTGCTCTCGCTTGCCCTTTGGATCGGCTCCATCTTTTTCTTCGCCTCCGTGGTCGCGCCCGCCCTGTTTTCCATTCTGCCCTCGCGCACCGCGGCCGGATTGGTGGTGAGCCGTTCGCTCGCCAACCTGCACTGGATCGGCCTCGTCTGCGCCCTCGTGTTTCTGCTCGCCACCCTGCTGCTCGCGTTGATTGAAGGCGGTCCAACGCCCTTTCATCGCGCCGATCTGCTCATCGTATTGATGATGGCCATCACCCTTGCAACCCACTTCGGTGTCGAGCGCCGCATGAATCATCTGAAAGAAGATATGGGCATCATCGAAACCATTCCGCAAACAGATGCGCGCCGCGTCGAGTTTAACCGCCTCCACATCTGGTCCACCCGGCTGGAAGGCTCGGTATTCGTCGTCGGCTTTGTGCTGATGTACTTCGTAGTGAAGGAGCAGAGCCAGCGGGACCGCCGATACTAGCAGCTCCTCAGCCTTTGTTCCTGAGGTGTCATTCTGAACGAAGTGAAGAACCCCCGTATCGTTCAAATCTCCGGTGAAGCTCCAGGCTTTTCCGCCGCGAATCGTTTTGGATTTTGCCGCCAGTCACCGCGCAGCTTCCTTGCCGCTCGCCGCTTTTCCCCCGCAATCCCCCCTCTCGTTTATCATGGAAGAGAACGCATTCTCTTTTGCCGCGCAAGGCAGTGATAGGCATTGCCCCGCGCGAAGCGTAAAACGAATCGATAAATATCAATATGAAGACTGGAATCATCGGTCTGCCCCAGGTGGGCAAGACCTCGTTGTTCACAATCCTTACCCGCTCCAATGTCGCGCAACGCAGCACCAACCCGCGTGAGGCGCACATTGGCGTCGCCACCGTTCCTGACGACCGCCTTGACCGCCTCGCCGCCCAGTGCAATCCGCGCAAGCTGGTTCACGCCCAGGTGGAGTTCGCCGACGTCGGCGCCATCGGGCAGGAGGCTCTGAAAGAGACCGCCTATCTCGCCAACCTGCGTGGCGTGGACGCCCTCGTGCACGTCTTGCGCGTCTTTGCCGATGATTCCATCGCCCACGTCGGCGGCTCGCTCGATCCCATTCGCGATATCTCCAACGTCGAATTCGATCTCATGGTCAGCGACCTCGGACAAGTGGAAGCGCGCCTTGAGCGCATGAAAAAAGATCTTCTCAAGCGCAAGACTCCCGAGCTGGAAAAAGAAAACGAGCTCCTCCAACGCGCCAAGGCCTTCCTTGAAACCGAGCGCCCGCTGCGCGAGATGGAGATGACCAAGGACGAAAAGAAAGTCGTCCGCGGCTTCATGTTCCTCTCTGAAAAGCCGATCCTCTACGTCCTCAACATCAGCGAGAGCACCACGCTCGGAGTTGATCTCGAAGCCGCCGTTGAAAAGTACGGACTTACCGCCTACACGGCCAAGCCCAACACCGGCGTCAGCGCCATCTGCGGCAAAGTGGAAGCCGAACTGGCCGAGATGAGCGACGAAGAAGCCGCCGAATTCCTCGGCAGCTACGGACTCACCGAGAGCGGACTCACCCGCCTCATCCGAAAAAGTTACGAACTGCTCGGGCTCATGTCATTCTTCACCGTCGGTGAAGATGAGTGCCGCGCCTGGACCATTGAAAAGAACACTCGCGCGCAAGACGCCGCAGGCGCAATCCACACCGATCTGCAAAAACATTTCATCCGCGCTGAAACCATTCACTGGGACCTTCTGCTCGAACTCGGCAGTGAGGCCGCCGCGCGTGCCGCTGGAAAGCTGCGCCTTGAAGGCAAGGAATACATCGTGCAAGACGGCGACATCCTACACATCCGGCACAGCGGCTAACCGATGAGTCCGATTGCACTCAGCATTCTTCTCGGCTTCACCGCCGGTGCCGCCAACATCGCCGGCGGCGCGCTGCTGGTGCGCCGTCAGTGGGACCAGCGCTACCTCAAGTACTTCATGGCTCTCGGCGCGGGCTTCATGCTCGCAACCTCCATTACTGAGATGGTGCCCGCCAGCGTGAACATGGAAGGCGGCCAGCATGCAGGCTTCCTCGTGCTGCTCGGCTACCTCATCATTCACTTCTGCGAGCACGTCGTCTCCGGACACTTTCACTTCGGCGAAGAGACGCATCATGCCGAGTTCATCGGCCACCACAAAAGCAACACCGTTCTGCTTGGCCTCGCCATTCACGCGTTCTTTGATGGCATCGCCATTGCCTCCGGCTTCATGGTCTCCAACTGGCTTGGCTGGATCGTCTTCCTCGCGATCTTCCTGCACAAAATTCCCGAGGGCTTCACCGTCTCATCGGTCATGCTGGCCAGCGGACAAAGCTCCATGCGCGCCTTCGCCTCATCCGTCGTGCTTGGCCTTGGAACCCTGCTCGGCGTATTCACCATGGTGCTGATCCGCCACGGAGTCGCCATCGGACTGCCCATCTCGGCAGGCGTGACCATCTACGTTGCCGCCTCAGACATTGTGCCTGAGGTGAATCGCGAGCCGGGTATTCGCATGCCTTTGCTGCTCTTCGTCGGAGTTGCCATGCTCTTCCTGCTCGACCGTCTCTTCCACGTAAGCGTTTAGACTTGCCGGATTGAATGTTGGCGCAGAGTCGGCGATGATAGATGGTTGTTTCCCGCAAGGAGTGGAGAGATGCGCATACTCGTAGTCGGAGCCGGAGCCATCGGCGGATACTTTGGCGGCCGGCTGCTCGCCGCCAAGCAAGACGTTACGTTTCTCGTGCGCCCCCGGCGCGCCGCCGAGCTGGCAAGCTCAGGCCTGCAGATTCAGAGCCCCGTGGCCGACGTCCACATTCCAAATCCGCAATCCGTGCTGGCAGAAAATCTGCACTCCACCTTCGATCTCATTCTCCTGAGCTGCAAAGCCTATGACCTGGAGAATGCGATTGCGTCGTTTGCTCCAGCCGTAGGGCCACAGACCATGATTCTGCCGCTGCTCAACGGCATGAAGCACATGGAAATTCTCGAGCAGCGTTTTGGCCCCGCGCATCTCCTCGGCGGATTGGCCATGATCTCCACCGTGCTCGAACCCGGTGGCCGCATCGCTCACATGAACAAGCTGCACATCCTCGCCTTCGGAGAGCGTGACGGTTCGCGATCGCCGCGCATTGAGGCCGTGGCCGCTGCCTTCTCGGGTGCAATGTTTGTTTCGCGTCTCACCGAAAACATCATGCAGGAGATGTGGGAGAAGTGGGTCTTCATCGCCACCTGCGCCGGCATCACCTCCCTCATGCGCTCCACGGTTGGTGACATCGTGGCCGCGGGCGGCGCTGACCTCGGCACCGCGCTGCTCGCCGAGTGCGCGGCCATCTCCAGCAGTCAGGGATTTCCGCCCAGCGCAGCGTCGCTCGAGTTGAGCCGGTCTCTCGTCACGACCGCGAACTCTCCGCTGGTCGCGTCCATGTTCCGCGACATCGAGCGCGGAGCGCAGATCGAAGCCGGACACATGATTGGCGATCTCCTGCGCCGTGGAGATGAGAAGAAGATTTCAGCTCCGCTGCTGCGAGTGGTGAACGCACACCTCAAAACCTACGAAGCTCGCCGCGCGCGCGAGTTGGCCGAAGCAAAATGAGTCAGGAAAAAGCGCGTTAAAAAGAGGCCGCCGGCGATGGCGGCCTCTTTTGACCACCATTACCTGTTCAGCCATAAACTACCCAGGCACCCCAGGCTCCCTGATCGTGACTACTCAGGCAATCGTTTCCAAAATCCCTCAACTGTTAACCATCTCATTACTTCGGCCTTTCCAACGATTACCTCGGTCGTTAATCCTTGTCTGGGTCGCATTCCGAGGTGGTGCTTGCCAGTGGGCCGCAGTTCCGGGATAATAGTTGTTGCTGCAAGTGTTTGCCAGGCGACTGTCTGGCGATTCCTTTGTGGTATAGCCTGCGGCAGATTCCATCTGCCGGCGCCAAGGCGCAGCGGGCTCCCGGTGTTCGAATCAAAGCTGGCCAAGCCGGTTGCGATTTCCGGTCTTCGGAGGGGGCGCGAGCTCACCCGGAGATGTCGAGCGCTGGAGTTTGACGAAGAGAGGAAACAAAGCCTGTGTTAATGATTCGACTTTCGCGCCGTGGTGCGCGCAAGCAGCCTGTTTATCGCATTGTCGTCATCGAGAAGGATCGCGCGCGCGACGGCCGCTCGATTGAAGTTGTAGGCCTCTATAATCCGCGCACCAACCCTGCAACCGTGGACCTGAAGAAAGATCGCATCGAGTTCTGGCTTGCCAAGGGCGCACAATTTTCGCCCACGCTGGCTCGCCTTTACAAGAATGCCGCCGCTACGCCTGCTGCCGGGGCTGCGCCGATTACTCCGGCTGAGCCGGTGGCGTAAGCCAGAATAAGGAGCACGCCGATGCCCGCTAATCTGCCCGCACTTGCAAAAGAGCTGGCCATTGCTCTTGTCGATTCTCCCGAGGAAGTTGATGTTGTGGCCTCCGGTGACAGCGAATACGTTCGGCTGGAACTGGAAGTTGCAGAAGACGACTTGGGCCGCGTAATTGGCCGCTCCGGACGTACCGCCCGCGCGTTGCGAACCATCCTTTCCGCTGCGGCGGAGAAGAATGGCAAGCGCTGCTCGCTCGACATTGTTGAATAAAATTGTTGAATAAGGTCGAGCAGATATGACCGCGGATTCCGGCGCATTCATTACGATTGCGCGCTTGGCAAAGGTGCAAGGCCGCGTGGGAGAAATCGCCGCGGAGTTGCACACGGATTTTCCCGAGCGATTTGAGCAGCGGCGCAGGCTCTACGCATGGAACGCAGCAGGCAACGAACGCCGCGAACTGAAACTGGAAGACTACTGGCCCCACAAGGGCGGAATGGTTTTCAAGTTTGAGGGTGTGGACTCGATCGAAGAAGCTGAAAAGCTGCTTGGCTTCGAGATTCAAATACCTGCTGAAGAGCGCGCAGACCTTGGGGATGGCGCATTTTACGTGAGCGATCTGCTGGGATGCCTGGTGGTGGAAGTGAGCCAGGCGGCGAGCGAAATAGGAACCGTTGTAGATGTAAATTTTGGGGCCGGAACAGCTCCGCTGCTCATCGTGAAAAGCGAAAGCGGCAATGAGTTCATGATCCCCTTCGTGGAGAGCTTCACAAAGAAGATGGACGTGAAGGGAAAACGGATTGAGATGCAACTGCCCGAGGGAATGCTGGAACTGGACGCTCCGCTCAGCGCGGGGAAGAAAGCTCCGAGGCACACACGGGCGAAGCGATAAACAGAGGCCAGAAAGTGCGGTTTGAGATCGTCACCATCTTTCCGGACTTTTTTGCTGGTCCCCTGGATTACGGCATTGTGCGCAGAGCACGCAATGCCGGGCTCATTGAAATTGGAATCCACGACCTGCGGACGTTTACGCAGGACCGGCACCGTACGGTGGACGATCGTCCATTCGGCGGCGGCGAGGGAATGTTGTTGAAGCCCGATCCGCTGTTTGAATGCGTAGAGTCGCTGGGCGTGAGGCCAAGAGCAGAGCGCGTGAGCGGCGAGGCGAAGGAATCGGTGGTCATGCTGTCAGCGTCTGGGAAGATGTTTTCACAGGCGATGGCGCAGGAACTGGCGGGACTGGAGCGCGTGACGTTTCTGTGCGGCCGCTACGAGGGCGTGGATGAACGTGTAGCCGAACACCTCGCGGATCGCGAGGTATCGGTGGGCGACTTTGTAATGAGCGGCGGAGAACTTGGAGCCGCGCTCATGCTGGACTGCATTTCGCGTCTGCTGCCCGGAGCACTGGGCAACGAGGCCTCGAATAAAACCGAGAGCTTCAGCGGCGTAGAGGCAGAGGCAAAGTTCGACGGGCGGGGAAGGCTGGAGCCGGATTCAACAGTTGCAACCGGCGGCCTGCTTGACTATCCGCATTACACGCGCCCCGCGGAGTTTCGCGGGATTCCGGTTCCGGATGTGCTGATGAATGGGAACCATGAAGAGATCCGGCGCTGGAGACGGCGCCGCGCACTGGAAAAAACGCTGAGGAATCGTCCTGACCTTCTGGAGAAGGTGGCGCTCAGCGTGGAAGACAAGACACTGCTTCGTGAGTTGATACGCGAGGCGGAAAAAATTTAGAAAGATTACGGGATCGACCGGGGCGCTTGCCCAGGCACCCGAGAAGAGAAGAGGAAACAGTATGTCGTCATCTCCCATCATTACCCGGTTGCTTGCGAAAGCGCAGCGCACGGATCTGCCCACATTCGCGGTGGGCGACACCCTGAAGGTTCACGTGAAGATCAAGGAAGGCGACAAAGAGCGCATCCAGATCTTCGAAGGCATCGTCATCAAGAAAGCAAATGGGCAGCAGCCGAGCTTCACGGTTCGCAAGATGAGCTTTGGGCAGGGCGTGGAAAGAATCTTCCCGCTGGGCAGCCGGATCATCGAGAAACTGGAAGTGGTGCGCTCGGCGAAGGTTCGCCGAGCCAAGCTGTACTACCTGCGCGCACTGCGCGGCAAGGCGGCACGCTTGAAGGAAGTGGATCGCGTAAAGTAGTTCGCGGTTTGCAACCTGTAATTAGGAAGTGAAGCAGAGCTTCGCAGCCGGGTACGCGGCGAACGGCTTTGCGACGGGTACGGTCGATGGCCTCCTGTCGCGACGCCGGGCCGCTCCGGCTGCGGCGCTTGGGGGCGAGGTGCATCCTCGTCCCTTACTGCGTTTGAGAGATGTTGCTTACGCCGCTTTGCCGATGTTTCCGGTCGGCGAGAATGGGCCTCCGGCCTGGTTTTCCGCGAGTGGGCCGATGACGGGCAGCGTGACCTTCCCACCCTGATATGTGTTCCACATCATGTAAATCCAGAGGAGGAAAAATCCCAGGCTGACGAGCAGGTGGAGCGAGCTGATCAGCACTCCGAGTGAGAAGCTAACGGCGTGGAACATGAGCGAGAGTACGGTGATGCAGACGTGCAAGACGACCACGGCCACGTTCAGAAAGATGGATTGGAAAGCATGGAATCGCACGCGCCGGTCCTGGTTGTAAGGAGGAAGCACGAGGAAAACGATTCCGGTGATGAAGCCGAAGAGATAACACAGTGCGGAGGCGGCATTAATGGTGAGCGAGGGCTGGGAGCCGACGGTGGGGACTTGCTGAGGGTATGTTGCGCCGGGGGCGGGCGTGCCGCATTTCGGACAATACTGCCCTTCCATCTGGGTGCCGCAAGCTGAACAGAACGCCATGGCTCTCTCCTTTATTGGAACTCTGTAGCGCAGGTTGGAATGCGGTGCTTGGCTGGGGGTTGCACAACGAGAGCTGGTTTTGCTGTAGTGGAACAGAAGGTGCCGCAGGCAGGAAATGGATCTATACCTAAGCTTGTTCGATCACTTGTGCGGCCAGAAGCTTAGTTTGAGTTCGTTGGCGCGGCCTGAGCGGTGAAACTGACGATAGCCTGTTTCAGTTGCGAATCGCACTCGTCTGCAATGGTCATTACGTCTGTTAGCAAAAGGCTGAAATCCACGCTTAGAATATTCTTCTGCAATGTGTCAAAGATGCTTACCTGCAGGATCCGGGATTCCTCAATGATCATGGGCAGGGAGTAGCCCTGCATCTGGCGCATTTTGCCGTGCTCGACGGCGGCTTCCGAAACCTGTTTGCTACCAAGACTGCGGGGAACGCGGAGGCGGTGAATCACCTCACGGAGCAGTTTGGGAAGGTAGCAGGTGCGCTGCTCACGGGTCAGCGGGACAGCGGTGAGTTCGGTTTCGCGTTCGACACGGGCCAGCCAATCGGCAATCGTCGTCAAGAGGTCGCGCTCAAGGATGGAGGCAACGCGTTCGGTGTTAGTCGGCATTCGCTTTTCCGCTTTATGCAGGTTCTCGCGAATCGTCGCGACCAGTTCGGGGATGGGCATGGGTTTTATCAAGACCTGATCAGCCTGCAAGAGAATCGCATTCATGGCTTCCTTCAGTGCGGGGAACCCGGTGAAGACCAGCGTGACCGCCTTGGGGTTGGTGTGGCGCATGGCGCTGACCAAGGTGAAACCGTCTGCGGGGCCGGGCATATGCAGGTCGCTGAGAAGAACGTCGAACGGCTTGGTGTCGATCAAGTGTAGAGCCTCGGCGGCATTGGCGGCCGTGGTCACGTAGAAGCGATTGCCCTCAAGCACATCCTTTAAAGTGGTACGCAGTACGTCGTTATCGTCTACCAGGAGAATTCTTGGCAGCGGAGGGTTTGCCTGCAATTCATTCTCGCGTATCTGTTCAGGGCTCAATTGTTCCTGCCACTCTGTCGAACTTTGAGTTAGCTCCAGATACCAGCTTAGGGGCGTCAAGAATATTAAAGTGAGCATAATTGATCACTTTTGAAGGGCTGGAAAAAATAAAATCTGAGATGGATTACGGTTGACCCTAACCCAGCGGCGAGCAGCTTACCTCCGTGAGGAGTGCTAAAATCATCTGTTCCGCAGCGCCAGCATGACGCAGGCTGGATACAAGTTAGTGACTTCGATACAAGTCTCACACTTCAGAACATTTAAGATATTGAGTTGGTGGAGGACACCTTATGGCAACGGTTCAGAGCACCGTGGCAGCGACAACCCTGGAAAGCGCAGCGAGCACCACGTTCAAGAACGAACCCTTTGTAGATTTCACACGGCTGGAAAACGTGCGTGCGATGCGTGAGGCACTGGACAAAGTACGCCGGCAACTTGGACGCGAGTACGAAAACGTGGTTGGCGGCCATCGCGTGCGCACGGAGGAGAAGGTGCATTCGATCAACCCTTCTCATCCCGAGCAGGTTGTAGGAGTTTTCCAGAAGGCAGGAGCAGCGGACGTTCCGGCGGCGGTGGAAGCAGCCTTGGAGGCGTTTGAGGGCTGGAGCCGGACTCCCGTGGTGGAGCGCGCGGAGTTGTTGTTCCGCGTGGCGCACACTTTGCGCGAGCGAAAGTTTGAGTGGGCGGCGTGGCTGGTATTCGAGGTAGGCAAGAACTGGGCCGAGGCGGACGCCGACGTGGCTGAGACCATTGATTTCGCGGAGTTCTACGGACGCGAGGCTCTTAGGCTGGCGCAGTCCAAACCCCCGATTCAATTGCCGGGCGAAGCCGACGAACTGCGTTACATTCCGCTGGGCGTGGGCGCGGTGATTCCGCCGTGGAATTTTCCTTCGGCCATCATGGCTGGAATGACGATGGCCGCCATCGTGTGCGGCAATACAGTAGTGCTGAAGCCGAGCGGCGACGCCATGGCGATTGCGGCAAAGTTCTTTGAGGTGCTGGAGCAGTGCGGCATTCCTGACGGCGTGGTGAATCTTGTGACCGGCAGCGGCAGCACGTTTGGGAATGAGTTGGTGAAGCATCCGAAAACGCGGTTCATCGCGTTCACGGGATCAAAGGAAGTAGGACTGCACATCCACGAACTGGCGGCGAAGGCGCAGCCAGGACAGATCTGGATCAAGCGCACGGTGCTGGAAATGGGCGGCAAGGATTCGATCGTAGTGGACTCAGACTCAGACCTGGACGACGCGGTGAGCGGAGTGATTGCGTCAGCGTTTGGCTTCAGTGGACAGAAGTGCTCGGCGTGTTCGCGTGTGATTGTAGATGATCGCGTGTACGACAAGTTTGTGGAGCGGCTGAAGGATCGAGCGGAGAGGCTGACGGTGGGTCCGGCGGAAGATAATCCGAACATGGGTCCGGTGGTGAACGAGGGCGCGCGAAAGTCCATTCTCGCCTATGTAGCAAAAGCTCTGCAGGAGGGTGGAAGGCTGATCACGGGTGGACACACGGTGGATGGATTGGATGGCTACTTTGTGGAGCCAACGATCATCTCAGAGGTTAAACCGGGCGACACGCTGGAACAGCAGGAGGTCTTTGGGCCAGTGCTGGCGGTGATCCGGTGCAAGGACTTTTACGAGGGAGTGCGGATTGCGAATGACACGGAGTTCGGGCTGACGGGCTCGGTCTATTCGAAGGCCGAAGAACGTATTGAGCTTGCGAAGCAGGAGTTCCACGTCGGCAATCTCTACATCAATCGCAAGTGTACGGGAGCGATGGTGGGAGCGCATCCGTTCGGCGGCTTCAATATGTCAGGAACAGACTCCAAGGCGGGCGGCCCGGATTATCTCCTGCTGTTCACGCAGGCGAAATCAATTGCCCGGAAGCTTTAAGGTGTGTGGCTGAAAGTTATATTCGCGAATGATTTGACAAGCTGGTATCGCCTGCGGACAATGTACCGATGCGTGAAGCGGCCAATGCTGGCCCAATTCTTACGCAGCGATCTTTTACGCAGCGACACTGGCGGAATGTAAGGATGTTATGGCGCGAATTCTCTGCATTGACGATGAGCCGCATGTAGTAAAACTGAAGTGCGCAATTCTAGAACAAGCCGGACACGAGGTGACTCCTGCCACCTCCGCGCACCAGGCAATTCAACTGATGAACGTTAACGAGTATGACGCGGTGGTGACGGACTGGCGTTTAGGGGATGAGAATGGACGGATGGTGGTGCAGGCGGCCAAGTCTCATTCCACAATGCCGGTGGTAGTCGTCTCCGGCTACGTTGCGGAAGCCTACCAGTCGGCAGAACCGCTGGCGGATTTGTACCTGGAGAAGCCAGTGAATCCCGAGGAACTGGTGACCATTGTGAACGAGTTATTGAAGGCGAGCGAACGCGCGTCGCAGCACTAGGTCTGCATCTAAGAATTGAGCAAGAAACAGACGGCCTGATGAAGTGATCATCGGGCCGATTTTCTTGGACTGAGGCGCGTACGGAGAACTGCAAAAACAGGAGAGTTAACTGGCTGCACCGGTGGGGGGATTGATTGGATTGGCGCGCATGCTGGCGGCGCTGGCGGCGGCGGCTTCGGCGAGAATCCGGTGATGGATGGTGAAGAGTGCAAGCTCCAAACGGTCTGATACGCCGATCTTGTCATAGACGTTGCGCAGATAGTTCTTGACGACCTGCTCCGTAGTGCCGAGAAGGTTGGCAATTTCCTTGTTCTTGAATCCCTGCACGATGAGAGCGACGATTTTCAATTCCTTCGGGGTAAGGCGATCACGGACGCGGGCACCGACAAAATCGTCAGAGTCAGAGTTCTGGGAGACATTGCGGGCATCTTGCGAGTACACCTCACCGTTGCTTACTTTACGCACGCAGCGTAAAAGCTCGGCGCTATCCACGGAACGGAAGATGACTCCTAGGACACCGGCAGCAAGATATCGCTCTGGAGATTCGGTGTTTTCGGCGATGACAACGAGCTGGATTCCGGACTCACGGGCAATGGCGACGAGACGCGCCGTATCCGGCAAAAAGCTGGAAGCGTAGATCATGACCGAGCCACGGAATTTCTCGATCGATATCATTGCCTGTTCGGAGGTCTGCGCCTGGGCTACGATGCGAACATCATCTTCCACGGCGAGAACCTTTGCGATGCCTGCGCGGAAGATTGCCTGATTGTCAGCGAGAATAATTTTCAGCATCTATTCACCTCCGACTTCGTCATCACGCAGGAATTCATAGCGCTCAATCATACAGGCGACGCCGGTTCGCCCGAGTTCCTGATTTTCATCGCAGCGAACCACGCGACCGTGGCAATGGAGGCGCACATCCTTAGCAGCTGCGATGGATGCGGCGGGAATCGTGATTTCAAATTCGATCGCCGAATCAACCTGCAAGCCGCCATCAACCCAGAGATACACACCGGCAGCGCTGATATTTGCCGTGCTTCCCGGCGGAATCCTCTGATCTCCCAGGAACTTCAAGGGCAAATGCACTGGAAATCGCCTGCTCATCCGAATGTCTTCCACGTTTTGCTCCTGCAAAGCAGCTACTCAGTTCATTCAAGTTTGGATTATGTCACGAAAACTCGCGAATGCGATAGTGCGGATTTTAGGATAGCATCCCGCGAATCAATGATTTATCAGAACGGATTGAGGCTCGACGGAAACACGAACCATCTGAACGGATTGCCGGATACTGCCGGGATGCAGGTCAATCCGTAAACGCGCCTGCTATGGCATAACCCAAGGCCAAGGCGACCAGTCCCGCAATGGAAGAAGCCTGCCAGACGTAGGTTTGCGCCACTTGCTGCACGTCCAAGTGCCCGCGCACGGTAGTGCGGAGTTCTGCTACGGAGTCGTGCAGGCGCTGGCGTTGGCTGGCGGCGCGCTGCTCGAGCTCTATGTCAGATATGGGATGGTTCATGGCTGGTTCCTCGTTTCGTTCTGCAACCAGATCTGGTCTTGCTTGAGGATGCGCAAAGTGCGCTCCGGCTTAAGGCCGCGGACTTTGAGCTTATTGACTCCAAAGGAAATTGATAGGGCGGCGACGAGCAGGAAAATTCCGCCGACGATGGCAAAGGCGGCTCCCCAGGCTCCTGCACTGCCGCCGAGCGCCATGGCGATGACCGCAACAAGGGCCACGCAAAGAAACAGGCTAGCGAAGAGCGCGAGTATGGCTCCGACGGCGATGGCCGGAAGAGCGGCTTGGGCGACCGAGAACTTTTCACCCATCTCCTGGCGCAGCATGGCTACGCGAGTTGCGGCAAATTCCTTGAGTTCATCTTTGAACTCGGTGAGCACCTGCGAGAGGGGCTTCTCCGGCGGATAGTAGTGGGGGCGGCTAGCCATGGTTAGACCTCCTGATGCGGAGCGCGATGCCGAGAACAAAGCAGGTTCCGGCGACGGCGGCAATGACTTGTAAAGGATAGGCGTCGGCAAGCTCGCGGGCCCGGGCACGAGAGCGCGAGAACAGGGTACTGGCCTGTTGGCGTAGCTGCTGGAATCGCTCTTCAGCCCGCTCACTCCAATCCTCCAGCTTCTGAGCGGCCTGACGGCTTGCGCTGGTGGCGTCGGTCTCAATTCCATGCATGAGTCGAGCGGCACGTTCGGTGCCCTCGCGGGCTAGACGAGAAGCGCGCTCAGCAAGTTCGGCGGCTGAGACGTTGGAGGGAAACTCGATGGCTGTGGGACGGCGCACGAGCTGAAGTGTGCGGCGTACCTCGCGCTCCGCAGTTCCCACGGCATTGCCGATGCGTCCGGCGGTTTGCTGCATGGCAGTGCGGCCACCTTGCTCAACGGTAAACTTTGCGTCTTCAGCAGCGGCCAGAAGAGGCTCACTGCTTTGCATCATCGCGGCCTCACGCAGAGCTTGCCGGACACGCGCCTCAAGTACAAGCTGTTCGCTGGAGGGAGCAGGGGATGGATCCTCCCATGCGGGCGCAGTTCCTTGCACGGGCGGAGCAACGGGCGACCGCGCCTCGGCTTCTGGGAGCACCGGTCGTCGCGTGTCTTCGGGCAAAGGATCAGACATAAAGTGACCTCGTTTCGGGCGTAACTGGTGTGATGTGCGGCGGCGCGCTGGTGTTGGCAGGGGATTAGAACTAAGCGGGGAAAGAGAGTGCAGGCGAGCTCAAAATCTCGCCTTGGCAAAAAGCAGGCCTATAACGGAGCACCAGGCCCGTTCTCTGATTGAAAAGCTCTCGAATGGAATCTAGAAAGCGTCGCCGCCACCTCCTCCGAAGCCACCGCCGGAGAAACCTCCGCCACCGCCGAAACTCCCGCCGCTTCCAAAGCCGGAGCCGCTGGAACTGGCCTGCGGCGTGGCCGAAAAGGATTGGAAGGCCGAGGTGGAGAACGTGCTCATGGAGTTGGTGAACATAAGCGGAGTCCACATCATTCCCGGCGTACCGTAGCCAGAGCCAACGTACCAGGAGGGCGGTTCGGTAATCAGTCCCTGGAATGCCTTGGCCCAGTGCTGCTCAACGCCGAAGGCCATCGCGTAGGGCAGGAACTTCTCGAAAGTGTCCGGCGGCATGCGCTTGATACGGTCGCCATCGACTCGGGTCATGAACTCCTTGAAGCCGAGACACTCGATGCGTGTGCGCGCACCGCGGACGGTTTTGGCGGCCAAATGGTGACCGAAAAGGTAGACGATGAGAGCCGTGAGTACAATTCCGACGCCTAGTACCAGAGGAGAGTTGCCGAGACGGATGGCTCCGGTGAGTTGAAGCCAGAGGAATGGCAAAGCGATGATGAGAACTCCGACCATGACGAGACCTTTGGCCGACTCAGGGTCGGTGGAGTAGAGACCCTTTGCCTTGAGCGCGCTCATGATCTCTTCGCGAATCGAGGGCAGGGCTACGTAGAAACGATTCTTGAGATTGGAGAGCGTGGTCTCTTCGGCGGTGACCTCGGGAAAGATATTGTTGAGCACTTCGATCTCATGAGCGGCGAGGGCTGGATGGTTGGGTAACGCTGCGCTGCCAGTGGCAGGCGCCGGGCCAGTCGCAGGCGCCGGGCCATTCCACTCGGGGCGCGGCTTCATGAGGCGCAGTATGTAATCCTTGTGAGTGATAAAGAGAACCTTGTCATCATGCTCGATGATTTTGAGATAGCCTTTGACCGCAAGATCGATAAGTGTCGATGTAATGTCGCGGGCTTCAATGTCATCGGCGAGCAGCGTGCCTGCCTCGGCGGGAGTGAGACCTTTGGGAGGTTCATACATGGGAGCGACGGAGAGTCCGGCATCGGGGCTGCGTCCCTTCCAGAACCACAGGCTGAACATGACGACGAAGGCCCAGATGGGAAGAAACGCGCCGGGATTCGCGCCGAAGAACCAGCCGAGGCGAGTGAATGCCGAGGGCTCTTTGATGATCCCCTTGGGGATGTAGACGTCGATGGTGAGACCGTTGCGCGGCGCGAGAGAGTGGCCCGCGTCGAAGGTAATGTTGCTGCCGTCAATGGTGCTGTCGAGGTCGCGCTCTTTTGCTCCGTAAACGCCGGTGAACGCCTGGGCCTTGAGCTGTCCTGCGGCTGCGGCCGGCAGGGCGACGAATGCTGCGGCCGAATCGATAGGAACCTTCCAGTCATTACCGGTGACGTTCCAGTAGAACTCGTCGTGATCCTTGAAGAATCGGATGGCGTCGGAGGCATGATAGGTGATGTGGACGGTGCGCTCGGTGTCTGTCCCCCCGGCGTAGATTTTGAGGACCAGGAACGCATGATGGTCGCCGCCGGCGACGCGTTCGGTGCGAGTGTTCTGCTCGAACTTGATCTTCTCGCCGTTTTCGTCGGTGACCGAATCCACCTTGAGATAGAGCTTGTAGGCGGTGCCATCGGGGCCGGGATATTCGACGGGAATGTCACGCAGGATGCCGTTGAAGGTGCCTTCGAACGAGGGATGGATTTCTTCTTCGATAAGCACGGTTCCGTCTTCGGCGATGGTGTAGCGGGTATCGAAGCGGACAATCTTCCAGGAACGCGCAAAGGATGGAGCGGCGAGCAGGAGGAGTGTGGCAAGCAAGAAACCCCAGCGCAACCGGCTGGGGTTCAGGCGCGAACGAAAGGTTCGATTCATAGTTGTCCGGCTCGGGCGATTACGGTTTAAAACTTCACGGTCGGGACAGCGCGTTCGGTGGGATCTGAGATCTCAAAGAACTGGCGCTGCTGGAAGTTGAACATGCCCGCGATGATGTTCGTCGGGAAGGACTGAATTTTGGTATTGAGGTCGCGCACGACGGCGTTGTAATAGCGGCGCGAATTCTGCAAGGCGTCTTCCAGATCTGAGAGCTGCTGCTGAAGCGACATGAACTGCGCGTTGGCCTTGAGTTCAGGATAGGCTTCGGCAACGGCCAGCAATCCGCGGAGGGCCTGGGTGAGCTGGCCTTCAGCCTGGGCGCGGTCCTCAGTAGAGGTTGCAGCCATGGCAGCGGAGCGGTAGCGGGCGACATTTTCAAAGGTGTCTTTCTCGTGTGCAGCGTAACCCTTGACGGTCTCAACGAGATTTGGAATCAGGTCGTGGCGGCGTTTCAGTTGGATGTCAATGTCAGACCATGCACTATCGGCGCGAACCTTGAGTTGGACCAGGCTGTTGTACATTCCGCCGATGATGAGGCCGACGACAACCAGAATGGCAAGGAATACGAGCAAAGGGATCATGCGTATCCTCCGGGATAGTTCCCAAGCGAGAAACCATGATATCCCGAGGGACGCGGGTAGGGAAGTTGAAGCGCATACAGCGCATACAGGTAGACACGTTATTGTCGCGGGCGAAAGACGTGGCGAAAGAGCGGTGCGCCCCAGGTTCCCATGGCAAGTAGAGAGCCGAACAGGATGACGGCGTCGATGCTCTCACGGCCCTGGTGCGACCAATAGGCGGCGGCGTCGAGGTTGAGCCAGAGTGCAAATTCGTCGAGGGTGAGTGCTGCGCCTGCTCCAAAGCTGAGCGCCAGCAAGCGGCTTAGAAGAATCGCAATCGGAGTGGTACCGTCGGCCACCTCGGTCAGCTCTCCGTAGCCGCATAGAAGGAGGATGAAGATTCCCCAGACAAGATGGTGGATGTGCAGGCCTCGCATCTCGACCCATCCGAAGGGGCCGATGTGGTGGGTGATGCAGGCGACGAGCAGGCGCATGGCGAGAAAGGTGATGAAGAAACTTATAGAGGCGAGAAAAAGGCGACGATGCGGACGGTCGGGTATCTGCTGATGGATGAGATGCCCGAGCTTCGTCAGGTGCAGCACCAGGAGGATAAGTGCAATGCACAAGGTTATGAAGATAAGGAGAACCCACGATCCGGCGATATGCATGTGGATAGGATGCGGCGAGAGAACAATCAAGAGCAAGAGCAGAAGCGCAAAGCAACTCCCCCACCCTCCGCAAAAATGCGGGCGGAAGGTGGGCACGCGGTCATACACAGGGTCTTTATTTAAGCTCGGGGAAGTCCTCCTCGCGATACTCCATTTGAACGCGCTGGCCGGCCTCGACCTGGGCGGCCTCGGCTTTGCGGAGCTGGACGCGGCGAATCTTTCCGGAGATGGTCTTGGGCAGATCGGCGAATTCGATGCGGCGGATTCGCTTATACGGGGCGAGAGCCTGGCGGATGTGGCGGAAGATGGAGAGCGCCAGCTCGCGCGAGGGCTGGACTCCGGTGCGCAGAATGACAAAGGCCTTGGGAATGGCGGTGCGGATGGGGTCAGGCGAGGGCACGACGGCGCACTCGACAACGTCAGGGTGCTCGACAAGCGCACTCTCCAACTCAAATGGGCTGATGCGGTAATCCGAGGCCTTGAAGACATCATCGGCGCGTCCGACAAAGGTGAAGTAGCCATCGGAGTCGCAGGACATGACGTCTCCCGTGCGATAGATCGGGCCGGAGAGATATTGCACGTTGCCGAGGTCGTCCTGATAGCCGGGCATAAGAGCAAGCGGTGGCGGATCAAGGCGGATGCAGAGTTCGCCCTCTTCGGCCTCTTTGTCATCGATATCCATGAGCGCGAGACGATATCCCGGAAGAGGACGGCCTACGGAGCCGAGCTTCAAAGGCTGCGCGGGAGAGTTGCCGAGCTGTGCGGTGGTTTCGGTCTGTCCGTAGCCATCGCGAATGGTGATGCCCCAGGCGTCACGGACACGCTCGATGACCTCGGGATTCAGCGGCTCACCGGCGCTGACGAGTTCACGGAATTTGACCTTGTAAGCACTGAGATCCTCTTGGGCGAGCATGCGCCAGACGGTGGGCGGAGCGCAGAAGGTTGAAACCTCGGCGCGAACGAGGGCGCTGAGCAGAGCGGGAGCATTGAAGCGCGCCTGGTTATAGGCAAAGACCGTGGCCTCGGCATTCCAGGGGGCGAAGACGCAGCTCCAGGCATGCTTGGCCCATCCGGGCGAGGAGAGGTTGCAGTGGACGTCGCCGGGCTGGAGACCGATCCAGTACATAGTGGAGAGGTGTCCGGCGGGATAGCTGGCATGGGTGTGGAGGACAACCTTGGGTTTGCTGGTGGTGCCGGAGGTGAAGTAAAGCTGGAGCGGGTCGGATGCCTTGGTGACGCCTTCGGGCTCGAATTCAGCGGAACACTGATAGCCCTCGCTGAAGTCGCTCCATCCGGGGATGGGGGTTCCCACGCTGACACGGCTGTGCGCGGTGAGGTGATCAAACCTGGGCGCCAGCTCCGCGGTGGTGATGATGTGGCTCACGTTGCCTCGGACGCTGCGGTCGGTAAGGTCATCGGCGGTGAGCAGGGTGGTGGTGGGAATGACGACAGCGCCGAGTTTCATGGCTGCGAGAATGGATTCCCACAGTTGCGGTACGTTGCCCAGCATGAGCATGATTCGGTCGCCGCGACGGACGCCGAGACTGCGCAGGTAATTTGCGATCTGCGAGGAGCGCTGGGAGAGCTCGGCGAAGGTCAACTTCTCTTGGCCACCCTGTTCATGCATGACCCAAAGCGCGGGCTGGTCACGGCGTGGGCCCTGGGCGATGGCGTCAAACCAGTCGAGAGCCCAGTTGAAGTCCTGTAATACAGGCCATGTGAATTGCGCATAGGCGGCGGCGTAGTCTTCGCGGTATTGGAGGAGGAAGTCGCGTGAAGCCTTGAAGCGCTGGTGAGCCGAACCGCCGACTGCTGCAGACGATGTCATAAGAGTTTCTCCTATAAAGGACAAGTTGAAACGAGAGCGGATTCGCACGCCCCCACATGGGCGATTGACCCGCATATTTCCGACGGTCACGGATTATGGCAGAAGAGGGCGGACTTTGCCAGAGCGGCTTTTTGACTGAACCCGTGCGGAGCTTAGAAGCATCTATTGGGTAAGGAATTCGTTTACACAAATAACCAGTTCATCCCCCGGCGGAAGTGGGCCGCTGCGAAGGAAAAACCCTATGCACTTTTCCGATCTTAATTTTCTAGCGCGGCACGGCGCACTGTGGATGTTTCTACTGACCTTGGGCGAGCGGCTGGGGCTGCCGCTGTTTGTGACTCCGCTGCTGTTTGCGTGCGGAGCGTTGGCAGCAATGGGCAAACTGCACATGGGTTTGCTTCTGCTGGTGACCACGATGGCATGCCTCGCCGGCGACACGGTGTGGTACGAACTGGGACGTTGGAAAGGCAATGCGCTGTTTGGGCTGCTGTGCCGCATGTCTTTTCAGCCGGACTCCTGCGTGCGCCGTTCTGAGCTGGCGCTTGAGAAGCACACGGGAATTTCTCTGCTGTGGGCGAAGTGGATTCCGGGAGTGGCGCATATTGCGCTGCCGCTGGCGGGCGCGGCGCGAGTGCCGCGGTTGCGCTTTCACCTGTACAACGCAATCGGTTCGATCCTTTGGCTGTCGGCGCTACTGGCGGGCGGATATCTCTCGATGCTTACCATCGACTGGCTGGGGCTGTTTGTGATTACTGCGCGGTGGGCAGTGGGCGCCGCTGTAGTTGCTTCCGTGGTGATGGCTGCGCGCAGCTACCGTGAACGAAGAGAATTCCTGAAGACAATGCGGATGGCGCGAATCTCTCCCGAAGAACTTTACCGGCAGGTGACTGCGGGCGAGGAGCCGGTGATTGTCGATCTACGGCATCCGCTGGACTTTCTGGCGGCTCCACGTACACTTCCGCATGCGCTGCGAATGAATCCGAACGAGATCGCGCAGCGGTTGGGGGAGATTCCGGAGGGACGTGAGATCGTCGTTTATTGTACTTGTCCAAACGAAGAGACTTCGGTAAAGGTGGCAAAGGAGTTGCGTGAGCTTGGGGTGCAAAGGGTAAGACCGCTGGCAGGCGGACTTGCGGGATGGGAGAAATTGGGCTTTCCGGTGGAGCGGCACTTTGGCGACGATGGCCGGCCGCTGGTGATGATTGAGGCAAGTTGAGCCATGGCCGCCGTCAAATGCGACAATGTAAGACATGGCAACCCAATCCAATGTGCAGCTTCAGTGGGTCGCGAATGCTTCGCGGCGGTCAGGGCGTTTGCCGTTGCGGAGCGCGTTCCTGTTTTTTCTTTTTCTGAACTGCGTATACCTCCTGACGTCTTCGGGAAGGGTGCGGACGATTGACGAAATCGATCCGGTGCTGCAAGCCGAGAGCCTTGTACTTCGTCACAGCACGGCGATTCCGCAGGCGGTAAACTCCGGAATCTACTTTGGCAAGCGGGATCAAGCAGGTGCGCCACGTTCGGCGTGGCCCTTTGGCCATGGTTTGATGATTGCGCCGTGGAGCGCTGCGGGCCATTGGCTTGCTCGACTGCCAGGGATGCCAAGAGACATCTCCGATCTGGTGATCTCAGCCGCTACCTGCTGGAGCAATGCAACCTACGCAGCGGTGACGGCGACGGCTCTATTCCTGATCTTCTTCCAAATTGCAGGTGAAATGGCCGGGCGGCAGCGATTGGCAATGGTCTGCAGCCTGGTAGTAGCTTTCGCGACACCCCTTTTCGTTTACTCTGGATGGCTCTACTCCGAACCGGTAACGGCCGCACTGTTTGTGACCGCCGCGCTGCTGCTGTTCGGTACAGGCAGGGAAGCTGGGTTGCCGTGTGCGCTGGCCGGGGGGCTGTTACTGGGATTTTCCATTCACGTGCGCCCGGCGAATATGGTGACGGTGCTGATATTCATCGCCGCGTCCGTGTTCCTGAATCGTGAGGACGATGAAAAAGGATACGCTTACCGAACGGCAGCGATTCTGGTGTGCGTCATGGCCGTCAGCGGGGCGCTGTATCTTGCGCGCAACTACGTGTTTTTTGGCAACGCGTTCGACTTCGGTGTGCCGGCCACGGCGGAAAATGGCAAAGATATCGAATCCTGGCACAATCCCTTATGGCGAGGAGTTGTTGGTTTTCTGTTCTCTCCCGGCAAGTCCGTATTCCTTTTCTGTCCTCCGATGATTCTGGGAATCCTGGGGCTTCCGCATCTGTGGCGGCGCAATCGCGCGTTGACCGTACTGGCCGCTGCGGCTCCGGTCTGTAACCTCATTCTTTACTCGTTCCGAACGCAGTGGGAGGGAAGCTACTGCTATGGTCCGCGTTATCTGCTCCCTGGTCTGATGTTGCTGTGCTTGCCGATTGCGGCTCTGCTGAGCGATGCGCGACTTAGCGATGAGGTACGGTGGCTGCGTCCGGTCTTCTGGATCACGGTGATCGTCGGCTTTGCGGTGCAAGCGATTGGGTTGTCGACGAACATCATGGAAGACATGGTGCGCAACCATTACTACAACGCGAACTGGGATTACCAGATGAACTACTCGGCGATCACCGGCCAGCTTCATCTGATCTGGAAGTACCTGCATGTTGCTCCGACGGCTGTGGGATTGGGGTGGGACCGGTGGTTTGTACTACTGCGCAGTGCCGGAGCGAATCCAGCGCTGCTGAGCGGAATTATCTGGTCTTTGCTGGCCGGCGCGCTGTTATTTGGCTTGTTGACGTGGAGATCAGTGCGGGCGAGCTCCTAGGTGACCCAGACGAAAACTGCATCTGTGCGGGTTTGTAGAGTGGCGGCGAGCTTGCAGATAGAGGGCAATCCGTTTTAGGCTCGTAGCATCCTGCAAAATACATTTCCGGCGGTGTGGCCGGAGGAAGGTGAGCATCGCAGCGGGCGCGAGAGGAAATCGCGGCAGCGATGCACGTATTGACCATTGGCTATGTTTCACGAAACTGATGACCTGAGAATCAAATGGACGAAAGTCGTGTTGCCTCCTGTTTTTCTGGAGGAAGAAATGCCGATGACCGATGCCGCCTCAGACACGGTATTTAGGGCGCGGACGTCTATCTGCGATGTCCTGGCCGGGCACGACAAACGGCTGATCGTGGTGGTGGGGCCGTGCTCGATTCATGACACGAAGGCAGCGCGCGAATACGCGGCGAAGCTGAAGGAGGTAATGGCCGAGTTGGGCGAGGAACTGGTAGTCGTGATGCGCGTGTACTTTGAAAAGCCTCGCACCACGATTGGATGGAAAGGATTGATCAACGATCCTTACCTCGACAACTCATACAAGATCAATGATGGGCTTCGCATGGCGCGTCGACTGTTGCTGGATCTGGCGGAGATGGGGGTTCCGGCGGGAACGGAGTTTCTGGACATGATCTCACCGCAGTATGTTGCGTCCCTGGTGAGTTGGGGAGCGATCGGCGCCCGGACGACGGAGAGCCAGATTCATCGGCAGCTGGTGAGCGGTTTATCATGCCCGGTCGGATTCAAGAATGCGACCTCCGGAGATGTGCAGATTGCGATGGAGGCGATGCTTTCGGCAAGGCACCCGCACACTTTTCTGGGAGTTTCAAAGCATGGGCAATCGGCAATCTTTGTGACCGGCGGAAATCCGGATACGCACGTGATTCTGCGCGGCGGCAACAGGATGGTGAACTACACGGCGGCGGCTGTGTCCGACGTTTGCGCGAAGTTGGAGAAGTGCAAGTTGCAACCGCAGGTGATGATCGATTGCAGTCACGCCAACAGCCAGAAGGATCACACGATGCAAGGGGCGGTGTGCCGCGACGTGGCAGCTCAGGTTGCAGGCGGAGAGAAACGCATCATCGGATTGATGATCGAAAGCAGCCTGGTGGAGGGAGCGCAGAAGATGGTAAAAGGCAACGCGCTGACATATGGGCAGAGCATCACCGACGCCTGTATTGGATGGAACGAGACTGAAGCGTTGCTGAGGGAACTTTCGGCGGCGGTGAAACAGGGAAGGTAAGAAGCAAGGTATCGAAGGTTAGAAAGAACGAAGAGGCGGCCAGGAGATGGCGGCCTCTTGCTGTGTGCGGGCGGCTACTTTTTCTTTGCGTCCTTTACTAGGGGTGCGGGTTGTTCGTACTTGACCTCTACGGAGAGAGGTTTGCGCGGGAGTAGTTCGTCGCGAGTGGCAGCGTCATAAAGGAACGAAGCCATGATGATGGAAGCCTGAATGAGATCGTCGCGCTGGGCGCGATCATAGACGTCCATATTGGAGTGGTGGGTTCGTGTTTCGTATTCGACGGAGTCCTGGATGAACTGGAAGCCGGGGATTCCAATGGCGTCAAAGGAGACGTGATCGGTGGAGCCGGTGTCACGCATGGTGACGGTGGTGAAACCGAGGTCGCGGAAAGGCTCGCCCCACTTCTCAAAAATCGGCACGACGGAAGCGTTCTGCTGGGCGTATATGCCGCGTACTTTTCCGGTGCCATTGTCGAGATTGAAATAAGCGGAAACCTTTTCCTGTCCGGGTTTGAGGACTACGGGCAGCGGCGTCTGGCGGAGGTAAGAGGGAGTAGTGTCATCCTTGGGAATGTCGAGGTAGCCAAAGTGTTGTTTGACGTAAGCCTGCGAACCGATGAGACCTTCTTCTTCACCGGCCCAGAGGGCGACACGAATGGTGCGGCGCGGTTTCAGGTTGAGAGCCTTGAGAATGCGTATGGCCTCCATTGCCACGGCCACGCCGGCGGCGTTGTCCGTGGCTCCGGTGCCGGCGTGCCAGGAATCGAGATGACCGCCGACGAGAACGAGCTCATCTCTCTTGTCAGTGCCCGGAAGCTCGGCGACCGTGTTGAACGCTTGTCCACCGTCTGGGGACTCGAAATGTGATTTCACATCGAGTTCGACGGTGACAGGAACCTTGCGGTCAAGCAGGCGCGAGATACGGTTGAACTGCTCGGCGGCGATGACGAGCTGGAGGACGCCATCGGGAGAGCTGGGCTTGAAATTCTGCGTACCCTGCACAAAGAGCAAGCCCTCATCGCCGCGGCTGGCTTCGATGGACGCCGTTACGTTTTCATTCTGGAGGAACTTTTCAGTGGCTAGGCTGAGGCGGCGGCGTTGCATGATCTCTTCACGGGTCCAGGCTTTGCCAGTGGGATCCTTGTAAGGAGCGCCGGGCATCACGAACTCGGCGAGTTCCTTGAGCCTGGCATCGTCATAGCGATGGAGCGCGGGCTCGCTTTCAGGTTTAAGGTCGCGCGGCTCGCCGAGAAGGACGATTTTTCCGGCGAGCTGGCCCTTGTACTTATCGAGATCTTCGAGGGACTTGATTCTGACCGCAACGACGTCACCTTTTAAGGCGCCGTTGGTAGCAGGCGTCCATGCCTTGGGAAAGCCGAAGAGCACGGCAGTGTCAGGGGCCGTCATGCGAATTGAGATGGAATCCAAGGCCCAGCCACGGCCAAAGGAAAAACCTTCAAGGTGAGCGTCGGAGAGTCCCCAGTCGGTGAGCTGTTTCTGAGTGTAGAGATTTGCGTTCTTAAGGTTTTGCGAGCCAGTGAGGCGCGACCCAATCCTGTCTGTGAGTTCAGCGAGGGTCTGCATGACCTTGCTGTGCTGCACACCTTCCTGGCGGATACGGGTGACGACCTGGAGATCGACGCTCTCAGGAGTGGGGCCTGCAGCGGCTGCAAGCGGCGCGGTGGCGAGAAGAACGAGTGCAGAAACGATGGCAATGCGGACACGCCCGGCGTAACGAAGAAGAGTCAAGGACAACACCTCGATGAGACGAGAGTCTGGGTGGGGACTTCGCCCACGGCAGAATCTTAGCACCAGCAGGGCGTCGAGTTTGGTGGAATGATTGGCGCGAGATGACGGAGAGCAGACTTGGCGGCAATTCAAAGACAAAACTCGAAGATGAGGTCAACAGAAGAAGGCCAACGGCATTACAGCTGCCACCTGCGGTGAATATGGGCATCAGATGCACAGCGAATCCAAAACGGGAATTGCGTCGCATTGGAATTCTGAAATATTAAACCTATCGCGAGCCGTACTTGATTTCCGCACGATTAGACATCTCATATCCGACACTTGCTTGTGAGCGGATTGCGCTGCTCACGACTGGAGAACTGAATGCGGGAATCGAATGGAGCAATCCCCGGGCCCGGTGTGATCCATGACTTTGCGCGGAAGACAATTCTGCTGGTGGAAGACGAACAGACGGTGAGGCACTTGCTGCACGAAGTGCTGGAGCGCGCGGGGTATGAGGTTCTGTCGTGTGCGCATCCTGCGGAGGGGATTGAAGCCTGCCGTCAGCGCACGGGCCCAATCGATCTTCTGCTTACGGACGTGGTCATGCCGGGAATGAATGGGAAAGAAATGGCACTTCAGATTGCGCAGATGATACCGGAACTGCGGGTAGTGTTCATGTCTGGTTACTCAGAGCACACATTGTTGAAAGACGGACAACTGGATGCGCACATTGAATACCTGCAAAAACCGTTTTCGTTGCAGACTCTGCGGTTGCGACTCGCTCGGGTTATTGGTGAAGCCCAAAACCATGTGCAATAGAGCGATCAGGGACCATTATAGCTGGAACAGGACGGATACGAGCGTTCTGACCTCACTTGCGTAAGCGTCCATTTCCAGGGTGAAGCAAACCATGTCCAGATAGCGGAGGCGCGGAGATTCGGCTGCAATGATCTTCCATGCAGGTTCCTGCTGAATGATCAGAGCGCTTTTTTCAGAATAGCCATAGCCGAGTCCCGAGCTGCGGCAGAGCAGATCGGCGAGGTTGACGAGTGCGGTGAGCATGGGATCGAGGGTGGCGCGTTCAACGTCATGATGGCGGCGCATGACCTCGGATAGATAATCGAAGAGCTGCCAATGGGTGGAGAGCAAGTCTCCGGTGATCTCATGCGAGAGACCCATTTCCTCGTACTCGACATCGCGTAGTGGCCGCTGAGAGGTGGCCGCTTTCTTGTAGGTCAGTGAAAACTCGCGAGGTATAAGCAGCATATTGACGAGGATTCCAAGGTCATGCACGAGCCCTGCCAGGTAGGCACGCTCGGGGTCAGGATAGCCAAGCTTGCGGGCGAGAGTACGTGCGATAAGAGCGCAAGCGAGCGAGTGCTCCCAGAGGTTGCATGCGTTCATTTCACCTGTGCCCATGGGTGAAACCTGCATGAGGCAGCAGGAGGTCACTATATCCCGCAGGCGATGCACTCCGAGGGTGAGGGCGGCGCCGCGCAAAGTTGAGATGCGCTGCCGCATTCCGAAGAGGGGCGAGTTGGCCATGTGAAGAACCTGGGTGCTGAGAGCTCCATCGTGCGCCACGAGCTGAACTGTCTTCTGCAGATCGATATCGTCGGAATTGCCGCTGAGCTGATCGAGCACGGGAAACAGGATCGCGGGAAGGGTGGGAAGTTCGTTGAGTCCCTCGACCCGGCGTTGAAGATCCGACAGCGACAAAGCACGCATAAACACCTCTTAACCGGAGTTCTAGAATCGACGTTCGGCACCATCGGCAATAAAGTCTTTCAACATATCTGGAGAAAACCCGGAACTGAGGGTTTCTGTTTCCGCACACAACAATCAATCGGCTGAGGAAGGGGAATCCTTTAAACGCTGCGGATACGAGGTTGTCCCGGGTTCTGTGTTCCCATGGGGCACGACGATGACAATATCTACACGGCGGTTCAGTCGCCTTCCTTCCTCGGTGGAGTTATCGGCGACAGGGTGATACTCGGCATATCCGGCGGCAGAGAGCCGTTGCGGCTCAATGTGTTCGCGGGTGAGCAAGATGCGGATGATCTCACTGGCGCGCGCGGTGGAGAGCTCCCAATTGGATTGGAACTGCGGAGTGTGGATCGGAACGTTGTCAGTGTGGCCTTCGATTCGGAGATTGCTGGGTTCAGAGCTGAGCACGGAGCCGAGGCGGTCAAAGGTGTCCATGGAACTGGCTCGCAGGGTGGCCGATCCGCTTTCAAAAAACCCGACCTCGCGAAGGCTGAGCACGAGGCCATCTGGAATCTCTCGCACAGAGACCGTGCGCCGTTCAAGTTCCTCGGAGAGCCCACGTTCTAATTTAGCGCGGATAGATTTTGCGTTCTGCGAGCCGTCGGCCGGGTAGGGTGGTGGCATAGGTACGGTATCCGGCATGACGATGGTTGCGCCACCCTGACCTTCGCCATTACCAAGATGGGAGAAGCCGGCAGTGATGGCGCTGGAAAGCTTTGCCATGCGCGCCTTGTCGACCTGAGAAGAGGAATAAAGGACAACGAAGAAAGCAAAGAGCAGGGTCATGAAATCGGCGTAGGAGACCATCCAGCGTTCCTGGTTGTCCTCACGCCTTCGTCTTCTTCTCATACGGCTTCATGCGAGGTGGTAGTACTGCCTGCCTTTGCCCGGGCATTGACCTTGGCGGAGGGTGACGGCTTTTCAGCCTGGAGGAGAAATCCATTGAGCTTGGCTTCCAACATGCGGGGGTTAATTCCCTCGAGAATGGAGATAACGCCTTCCAACGTAAGCTCGCGAAGTATCTGACGGAAGCGCATGCGATGGCGAAGCTTTCCGGCGATGGGTAAGGCAACGAGATTGGCGAAGCCGACGCCGTAGTTGATGTAAACGTCAACCACGTTTGTGCTGGTGTCAAAGCTGATGTTCCAAACATGTTCGATGATCATGGAACGCGTGATCCGCCTTCCCGCGTTGCGCATGAGGTATTCGAGGAGTGCAAACTCCTTGGCCGTCAGTTCAATCTTTCGCCCGTTGCGCAGCACTTTGCGCTCCACCCGGTCCAATTCCAGGTCTGCCACGTGCAACACCGATTCCACCGAGGGCCTCCCGCGCCGCATAAGGGCCCTGACCCGGGCAGACAGTTCGGAATATGAGAATGGCTTATTAATGCAGTCATCGGCTCCGCAGTTCAAGGCTTGAACCCGGTCTTCTACGCGTGGCCTGGCGGTCAATACAAGAATCGGCAGCTGCGGTTTGCAGGGGCGCAGATTTCGCAGCAGGGTAATTCCGTCAAGCTTGGGAAGGTTTAGATCGAGAACGAGAACGTCATAATCGAGATCCGTTGCCATCAGCGCACCCTGTTCGCCATCCAGCGCGACATCGACCGCGTAGTGTTCTGACTCCAGTCCCTTTCTAACGTAGGATGCAAGTGCTGCATCGTCTTCTACTACTAGGATTCGCATGATCTGCTCCAAATACGGCTACATCGTTAGGAAGCGTTAAGAATGACTCGCGGGCGAGTAACTTGATAGAAATCGTTACGGATTCGCGACGATCTCCTCGGGTTCGGTTCCCGTTCCGGTGTTTTCCCATTCAGAACAAATTGCTCCTTTGCTCGGGGGCATGAGAGCAGCTCGTAGAACTAAGGCTCGAATTGCCATAGCTAGTATCAGTTACCCGATTGTGGAGCGCACGTTTTCACCATATGCTGGCACCATCTCGTCCAAGGCGATGTGGATTGCATGAACCCATCGAGCACAAAGCAACGTTTGCCGCTGCTGCGAAAAGTTCTGAAAGTGGCGCGCCCCTGCTGGCCGCATCTGGTCGGCATCAGCCTGCTCTGCCTGCTTTCAACCCCCGTCACGCTGCTCGCGCCACTTCCACTTAAAATTGCCGTGGATAGTGTGCTCGGCACCCGTGCCCTGCCTTACTGGCTGAAATATGCCCCCTGGCCGCACCGCTGGCTCACCGCCTCCAACGGCCCGCTGGTGATTTGCGCGACCCTGCTGGTGGCGATTGCGCTCTTGAACTGTCTGCAATCACTGGCAAGCTGGTTGCTTTCCACCTACACCGGAGAGAAACTCGTACACGATTTTCGTGGCCGATTGCTCTTCCATGCTCAGCGGCTCAGTCTTTCCGTGCATGACCGTCGTGGCACAAACGACATCGCTTATCGCATTCAATATGACGCGCCGGCCATTCAGAACCTGTTTCTGCAAGGGATGATCCCAATCCTCTCCTCGGCGTTCACTTTCGTTGCCATGCTGATGGTTACCATGCGCATCAGTTGGCGCATCGCGTCGCTCGCCGCAGTTCTTTCGCCTGTACTATTCGTGCTGGCGCGCAACTCCAGCCGCAAGGTGCGCAAGCGCTATGACGGACTGCGCGAGCTTGATAGCTCGGCAATGCTCGTGCTGCATGAGGCGTTGAGCTGCCTGCGTGCTGTCAAAGCCTTTGGGCAAGAGGCCTATGAGGACGAGTTGTTCCGCCGCAAGTCGCGCCAGCGAATGACCGAACAGGTGCGTCTCGCATCCATTCAGGCCGGCTTCCATGTGCTCATCGGGTTGTGTATTGCCTTGGGCGCGGCCGTAGCTCTTGTCATGGGAGTGACTGAGGTTCGTCAGCAGATGATGACCATCGGTGAGTTCTTGTTGGTCATGGCCTACATGGCGCAGTTGTACGAACCGCTACGTACCATGAGTACTAACATTCCGGAGTTGCAGGCGACGCTCGCGAGCCTGCAACGCGCTTTCGCTCTTCTCGACGAAATTCCCGAACTCGCCGATTGCCTCGCACCTCGCGTGGCCGCGCGCTCCAGCGGCGAGGTGGAATTCCGCAACGTCTGCTTCCAATACACCGCGGGAGGCCGCAGCGTCCTCAATGACATCTCATTCCACATACGTTCAGGCACGCGCGTGGGACTCATGGGCCCTAGCGGCTCCGGCAAGAGCACTCTTGTGAACCTGTTGACGCGCTTCTACGATCCCTCGGGCGGCGCCATCCTCATCGATGGAACGGACCTCCGTGAGTACAACCTCGCCGAGCTTCGTCAGCAGTTTTCGATCGTCATGCAGGAGCCCATGCTGTTTTCCACAACCGTCGCTGGAAATATTGCATACGCCGATCCGCAAGCGTCGCGGGCCGAGGTTGTGCGTGCAGCCACATTGGCGAACGCACACGATTTTATCTACCGGCTGCCGCAAGGGTATGACACGCTGATCGGAGATGGTGCCACTCGGCTCTCCGGCGGAGAGCGCCAGCGTCTGGCGATTGCGCGCGCATTTCTCAAGGGTGCTCCCATGCTGATCCTCGACGAACCCACGAGTGCGGTGGACACGCGCACCGAACAGCTCATCATGGAAGCATTGGACAAACTTATGGTCGGCCGCACCACTTTCATGATCGCCCATCGCCTCAGTACCTTGGAGCGTTGCGACGCCGTGCTCGTTCTCAAGAGTGGAGCGCTGCAAGCGATTGTGAACACAGTGGACGAGGCCCGGACGCATATGGCGGCCTCGGTCCTTGCCGAGTTTCCACTGCCACGCCCCGTGCTCATTCGCTGCGAAAAGTGATCTTGCGCGCTATCCGATGCGACATCGATCATTCCGATAACTTCTTAGGCATTACTGCTTTCCACAAAGCTGCTTCTCATAAGCACCTCCACCGTCTATGGCACTCAACTGATGCTATGCTCGGAGCGCGGCACTGATCGTGAACTGGTGGGCTGCCATCGGCAGACCACTCCCGGCAAGCCGCCCCCCTTTATCGTTTCTCCGCCTCCGGAGGGCTGGCTAGAAAAATTCCTCAAGTACAAGGAGGAGCGCACGCTGCTGCTCGGCGTCATCAAGCAGCAGACCGGCGGATTCGCGCTTGGTTTTGTGCTGCTTGGAGCTTTTTCATTGATCTGTCTGCTGGTTCTGCTGTGGCGGCCTTCAACGCCTGCCGTGGCAGTTGCTCTTTCATAGGTAGCTCATGCGACAGCCTGAATTTCCAGTTCGCGGTTCGGATACGGCCCATGCTTTTGGGTGGGGCGTACTTGTGGCGTCATTCCTGATTGCTGCCATCTTCGTTGGCAGCCGGGGTCTGAAGGATTTTGATCCCGCCCTGGTTTCCTATGCGGGTGCATCGGTCTTTGCTGCGTTTGGGATTGGCTATCGGTATTCGATGTGGCTGCGAAGGCCGCCTACGCGTTTGTATTGGTATCGAGGCTGGCAGCTATTTTTGCAGCCCAAACGGTTGCCGGGAAACATCCTGCATTTGGGCCGAATCTTCTGGAACAACATCTTTCTGCAGCGCTTCATTGGGAAGCGTTCGCGCATTCGCTGGACCGCGCACTGGTTCCTCGCGTGGGGATGCCTGCTTGCCGCGGCAGTGACCTTTCCTCTGTCGTTTGGCTGGGTGCGGTTCGAGACCGCGCGCGATAGCCAGGAGATCTACAACGCCTTCATGTTTGGCATCCCGGTTGGCAGCTTTCGCCTTGGAACGATAGTGGCGGAGCTGACCTTCAACATCCTTGACATCGCCGCCGTAATGGTTCTGATTGGCGTGTTCTTTGCCTTCTGGAGGCGTGGACGCGACCTTGACGCAAGGTCAGTCCAGCAGTTTTCGAGCGATCTGTTGCCGCTCATTCTGCTGTTTGCAATTTCAATCACCGGACTGTTTCTCACGGCGTCGACGCACCTGATGCACGGGTTGCACTATGTCTTCCTCTCACAACTACACGCCATCACCGTGATCTTTACTCTGCTCTATCTGCCCTTCGGCAAGTTCTTTCATATCTTCCAGCGTCCCGCGCAACTGGGCGTGGACTTCTATAAGAAAGCCGGAGCCGAAGGCGAACAGGCGCTTTGCGTTCGCTGCGGCGAGGCCTATGGGTCGCGCATGCAGATGGAAGATCTCAAGGCTGTGCCGGCAGCGATTGGCATTCACTATCAAATGGCCGACGGAACTCACTATCAGGATGTCTGTCCTGTGTGCCGCCGCAAAAATCTTGCTCTGGCACAGGACGGTCTCTGGAAGTCTCTCGGCAGGGACGTACGCGGGATGGGAAAGGAATTGTAAAAGTGGCAAAGCTTCCGACAGATATTCCCGAACTCGTTAAGCAATTCGGCCCCACGCTGCATACGGTTCCTCCCGGCGGATGGGCTCACACCGATAATGACGAGAAACTGGTGAAGACCCATTGCTGCTTCTGCGGACAGCAGTGCGGAATCCAACTGCGCGTGCGCGAGAACAAGGTTGTAGGCTTCGAGCCATGGGAGGACTTTCCGTTCAATCGCGGCAAGCTCTGCCCAAAGGGTGTGAAGCGCTACATGCAGGACGAGCATCCGGACCGGCTGAGGAGTCCGCTACAGCGCGTGGAAGGCGAGGGCTTTGTTCCCATCGGCTGGGATGCGGCGATGGAGCGCGTCGTCAGCGAGATTCGCCGAATTCAGAAGACGTATGGCAATGACGCGTTCGCGTTGCTGACAGGTGCCTCACTCACAAACGAGAAGGCTTATCTGATGGGCAAGTTCGCACGCGTGGCGTTGAAGACAGCCAACATCGATTACAACGGACGCCTCTGCATGGTTTCCGCTGGCGCTGCCTCGAAGAAGGTTTTCGGAATTGATCGCAGCGCCAATCCCTGGAGCGACATTACAAATGCACAGGTCATTCTGGCCGCAGGAGCAAACATCGCCGAGTGCGCGCCGATCACAACGGACTACTGTGGCAGGCTCGCGAAAGGGGCGCCAAACTCATCATCCTTGATCCGCGCATGACGCCCATCGCACGCAACGCTGACTTGTTCATTCCCGTGCGCTCAGGCGGCGATATCGGCGTCTTCAACGGCATGTTGCACGTCATGATCGAGCGTGGCTGGATCGATCGCGAGTTCATTGCGCAGCACACTACCGGCTTCGAAGCCGTGATGGACATGGTAAAGAAGTACACGCCTGAGTACTCGGCGAAGATCGCGGGCGTTCCCCCGGAGATGATCATCAAGGCCGCAGAACTGTGGGGCCCTGCTCCTACCGCCTTCCTGCTTCATGCGCGTGGCATTGAGCACCACTCGAAAGGCGTGGACAACTGCATCGCCGCGATCAACCTGGTCGTGGCCAGTGGACGCGTCGGGCGCGAAGGGTGCGGCTATGCCATGATCACCGGACAAGGTAACGGGCAGGGTGCACGCGAGCAGGGACAGAAGTGCGACCAACTTCCCGGCAGTCGCGACATCAGCAATCCCGAACATCGCAAGTACATCGCAGGCGTCTGGGGAGTTCCTGAAGAATCAATCCCGCAGAAGGGCCTCTCAGCCATTCCGCTCGTTGAGGCCATTCACGACGGAAAAATCAAGGGGCTGATCTCTATCTGCTTTAATCCCGCAGTCTCTCTTCCTGACGGCAACTACGTTCGGGAGGCGCTCGATAAGTTGGAGTTCTACGCCAACATCGACTTCTTCCTCTCAGAGACTGCTCGCTATGCTGACATTGTTCTTGCAGGCGCGTTGATGGAAGAGGACGAGGGCACTACGACCAACGTGGAAGGCCGCGTGATCCGTCATCGCCAGGCAGTGACGCCCCCGGAAGGTGCGCGGCAGGATTGGGCGATCATCAACGAAATCGCCAGCCGCCTCGGCTATGAGGACAAGTTCCACTCCGCACCGCGCGAGATTTTTGAGGAGCTTCGCATCGCCTCAAAAGGCGGCGTCTCTGACTACTCCGGCATGACCTGGGACGCTATTGAGAAAGACTACGGTCTGTTCTGGCCATGCCCCGAGCCTGGGCATCCTGGCACTCCGCGACTCTATGAGGGCGGAAAATTCGGGCATCCAGATGGGAAGGCCCACTTCATTCCGATTGAGTGGCGTCCGTCGGCAGAGATGCCCGACGAAGAGTATCCGATTATCCTCACAACCGGGCGCGTGGTCTCGCACTTTCTCTCCGGCACGCAAACCCGCCGCATCGGAAGCCTGATGGAGCAGTATCCGCAGCCTCGCTGTGAAATTCACCCGCGCCTTGCTGAAAAGCTAGGCATCGCCGATGGTGATTTCGTGAAAGTGGAGAGCCGCCGCGGCGAGATTGTAGTGCGTGCTCAGGTGGTAAAGACCATTCGACCAGACACGGTGTTTGTGCCCTATCACTGGCCACTGGACCGCTCAGCAAACAATCTCACCATCCGCGCCGTCGACCCGGTGTCCAACATTCCTGAATTCAAGATCTGTGCGGTTCGCGTCAGCAAGACAGAGGCCCCCACCGATGCCATCGCGCAGCTTGAGATGGAAGCGGGTGGCATTCGATGAGCGAGGCAGCCTTTTTCATCGATCACTCGCGGTGCATCGGGTGCCAATCCTGCTTGCAGGCTTGCGCGGAGTGCGATATAGAAGAGCACATCCATCTTGAGAACGATGTCTTGTTTCCCCGCAGTATTCAGATGGAAGCTGAACTCCGAGGAATATCACGTGGCCGAATTGTCCCACTGCTATGTCATTGTAAATAGGAGGCTCAGGTGACTTGACGCGGTAGAGGTCAGGAGGCCGAGCCTCCTCGTGCTTACCATTTTCTTCTTTAGAATCAATAGCGTGCAAGTGGCTCCCAATTTCAGCACTGTCCCACAAATCGAAACCGAACAAATCGGACTACCCCCTTCTCTATACACAGCTCAGTTGAGCCCACTCAGCACTACTGTCTTCTCTGGGCCGATCTCTCACTGATAGCGAGTCTCAATCACAGCAAACAAAGTAAGTATTGGACGCGAGTCGAATATGAGAGGAAGTTAGACGTGCATCTCATGAATACCGGACAAATTCTTGGATCAAATCTGGGCACGCGCATCAAGGCACCAGATTATGCCCAGGATTCATAAGCTTGTTATCTACAAGGAGGAAACACCAAAATGTCGCCGGTCGCAACGCAGGACAGAGTTCTTGATGAAAAGGCAACGGGGAAGGTTTTCCACGATCTCAGATCCTTCCTGAAAGTTCTGGAAGAAGCGGGCCAACTGGTTCGGATCAAGGAAGAGGTGGATCCAGAGGAAATCGGTGCGGCTGGCCGCGCCTCCGCGAATCTGAAAAATGGGCCAGCAGTGCTGTTTGAAAAGGTCCGGGGCTACCGCAACCCGGTGGTGACGAATGTGCATGGTTCCTGGGCGAACCACGCCATGATGATGGGCATGGACAAGGATACGCCGGTGAAGGAGCAGTTCCTGGAACTGAACAGGCGCTGGGCGAAGTATCCAGTTTCTCCCGAACGCGTGGAAGATGCTCCGGTCAAGGAAAACATCATGACCGAGAACATAAACATATTCGAAATACTTTCGTTGTACCGGATCAACACTTACGACTCGGGCTGCTTTCTTTCCAAAGCCTGCATAGTGTCAGCGGATCCGGAAGAGCCGACTAACTATAACAAGGTCAACATGGGCACCTATCGCATGCAGGTGAAGGGCAAGGACAAACTGGGAATCCAGGCCCTGCCGTTCCACGACATAGGGCTCCAGCTAAGCAAGGCGGAAGCCTTGAACCAGCCTGTGCCAATCGCGATCTGTCTCGGCAACGACCCTCTAACTACCTTCATGGCGTCCACACCCATCCGCTATGATCAGTCGGAATTTGACTATGTGGGTGCGCTGAACAACGGCGTGCCGATGAAGATCACTAAGTCGCCTACCTATGGATTGGACATCCCGGCCGGCTGCGAAGTTTGCATCGAGGGGTACATTGAGCCTCGTGTCCGCGAATGCGAAGGACCTTTTGGCGAATTCCCCGGTTCCTATTCGGGAGCGCGCCTGCAAGGTGTGGTGCAAATCAAATCGATTTCCTACCGGAATAACCCGATCTTCGAGAACCTCTACCTGGGCATTCCATGGTCGGAAATCGACTATCTCATGGCGCTGAACACTTCAGTTCCGCTGTACCAGATGCTGAAGGAAACATTCCCCGAAGTCCAGGCGGTGAATGCGATGTATACCCACGGCATTGGCGCGATCATCTCTACCAAGGTTCGCTTTGGAGGATTTGCGAAGGCAGTTGCGATGCGGCTTCTCACGACCCCGCATGGAATGGCTTACGCCAAAATTATCATTGTGGTGGACGAGTATGTTGACCCATTCAATCTGGAGCAGGTGATGTGGGCCATGACCACCCGCGTCGATCCTGACAAGGATGTCTCAATCATCAAGAACTGCCCGGGTATGCCACTGGATCCTTCCTCCAACCCTCCAGGAATGCATAATAAGCTGATCATCGATGCAACGACTCCGAAAGCACCCGAGAAGGTATCGCGCGATACCGAACTGCTGAAGCCACCCGCGGGTACGGAGAAGTGGGAAAAGATCATCAGCCAGCTTCTAAAGCAAACTAAGAACTAGGTATCTTTCTCTTGAGAGGAGCAAGACATGATTTGTCCACGTTGTGATACAGACAAGGTTCACCTACTGGTTAAGTCGCCGGTTGGGAATGTCTGGGAAATGTATATTTGCGAAACCTGCACGTACTCGTGGCGCTCGACGGAAAGTGCCGACAAGACTGACCCCGCTCGCTACGCCAAGAACTTCAAGATCAACCCTAGCGAAATTCCGAACATGTTGGTGATCCCTACCATTCCGCCGTTAAAAGCCTAGGGAAGTTCGTGACCCGCCTGGCCACTGTAAATCAGGGGCTGGGCGGTCTCTTTAGGTGGAAATCTATTGCTTAGGCGCTAACACCCGTGCGGCTATGAATTCACTGCAGAACTTTTGCAATACGGGCGAATCGTTGTTTTCGTTCCAAACCGCGCAGATGGAAAACTGCGGCCTCGGGGAACTTAGCTTTCGGTACACTACGCCGCGGACAGCAACATTGGCAAAAGAGGAAGGAATGAGTGCAATGCCGAGTCCGGATCGGACCAGAAGCTCACTGGTTTGTATCATGCGCACACACTGGATACTCTTAGGCTTCGCACCTGCGGCACGATAAGCTTCCATTACGATCTCGTAATAACCGAACCTGGCGTGCTGGACTGGGACGAACAGTGTCTCGCCGCAAACATCGGCCAGCGCTATTTGCTCATGGCCCGCCAGGCAATGCGTCTCCTGCAGGACGATCATCAGGTTATCCTTGAATACCTCTACAACTTTGAGATCCTCATCGACAATGCTTGAAATGGTAAATCCTATATCCAGCAGACCGCGCTTGAGTTCATCCATCTGTTCACCGGGGCCCTGCTCGCGAAGTTCGATAACAACCTTGGGATGAATCTCCCGAAACCATTTGAGAGCAGCGGGAATGATATCCAGGGCGGCAGTACTGATGAATCCAATTGTGATGGACCCGACTTCCCCCCTATTAATGCTTCTCGCTTCCTGGATCGCTTGGTGGCTGTTGTCGAGCAACACTCGTGCGCGGAGATAGAACGCCCTGCCTGCGATTGTCAAAGCCACATGTCGCTTATCGCGTTCAAAGAGCTGAACTCCGAGTTCCTCTTCCAGTTGCTTGATTTGATGGCTCAGTGCGGGTTGGGCGATATGAACAATCTCTGCAGCTCTCCGGAAGTGTAGTTCCTCCGCCGTCGTTACGAAGCACTGCAACTGTCTAAGATCCATATAGAGCACCTAGTGCGTGGCATTAAGTTCCGGCGGCATTCCGTCAAGCCGGATTAGCTAGTATATCGATAGTCTCGAGAGTTTCACCGGTTCCGAGGAGTCAGGCTTCAAAATATGTTCCTCACGGCAGCCCTTGAGCAGCGATTGGAGCAAGGGCGCACGAGAGAGCATTCGTGCCCAATCTATCGTGAGGCAACCCGATTGAGCGCACTTATCAAATTAGCAATTGCTGCCTTCTTTCAGCACTTCAAGAAATCGCGTTAAAAGCACGGAATCGTCTTCCCGTCTCCACACTGCCAGTAATTCCGCCTGGGGTGGTTGGAACTTCAGGGGCCTATAAACCACACCCTGCACCTTGACCGACGTGAAACTGGCGGGTACAACCGCGATTCCTAAGCCCGCGGCAACAAGGTGGATACCGATCATGATCAGTCTGGAGGACAATACTCTGTTTGGAACTGCTCCAGCAAGTTGATAGGCAAGGTGAACGTGTTCAGAGAATCCGTGCATTGAGAACGGAGACGGAATGATCGCCGTATAATTCTGGAACTTGCGCAGATCAACTGGCCCCTTGACTTTAGAATCGGAAGGGAGAGCGACTACAAGTTTATCGCGCTGGACCACCATCGATGCAAGGTTCCCTCCTTCGAGTTGTGCATGCATCAACCCCACATCGAGCTTCCCTTTAATGATGTTATCAATCTGCTGATCAGGCTCGCACTCGTGTAACTGAAGATCAACAGAAGCATACTTTGCCTGAAATAGTCTGGCGATCCCCGGTAAAACCCCCACCATCGCCGTACTGATGAAACCAACAGAAAATGTGCCAGCCCTGCCGTCAGCTATTTCACGAATATGTTTGGAAGCTGCATCGACCTCTTCGATTATTCGTTGCGCTCTGCCCATGAGCGCGACGCCCGCCTCTGTAAGCTCCACCTTACGTTTGCTTCGCTTAAAGAGCTGCACCCCAAGTTCATCTTCCAACTGATGGATCTGCTGGCTTAACGATGGTTGTGAGAGGTGCAATAACTCCGCTGCCCGGCGAAAGTGTAGTTCCTTGGAAACTGTGAGGAAGGATCTCAAGTGACGGACTTCCATGCTACTCACCTCATACGAAACTGTTCCCATGCCGAACCGTGATAGTGAAAGCCTATCAGTTCTCGCTAAATAAAAATTGGACTCCAAAGGATATTGCACATAATCTCACTGCGTCCATCTGCATTCAAAAGGAAGGTACCATGAGCGCAACAGTATTAGACAATGTTCACGCAAACTCAGGAAAGGCCATCGTAGTCAATGATCTTCGCTCTGCTCTCGAGCTCCTGGCGCAACATGAAGACCAGCTCATTACAACTGACGAGCCTGTTGATCCGCTCGCAGAGCTTGCTGGTGTTTACCGTTATGTGGGTGCGCGAGGAACTTGCATGCGTCCGACGAAACTTGGACCGGCCATGCTCTTCAACAAGGTTAAGGGCTATGCCGATTTTCGTGTGCTGATCGGCCTACTCTGCTCCCGGAAACGAGTTGGGTTGCTGCTTGGCTCGGCGCCGGAAAAGCTCGGTTTCCTCCTCAAAGACTCCGTCGCTACTCCAATTCCGCCGATCGTAATTCCGCAGAGTCAGGCGCAATGCCAGGAGGTCGTGCACCTTGCATCTGAGCCGGGCTTTGACATCCGCACGCTGCTGCCGGCCCCGACTAATACTGAGGAAGATGCCGGCCCATATTTCACAATGGGAATGGTCTATGCTTCAGACCCAGAGACTGGCGAATCCGATGTTACGATTCACCGTATCTGCGTACAAAACAGCGACGAACTCTCCATCTATTTCGTTCCGGGACGTCACATTGATGCTTTCCGGCAGAAAGCCGAAGCCACAGGCAAAGCGTTGCCTATTTCGATCAGCATCGGCGTAGATCCCGCGATTGAGATCGGAGCATGCTTCGAACCTCCGACGACTCCGCTCGGTTTCAATGAGCTCGATATCGCCGGTTCTCTGCGCAAGAGGGCTGTGGAACTGGTTGATTGTCTTTCGGTCCCGAACGCGCGCGCGATTGCGAATGCGGAGGTCGTGATCGAAGGTGAAATTCTCCCCACCGTACGTGTCAGGGAGGACCAGAACAGCAACACCGGAAAGGCCATGCCGGAGTTTCCGGGATACACAGGCGACGCGAAGCCCGCGCTGCCTGTGATCAAGGTAAAGGCTGTTACCCATCGCCGGAACCCCATTCTGCAGACGGTAATTGGGCCGAGCGAGGAGCACGTCAACATGGCGGGACTGCCGACCGAAGCAAGCATCCTGACGATGGTTGAACGCGCCATGCCCGGTTTCCTTCAGAATGTTTTTGCTCACACTGCCGGCGGCGGAAAGTACCTAGCCGTGCTGCAGGTGAAGAAAAGAAAGCCGACTGACGAAGGGATGCAACGTCAAGCTGCGCTACTGGCTTTCTCCGCATTTTCTGAGCTAAAGCACGTGATTCTCGTCGACGAAGATGTGGACCTGTTCGATACGGACGACGTTATGTGGGCGATGCAGACGCGTTACCAGGGGGACGTCAGTACTGTTTTCATTCCTGGAGTGCGCTGCCATCCACTCGATCCCTCGTCTACGCCTGCATTCAGCCCGTCGATCCGATTTCCGGGAGTTGCTTGCAAGACAATCTTCGACTGCACTGTGCCATACGCTCTGAAGGAACACTTTCAGCGCTGCAAGTTCAAGGAAGTGGATGTGAAGCGGTTCATTCCTGGCTTTGTTCAGTAAACACGAAACAGGTTGTTGCAGTTCGGGCGCCCGGATGTCGCAGGGTCAATCTGTTCGGCACACCGGAGCGCCCGCTCGTTAAATTGAAGTTTTCTTATAGGAGGACTGTCGTATGGACTCAACATCGAGAAGAGGAAAAACATTTGTTTGGCGGTTTGGGCTATGCTGCGCTGCCGTCATTGTGTTGCTTAGTTTTGCGAGCGCGACTGAAAACGGCGCGAGTGTGTTTCCCGTCGGCGTCGAAACAGTAATGACCGGTCTGCAGCCGCATCCCGGCCAAACCATGTTCTATGAGTACACCTGCTTTTACGAGGCCAATGAAACGGATAACTCCAAAGGCCAGAAAGAGCCGATCGATTTCAAACTTCGAGTCTTCGCCACCGCCATCAAAGTGAGCCACACTTGGGACTTCAAGTTGTTCGGTGGAAATTTCAACACCAACATTGCAATTCCGATCATTTTTCAGGAACTCCACGTTCCTCCGGGGAAATTTACTAAATACGCCATCGGAAATGTAGACCTGGTTCCGTTCGGCGTGAACTATCACAAGGGTATCGCGCATTGGTACTACGAAGCAGACGTATTCTTCCCAGGTACGGCTTACTCCCAAAAGGATGTTCTGAATATTGGGCAGCACAACCTTGCCATCGGTCCAGTAGTCGGATTCACTCTGTTGCCGCACAAGGGGCAGACGGAAATCAGCTCGCGAACTACGTTTCTCGTCAATGGCCCCGACAATGATACGAAATACCACAGCGGGAATGAATTCTTCTCGGAGTTCAACGTCGACCAGGAGATCACAAAGAAGGTTGCTCTGGGTGTAAATGGCGCCTTCTATCAGCAAGTGACGGATGACCACTTTAACGGTGCGATTTTCGGGGATGGTTACCGCGGTCGCGATCTGCAGATCGGACCGCAGGTTCGCGTCAATATTCCTCACGGCGGATTTGCCTTCAAGTACTACCGGGACACGCTGGTAGAGAATAAGCCTCGCGGCAATGCATTCTGGTTCCAAATCGCGGTTCCGTTTGCCGGGCTCAGCAAGCCACATGAGCCTGGCCATTGATACTTCACGGCAGGTGGCCGAAGTCCTTCGGACCGCCTGCCAAGTGCTATGACGATAGTGCGTGAATCTGAGCGGAAGGACGTACTGACCCAGCCGGCAGGTCATGCTCTAAATTCTGTAGGAGGAAAATCAAGTGGCGACTGACATCTCTGCGACCGCAGATGCAGCCAAGGTTGTGCCGAATGTCCCACCACCGGCCCCGGCGAGCAAGGCTCCAAGCTTTTTCGCGAAGTACAAACGGGAACTAGGCTTTATTCTGGGTATCGTCGTTTTTCTAGCTATATTCTTCATGCCGGCACAGCAAGGTCTGCCACGACAGGGACAGCAGTGTCTCGCGTTGAGCCTCATGACCGTGGTATTTTGGGCGACCGGTGTAGCGCATCCTGGGTACACCTCGGTGTTGCTGCTTTGTGCCTGGGTATGGACCAAAACCGCCGATGCTACGGTGGTTTTCAAACTCTGGTCCAACCCGATGATCTTTCTTGTGGTTGGCGGCTACTTGATAGCTGCTGCCGTTGAGAGCTCCGGACTGGGTAAACGCATCGCTTATGTCTACATTTTGCGATATGTGAACAGTTTTACCAGTATCATCGCGTCGGCCTACATCCTGGGCTTTATCCTAAGCTTCATGATCCCCCATCCGTGGCCCCGTTCTTTCATGATCATGTCGGTCATGGCAATCATGATCAAGGCGATGAAACTTCCGCCTAAGGATGCGGCCAACATTGGGTTGGCTGTATTCGCAAGTTCGGTGCCGGTTTCGTTGATCCTACTCACAGGCGACAGCATGATTAATACGATCGCGTTAGGTTTTGCCGGCGTACAGCCAAGCTGGATTAAATGGCTTTGGTACATGGGCGTTCCTGGCGTTGTCGCCTCCGTGCTCTTGTTCTTGCTCCAAGTCTGGTTGTTTAAACCTACGGCAAAGGTCGAAGTCAAGAAGGATGAAATCCGCGAACTTCTGAATGGCCTGGGAAAGTTTACCCGGAACGAGAAGGTTGTAATGTTCTGGGTAGGGCTGGCGATCATCGTTTGGGCCACGGACTTCATTCACCACATTCACCCGGCATGGGTGGCCATTGCCTGCGCTATTATCCTAAGTTTGCCGCGTATTGGCGATGTGCTGAAACCGGCTGATTGGGGTAAGGTTCCCATCGCCACGATGTTCTTCCTGACCGCGGCTCTCGGTATTGGGATAGTGGGCGGAGTAACAGGAATGAACAAGTGGGTGGCCAGTGTGGTTCTGCCGAGCCACGTGCCGGTTAATATCTTCCTGCTGGTGCTACTGTTAACGGTAGCTACCGTCGTGATCCACTTCTTCCTGGGAAGCGTGCTGGCGGTCATGGGCATCGTGATTCCATCGATGCTGGTGTTCACCGCGAACAGCGGCATCAATCCTTTGGTCGTCACTTTGATTGTGTATACGGCGGTTGCTTGCCACTTCGTCTTCCCCTTCCACCACATGAACGTATTGGTAGGTGAGGGGGAAGGAGCCGGCAAGTATGGGCCCGCAGAAGTGTTGAAGCTCGGACTTCCCATGACACTGATTGTTTTCTTCGTGACACTCTGTGTGGAAATTCCTTGGTGGAAGATGATCGGTCTGCTTAAGTAACATTGTTAGCACAGCAAGAAGGCCGAGGCCTAGCGGCTTCGGCCTTTGTATAAACTCTTTAAATGGAATCATTCTTATGAGCGAAGCAGTCTCCCCGAAAAGGCTTATTATTGGTATCAGCGGTGCCAGCGGCGCCATTATCGGCATAGATTTGTTGAAAATAATGCGAAAGCAGTTTCCTGAGTGGGAAACGCATCTTGTAATTTCTAGCGGTGCCCGACGAACGATCGAGCACGAGACAAGTTATTCGATTCAGGAAGTGGAGTCACTGGCTACAAAGTGCCATCCTCTCGAGGACGTAGGCGCAAGCATCGCGAGCGGAACGTTCAAGACTGCCGGCATGGTGGTGGTTCCGTGCAGCATGAAGACCGTGGCCGGAATTGCCAGCGGATTCTCGACCAACTTACTGTTGCGAGCGGCTGACGTTATCATAAAGGAACGTCGTAAGCTGGTGCTTGTTGCCAGAGAGTCTCCCCTTAGCGCGATTCACCTGCACAATATGAATACCGCTGCCAGCGCCGGTGCCATTGTTCTTCCGCCTGTATTGACCTTCTACAACCACCCTCAGACCATCGAAGATATGACCCGACATATTGTTGGCAAGATTCTTGACATCTTCGATCTGGAAATTGGAGGGTTTAAGCGTTGGGCGCCGGACCAGGATGAAACGAGAAGTCTTCAGGTTGACACTGGAAGGAACAAATATCAAACTCCATAACTGACTCACTTCCGAGTCCCCAGGGAGTCACCTTTGCGTCGTGATTGCAGAATGGGAGTTCCGTACGTTGGCGCTTGCCTGAGCCGTTGTCAACAAGGAATGTCTATTTCATTGAGTCGCCGTTCTCATGTCAACGAAGTCAATTTCGCGCAGAATGATACTCGTGATGGCGGCCGGCGCTGGAATAAGCATCGGGAACCTTTATTTCTGTCAGCCCCTGCTGGCAGAAATGGCACGAACGTTTTCTGTTTCTGAACATGCGATCAAGTGGGTTCCAGCTCTCACACAGCTTGGAGCTGCTTTGGGAATCTTGTTTCTTGTGCCGCTCGGAGACGTCATGGAGCGGAGATCTCTGACGGTGCGAGTAACCGTAGTGCTGTCGTTCGCTGCCATGCTGATGGCTCTGTCTCCCAGCTATGCTTATCTGGCCGTGGGTAGTCTGTTGTTGGGCTTTGCTTGCTGCGTACCCCATCTCATTCTGCCAATCGCCACTCTGCTGGCCCCGGTAGAGCAGAGTGGTCGCGTGATTGGTACGGTGATGAGCGGCTTGCTGATTGGCGTTCTGGCGGGGAGAACAGTTGCAGGATTTGTCGGAGGAAACCTTGGCTGGCGGATAGTATATTGGCTGGCAGCTGCTGTGACAATGACCATGGCGTGGCTCCTCCGCCGAGAACTTCCGGAATGCCAATCAGCGGAACGCAAGATCACGTATCTCCGTCTTCTGACGTCAGCAATCGGATTGTTCCGCGATCATCGCATGAGAGCTTGGGCTTTCATCGGCGGGATGATGTTTGGTGCTTTTAACGCGTTCTGGACCACACTGGTATTTCTGCTTGGAACCGCGCCGTACCACTACGGTGCTCGTACGGCTGGAGCCTTGGGAATCCTTGCCGTAGCCAGTGCGGCCGCCGCGCCACTAATGGGCAAGATCGTAGACCGGTATTCGGCCCGCTTCGGAGTTGGTTGCTCTATCGTGCTTCTGCTGGCATCTTTCCTGGTGCTTTACGGAATCGGGTTTCATCTTTGGGGCTTGGCTCTCGGAATCGTGCTGCTGGATGTCTCAGCGCAATCTGGTCACATTGCCAATCTGTCGCGTGTGTACGGAACATTTGCCGAGGCTCGGAGCAGGGCTGGGATGGCCTACATGATGTGCTTCTTTGTGGGCGGCTCTCTCGGATCGTTTCTGGGCGGATGGGGCTGGGTTCATTTCGGGTGGGCTGGTGTATGCCTCGCCGGATCATCCATGGTGTTGGCCGCTTTGTTCGTACATTTCCGATCCGGTGCGGAAGGTATCGGGCTACCGATTCCTTCGCGGGAACCCTCCATGTCATATGACAGATGACAGGTAAGCTCGAGCGGTTGGAATATGTGCGTAAATGAACCGTCGTACACTGGAACCTGTACGCCCTTGGGAGGCTGACTATGCGTACGCTTTGCACATTGACGCTGCTTCTGGTATTGACTGCTGCTATGCATGGGCAGAAATATGGGATAGCGCCATGCGAGAATCCAACTTATCCAATTAACAGTGTGACGAACAAGCCGCCCATTCCGCCTTCCAATTGGAAAGCGCCGCAAAGTGCAGTTGTAGGCGTGGATCTAACAATTGATGAAAAGGGCAGCGTCAGGGCCGCGGTCGTTGTTTTTTCAGGAGGAAAAGATGCCGACGACGCCGTTTTGAAGGCAATACGGAATTGGGCGTATTCGCCCGCGATGTGCGGCGGCACTCCTGTCGAGACGAAAATACATGTGAAGATCAACCTGCAATTGGGCAAACATAACTAGGCAAGAAAATGGAGACAATCGCGGCCAGGGTATGGATCACGAACAGCAGGAAACTCAGAAGGCAATTGAACGTCTGGTGCATGGCCAAAGTACACTCGTACTAAGCACGGTAAATACTGATGGCACACCCCATGCTGCTCCCCTGTTCTACTTGGCAGGTGGAGGGTTAGAGTTCTATTGGTTCTCATCCAAGTCAAGCCAGCATAGTGAAAATCTCGTTCGGAGCCATAGTGCGGCTGTTGCGATCTATGCATCCACCGAGCATTGGAAAGAGATCTGTGGAGTTCAGATGCGTGGCGCCGTGGAAAATATCACGGATCGAAAACTTCGACGCGACGTCACGCGCCGCTATTGCGAGCGTTTTCATTTAGGCCGAATCTTCCGTTTGGCGCTCTCCCGCAGTTCACTCTATCTGCTGCGTCCCTCATGGATTCGCTACCTCGATAACAGCAGGCATTTCGGATACCGGGCTGAGATAGACTTGCCACCTCATTTGTGAACGTTTGGGCCGTGTGAAAGCTGAATCTCTGCCCGTTTGATTTGTGTACATCCAAATTGATGAGGACTACGGTATGAGCACAGGGCAAAAGGAAGAGCATGTCGTACTGGTGGATGTCCTCGACCGGAGACTTGGCATCGAGGAGAAGTTAAAGGCGCACTCGAACGGCGGCAAGTTGCACCGGGCAGTATCGGTGTTCGTCTTCAATTCGCAGAGCGAGATCATGTTACAGCAGCGTGCGGATACGAAGTACCACTCCCCGTCACGTTGGTCGAATACCTGCTGCTCCCATCCGCTCGACGGGGAGATGATACTGGATGCGGCTCATCGAAGGCTCACTGAGGAGATGGGATTCGACTGTGAATTGATTGAGGTGTTCACCTTTACTTACAAGTGTCACCTTGGCCAAGGTATCACCGAGCATGAGTTGGATCATGTGATGTTCGGCAGGTACGACGGAGAGCCAAAGTTGAATTCTGATGAGGTAAAAGACTGGCGTTGGATAGGACTGAACGATCTCGTGGCCGATCTACGAACGAACGTAGCCAGCTACTCAGAATGGTTAGTGATTCTGCTCCGGGGAAGACTTGTTCCGGAAGCAAGAAAGTTTCTAGAACATCCCTCCGAGCGATTGGAGTGTAGCGGTTAACGCATGCTCGAATTGCTCGATTGGCGATCTGTCGCACACTCAAAGCTACTCGTCGCAGTCACATCACCGGCGCCCTTGTATTTTGGCCATGCTGGATAAGCGCATAAAGGCCGCATACGCCCTTTCGAGCCTTTATTGTTGTCCACCACGGTGAGTTCCTTTGGGGCAACACCTGTATCGAGCCAGTGATCGAGAATGCCAAGGGCATCAAATCCTGCTTTGAAGGCACCACGCTCATGCCCAAAACCGGGAATCAAATAGAAGCGCAGAAAACGCTCCGTCTCTTCCTGGCCCATCCTGCTCTGAACCATCTTGTAATACATCACCGAGGCATTGGTCGGGACAGTTGCGTCGGCCGTTCCATGCACTATCAGAAATTTTCCGCCGTGCTGGGCAAATTGTGTCAGATCGGGGTCGCTCGCGGCGAAAGTCTGGGATTGGGGAAGCAGATCGCCGGCATACTCGCTACCAGTCGTTGTGTTGAAGGTGAGCACGTTGTAGTGGGCGTCTCCGATCAGGAAGTAACGCAGCACCTGATCGCCGATGAAGTAATAGAACGAGTTTAAGAAGAACTTAGGGGGATGCTCAGGGTGATGGAGAAGCCCCATAAAGCCAGTGAGGTCCGCACCGGCAAGCACATTGAAACCGGGCATCGTTTGCACACCATTCCACAATGGTTGAGCGGTTCTTTGTTCAGTCGCAAAGGTTTGAACCGTTCTGAGTTGCTGGGACGTTAAACAGTGTTTCTTCTTGCTTCCCGTCGAACAGAGTAGGCTTGCCGGATCGAATTGACATGCAGCGATGTTCCCGATGATGCCATCCTCGAGGCCATCAAGCGCATCGCACGACTTCATCACTGATCTGGCAAGCAGCTTTGACTTCGATCTTGTTAGAAACCCGCCTCTTGCGTAGATGGCCTGCGATACTCGAATGTATTGCAGTGCAAGATCCACCGGGTCCCATGCGGCATAGGCACCGAGAACGCCATCGTAGTCCTCCGGCCAGCGCTGCACCACGGAGTACGCCTCGCGTCCTCCGCCCGAACCGCCAAGGAAAAACATCCTGGAGGGCCGTGTTCCGTACCGCCGCTCCATGATGAATATGGCTGCATCGTGTGTCTTTTTCAGTGCGTCATGCGCAAAGTTGCGACGCTCCTCGGCATTCTTGGCGAACGAGGCATTCACCGTGTTGAGGAAGTCAGGCAGCAGAAAGTAACGCTTGTGGTGGCCAGAGTCTCCGCCGAAGGTAGCAAATCCGCGTGCCAGCGGAACCGGATCACTCGCTACGCCTACTGGACCATGTTTCAGCCCACTCGCTGAACCACCTAACCATCCGTCGAACGTACCGCCGCCAAACTGCACCGCTTTGTGATTCCAGTTCGTCGGCAGGTTTACCTCAAAGCGAATCACCTGTGCTGAGCTATCCACCGGGCGCACGGCGCCAAGCACCTTGCAGTACTCTCCCCGACGATCATGCACGAGCTTTGCATATCTTATGAATGCTCCCTCGGTCGGCAGTCCAAGATCATGGGCTGGAATCTTCATGCCTTTTAGCGATCCGCAGGAATCGCCGGCGGCAAGCGTTCGAACCTCTCGGGAGATAGACGTCTGGGCAAGCATGGCTGTCATTCCATCGCCCAGCAAAAACAGCAGAAGCACAGCATCTCGAAGAAGCATCTTGCAACTCACTAATATTGTCTGCTCGATAGCTGGACGAAAGCCAACCGATTGGACCTATAAAGATACTGAGTTAAGGGCTTAGCCGAACTGGGGCCCTTTAATGCACAGATTCACTTGCGTCGAGCATTTCGCGTACTTTGCGAATCAGCATAGTCAATCGGAATGGCTTCTGCAAGAACGCTATGCCTTCCTTGCTAACGCCATATTGCAGAACCGCATCATCCGTGTAGCCGGATATGAAGATCGTCCTGAGGCCAGGGAGCAGGCTTTCCAGTTTGTGCGATAGTTCCCGGCCATTCATTTTCGGCATGATCACATCTGTGACTAGGAGATGAATGTTGCCTCTCTGCTGGCTCGCTATCGAAATTGCCTGAACTCCAGCACTGGCCGTCAACACCGTATATCCTAAGCCTCGCAAATAGCTGCAAATTGCCTCCCGCAAGGCCTCTTCGTCTTCAACGACCAAAATAGTCTCTGTTCCTCCGTACCGTGCTTCAGTCTTTGGGCGTTGGTTGGAGGCGGTAGTCGCCTCGACTCTAGGCAGATAGATTGAGAAGCGGGCACCGTGCCCAAGCTCGCTATGGGCCGATAAGTAGCCGCTACTTTGTTTCACAATGCCAAAAACGGTTGACAGACCAAGGCCTGTGCCCTTGCCGTGATCCTTCGTCGTATAAAAAGGCTCAAACATCTGCTCTCGAACTTCCTTGCTTATGCCAGTACCGGTATCGGTAACCGAAAGGAGGACGTAATCCCCAGGCACCACATCTGGATGCTCCTCGACAAGATGCTCGCTCACCCGGACATTGCTCGTAGCAATGGTGAGTTTGCCGCCTTGTGGCATCGCATCACGGGCATTTACGCAAAGGTTCATCAGAGCCAGCGCAATCTGGTCGGGATCAGCTTTCACCGCCCACAATCCTTCCGATGCGCTCACTCTCAGTTCAACATCTTCACCGATGAGCCGTTCTAACATCCGCGCTGCTTCATTCACTGTGGCGTTCAGGTCTAGTACAACAGGGGAGATCACCTGTTTACGGCTGAAGGCCAGCAACTGCTTTGTGAGGCTGGCTGCACGGTCCGTTGCTTTCAGGATCTGCCCCGTACAATCTCGTGAGCTTTCAGTATCAAAAGAACGGTCGTGCAGCATCTCCGTGTAGCTTTGAATGACCATGAGCAGATTATTGAAGTCATGGGCTAGGCCGCCCGCAAGCCGACCCACCGCCTCCATTTTCTGGGCATGCCTCAATTGTTGTTCAAGCGCGCGCATTTCATGTTCCGCCCGTTTCTGCTCGGTGATGTCCATGAGAACTCCGGCTATGCGCGTCGATTTACCGGAGCCGTTAGGAACAATGGCTCCGCGCGCTTGGAGCCAGCGGACACTACCGTCAGGCAGCTTGGTACGATACTCGAAGGTAGAATCAGTTTCTTCCTGTTCCTCCTCAGCGACAATGCGCTCAAAGCGTTCGCGATCTTCTGGAACTACGCAACCCATCACTTTCTCAAAGTCGATGAATTGGTCAGGCGCTGTGCCGAACATCCGTTGGATTTGTTCATCTCCAACATTTTCTGAGGCACCAAGATCTTGACTGAAAATCCCAAGCTTTGCCGCATCCATGGCCGCCCATAACCGTTCCCGGCTCTCGCGCAACTCGACCGTACGGTCGGCGATCTTCCGCTCCAGACTTTCCCTCTGTGCCACCAGTGCTCGCACACGAAGTTTCCATATTGAACCGCCCAACGCAAGGGCAATTAGCAGACACCCTGTTCTGAACCACCACGATTGCCACCATGGAGGTGTTATGGAAAAATTAAACCGAGTCGGGACCGTGCTCCACTGTCCACTTGGTCCTGTAGCGAGTACCTCAAATACATACTGGCCTGGTGGAAGACCTGCAAAGTGCACGCTTCTGTCTCTCACCTCGTGCCAATCGTTGTCATAACCTAACAATCGATAACGGAAGCGTGTGCGGGTTTCAAATGAGTAATTCAGAGTGCCAAATCGGATGCTCAGCGAACTTTGCGCATACGGCAGAGCAGGTTGATCTCCAGCTTGGAAAGATTGCGAAACGCCTTCAATGGAAGTCAGTACGACCGTGGTAGGAGAATCGGGAGTCGGATTGGGCAGCGCGGTGTAGCGCGATAGTCCACCAGAAGTTCCAATCCATACACCGCCTTCGCTGTCGACGCTTATGGCTCCGCCATTGGCGTCGTCCCAGATCAGTCCGTCCTGCCTGTCGTAATGGTGCCATCGGCCCTGGTTGAGCACGTCAACACCGTTATCCGAGGTGGCCCAGAGCCGCCCTTCCCGATCAAACGCGAGTGCGTATACTTGATCGGAAAAGAGTCCGTCCTTTCTGGTCACATGGGTCACTTCAGCCTTATTGCCATTGAACTGCAGACGAGTGATGCCGAGAACGTCGCGATAGGAAAGCCAGAGAGCTCCCTGCCCATAAGTGATCGTTCCCAGATCGAGAGCCTTTAGACCGTCGCTCTCAGTGAATACTCTCCAGCCTTTGCCGTCAAAGCGTAGCAAGCCATTGGACGAGGCGATCCAAACAACACCCTCGCCGTCCTCAATGACCGCATAGAAGAACGTCTGCGCCGGAATGCCGGAAATGTCCATGCGCTCGAACTTCAATTCAGCGGTGGTGACTGGTTCTCGAGTCCGAAAGCATCCTCCGTACCCTACAGCCCAGAGTCGTCCTCGCCGGTCGAAGGCCAACGAATAGAATCGCTCGGCCGTAAAACCTGAGTCGGATCGGTAGGTTCGCATCAGCACGCCATGTTTGCTGAAACGGCTGATCCCGGGAGGATCAGTCCCGACGAAGAAATCTCCTGACGGTCCCTCTGCAATAGAGAGAACACGATCACCGGCCAAGCCGTTATGACTCGTCCAGGAGTGTACGACTCGTCCGTCAGTACCAAGGATGCTAAGCCCACCGCTGGTTCCAACCCATGTCTGTCCAGCACGGTCACGCAGGACGGCCCAGACGGAGTTATGTAACAGACCGTCCTCTTTTTTCCATGAGAGCCATTCTTCATGGCCGAGGCGGCGTACCACACCACCCCCTTTTAAGCCCACCCAGAGGGAGTCTTCTCGATCAAGGAGAATTGGCCCCACGCTATCTGCCGGCAGGCCGTGCTGGACATCGATGTGGATGCGGTTGACTCCATCCAGGATGATTGCCCCTCCATCGCTAGAGGCAAAAACACGACCGTGGCGATCGGCATAGAGACGGCTGTCTGGTGAAGGCGGAATGCCTTCGGAATGGTTCACAAACCGAAGTTGGCCCGAGGGCAGTTCGTAAAGCCGGGTTGGACTTCGCAGCCAGAGGTTGCCGAAGGCATCCCGTATAACGGTATTCCATTGGTCGGAAGGCAGACCTTCGGGCGATCCAACGCGTTCCGCCTTCTCTCCACTCAGACGCCAGAGATCGCCATCTTTGCTAAACCAGACATCCGTGCCTTGTACTAGCAGTCCGCGAATCTCACCGCGGACGACCATACGAAACTTATACGCTCCCGCGCCATCTCGAATTCCGACGATTAACCCGGAGAGATGCTTCAGGTATACCCGGCCATTGGAATCAAATGCGACGTCTTGAATCTGTCCTTTCTCGCCGGTCTCCACCTGTGTGAACCGGAGTCCGGATTGATACGCAATTCCGCTCCTCGTAGCCACCCAGAGAACGCCTTCCGGTGACTCTGCGAGACCAAGAATTTCCGAGTTGGGCAGACCCTCCGCGTGCCCGAACTCTTGAAATCTTTCGCCGCTGTATTGGAAGAGCCCGTTGTCGGTGCCAATCCAGATATAACCAGCTCGATCCTGTAGTAGGCAGGTGGCTCCTAGATTGGTCAAACCATCCTCTGAGCCATACTGGCGATATGTATATCGCTGAGCGATCAGATTCGCCGAAGCGCAAAATACCAACAGCGCCCAGAGGACGGTCCTTCGGATAAATGAGATTGGGAACATTGCTGTAAAGTATATATAAATCAGAATACCCAAAGCGCTTCAATATCCAAAGGGCCTCCTTTTGAGCTTACGAAAGTTCTGTCCGGCGTGCAGCGACTAACCGAGAGCGTCTCCTGCGACCTTTTCTAAGGCACAGACTCTCAAAATGCGCGTAAGAGCTCGCGTATCCCGTTCCACATAATTTGCAGTCCAATACACGTAAGCAGGAACGACGATAATCTCAGTATCACGCTCATTACAGACGGGCCGAGCAGGGCCGCAATGCGGTCGGCGAACCCATACGACAGAAACACCGCAACTGCCAGTATCAAGGAGCCAGTGATCGCCGCCATCAGGGCCAGCAGCAGACGTCCGCTTCCAGCATGTGGAGCATTGGCTCCCAGCGCAATCGCAACAGAAATCGAGCCGGGACCGACCGTCAGCGGAAGCGTCAAGGGATAGAATGACTTTCGCGTCAGATCCTGCGCGGCAACGCTTTTCTGGATTTGTTCGTGCTCAACTTCATCTTGCTTGAGCATCGCCCACCCGGAGGCGACCACAACCAGGCCTCCGCCTACTTGCACGATGGGCAGAGAGACACCAAAGAACGAAAGTACGTGCGACCCGATCATCAGTGACCCGAGCAGCAGGAAGAATGAGTTACGGGCAATTTTCCATGACAGAATCCGGCGTGTGCTTGGCTTGGAATCGTGTGTCAGCGCCAGAAAGAAAGGCGCGGCCCCAATTGGGTTCACAATCGGAAACAGGGTCGCGACGATGAGGAAGATACTTCTCAGGAACTGCGGCAAAAGACCTCCATTCGGGGTTGTCGCTGACCTGCGGCACCATCTACTGAGTGCCTTTTCGTATATCAACGAGAGTAGTCGCAGCGGGTGTGAAGTACATTATAACTTTGTGAATCGGGCGACCAGCTCACTCTCTTGTTTTTGCATGGCCTTAACACCCTCTCCAACGTTATCCAAAGCAAAATAATCTAGTGAAAATAAGATCAGTAAGATAGACGTGTCAAACTCGCACCTTAATTATGCCGACCAAACTCCGATGCAAACCTCGCACATTTTGAACCGCGGGAAGTCCCCATGTACCGCCGGCAGATTCTTCAAGAAATCCTTTTTCTATGTCATTGACACTCCGCCCGCACCGTAGCAAGATTCACCCAGCAAGCAAACATCCAGGGGCACTCCGAGCTAGTGAGAGGAGACGTGTATTTATGCAGGTTCTGGAAAGCAAACGAGAGGAGCGGCTAAGCTATAGAGCCGCTCAACAATTCGTCGCCTACCTTTCGGAGGGGCTAATCCCCGTTTACATCAGGGAGGGAGCTACCATCATTGCTGACCCTGACCATTGGACTGGGTGGATATGGAACGGACGAGAGTCAGTGCGATTCTTTTTGGAGCGGAACCAGTTCTACGTCGACCGAAAAACGTTTCTCGATTCTACCGAAGCTCTTGATCGAATTTGATTAGGATTCACGGAAGCAAGTCAGGGTATTGCTGCGCAACGATGATCTTGCGGCGCGAATCGTTGCGGGGTGCCGGACCATCGTTGAGCGGCTTGTCATCGAGCCTCGGCAAGCTCTCGCATCTCTAGCGACCGTCGTGGAATGGCTTCCCATCGATGTCAAACGGATCAACAGTAACAGAACTGTTCCAGTCCGGAATTTCCAATCGCTGGCCTGAACGCGAGTGTGTAGTTCCAAGCAGAAACTGAATCGTTCCATTAATCACGTAGCTGTGGCAGACGCCTCCAATATGGATACTTGGAGTAAAGGTAGGGGACTCCAGACTGCCATTCCATAGCCAGCGTGGTTGACCTTCTCCACCGATCCGTACTCCGTGCCAGCACTTACCCACCTGTTCGTCATCAAGGCGATGTAATTTGGCAGCCATTTTGTTACCTCCAGCCACGTCTGTTTGAAATCGTCTGTACATTCAGAAGAGTATGTCGTTTAAGGAATTGTCTCAATCACGCAATAGGGGAATTGAGTGCCCCAGGAGAGGCACAGATCTTCGCAAACGCGCTGTCTCCAGCCATCTTAGCCGGATAGATAATATAGGCGAGGCCTGCGCATCTAAGTGATAGATGGACACCAGTCCAGCGGCGGGTACGAGGAGGCACGATGAAGGCAGTTGTATTGCGTCAATATGGCGGACCTGAAGTACTGGAATTTGAAGACAATTATCCAGAACCGCAGATCAGTGGAGATACAGTGTTGATCGCGGCGGTTGCTACAAGCGTGAACCCCATTGACTGGAAAGTTCGCTCAGGTGCAAGGCAGAAAGATTTTCCGCTATCGTTTCCGGCAATCCTTGGCCGTGACGTCAGTGGCAGCGTGCGCGCTGTGGGCGCGAATGTGAAACACTTCAAGCCCGGTGACCGCGTGCTTGCCTTCGCGAATGCAACTTATGCCGAGCTCGTCGCAGTGCCTGATTCAGGTGTCACACATCTGCCCGATGGCGTGGATCTGGTGGACGCGGCGGCGATTCCGCTCATCGCCTTGACTGGAGATCAACTGGTCCGCCATGCCGCAAATCTGCAAAAGGGACAGACGATCCTGATCACCGGAGCGCTGGGTAGCGTAGGGCGAGCTGCCGTGCATACCGCAAAGAAGATGGGTGCGCAGGTGGTTGCAGGCGTCCGCAAGAAGCAGTTGGAGGACGCTCGCTCCCTCGGCGTCTCTGCCGTGGCAATTGATGACGACGAAGCGATTGCGAAGCTCGATCCAGTAGACGCCATCGCCGATACAGTGGGCGGTGAAGTTGCCGCGAACTTGATCGCCAAGGTGAAGCCCGGGGGCGCCGTCGGATACGCCTCCGTATTGCCGGAAGGCACGGCAGCGTTGTATCCAAAGGTGAAGATCACACGCGTTTTCGCTCAGCCTGATCCGTCAAAGGTGCGCGAATTTGCCGATGACGTGCGCGATGGGCTTTTCGTTCTGCCGATCGGCAGACGGCTTCCGTTGCGCGATGCTGCTGAGGCGCAGATGTTAGCGGAAAAGGGCGGGGTTGGAAAAATCGTCTTGTTGACGACGTCAAGCTAGAACCGGTCTCCACTGGGCAATTTGATTGTCGTGCAGCATTCCCGGAGATGACGCACTCAGAACTCTCCAGTCTGAGTGCGCCTTCGCACTCGGTTACAATGAACATTGATCCGTCCCCTTACAGGAAACCCGCTTTGACCCTTCGCAAGTATCTCGTTATTCTTTCCGTCGCGCTCTTCGGTTCCTTTGGAGATGCCTTCCTCGCACGCGGAATGAAGCATGTCGGCTCCATAGACATTCACCATGTTGTCAACGTCTTCTCCGCTCTTGCCAATCCTTTCGTCCTCGTCGGAATCGTTTGTCTTCTTGCCTTCATGTCCAGCTACATGACCGCTCTCTCCTTTGCCGACCTCTCCTACGTTATGCCTGCGACCGCCATCAGCTACGTCGTCATGACACTGCTCTCCATCTTTTGGCTGCATGAGTACGTTAGCCCGCAGCGCTGGGCCGGTGTCGCCTTCATCGTGATCGGTGTTGGCCTGGTCGCCGGAGGTCCACCGCGCACCGAGGATCCGCACCCAGTCTCCGGCTCCCAGGACGTACGGGAGCACGTATGAGAAGCCTCTATACCTGGCTCTGCATCTTCACTACCGTTTGCGCCGCTGCCGCCGGAGACGTCCTCATCGCACTCGCCATGCGCCGCATCGGCGATCTCGGTGACCTTCGCCGCGGTCACGGATTCTTTCACGTGATCGTTCGCGTTCTCTCCAGCGGAGCTTTCTTCGGCGGAGTCTTCTTCATGGCTATCGCCTTCTTCAGCAACCTTGTCGGACTCTCGTGGGCTGACCTGAGCCTCATGGGCCCGGCCTCTGCCGCGCTCACTTTTGCCACCAACGCGCTGGCCGCCAAGTTCTTTCTGCATGAAAATGTCGACCGTCGCCGCTGGTTTGCCACTATTTTTGTCTGCTTCGGAGTACTTCTCCTCACCCGTTCCTGAGCCGGAATCACGCACGCAATTGACCGAACGCGGATTGCTCACGCCCTCATCCGAGGTCACAGGTGCGGAGTTGTTCGACAGGGAAGCAATGCACCTAAGATAGCGAGCGATGGACCGCTCATGCGGGCGTAATGATCAACTCCTGCAAGAGCTCGAACAAACATCAACGCCTATCTTGCAAAAGATAGGCGTTGATACGTGAAACATCGGTCTGCGAAGAATGACCTACCCAGGGATGACCGCAGAACCACTGGCGCGGCGGGGAACCAGTCTGCCCCCTTTGAGCAACTCGTAATTATTGCCTCGCCACAGGGTACGCCTGCGCAGGTAGCTGGCGCACCAGACGATAAAGCCGTGAAGGTCCCGCAGCGGATAGAGCAACACCCACCAGCGCGCGACCGGGTCGTGGACGGCCATCCAGCCGACGATCCAACACTGTGCGATTCGGTTCAGCAGAGAGAGGACGAACAACGCAATGCCCAGCACGGGGTGGCCCAGGAAGGAGGCACCAATCAGGCCCAGGATGCCGTAGGGGACTGCGAAAGTGAGTCCCTCCCCAAAGTGGCCTCTGGGGCGCGAATAACGGGTTCCCATCGCCCAGCGAAGCTGCCGTTCCCACATCTGCCGAAATGTCATTTTCGGGGATATGTGATCAACCACATTGCCGGACAGCACCACCCGAAGGCCAGCCTTGTGTATGAAATTGCCAACAACGAAGTCCGTGGAAAGGTAGTCTCCGATGGCGGCATAGCCACCTATTCGCGCAATCGAATCCTTGGTGTGCGCAACGGTCGGCCCCAATCCGAATTTCATGCCTTCAAGCAAGTTGGCGATCAAGACACCAGCGACAAACTCGACCGACATTCCGATGCCATTGAAGGCGCTCCAAACTCCTCCAGCGCTCTTGCCGCGAGATGCACAGGTTACGGCTCCTACCTGGGGGTCGAGCAGAGGAGGCACGACCTCGCGCAGATAATTCGGTCCAACCTCGACGTCGCTGTCGCTGGTGACCAGAATGTCATGCGCCGCTATCTCGGTCAGGCGATGGAAACAATAGGTTAGAACACTAGGCCAGGGCGTCTCTCCAACGATTAGGATCCGCGTGGGTATGTGAGGATACCGCGCACAAATTTCTCGGATCACGGGCAGTGCGGCGTCGTCCGGCTCGTCAGCCGCAAACAGGATTTCGTACGCGGGATAGTCCTGCCGGAAAAAGCTCTCGATGTTTTCCTTCAGCCTCGACTCATTACCATGCACGGGTTTCAGAACGGAGACCGGCGGCAGATCCGCTGACAACCCCCCGTAGAGTTTCCGCTCATGACGGGCGATGCGCCGGAATTTGACCGTCGCGAGAACAGAAAGAAAGAAAACAATGGTCGAAGCGATGATCCCGATGACGGCGACGGCCAGGATAATCTGTGCGATCACAAGCGGGTACTCCTTGAAAACAGCAGGAATCGGAAAGTGCTGGAGAGCTGCGTCTTTCCCGGCTGGATAGGTGTGGTAGCTACGCGCTAGTTTATCAGACCGGGCACTGCTGTCAAAAATTTGTTAGAACCAGAAGAAAATCCATTTTGGGCAGACCATAGGGTGGAAACTGGTAAAATAAATTTCCAGTTGCGTTGCGAGCTACACAAAGAAATCTCCTATGAAAATATTGATCACCGGTGGTTGCGGGTTCGTCGGGCGACATCTTGCCAAGAGGTTATCCCAGGATTCTTCCAACCGAATTACGATTGTCGATAATTTGTCCACGGGGCTTGAAATTGAAAATTGGGCCCGGCATTTGATAATGCGGCCAGAGCGCGTTTTTTATGAGGACTGTTTAGATTTTTTCAACCGTTGCAATGAAACGTTCGACGTGATCTTTCATCTAGCGGCAATCGTGGAAGGCAGACTGGTTATAGAGAACGATCCTTTTAAAGTCGCGAATGACCTGATTATTGATACTTCAATGTTCCGCTGGGCGGTGCGAACCAAGCCAAGAAAGATCGTCTATTTTTCTTCCTCGGCTGTTTATCCTGTGAAGTTCCAAACCAAAGAAAATAACTTTGCTCTTTCTGAATATCTGATTTCCGCAAGGGAAGAAAAAATAGATTTTCCCGACTTATCGTATGGCTGGGCGAAACTGAACGGGGAGTTTCTTTCTAATCTCGGAGTTTCAAAGCACGGCCTCAACATCGCCGTTTACAGACCTTTTTCCGGATACGGCGAAGATCAGGCGATGAGTTATCCCACCCCAGCTCTGATAAAGAGGATTCTTACCCAGGAAGAGATAGAAGTCTGGGGAAGCGGTGATCAGTCAAGGGACTTTATCTATATTGAAGACTGCATCACTGGGATACTCAAGACTTACGAAAGTATAAGTGACGGTTCCGCTTTGAATTTGGGAACGGGTGTAAGGACTTCATTTAAGGATTTCATACGGGAAGGGTGCGCCATCATTGGCAAAGAGCCGAAGATTAAACCTTTACTCGATAAGCCTGAGGGAGTGTTCGCGCGATATTGCGATGCAACTTTGCAAAGAAAATACGGTTTTGTACCTCAATGCAGTTTGCGTGAAGGAATTTCTCTGATTATGGATCACCTTAAGAATTAAGTATTTGCCGACACGGTGTTTCCCGCGCCGATCAAGACTGGGTCAGTCTGTAACATCGACCGCCACGCGATGCGTAGCTTTCCGGGAGGCGCCGCTGGCCGCCTATTTAGCGTTCGCGCCCCGTTATTTCCTCCGCCCGTGATTTGTGAAGATGAATTTCCCCCCACTCCGGGCCAGCGGGAAAGATTTCAGTCCGCGCAGTTCCTTCGGTTCTTCCTGGTCCGTCCATAGAAACACCTGCGCCGAGCCGTTCCACAGCACCGCCAGTGATTCCGGAGTCTCAAAGATATGCGGCGCATCGGGGAATTTCGCGCCGTACCACAGGTTTCCGCTTGGTTCGTGCAGCACATGCACTTGGATTCCGGTATAGAAATTCAGCGTCGATGCCTCGTGGTACTCGCCATCAATCACGATCACATCGCCCGGACGAAACTGCTTTTGAATCGCCTCCGCCAGATTGTAAGAAGAGAGAATCGGCGAAAACGTGCCGAACGAGGAATGCACACACGCCAGTAACACCACCATCATCGCAACCAGCGCGACATTGCCCGCAAACGGGCGACCGCGCCGACGCAATATCCAGTTCAATCCGGTGCCGAATAATAGTCCGAAGGATGACCCTAGAAGTGCGCCGCGAAACACACCCAGCGCTCGCGGGGTCAGATCAAGAACATGCCCAAGCGAAAAGTTATAATCCTCAGGATTTTTCTTGAGCAGGTCTGCCAGGTCAGCCCCGGGAACGGGGCGCTGGGAAACAAACAAAAGATACATCCCCGCCACAAAACCCAGCACACCAATTACAAGAAGGACTGCAGAAGATATTCTCCCTGCCCGGCGATCGGACTCGCTCGCTGCCGCTCCAGATTCTCGCGCCAGCCAACCGCCCGCTAAAAGCGCCGCGCCCGGCAACGCCGGAATTGTGTAGTATTCCTGCCTTGTCGAAAAACTAAAGAACCCTACAATGGCGAGCGGCCATAACAAGAAGAGAAGATTCGCGCGCTGCTGCCGATCAAGCTTGTTTCCCGCCTTGCTCCGTAGTTCGCGCCACCGCGCCGGAACGTAGCGGAGAGCTTGCGGCAGGAATACGCTCCAGGGCAAAAGCCACGCCAGAAGAAGTCCCCAGAAGATTCCGAGCGGAACGGTATCGTACCCTGGAGGCACGCGTTTACCCAGAAAGCGCATCACGTGCTCATTAATGAAGTAGAACCACAGAAACCCACGCGCTTGGCCCTGCGCCGGATTGCGCATTGCCGCCAGAATGTGCCACGGTGCTGCGATCGCAAGAAACACCAGTGTGCTCGTAACGATACGAAGCTTCAGCAAGTGCCGCAAATTTCCCGTCAGCAGAAGATAAAGCCCGATCGCGCCTACTGGAAATACAAGTCCAATCAGGCCCTTCGTCAGCACATTCAGCGCGCAAGTCGCCGCGAACCCCCAACAGACAAAGCGTGACGGTCGTTCTTCTTCCAGAGAACGCAGGAAAAAGTAGTACCCGAGCGTAAGCCACAGCGCAACCAGCACCTCGGGAATGAGGAAGCGCGTGAAAATATACAGCCCGAGCGATGTGACCAGCGCGACTCCCGCATAAAGCCCGCCTGCCGCCCCATATGCATACCGGCCCAGACGGTAGGTTGCCAGGACCAGTGCCAGTACGCCCAGCATTAGAGGCAAACGCGTGCTCCAATCGCCTACGCCAAAAATTTCATAGCTCGTCGCCAAACTCCAATACATCACCGGAGCTTTTTCCAGATACCGGAAGCCGTTGGTATACAGCGTCACCCAGTCCTGTCGTTGCAGCATCTCGCGCGCCGCCTCGGCATGAACCGTGTCCACATCGTCCAGCAAAGGGGGGTGGGAGAGGCCGATCATGTAAATGACTGCCCACAGTCCAATCAGCACCAGCACAGAAACGCGCCAGTCCGAAAGCAAGCGGTTCGAACGGCTCGTTGGACGAATCGGGTCCTCAATTGTCGGCGGTTTGAGATTGGACGGGGAGTTTGAAGTCATGGCGGAAGGTTTCATTATACTGAATACTGAGTAAGAACCTCCGCAATCCAACGTGACGGGCCCGTGTCATCTCAATTCACAGGGAAACAATTGCGATATAGTTCTCCGCAGAGAGTTTTAGACGAGAAATGCAACCAACTTGCTTTTCTTTCGTCTATATTCATGCGCAACTTTCCTCCTGCTGTCGTGTTTAACTGCAGGCAGAGACTTCTCTCACTGGTGGGTATAAGGCGATGCGAAAAATTGTTCTCACTCTGATCAGCGTTGTTGCTCTTGCGGCCCTGGTAGGCTGCGGCGGTGGCTCCTCCTCCAACAATGTTTCAGTTCCGTCGGCTCCCTCCGGAGGGTTCCCCGTCGGATTCAGCAATTCCAGCCTTAATGGAAACTACGTGTTTTCCGTCAATGGCCTCAACGGTAACAATTCCTTCGCTGTTTCAGGACTCTTTGCTGCTGACGGCGGTGGAAATATCACATCTGGTGTCCGTGATACGGTCAACGACGCGGGTGGCCAGAGTCTTGGCGAATCCATCACCGGTACGTATGCCGTCAATGTGGATGGCCGAGGTCTTGCGATTCTGAACGGAAGCTCGGGCCAATCGATTTACTTCTTTGTCTTGTCGTCGCCCTCGGCCGGCAAGCTCTTCCAGGATGGCACAGGCTCCAACAGCGTCGTGATCGACGCCACCGGCAGACTGCAGCTTCAGACCAGCACCTCCTCTGCTCTCTCCGGAACCTATGTCGTCCGTCTCGACGGAGAGGACGGCAACACGAGTCCCTACGGAGCAGTCGGCGCACTGACCGCCAGCGGCGCGGCCCTCACCGGCTTGATCGATGAGAACGATGCCGGAGCGTTCAGTCCGCAACTCGGCATCTCCTCAGGCACCTACGCCCTTTCGTCCAATGGTCGCGGCACGGCTAACTATACGACTCCCACTGGGACCAACACTGGAGCCCATAACTTCATCATCTACTATGTCTCTCCCAGCAAACTCGAACTGATCAGCACTGACAAGAGCTTCTTCCTCCACGGCCATGCGGATCAGCAACTCTCCGGTGTCGGTACCCTGAGCGGAAATCAGGTTTTCAACGTTTCCGGATATGACAACAGCGGCCCTAACGGCTCCGCGTATCCCATCGTGGAGACCGGGCGCTTTTCTCCCAGTGGCGGACTCTTTTCCAGCTCAGGCTCAATCATGGACTATAACGCGCAGAGCACCTTCTATTCGCCCGCATTCGCTGGAAACTATAGCGTAGCTTCCAATGGCCGCTGGTCTGCCTCCCTCAATACTTTTTCCATTGGTCCGATGGCCAATGAGAATCTGGTGGGCTGGCAGGTCTCGCCTCAGCAGTCCGAGGTGCTGGTCACCTCCGGAAGCAATTCCATCATTGGGACCAGCTACGGCGTTGTAGCTTCCGGCGAAATGCGTTCCCAGAATGTTGGACTCTCGAATGCCAGCGTCACAGGTTATTACTCGCAGTTCCTCTCTGGCTACGACAGCGGCCTTGGGAATTTTGAATCCACTGGTAGTTATTCGGCTGATGGCGGCGGAAACCTCAACGGCACGATCGATTTTCAGACCGACAGCAATGGATTACAGCAGAATGTTGCAGAGTCGGCTGAGACCTACAGCGTCGACCCCATCTTGGGGCGCGGCACCGCAACCGTTAGTGGCGTTCCTGTGTTCTTCTACACTGGGATCACGTCTGTGCAGAGCAACGACACCATCTACCTGATCTCCTCCGACAATACCAGCGGATATCAGGGCACCCTGACGCTGCAGTAGTCCTTAAATTGCATTTCAGCAACCCCGGCCAGTGTTTCTGGCCGGGGTTGCTCTACCTGACGCGGATTGTCTTGGATTAACTGCTGCAGCTCATTAAATTGTGAGTCGATCTCGCCCTTGGCATGGATATACGGTTCCAGAATCCTGAGCAGCCCAATTGTGAGGAGCACCGGGCCGGTCTCGGCCTCGAATACGAGCGCCGATTTCGTCGGGTTCCTTCGGCCCCGTACACGCCTATGGTTTGCACGGTTGAAGCACTTTATATGGGCGCAGCACTCGGGTAGTACATAATGGTGCCGCTGGACGCGGGGAGACCGGATGCCGGTGGAGTTCCGAAAAGAATGTTTGAGAGCACGTTTTCGATCGCCTGATGGCGCCGATTGGATCGAGCGGAACTGCGAAGTCCGGTTTGATCCGCTCCTCGGCAGTTCATCCCGAATCGCCGAAGGCGTCAAGCTGCAAACTGCTGATGCTGGTGCGCTGGAGGAACTTCGTCTCCCCAACCATGAATGTCCTTTTTGTCCTGAGCGCATCGAGCGCGTGACGCCAAGATTTCGCCCGGAGATCTGGCCTGAGGAACGAATTCGGCAGGGAGACACCCTCGTGTTCCCCAATCTTGTGCCGTACTCACAGTACGCAGCCGTGGCCGTGTTTTCGCCGCGTCACTGGTTGAGCCTGCAGGATTTCACGCCGGACCTCATCGCCAGCAACTTGGCGGCGGTACGTCGATATATCCGCGCAGTGTATGCATTCGATTCCCGGGCTCAGCACTGCGCTTACAACATCAATTATCTGTATCCCTCCGGCGGCTCGCTTCCTCACCCACACAGCCAGGTGTTCCTGGACCCGTACCCCACGACCCTGATGCGTATGCAGCAACAGGAGGCTGAACAGTACCACCTACAGCATCAGGGTTGTTACTGGTTCGAACTGGTGGAAGCGGAAAGAAGTGCGGGAGCGCGCTTCATTGCAGAGCTCGGAAATACCGACTGGTTTACCGCATTCGCTCCGATGGGATTCAACGAAGTGCGTGCTGTAGTGAGGGACCGGGAGACGTTGCTCGATCTCAATGATGACGATATCCGTTCGATTGCCGAAGGTGTGAGCCATGTTCTGGGCTGGTATGAGTCCATTCGTTACAACAGTTTTAATCTCGTGTTGTATTCGGGACCGCTGGGCGGCAGCCGCAGCTATCGCATGAATCTCGCGATCATGACTCGAACGGCGATGGCCCCTTACTATCGCAGCGATTCCATGTACATGGAACGGATGCACTGGGAAGCAGCAGTTGATCGTCGGCCCGAGTCGTTGGCCGGCGATCTGCGGAACTGGTTCGCACGAGCGCTGTGAAGGGATTCGCGAGACGATTCGGCCGGAATCTCACATCGTGACTTCCTTGCGGCTGGCTTGGGAGCCCTTGAAAACGCACCTTGAGGATTGAACACAATTTCTCAGCCGGAGACTCACATGCAAGATGAGCCACAAGTCGGTTTAGCGCAAGGCGGCGACGTCGCAAGCAAGTTGCTGCAACTCGCTGCCTTGGCAACCGAACTCGGCAGCGAACATGTCGCCGGCGAAGCAAGCGATCTCGCCGCACGTCTTGCCGAAGGCCGTTTCTTCGTCGCCTGTGTCGGACAGTTCAAACGCGGCAAGTCCACGCTGATTGGCGCCTTGATTGGCGAATCAATTCTGCCCACCGGATTTGTTCCAGTCACCGCCGTGCCAACCGTGATTCGCTTTGGCACCGTCAAACACGCACGCATTCGCTCCATCGACGGCACCTGGCTTCAGATCGCCTTGCCTGAGCTGGAACAGTATGTCTCCGAGGAGCACAACCCGGAGAACGTCAAAGCGGTCGCCGGCGCCGAGGCGTTCATCCCCAGCCCGTTATTGGCTACCGGAATGTGCCTGGTGGACACACCCGGTCTCGGATCGGTTTTTTCCGGAAACACGGCAGCCACGCAGGCCTTCATTCCTCACATTGACGCCGTGCTTGTGGTCACGGGCTCGGACCCTCCTCTGGCGGGAGAAGAACTCGCGCTGGTCGAATCGGTCGCCAAACACGTCAGCCATCTCATCGTCGTTCTCAATAAAGCTGACAAGGCTTCAGACGCCGAGCGCGCCGCAGCTGTCGCATTCACCCAGAGCTTGCTGCGGAAGCGCCTCCAGCGTCCATCGGAATTCGTCTTTGAAGTCAGCGCCGTCGAGCAGCTTGAAAAACGCGGTCCTGGTCGCGACTGGAAAAAGCTCGTCCAAACCCTTGAACACCTCTTTCAAGATTCCGGACGTGAACTCATCCAGGCCGCTGGAGATCGCGGCATTCAGCGCCTTGGCGAGGAGTTGCTGGCCATCGTCTATGAAGGTCGCGACGCCCTTCTCCGTCCCATTGCAGACTCCGAGCAGCGCATCGCCGCCATGCAGCAGACGATTGCGGAAGCCGGGCACTCCATGCACGAACTGGGATATTTGCTCATGGCGGAGCAGCATCGGCTCTCTGATTTCTTTCTCGACCGCCGCAAAAAATTTCTCGCCGCTGTCTTGCCCAGCTCCACCGCTGAGTTTGAGAAATTTCTGCGCCATGCTCCACCTGCTTTTGGCTCTGCCCATCGTCGCTATGTCATGCGTCAAGCGCAGAACATCGCGCGCCGAGAAGTTGTTCCGTGGTTACAGACCGAGCAGGCAGAAGGAGAGAGGCAGTATCGCGCCGTCGCCCAGCGCTTTACGCACATCGGCAACGATTTTCTCGCAAAGCTCGCCGAGGCCGGAATCCCGGAACTCGGACGCATGCTTCACGCTCTCGATCCAGAAGCAGGATTGCGCGTGCGCTCTCAATTTCGTTTTCGAGAGTTCATCGAGATGGCGCAGCCATCATCTCCACTGCGCCGCATCGCCGACGTCTGTCTTGCCCTCATCGGACTTCGCCGCACCATCGACAATCATGCCCGGTGGTTCTTGGATTGGCTCTTTGAGGTCAACAGTTCACGGGTGCAGAACGATGTTCTCAACCGCATTGAGGAAAGTCGCAATCGCCTGGAGGCTGACATTCGTAAGCTACTCCACGAAGTCAGCCGAATCGCGGAACAGGCGTTGGCTCGCGCCCGCAAAGCAAAGGATGAGGGTGCCCCAGCCGTGGAAACCGAATTGCGCCGTCTTAATCAAGGCGAAAAGGAGGTCCGTGCGATCCTCAATTAGCAACTCGTGGACGCCATTGTTCGCGACAATAGCGGCGTGCAGGGATGTCCTGCGCAAGAACCAACTAGTTCAATATTTCTAAAACCCGAACAGATTCAATTGGATCGGATGGAATCCGTTCTCCACCATCCAAAGGCTCAGCGGCAGACTGGAAACATCCTCAACCTCGGGGATCGCGTGGCCATCGATGCCGAGGTCGATACACTTCAGATAGGTGTGGCAGGTGTCGCAGGCGGCAAGTTTGATATGCGGAATCTTGTCGCTCTTGTAGATGGGCAGTTTCTCTTTGTCTAACTCTTCGCAGTTGGGGCAGATCACCCTGCGATACTCCCACTCGGTGCCACACAGCGAGCAGAGCAGATAACGCTTGCCACCTTCGCCTTCAGGACGCAGCACGCCCAGCTGCGGCTTGCAAAGGCAGAATGGGCAGTTCGGCGCAATATGCGGCGCGATCTGCGCGTGGGCTGCAAGGTTCTGGGCAAACGGCTGGAGCAGCGTGAGGATGGCTAAACTCTGAGGCATGTAGGGGCGGATGCCGCGATCCTTCCAATGGGAATCGAGTTCCCGGCCCCAGTCTAGCGACCTGGAAGAAGCAGCTAGTTCCTTCAGTTGCGGGGTACCGGAGTGTGTCAACAACTCCAGTAACTCTGGAACAAACATCGCCATTTCCGCGGCGTGTACTGTGCTGACGCTGAGCCGCGATTGGAGATCACTCTGGAACCGAAGAATCTTAGCGTAGAAGAGCAGGACATCGTCTGCGACGTCCCGCTGAGAAAAGAGAAACTCGAGCCGCTCGATCTTTTGTTGCCAGGGGCTTGGAGCAACCTTCATGGACGTTTTTCCCCGCCGCTGATTCGCGCGTACCACTTGGGCGCATGCAGCATCGCCCACCCGCGTGAGACGTGCCCCTCGGTCATCGCCCTCAAACTACCCGGCACGTTCGAAATCGACATATAGATGTGAATCATCGCGCCGCCGATGGTCACCAGCGCAGCGGCTGAATGCAAAATGGTAACCACCGGTAGCACCCAATGCAGAGAGCGCGGCATCCGTTCCGGAAACCACATGATGGGGCCGGTGAGCAGAAGCACAATTGCACTCCCGAACATTCCCCAGTAATAAAGCTTTTGCCCGGCGTCATACTTATCCTGCGGCGGAAGCTTCTCATCCTGATTGGTGATGTAGTACTTCACGTTGTCAAGCCACTTGCGGTCGTCGGCGCCGATCTTCAAATCCTGCGACCACGAATGGTGCATCCAGAAAATTCCAAGGACGAAACCAATCCCAAAGATGGGATGCCAGGAGCGGATCGCCGGGCCTCCACCGAGCACAACAGCGAGCCAAAAGAGATAGGGCGTGAACAAGGCGAGCCCACTCAGGCCGGCATAGAGATAGGTGGCCGCCGTGTACCAGTGCATGATCCGCTCCACCCATGTGAAGCGCTGAATGCGGTCTGCGGGTGGCCCATGACGCAGGAATGCATGACTAGTTGTGTCGTTCATCGTCGCCTCCTTCGTGGATTTCGGCTTCCTTAGGACCATAACGCAGATAGTGGAACGCAATGCCAAGAGCGCCAAGGATCATACTGAATCCGCCGACCCACTTGAGCGGCCCCTTCCACAACCGCACAATCGGATCTACAGAGGGGTTCTTCGGCAGGCCTCCGTATTTCTCAGGGTTATTGATATCGTGCAGAACATAAATGACGTGCGTTCCACCGACACCCTGCGGGTCATATACGCCCGCATCCTTATGAGCTGTGTGCTCGCGTAGCTGCTCCGCGCGCCGCTCCGCGAGATCCTTCATGTCATCCTTCGAGCCGAAGTGCAGGCATCCAGTTGGGCAGGCCTTGATGCAGGCAGGCTCCAACCCGGCGCCTACGCGGTCAGAGCACAACGTACACTTGAATACCTTTTTCGTTTCAGGATTGAACTTGGGAATGTTGAATGGGCAGCCGGTGACGCAATACTGGCACCCGATGCAATGCTCCTGATTGAAATCGACAATACCGTTGGCATATTGCACAATTGCGCCATCTGCGGGACAAGACGCCAGGCATCCGGGGTCAGCGCAGTGCATGCACTGGTCCTTACGCATCAGCCAACTGAAGGTGCCATCGGGAGCGGTGTGCTCGTCAAAACGAATCAGGTTCCAGTAGTTCCACGCTGTATCGGGCATGGTTTGGTAGGTGTTGTCGAAGGTTGTCGGATGGAAGGGATAGCCGTTCCACTCGAGGCACGCAACCTCGCAGGCCTTGCAGCCGATACACGTAGTGGTGTCCACCAGTTTGCAAACGTCGTAGTCCCGCGACATGTTTTCGCCCGGAACCGTTCCGGAGTGACCCGAGATTGCCTTGATCTGGAGAAGTTTGCTGGCCATGGAGCTCTCCTTAGACTTTCTCGAGTTTCACGAGGAAACCCTTGAACTCGGGCGTAAATGCGTTGGGATCGATGGCGGCCAAAGTCAAGCTGTTGGCGAGCGTTAGCGCCGTCCGGCCAAGGTCCTCCTGGATGCCGCGATAGCCCCAATGGATAGGGATGCCGATCTGGTAGGTCTTCTTGCCATCGATCATCATGGAGTGGATGCGCCGCGTGACCATTGCCTTGGCAATGTAGTGTCCGCGGGCGCTGGAGACGCGGACCTTTTCACCTCCGTGAATCCCGATCTCATCCGCGAGTTCAGCGGGGATTTCGACGAACGGCTCGGGAACAAGCTGAACGTTCATGGGATTGTTCTTGGTCCAGTAGTGGTAGTGCTCGGTAAGCCGATACGTGGTACAGACAATATTGAAGCCTTCGGCAGGAGTGCCATATTTGTCCATCGCCGACTTGAACTTCTTGGCCACCGGATTGTTGTTCTGCTGCGGATGCAACAGGTTTTCCACCGGGCTCTCGAAGGTCTCGTAATGTTCGGGGAATGGGCCATCGGCAACCATGCCGAGAGGAACGAACAAGCGTCCCACCCCTTCGGCATTCATGATGAACGGGCCCATGTGCTCCTGTGGCGCGGAGTCGGCTTTGAAGTCGGGGACATCGTTGCCCACCCACTTCTTTGCTGCTTCGTTCCACCATACTTGGGCGCGCGTGGCATCCCACGGCTTGCCGCTGGAGTCGCATGATGCACGGTTGTAAAGCACTCGCCGATTTGCAGGCCATGACCATGCCCAGTTGGGATAAACACCCAAGCCAGATGGATCGTCGGTGGCGCGGCGCTGCATCATTGGGCCTGCTTCCGTCCACGAACCGCAATAGATCCAGTTTCCGCAGGCGGTCGAGCCGTCATCACGCAGGAGTCCGAAACCCGGCAATTGTTGGCCCGCTTTGATCGTTGTGTTGGTTGACGCATCGGTTACGTCAACGAGCGCCTTTCCGTTGAGCTCTTTTGCAATCTCGGAAAGCGAGGGATTGCGCTTGTCGGTGTAGTTCCATGTCACGTTCAGTATTGGATCCGGGAACTTGCCACCTTGCGCCTTGTAGAGCTCCCGGACTTTGAGGAAGATGCGAGCCAGGATCGCCTGGTCGAGCATCGCATCCCCTGGAGGCGGCACTGCAATCCACTTCCACTGCAACCATCGCGCGGAATTGACCATGGTTCCGTCTTTTTCAGCAAAACCCGCGCCCGGCAACCGATAGACGGTCGTATTGATCGTCTTCATTTCTTCTTTAGTAATCCCGGGTGACCTCCAGAAATCGCTGGTCTCATCCGGATAGAGTTCGCAAACGACCAGCCAGTCGGCCTTCTTCAGCGCATCGATGTTCTTCGATGAATTCGGGCCGATCATTACGCCATTCATGCCGAAGGCGAAAAGGCCCTTCACCTCGCCGCGATACATGCCGTCCCACAGCTCCGTCCATGAGTAGTTGCGATCAACCTTGGGGAGATAGTCGAAAGCGAAGCCATTCTCCTTCGTCGCCGCATCGCCATAGAGCGACTTCAGCAGCGACACCGCAAACTTTGGCGTATTCGAATAGTAGTTGAACGACGCCCATTCGGCCGGTTTGGCCGGCTTCGTCGTCGTCCGCGTGAGATAAGCATTCAAGTCCGTGTCCGCGGGGGTCGGCACCTTGAGGTAACCGGGCAGCAGGTCAAAGATTCCCGCCATGTCGGTGGCACCTTGAATATTCGAGTGTCCGCGCAAAGCATTGACGCCGCCACCCGCGCGCCCGATGTTGCCCAGCAGCAGTTGCAGCATCGCAGCCGCACGGATGGTCTGTGTGCCCGAACTGTGCTGCGTCCAGCCAACCGCGTAGATGATTGTGCCAACCTTCTTCACATCTCCGTCTTTGCGAATGGAGGTAAAGAGATCGGCAACCTTGAGTATCTGCTCCTTGGGGATGCCTGTGATCCGCTCAACCAACTCCGGCGTATAACGCGAATACTGCCTCTTCAGGAGTTGATAAACGCATCGCGGATGTTGCAGCGAGGTATCGTATGCAGTATTTTCTGGCATCGCCGGCGGAGATCCGGATGCGGACGCCAACCCCGACAGCGCCGGTGCCGTCTGGCCTGGACGACCTGCTGTGGCGGTGGGTGCCGCGTTGGAATGCGCCGTCAAACCAACCCCGGCGATCTTCGGTCCCAGATTGCCGCCCTGTTCGTAGTTCCACGTGCTCTTGTCGTATGAGTGGGTATCGGTGTTATAGCCGGAATACAGCCCATCTTCGGGAAGCTGAAATCCCTCCTTAACGATGAATGAAGCGTTGGTGTAGTTGACCAGATACTCGTGATTTACACGATCATTTTGCAGCGCGTAGCTAATAATGGCGCCGAGCAAAGCTATATCGGAGCCGGCGCGGATCTGTGCAAAGAGATCGCTCACCGCTGCGGTGCGCGTGTACCGGGGATCGACCACAATGAGGGGAGCGTTGCGGGTGCGCTTGGCTTCAATAGCCCATTTGAATCCGCAGGGATGGTTTTCCGCCGGATTGCCACCCATCACCAACATCATGTCGGTGTTCTTGATGTCGATCCAGCCATTCGTCATTGCACCGCGTCCGAACGTTGGTCCCAGACCTGAGACCGTAGGGCCGTGTCAAACACGTGCCTGATTTTCCAGGTACGTCACCCCCATACTCCTCATCGACTTGATGACAAGGTAATTGAACTCATTGGTATCGGTGCAGCCCCCAGTCCAGGCAATGCCGGGACAACGATTGACGGTCCGCCCCTGCGCATCCTTGTCTATAAAAGTGTCATCGCGAGTCTTTTTCACCTTTTGTGCGATCTCGTCAAAGGCCTGTGCCCAGGAAATGTCCTCCCAGTGGTCAGAGCCCGGACGCCGCACCTGCGGCTTCAACAAGCGCCGCTCATTCAGTATGTCCTGCATCAGCGAGGAACCCTTCGGACAGAGTGTGCCACGATTGATCGGATGATCGGGATCACCCTCAACATGCACCACCTGCGGGGTCACGTTCTTGGCCTTGTCGCCAATGGTGTGAATGATGATTCCGCAACTGACTGCACAGTACGGACAGGTGGAACGAGTCTCGGTGGTTCGCGCAATTTTCAGTTCGGACGCTTCTGCGTAGGCACGTTCCGTGCTGAATCCAAGGAGGGGAAAAGCCGTGCCCGCAATTGCAGCTGATTTCAGAAAGTCTCTACGTGATACGCCCATTGCAACCTCGCTACTGTCAGTCGTTCACAGACGGGAAACAACGGATTTGGCTGCGAACGTAAGACAAACGCCGGGAGTGTGATGCAATCTACGCCACATCTGGTTTCCTACTGCAAGCCACTCCCGCGGCGCTCTACAAGTGGTATCGGTAAACTTCGCTATGTCGAAGGTAAAATCGGCGTTTCCGTTACCGATCCTGCCTGCTGGGCTGAATATCGAGCGACCAGGCGAGCATTGCACGTGGTCGGCATCCCTGGCCAGCAAAGCTCAAACATCATATAGGAAGGAGCTGAATCCAATGTGAGCTGTATTGACCATCAAGACCATCAGCTACGGCAAGGAGAAGCCCTTCTGTACAGAACAGAATGAGACGTGCTGGCAGCAGAATCGCCGCGCACACTTCTCACTCGACAAGTAATTAAGAGGGACGACGAGGGCGGTCCCTTCCCCCGGGACCGCCCAGATTGGAACGATTCTGTACAGCAAGCTTCGAGACGATCCCGTCGCCATCAACACGGCTACTCTCCCAGTTCTGCCGAATCGGCAATAAGCGTTGAAAACGCAGAATAGTCTCTTGAGTGACCAACTACATGACGCCTATGCCCCACCGTCAGGCCCAACCCGGATCGCATGCATCTCTGTGGTCTCGTGTGCATGCTCATCCAGAATCGCGAGGAACAGGTCTTTCTCGTCCTGTCGCTGCTGATTGGAAAACACGCTCAGTGTTTGAGCGCTATGCCATCGTGAGCCGCACAGATATTGTCGACGCCATGCGAATGCTGCAGCAGGCAGAGAAGGCGATTCAAAGTGCAGTAGTCACGAAAATGGTCACGCTGACCGCAGTGCAAGCGCCTCCGCGCTGACGCACTGAGTTGCTCTAACTTGTTTAACGCACTGATCTTATTGCTTGGTGCCGGGAGGGGGAATCGAACCCCCATGAAGTTGCCCTCGGCGGATTTTGAGTCCGCTGCGTCTGCCAGTTCCGCCATCCCGGCTTGGGAAGATGAATCGCTGCGGTGGAGCAAGTTCGGATGCTGGCGGAACCGGTTTGCCTGATCAAAATCACCGTTGCCAGTGCTTCCGTTACTCCATTCTGTGCAACTCCAGTATCGCATAATCTTTGCTGGCTTCCAATGCTACGGCTGACGCGTCCTCCTCTCGGTGTAATTTTCTCCCAATCGGTGATCGCTGCCCCTGCCGAACCTTGCGAGCCGAGAGATTCCCCTTGCGAGGGAATTGCAGGTATTCTGAAGGCACACCCTTTTACCCATGGAGAAGCTCTTGCCCGAACCGGACACGGCTGCAGCCCAATCCTCTGCGTTTCACCCTTTGACTTGGATCTCCCGCGCCCGGCTGATCGCTTTGTTTTGGGTAGGAACGGTTCTGGGACTCAGCGTGATGGCATATACCGGCCATGTTGGATGGGATTCTCACGATTATCAGGTGACCATTCAAGATCTTCGCCAGGGTATTGATCCCTATGCCAAGGGGATTGCCGCCACCGTCGCATTTCAAAAACAATACGTACCCGGCACCGCCGAGCATCTCCCCGTTGCCTATCATTACCCGCCGATCACTCTGCCTCTCCTGCGTTCGTTGGAGAGGTTTCCTGGCTGGGCGCTCGGTCTTTTTTATGGAGGTGCAATCGCCATCGGAGCGTTGCTGCAACTCTGGGCCGGACTCCAGATGGCAGATAAGTATGAGCGCCGGTGGCTTGCGCTGGCTCTTCCCGCCATACCCTTTTTCCCCGGCCTCATCACCGACGATGTGATCCTGAGCGGCAACGTGGCCTTCATCCTTTATGGAGTCATCCTCGCCGCCGCCGTTCAAGGCTGGAAGCGCAACAATTGGATTTGGTATTACGTCGCCATCGTGGTCGCATCTGCTTGTAAATTACCTTTTCTTTCGCTGCTTGCGTTTCCCGTTCTGATGGACCGTCGGCAATGGATTCCCTCCATCGTAACTGCTTGCGCAGGAGTTCTGATCTTCGCCGCCCAGGCGCGTTTGTGGCCGAATCTGTTTCGCGAGTACGTGGTCGCGATCCGCATGATGCTCGACTGGAAGCGCGAATTCGGATACGGTCCCGCCGGCATACTAGGCAAGGCCTTGCTTGCCTCAGGACACCCTTCGTCTCACGCCACCGCCGTCTTTCACATGATCTTTGCTGGCGTGCTTGGAATTTTTCTTCTCTTTCTTTCCTTCCGCGTCCGCAAGTACCACATCCCGCCGGAGACGTGGGTTCCCGTTGCTCTGATAGGTACTCTGCTGTTAGGTCCGCGCCTCATGCGATACGATCTCGCCGCCATCTCGGTTCCAATGCTGCTCATCGCCGGGCGCACCCTGCGGCATGTTTTGCAGCGTCCGGCAGACGAGAAAACCGCAGACAGTTTCTCCGCGAAGTTCTTTCGCTTGCCGATTCTTGTGGCCGCCGTGTGTTTCCTTATTCCCAATGTCCTCACCATCACTGGGCCATTCTGGTTTCCCGGAGAAACGTTGGTCTTGCTCGCAGTCTTTTCCATGGGTATCTGGTCAATAATCCGAGTGCAGTCAGAAGAGAAAGAGGCCGAACTTGCCTGAGACGATTCTTCCAGCCACCCTCCCACCGCAACGCATGACCAAACGAAATCGGTGGATTCTTCTGTTATGGGTGGCGGCAGCCATTTCCGTGGTCGCCATGGCAATCGCCTGTCCGGCCGGGTGGGACATAGCTCCGTGCTGGACCGCCATCCAGTCGGTCAGCCACGGCGCTTCCCCGTATGCCGATGGGATTGCGGACCTCAAGGCCTATCACGATCTTCCTTCGCACGCGGCCGGCGATCATCCGCCCAAGATTTTTTGGTATTCGCCTCTGACGATTCCGTTGCTGCATATGCTCGCGTTGTTTCCAGGCTGGTTGTTGGGCACGCTCTTCTGGTGTGCTATGGTGGCTGCGTTTCTGCTCCAACTCAGGGCGGGCTATCAGATGGCATCGGAGAGGGAGCGCCGCTGGCTCATCTTCTTATTGCCCTTTGTCGCGTTCTTTCCCGGTCTGGTGGGCGACATCGCAATCGTGAGTGGAAATGTGGCCTATATTCTCTACGGACTCATACTGCTCGCGGCCTTTCCGGGCTGGAAGCGGAACCAGTGGTCGTGGTTCTACATTGCTGTCATATTCGCATCCATCTTCAAGTCTCCCATGCTGACGCTGCTGGCCTTTCCGATTCTGGTGGGCAGACGGCAATGGGTGGCAGCCGGAATTACCGGCGCCACCGGTTGTCTACTCTTCGCCATCCAGCCATTACTGTGGCCCGCGCAATTTAAGGAGTTTCAGTCGGCGGCGCACCTTGTCTTTGACTGGACTCGCGATTTTGGATTCGGTCCACCAGGCGTGATCGGAGAATTGCTTTGGAAAATGCACAAGCCGTATTCTCTCGCCACTACGGTTGCGTATGTGGTTTGGGCCGTTGGTCTGGGAACGCTGCTGCTGGTGACAAGCCGCCGTGTCCGCCGCAACCCTTCTCTGCGCGAACTCTGGATTCCCGTTGCGTTCCTGTGCACTATCCTGCTAAATCCGCGCGTCAAGCCGTATGACAACGCAGCGCTCACGGTTCCCATGCTTCTCATCGCCTGGCGCGCGCTCCAGATGGCGCAGCAACAACTGGTTCACCGGAGAGCCAACCGGGCACGCCTCTTGGGCTCCGCGCAACTGCATCCAGTTCCTGTCGAAGACCGTTCGGTCTGGGCTCCCTTACTTGCGGGATCGTGCGTATTTATTGCCTTGAACGCCTTTAACAACATCCCATGGAGTGACGGAATTTCCGTTGAACTGATCTTTCTGCTTTGCATCCTTTCGGCCGGCATCTGGTCGTTGTGGAGCGCTGAAATTGCAAGCCCTGGAGAGCCCAACTCGCAACCATTCTTTACGAAACAAGCTGCAAGTTCCCGTGTTTCTCTCACTACGGGGGGCGAAAACGGACCCTCAAGGTAGTGCTCTAACAGTGGAGAAAATCAAATGCGTAAGACTTGGATGAAAAGCACGGTGCTATTGGTGGGAATGTCCCTGAGTGGCGCCGCCCTGCTGGCGCAGGCAACAACTCCCGCGCCGGAAACAACAACCCAGAGCGCGGCGCAGCGCCCTCAGTTATCCGCCGGGCAGAAGCAGCAATTAAGCGAACTGCGCACCAATGCGCGCGACCAGGCGGCGATCATCCGCAACGATCAGACGCTGACCGCGGAGCAGAAGCAAGCCAAACTGAAGGCCCTGCATGCCGGCACCCGTGAGCAGATGAAGTCCGTGCTCACGCCAGAGCAGCAGCAGGCGTTTGAAGCCCATCGCGCCCAGGGCAAGAACCGCATGGCCGCCCGGCTCGGAATCACGCCCGATCAGCAGAGCAAGTTGAAAGCTCTCTTCGGCTCCAATCGCCAGCAGCGCCAGGCAGTGCTCGCCAATTCCGCGCTGAGCAATGAGCAGAAACAGGCTCAGCTCACCCAGATACGTCAGAACTCCAAGGCGCAACTGGCGACCATTCTCACGCCGGAACAACTCGCCAAGTTCCAGCAGATGCGAATGTCGCGTGGTCACCATAAACAGAGCTAATCAGACGTGCACGATGTCCCACATCTGCAGATGTAAGCAGATGTGGGTTTTTCAATTTGGGGCGATGCTTTTTGGACCATGCCGCAGTCAGGCGCGAGAGTCCCCGCCTAGAAAACTTCGCAGACAATACACTTCAAGTAGTGCGTCTCCGGAACATTCAGCAGCACCGGATGATCCGCCGACTGCATGCGCTTTTCGATGATGTGCAGATTGCGTCGCGCGTCCAGCGCCGCACTGGAGAGCATCGCCAGAAAGTCCTGCTCGCTCACGTGGAAAGAGCACGAGCAAGTCACCAGCACTCCTCCATTGCGCACCATCTTCAGCGCCCGCAGATTCAACTCCTTGTAGCCGCGCAGCGCATCTTCCGCATTCTTTCTCGATTTCGCGAAGGCCGGAGGATCCAGCACGATGCTCTCGTATCGCCGTTCAGCATCGGCGTATTGCCGCATCAGTTCAAAGGCGTCCGCCTCTACAAATTCGATGGCCTTCTGTTCATTCAGCGCGCGGTTGCGCTCGGCCACCGTCAGCGCCTCGGACGAAATATCCACGGCTGTCACCTGCTCGCAGACGCGGTTCAGGTGCAGTGCAAAGCCTCCCTGGTAGGTGCAGATTTCCAGTGCGCGGCCGCGCGCATATCGCTCTGCCGCCCGATAATTTTCGCGCTGATCCAGAAACGCTCCGGTCTTCTGTCCGGCGCTGCCGTCGTAGTGAAACGCCAGCCCGTTCATGTGGAAGACGGTTGCGCTCTTCGCCTTCTTCAGCCGCGAATACAGCGCCCGATCCTCAATCGCGGGCAGGCCCTCCAACTCGCGGATGCGCGGATCAACCCGCTCCAGAATCGTCTCCGGTTTGTATGCTGCCTTCAGTTCCTCAACCAGAATCTCGCGCGCGAACGCCGCGTCCATCGCCTGCGTCTGCACTTGCACGCTGATGATGTCGTTGTACTTGTCCACAATCAGGCCGGACGTAATGTCGGCCTCACTGAACAGCACGCGGAATGCATCCGCCTCGCGCACGACGCGCTCGCGATAGGCAATCGCCTGCCGAATTCTGTAGCGCAGCAGTTCGGGATACTTGTCCGCTTCCACTGCATTCTGTGCCACCATGCGCAGCGCAATCTGCGAGGTCGAACTGTAAAGCGCGGAGCCCCACGTCTTGCCGCGCTGATCCTCCACCCGCACCAACCCTCCGGGCGAAGCATGTTCCATGCGCTCGATGTCAGATCTGAAAATCCAGGGATGGCCGCCACGCAGACGTGCCACCGCATGCGCGTTCACAATCGCGCGCACCACCGGAGCCGTCGATGTTTTCTTCTGAGCTTTCATGCAGACAGTTGTGCCGCAATACGTTGGGTGCCCTACCCTTACGCCGCCTTTGTCTCATGGCGGAGGGTGGAGTTCTTGCGCCTACGCCTTCGGAAGCTGATGCCGCAGATCGTCCAGCACTTCAGGAGGCAACTGTTCCTTGTATTTGTCTTCCAGGTTCGCTTCGTCCACAAACAGGTTGCGGGCGTCCCGAATCTCATCGGCAAAAATCTTCTGGCAGATCGCGTTTTTCTCCACTCGCTTCGCAATCGCCTCGCCCGTTGTCGCGTCATACGCCTTCATGGTCGCATTGCCCTTGTGATTGATGAAAACCACAAATGCGCCGCTCGATCCCATCGAAGGCACAAACATCCACTCGCGCTCAGCCTGGTGCGCAATGCCTGTCGCGTTGATCGCCGAAGTCTTCACGTTGTGCTCTGCCAGGTAATACAGCATCCGCCCGCAGGAGTCGCAGTGAATCACTTCCAGCGCCGCCCGCACGTTCGAAAGCACCTGTGGACGCAGCATGAACTGGCAGGCCGTGCAGCGATGATCCAGTACCTCGGCCACCGCGTAGCCACGCGATTTCAGAATCCGGTCATAGGTCGCCAGCAACGTTTCGTCCACGCCCGCACGCAGTTTGTCGCTCTGGGACTTGGATTTTTCGGCGGCGTTCCGGTCGGCCTCACCCGCTTTTTCCGCAGCCGCTTTCTGCTGCTCCACCTCAACGCTCTCGGCCTTCAGCGCGGCTTCAACCGCAGCCAGGTTTGCATGCAGCGCGTCGGCGTTCATCATCACTTCGAGAATCTTCTCCTCGTAACCCGCAATCTCGCCTTCGGCGTGCGCAATTTCAGAGAGCAGCGCCTTGTACTGTTCGTTGTTCTTAATGCTTGAGGATTGGCCTCGGAACTTAAGGATCTTTTCGTTAAGAGACTGAATTTCCTCCTCATGCTGCCGCTTGGCGTTTTCGCCTGCCTTGATCGCGGCCCGAGCGTCTTCCACGCGTTTGCGTGCGCTCGCCAGTTGGGCTTCAATGCGTGCGACGGTTTTCGGTATGGTCGCAAGCTGCGCGTTGAGCCGCGCCAGCTCAAGATCTACCGCCTGCAGTTCAACGAGCTTTTCAAGATCAGTAGGCATCGGTTCCTGAGAGGGCCATGTACTCAAAAGTTTAGCACGGCTGCCCGTTGCCTGCCGAGCCAGCGTAATCCGTCACTCACGCAGATCGGTTTGTAGAAAAAGCTTTGCAGCCAAGGCAAGGTTCCTTTGCCGCCCAGCTTAAGAACTTCGCCTGATTGTATGTTCCATCCTCGTCGTCTATCTTGCAGGCATGCTCTTGGAATTTGCCCGCATCCTGATCGGCCTGACCATTGCGCTGTTCCACGCGCAAGTGGCGGACTTCCTCCGCGAGCAGGACCTTGCTCTGACTGCAGCGTTTCGCTCACGCGGCGTCCCGCTGCCAGACGCTTTGCCTCGCCAGACCGCCCATGATCTGTTCTTTGTCCTCGGCATTCTGCTCGCATCTTTCAGCCTCGTCCGCATCTGGTTCACCCTCCGCTAAGCGCCTGCGGACGGTGCGACGGCTCTTGCCGCGTACCCGGCTGCGAAGCGTCATTGGCTTGCCAACCCCGCCAGCGCACATTTAACCTTCGCCACAGGGCCACTAAGCGCCCGCGGCCGGAGCGGCGGTTCTTGCCGTGTACCCGGATGCGAAGCGTCGCCAGCATCCGCACCGGATTTCTATCCGCGAGCGGTTGCGAAAGCGCGTCTGGCACCGGAGCGGAGGACTCTCCTTTGAAGATCAGCAACTGGTTCGTGGCGCTCTATGCGCTCGCCTCCATAGCGGCAATGGCGCAGCAGTCGCCTGCCAAAAGGCAGTACACCGTGGAGGTAATTTTCGGCTCCGCTGCCGCCGACGCCCACCCGCCCTCTGGAACCCAGTGGAGTCCCGACGGCGCCAAGCTCACCTACATCCAACCGGGAGCCGCCGGAGAGCAGGAGTCGCTCTACTACTTCGATCCCGCCAGCGGCAAGAGCTCGCAACTGATCGCCGCTGACAAGCTCGCCGCTCTCGTCCCCTCCACCGGCAAGTTGAAGGATGACCGCCAGCGCGAAAATCGCGCCCGCTTCGGCGTAGCGGAATACCAATGGGCGCCTGACTCCAAGAGCCTGCTCTTCGACGCGCTCGGCCAGCTCTGGCTCTTTGACCTCGCCTCCAATCGTGGACGCCAGCTTACCAACGCCTCTGAGCCCTCAAGCGATCCAAAGTTTTCTCCCAACGGAAAGTTTCTCAGCTATGTCCGCGCTCACAACCTCTACCTGCGTCCCATCCTCGCCGGCAAGGAAATCGCGCTCACCCACGGCAAGGACGAAACGCTGTTGAATGGCGAGCTCGACTGGCTCTACTCTGAAGAGTTGGACGTGCGCTCCAACTACTTCTGGTCGCCCGATTCCAGCCAGATTCTCTATCTCCAGACGAACGAAGCTTCGGTCCCGCAATATCCCATCGTTGACTGGATTCCGGATCACCCTGAGACCGACCAGGAGCGCTATCCCAACGCGGGCGACCCCAATCCCACCGTGAAGCTGATGTTGACTGGCCTCGATGGCCGAGCCCGCGAAATCGATCTCGGATTGAAGAATGAAGGAAAAGGCGATTACTACATTCCACGCTTCGGATGGGTGCGCCCCGGCCTCGCCTGGGCCATGGTGCTCAACCGCCTTCAGAACCAGCAGGATTTGTATTTCATTGACACGCGCACCGGAAAATCGCGCCTTGCACTGCATGAGAGCGACCCCAATTACATCGAGCTCCATGACGCCATGGGCCGCGGCGAGCACCAGGGCCTTCGCTTTCTCGACTCCAGTGATGAATTCCTCTGGCTGAGCTGGCGCGATGGATTCACACATGTCTATCTTTACAGCTTCAGCTCCGGGAACCCGCTCGCCGGGCCCGCCAAACTCGAGCGCCAGTTGGAAAAAGGTCCGTACGAGGTCAACAACCTGCTCGGCGTGGATGAGAGCAAGCGCATTCTCTACATCGAGGCCAACAAGAGCGATGACCGTGCGGAGAACGCCTTTGCCGTGCCATTATCCGGTGGCGAGGCCGTGTCGTTAACTCCCCAACCCGGCGTCCACACGATCTCCATGACCGCCAACGCAAAGTGTTTTGTAGACACTTACAGCTCGCTCACCGCGCAGCCCCGAATGCAGATCTGTGCCGTCGGAGGTCTCTGCAGCGAGGTCTGGGCCTCCCATGCCTGGGACGGCTATGACACGCTCACGCCGCAGTTCGTGGACTTCAAGGCTGAAGACGGAGAGCTGCTTCACGGAGTGATTCTCCTGCCGCCCGCCGCTGAAATAAACGGCAAGGTTCCTCTCATCCTCAACCCTTATGGAGGCCCGCACGGACAGTCCGTGCTCGACAGCGCTCACACCATGGACTCCTTTGACCAGGTGCTCGCCCATCGCGGCTTCGCCATCCTCAAGGTTGACAATCGCGGCATGGGAAATCGCGGACGCACCTTCGCCATGGCCACCTTCCACCATCTCGGAGACGTGGAGTTGGCTGACAACCTCACCGCGCTCGATCAAGCTCTCGCCCGCTTTCCGCAACTCGACGCCAACCGCATCGGATGGTGGGGCTGGAGTTATGGCGGTACCATGACCGGCTACGCCCTCACGCACTCCACCCGCTTCAAGACCGGAATCAGCGTCTCTCCCGTAACCGACTGGCGCAATTATGATTCAACTTACACCGAGCGCTACATGGGCCTGCCCAGCGCCAACGCCGAACAATATGACAAATCCAGTGTCGTGAAATCAGCCGCCAGGCTAAGCGGGCGTCTCCTTCTCGTCCACGGCACCAGTGACGACAACGTACACATGCAAAACTCCATCCAGTTCATCAATGCCATGATCGATGCCGGACGTCCCTTCGATCTGCAACTCTATCCCGGCAAAACGCACGGCATCGCCGGCCCACAGGCGCGCGTTCACCTCTTCAACCGCATGCTCTGGCAATGGGAGCAGTACCTGGCCAAGTAGCGAGTAACCAATAAACACACGGGTGCCCCATATCTGCTGCGGTTAGCAGATGTGGGGTAGTTGACCTTGTTCTTTGCTTTTGTTTTCCTTTACCGCGCCTTCCACTTCGCGGACAGCGCCGAGAGCTTTTGATCCACCGACAACTGCGGTTTCTCCGCAGTTGTCGGCGACGGTTTACGCGGTTGCCCCTTCGCAACTGCCGCGGGCTCCATCAATGCCTTCATCGACAATGCGATGCGCTTGGTCTTCACGTCGGCGCTCAGCACCTTCACCTTCACAATCTGTCCCACCTTCACCGCGTCTCCCGGCTCTTTGATGTAGCGATTGGAAAGTTCGCTGATGTGTACCAGCCCATCCTGATGCACGCCAATATCAACGAACGCTCCGAACTTCGTCACGTTCGTTACCACGCCTTCCAGGACCATCCCCGGCTGCGCGTCGGCAATCTCGCGCACGCCTTCGGCAAAGCTGGGCGCAACAAATTTGTCGCGCGGATCGCGCCCCGGCTTTTTCAACTCATCCAGAATGTCATTCAACGTAAACGTACCTGCCGTGAGTTGCGCGCGATCCACATTTGCCAGCAACTCGGGACGCTGGATCAACTCGCGCACTCCGGTCTTCAGCGACGACGCAATCTGCTCCACCACGGCATACGATTCGGGATGCACGGCGGTCATGTCCAAAGGATTCTCGCCATCGCGAATGCGCAGGAATCCAGCCGCCTGCTCAAACGTCTTTGGCCCCACCCCCGGAACCTTCATCAGTTGCGCGCGCGAGCGGAAGCGTCCATTCTCGTCGCGATATTTCACAATGTTCGCCGCCGTGCGTTCCGTCACTCCGGCAACGTAGCGCAGCAACGTCCACGATGATGTGTTCAGGTCCACGCCCACGCGGTTGACGCAGCTTTCAATCACCGTCTCCAGAGATTGCTGCAAATTGCGCTGATCCACGTCGTGCTGATACTGTCCCACGCCAATCGACTTCGGATCGACCTTCACCAGCTCTGACAGCGGGTCTTGCAGTCTTCGCGCAATACTGATCGCGCCGCGTACCGTCAGGTCGAGATCGGGAAACTCCTGCCGCGCCACATCCGACGCCGAGTAGACGCTCGCGCCGCTCTCGCTCACCGTGACCGCGAAGATATTGTCGAGCTTGCGGTCGCGCAAAAAGTCGCGCACAAACTGGTCAGTCTCGCGTCCGGCGGTTCCATTGCCAATCGCAATGGCCCGCACGTTATGCAGCCCCATCAGCTTCTCAAGCACCTTTGCGGCCTGCTCCAGCCCTGTCTTTGAAGTGAACGGATACATCACGTCATGCGCCAGAAACTTTCCCGTCTCATCCACAATCGCCAGCTTGCATCCCGTGCGCAGTCCCGGGTCGATGCCCAGCACGGAGACTGGCCCCGCCGGAGGCGAGAGCAGCAAATTGTGCAGGTTGTCGCGGAAGACCGCGATGGCGTCGCCGTCTGAGCGCTTCTTCAACTCCAGACGAATCTCGCCCTGGATCGATGAGTTCAACAGCCGCTGCCATGCGTCGTCAATCGCCATCAGCAGTTGCGGCGTCCAGTCGCCAGAGCCGCGCAGAATGCGCAATTGCAACGTACTCACCGCGCGCTGCGGCTCAAGCTCCATGAGGAAGAAGAGAACGTTCTCCGTCTCGCCGCGCCGAATGGCCAACATGCGGTGTGACGGAATCGTCTTCACCGGCTCGCGGTAGTCGTAATACATCTTGAACTTTTCCTGCTCATCCACGGCGTCAGTGGCTTTGCGGCTGGTAATGACGCCTTCATCGAACATGAGCTGACGCAACGCCTTGCGCAGGTCTGCGTCTTCGCTGATGGTTTCAGCCACAATGTGCCGCGCACCTTCCAGCGCGTCATCTACGCTGGCTACGCCTTTTTCTTCATCGACAAATGTCGATACATACTCAGCCAGCGGCAGCGCCGTCTTCTGCTGCGCCCAAAGATATTGCGCCAGCGGCTCCAATCCTTTTTCGCGCGCGATGGTGGCCTTGGTGCGGCGCTTCGGTTTGTACGGCAGGTACAAATCTTCCAGCTCGCTTTTGTCGAGACACTTTTCGATGCGCGCCTTCAACTCATCCGTCAGCTTCCCCTGCTCTTCAATGGAGTGCAGGATGGTTTCGCGTCTTGAGACGAGGTCGCGGAAGTAGGCGAGCTGTTCTTCAATGGCGCGCACCTTCACCTCGTCGAGATTGCCGGTGACCTCTTTGCGATAGCGTGCGATGAATGGAACGGTGCCGCCGCCATCGAGCAACTCGATGACCGCGACCAGGCTGCGAACGGGAACGTCGATGCTCTGCGAAACGTGCAGCAGAATTTCCGGGGAGAGAGTTTTCAATTCAGACATGGCTTGCTTTGATTCTACTTGTGTCCCTTGAGGAAAACCTTTGCGCCTCGTCGAAGCGCTTCCTCTTGCGCAACCATAGGCAAAGTTGTCAATCGTTTTGCACCCCATGGTAACTACATGGGCAACAGTTGAGGGACTTGCTCAACGATAGGCAAGTCAGTCAACTCCGGCTTACCAACGATTGACTAGTTCACCAATCTTTACCCATAGTTTGCACCAGAACAGGTGCAGAATGGCGCTCATCTTGCAACCCGAAGCTGCTGCTTCGCCTCCAAAGCTCTACATCATGGCAGTGCAGAAGATTTTTCCGAAAGATCGGCGGCAGCACGATCCAGAATTGAAAGAGCGTTACCGGAGCGGACATCCCAAGCCGGTCAGCAAAGGAACCTTCCGTTCGATTGGTCTCGGACTGATCACCGGGGCTGCCGATGACGATCCCTCCGCGATTGGCACCTACGCCAGCGCCGGAGCCAGCCTGGGGCCATCGTTTCTGTGGGCCGCGCCAGTCACGTTCCCCATGATGTTCGCCGTTGTGTACCTGTGCTCAAAGCTAGGACAGGTGGCAGGGCGCGGCCTCTTCGCCGTGATCCGCGATCACTATGCGCGGCCCGTGCTCTACTTTTTTCTGGTCACCGCCATCGTAGGCAACGTCATTGAGGCTGGCGCCGATATTGGAGGCATGGCCGCAGCCTTGAATCTGCTGGTGCCAATTCCGATTGCCGTCATTGTGGTGGCGATCACCGCTGCCATACTCGCGCTTCAGATCTGGGGATCGTACACGCTGATCCGCAATGTCTTCCGCTGGCTGGCCTTGGCCTTGGTGGCCTATATCGGTTCGGCGTTTCTCGCAAAGCCTGAACTGCTGCCCACGTTGCGCGGCACACTGATCCCTACGATCCAGTTCAACAAAGAGTATCTCGCGATGCTGGTGGCCGTGATCGGCACTACGCTCTCGGCGTACCTGTATTCGTGGCAGTCAAATCAGGATGTGGAGGAAGACATCTCGATGGGAAGGCGTCGCCTTACCGACCGCCTAGGTACCACGAAAGCAGAGCTGCGGCATTCGGCGCGCGACGTTGGCTTCGGAATGTTTTTCTCCAACATCGTGATGTACTTCATCATTTTGTCGACGGCTGCAACGCTCTTCAAAGCCGGACACCATGACATCAACACCGCAGCCGATGCCGCGCAGGCCTTGCGTCCCTTGGCAGGTAAAGGTGCAGAGTTGCTGTTTGCCATCGGCGTCATCGGCGTTGGCTTTCTCGCCGTCCCGGTGATGACCATCGGCGCGGCCTACGACCTCTGCCAGTCCTTCGGGTGGAAGCACGGCTTGCACGTCAAGGCAAAGGATGCGAAACAATTTTACGCGGCGACTGTGGTGTGTACGCTGGTCGCGATGGGCCTGAATTTCTTCGGCATCAATCCGATGAAGGCGCTGGTCTTTGCCGGAATCGTGCAGGGCTTCTCCACACCATTCCTCATGCTGGTACTGATGCTGATCACCAACAACAAAAAGATCATGGGACGCTGGCTGAATACTCCGGCGATGAATGTGCTGGGATGGCTGACTACGGCAGCAATGTTCGCGGCAGCGATTGGACTGGTTATCTGCTGGGTGAAGTGAGCTCTTCTTTTCCCCGCCGATGGCGAAGATACGTGTAGGCCGAAGCGCATGCGACGAGCACGCCGAGTGTACCTTGCACAAGATCCACTTGGGAGTGGTCGGTATATAAGTGAATCGCCCACAGCACGGGCACCTGCCACAGCTCGACGACTCGTGTATAGAACGCGCCTAGCAAGGCCATCACGGTGTTCATATAAAAGTATCCGGTGAGTCCGACCATCGAGACCAGCAGCATGACGCACCACATCACCGGCGAGAGCGTCTGCAGCGCGGTATGCGAGGCGGCGCTGAGAAAGAATCCGCCGAGGGTTGCGCCAATGAGCGCCGGAGCGATCAGCCAGAACAGATGCTCGTCCTTGTGCTGGGCCCGCTCCCACACCTTGTAAGTTGCGGCGCGCGAGGCGAGAGCGATGAGAAGAAAGATGATTCCTCGGGGCGCGTTGAGGACCGTTCCGGGCTCGCGCACGGCCTCGGCGGCGAAGAGGATGAGCGTGGCGGTGAGCACGAGCAGCGTGCGGCGTTCGTAGCTGCGATGCGACCCGCGCACGTAGGCGAGGATGAGCGCGTCGAGTAGTAGAACGGCCTGGGTGACGCGTCCGCTTAGCAATCCAATGGCTCCGAACCAGCCGACAAACGTAAGGCCTCCGGTGACCACCCGCAAGAGCGCAAGGCGCGGAGAGCGCGGCAGCCACGCGGCGCGCGATGGGCGCACAATCAGCACAAGCAACGCGAGCGCCAGCAGAGAACGGTCCACGAGAATGGTGGCCAGCGAGAGATGAGCGCGGCGCGCCAGCAACTCGATAGAGACGGTAATCGCTACCTCGGAGGCGACCATGCCAGCGAGCGGCATGCGGGTCCAGAACGAAGCATTCAATTCCCAACTCCTGTTGGGGCACTTACAAATCCCGATAAATCCAGGACTGCCTCAGTTTCGCGATCCCGCGTTTATCCAAGGTGGCGGTTCTGGTTCCTAGCTCGCCACGGGGATTCCTGCGGAAATCCTCTGGCGTAACATGGCCCAGGTATATCTCCGTGAATCTCATTGGTTGCCGACTAACGGCGGGTTCAGTCGTGCCGTCGATTTTGTAAACGAACGCGCACATCCATTGCTCGCGGGCACCATGCGTATCCACGGCTCCGCCGGGTTTCCGTGTGCTCTTGATCTCCACGCCCTCGACGCCGGATTTGATGCAGTCGTTCGGGTAGACGCCCTGCACGAGTAGATCGGGGTGCCCGTTGAAATACTTGTTCTGCACAAGTGTTCGCGAATGTTTTGCGAGGCTGGAAGTTAGCATGTCGGAGAGAAGTCCGGACATATTGGCCGGTCTCAGCATGTCGTCCAGTCGCTGCAGTCCCTTGCTGGTTAGCAAAAGGTTTACGTCATAGAAAAAGTCATACACGTCCTGCATTGCCAGTTCAAAATCCTTCAACCGAAGCTGAAACGGCAGGGTGGCGTACTGATTAAACTTTGCGGGGTCCGCTTGCTCGTGGACTGTCGGCACGTTGCTCATTCTTGTCTGTGACCTGTAATGACGATAAACGCTGGAATGCATTTTCCGCCATCGCAAAGTATTCCCGGTCCGAATCTGTACCGAGCGCGTGATAGCCGATCGCCTCAGCTGCAGCCAGCGTCGAGCCAGACCCGGCGAAAGGATCATAGACAATTCCGATTCCCAGAGGGAGTATCGCGCGAACGATTCTGCGTAGGAATCGCTGCGGTTTTAGCGAGGGGTGCGGTGCGATGTCTTTCTCTGGACCACGGGTGGGGGAGCATTGGATGACGTCCTTAAATGGTTCTTCGCCGCCAATGCGGCGGAGCCCCCCAGTTCCCCACGTGCGCAGGTTTTCTGCGACGGTGCCCTCGAAAGGTTTGCGAAATACTCCCCAAGGCTCCCAACACGACCGCGGCATAACCGTAACGTCTGGAAATTCCTCCTCCGCCCCTTTCGGACGGTCACCACCTCGGAGTGTCTGCACCAACCGAATAAGCTCTCCTCGTTTTTCGAATCCTGATTCAATGAAGGCGTGAAAGGTCATCGTCGATACCAGCGGGTTCGAGGCAATGAAAACGTGTCCGCCCGGCACCAAGGCTTTGAGTATTCCGTAGGCAACGGAACTGAAGAATCCATGGAGATTCAGGATTTCTTCTTTCGAGAGTACGGTGAAACGGGGCAATGGCCGCCGTTTCGCTCCATCGAAGCTGGGGGGTATCCGCCAAACGCCCCCACGTCCGCTGCGAAGCTTTGCATGATTCTTTTCGTCGTACTCGATCATGCCGTAAGGCGGATCAGTCACAACGGCATGGATGGAATTTGGGGGAAGATCGGCAAGCCATTTCAGAACATCACTTTGAACATACGTTGTCCGTTCGGACAGGTGGTGGCGTTGCTGAGTTCCGTATGTTCGTACTGTTTCCCACATTTCTCTTTCTCGCGCCATGAGCGCAAGCAGCCAACGGGAATTGCCGGTTTGTGCCTGTGTGGGTTTCGGGACTACTACCTCAATGGCGTGGCTCATCGCTCTCCCGCTTTCGTCGTCTGTATTCTACGTTGTTTCTGTTTCTAACTCTCATAAAGAATCGGAACGGAAGAGCACCGGGCGCACAAAGCGGAAAAAGACGCCAAAGACGTACCAACTCGGAAGGAAAAAAACGAGGCGCCGAAGCGCCTCAGACTTTGCTGTCGTAATGGAAACTACTTGATGCCCATCTCGTCCATGGCCATGTGGCGCATGATGAATTTCTGCACTTTGCCGGTGACCGTGGTGGGGAAGGCGTCTACGAACTTGACGAACTTGGGAACCTTGAAGCCGGCGATCTGTTTGCGGCAGAAAGCCTTCACGTCCTCAGCTTCAATGGTTACGCCGTCATGCGGAATGATCCAGGCCATCACGTCCTCGCCATACTTTTCGCTGGGTATGCCAATCACCTGCACGTCCTTGATGCCGGGGTAGGAGTAGAGGAACTCCTCGATCTCGCGCGGATAAATATTCTCGCCGCCACGGATGATCATCTCCTTCAGGCGTCCGGTGATGACCACGTAGCCATGCTCATCCATGCTGGCGATGTCGCCGGTGTGCAGCCATCCGTCGGGCTCAATAGTGGTCTTCGTATTTTCAGGATCGTTGTGATAGCCGTTCATCACCAGGTATCCGCGAGTGCAGAGCTCGCCATTTTCGCCGAGCGGAACAATCTTGCCGGTGTTGGGATCGATGATCTTGACCTCGGTGTGCGGCAGAGCGCGGCCCACGGTGGAGGTCTTGTGCTCAAAGTTGTCGTCAGTGGTGGTCTGGGTGATCACCGGCGAGGCCTCGGTGAGTCCGTAGCAGATGGTCAGCTCGCTGATGTGCATGTCACGGATGACACGCCGCATCAGGTCCACGGGACAGAGCGATCCGGCCATGATTCCGGTACGCAGCGAGGTGAAATCGAACTCCTTGATGCGCGGATGAGAGAGCTCGGCAATGAACATGGTGGGCACGCCGTAAACGGCGGTGCAGCGCTCATCGTGAACCGTCTGCATGGTGGCCAAGGGGTCAAAGTAGTCGGCGGGAATCACCATGGTGGAGCCGTGCGTGAGGCAGGCCATGTTGCCCAGCACCATGCCGAAGCAATGATAGAAGGGAACTGGGATGCAGACGCGGTCGGCCTCGGTGAGCTTCATGGAGTCGCCGATAAACTGGCCGTTGTTGACCACGTTGTGGTGGCTGAGCTCGGCGCCCTTGGGAGTTCCGGTGGTTCCGCTGGTGTACTGGATGTTGATGGTGTCATGCGCGTCGAGGCCAGCGTGGCGAGTTTGCAGTTCGGCGGGCGAAACCTGCGCTGCCCCGGCCAACATTGCCTTCCAACTCAACATGCCCGCCGGAGGATTCTCTCCGATGTAAACCACCTGGCGCAGCTTTGGCAGCCGGACGGACTGAAGCTTGCCGGGCTCGCAGGTGGCAAGTTCGGGAGCGAGGCTCTGAAGGGTTTCCACGTAGTTGCAATCGCGGAACTCGTGCTCCGTCACCAGCCCCTTGCAGCCGGCCTGCTTGAGCACAAACTCAAGTTCGTGGGCGCGGAAGCGGAGATTGAGATTGACCAGAATTGCGCCCATTTTCGCGGTAGCAAACTGCATCAGCACCCATTGCGAGATGTTGGTGGCCCAGATTCCAATGCGCTCGCCCTTGGCGAATCCCAAGGCCATCAGCCCGCGCGCAACACGGTCGACCTCGGCATTCAACTCAGCCCAGCTATAACGCAAACTTTCCTGCCGGCAAATAAGAGCGGGAGAATCTGGGAAGCGCTCCGCCATCTGCTCAAGAACCTGGCCAATGCACAGATCAAGCAGGGCAGGCGTGTCAGCGCCTCGCGAATAGCTGGTGGTTCCTTGCAGCAAAGCCTCGGTCATGGTCACAAGCTCCATTTTCTGCGAAGGCCCGCCAAGGGTTCGCTGAATTAATAGTAAGCTGAATTACCATTCATAAAACTTATACTGTCCTGAATTTTTGGAATAGGTTACAGAGTTCCTGGGAGCGAACGCCAAGAGTTCCGGGATTTCCGCGATTTCCGCAGGTGTGATGCAGTTTGTTGCCTTCAGGCTGCAAAAGCGATCAGTTCGGCCTGACTCGCTTCCGCCCAGGCAGCGCGCTTGCTCCGCCTGCGTGAGCAGCGCGCCGGAGCCAAGGATGTCTGCTTCCGGGAGCGGAGCTTTCCTGGCGGCAGCATATTACGCGTAACTCTTGTAACGTAAGAAGTGGTTGATTCCGTTGTACGGGAGGAATCCGCCAAAGTGCAGACGGCCCCCAATGAACGGCGGTTTCATGAATATCGCTCAGGATTGAGCAGGATTCGCCGTCGCCGGGTACCGTTGCAGTCAGAGGAAATCAGTGAGAACAGCAGAGCAAAGTTCGCGGAGGCTTTCCGCGTGAAATACCATTCCGACGTTCTCATTCTGGGCGCAGGCGCCGCAGGGCTGATGTGCGCCATTGAAGCCGGCAAGCGCGGCCGTTCGGTGACCGTGCTGGAAAGTTCGAATCGCGCGGGGCAGAAGATATTGATCTCCGGCGGAGGCCGCTGCAACTTTACCAACCTGGGGAGCGAGGCAGGAAACTTCCTCTCGGCCAATCCGCATTTTGCCAAGTCGGCGCTGGCGCGCTACACGCCGCAGAACTTTCTCGCCTTGGTGGAGCGACATCGCATCGCGTGGCATGAGAAAAAGCTGGGACAGCTCTTCTGCGACCGCAGCGCGCAAGACATTATGACCATGCTGGAAGAAGAGTGCGTGCGTGTTGGCGTGCGGGTGAAGCTTTCCACGCAGGTGAAAGAGGTGCATCACGCCGAGCAGTTCACGGCGGTGACCGCCGAGCATGAGTTCGCGGCGAATGCGCTGGTGGTAGCCACCGGCGGGCTTTCGATTCCGAAGATGGGCGCGACGCCGTTTGGCTATGAGCTGGCGCGGCAGTTCGGATTGAACGTGGTGGAGCCGCGTCCGGCGCTGGTGGCGTTCACCTTGAATGCGGCGGACGCGAAGCGCTTCTGCGATATGGCGGGAGTTTCCACCGAGGTGGTGGCGAGCATCGGGCGTCAGAGCTTCCGGGAGAAAATGCTGATCACGCATCACGGCTTCAGCGGTCCGGCGATTCTGCAGATTTCTTCATACTGGCAGCCGGGAGAAAAGGTTGCGCTGGACTTCGCACCCGAGCAGCAGGTGTTTGCGCCGATGACGCTGGCAGGTGCGCGGCAGCACACGCCTCAACCGCAGGCTTTGTCGGCGGCCTTGCGAGAGGTGTTGCCCAAAGCACTGGCAGATCGCTGGTTGCAGTTGCACCCGATCACAAAGTGGACGAATGCGGCGCTGGAAGAGGCGGAGCGGACGCTGCATCACTTTGAATTTGTGCCTGCGGGAACCGAGGGCTTTGCCAAGGCCGAAGTCACGGCCGGCGGCGTGGATACACGTGAGCTTTCGGCAAGAACCATGGAGTCCGCAAAGGTTCCGGGATTGTATTTTGTGGGCGAAGTAGTGGACGTAACCGGGCAGTTGGGCGGCTACAACTTCCAGTGGGCTTGGGCCTCGGGATACAGTGCAGGGCAGGCGGTATGAAGCATAAGAGCTAAGGTGCCGGTGAGCGCTGGTTGCCAAGGACGGGCCAGACATTTACCATTTCACCAATTTCCGGCGGGGTGCTGGAATGCTCTCAGATTTGCACACTGCTAAGGAGGCGTGCTCATGCTCAAGGGATTTCGCGATTTCATTATGCGCGGTAACGTACTGGATCTTGCGGTAGGCGTGGTGATTGGCGCCGCGTTTGGCGCGGTGGTTACATCGTTCACCAAGGACTTGCTGACACCGGCGATTGCCGCCGTCATCGGCAAGCCTGACTTCAGCAGCATTCTGTTTACGGTGAATGGCTCCAAGCTGATGGTGGGCAACTTTCTCAATGCGCTCATCTCCTTTCTGCTGGTGGCCTCCGCCGTGTACTTTGCGGTGATTCTGCCGGTAAACGCGATGATGAAGCGCCTGACCAAGCCTGCTCCGGTGGCCGCTCCCACAACCAAGAAGTGCCCGGAGTGTACGCTGGACATTCCATTGGGCGCGAAGCGTTGCCCGAACTGCACCGCAACCGTGGCGGCCTGAGCTTTCGAACCCGGTGAGAAAAATTCACCTCTGAAATTGCGCTGTCAGGCGAACTGCCGACAGCGGAAATCCCTGAGTCCGCATCCAACCCACTGAGCGCCGTCTTGGTGGGTTTTTCATGACCGTCCGATGCAAAAGCTGCGGAGCACAGAATCCGGCTGGGAACCGCTTCTGCGGCCAGTGCGGAACCGGACTGGCATCCATCGACACACCCGCTGAGACCCCCGAGGATTTCTGCCGCAGCAGCGCCAGCCCAACGGAGCCTTTTGCGGCCTCCTCCGATCATCCGCCGGAACTCGCCGATTTCGAGAATGTGTTGCGCGACATGCTTGCGTTCCTGGACGGCGTTCAGACGACGACCGCCGCGCCGCAATCGTCTTCCGGCGTTTCGGAATCCGATCACCATAAGTTTCCAGAAGTGGGCGAAGAGACTGTCCCTAGCGAAGTCCCGGTAGCAGCGACCCCAGCGTCGCCGACAGCAGAGTTGACGACCGTTTGCCCATCCTCGACCACCGAAAGGCCATCCTCGTACCTCGCCGAAGTCCCTGCGTCTGCGACCGGAGAGCCGTCGGATGGCGCAGAGTCCGAGACCGGAGGGCCATCCCTTGGACCGTACCCGTCCAGCCGCCCGTTCCTCACAGGAGTAAGCGGCCCCTCATTCCTCGGCCTCAGCGATGACCCTCCTCCAGACTATCTGCTGGAGCCCGAGCCAAAGTCGCACCTGGGGATCAATCTTGCACTTCTGGTGCTCGCCGTCGTGGCCGCGCTGGCCGCCTTTCAGTGGCGCTGGGTTCGCGACCGCGGGATCGACTATGCGCAGAATGGCTCGATGCAGATCAAGCAGCTTGCCTCGGGTGCGCCGCAGAATCCTCCGGCTGTTGCTGCCGATCACACTTCGCGCGATCTCGGACTGATTTCGCCCAACGCGCAGTCCGGTTCGGCAAAAGCCGTGGAGAGCAGTCCGAACGCGGATCGCACGCTGGAGGCGCAGCCATCTGCAAAATCCGCGCAGGCTGCACCTGTCCCGCCAGCCGCGGCACCAACTCCGCAGAAGACGGCTCGGCTGTCCGCCTCGGAGCGGCCCACGGCGATGAGCGCTCCCACGCGTGACGTGCCACTGCAAAGTACGACGGACGATGACCAGACTGCTTCCAGACAGCGCGTCACTGCGGCGGCGCCAACCTCGCGTGAAACTACCCTGACCGCGCGCAACGTCCCACGCGCAGCCGCACCCGGAGCCGACGAGATGAACCGCGCTTTTAACGCCAGCGATTCCGAGGCGCGCGCGGCATGGCTATGGCGCGCCGTGAGCAAAGGAAACCCGCAGGCTTCCGTGGAACTGGCGAAGATGTACGAGCGGGGTGACGGAGTGGTGCGGAACTGCGTTCAGGCAGAGGTGCTGTTGCGCTCTGCGGCCTCCAAGGGAAATGAGCAGGCTAGGTTCAGTCTCCAGCAGATTCGCATCCATGGCGGCTGCTCAGTTCGTTAAACGGGCCAGTACGCGTTGACGATCCTGTGCGGAAAGCCGCTCGCAGGCGGTGCGCAGAACCAGTCGCGAAGCCTGCGTCCGGATCGACATCAGCAGCGGAATCGTGTTCGGCCCATCGCAGCGCGCGGTCTCGCGAAGCAGCCAGCCGAGTCCCTTCTGCACCATGTCGTCTTTGTCTTCCAGCAGTGCGTGGGTGATCTTCTGCACCTCGTCATAGAACAATCCCTGGTTGGTGCCGCGCAGCAGTGCTACGGCTGACGCACGCCGATGCCATCGGTGCTTTGAGCGCGACCAGATGAAGACGCGCCGCACTCTGCGCGGGTCGGCAACGATCATTCGTCCAATCAGATATTGCACCAGCGCGTCGTGATCGGCCCATGTGCTCACGCGATCAAGCCATTGCTCGAAGAGCTTGAAGTGTGCCGAAGTGCAGTCGCCGACGCATGGCTCCAGCAGAAACACGGCAAGGACTTTTTCTTCCAGCACATCTCCGTGGAAGAGGTTGTCGGCCACATACACAAGATAGTCCAGGCCTTCTTCGTTGCGAATGACCTTGGTGAAGCGCCGCGCCAGCTTGCGAATTTCGCCGGTATACCAGCCTCTCGACTGGATCTCATCCTTGAAGAAGTGCTGCACTTCCTCGGTGTGCGGCGCGCTTCCTCCATTGACGAGGACGTGCCGCAGATGGTCCGCAATGTAGGCGGCGGGCTTGGACATTTGTGCCTCCCATTTTCTCCTATTCGTAGAACTGCGTGATCTGCGACTGCGTAGGACGCGGCGTCAGCAGGCTCACCACCACCAGCGCCAAAACGCTGACGATCAACGCCGGGAAGATCGCGTCACGTTCCCCAACGACCTTCGGCAGATGGGTCTTCAGCAGGTCCCAGGCCACGGTGATCACCGTTCCTGAGAGCAGGCAGGCCACCGCGCCCTCGCGCGTCGCACGACGCCAGAAGAACGCGGCCATCACCACCGGAGTGATTGCCGCCGAATAAATTGTGTACGCATACATCGCCTTGGCCAGCACCGAGGTCAACTGAATGGCCTGCACCAACGCCCAGATTCCCAGGCCAACCACCACAAATCGCGAGACCAGCAGCACGTTCTTCTGTCCTGCGTTCGGACGGATGAAGCGTGTATACACATCGTTGATCAGGTTCGTCGCCGGAGAGAAAAGATAGTTGTTCGCCGTCGAGATCACCTTGGCGAAGACCGCGCCCATCAGCAGCGCGCCCACCATCGGCGGCAGAAAGTGCCGGGCGGCAAACGGAATGATCTCACGCGGCGCAAAGTCCGGGGCCGGAACCAGCGAGAGCGCGAACAGCCCTGAGCCGATCACGGCCAGCGAAACGATCAGCGTCTCCAGCACCACCGTGCCGAAGACCCAACCCACCACTGCCACGCTTGCGTCTTTCTCGGATTTTGCGGAGAAAAACTTCTGGTACATCGACTGATTGCCGATCATCAGCAGAAACGTAGGCAGAAAATATTCCAGCGCGCGAATCAGCGCCTCTTTGCGATTGCGCCCGCACTGCCCCGGTGCCAGTCCCCATTCGCCGAAGGCGGTGAAGTGCGAAGCGGGCAGCGCGTGATGCAGTCCCGCCCATCCGCCAATGTGTCCGAACAAAACGGGCAACGCGATGAAGCCGATCACCGAGATCAGCATCCCGATCACTACGTCCATGTAGGCCACAGACGCCATGCCCGCCAGCGCCGTGAAAACAATCACGAAGCCGGCGATGATCAGCGTGCCCTGCGTCTTGGCAAGGGCCGGAAAGATCAGGTGCATGATGTCTCCGCCGGCGCGGAACTGGTAGCTGGTAATGGCCGTGTAGGCAAACAGAATCGCAATGGTTCCCAGGATTCGTGCGGCGGTGTTGTAACGTGCCTCCAGCAGGTCAGGGATGGTGAACTGCGCAAACTTGCGGGCACGCGGCGCGACAAAGTAGATGATCAGCAGTCCCAGCCAGCCTCCGGCAGGCTGCCAGAGCGCGGCAAAGCCGTTGCGGAAGGCGTTCTCCGCTCCGGCAAACAGTGAGCCCGCGCCAATCCACGATGAGAGCAGCGTAAATACCAGAACGTATGCGGGCAGCGAACGCCCCGCCACCAGGTAGTCGGCCTTGGTATGAACTTTGCGCATCTGCCAGATGCTGACGGTGAGAAGCGCGGCCACAATGACCGTGAGCACCACGGCATAAAGATTCAACATCTGCACTCCCCAGGAGCTGAGTTGGATGAAGGATTATCTTACAAGATCAAACTCCCAGCACGGTACGCACCTGCTCGGCGCTCACTCCACGAATCGCAATCAACTTGTTGCGCCCTGTCTCGCCGGAGACAATCTCAATGCTCCCCTTCGACACGTGAAACAGGTCGGAGAGAAACTCGATTACCGCCTGGTTGGCTTTTCCATCCACCGGCGGTGCGGTGATCGCCAGCTTTACCGCATCTCCAATCACGCCCGCGATGGCCGTACGGCTTGCGCGCGGCTGCACCCGAAGCGCGAACTGCGCTCCCCGGGCGGAATCGCGAACCGTGAAGGCCACGGCTCAACCTGCCACGGCAAAGAACAGTTCCACCAGAGCGAGCGCTCCCACGGCCAGTGCCGCCGGTTGATGCAGCGCGTTGCCCTGGAACTGGTAGAGCACTTTCATGCAGAGCCCGGCGGTCAGAGCCGTGGCCGCAGCGGTGCTCCAGCGCAGAAAGCGGTCGCTCCTGCGCTGCGAACGAACGGCATTCATCAGCCCCATGGTGACAATGGCCGCCACCGCGCCACCCTCCCACGGACCACGCAAGACGCTAAGTTTGGGAACATACGCGGCCAGAAAGTGCGATGAGCCAAGCAGCACCAGCGCCCATGCAAACAATGTGTCGATCCACTTCATTGCCGCGGCTCCTCGTTCGTCGCAGGATAGCTTCTGGCTCCAAAGATGGCGGTGCCCACGCGCACGCAGGTCGAGCCCTCTTCGATCGCAACCTCAAAGTCGTGTGACATTCCCATGGAAAGCTCCGGCAGCGCAAGGCCGCTGCGCCCACGCAATGCATCGCGCAACTCGCTCAACTGGCGGAAGTGTCCGCGTGCGCCCTCGGGATCTTCGGTGAACGGCGGCACGGTCATGCATCCGCAGATGGTGAGATTGGCGAGCCGAGCCTGTGCGTCGAGCAAGGCAAACAACTCGCTGGAATCCGGACTGAGCCCCGACTTTGCCTCCTCGCCGCCCACGTTGATCTCAATCAGCACGTCCAGACGCCGCTCCAGCCGCACCGCCGCATCATTCAGCCGCTCGGCCAGACGCAGGGAATCCACGCTGTCCACGGCGTCAAACAGCTCCGCCGCCTTCGCCGCCTTGTTCGCCTGCAGATGTCCGATGAGGTGAAACTTTCCCGTTGCAGCGGCAGCCAGCAGCTCATCGCGCTTGCCTGCAAACTCCTGCACTCGATTCTCGCCAAACAGCGTTTGCCCTGCCGCAATGGCCTCCAGGATTGCCGACGCCGGATGCGTCTTCGAGACCGCCATCAGCGCCACGTCATGCGGCTCGCGACCGGCGCTCAGCGCCACCTCTGCGATCCGCTCCCGAATTTCAGCCAGCCTCAATGCGATTGTCATTGCTCGTCAAGATTGTAATGCAGCGCGCCAAATGGAAGTACCCGGAGCTTGCCGCCCCCTTGCCTATCCTCTGTTTTTCATTTCGGGCACATACGCTGATTCAGCAACCGTGACGTTCTGAATCTTGCCAGTTTACCGAAGACTCTCTCACGCGCCGCCACTCCGTGACAAAATGAAGGTTTACAGACCGTGGGCTATCCTTCTCACCCTGGCACCAGGCCCGCGGCAATACGCATCGAACAAAGCGCCTCGACTCGGCGGGAGTGATTCGGAACCATGACGCGAACTTCCATAACTCGCAGTTCCATAACTCGCACTCACATAACTCGCTTCTTAATGACTCGCGCGCTTACCGCGCTCGTCCTCTGCCTGATCGCGTTTCCGCTTTTCGCGCAGGAAGGCGAAGGGACGCTCAACAACGTTCCGCCCAAAGGGATTACGGTCGATGAGTTGATCCAGCGCTTCGCCGGCAAAGAGAAAGAGTTCAAGGTGGCGCGCGAGCAATACACATGGACGCAGAGCGTACGGGTGCAGACCGTGGAGGGCAACAGCGTCGATGGCGAATATCTGCAGGTTCTCGACGTGGTATTCGACGACCGCGGCAAACGCATTGCGCAGATCAAGTTCGCGCCGCAGAACACCCTCTCCCGGATCACCATGACGCAGGAGGATCTCGACGACATTGAGAAGCGCATGCCCTTTACCATGACCATCGACGATCTGCCCTCGTACAACGTCAAGTACCTCGGACAGCAAGCAGAGGACGAACTCAACTGCTATGTTTTCGATCTCAGTCCGAAGAAGATCGACAAAGGTCAGCGTTATTTCGAGGGGCGCATCTGGGTGGACGACCATGACTTCCAGATCGTCAAGACCTACGGCAAGAACGTGCCTGACCTGGTGAAGGCCAAGCGCGGCGAAGAGAATCTGTTTCCCCGCTTCACCACATGGCGCGAGCAGATCGACGGCAAGTATTGGTTTCCCACCTACACCAAGGTAGATGACAACCTGCATTTCACCATGGGTGACATTCACATCCGTCAGGTGGTGAAATATGAAAACTATCGCCGCTTTGGATCAAAGACCAAGATCATCTTTGAAGGTCAGGAAATCAAGAGCGAAGACAAGCCTCAGCAGAACGACAAGAAATAATTCATCGAGCCAGTCATGATCGACGAAGGTGCAAACTCAGCTCCCATTGAAACCAGCACTGGTTTCCTGGAACGGGCGATGTACGCCTTCTTCGCTCTCTTCGCGGGGAATCTGCTCTTGTGCGTGCTTTTGTTCGTTCTCTATGGGTTCAATGCAGCAACCCAGGCAACAAGAGATCCGGCTGCTACGCGATTCGGGGACTTAGTCTTTATGCTCGCGATGTATGCCGCGTTTTCCGTGGCAGGGTGGGCGCTGGTTGGTCTTCCGGTCATCGCGGCAGTGCCTGCTCACTTCATTATCAAGATGCCATGGCTGCTCTGGCTGCTGATTGGCGCGCTGTTAGGGCCGCTGGCTCTGGCTATCATCTCGTTCTTGATGGCGCGCGGAAATCCCCCACGCTTCGCCCACTCACAAATCTACTTCTATCTATCCATTTTCATTTCGGCGGTTGCGTTCCGTGTGTATCAGGCACTGCTGAGGAGGCACGCGCCTTCGCTCATCCCGCTACGCCGCGTTCGGCATTGAGCGGTCGGCTGCGGCCTGGATGAACTTCTTCATCACATTGGCCCACATCACTTTCTTGCGTACCGCGCTCTCTTTCACCGTGCGTCCGGCGGCAAACATGGAAAGCAGAACCTTCATCTTCACCACGCGAAGAATTTCGCGCTCCTGTGGCGTGGCTCCGTAGGCTTCCAGAAAATTCTCCTGCACATCGGCGGTAATCGCGCGATTGCAGAAGGGATACTTTTCCAGGGCTTCCACGCAAGCCAGAAACGTTGCCGGGTCCGTGTAGCTGCTGCCGCTCTCCTGCAGCCGCGAGAAGTCGCAGAAGCCGACTCCTTCTTCCATCACCACCACGTTAAGCGGACTGAACTCGAACAGCACCGCCGAGTTGGTCAGCGGTTTGCGCGCCCGGTCTAAAATTGCGCGCGTCCCACTTAAAATTTTTTGTGTGGAAGCTTCGTCCAGTCCCTCGCTCTTGCAATTGTGGCAGAGCTTTTCCAGCTCTGCCTGCATCGCGTCGCCGTCAATCGGCGTTGGCGGTTGTGCCGTCACCCGCTGAAATGAGCGCAGCCATTTGCCGCTGGCCGTCGCCGCGCCCTGCAGAAGTCCCAGCCCTGCGTAGCCCGGCAGCAGTGCGGCCTTCATGATGATCGATTGCAGCGGAATACCAACCAGCTTTTCACTTACCACTGCGCCCAGCGCGCTGAAGTCACCCACTGGACGCGGAATACCTGAAAGCCTCTTCTCTGTGGCAATGCCCCACATTGAGCGCAGACGCGCGGTCTCGGCTTCGGCAAGGCTGCGCGCTGCGGCATGCCCGCATTTGCTGGCGCGATACACTTTGGCCGCCATGCGTTCATTGCCGTCCTGGAAATCAGCCACCAGGTCGTAAATGAAATGATCCGTTTTAGGCGTGTGACCCACAACGCGAACTGCACGCGGTTCGCCTCGCTCCGGAAAAAACTCCGCGCCTTTGCTGCGAAGTTCTCCAGCAATCTGTTCCATTACGTTCTCAGGCATTCCAGCTCCCCACCGCAAAACTCCCGCAAAATCGGGGACAACTCAGACGGTCACTGTTGAGTTAGATGCGAACGGCTGCACAGAGCTGAAGTACTAAGGTTAGATTGGCATGGAAGGTGCTTCCGGGGAGACGGCTTTTCAGCCGCATAAAATGGGGCTCGCAATGATGATTGCTCTCACGCGCACGGAATCTCGGAAGTCAATAGAAGAGGTACTTGCGCCACTTTGCGTCACTGCGTCCCATCATGCGCATCAGGTGACGACTGGTGTGCAATGAGAATGGGCGCGGCTCTTTCATTGGACGCATCCCGCACTCATGCGCCATCGCATTGCCCTTTCTGCGATTGCATTCGTGGCAGCACGCCACCAGGTTTTCCCACGTGGAAAGTCCGCCGCGTGAGCGCGGCACAACATGGTCAAGAGTCAATTCGCTCGCCGGTAGTACTACGCCGCAATACTGGCAGGTGTTACGGTCCCTCAGCAGGATGTTCTTGCGCGAAAGTGCCCGCGTCTGGTGCGGAATGCGGCGATACTCCAGCAGACGGATCACCGACGGAACGCGGATCGCGACCCGTGAGGAATGCAGGAAGTGTCCGTTGATTTCCTCGGTCGCCGCCACGCCCTTCAGCACCAGGACAATGGCTCGCCGCGCCGCGCAAATGTTAATCGGTTCGTAGGAAGCATTGAGGACAAGGACGGGGGCGTGCATCGCCGAGTAACCGCGCTCGGAGTGATCGTTGTGCGAACGGAATGCTCTGTGACTCTCCATTGGCGTAATCCTCAGAGCAGATGGGCGCGTGCTGTGTGCCCGTCAGCTCAATGCTCTCCATCGTTCGATGCAAGACCGCGGTGCTGGAGGAGGCTTCCCGGCGCCGCGCCTGACGATAGCGGATCAGATAATAATGACGACAACTCAACATTCGGTGAAGAACTCGACGCAAAACTTGCAATCTCCAGCGGCTCCGGCAATTCAAAAGACTCCATGGCGATCCGGCCCAACGCCCGTGCCGGAGTAACCACCCAGACCTTCGCGGCTCCGGCCAGCCGCAATTCCCGCGCACACTCAGAGGCCGTAGCTCCGGTGGTCAGCACATCGTCTACCAGCAGAATCTCGCGGCCCTTCACCAACTCGCGCGATGTCACCTTGAAGGATCCGCGAATCTGCTGCCGCCGCTCTTCCAAGGTCAACGCAACTTGCGATTCAGCGAAGCGCACGCGCAGCAAGGCCGTAACTTCCAGCGTCAGCTTGCGCCCAATCGCTTCTTCGATTCCACGTTGTGCGGCTCGCGCAATCAACTCAGCCTGGTTGAAGCCGCGTGAGCGCATCCGCAGTTTGTGCGCCGGCACAGGAATCATCAGCAACTCGGCAACATCGATATCGCCTTCCAGTTGCAGGCAGGCCTGGGTCGCGTACTGCCCCAGCAAATGAGCGGCGGTGCGCACACGCTCGTACTTCAGCAGATGGATCAGACGCCGCAGAGCGCCCGTGTAAGCTCCAAAATTCACCGCACGTTCATACGCCGGACCTTCGCTGGCGCACTCCGGGCAGCACGCGTCGCCAAACGCGGCGTCAGCCCTGCCCAGCAGGTCTCCGCAAACAGTGCAGCGGGCCAGCAGAATAGGTTGGATGGATTCAATACAGGAAGAACAAACCGGAAGCCTTGAAACCGTGAACAGAGAAGTCTGGCAGAAGCGGCAATCGGAGGGAAATAGGGCCACAAGAAGGCTTTTCACCGCATCCCCTACGATTCGGGGAGCTTGCGGTCTTCCTTTCGGGTTGCTGTCCCAGCTACTGCTGAAGACTGGCCTCCTTCGGAAACGCCAGGCTGCAGACGGTTCTTAAGTGGAAGGGATTCCCACTCTGGTCTGCAGCGTTGTCGAAGCCAGTATATACCAACTTGAGTCCTGCCCATCCACCACTCGGCAGAGTTGTTTCCATGTTTCCGGATGATCTTTCCGCAGAGTTTTCCAGCTAAAGTAAGTACCGGACTTACCCAGCCGAGATAACTCCGGCGTAATCTCCGCACCGCCAATCGCGTCCAATGGTGTGAGCGGCGATGGAAGAGACCTTGACAGTATCGGCAATGACCCAGGCAGGTTGGAGCGCTGCGGAATTCGATGATGTCGTGCGCGAGCACCAGTCCAGGATCTATCGCGTCCTGTGGTGTGAGCTGCGCGACGATGAAGCCGCAGCCACTTTGACCCAGGACTGCTTTCTCAAGGCCTATCGCGCCCGAGCTGACTTCCGTGGCGAGGCCAGCGTGCATACGTGGCTGGTGCGCATCGCCATCAATCTGGCTCGCGATTATCAACGTAACCGCCGCCAGGGTTTCTGCCGAAGGATGCTGGCAGGCAGTACCCAGGAAGCGGAGTTGGCAACCGAGTTCGCCGAGGACAAAGCACCTCGCGCCGACCGCGCTCTGCTCGCCCGCGAGCAATTGCAGCAAACCATGGATGCGGTGAAGACGCTTTCTCCGCAGCAGCAGACCGCCTTTCACCTGCGCTATCTCGAAGAGCTTTCGATCGAGGAGATTGCCGAGGCCATGGGCGTAGAAGTGGGAACCGTGAAGTCACACCTGTCGCGCGCCGTAAACGCGCTGCGGCAGCAGAGGAATCCATGAACCATCTTACGGATGAACAACTCGAGCGTTGGCTGGCCGGGGAGTGTACGGAGCAGACGCGCGCGCACCTCGAAGGCTGTGGGCAGTGTCACGCCGAAGCCCTCGCTCTGCGCGACGGAATCTCGCGCTACGGCCTTGCTCTGCGCCAGCAGGCGCTCCGCGCCCAGGCCGCGCACCTGCCGCAAAACTTCGCTCCCCGCAAGGCGCTTGCACTGCATCGCCTGCGCTGGGCCGGGGCCACGGTGCTGGCCATGTTGCTGGCCGCGCAGACCGCCTGGATGATCTCGCCAATGTGGAAGTCGCACACCGGACCGATCATGCCCCGCGCCATCGTCAACGCCCCGGCAAATCCGCAGCCCGCCTCCATGAGCGACGACGAGTTGCTCGAAGCCGTCAACAATGACCTCAATCGCGAGGTGCCTCAGGCGCTTGCGCCGGTCAGTGCCATCACCGTCGCGCGCAACAGGATTGCCGCCGAATCGGCGGCCAGCCATACCAACGATTCCACCAAGTCAAGGAGAAATGAATGATACGCAAGATCGTAATTGCAAGCCTTCTATTATGCGCCGTCGCCTTTGCGCAGCCGCCGCAGGGTGGTCCCGGCCAGGGTTCCGGATTCGGCGGTCCCGGCAGGTTCGAGCGCCGCGATCCTGGAAAGTTCGAGCGCAGCGGTCCTGGCGGCGAGATGCACGGAATTCTTCCTCCCGGTCGTTGGTGGAAAGATGCCGAAGTGGTCAAGGCCATCGGACTCAATGACGGACAGGTGGAGAAGATTGAGCTGGTCTTCCAGGACAGCCGCATGAAGCTCGTTGACATCCATGCCACGCTGCAAAAGGAAGAGATCAAACTGGAACCCTTGCTTGCAGCCGATAGCCCCGACGAGGGTTCCGTGCTGGCGGCCATCGACCGCATCACCGCCGCACGCGCCAACCTTGAGAAGGCAAATGCACAGATGGCCTTTGCCATCCGCCGCGTCCTCACCCCTGAGCAATGGAAGAAGCTGCGCACCCTGCATTCGCACCGCGACCACGGCTTCCCGCCTCCGGACCGCGCCCGTGGCGAGCACCGCGGAGACGATCAGCGCCACGGCCATCCACCGGTTCCTCCCGATGCCGCTGCGCCTCCCGCTCCCGAGACCGCTCCCGAGCCCAGCAAGTAGCTCTGAGGCGATTGCTGTTGTTCACCGAGGCCCGGCTCACTGCCGGGCCTCTTCTCGCATCCCCCTTGCCTGTTCGCCGGAGTGGTGCATATACTAGCCGGTTTGCATCTGGGGGATGGCGATCGGTGGGAAAGTTCTGTCCATCGTCCTTCCACGAAGCGCAGACGGAAGGAATCCCATGTCCACCGTTATCGATCCGCATATGGAAACCAATCCGTGGGAGGCGCAGGCCGCCCGCTTTGAGTTGGCCGCCCGCAAGCTCAACCTCGACCCAGGTATCTGGAAGATTCTCAGCCAACCCGCCCGTGAAATCACCGTTCACATCCCTGTCCAGATGGACGATGGCCGCATAGAGCTCTTCACCGGTTACCGTGTGCAGCATTCCATGGCGCGTGGTCCCGCCAAAGGCGGTATTCGTTACGCGCCAGAGGTCAATCTGGACGAAGTTCGCGCCCTCGCTGCCTGGATGACCTGGAAGTGCGCCGTCGTAGACATTCCCTTCGGCGGAGCCAAGGGTGGAATCATCTGCGATCCCAAGACAATGTCACGCGGCGAACTGGAGCGCATGACCCGCCGCTTCACCGCCGAACTGATCGAGGTCATCGGCCCTGAAAAGGATGTGCCCGCCCCAGACGTCAACACCAACGAGCAGACCATGGCGTGGATGATGGACACCTACTCCATGCACATGCGCCAGACGGTAACCGCCGTAGTAACCGGCAAGCCCATCGAAATCGGAGGCTCTCGCGGACGTCGTGAAGCCACCGGACGCGGCGTCATGCTGGTCACCAGTCTGGCCGTCAAGAAGCTCGGCATGTTGCCGTGGAACTGCCGCGTCGTCGTGCAGGGATTCGGCAACGTCGGCTCCTACGCCGCGCTCCTGCTGCACGAGCAGGGATTCAAAATCACCGGACTCGCCGAGTGGGATTGCGGACTCCACAACGCCAACGGCATCGACATCAAGAAGCTCTTCGAGTACAAGGCCGCCAACGGCACCATCAAGGGATTCCCCGAAGCCGAAGCCGCCGACCGCCATGAGCTCATGATCTCCGACTGTGAAGTGCTCATCCCCGCCGCCACCGAGAACGTCATCACCACCCACAACGCCGCCCGGATCAAGGCAAAGATCATCGCCGAAGGCGCCAACGGTCCCACCACGGCCGCCGCCGATGACATTCTCCAGGACAAGGGAGTCTTCATCATTCCAGACATTCTCGCCAACGCCGGAGGCGTCACCACCTCTTACTTCGAGTGGGTGCAAGACCGCCAGGGATATTTCTGGAAAGAGTCGCGCGTCAACGAGGAACTGGAGGCCATCATGACCGATTCCTTCAACGCCGTGCTTCGCTACGCCGAATCGCATGCCGTCAACAATCGCATCGCCGCCTACATGCTCGCCATTGACCGCGTCGCCTCCACCATCAGAACCCGCGGAATCTACGCGTAACGCGCAACAAGATTTTGCTTCTCGTGCCCCATTTCTGCCGCAGTTGGCAGAAATGGGGCTTTTGACTTTCTACCGGAATTCCTATTCCAGTCGCCCCGCCCCCAAGTTGATAGACTATCTCCATTCCCATGACCCGACTTTCCCAGCAACTCGCCTTCATCCTCGAAATCGACAAGTTGAAGTCCATTCTCCGCCAGACTCCCATCACCGGAGCCGAGCGGCGGCAGGAGAACGATGCCGAGCACTCCTGGCACATCGCCGTCATCGCCGCGCTCTTTGCCGAGTACGCGCCCTCGCCTGTCGATGTCGGTCGCGTCATCCGCATGTTGCTGATTCATGACATTGTGGAGATCGACGCCGGGGACACTTTCGCCTATGACCTTGCCGCCTACGCTGACAAGGACGAGCGCGAAGGCCGCGCCGCCGACCGCATCTTCGGCTTGCTGCCCGCCGATCAGGCTGCGGAGTTCCGCGCTCTTTGGGATGAGTTCGAGGCTGCCTCCACCCCGGAGTCGCGCTACGCCAACGCTCTCGACCGCCTGCAACCGCTCCTGCTCAACTCCTGCACCGGAGGCGGCTCATGGAGCAGTCACCGCGTTACCAGCGCCCAGGTTCTTACCCGAATGGCCCCTGTCCGCCACGGCACTCCCGAGCTCTGGCCCACGGTCCTCGCCATCGTAGAAGACGCCTCCGCCCGTGGCTGGCTGGTCTCCTGAAGGGCAGCCGGCAAATCGACATGCATCAATAAAGTCGCGCTTTTGCACCGCCTCCGCAGGGCCAAAATCGTCATAGTCACAAGTTTTCCACAGACAGAACTAAGCGCTCGCGACGGCAATGGGGCAGACTAGAAGCGTGGCTAACCCCGGCGACTTTGCCTATACCGTAAAGCAGCAGGCTGACATCGTCAGAATCATCGGCGAGTACGTAAAGCTGCGCAAAGCCGGGGCGCAGAATTACTCTGGACTCTGCCCGTTCCACGGCGAAAAAACTCCTTCATTCTCCGTCCACGCCACTCGCCAGTACTTCCACTGTTTCGGCTGCGGACTTTCCGGCGACGTCTTTTCCTTCGTCCAGAAGATTGAAAACATTACCTTTCCTGAGGCTGTTCGCCTCGTGGCCCAGAAGCTTGGCATTGCCGCTCCCAAGGTGCAGTTCAACTCCCCGCAGGAAGCTCGCGAGGCCCGCATCCGCGGCCTTCTGCTTGACCTGCATGAGGCCGCCTGCCTCTGGTTCCAGGAGCAGCTCCGCCGTCCCGAGGGCGCTGCTGCCCGCGAATACCTGCGAGGCCGCGGACTCGACGACGAAGCCATCGCGCGCTTTCGCATCGGCTTCGCCCCAGAGTCCGGATTCCTGCTGCGCGACAAGCTCAAGCCCCTGGCAGACGAGGAGGCTTTGCGAGAGAGCGGCCTCTTTAGCTGGAAAGAAAAAGCTGAGGCCCCCGCGCCAGCAGCCGGAGCGGCGCCCGTTGCCGGCCCCGCGTCAGCAGCCGGAGCGGCGTCCGTTGCCGCGTACCCGACTCCGCAAACTCCTGCGCCAGCCTCCCTTTACAGCAAGTTCCGCAACCGCATCGTCTTTCCCATCTGCAATGAGAGCGGCAAGGTCATCGCCTTCACCGGACGCACTCTTGCCACCGATGACAAGTCCGGTCCCAAGTACCTCAACTCGCCGGAGACGCCCATCTACAGCAAGTCGCGCGTCCTCTTCAATCTTCACCTTGCCAAGGAGGCGATCCGCCGCCTCGACTACATCATCCTCGTCGAAGGTCAGATGGATTGCATCTCGGTCTTCAACGCCGGACTTCACAACGTAATCGCCTCCAGCGGCACCGCCTTCACCGAGGCGCAGGCGCGCCTGCTCGCCCGCTTCAGCAAGAAGATTGTCGTTAATTTCGATCCAGACACCGCCGGAGCCGCCGCCGCCGAACGTTCGCTCGCCATGCTGGTCAGCGAAGACTTTGAGATCAAAGTCCTCACCCTCGAGCAGGGATACGATCCCGATCTCTACGTTCGCCGCAAGGGAGTTCCCGCCTACGGGGCTGCGCTCAAGGCTGCGCCGAAATATTTCGAATACCTCATCGCGCGCGCCCAGGCGCAGTTTCCGCGAACCGCCGAGGGCAAGGTCAAGGCCGTGAATTACCTGCTCCCGCACATTCAGCGCGTGCCCAGCCGCATCGTCCGCGATGAACTCGCCTCGGATATCTCGCAGAAATTGCAGATCGACTCCGCCGTGTTGCGCCAGGAGCTTCGCCACGTCGCCGGAGCCCGCACCGCAACCAAGGTTGCGCCCGCTCCCGAGGCGGCGCTTACCGAGGCCGAGCGCATCCTCTTGCAGGCACTTTCCTCAGGCAGTGAGCTGGCCTTTACCTTTGAGGACGACAACGGCCAGGAGCAGGTCTACAACCCCGCCGAGCAGGCCTATTACACGTTGAGCTCTGAACAGCTTCACAAGGGCTTGCGCGCTGAATCGCTCATTGACGCCATTCTCAAGGCGCTCGCCGAAGGTGCCGATCTTATGACCCTGCCGCTCTCCGACGAGGATCGCGGGCTGTTCATGTCCGTACTCATGAAGGACCACGAGCAACTCACCGCCGAGCTCCTTCACGGCTCCATCGGAGCCCTGCGCCGCCGCCAGCTTGAGCATCGCCAGCGCGAACTTCGCCGCCTCATCGCCGAGGCCGAGCGCGGCAATGACCCGGTGGCCATGGCCCAACTCATGCAGGAGAAGCAGGAAGTCGACCGCGCTCTCCGCCTCGCCGCAACCGTCTGAAGCCGCCAAATTCCTGCTTGCAATCAGCTCAGAAAAACGCCATCATTTGCACAAACCCTGGGGTGAGACAAAATGAAAGACCATTCTGTTCGAGAAATCCGCCGTAAAGACCGCGAGATTGACGAAGTAGAAGCGCTCAAGATTCTCGCCAAAGGTGAGTATGGCATCCTCAGCACCGTGGGAGAAGATGGCAATCCTTACGGCGTGCCCGTCAGCTACGTCTACCACGATGGCGATATCTATATTCACTCCGCGCCCGAAGGCCGCAAGGTAGACAATCTCGTCTCCGGAGCCCACGCCAGCTTTTGCGTGGTGGGCCACACCCAGATGCAGCCTGAGATGTTCAGCACTCACTATGAGAGCGCCATCGCCGCCTGCGATGTCCGCGAACTCTTCGATGAAGCAAAGCTTGACGCCCTCGGCTGGCTCATCAAAAAGTATTCGTCCGGCTTTGAAGCCCCCGGCGCGGAGTACATTGCCAGCAGAAAGGACGAGACTCGCCTCTTCGCCCTTCGCGTCCGCCATCTCACGGGCAAGCGCCGCGCCTAAGCATGGACTCAACCAATCGCAAAATTTTCTGGATACTCTGGACCGTCCTAAGCCTCGGCGGATACTTCTTTTCCTTCGGCTGGGCCATCGTAGAGATGTTCGTAGCGCTATTCGTTAGCTGGTGGGTCGTCTATCGCTCAGGCTGGTTCTAACCGTACGCGGCAAGAGCTTTTCCTTGGTAACCGATATGGCTCTGGTGGTTTTTCTCCGAGGCGTCAATGTCGGCGGGCACAGAACATTTCGCCCGAGCGTCTTCGCACGCGAACTGAGCGCACATGAAGTGGTGAACGTGGGCGCTGCGGGAACGTTCGTCGTCTGGAACCCTGGCGATATCGCGAAGTTCCGCGCTCAACTACTTCGGAAATTGCCGTTCCATACGGAGATTGTATTGTGCAACGGCCGCGATCTCATCCGTCTGACGAAAGAGAATCCATTTGGAACTGAGTCGTCCCCGCCTGACGTTGTCCGCTTCCTCAGCATTCTGGTGGAAGCCGATGGCGTCAAGCCTCCCTTGCCGGTTGCGCTTCCAATAGACGGTGAATGGCTGGTGCGGCTCATCGCGTCAGACAAGCAATACGTCTTCGGAGAGTACCGACGGCACATGAAGACGATCGGCTATCTCGGACAAATCGATAAATTGTGCGGCGCGAAAGCGACCACGCGGAATTGGAACACGATCACGGTGATCGTGCGAATTTTGAAAAGCCGCGACGCAGAAAGCGGGTAGCAACTTCAGCGCGTACCCATTCACCGCTCTTTGCTCTTAACCTTGAAACCTGTGAAACCTGTGAAACCTTGAAACCTTGAAACCTTGCTCCTCACTGCTGTTGCTGCATCGGCTGGCTCGGACGCTCTTCCGGAATTTCATCTTCCGTTGGAACCGCTGCCGTGCTGTTCAACTGTTCGTGTCCGTCCACATCCACATCCGGACGCAGTTGCACGTCCACCGACAGCCTTTGTCCCGCGTGTCCGTTGTACAGTCCGCGCACCGGAGCCACATCGCCGTAATCGCGTCCATAGGCAATGCGCACGTGCCGCGCTCCCACGGCCATGCCCAGCGTCGGATCAAGCGCCATCCAGCCGCATCCCGGAATGTAGACTTCCACCCATGCGTGTGAGGCTTGCCCGCCAATCACTTCCTCCAGCGCAGATTCCGGATTTTCCGACCGCCGCGGCACCAGGTATCCGGAGACATAACGCGCCGGCATTCCACGCTTTCGCGCCGTGCCCAGCAGTAGATGCGCAAAGTCCTGGCACACTCCCGCGCCTTCGCGCAGCGCGTCCACAATTGAGGACTGCACATGGGTCGCGCCCTTCACATATTGGAAGCGTTCATGAATCAGCAGTGATGCGGCTTCCGCGAAACCGAAGGCAGTTCCATTGCTGTTCAACTCGGCGGCGGCAATCAACTCGTCCAGGTCCGCGAGATGCGGAACGTAGGTGCTCTCCACCAGGTAGTCGTAGAAATCCTCGTTCAGCTCTTCCTGCGCTTCGTCCACCTGTTCCAGCGTGGTCAGCCCCGCCATTTCCGGCGAGTCCAGCATGAGCACCACGGAATCGGTTTCAATCTTCAGGTGGCGATGCTCCTGCAGCACGTTGAACTGATGAACCCAGTTGCCGAAGGCGTCCTGATAGCTCTTGGCTTGCGAGGCCGGATGCGTGGTCATCCGGAATGACAGGCAACTCTGCCGCTCGTCCGTCATCGGACGCAGCCGCACTTCGTTGTAGCTTTCAGAGACCGGTCCGTCGTAGTGGAATTCCGTGATATGCACCAGGTGATAACGGTTCATACGCTCACCCCGTAGTAGAAGTAGCTGCCCGCAATGTGCTCGCCGATGCTCAGGCATGACCCCAGTAAATCACTCAAGTACGCATGCAGCCCGCGCTGAAAAATCTCTTCGATGCTGGCATACCGCAGGCTCTCCAGAACCTTGCCCGTCTGCCGCTCGGCCTCGTTGGAGTACGATCCCGGCAGGGTATTGCTCAACGCCCGCAATCCACACTGCACCTCATTCACGCTGAACAGAATCGAGCGCGGATGCTGTGGATGAAGGATCAGCATCTCGGCCACCTGCTCCGGTTGAATCTGCGAATGGTACTTCCGATGGTAGGCCTCGTAGGCGCCCACCGATTTCAGCACCGCCATCCACTGATGGTTGTCCGGCTGGCCCACTGCCTGCGGACTCTCCAGCAGAAACTGGTATTGCACATCCACCAGCCGCGTCGTCATCTCCGCGCGTTCCAGAAAGCAGCCCAGCCGCAGAAACTGCCAGCCCTCGTCATGCGGCAGCGTAGCGTCGGCCACGCCGTGGAAGCTGTGGCTGCCGAACTTCACCGCATCGCAAAAACGGTGCGGCCCGCCTGAGATTTCCTGCCGCGGATCGAATTCGTTCAACGCATGATAGAGCCCGTTGATGTCTTCCCACATCTCGCGTGACAGGCGGTCGCGAATGGTGCGCGCGTTCTCCCGAGCCTTTGAAATGCATTGCAGAATCGAATTCGGATTATCCTGCCGGAAGGCGAGAAACTCGAAAACCGTGTGCGCGTTCGCTTCCTCGTACAAGGTTCGGAAGCGCGGCTCTTCTCCGGCCATCACCAGCAGCGGTTCCCACCGCAGCTTGTAGAATTTGTCACTCTCTTCCAGCAGCATGTGGTAGTTCACGTCAAGAATGCGCGCGGTGTCCTCTGCCCGCTCCATGTAACGGGCCAGCCAGAACAGCGAGTCTGCGATACGCGAAAGCATCATCTCAGCCCTCTTCTCTCAGAACCCAGGTATCCTTGCTTCCGCCACCTTGCGATGAGTTCACCACCATCGAACCTTCACGCAGCGCCACCCGCGTCAATCCGCCCGGAACCACGGTCACGCTCTCACCGTCGTACAGGCAATACGGACGCAGATCCACATGCCGTCCGCCGACTTTTTGCAGCGTTGCATCGTAGGATGGCACCGTCGAAAGCCCAACCAGAGGCTGCGCAATATAGTTCCGCGGATCGGCCTTGATGCGCTCGCGGAAGTCCTCCACCGTCGCTTTGTCGGAGGCAGGACCAATCAGCATTCCGTACCCGCCTGACTCGCCCACGGCCTTCACCACCAGCTCCGGCAGATGCTCCAGCACGTACGTCAAATCCTTCGGACGCGAGCAGAGATACGTCTCCACCGAGCCCAGAACCGGCTCCTCGCCAAGATAGTAGCGAATGAACTCCGGAACGTAGGCGTGCACCGCCTTGTCGTCGGCCACGCCGTTGCCCACCGCGTTTGCCAGGGCCACGTTGCCCGCGCGGTATGCGCCCATCAATCCCGGCACGCCCATCAGCGAATCGCCGCGGAAGACCAGCGCATCCAGAAAGTCGTCATCCACTCGGCGATAAATCACGTCCACCCGCCGCAGTCCGTGGATCGTCTTCATGTACACCACGGTGTCATCCACAATCAGGTCGCGCCCTTCCACCAGTTCAATGCCCATCTGCTGAGCCAGAAAGCTGTGCTCAAAGTACGCGCTGTTGTAAATTCCCGGAGTCAGTAACACGGCCTCTGCCGCGCCTCCGCCCCGTGGCGAAAGGCTGCGCAGAATCCGGCAAAGCTCCGCCGGATAGTGATTCACCGGAAGCACTCCGTAAGCCTGAAAGGCCTCGGGCAGAGTCCGTGTCATGATCAGCCGGTTTTCCAGCACGTAGGAAACGCCGCTCGGCGTACGTACGTTGTCTTCCAGCACCAGGTATTCGCCGTTCTTCGAATCGCGGATCAGGTCAATGCCGCAGATGTGCGCGTAAATGTTGCGAGGCACTTCGAGCCCCAGCATCTCGCGCCTGAAATGTTTACAGGAGTAGATCAGCGAGCGTGGCACCCGCTTGTCGGCCAGAATTTTCTGCGCCCCGTAAATGTCATGCAGAAACAGATTGAGGGCCGTCACGCGCTGCTGTAGTCCGCGCTCTACCCGCTCCCACTCGCGATGCGGAATGATGCGCGGAATCAGGTCGAAGGGGAACAGCCGCTCCCCGCCCGCGCCATCGCTGTAAACCGTGAATGTAATGCCTTGCAGCAGAAAGGAAAGGTCGGCAATCTTGCGCCGTTCGTCAAATTGCTCCGGAGCCATCCCCGCCAGCGTCTGGAACAACTTGGCATAATGGGGCCGAGGCTCGCCCGGAGCCGCGAACATCTCATCGTAAAATTCGCCCACATCATAGCGCTCGAACAGCCCGCTCGTGGGAGCTTTCAAGGGCTTTGCTGACATACTGAAAGATATCAGCGCGGCAACTCCTCAAGCCAATAAGAAGAATTGATAGCGCCTATAGTTTTTTCACCCACAGACTTGAGGCCTTTACCCATCTCCACACTCTACCCATGCGATATGCGCTGAGCATCTCCCATCCCCATAGGTAATCGCCCAGCGTTGTGTTACTGTCGGCCCACACTTGGAATCGTCATATTCATATTCCAACAGTGCTCCTGCCTCGAAGCGTTGCACATCCGTTTCAAGCATCTAATACAAGCAAGCTGAGGAACTCTAGCTATGATCGCTCTTCGTGTTGGTTATGAAATTATCTACGAGTGTCCGCAGCCCACACCCATGATTCTGATGGTGAACGTCCATCCCTCCCGTGTCTCTGACATCATCGTGCCAGACACGTTGACCGTTGATCCCTCCGTGCCCATCACTTCCTACTACGATTCCTTCGGCAATCTCTGCAGCCGAATCGTTGCACCCGCCGGAGAGCTTCGAATCACCGCCGACGGCACTCTGGCCGATTCCGGCGTAGCCGATCCTGTCTTCGAATTTGCCCAACAGCGTCTCGTACAGGAGCTACCGCAAGAGGTTCTGATGTTTCTCCTCGGCAGTCGCTATTGCGAAACAGATCGGCTCTCGCAAGCCGCCTGGGACCTCTTCAGTCAAAGTCCAACCGGATGGGGACGCGTTCAAGCCATCTGCGATTTTGTCCACAACCACATTGCCTTCGGATATGAGTACGCCAACCCCACGAAATCCGCCTGGGAGGTCTTCAACCAGGGCCAGGGTGTCTGCCGCGACTACGCCCATCTCGCCATCGCATTCTGCCGCTGCATGAATATCCCCGCTCGCTATTGCAGCGGATACCTCAGCGACATCGGAACCCTGCCGCCCTACGGGCCAGGAGATTTCGCTGGCTGGCTTGAGGCCTATCTTGACGGCCACTGGTACACCTTCGACCCGCGCAACAACACTCCCCGCATAGGCCGTGTATTGATGACCCGGGGCCGCGATGCCGCTGACGTTCCACTCAGTAACTCATTTGGATTCAACACGCTAAAGAATTTCGTGGTATGGACCGAGGAAGCCGGAAATAGCGGCCATGACGCAACGTCCGTCCGTTTGGTGTCCTGACCTGAGCGCCCGTGGACGGAGCGGCGACGGTTGCCTCATACCCCGCTGAGACCTCCTTTGGCTTGAGCTGGGCTGTGGCGCCCTGCTCCTTCACGGTGGTCGCACGCCCGCGCCGGTTGCGTTCCAACCCGTTCTCTGCAAAAATGGTTAGGTTCCCGAAACTCGGGACGACTCTCCGTCATCTAAAGGCTTAATGCCTCCTCGCCTAATTGGCGATATGCCCGTAGCGGAGCGGGCTTTCTTGTGCATTATGGTGGTTAAATTCGAGGATGTCGGCTTTTCTTTCGGTCTTTTCAGACCGGAACGCATAGCTGTGACTTTTCGGCGGACTCCTCACCGCCCATACGTTTTTTTCGGCTGCCTACGGCGCCAGTGAAGGATATTGCTCTTGGCTCTCGACGATAAATACGAAGATATTCAGAAGTTGATCGATACCGGCAAGGAAAAAGGCTTTCTCACCTACAACGAGGTGAATGATCTTCTGCCGAATGACATCAACTCGCCCGACGATCTCGACGACCTGCTCGCAATGGTCGGCAACTCGGGAATTAACGTCCTGGAAGACACCAAACTGCCCTCGGAAAAGAAGTTCGATCCCGATGCCGAGGAGTCCGAAGACGTTGAGCTCGATCTCACCCCCGGCGCGCTGGAAAAGACCAACGATCCCGTCCGCATGTACCTGCGTGAGATGGGCACCGTCCCCTTGCTCACCCGCGAAGGTGAAGTTGAAATCGCCAAGCGCATCGAGCGTGGACAGATTCGCGTTCTCAAGGCGCTCTCGCGTTCGGCCATCGTCATTCGCGAAGTTCTCGCCATCGGCGACGATCTCAAGCGCGGCGTTCGCTCCGTCAAAGAAGTCGTGGTATTCGACGAAGAGGAGATCACCGACGAGGTGATGCTGGGCCGTCTCAAGGAAATCACCGGCAAGACTGACGACCTCGCGCGCCATTACAAAAAGGGACTCGCCCTTGCCGCCAAGCTCGCCGAAGTCGGCGCACCCGGCAAAGACAAAAAGAAGCAGCGCGACTATCGCAAGCTCCACTGGGGCCTTGGACGCGCCCAGGTGGAAGTCAGCCGCGCCATTCGCAAGCTGCGCTTCACCAACCAGGAGCGCAAGCGCCTCATCGACCGCGTCAACAAAACGGTCGAGAACATGAAGGCCCTTGATCGCCAGGTTCTCAATCTTGAGAAGCGCTGCGAGTTCACAAAGAACGAGGAGCAGAAGAAGGAAATCCGCAAGCAGATTCGCACCGTGCGCACCGATATGGAGCGCATCGAAGTCGAAGCCGGAGCCGTCTTCACCGAACTCAAGCGCACCCAGCGCGAAATCATCCAGGGAGACATGGACGCCGAGCACGCCAAGCGCGAGCTCATCGAAGCCAACCTGCGCCTCGTCGTCTCCATCGCCAAGAAGTACACCAATCGCGGACTTCAGTTCCTCGACCTCATTCAGGAGGGCAATATCGGCCTCATGAAGGCCGTCGATAAATTCGAGTATCGCCGTGGCTACAAGTTCTCCACCTACGCCACCTGGTGGATTCGTCAGGCCATCACGCGCGCCATCGCCGATCAGGCCCGCACCATCCGCATCCCTGTGCACATGATTGAGACCATCAACAAGCTCATCCGCACCAGCCGTCAGCTAGTGCAGGAGCTGGGACGCGAACCAACCAGCGAAGAGATTGCCCGCCGCATGGACATCCCGGTCGCCAAAGTCCGCAAGGTCCTCAAGATCGCGCAGGAGCCTATCTCCCTCGAAACTCCCATCGGAGAAGAGGAAGATTCGCATCTCGGAGATTTCATCGAAGATCGCGCCGTCGTCTCGCCCGCTGAGGCCGTCATCAACGTCAACCTCAAGGACCAGACCTCGCAGGTTCTTCGCACTCTCACTCCGCGCGAAGAAAAAGTCATCAAGATGCGCTTCGGCCTCGAAGATGGCAGCGAGCACACGCTCGAAGAAGTCGGCCAGTCCTTCGCCGTCACCCGCGAGCGCATCCGCCAGATCGAAGCCAAGGCCTTGCGCAAGCTGCGCCACCCTTCGCGATCACGCAAACTCCGCGCCTTCATGGACGGCGTTCACGACTAATTGTTTTCGCAATACAATGGGCACGGCTTTGGCCGTGCCCATTGTGTTGCGTGCTTTTGCCTTTACTCTTTGTCCTTTGCTTTTGTTCTAAGGTGTCATCCTGAGCGTAGCGAAGGACCCCTATCCCGCTCAAATCTCCAGCGCAATTTCAGAGGCTTTTCAACCGCCAACCTCGGTGATCCACTCCGCCCTAAGCTCGAAATTAACCCTCTATTAACAAACCGCTCACACCTCTGCAATATACTCGCCCCATGAATACGGAATTCACGTTCGAACTCCTGCCCAGCGCGACTCCGGAAGAACACGTCTACCGGCTCACCGGCCCCCTGGTGATCAACAATATGTTCGCCCTCCAGGCGGCTCTGCGCGCGGAGACGGTCACCACCATCCTCGATCTCACAGAAGTTCCCTATATCGATTCCGCGGGCCTCGGCATCCTCACCAACTCCTATGTCTCCCACCAGAGACTAGGACGCAAGTTGCTTTTCGTCGGAGTAAGTGAGCGCGTGAGTGCGCTCTTCAAGCTCACCAACCTCGATAAACTCTTCGAGGTTTTTCCTACCGTCGAAATCGCAAGGATGGCCGCGTAACGGCGCCCCTTTACTTTTTCACCTTGATCGCCGCGGAGAATTCCGTCTTCTCCCATGCCATCTTCAGCGCTCCGCCGCCCGCCGGAGTCGCCTCCAAAGAAATCGTGAGCTGATCGACCGGCTCTTTCGGCGCATTCTTCTTCAAATCGATCCGCGCCAAATCCAGCGACTCGTCATACACCTTCTTCGGATCCTTCGTGTTCTGGCCCCACTGTCCAATCTGCTTGTTGACGATCAGCTTCGCTCCGGCTTCCGTCGGCAGAGTCCACAACGTATACGCGCCCGCCGGAATCGTCGTGCCGCCCAGCTCAATCGGTTGTTGCGTAATCAGCAGCGTGGCCTCATCTGCGCCAGTCCGCCAAACCTGGCCGTACGGAACAAGTCCACCCCAGATTGTGCGTACCTCTCCACTCTTTGGATCCTTCGTGTAAGGCCGTCCATAAACAATCGTCACCCGGTTGCCATCAATCACTGTGCTAATGGTTTCATGCGGGCTAAGGCGTTTCTGCTGAGCCGCCGCCGGCAAAACACACGCCATCACGGCAGCAAAGAGTACGAGAATGCGTCCAAGATTTTTCATGGCAATCATCATACCCCCACCGCCTCCACGGAATGTAAATGTGTAAGCCTTCAGCGGCGAAACCTATGTACCCGTTCTAACCTTGAAACTCTGAAACCTTGAAACCTTGAAACTCTGAAACCTTGAAACTCTGAAACCTTGAAACCTTGTCTCTCTACCTCTACTCGTACCGCAGTGCCTCAATCGGGTCCAGGTTCGCCGCTTTCCATGCCGGATAAATCCCAAACACCAGCCCGATGAATCCCGAGCTCGCAAATGCGAACACCGTCCACTGCAGGCTCATCGTCGCCGGCAGAGATGGCACCAGCGCGGCAACCAGGTAGGTCAGCACGGCGCCCAGCAGGATTCCAATCACGCCGCCCACTGCCGTCAGCACAATGGCCTCCATCGTGAACTGCAGCAGCACATCGTGCTTGCGTGCGCCCACCGCCTTGCGAACGCCAATCTCCCGCGTCCTCTCCGTCACTGAAACCAGCATGATGTTCATCACGCCCACGCCGCCCACAATCAGTGCCACGCTGGATACGGCGAACATGAAAACGAATACGCCGCCCGTCACCTGGTTCCAAACTTGCACAATGGAATCCTGGCTGAACACGATGAAATTGTCGGATTGGTCCGGCTTCAACTTGCGCCGCCGCCGCAGCAGGTCGCGCATCTCGTCCTGCGCCAGAACCATTGCCGGCTGCGAAGTGGCCTTCACTGTAATCCAGTTCTGCTTCTGCTCGGGATGCAGCTTCTTGAACGTGAAGTAAGGAAACATCACAATGTTGTCTTCCGGATTCGCCCCGCCGCTGAACGCGCTCTTCTGCCGCTCCAGCACGCCAATCACGGTAAACAACTCGCCCTCAATGTTGATCTCTTTTCCAATCGGATCGGTCTCGGCGAACAGTTCCGTGGCTGTATCGCTTCCAAGCACGATCACCGGCAACCGCTGCTCGTCCTCGGTCAAGGTGAACCAGCGACCCTTTGACATCACAAGGTCGTACACTTCCATCGTGTCGGCCGTGTTGCCCTGCAGAATCGTATTCTTCGCTACTTTTCCTTCGTATTTCACGGAGTAGCTTCCCACCCCAAACTCCGGAATAAACATTCGAATCGACGGAGTAACCGCCTTCACATGCCGCAGCTCTTTCATCGCATCGGCGTCTTCGTAGGTCAGCTCCTTGCGATTCAGCATCTCCGCCGTCGGACGTCCGAAATTCATCACGTCCAAGTGGAATGCGAAGAGAATGTTCGAACCCATCTGCTGAACCATGCCTTGCACGTTGCTGTTCAGCCCGCGCACCACCGATGAAATTGTGATCACCGTTGCTACGCCGATCACAATTCCCAGAATCGTCAAGCCTGAGCGCATTTTGCTCCGCACCAGCGTCTCAAACGCCAGCCTGAAGATCTCCCGATACTCACCGCGCGACGCCATTCTGCAACTCCCGTGCAATTTCCGATGCAACCTATAACTGGATCGCCTTACAGTTCAAACCGCAGCGCTTGGATCGGGTCCAATCGCGCCGCTTTCCGTGCTGGATACACCCCAAAAAACACGCCCACCGATCCTGCCATCAACAGCCCTGCAAGCACCGTCCACGTCTTCACTTCGCTCGGCATACCAATCAGGATCGTGACCGTCTTTGCCACTGCAATCCCCAGCACCACTCCTATTGCGCCTCCCACCAGCGCCAGCGTTGAGCTTTCAATCAAGAACTGCTGCATCACGTCGGCGGAGCGTGCTCCCAGTGCTTTGCGTATCCCAATTTCGCGCGTCCGCTCCGTTACCGATACCAGCATGATGTTCATGATCACCACGCCGCCCACAATCAGTGAGATCGATGCCAGCGCCACTGCTACCATGAAAAAACTGCTGCTCAGGCTCGCCCATATTGAAAGAAAACTCTGGTTCGTCTCCTCCACAAAACTGTCGGCGTTGCCCGCGGCATCGTGCCGCCGCGCCCGCATCACCACCCGAACCTGGTCAATCGCAGCTTCCAGCGGAGCGCCCACTCCCTCCGCCTTTGCCCAAATCTTTATAGATATCCTTTGCGACCCGAACTGCTTGAACCACGAAGAGAGCGGCAGCATCACCCAGTTGTCCTGGCTTTGCCCCAGCGTCTTGCCCTTCGGCTCCGCCACGCCAATCACCGTGTAAACCTGCCCGTTCACGCGGATCTCTTTGCCCAAAGGGTCCACGCCCTGCATCAGGTTTTCGGCAATATCGCTGCCAATCACCGCAATCGGAGAGCCTGCATTCACGTCGGCCTCGGTGATGCTCCGCCCTGACTTCAGATTCAGGTCATAAATCGCCGTCATTCCCGGAGTCCATCCAAAGGCCCGAGTGTCATTGCTGTTCTGCTCGTTGTACTTCACCTTCACGTCGCTCTGGTTCGCGCTCGCCCCAACGTTCCTGCACGCAAGGCAGGCTTCCTGCACGGCCAGAAAGTCTTCGTAATTTATGTTCTTGCGCTTCTGGCTGTCCAGGTACTGGTCCACGTTCGTGATCACGTTCGGAGCCTTCGCCACAATGAACACGTCTGCGCCAAGATTGAAAATCTTCTCTGCCACGTAGCCGTTAATGCCGTTGACGAACGTCTCCACGGCAATGACCGTAGCCACCGCAATCACCACGCCCAGCAGGGTCAGCACAGAGCGCAGCTTGTTGGCCCAAAGCGATTGCAGCGCAATGCGTATGGCTTCCAGTGTGTTCATAAGGGTTTCGGCGGCAGTCTCCCGAGTTTACCAGACGCAATCTCCGCAACGGCTCTGAATGAAGTGACATCCCTTGCAGAACCGGCTAATTGACGTTTCCCATCAGCTGCCGCATCGGCCTCCGCAGGAAAACCAGCGCCACTCCAATCACCAGGCAGAACGTGGTCACGATTCCGAACAACACCGGCAACGGGAGCGATTCGTACAGAGAGGAAAGCCGCCCGCCGATGTAGTCTCCCACGGACATCGAGAGGAACCAGACACCCATGATCAGCCCTCCGGTTCTGGCCGGTGCCAGCTTTGTCATGGTGCTCAGTCCGACGGGGCTCAGGCAGAGCTCGCCTATGGTGTGCAGCAGATAGGTAAGCGTGAGCCACAGGGGGCTCACGGCGTGTCCGCGTGAGACCGGAATCAGCACTGCAAAGCCAAGTGCAACAAAGAGCAATCCCGCTGAAAACTTCGCCGTGCTGGAAGGCTGGTGCTTGCCCAGTTTGACCCACAGAAGCGCAAACAGCGGCGCCAGGGCCATCACAAAGACGGATGGGAAGGACTGAAAGTAACTGGCGCGAAAGGTTCCCCACAGCGCCGTTACATCCCATGCGTGGAGGTTGGTGTTGCGGTCGGCAAAAAGGTTCAGCGTGGAGCCGGCCTGTTCATAGGCAGACCAGAACAATGCGGAGGCGATGAACAGCACGAGGATGGCCCAGAAGTGACGGCGCTCCTCGGCGGAATACCCTTTCTCAGCAAAGAGCCAGATGAAGAAAGCCACCACAATGCCCGCCAGCATTAGTCCCACGCCGTTGGCAATGGATTGCACGGAGAGCGAGAGCCGGCCGCTCCACCAGGCCAGGAGAACCGCCGTGCCAAGCACCGTACCAGTGGCCGTTACATTGCGGAGCGCACGCAAGTCGTCCGGGGTGCCGTGGATCTGACGGCCGGCGTTGCCCAGATACTTTCCGCCCAGAAGGTATTGGGTGAGGCCGAAGACCATGCCCACTCCGGCGGCGACAAAGCCGTAGTGCCAGTTGAAGTTTTCACCCAAATAGCCGCAAACCAGCGGGGCGAGCAGCGCCCCAATGTTGATTCCCATGTAGAAAATCGAGAATCCCGCGTCGCGCCGGGCATCGTGTTCATCGTAGAGCCCTCCCACCATGGTGCTGATGTTCGGCTTCAGCAGCCCGGTTCCCCGCACAATCAGCCCAAGTCCGGAGTAGAAGGCCGGCTCTCCGTGGATCGCGAGCGTGAAATGGCCCATCGCGATGATAACGCCTCCCCACAGCACTGCGCGGCGCTGCCCAATCAGGCGATCCGCCAGCCAGCCTCCCGGCATACCCATCAGGTAAACCAATGCCGTGTAGCAGCCGTAAATAGCCCCTGCTTTTGATACCGAAACCCAAGTCCACCCTTGCTCGCCGACGCCGTCATGAAAAGAATCAGCAAGGCGCGCATCCCGTAATAGCTGAAGCGCTCCCATAGCTCCGTCATGAAAAGCGTTGCAAGACCGCGCGGATGGCCAAAAAACGATCGGTCTTGCCGCAGGAGCGACTCGTTATCGTCAAGCACAGGGGTCGGCAACGAACTCATCGGTAATCCACCTTGGATAGTTCTTGGGGCATGTCGCAGAGCTCATCTGCAACCATTTTGAAATTGTCGTCTGGCGAAATCCGGCTGGAACTTGGCAACACGAACAGGACGGGGTGAGCCGGCCAGGGCGTCTTAAGTGGATGTTGGAGATATTCGGAAAGTTTCACAATCCTTCCGCAGCGGAATCGTTGATCTTGCCCTCAGTCTTAGCTCTTGTCCTTTGTTTTACTAGCTGCCCGCCGCTCCTCCCCATCACATCATTCTGTGACGCATGACGATGGCAGCTTCCCGCGCCCTCGTGTATCACACCTAATGAAGGAAAATCGTCACAGTTCAATGAAAATTGAGCCAGCTCCGGCGCTGTGCTACGATTCCTTGCTTTGGTACTTTGTCCGGCATGGGCTCGCCGGGCATCCGGTTTGCCCTTCCTTCCAACGGAATGGCCGTTTAACGCAGTAAGACGTCTGCCCTTTTTTCAGGCATGGCGCCGTAGGCGAATGTTGCGCAACCGCTCCGGTGGCTGTCGGCATTCCAATCAAAGCTCTCGGGAGTTATTTAGTGAAGACCTACGAAGGTGAGAATATCCGCAATGTGGCTGTCATCGGCCACTCCCACTCCGGTAAAACCTCTCTTGTGTCGGCTCTGCTCTTCACCGCCGGCAGCACTCCCCGGCTTGGCCGGGTCGATGACGGCACCACCGTTACCGACTATGACGAAGAGGAAATCTCCCGGCAAATGACTATCTCCGCATCCCTCGCCGCCGTGGAGTGGAGCAAAGCCAAGATCAACCTCATCGATACCCCCGGCTTCAACATGTTCGTCCATGAAGCCGAATTGGTCATCCCCGCCGTCGATACCGCCCTCGTCGTCGTTGACTCGGTCTCCGGCGTTCAGGTGGTCACGCAGAAAGTCTGGAACTTCGCAGAAGAGTTCAAACTTCCCCGTTTCGTCGTCTGCACCCGCATGGACCGCGAGCGCGCCGACTTTGAGCGTGTCATGACGTCGCTCACCACCACCTTTGGACGCACCGTCGTTCCCGTCCAGCTCCCCATCGGAGCCGAAAAGAACTTCAAGGGCGTCGTCGATCTCGTCAAGATGAAGGCCTACTACTATGAGATCGGTGGCAACGGACGCGCCCGCGTCGAAGACATTCCCGCCGACATGGCTGACCAGGCCAAGGCCGCCCATGAAGCCCTCGTCGAACTCGTCGCCGAAGGCGATGACGAACTCATGAGCGAGTACTTTGACACCGGTACCATCGCCGTCGAGCACATCGTTTCCGGAATCCACAACGCCATCCGCGAAGACCGTCTTTTCCCGGTTCTCTTCGCCTCCGGCCTAGGCAACATCGGCAGCGACGAAATCCTCGATTTCCTCCTCGACTACGTCCCCTCGGCCATCGAGCGCAAGACCTTCGCCGGCGTTCCCGCCACTCCGGATGCCGAGCCGCCGCAGCGCAAAATCGCCGCCTCTGAGCCGCTTTCGCTCTTCGTCTTCAAGACCGTCAGCGATCCTTTCGCCGGACGCATCTCCTACTTCAAGGTCGTCAGCGGCGTCCTCAAGAATGATGCAAGCGTCACCAACTACGTCCGCGGAACCGTCGAGAAATTTGCCCACATCTCCGCCGTCCTCGGCAAGCAACTCATCCCGGTTCCCGAACTCTCCGCCGGAGACATCGGTGCCGTCGCCAAACTCAAGGAAACCCTCACCGGAGACACCCTCGGCGACAAGAGCGCGCCCATCCAGTACCCGTCCATCGCATTGCCTGAGCCCGCCATCACCTTCGCCATTGAGCCCAAGACTCGCGCCGACGAAGACAAACTCGGCGTCGGCGTCCACAAGCTCATGGAAGAGGATGCGATGCTGCGCTTCTTCCGCGACCAGCAGACCAAGGACTTCCTAATCGCCGGAACCGGCCAGCAGCACATCGAAGTCATCGTCAGCAAACTCAAGCGCCGCTACCACACCGAAGTGATTCTCAAGGCGCCCAAGGTGCCTTATCGCGAGACCATCCGCGGCAACGCCGAGGTGCAGGGCCGTCACAAGAAGCAGTCCGGCGGACACGGCCAGTTCGGCGATTGCAAAATCCGCATGTCGCCGCTGCCTCGCGGCGGAAACTTCGAGTTCACCAATGACACTTTCGGCGGCTCCATTCCCAAGAACTTCATTCCCGCCGTCGAAAAGGGAATCATCGAAGCAGCCGCCCGCGGATTCCTCGCCGGATATCCTGTCGTCGACTTCAAGGTCAGCCTCTACGACGGCAGCTATCATGACGTGGACTCCAACGAACTCAGCTTCAAGAAGGCTGGCCGCATCGCCTTCAAGAAGGCCATGGAGGTCGCCAAGCCCACCCTGCTCGAGCCCATCATGCAGATCGAAATCACCGTCCCTGACGAGTTCGCCGGAGCCGTAATGGGTGACATGAACTCGCGCCGGGGCCGCATTCAGGGTATGGACAACAAGGCTGGCGCAACCATCGTCCGCGCTCATTGCCCCATGTCTGAAATGCTCACCTACGGCACCGACCTCACCGCCATGACCCAGGGCCGCGGCTCATTCAGCATGGAAATGGATCACTACGACTACGTCCCCGCCTTGCAGCAGGAAAAAGTAATCGCTGCCGCCAAGGCCGCCGGAGCCGGACTCGAAGAGGAAGAGGAAGAGTAACCGTCGGGGTTGGTTTTCTCCGTCCCAGTCAGTAAAGCCGGGTGCCCCACCTTCGCGCCGCGTTCTATGCGGCGATAAGGTGGGAGACAACACCCTCCATCCCTAATCACGAATCAAAAAGGGCAGCCCGCAAAGGCTGCCCTTAACCTTGAAACCTTGAAACCTTGAAACCTTGCTCTTCCCTACTCGTGCCGCTCCACTTTGATCGCGTCATGCGCTGCCTTGCGCGCTTCGTCAATGTGATGCAGTGCGCGGTGTTTCAATCCGCGTGCATAGCCATCCGACTCATGCTGGTCGATGTCTCTGTGCGCCGCGTCCAGCAACTCCATAGCGCGATGCAGTCGGTCGCTCCTGCCCCCGCGTGCGTCCACCGGAGGATGGTCTCCGAGCGGCTTGCCGTCATCGATTGCCGCCTCTTTCACCTCGCGAATCGCCGCGTCGATCTCGGCAATGGCGCGTTGTTCGTCGGCGTTCATCCGGTAGTTTGCCGTTCCCACGTCGATGTGCGCCCGTGCATGCCGCAGGTCGGTCAGCGCGTGCAAATACGCCGGATGGTTTTCGGCTGCGGCAAACGTGGTCATGAACAGAACCGCGAATGTCGCCATCAAAATCAGCTTTGCAAAGTTCTTCATCTTTATGTGTCCTCGGCGAATTGAATTTCGCTTACCTCAACTTCAAACCCAGTTTCCAACCGTGAGTTTCTGCAATCTTCCTTCAAGCAGAAAATCTCCTGTGGATAACCCGCCGCCGATGTTGCCTTTGCTCCATCTCTTGCCCGGTCTTTGCTCTTAACCTGTGAAACGTTGAAACCTGTGAACCTGTGAAACCTTGCCTCTAAAACAGCGTGTTCTGCTTCTTCGGAGGCTCAACTCCAAAGTGCTTGTATGCCAACTGCGTCGCCACCCGTCCCCGCGGAGTCCTATCAAGAAATCCAATCTGTATCAGGAACGGCTCGTAGATTTCTTCAATCGCGTCCGGCTCTTCTGCCAAGGCCGCCGCCAGCGTGTTCACTCCCACCGGCCCGCCCTGGTATTTCTCAATGATCGTCAACAGCAGCTTGCGGTCCACCTCGTCAAAGCCGTGCTGATCCACTTCCAGCATCTCCAGCGCAGCCTTGGCCGTCGCCAGATCGATGTGCCCCGTTCCCCGAACCTGCGCATAGTCGCGTACCCGGCGCAGCAGCCTGTTAGCCACGCGAGGTGTCCCGCGGCACCGCATCGCGATCTCCAGCGCCGCGTCGTCGTCGATCCCCACGTTGATGATCTGTGCCGAGCGGTTCAAGATGATCTTCAAATCTTCATGCGAGTAGAACTCCAGCCGCAGCACCAGCCCCAGCCTTGACCGCAGAGGAGCCGACAGCAACCCGATCCGCGTCGTCGCCCCAACAAAAGTAAATGCCGGAATCTCAAATGAGTGTGTCCGCGCCGATGGCCCCTGCCCCACCATAATGTCCAACCGGCAATCTTCCAGCGCCGAATACAGCAGCTCTTCCAGCGCCGGCTGCAGCCTGTGAACTTCATCCACAAACAGCACCTGCCGCGCCTGCACGTTCGTCAATATCGCCGTCAGGTCGCCCTTGATCTGCAGCGTCGGCCCCGATGTCTGCTGAAACGCCGCATCCATCTCATTGGCGATAATCGTTGCCAAAGTCGTCTTGCCCAAGCCCGGAGGCCCATAGAGCAGGATGTGATCCAGCGCCTCGCCGCGCGCCCGCGCCGCTGCAATCGCAACCGCCAGATTCTCTTTCACCTTCGGCTGCCCAATAAATTCCTGCAACCGCTGAGGCCGCAGCTTCAGCTCAACTTCTTCTTCGCCCTCCAGTGGCCCACCGGCCACCAGACGCGCCCGCTCTTCCTGATTTCCAGCCATCCAGCGATGTTATATCTGCCGCCTCAATGCGGCAACGCTGTTCACCGAACCATAAACCTGAAGTGTCATCCTGAACGAAGTGAAGGCCCCCCGCTCACTTCAAATATTACGTGCCGCCCATAAGCTTCTCAACCGACTCACCCATCAAATTGGGAACGCACGGGCGGCCCATATTCGCCCGCAGTTGGCGGATGTGGGAGAATCAATCAGCACGGGACCCACTTTTACGGAAAGAACGAATGAGAATCGGCGTTTTACTCTTCATTTTTGCAGCGACCCTCGCAGCCAGCGGCGAGGACCCCGCCGCACCGAAGTTGCCACACTTTGCGGACTACCCCGTCAGCGAGAAATGGGTTGGCGGCGCGGCCCCGATAAAGTTTCAAACCAGCGCAGACCGAAAGTACAGAACACAATTCAGAATCGCGCGACAGCATCCGCCAAATTTTGCCGGGCACTACAGCGTCGCCACATGGGGATGCGGAACCCAGTGCATCGAAGGTGGGATAGTCGATCTCGCTACTGGCCAACTGATCACTTTGCCTTACCCACGAATGAAAGATCGTTGGGAAACATGGTCATTTTGTCAGAGCGCATGGCGCTGGTCCGACGACGAGTCCGATCTTGGTAATGACATCGAAACCCGCCCAGACAGCAGATTGATCATTCTGCATTGCGCAGACGCCTACAAGGCAGATGGACTCTATGCACACACCTTCTATTTCGTATTCGAGAACAGAAGATTCCGCAGGATTGCTGATCGAATTGGAGACGAGCGCGTCAATTAAGCAGAGCACGGGTACTCTAAGCGGAACGCCCTCTGTTGGCGAATGTGGGAGGCGCCTCTAATCCGCGATCCACTTGTAGTAGTTTTCCGTCTTCGCCCGCACCCGTCCCAGCGCCTGCTCTAAAAAGCCGCGCACCTTCGCGTCCCCATACCGCTCCCACTTATTTGCCGAGTAATAAATCCCCGCCCAGTTCACCACGTTGGCGCATTCCGCGTTGTGTGGCACCGCCATCTTCAACAACCGGCACCGCTCCCGGAAGAATTCATCCGCATCCTTGTTCCACCCCGCCTCCGGCACCCGCACCAGAAACCCTTCCAGCTCACTCACCAGTCGCAGCGCCTCTTCCTTCTTCATCGGTTCTCATCTGCTCCTGAGTGACGCTCCGTTAAATGTTTCATGCCGCGTCATCCTCCCCATCTCCAGCCTTGCGCAGCTTCCGGAACTGATCAATTTCAACTTTCCCTTCCGGAAACACGGCAACAATCTGCAGTTTCCCGCCCATTGCTTTGATCATGCTCTGCAAAGTGCTGACGTACATATCCGCACGCCTCTCCATCTTGGAGACTGCGGCCTGCTTGATTCCCAACAGCTTTCCCAGATGCTCCTGTGTCATCGCTCGGGCTTCGCGCACTTCGTCCAGAGCCATCTCAGCCATATCCTTGCGGGCCTTGGCCTCGGCACGCGCCCGGACCTCAGGCTTCATCTTGGCACGCAGAGTATTAAAGTTTTTCGCCATCGGATTCCTCCAACTCTTGTAAATGCTTATCGAACAAATCATCGGCAACCGGCACATACCGGTCGTACCATCCTGCATCGCCCGTTTTGTCTCCGCCCACCAGCAGGATGGCCGAGCGCCTCGGGTGAACCTTGCGGTCAATCTCTTCCTGCTCCTGTTCGTCAAGCGAGTTCCACCATTGCTCAAACTCATCGGTGTACTCCACGTTCCATGCCATAGAAGGAATATAATCTCCAAGGAATAATGCGTCAATCTTTAAACCCTACCCCCTCGCACCCTCCATGCGTTAAACTCAATCTTCCAACTCTGGAGTCGTCTGTATGCTGCGTCGCTTGACCATTGCCCTTATTCTGCTCGCCTCTTTTTCAGTCTTCGCGCAAAAACGTCCATTCACCTTTGAAGACATGATGAATCTCAAGCGCATCGGAGACTTCACCGTCTCTCCCGATTCGCGTTGGGTCACCTTCACCGCCATCGATGTCTCGCTCGCCGAAAACTCCCGCCGGGCGCACCTCTGGATCGTGCCCATTACCGGCGGCGAACCTCATCGCCTCACCGAACCCGGACAGGGAAGCGAAGACCGTCTGCGCTTTTCACCCAATGGCAAACAGGTTCTCTACACCGCCGTCCGCAACGGAGCCGCGCAGCTCTACCTCCAGTCATTTCATGACGAGACCGGAACCCTCATCGGCTCTCCGCGTCAGCTCACTAACATCTCCACTGACGCCGACGGCGGCACTTGGTCGCCCGATGGCACTCAGATACTTTTTCTCTCCTCCGTCTGGCCTCACTGCCTTGACGATGCGTGCAACAAGGCAAAAGACGACGACGCCGCACAGTCCAAGGTGAAGGCCAAGGTCTTCGACCACCTCTTCTACCGGCACTGGAACGCCTTTGACAGCGGCAAGCGTTCCCATCTCTTCCTCCTCAGCCTCAACTGCGACTCTCCGCAGGCTTGCGTCCCTCGCGACCTCACGCCCGGAGATCATGACGTTCCGCCCTTTTCACTCGGCGGGCAGGATGAGTACCAGTTCTCGCCCGATAGCCATGAGATCGCCTTCACCTCCAATGTTGACAAGGTGGAAGCCATCTCCACCAACAGTGATGTATTCACTCTCTCGCTCATCGATCCAGTCGCCCGGCCCCGGAATCTTACGGCGGCCAACAAAGGCTCAGACTCTACCCCGCTCTACTCGCCTGACGGAAAGTACATCGCCATCCGTTCGCAATTCCGCGCCGGATACGAGAGTGACCGCTTCCGCCTCCAGTTGATCGAGCGCGCCACCGGAAAAATCATCAACCTCACCGAAGGCTTTGACCGCTGGGTTGAATCCGTCGCCTGGGCGCCCGACTCCTCGCGCCTCTTCATCACCGCCGCTGATGCCGGCGAAGCGCCCATCTACAGCGTCGATCTCTCCGGAACCGCCGCGCCGCGAGAGCTCGTGCGCGGCTATAACGACTCGCCCACTCCCACCGCGGACGGCAAGACTCTTGTCTTCTCGCGCAACTCCGTTCGCTTCCCTAATGAGCTCTTCACCATCTCCAGCGCCGAGCCCGCCGTCGCGCCGCCGGACGCAGCAGTCAAGCCTCGCAGCTCAGCGAAAAATAAGACTCAGGCGCAACGGCTGGTTTACTCCGAGAAAGACGAGGCCATTGCCGCACCCTCCGCCGAGCATCAACTCACGCACATCAATGACGCGGTTCTCTCCCGCGTCCAGATGCAGCCCGTCGAGTGGTTCTGGTTCACCGGAGCTGAGAAGAAACAGGTCGAGGGATTCATGCTGAAGCCGCCAGACTTCGATCCCTCGCGCCGTTATCCCGTCAAGTTCCTCATCCACGGCGGCCCGCAAGGCGCATGGGGAGACGATTGGAGCTTCCGCTGGAACCCCAATCTCTTCGCCGCCTCCGGCTATGTCGTCATCATGATCAATCCACGCGGCTCTACCGGATACGGCCAGCAGTTCGTAGACGATGTGAATGGAGACTGGGGCGGACGCCCATTTGACGATCTCATGCTCGGACTCGACTACGCCGAGCAGCACTACAACTTCATTGACCGCGACCGCGAGTGCGCTCTCGGAGCCAGCTACGGCGGCTATATGGCCAACTGGATTCTAGGACACAGCGACCGCTTCAAGTGCATCGTCTCCCATGACGGCATGTTCAATCCTGAGAGTGCCTATGGCACCACCGAAGAACTCTGGTTCAATGAGTGGGAGTTTGCCGGAACTCCTTGGACCAATCGTGCGCTCTACCGCCGCTGGTCGCCCGCGCTCGCCGCGCCCAACTTCAAAACTCCAACCCTCGTCATCCACGGACAGCTCGATTACCGTCTCGACGTAAGCGAAGGCTTCCAGCTCTTCACTACCTTGCAGCGTCTCAACGTTCCCAGCCGCATGCTCTACTTCCCGGACGAGGGACATTGGGTCCTCAAACCGCAAAACGGACAGCTCTGGTACAAGACCGTCACCGAATGGATCGACTGGTTCATCGGCGTTCCGGGCAAGCATCCCCAGGATGTGCCTCCCGGCCTCGACTGATTGCCGCAACCATTAACGAAACAGGCACCCATCACTGGGTGCCTGTTATCTTTTCAGCCAATCTTTCCGAAACTCCCTCAACTGTTAACCAGTGTCTAACATCCCACTTTCTAACGATTACCCGCCTGGTTAATCCTTGCTTGCCTCATGCGTCTCCGGTGCGGGCGTCATCAGTGACTGTCTCTGCGCCGTTCTCATGTCCTGCGCCGAAAGATGCGCGCCTCCCAGCAGCAGCAGTCCTGAGAAAAAGGCCCAGAAAATCAGCGTTACCGAGACATAGAACGGTCCGTAGGACTCGTGGAAGTCCAGCAGCGGCAGGCACACCACGTAGATCTGCTTTGCAACCTCCCACGCCACGCCCGTTACGATTGCCGCCGGCAGCACCGCTTTATACGGCACTTCTCCATTCGGCAGTAGCCAGTAAATCAAAAAGAAAATCAGTACGCTCGCGATCATTCCAAAAACCTTCAACGCTATGTACTGAATTGTCGTATTGATCTGGTTCACCATCGAGAACAAAACTCCATTCCCAACGTGATCGCCCACCCAGGCCTGTGCCTGTGCAGCCGGAGCCCATACTCCCGCCGTGCCCGCCACGCTCAGCAGTGCCAATACGCCGCAGCACAGCGCCAGTCCCAATGACACAATCTGGTTCATCAGGTAATTGCGCGACTTGAAGCCCCACACCGAGTTCAGCGCCACTTCCAGCGGCTCAAACACTCCCGTGCAACTGATGAACAGCATCACAATCGAGAACAGTTGAATCTTGTGGCCGGTCGCCATCTTCCCCAGCTCGCCGATAATGTAATCCTGGTTGCTCGGCAGATACGCCGCGAGCATGCGCTTGATTGCCGACACCATCGCGGGCGAATGGAAGGTGCGCCGGCTGATCGTCAGCAGCAGAACCGCTGCCGGAAAGAACGATAAGATTGCGTTTGCCGCCACGGAAAATGCGTACGTGTGAACTTCCGTCGTCCCAAGGTATTTCAAGGTTGACCAGCCGTTGCGCCGCAATGTCTGCAGCATGGAACTGCGCAGTTGTTCAATGGGGTCGCTGGCGGTGGTAGTAACTACGGGCGTCACGGCCGCAGCCGTAACAGTGGAGGTGCTATCGCTTGTCATCATGACTACTCTCTATTGTAACGAAACCAGCTCACCGATTTCAGTTTGACCTCCTCTTGAAACACCTGAGTTTGTCTTGCAAAAGCAACAATCCAGTCAAAACCCTCCTTTTATGGGAGTTTTATCGCGTTATCTGCTTCTCCAGGAAACATTTGCTTGCCAAGCAGAGTAGGTTGGGGTACATATTTCATGCTGCTGAATTGCTATTCAGTCAGCACTTCTGTGGCAGTGCAGTGAAGGTACAGAGTTGATGTGCAGTCGTCGGCGCAGCATTCAAGTCCGGATTCCAATGTCTTTTCGCAACGCGATCTGTTTTCGTGTGGACAGAAAAGATGATGGAATCCGGATTTGTTGTTGAGTCGCTTCACGCTGAAACCTGCAGGCGTATCGTGCGGGTGGATTCATGAATACTGTTTTTCTTGCCGATGTGAAAGGAGTAGGTCGTGAAAGAGAAGGGAACGGTCAAGTGGTTTAATGGAGCCAAAGGGTACGGCTTCATTCAGCGTAGTACGGGGGAAGATGTCTTCGTACATTATTCAGTCATTCAGGAAAATGGGTATCGCACCCTGAACGAAGGCGAAGCTGTCGAGTTCGAGTGCGTAACGGGGCCGAAGGGGCTTCAAGCTCAAAACGTGAGCCGAGGGTAATCACAATCAACACCTTGAGAATGGGACCCTTATCCCCCAAGGGTCCTTTTCATTGATGGCGGCAATCTTTCCATTTGCAGCTCAGTTCAATTCCAGTGAAACCAAGTCTCCCGCAAGATTTCCTTTACGCTTGTAATTAATTGACGCTGACGGTCCGCTCCATCCACAGTCGAAACGTTCCACTCCAATCAACGTGGCATTGTTGCGGTCGGCTACGTCGATCTTCCATTCGCGCCCGGCGGATTCAACTGTAAGCGTTGCGCCCGCCGTGGACGGGCACGCGACACCGACGATTCGGCCTTTCATGTACTCCACCTTTCGCTTGTCGGGCGCGGCGCTGGCACTCTTGCTGCGAGCTTCGGCGGCTTCATCTTCAGCAATTGCCTCTTGCAGGTTGTCATACTTACTGGGCTTCGCAACCGCTTCCGGTTGCCGTCCGCCCGCCTGCCATTGCCGAGCCAGTTTCCCCTGTTTGTCGAGTTCGTTCAACAACAAACCAGCTTCGGCCGTGACCGCGGAGTCATTTCCCGCGCGCGCATACAGCATCAGGTTGCGCGCTGCCTCCTGGTTGCCAGTGGCGTCAAAGGCGCGCGCCAGGTTCAGGTAATAGCGATCATTGCGCGGACGCAACCCCGAGGCGCGCTGCAGATTCGCCAACGCCGGCTTCACGGCCTTGTCGCTTAACTGTGCTACCCCGAGCAACTCCAATGCGGCCGCATAGTTCGGGTCGCGCCGCAGCGCCTCGTGCAGTTCTGCTCCCATGCGAACTTCAGCCGACTCGAAGTGAATCGTGTTCTCGTCTCCCTGGTTCACCCAGCGCGCATACAGGTAATGCATCGTCGCATCGGAATCATCCAGTTCCAGCGAGCGCCGGATGTGTTCCACCGCATTGTCCAGATCATGACGCTGCAGAAACGCCCATGCCAGCGAGCGATGCACCACTGCGCTCTGCTGATTCTGTTGCATGAATGCCACCAACTCCTTTAACGTGCGCTCTCCATCTGGACCGAAAAGTGACAGGTCGGCCTTGAGCGCATACACATCGGCGGTAGAAACCTTCCGCGACTGGAACAGACCGCTCTCAACCTTCGGCGCCGGCATCTTCCGCGTCACCAGTTTTCCAAGAGACTCGCGCACCTCCCGGTCAAGGTCTGCCGGACTGATGGAAAAGGTTTCGGCTAACGCGCGCTCGGGTGTTGCGCCGCGCCCCTGCACGGCATTCAGATAGGCCCCGGCCTGCGCCAGTTGGCTGCTGTCGATCAGCCAACGAACCAGCGCCCAGGATTCAGCCTCAAACGCACCCACTTGACTTGCAGGAAGTTGCGCCGGGTCGCCGGCCGTCAACTTCGCCATCGGAATCCAATCGGCGGCCTGAGGCATCACCATTCCCGTCGGAGGTACGCCCAATTCCATCTGCTCGCCGCTGAAACGTATTCCTGCCAGATAGCTGGCAATTCCGTGATCAAACCAAGGCTGCGCGCGCGGATAGTTGTCTTCCAATGTGAGCGTGGCGATGGAACGCGCGGCTTCGGTCCACGGCTCTGGCTGCGAAAGATCGGCCTTAACGTAACGGGCAATCGGAGTGCGGGTTAACGTCGATAAAGTTGCTGCGTTGCTGACGGTCGCGTGAGTCGCCATCACTCGCAGCGGTGTGGCGAAGGTCAGGTCTTTGCGATGAAAAATTTCCTTGTACACGGCGATGATTCGTTCGCCGCGCAGTGCTGCCTCGCGCGCGCCCCGTTCATCCTCGGAGTAGCTGGTGAGATGTTCGGTCTGAACCGCGAACCATTGTTGTGCAGGGGATGTCGATGTGAGTGTCAGTAACAGCGGCAGCAACAACAACCATCGCGCGCGCATGGCAGCTTCGTCCTCCGGTGCCGGACTGCTCCGGCTATTCCTTTTGGATGCTGCCTCTTCCGGCTCAGGCGCAGCAGAGTTCGGAGAGCAGCAATCGTTGCTGGGCCGTTGGGCGATCAAACTCCAGGCCAACGCGGAATCCCTGGCGCCGCGCCACCACCGCTCCCAGGCAGAGCTGGCCTCCGTCGCCGGGCAGCCGCAAACAGAGCACCACCGAGCTTCCCGACGGCAGTTCGCTGGTCAAAGTGAGTCCGGCTCCGCCAAAGGAAAGATCGCGGGTGCGGGCCTGGATAATCACGCGCTCCCCCGTGGTGCGCAGTGCGAGCACCCGTGCCCGCATATCCAGCGGACGGCGGGTAAAGAGTCGGCTGGCATGAGTCATCTGTTTCTTGCTGCATCCGCTAACGATGGTCGGGGTCGGCATGTTGTGTCGTCTCCAATCTTGTAATCGCCCAGCGCGCGTGTTCGGCTACGGCCGGGTCTGGATGCTCTGCCAGTTCACGTAATCGTGGCAGATGGTTTTGGTCGCCGCTGTTGCCCATGGCAATGGCGGCGCTGCGCAATAATCCCTTGAGTTTGGCGCGTTTCACCGGCGTTCCCCGGAATACGCGCCGGAACTCATCTTCGTTCATACCTGAAATCCACTGCAATGAGGGATTGACGACTTCGGTACGCGGCGCAAAAGCCGGGTCGCCAGAGGCCACCGCGCGACGATTCCACGGACACACATCCTGGCAGATGTCGCAGCCGAAAAGATGCCGTCCCATCTTATCGCGCAGATCCGTGGCAACGGAGCCGCGCTGTTCAATGGTGAGATAAGAGATGCATCGCGTTGCGTCAAGCTGTCGCGGAGCAATAAACGCCTGCGTCGGACAGGCGTCCAGGCAGCGCGTGCAGGAGCCGCAACAATCCGCTGCGGGAAGATCCGGCGGAAGCCCATGTGAGCTGAGAATGACTCCCAGAAATAGCCATGAGCCGAACTTCTGATTCAGGATGCAGGCATTCTTGCCCGTCCACCCAATTCCCGAGTGTTGCGCTAGCACTCGTTCCACCACCGGCCCGGTATCCACGTAACACCAAGTACGCGGCGCGGGATGGCCTTCGCCCGCAATGCGCTCCACCATGCGCCTCTCCACGCGACGCAGACGCGCCAGCAGCAGTTCGTGATAATCGGACTCGAGAAATGCATAACGCGAAATCCAACCGCGCTGCGTCTCCATGCATTCCGTGGAGTAAGGCGTCGCGGAATTGTAGTTAGCCGCGCAGACCACAACCGAGCGCGCCCAAGGTGCAACGTTACCCAGCGCCGCCCGCTTCAGTTCTCCCGCGTCATTGGTTCGCGCCAGATACTTCATCTCGCCATGAAAGCCTGACTCGATCCAGGCTGGGAAGTAGTTGAGTTCGCCGAGCGGCGCAGCCGGAGCAATGCCTGAGAGCGTAAAGCCCTCATCGAGCGCCGTCTGTTTGACCCACTCCGCAAGCAAAGACATAGCCACCCCGGCCACGAGATAAAAGTGTAGCGGAAGCGCGCTCAACTCGTGATCCATTTCCGGTTCTGCAAAAGAAAAGCCCCGCACGGATGCGGGGCGAAGAACGAAATGAAGCGAATGCTAAATTCCCAGCTTCTTGACTTCGTCGTTGTAGTACTTGTGGTAGAGAATATTCCATTCCGGACTGCCTTCAGGAATGATGCGGTTCTGGCTCTCGATCTTGAAACGCGCTGCTTTGTCCAGTTTCTCTTCGCTTACCAGCAGCTCTTCCAGAATGCGCCGCAATTCCTGCCGAATATCGTCGTAGCCCTCCAGGAATTCAACTTCCTTCAGGCTGGCGAGCTGTTCGGTGGATGCCGAGGCGAGCTTGTTGAGTTTTTCGCGAGACAGTCTCATAGCACCGCCTTGTATTTGCGCACCAGTTCGTTCTTTACCCGCTTGAACATCTCCTGGTAGTTCGCGCCGCGATTGCGCATTTCGTCCGAATACGCTTCAAGAATCACGCGTACTTCGTCATTGATGCGGTCTTCAAGGCTCAACTCTTCGACCATTGAGCTCTGGACGCGCTCCGTGACTTTCTCGGGCTCGTGCGTTTGAATGAAATGATTGTCTTGCAGCCGTTTGACCACTTGCCGGGCCAGGTAGCCCACGTATTCTTTCGAAAAGAGCATGATTGTGTGTGTCGAATTTAGCGCTGTAAACACCAAATTTTAACACATCGCGAACTCACCTCGCCGAAAGCGGCAGATCAGGAGATCGGGGAGAGGCTGAATGCGGTGCCTTCCGAATTTCCGGGGCCATTCATTTGATACACGGAACCGTGGTAGTTGGTGTAGAAGCAGCGGCCATTGTCGGTGCCGCAGCTCGTGTCCGCGATGCTTGCGCCCACCGGAGCGGTTTTGACCTCGTAGCCGGTACTGCCATCCCCTGCCGGAGGTGTGCAGTTCATGTAGAAGTTGTACCCGCTCTTGACTCCGCTGGAGAGCTGAACGTCAATCAGGTCGGCGGCTGTCGAGTTGACCGGACCATTGCCCATCGGAGGTCCAAGGTAGCTCAATTGGCAGGCGTAGGTTCCCAGGTCCGGATAAACCTGAAGGTAGCCGATCTGTGCGGAGTTGACGGCCCTCAGCGACTGCACGGCTGAAGCCTCATTGGCCGCAACTCGAGCGCGCAGAAGGTTCGGAATCGCAATCGCAGCAACAATGACGATGATTCCCACGGCAATGAGCACTTCCAGAATGGTGAAGCCCCGCTGCGTCCTCATCGATCCTCGTTGCTCCAATACGCACTTGCTCATGATCAACTCTCGTCCTCCATTCAAGCTACGTACCTACCCTGGCCGAGTCAATGGATTGATACGCTTAACGGGGTTACCGGAGTAGCAGCACCAGCGTGTCCGCCCCGCTTCGCATCAAGGCCAATAACGGCTGGCCGGAGCACGAAATGAAGTCCAGACAAACAAAATCGAACTCCGCCAGCGCTCCATCGTGTCCTGCCTGCAGCGCCGGAGTATCATGAGCCAAACCAAGCGCCGCGTTCCGAAAGCTTGTCTGGAGAGTTGCAGCAGCGCCATTCATTTGTTAGAAATGCAGAACGATGTTAGAAGACCTGACCAGCATTCACGACGACATGAACGCGTTCACCCAGGGGCTGGGGCTGCGCCGATTCCACGGCTACATTCCTGACGAGATGCCCAGTGTGCTCTGGGATGGCGAGGACGTTACCGAAAGCTGGAAGGATTTTGTAGAACTTGCGCGCGCATCCGGAGCGCCGTTCCTCACCATGAACACGGTGCAACTCGAGGCCGACGACGTTGACTTCCTGCTCTCGGAGCTCCGTCGCGCCAGCTTCAGCCGTGAAGAAGATATGGAAACCGCGCGCCAGCTCCGCGCCTACTTCGGACGCATCGGCTTCATTCAACTGGGCTTTCCCTTTCAGGGCGTGATGTTTCTCTGCGAGCTTTCCACCGAGTGGTACGAAGGTTACAAGGCTCTTCAGGAGATGGCGGACGATCTCGGCGGCATCATGATCGACGGATCCACCGACGGCCCCGACGATGACGAGCGCTAGATGTGTGCGGGAAGACGTGCGAGGGAAGACGTGCGCTGGATTCCCAGGCTTCCCGATCCCGCGAACCTAGCCCCAGCGGCTGGCCTCGCGCCAGCAGCCGGAGCGGCATCCGTTGCCGCGTACCCGACTTCGACTTCTCCCAAGCGCATCGCCCCCCTGCTTGCCGCCGCCATGGAATTGCCGGAGATTGTCGCCGAACTTCTGGTCGCACGCGGCATTCACTCCGTAGAAGAAGCCAACCGTTTTCTCCATCCCTCCCTCGACCATCTTCACTCTCCCATGGAGATGCTGGGCATGCAGGCGGCTGTTGAGCGCCTGGAGCAAGCCATCGCGCTCCGCGAGCCAATCCTGATCTACGGCGACTATGACGTGGATGGCACCATGGCGACGGTCATTCTAAAGACCGCCATCGAATTGCTCGGAGGCCAGTGTACCTTCCATGTGCCGCATCGCCTGCTGGAGGGCTACGGCATGCGCGACGAGGTAATCGAGCGCGCCGCCGCCGACGGAGTCAAGCTCATCATCAGCGTTGATACTGGTATCCGTGCCTTTGCCGCCGCAGAAACCGCAGAGCGCGCAGGCGTGGATCTGATCGTCACCGATCACCACCTGGTCGCCCAGTCCCTTGGCCTTCCCCGGGCGCTGGCCGTGCTCAATCCCAACCAACCCGGCTGCGGATATCCATGCAAAGACATCTGCGGCGCGGGCGTGGCCTTCAAGGTGGCGCAGGCTCTGCTCGCGCGCGCGGGACGCGAGCGCCTTGTCCCGTCTTTTCTGAAAGTGGTCGCCATCGCGACCATCGCCGATTCCGTGTCCTTGCGCGGAGAGAATCGCGTCTTCGTCTCCCTTGGATTGGAAGGATTGCGCAAGGTCGTCAATCCGGGACTTGACGCGTTGCTTCAGGTCTGCGAACTGGGCCACGGACGCGCCGTGAGCGCCGGCGAAGTCGCGTTCCGCATCGCTCCCAGAATGAACGCCGCCGGACGCATGGACGTCGCCAGTGACGTGGTCGAACTGTTCACCGTCAAAGATCCTGCGCGTGCAAAGGAACTTGCCGAGCGGCTGAACTCCCTGAACTCGGCCCGCCAGCAGGAGGAGCAGCGCATTTCAGATGAGGTGCTGCGTCAGGTGGAGCAGAGCCCGGAGCTTCAAGATGCCGCCTGCCTGGTGGTAGACGGCGAAGGCTGGCACCGCGGAGTAATCGGCATCTGCGCCTCGCGCGTGGTCGAGCGCTTCGCACGCCCGGCGCTGGTCATCGCCCTTGACGGCGAGGAGGCGCACGGCTCGGGACGCTCCACACCGGGATTTCATCTGCTTAACGCGCTCGAAACCGTGCCGGAACTTTTCCTGCGCTTTGGCGGACACGCTCATGCCGTAGGCTTCGCCATGCGCTCCGAGAACGTCCCTGAACTGCGTCGACGCCTCAACGAATACGCGCGGACAATGCTCTCCACCGAAGACCTGCAGCCGGTGCTGGAGTACGACGGCGAAATCACCATGGAGCAGGTGACCCCGCGCTTCTGGGAGTCCTTGCGCGCTCTCCAGCCCTTCGGCATGGGCAATCCGGAGCCGGTCTTCCTTGCGCGCTCTACAACCCTGATGGGAGAGCCCAAGGTGATGCGTGAGAAGCATCTGAAATTCAAGCTGCGTCGTCAGAGCGGAGCACAAACCGGCCTGGCTCGCACTCTTGACGCGCTGGGCTGGCGCATGGCGCATCGCCTGGAGTCGGAACCTGTCGCCGGTGGCGATGAACTCGATCTGCTCTTCCGCATCGAACAGAATACGCACCCTGATTTCGGCGGCGGCCTGCAACTGGTGCTCGCGGATTTCCGGCGCGCGCAGGTTGCAGCCGCCAACTCCGCATCTGGCAATCACTCCGGTTGATCATTGTTGAGAGACCATAAAAAGACTATGAAACATCGGGAGTTCCGTCATGCGCGACTCATCTCAACTATCGGAGGAAACTCAGGAGACGCTTGCACTACTGAAGATTGTGGCGCTGGGCAATCAGGAAGTGGCTGCTGGCAAAGTTAAGCCAGTGGCGGACGTGGCGGCCCGTCTGCGTGCAAAGAGAGCAAACCGCTGATGACAAGATCGTCGGCCATGTTTGCTTCCATCTTCACGGCAGTGAACTGTATTGGCTAAGCCAGTCGACTGAAGCAGAGCGAATCGAAATTCTCCAACGCCGTCTTCGAAAAGGCCCTCGGAATTCGCGCAACCTTTCGCGGCATAAACACCATTAAGAAACTGGCGGCAAAGTATCCGGCCTAGCGTGGCCGTGTGAGTTCGTCGTTTCAATTCGTAACACTGCAATGGATGCGGCTGGTGGGGCGGCTCGCGTACACTGGTTAGAAATGTCCGTCTCCATCCCGCGTCTGCGAATCTGGTTTGCCGTCTTGGCCTTGGCCGTCGTGTCGGTGGTGGCAGGATTTTATCTGTACGCCCGCTTCCAGTTGCGCCTCGCGCTCAAGAATCTCCCTGCCAAAATTGGAATCGAAATCCAGCAGACTTCCGAAGGCTTTTCGCTCTCCAAGAGCGAAGGTGGACGGACCATCTTCACCATTCACGCCTCCAATGTCGTCCAGTACAAGGAGGGTGGACGCGCTCATCTGCAGAACGTCAACATCATCGTCTATGGACGCAACTCAGATCGCTTTGACCAGATTTACGGCAATGATTTCGACTACGACCAGAAGGCCGGAACCGTCGTTGCCAAAGGCGAAGTCCATATCGACCTCGAGGGCAACTCCGAAGGTCACAAGCTTGACGACCAGTCTCCGCCGCGCGAGATGAAGAATCCCATTCACCTTTTGACCCAGGGCATGACCTTCGACCAGAAGACAGGCCTTGCCGAAACCGATGGCCTCGTCGAGTTTCGCGTGCCGCAGGCTTCCGGAACCGCCCACGGCGCGACCTACAACACCAAGGACAATGAGCTGACGATGCACTCCGCGGTGGATGTTCAAACCGAAGGCAAGCAGCCAACGCACATCCAGGCTGAGCACGGAACCTTTACCAAGGATCCCCGCGTGCTGGTCATGACCTCCGCCGAGCTGACAAGCCGCCAGCGCAAGATTCTGGCAGACTCCGCGACCCTGGATCTCGCCGAAGATAACTCAGTGCAGTTCGTTCACGCCCTTGGCAACGTGCGCATGAGCGATTCCGAAGGTGTGCAGGTGCGTTCGCCGCGTGCTGAGTTAAAGCTCGGCGCCAGCAACGCCATGGAAACCGCGTGGTTCTACGATGGCGTCGATCTGGAATCCACCAAGCAGGCCGCCACCGGACACTCCGGCGAGATGGTGCTGCACTTTGTATCCGCTCCTGCCGTCGCCGGCAAGGGCAGCACGCAGGCCGGCGGCTCCGAGTCGTATGTCAAGACCATCGACGCGATTCACGCGGTCACACTACACCGCGCCCCGCCGCAGACCGGCAAGAATCCTCAGGCAGTCTCGATCACTTCAGACGCCATGACCTTCAATCTCACCGATGGGCGACTCTTGAATTCGGCTCAAACCCTGGGACCTGGGCAGGTGGTGATGAAAGCCGCCGCGCCCAAGAACGCAGGTGAACAGACGATCATCGACGCACGCCGTTTCACTGCCGAGTTCGGCGAGCAGAACCAGTTGAAAACCGTACACGGAACCGGCGCCGTCAAGGTCACCAGCATCGCTCCGGGAGCGCCCAACAAGGTGAGCACCAGTGACACAATGGTCGCGCAACTCACCCCCGGTGGCGAGGTGACAAGCGTCATTCAGGAAGGAAACTTCCGCTACAAGGAAGCGCAAAGCTCCGCCAACGAACTCGGAGGCCGCATCAGCTCTGCCGAACGCGCCACCTATTCGCCCCAGGATGACTCGCTCACCCTTCTCGGAAATCCCCGGATCGTAGATGGCGGCATGACCGTAACCGCCGACAGCATACGGATGCTGCGCCGCAACGGCGAGGCTTTCGCCGTGGGCAAGGTGAAGACCACCTATAGCGAGCTGAAGTTGCAGCCAGACGGCGCATTGCTGGCCACCGCCGATCCCATCCATGTCACCTCTCACGCCATGAATGCCGTGCAACTTACCGGATTGGCTCATTACACCGGCAACGCGCGCCTCTGGCAGGGCTCCAACATCGTGGAGGCTCAAACCATCGACTTTGACCAGAAGGCCCGCACCATCGTCGCCATCGGAGACCGCAATCGCCCGGTCAGCAGCGTCTTTCTGCAGGTGGATGCCGCAGGCAAAGCCACCACCATGTTGGTGACCGCGCCGAAGCTGAACTACGCCGATAGTGACCGCCAGGCGCGCTACTCCGGAGGCGTGACCGCCCATAGTGAAGACGGGGTGATGACCGCCGCCGATGCGGTCGTTTTCCTGAATGCCGCCAGTGCCTCACGCACCGCAGGTCCCAGCCAGCTTGACCACATCATCGCCACCAGGCACGTCCTTGTTCAGCAGCAGGATCGCCGCGCCCAGGGTGAGAAGCTGGTATACACCGCTGCCACCGGAACCTATGTGATGACTGGCGGCGCTCCCATGCTCAGCGATCCCGTCAACGGCACCACCCGTGGCGATTCGTTGACCTTCTACAGTCACGATGATAGGGTGGTCGTCGAGGGCAATGGTTCTTCCCGAACCGTGACCCATACCCACGTTTCCCACTAATGCAGACGCTTTCCACTGAAGAAATTGGCAAATCGTATCGCGGTCGCCGCGTCGTCAATGGCGTATCCCTTACGGTCAATCGCGGCGAGGTCGTGGGACTGCTCGGCCCCAACGGCGCAGGCAAAACCACAAGCTTTTACATGATCGTCGGCCTCATACCGCCTGACACCGGGCGTGTCATGATTGGCGACACGGACATCACCGATGTTCCCATGTATCTGCGCGCGCGCAACTACGGCATCAGCTATCTTCCGCAGGAGGCATCGGTCTTCCGCAAGTTGACCGTAGAGGAGAACATCCTCGCCGTGCTGGAAACGCAGAGCTCAACCTTGCAGGAGCGCCGCACGAAAGCCGAGAACCTGCTCGACCAACTTGGCCTCGCGCACATCCGCAAGAACAAAGGCTACGCGTTGAGCGGAGGTGAGCGCCGCCGCGTTGAAATCGCCCGCGCTCTCTGCATCAATCCCACGTTCATTCTGCTCGATGAGCCATTCAGCGGCATTGACCCGATTGCCGTGCTCGATCTTCAGAAGATCATCTTCACCCTCAAAGAGAGCGGAATCGGAGTCTTGATCACCGATCACAATGTCCGTGAGACTCTTTCGGTCACCGACCGAGCCTACATCATCAACGACGGCCGCATCTTCCGCACCGGAACGCCCGAGCAGTTGGGCAACGATCCAGAGGTAAAAAGGGTTTACCTGGGCGAGAGTTTCACTTTGGTCTAGCCGTTCTCTTAAGGCAAAACACTAGCTCATAGCATTTTCATTGCCGAACCCCCATGTAGAACGGAACTTTCTGGTTTAGAATCAGGGTGGGAAATCTCCCCTCATTACTGGTGCATGGTATTTCTGCAGACAAAGCTGAACCTGAAAGTCACTCAACGCCAAATCCTTACTCCCGGATTGGTGCAGATGGTCAGTGTCCTCGCGCTCAACAAGCTCGAGCTCAAGGACATGATTAACGAAGAAATGGTCGAAAACCCGGTACTCGACGAGTACCTGGAAACCGTACCGACCATCGACGAGATTGCCGCCCGTGAGGAGCAGCGCGAGCGCGATAGCGCCGCCGCAGCCACCGAAGACCAGCCCGTCACCACGCCGGAGGAGCGCGATCCCTTTGAGGAAGTCGACTTCGGCTCGTTCTTCAATGACTATCTTGACCCTGGGTACCGCAGCAATACCGAGCTCGAATCGATCGAAAAGCCATCGTTTGAGAACTTTCTCTCCAAGCCAACCACTCTCACCGATCACCTGATGTGGCAGCTCGGAGCCATGCACGTGAAAGATGACGTGCTGGCCGCCGCTGAACTCATCATCGGCAATCTCAGCGATGACGGCTACCTCCTGGCGACCGACGAAGAGTTGCTGAAACTGGCTGACGGTTCCATATCCGTCCTGGAGGGCGGAGCGGCGCTGGCCGCGGAACTAAAGGAAGCAGGACTGGCGGCCGATCCCGAAGCCGCGGAACGTCCCAAGCTGGTACCCAAGCCGGAGCTTCCCTGCAAGGCTCTGTTTGGCCGTGATGCGCTGCATGAGGCCCTCGACATGGTTCGCCAGATGGACCCCATGGGTGTGGCCGCCCGCGACCTCCGCGAATGCCTGCTGGCTCAACTCAAAGACCTTCAGCGCATCCATGATTACCGTGGCGGTGAGCCCGATATGCCGGAGCTGCTGGAAGATACCATGGTCATCGCCGACAAGCATCTGCACTTGCTCCAGAACAAGCAGATCCGCGAAATCGGCCGCGCCATGAGCAAAAGCATGGAGCGCATTGAGCGCTGCGTGGCTCTCATTCGCACCCTCGACCCCAAGCCGGGCTTACGCTATAACGTTCCCGAAACGCGCCTGATTGAGCCCGACGTAGCCATCATCAAGCAGGGCGACGAGTACCTGGTGGTGATGAACGATGAGGACATGCCGCAGCTCCGCCTGAATCCGACTTACAAGAAGCTGCTCAGCAAAGACGGCAATGAGAAAGATGTCCGAACCTACGTCAAAGAGCGTTACAAGTCGGCCATCCAGCTCATCAAGAACATCGAGCAGCGCAAGCAGACCATTCTCAAGGTCTGCTACGCCATCATCGGACGCCAGACCGAATTCCTCGACTTCGGCATCGACTACCTGAAGCCGATGATGATCAAGGAAGTGGCGGAAGAGATCGGAGTGCATCCTTCCACGGTGAGCCGCGCCGTTGCCAGCAAGTACGCGCACACACCCCAGGGAGTATTCGAGCTCCGCTATTTCTTCAGCGAAAGCGTCAACGGCCCCGAGGGCGGAGCCACTTCGTTGCTGATTCTGAAACGCCGGGTAAAAAAGCTGATTGAGGAGGAAGATTCCTCGCGGCCTCTCACCGATGAGCAGATCACCCGTATCCTGCAATCTCAGGGAATCAATGTGACGCGGCGCACGGTGGCAAAGTACCGCGAAGACATGAAAATCCCCAGCACCCATCAGCGGCGGGTCAGAAAGTAAATACCTTGCCTTCCCGGATGCAGAATACTGGCAGCGCCTCTCCACATCTGATATAACCAAACGCCCATGGTGTTTTCATGGCGCGAGCGGGGGCGCGTGCCTCCGTGTTCCGCTTCAGGGCCGGCACTTTTCAGCCGATATATTTATCGGCTTGGCTCTGAACAATCAACCAGCATCAAAGCGCTGGAGGGTCCCAGGAGGGGAATTCGAATGATCGTGGACTACACCGGAAGGCAATTCGACATCACTCCCAAGATTCGCAAGGAAGTGGAAGCAGGACTGGCGAAGCTTGTAAAGATTGTGGGCGATAACTGCACCAGCAAAGTCATTCTCACCGCGGAGAAACAGCGCCGCATAGCCGAAATCACCCTGACCCGTCGCACCAGGAAATTCGTCGGTCACGGCGAAGCCACCGACGTTCTTGTCGCCATCGATGAGGCTTTGGAGCACATCGAGAAACAAGCGCTCAAACTGAATACGCGCAAGCGCGACGTAAAGCGCGCAGAAAAGCCAACCTGGAAGCGCGAGGCCCCAGAGGCTGAGTTGCCGATCGCCGTCGGAACCACGGCGGTAACGGCTGTCCCCTTGGTGGTGCACAAATTTCCCGCCAAGCCCAAGATGACCGAGGCCCACCTGGTCAAGAGCCAGGAATCGGTCGCCCTGCAGCCCATGACCATTGAAGAGGCCGTCAAGGAGTGTGAGTTCCGGGACCGCGGAGTATTTATTTTTCGCGATAAAAAAGGCGTCGTCCGTGTGCTGCATCGGCGCAAGGACGGAAAGCTCGAACTGATCGAAGTCCCATAAACAGCTTTTCCTAAGAAATCAGAATCGCGCGCCCTACCCTTCCGTCCCTCTTTTGGGCGGAGGGTGGGGCTTTTGATTTTGCGTAACTGCGTCCATCAGCTCTGGCCTCTTCCTCCTGATCGCCTCCTGCTGCTACATTACCCATATGGCCCGCAACGCTCGAAAAGCCAGCTCACCGCAGCCCCATGTACCTCCTCCAGAGCTGGAGCGCAAAGCTGCGGGCCCAAGGGCCAGACTGGTGATGATCACCGGGCTGAGCGGATCCGGCAAGATCACTGCGTTAAAAGTCTTCGAAGACATGGGTTATTACTGCGTGGACAACCTCCCCGCCGAACTGATCCCCAGCTTCGCCCAGCTCATCCAGGACACGCGTGACAACAAGAACGCCGCCATCGTCGTAGATATTCGCGAAGGCAGCCGTCTTGAGCAGCTTCCTGCCATTATTGCCGACCTGAAGAAACGTCTCGACGTCACCCTGATCTATCTTGACACCACGGATACCGTGCTGGTGCGCCGCTTCAGCGAAACCCGCCGTCCGCATCCGCTCGGTTCTGCCGAGTCCGTGCCAAGTTCCATCACCAGCGAGCGCCGTCGTCTTGAGCCGATTCGCAACATTGCTGACATTGAGATCGATACTTCAAAGTTCAATGTTCACGAGTTGCGCACCCATCTGGTTGAGCTCTTCAAGAGCGCAGGTGAGGAGCGCCATCCGCTGATCCTCTCCACTCTCAGTTTCGGTTTCAAGAACGGAGTCCCGGAGAGCGCAGACCTCGTGTTCGACGTGCGTTTCCTGCCCAATCCGCACTTCATTCCCGAATTCCGCCCCTACACCGGCAAGCATCCAAAGGTGGCAAAGTACATCCGCTCCTTCCCGCAGACCAAGGAGTTCGTCACCAAGGTAGTGGACATGCTGTTGTTCCTGCTGCCCCATTACGTTGCGGAAGGGAAGAGCTACCTGACCATCGCCTTCGGCTGCACCGGCGGCCAGCATCGCTCGGTTTTCATCGCCGAGGAGGTCAGGAAGCAGCTCATGAAGTCGGGATATCGCGTCAAGGTGGAGCATCGCGACAGCCCACGGTAATCTCGACTATTGCCCTGTTTTCGCGCAGCCGCTTCCAGTAGAATCATGGCTTGATCCTGAAATCCCAATCCCGGATGCGCCGTCAGTCAAAGAGTAGTCCATGCGCAGACTGATTCGCCTGTTGTGGTACGTCCGGCCGTACTGGCTCCAGTTGTTCGCCAGCGTTGTGCTCTTTTCGTTTGTCGGACTGCTTGAGGCCTTCCGTCTCGCCCTGTTCCGCCCCATTTTTGATCGCGTCCTCACCCCTGAGACGCCCGGCCGCTCCATGGCCTTGATCACCATTCCACACACTCATCACACCATTTATCTTGAGCAGCTCGTTCCCAGCCACTTCCACAATCCGTGGACCGTGGTTGCCTTTGCACTCGTCGCATCGGTATTCCTCAAGGGCATTTTCGACTACGTCGGCACCTACATGGTGAACTACGCCGGCTTCGGATTGGTCACCGATCTGCGCAATGAGATTTACGGCAGCGTGCTTCGCCGCTCTGCCGCCTTCTTCCAGAAATATCCAACCGGAACGCTCGTCTCGGCCATCATCAATGACATTGACAAGGTGCAGTTTGCCATGTCCAGCGTTCTGGCCGAGTTTCTCCAGCAGTTCTTCATCTTCGTCTTCACCGCTGCACTCGTGGTCTCTGCCGGCGGCAAGCTCGCGTGGATTCTTCTCCTCTTTGTCCCCGTCATCATGTTCAGCTCGCGCAAAATCGGACGCCAGGTGCGCAACACCACCCGCCGCGGACAAGACAAGCTGGCCGAAATTCAGAACATCCTCCATGAGACCATCACCGGCAATCGCATCGTCAAGGCCTTCAGCATGGAAATCTGGGAGACCATGCGCTTCAAGGCTGCGGCCAAGCGCTTGTTCTCGGCCAACATGCGCTACGTTGTGGCCATGGCCCTCAGCTCTCCACTCATGGACCTGATGGGAGCGGTGGCCATTGCCCTGCTCATCAAACTTGGGCGAGACAGCATCAATCACGGCACCCTGACCATGGGCGGATTCATGGTCTTCATCGGCGCTACCATGAGCCTCTACCAGCCGGTGCGCAAGTTCGCAATGTTCTACAACAATTTCCAGCAGGCGCTCGGCGCATCGGAATCCGTCTTCAAGTTCATGGACGCCAAGGACGAAGTACGCGAAAAGACGCTGGCACGCAAGCTTCCCCACTTTCACAACTCCATCCAGTTTGAAAACGTACACTTCTCCTACAGTGACGGTGAAGACGCGCGCGAGGTCCTGAAGGGCATCGACCTTGAAGTAAAAGCCGGCGAATTGATTGCCATCGTCGGCGGCAGCGGCGCCGGAAAATCCACCATGGTGCATCTGATTCCGCGCTTCTTTGATGTCACCAGCGGCCGCATCCTCATTGATGGAGTGGATATCCGCGACGTTTCGCTCGCCTCTCTTCGCGGCCAGATCGGAATCGTCGCGCAAGAGACCATGCTCTTCAATGATTCGGTGCGCAACAACATCGCCTACGGCCAGCCGCACGTCTCGCAGCATGAAGTGGAGCGTGCCGCCCACGCTGCTCTCGCCCATGACTTCATCATGCGAATGCCCGAAGGTTATAACACCATCATCGGCGAGCGCGGCTTCCGCCTCTCCGGAGGTGAGCGTCAGCGCCTCAGCATCGCCCGTGCGCTGCTCAAGAACGCACCTGTACTCATCCTCGACGAGGCCACCTCGGCTCTGGATTCTGAAAGCGAAGCTCTCGTGCAGACCGCCTTGCAAAACCTGATGGCAGGCCGCACCGTTTTTGTCATCGCGCACCGTCTCTCCACCGTACGCCGTGCTGACCGCATCATCGTCCTCGAGAACGGAAAGGTTGCAGACATCGGATCGCATGAAGATCTTCTGACGCGTCTCGGAACCTATCGCCGACTGTACGACCTGCAATTTATCGATATCGACGCACCTCGACCAAATGCGTCTGTGGAAGGAGGCGGAGACTAGCCATGTCCATCCGCTCCATGACCGGCTTTGCCCAGATCAAGGGACAGCACGGTAAGACTGCCTACACGTTCAGCGCAAAATCCGTGAACCATCGCTTCCTCGACCTGCACCTGCGACTGCCCGGCAAGTCCGACCTTTTCGAGCAGCAATTGCGCAAGCTCTTCAAGGAGAAAATGCACCGCGGCCACGTCGAACTCACTCTCACGCTGGAGTACGCCGGCGCATCCGGCCTCAGCGTCAATCGTGAACTCGTCTCCAGTTACGTGAAGGCGTTCCGCGAACTGTCAAAGGAATTCGATCTGCGCGCTGAAATCGATATGAACGCGCTCTTCCGCTTGCCCGGCGTTTTATCCGCATCCAGTGAAATGCCTGAGGAGTCGGAGTTGCAGGCTACCCTGCTCGCAGCCGCTGCGGAGTTGATCGACCTCCTGAACGCCAACCGCCGACAGGAGGGTGATCACACCCGCGCCGAACTCGAGTCGCGCATGGATCAGCTTGAGCGCAATACCGCCGAAGTGGAAACTTTTCGCGGAGCCGTACTGCAGGCGCATCTGGAGCGTATTCGCACCCGCATGGCGGAACTCTTGGAAGGTAAAGCCGATCCCGACCGCATCCTGCAGGAGGCGGCCATGCTCGCCGAGCGCAGCGATGTGCAGGAGGAGATCGTGCGCCTGCTGACCCACGTCAAGCACTTTCGCGGATTGCTCGCCGAAGGTGAAGATGTCGGCAAGAAACTCGACTTCCTGCTCCAGGAAATGAATCGCGAAGCCAACACCATGCTCTCCAAAACAACCGGCCTCGCCGGAGATGCCATGCGCATCACCGAGCTTGGACTCGCGCTCAAGAGTGATATTGAAAAATCCCGCGAACAGGTGCAAAACGTCGAATGACCCAGGTCTTTATCATCTCCGCCCCATCCGGCAGCGGTAAGTCAACGCTGGTCAAAGAGATCAAGCAGCTTGTGGACCACCTCGAGTTCTCGGTCTCCTACACCACCCGGCCTCCCCGCGGCAGCGAAGAAGAGGGCCGGGATTACTACTACACCAGCCGCAAAATCTTCGAGCGCATGATCGCGCGCGGCGAATTTCTTGAACAAGCCGATGTCTTCGGCAACTACTACGGTACGGCCAAGAAGTTTCTTGATGATGCCATCACTCGCGGCTTTGACCTTCTCCTGGATATCGACGTGCAAGGCGCGTCGCAGTTGCAAGTCAGCTTGCCGGAGGCCATCAGCATCTTCATCCTCCCTCCCACCAGGCAGGAATTGGAGAAGCGCCTCCGCCGCCGAAGCTCCGCTGAACGCATGACCGATGAGGCAGTCATCAAACGCCGCCTGGAAACTGCCACCCGGGAGATTGAAAAATACGAGGAATACGACTACATTCTGGTAAACGACCAACTGGGCGACTCCATCGATGCGCTGAAGGCGATCATCCTTACAGAGCGTCTCCGCGCCGCTGGCCGTGAACTGACGCGAGCCGACGAGCAAAAGCTCGCAGAACTCGCCGAGAGCCGCAAACTGGAGAACGTCCGCCCCAGCCTTGGCCCTATATTAGAAAGCTTTCGAAAGACGACCGTGTAATTCACAGGGGGGAAGTAAAGTGGATCTCTACAACGGCTTCGATAGCAATTACCGCTACATTCTGGTGGCTGCCCGCCGCGCTCGTCAGTTGCAGTCCGGCGCAAGCCCACTGGTCGAAACAAATTCCACCAAGCCGTGCCGCATCGCCGCGCAGGAGTTGCAAGCCGACAAGGTCAAGTGGGAGACCACCCCGCTGCGAGTGGTTTCCGATCCAGATGCGGAATCAGGCGCCGCCTAGCTTTTTCAGGCGAAACGTCGCGTGCAGAGTGGACGAAACCCGGCGGAAGTTTTCCGTCGCAATCGTTCTTGTACCTGGCGCATCGAATCTAGTCGAAGAGTAAGTCATGAAGATTGCACTGGGAGTCACCGGCGGCATCGCCGCATATAAAGCCGCTGAAATTGCGCGCCGCCTGCAGGATCGCGGCATCCGCGTCCAGGTCGTCATGACCGCGGCCGCCCAGGAGTTCGTGCGTCCGCTCACCTTTGCCGCCCTCACCGGCGAGAAGGTAATTACTGAAATGTTCTCCCAGCGCGACTCCAACTCCACCCTCGATTCTTCGGTCGAACACATCGGAGTGGCGCAGTCCATTGACGCGCTGCTGGTCGCTCCGGCCACTGCGGCATCGCTGGCCCGCTTCGCCCACGGCCTCTCTGAAGATTTCCTCTCCACGCTCTATCTCGCCACCACCGCCCCCATCGTCGTCGCTCCCGCAATGAACGTGAACATGTGGCGGCATCCGGCAACCCAGGCGAATCTCCACACTCTGCGCGCTCGCGGCGTCACCATCGTCGAGCCCGGTGAAGGCTACCTCGCCTGCGGCATGACCGGCGAAGGCCGCCTTGCTGATACCGATGTAATTGTCGAAGCACTGCTCTCGCGCCTCGCGCATGCCGCCGATCTCAAGGGCGAGCATCTCCTCATCTCTGCCGGACCCACCTACGAGCCGATTGATCCCGTCCGCTTTCTCGGCAATCGCTCCAGCGGAAAAATGGGCTATGCCATCGCTGAGGCCGCACTGCGGCGCGGTGCCCGTGTCACTCTCGTAAGCGGCCCCACCGCGCTTACCGCTCCACCCGTGCAGGAGTTCGTTTCCGTTGAGACCAGCGCACAGATGCGGGAAGCCCTGCTCGCGCACTTCGGACACGCCAGCGTCACCATCATGACCGCAGCCGTCTCAGACTTCGCTCCGGCCAACGTTGCCGCCCAGAAGATCAAGCGCGAAGGCGCGATGAATCTCCAACTCCAGCCCACCGCAGATATCCTCGCCGAACTCGGTTCCAACCGCGCTCCCGGTCAGTTGCTCATCGGCTTTGCCGCTGAAACCGAGAACCCCTTGGAGAACGCCCGCCGCAAGCTTGAGCGCAAACATCTTGACGCTATCGTGCTCAATGACGTCTCCCGCCCCGGCATTGGCTTCAACTCAGAGCGCAACTCCGGCAACATCATCACCGCCGGTGAGTGTACGGAAATTCCTGAGATGAGCAAGCTCGAAATGGCTGGCCGCATTCTTGACGCCGTCGTGAAATTGCGCGCGCGTCAACAGACTCCCAAGGTGAACGCATAAGCATGGCAAAGGTTTTGGACGAGCAGAGCAGGAAGGCCGTTGCGGACACCATTCGCTACTACCGCGACCTCGGAATCTACGATCTCTATCAGCGCGAACTGCCCGAGGGCATGACCTTCACGCAGGCAATCGCCCGCGAAGAGCTTGCCCTATCTCCCGCCGTTGAACCCGCCTCCATTGACGCCGAACCCGCCGTCAACGCCGCCCAACTCGCGGAGTTACTCAGCGACAAGCCTTCCGCGCTGAAGATGATTCGCGCAGACCTTGGCGATTGTACCCGCTGCAAACTGAGCGAGGCGCGCACCAACATTGTCTTCGGCGTCGGCGACCCGCACGCCCGCATCATGTTCATCGGTGAAGGTCCAGGCGCGGATGAAGATGCGCAGGGCGAGCCCTTCGTAGGACGCGCCGGGCAGTTGCTCAATAACATGATCACCGCCATGGGCATTCGTCGCGAAGACGTTTACATCGCCAACGTGGTCAAGTGCCGCCCGCCTCAGAACCGCACGCCAGAGCGTGATGAGTGCGACACCTGCGGCCCGTTCCTCATGCGGCAGATTTCCATCGTTCGTCCGGAAATCATCGTAGCCCTTGGCGCAACCGCCGCAAAGTATCTTCTCGGCGCATCGGATTCCATGGCCAACCTGCGCGGCCACATCTACGATTTCCATCCCATCGTGCCCCGCAACGCGCCTGAGCGCGATCCCGATTTCACCACCAAACTCGTCGTTACCTATCATCCGGCTTACCTGCTGCGTGATCCCCGCCAGAAAAAGGAAACCTGGCTCGATCTGCAAATCGTGATGAAGTACCTGGGCATGACTCCGCCGAAACGCGTAGCCGAACCCAAACCCGAGCCCACTCCAGAGGCTTGATGCCTGCCGAACCCAGCGCCTCCTGTCTTATGCAGAACGCTACGCAGACTTCGCTGCTGCCCGTCCCCCAGACCCTCTACTGCGATGTCGCCCTGCCCGTGCCGCTCGATCTCATCTTCACCTATCAGGCCGGAGACCTTGATCCCATCGTCGGTGGTCGCGTCGTTGTCCCCTTCGGACGCGGCGCGGAGAAAAAACTTTCCGGCATCGTCACCCGCATTCACCACGAACCGCCGGAGACCCGCAAGATCAAACGCATCCTCCAAGTGCTTGACACCTTGCCTGTGCTCGATGAAAACCTGCTCGCCCTCGGACGCTGGATCGCGCGCTACTACCTTGCGCCCATCGGCGAAGTCTATCGCTCCATGCTCCCCTTGCAGGCAGAGTTTCGCCACGCTTTCGGCTACCGTATCACCGAACTCGGAGCCGAAGCGCTCTACGATTCCGCCGCCGAGGGCTCATCCCGCCGCTCGCAGAAAACTCCCGAGCATCAGATGAGCGAATACGCCGTGCTCGACGCGTTGTCCGAGGGCGAACTCATGCGCGAAGAGCGCCTGCGCTCCTCCACCGGAGCCTCCCGCGAAGTCCTGCGCACGCTTCAGCGGAAGAAATGGATCGTTCGCGAAGATCTCTCCGGTGTCCGTGACGCGCGCCGTCTCGTCAAGTTCGTTACGCTCTGTGAAGCAACGTCTGGTGAAGCCGCCCCGGGCTTACCGCGGAAACTCAATCAGGCGCAGCAGCACATCCTCGATCTTCTCCATCAATCCCAGGGCCGCATCGCATTGGACGAACTCCGCGAGGCCGGAACATCTCCAAGCTCGCTGAAAACTCTCATCAAGCACGGACTGGTTGCAATCGTTGAAGAAGCCGCCGCGCAGCCCGTGCCGCAGATGAAGCCGCGCACCACCCTTGAGTTTCTCTTTACCTCCGATCAGAAATCCGCGCTCCAGCAAATTCGTTCCAGCGTAGAGGAGCGCCGCTTTCAAGTCGCGCTTCTTCATGGCGTCACCGGCTCCGGAAAAACCGCCGTGTATCTTGCGGCCATGCAGTCGGTGCTCGCCTCCGGACGCGGCTCTATCCTCCTCGTTCCAGAGATCGGACTCACGCCCGGCGTAGCCGCCGACCTGCACAGCATCTTCGGCGAAGAGATTGCCATTCTGCATTCCTCACTCAGTGACGCCGAGCGCGCCGAGCAGTGGCACCGCATCCGTCGCGGAGAAGCCCGCATTGCTGTCGGCACCCGCTCCGCCATCTTCGCCCCCGTGCATGACCTCGCTCTCATCATCGTTGATGAGGAGCATGACAACAGTTACAAGCAGGAGGAGACGCCGCGCTATCACGGCCGTGACGTTGCCGTGGTGCGCGCCAAGGCGCTCAACGCAACCGTTGTGCTCGGCTCGGCCACGCCCTCGCTGGAGAGCTACCACAACGCCACCAACAAGAAGTACGCGCTCGTCGAACTGCCTGACCGCGTGCAGCAGCGTCCTCTGCCTGAGGTCGAACTCGTTGATATGCGTGAGGAGTTTCAGCAGACTGGTAAAGAGAGCGTGCTCTCGCGCAAACTGATTGAAGAAACCACCGCCAGCCTAGACCGTGGCGAGCAGGCCATGATCCTGCTCAACCGTCGCGGCTACTCGGCGTGGGTCATGTGCCGCGCCTGCGGAGACACCATCCAGTGCCGCGACTGTGCCGTCGCCATGACCTATCACAAGCGTCAGCATCGCCTGCTCTGCCATTACTGCGGACTTCAGCAGCCCGTCCCCAAAACCTGTCCCAAGTGCGGCAGTGAATACGTGCAGTTCCTCGGCACCGGATCGGAGAAATTGGAAGACATCCTGCACACCGCGTTTCCCCAAGCGCGAATCGGACGCATGGATCGCGACACCGTCCACGGTCATGACGACTTCGAGCGCATGTTGAGCGATTTTCAATCCGGAGACATCGATCTGCTCGTGGGCACGCAGATGATCGCCAAGGGGCACGACGTGCATGGCGTCACCCTCGTCGGCGTCGTCGGCGCAGATACCGCCCTCGGACTGCCGGATTTCCGCGCCGCCGAGCGCACCTTTCAGTTGCTCACCCAGGTCGCTGGCCGTGCCGGACGCGGCGAGATACTCGGCAAGGTCGTCTTGCAGACCCATTTTCCGGAGCACTACGCCGTCCAATTCGCCGCCCGCCATGACTATCATGGCTTCGCCGAAAAAGAGTTGCGCTTCCGCGGCTGGATGCACTATCCACCCTTCGACGCCCTCGCCAACATCGTCGTCCGCAGTGACAAGCAGGAAGAAGCCTTGCGCTACTCCGGATTGCTGGGCCGCTGGTTTGAGCAGGTTCGCCATGAAGGAGTTCGTGTCATGGGACCGGCTCCCGCGCCCATCACGCGCCTCAAAAAGGATTACCGCTTCCATTTCGTGCTCAAAGCCGGCAGCCGCGAGCGCCTGAATTTCGTGCTTCGCTCCATGCTCGCCATCGCCCAGCAGCAGAAGATTCCGCGCACCAATCTCATCGTAGACGTGGACGCCATGTCGCTTTCGTAACACTATTTTCTTAAGCTTTACTCCCTTGGCCCTGCTCTCCCGCATCAGTCTTACTTGTCGGCCGGCGAATTATCCGGCAATCACAGGTTTTTGCCCCACTAGCCAAAGTTGCGCAAGGCTGAGACAATACCTTTCGGACACGGAGCCAATTGTTGACTTCCAAGCCACACTCACCAGCCCAGGTTCATCCTGCTCCGTCACGTCGTCGGCGTGCGCCCAGCAGCTTTGTCCTGAAAATGGACGTTACCATTCCGGCGAGAGTCGCTGCCATCTCTCCCTTGGTGGCGTCGGTGATGGCCGCCGTCCGTCAGCAGTCCACGGCCAAAGATCTCGAGATTGAGACCGCCCTGCGTGAGGCTCTTGCCAACGCCATCAAGCATGGCTGCTCCAGCGACGCTTCAAAGTTCGTGCAGTGCTCCATTATTTTCGAAGACGATCATAGCGTGTTGATCGTCGTCCGCGACCCCGGCCCCGGATTCAATTCCAAGTCGATTCCCGATCCCACCAACGGCAAGCACCTTTATGAGAATCACGGGCGCGGCATCTACCTCATCAATCACCTGATGGATGAAGTTGAATTCAAGCGCGGCGGCGCGGAGATCCACATGCGCACCCGCTTCTAACGTCCTGTTACGCTGCTTTGCGCCTGGGCCGCTGCTTCGCGGAAATCGAGCGTATGATCAGCCGCCCTTTTCCGCCGGTTGCCAGAGGTGCTTTGCACCGCGCAATGGCCGCTGCAATCAGCGCCTCCACTTCGGGCCTGTTCAACATCTCCGCCGACTCAATTCGGATGAATCGATTCTGCGTACCTTCGCCGAGCAGAATTCCCTGCGGATCGGGAAGCGCCGCGCCCCAGTAAAAGGAGAGGCCCACGCCATTCGCTCCCGCGGCAATTGAGACAATGCAATCAGAAGGGCGTTCGGTCGAAGAGTAGCCGATCACGAAGAAGTTGTAGTTGTCATACACCAACTCGATTGCCGCGGGCATTCGCTTGCGCATTGCCTTGCGCACCGAGCGAATCAGCGTCTGGTGCTTCGGTTCGAACTTGCCGATGAAAGTGTTGAGCTGTTCTTCGGCGGTCACGGATGTCCCAGGAGGAACGGATCCTTTCATGGCACACACTCCAAGTGGTAATAGAGTATCCATGAGCGAAGGTTGTTGCTTTCGCGCGTAGAAATTCCGTTCTATTGCCCACCGTGCTTGATCGCGTGCGCCAACTGCGGAAAGGTTTTGTCCGCCACCGGCGCGGGCGTGAACGTAAGAATCAGCATGACCAGCGCCAGCAGCGCCAGTTTCATGCGTCCCTTTCCAACTGCAGGCCATTGCGGCACGCTGGGCTGCTGCAACCCGCTCAGTGTCAGCAGAATAGCCCACAGCATCCATCCTGCCCAGAAGAACCACGCCATCACCACCAGCGCGCCCACAACTCCCCACGAAAGAAATTTGTGCAGCGCCGGAGAAACTGCAAACACCAGGTGTCCGCCATCCAGTTGTCCGCCCGGAAGCAGGTTCAGCGCCGTAGCCAGCATCCCCGCCCATCCCGCCAGCGCCACCGGATGCAGATAGTAATGCGACAGCCCCGGACCGCCGTGATGCAGCAGCATGTTTCCCAGATGGAAGATCAGCGGAAATCCAAAGTGCAGCTCCGGATCTGACGCACCCGTCACCGGATGCGACATTGCCAGTCCCGCCAGCATTGTTGGCACGGCCACAACAAAGCCCGCAATCGGCCCTGCAATTCCAATGTCGAACAGCGCCGCCCGCGATTCAATATACCCGCCAATTCGGATGAATGCTCCCATCGTTCCAATCAGCGTCGGAGCTGGAATGAAGAAGGGAAGTGTCGCGCGCACCCCATAGTGCCGGCAATAAAAATAGTGTCCCAACTCGTGCGCCAGCAGAATTCCCATGATCGCCAGTGAGAACGGAACTCCCAGCAGCAGCAGCCCCGGACTCGTCCAAAGCCAATGCACCGGAAACAGCGGAATCATTTCGTTGCCGCTCGTAAATGCTTCCAGATTGTTGTTGAAGTTATATTGCAGCCGCGAGCCCACCAGCACCGTGCTGCAGAAGGTAAGAAGCAGCAGAAGCAGCGGTATTCCGTATTTTATGGGACGAACATACGCCCGGGGATAGGGCGGAGCGCTCTCAGGCAGAAGCTCGGAGATGGGATCAGACATCGGAGAGACGCTCGCGGACACACTCCGGCGCCGGAGCTGCTGCCCGGCATCCGGTTACTAATCGATCGATTGCAGTTCCTTGCCGGGCTTGAAGCGAACCGCCTTTCCCGGAGGAATATTCACCTCGGCGCCGGTTCGCGGGTTACGGCCAATGCCGGTCTTTCGCGGGCGTACATTGAACACGCCAAAGCCGCGCAATTCAATGCGGTCGCCCTCGGCAAGAGCTTTCTTCATGCTCTCAAAAACGGTTTCCACCGCGCGCTCGGCCTTCGTCTTGGTGACCCCGGTCCGGTTTACCACTTCGTTGATAATGTCGAGTTTGATCAAGCGACCAGCTCCGGCGCTTCAGATTGGAATCAAGGCCTTGCACCCTGATGCTAGAAAATGAGGGAAGCATTGTCAACGCCGAACTCCGAATATCGCCCCAGCCGCTCCCGGCCGGGCGCGCCACCTTCTATTTTTTTTCACGCTCTCCCGCTTTGCCCTGAAAACCCGCGCGCTCAAATTGCAATCCAATATCGCAAAGGAGCAGGAGTATGAAAAAAACAATTCTCGCATTAATGGTCGCTGTGCTGGTTCTCGCAATTCCCGGCTGGGCGCAAAGCGACGAGGAACAGAAAGCCGTAAAGCGCTTGGATGACGCGGCCGCCGATCTGAATCGGCTCACAAATGCCCCTGACGCGGGCATTCCAGACACATTGCTTGCCAAGGCCAGGTGCGTCGCCATCATTCCCAGTCTCGCCAAAGGTGGATTTATCTTCGGCGCCGAGCACGGACGCGGCGCAGCTACCTGCCGCGTGGCCAGTGGCAGATGGAGCGCTCCGGCCTTTTTCACCCTTACCGGAGGTAGTTGGGGAGCGCAGATCGGCGGCGAAACCGTGGATCTCGTCATGCTCTTCATGAACAACGAAGGAGCCGAAAAACTACTCTCCGCAAACTGGAAAATCGGCGGCGATGTTGGAATCGCCGCTGGCCCGTGGGGCCGCCAGGGGAGCGCCAGTACCGATTGGAAAATGAACGCCGGCATCCTGACCTACTCCAAGGCGAAGGGTGCTTTCATCGGAGCCACCTTGAACGGCGCCAATGTTCATGTGGATGAAAAGGCCATGAGAGCGTTTTATGGCGAAAACGGCGACTCCCGTTTCCGTGACGTTCTGAACGGCACCGTGAAGCCTCCGCAGGCGGCACACCAGTTCCTGGCTTCCATCCGTCAGGACTTCCACGAGGCCGCCGCCAGCCAGTAACCGCCGTGCAGGAAGGAAAATCGCAGCGCAGGTGAAATTACGGAGGCAGGTCCCGCGGGTATCTTCGTGGGCCTGCCTCAAACTTTGTCGTCATGACGGGCTACTCGAATTTCCACCTCCGGCGAATGTAGCTTATGCAAATTTCCGTTACCAGCGTGATGCGCCGCGCAACTTTTCCACCCATCCAGAGTTCAAGCTCAGTGAAGATGTAGACCCCGGCAGCAAGACGCGCCACAGGAGTTCAATATGTTCAGGTTCGTCGATGCTCTTTTCGGATGTGCTCATCGTCACCGCACCTTCCCAAGAACTGCAAAGGGATCAACCTACGTTGTCTGCTTGGACTGCGGAAAGGAATTTCCGTATGACTGGCAGCAGATGAAAGTGGTTGCGGAAGTCAAAGATAAACACCAGGCGGTAGCCTGAGCGGCTTAACGCCTAAAGATCGACAACGATCAATGACGATAGAAGAACATGCCCCTTCCGGGCTTGGCGAGGTGGAATCGCTCATGCTGAAGAAAATTGCAATCACTGCTCTTGTGGCCATGCTAAGCTGCGCAGCTCTTGCGGAAGCTCATCCCCGTTATGGCTGGAAAGATCGCCCATCCGAAAAGTTCGAACTGTCCAACCGCGCAAAACGAAAACTACCATTGCAGATCGTGCCCATCGGAAGCAGCGACAATACGCTGATCAATATGCACCTGACCGCCCAGTTTCCGGTCACGCTCTCCGTCCAGAATGCCCGCGGAGACAGCCTCGGAACCTGCTATTACGCTCAGATCACAGGCGTCGCGGCAAATTGCTCTATCCGTTGGGACAATATGCCGAAGTACATCGTCGTCGAAGATTCCAACCAGGCAGAGCTTATGGAAGGATCCAAGGGCCGAAAGGCGTTGAACCGGATATCTTTGGAAATCAGCGAATACACCTGTGTGAAGAGCTGCACAAAACAATAGCGCGCCACTCTTGAGCGCGCGACAGCGTTCCGCCGCCTGCGAACTCTCAGAATTTGTTATGGAAGGTGTGCCATCAAAAAGTGCGCCGCAAAAAAAAAGGCGGCGCACGCCGTAGTATGTGGGGTGAGGATGGCATCGGCGTGCGCCTTATTGAATTGAATGAATCATAGCCGCTTACAGTGCCCGGAACAGTGATACCCGTCACACAACATCGTGCGTTATAACCGCTCCCACAGCGCTTTTGAAGACTAGCCGGACACGCCACTCAACGGCTCGTGTCCGGCTCCGCTCTGTATCCAATTGAATCGAAACTATTCTGCGCCGCGTGCTTCAGCCGTCTTCGCCTTTACGTCGAAGATCGTCTGCACCTGCACGCGATCATTCGCAACCACTCCCTGCACCGTGGCTCGTCCCCCCGCGAAATGCTCGAAGCTGTGACGGTCGCCTTCAAGGGTGTAGGCCGTGTCTCCAACCGCCAGAACGAAATCCGATCCCCGTTGTACGCACGCCAAAGTGCAGCTCTGCAATGTCTGATTTCTCTGGCATAAGTACTGATGGCTCATTCTTCCGGAGCAGGTCACTGTTCCTGTCAGGTATTGCGCCACCACAGGCTGAACCGCTGCCTGGGGCGCTGTCTGCTGCGCCACGGCCAGCACCGAACCCAGCATCACAACCGCGACCGCAACCGTAACGCTCTTCACCGTTGTGTTCAACATTTTCATTTCCTTTTCTGCCGCTCTTTGTCTGGGTATGTGAACGTTTCGCAATGAGCCGCCATTCGCCGCACGCCTCGTTGACTTGAGCAAGGCCCGTTACTCTTGGTTGGACGCAGGGCAAGCTAAATCACAACTAAAGCTTTCGTAAAAGGTTCCTAAACATCCTCGTTCCCGCGTTTCATACCCAGCCAACACACAATCGCCTCGCACGCGCTCGCCCGTGCGGCCCCGTTTTCCATCAACTCAAGGCAGCATGGCTCAAGTCGCAGCACCGCGGTTTTCGACGCGAATTTTGCCGCGCCTCGTGTACCATCGTTTCTGAAATGCCTTTCCGCATCTGGACTCGTTGGATGTTTGAGCGTACTCACGCCGGTACGCTCGCGCAGGAGGTTGATCGCCTCGCTGCCGATCCGCGCGTCCATCGCATCTTCCAGTGGTTTTCACGTCATGAGCGTGAGCTCGCCGACTTCCAACTTGCCATCACCGCGGTTCCCGCGCCCTCTTTTGCCGAGCACGCTCGCGCCGAATGGCTCTGCCGGAAACTTCAGTCGCTCGGACTTCCTGTCTCTACCGACGCCGCCGGAAATCTTCTCGCCGCCCGTCCGGGCCGTCAGTCGGATTCCGCGGCCATCACCGTCAGCGCTCATCTCGATACCGTTTTTGCCGCCGGCACCTCACTCGATGTCCATCGCGAGCACTCCCGGCTCTTCGGTCCCGGCATCAGTGACAACGGCTCCGGACTCACCGCTCTCTGGGCGCTTGCCTCTGCCTTTCACGCCGCCGGCATCGTCACCGTTCTGCCGCTGCTCTTCGTCGCCAATGTCGGAGAAGAAGGCGACGGCAACCTGCGCGGAGTGCGCCATCTCTACCGTGAGCAGCTCAACCACGCCGCCGCCATTCCAGACTCCGCACCTGCGCCTTCCATCGCGCTGCTCATCGCCCTTGATGGAGCTGGAACCGACAACATCATCTCCCAGGCGCTCGGCAGCCGACGCTTTGAGGTCGTCATCTCCGGCCCCGGCGGCCACTCCTGGAGCGATTACGGAACGCCCAACCCCATCGTCGCCGCTTCTCTCGCGGTCGCTGCGCTCTTCCGCATTCCACTTCCGGTCAAGCCCCGCACCACTCTCAACGTCGGATGCATCCAGGGTGGAACCTCCGTCAACGCCATTCCCGAGCTCGCCGCCTTCAAGGTCGATCTTCGCTCTGCCGATCCCCATCGCCTCAATGAACTTGAGCAGCACCTCCGTCGCGTCGTCGCCCAGGCCTGCGTTGAGACCGAAGCCAACTCCTCCAACCCTCCCGGCGACCGCCGGACCAGCCCACCGCCTATCCCCAGGCCGCGCCTCACCCACTCCATCACTCTCGCCGGTGAGCGCCCTGCCGGAGAACTCTCCGACGACTCCCATCTTCTTGCCGCCGTCCGCGCCGTCGATGCCCAACTCGGTATCCGCTCAGATCTTCTTCGCGCCTCCACGGACGCCAACATCCCGCTCTCGCTCGGACTCGAAGCCATAACCCTCGGAGCCGGAGGCGCTGGCGGCGGAGCTCACACCGTCCACGAGTGGTACGATCCCGCCCGACGCGATCAGGCCCTCAAGCGCCTCACCCTGCTGCTTCTTCTGCTGGCTGGAATCGAACCCTCGAATCTCGCCGATCCCGAGGAACTCGATCCCGAGGAATCGGCTTGATGTCTCGTTCTCTCAAGGCTCATCTTCTTCTGCTGGCTGCAACCTTCGTCTGGGGCTCAACGTTTATCGTCATCAAGAACGCCCTTGCTGATGCCAGCCCCCTCGTTTTTAACGCCGTGCGCATGGCCATTGCCGCCATCGTGCTTTGCGCCATCTTTTTCCGCCAGCTTCGCAGCCTGCCCGTCGGAGCTCTTCGCGCCGGCTTCGAGCTCGGAACCCTAATGTGGCTCGGCTACGAATTCCAAACCGCCGGACTCCTCTACACCTCGGCTTCCAAGTCTGCCTTCCTCACCGGAGTCTCCGTCGTCCTCGTCCCGCTTCTGCTCGCCGTCTTCTGGCGTCGCCACGTCAATCGATACACCCTCGCCGGAGTCGTTGCCGCTTTCATCGGCCTTTATCTTCTCTGCGTCCCGCCCCACCAGGGACTCTCCCTCGCATCGCTCAATCGCGGAGACCTTCTCACCCTCGGCTGCGCCGTCGCCTTCGCATTCCAGATCATCGTCCTCGGACGCAGCGCCCAGCATTACGGCTTCGCCCACCTCGTCCCCATCGAGATCACCGTCTGCGCCTTCTGGATGATCCTCTCCATCCCCGTAGCAGATCGCCACGCCTTCATCCACTTCGCCCCCGCCATGCTCTGGTCGCTCGCGGTCACCGCCCTGCTCGGAACCGTCGGCTGTTTCATCGTGCAGGCCTGGGCGCAGCGCTTCACCCCTCCCACGCACACCGCCCTCATCTTTTCTCTCGAACCCGTCTTCGCCGGACTCACCTCTTACTTCCTCATTGGTGAGCGCCTCGGCTCTCGAGGCATCCTCGGAGCCGCCCTTATCCTCGCCGGAGTCCTCGCCAGTGAAATCCTCGGCCACGTCCAGCAACCCGAAGAGGAACTCGCCGAAGAAGCCAGTTAGCCCGTCCGCCGGCTGCCCGTAGAAGCCCCGGGTGCCTTGTCGATCCCGCTGCTGTCGTCTTTGTCTTGCCTCTACCCTTTTTTTCGCAAGTGGAATCGCTCTTTCCGCTCTCAGCTCTTTTCCCTAGCCCGGATACCCCCTCGTCAGGCAATAATTGTTGACGAATTCCCTTAGTTGCGCGTCTAACCAACCTGAACCGGGGTGGAATTCTCCACCCCCGGTCAGCGTATGCTTCTCTGTTATTAAGAGATTAAGATCACGTACAAGGAAACGCTTTGCCGGAGGGCACATGGAACCGCTGAACGATGCAAGCGGACTGCCGCAGAATCAGATGACAAACCGCAAGAGAAACCGCTTCGCCCCGCTTTTTGTAAGCTCCATCACCATGGCTTTGGTGCTGTTGATCGCATCTGTAGTCACCTACACCGCTCGCGCCCGTAACGTGGACAGCGCCGACGCACCTCAATTGACCGTGCCTGCCGTCCACCAGCATGACAACGAATTCGCCCGTGTCGCCAAGGCCGTAGAGCCCGCCGTCGTCAACATCAATACCGAATCCACTATCAAGAATCCCCACAAACATCTCCGCCGAATGCCTCAGCAGCCCGGCAACCCTGACGAAGAGCAGGATCCCAACGGCGGCAGCGGCAACATGCAGGACTGGTTTGACAAGTTCTTCGGTCAGAATCCAGAAGGCGGCTCCGGTGCCCCCGGTGGCGGCCCTGGTGGTGGCGGAGACATGACCTCTCAGTCGCTCGGCTCCGGAGTCATTGTCAGTGCCAACGGATACATCATCACCAACTTCCACGTCGTCGATAAGGCCGACCGCATTCGCGTCAGTCTCATGGGAGAGCCTGCCACCGTCAGTTACCCGGCCAAGGTCATCGGAACCGATCGCGAAACCGACCTCGCCGTCATCAAGATCGAAGTCAACCATCCGCTGCCCTACGCCAAAATCGGTAACTCTGACAGTATGCAGGTCGGCGACTGGGTGCTTGCCATCGGCAGCCCCTTCGGACTCAAGTCAACCGTTACCGCCGGAATCGTCAGCGCCAAGGGCCGTAACATCGTCCCCCAACGCCAGTTCCAGTCCTTTATCCAGACCGATGCAGCCATCAACCCCGGTAACTCCGGTGGTCCCCTCGTCAACATGGAAGGCGAAGTCATCGGCATCAACACCGCCATCTACACCGAAAGCTCCGGATATCAGGGCGTCGGCTTTGCCATGCCCTCCAATACCATCGCCCAGGTCTTCAACCAGTTGGTCTCGCCCGCCCACAAGGTCGAGCGGGGCTCCATCGGTATCACCTTTAGCGCCGAACCTAGCCCGGCCGTCACCCGCATGTATGGCGGAGGCAAGGGCGTCGTCGTGCAAGACGTCACTCCCGGAGGTCCTGCCGCACAAGCCGGACTCAAGAGCGGCGACGCAATCGTCTCCGTCGGCGGTAGACCCATCAACACCGGAGACGAACTCGTGGGCGAAGTCAGCTCCCACCATCCCGGAGACAAACTGAAGGTTGGATACCTCCGTAACGGGAAGCAGGAAGAAGCAACCGTTGCCGTCGCCGACCGCCAGAAGATCTTCGGAGCACAACTTGGCACCAATGAAGAGGATGCCGAGGAGCAGGCACCCAAGGAAGGCAAACTCGGAGTTACTGTAAAGTCTGTCCCCGAGCCTACCGCCAAGCGATTGAATCTGCAGCCTAATCAGGGCGTTCTTGTGGTTGATGTCAAGGCGGGAGGCTTCGCCGGTTCGGTGCAGCTCGGCCGTGGCGACGTCATCCTTGAGATCAACCGCCAGCCCGTCACAGACCCCGGCTCCTTTGCCAAGATCGAATCGGGACTCAAGTCTGGGCAAGACGTCGTTTTCGTCGTCCGCCAGGCCGGGCAAGGCCGCGAAGCAACAAATAGCTTCTTGGGAGGCACCCTGCCGTAGTAATCTGTAGCTAACCTTGAAACGCTGTCGGGCATCTCTCATTCGTTAGAGCCCGGCAGCGTCAGGGATTTCGGCCGGGTTCATCCTAAGAGAATCGCCTTCCCGGTCAGTGATAGGTTGTGCCGCGGGACGGTTTTTCTTTTTTAGAGGTGTGTTTGGATGTTCTCATCGAAGAATATAAGAGCCACAGTCTTACTGGCTTCGGCGACGCTGCTTTCCACGTCTCCACTCATCGCCGCCATCAGAACAAAGCCCAGCGCTCCTGCCGCCAAGCCGCGGCCCGCAATCTCGTCAGCCCACCTCGGCGCTTCCAAGACACACAAGACCGCTTCGCTTAAAGCCCACACCGTAGTGGCCCGCAAAGGTGGATTGAAGGCCGTTGCCGCTAAACCAAAGTCCCACGGACAGCAAGCCATCGACACTGCCCGCGCCCTTGAGATCCAACAGGCTCTGATCCGCGAGCACTACCTGAACGGCGAAGCCACCGGAGAATGGGATCAGGCTACCCGCGAAGCCCTCACCCGCTTTCAGGGCGATAACCACTGGCAGACCAAGATCCTCCCCGACGCCCGCGCCCTCATCAAGCTCGGCCTCGGCCCCAGCCAGCAGAATCTCCTGAATCCTGAGAGCGCGGCCATGTCCCCCTCGTATCAGCCAGGATTCGAAAAGTCCGCCTCTGGCGGCTCGAACTAATTCATTTCTCGCAACAAACAGCGCGGCCCACTAGGCCGCGCTTCTTCTTGTTTGAAGGGTCATCCTGAACAAAGTGAAGGACCCACGTCCCGCTCAAATCTCCCGCGCCGCCCAAGTCTTCTCAACCCGCACGCGATTTTCC